>Ga0247815_10000008_pt1 | contig 436674 bp, 382 predicted proteins | sample UWRJL194509B1_FD_181014 | JGI IMG/M metagenome (GOLD analysis project Ga0247815, IMG submission 181014) | Plant litter microbial communities from Arlington Agricultural Research Station in Wisconsin, United States - UWRJ-L194-509B-1 | ecosystem: Environmental > Terrestrial > Plant litter >...
AACAGCGCATTTACTCAAAGCGCTTGTTTTTAGTAAATTGAATGTTTGCAATTCACGAAGAATGTTTTATCTTGGCAGAGAAAACTCAGCTCGCTTGAATCGCGTTTGCGCAAATCCGCGAAACGTTGTGCGAAAATGCCAAAAACGCATCGTTCACTTGGAAATTGATTCCATTTTTGTACATTTATTGAAAATTAGATTCTCATGAAAGATTATAAAGAAATAATTACTATTGAAGCTGGAAAACGCGGCGGAAAACCTACTATTAGAGGCATGAGAATTAGCGTAAGTGATATTTTAAATTGGTTAGCTTCCGGAATGACAATTCCTGAAATTTTATCTGACTTTGATGAATTAACACAAGACGATATTTTTGCTGCGCTTAGTTATGCCGCAGATAGAGAAAATAAGATCTATCAAATTGCCGTATGAGATTGCTCTTTGATCAGAATATTTCGCACAGAATACTAAAAATTCTATCAGACGAATTTGCGGATTCTACTTCTGCAAAGAAAGAAAATCTTATCGACAGTTCAGATAAATCAATTTGGGAATTCGCGAAAAAAGCAAATTATCTAATTGTAACTCAAGATTCAGATTTTAATGATTTGAACTCGCTTTATGGATTTCCTCCAAAGATAATTTGGATTAGAACTGGAAATATTCGCACAGAAGCTTTAGCTAACATCTTAAAAGTGCATTTTAAAGAAATTCAAGATTTTGAAAAGAATCCAAACTATGGGTGTTTTGAAATTTTGACATTAAAATAGAGCATCTTCGCACAACAGCCGGTAAGCGAATTACGCTGGTTTTCGGTAAAATGAACATTGGTTTTTCATGAAGAATGTTTATATTCGGCAGACAAAACTCAGCTCGCTTGCATCGCGAATTCGCTTACAGGCAAAACGCTAGGCGAAAGTTTACCGCCTACCGGAGAATTCAACAACTTAATGCAACAAATCATAATTATTAGATTTGTTGTAATATGGAAAAATCAAGATCAAGATTACGTTTCGATGAAAGGGTTGTAATTCAGACTTTACTCGCTGAAGGAAAATCTATTTCATACATTGCCGAACAGCTTGGCAGGAACCGTTCCTCTATCTTCAGGGAAGTCAAAAAGTAGATTCGTAAGCCTAGTGATAAATACGAAGCTAAAATCGCCCAATTCATGGCCAAAGAAGAATATCTGAACAAAAGAAACCTCGATAAAATAAATACTTATCAAAGACTAAAAGATTTTGTTTATTCACAGTTGGCCAACAATTTGTCGCCAGAACAAATTGCAGGAAGGCTCACGGAACTTTTCCCAAACGACCCTATAATGTCTATATCACATGAAGCCATATACAAGCACATTTACAGGAAAAGGCAATCCGAATTAGGTAAATATCTGATTTCAATGCTGCCCTATTCTCACTCAAAAAGAAGACAGAATCGAAAGACCGGCAGAAGAAAAAACCGAATCAAAGATGCTCAAAGTATTGAGCTCAGGCCGCAGCATGTCGAACTTAGAAAAGAAATCGGACATTGGGAAAGCGACCTGGTCATAGGCGTCGGACAGAAGAGCGCCGTTGCTACAATAGTAGAGAGAAAGACAAGATTTGTATAACATAATACCTATTCAGAGCAGGCATTCTAAAATAGTAACCAAAGCAATTGCTAAAATTATAAACCAGCAGCTTCCGGAGTTCAAAAAATCTATGACACATGACAACGGGCTGGAAATGGCAAACCACAAATGGCTCACAAACAAAACCGGATTAGACATTTACTTTGCACATCCTTATTCATCTTGGGAACGCGGAACTAATGAGAACACAAATGGCTTAATTAGAAGGTTCTTCCCTAAAGGAACCGACTTTAGAACCATCAGTGAAAAGCGGTTACAAGAGATCCAGGACAACCTGAATAGCAGACCCAGAAAAGTACTTGGATTTAGAACACCTAATGAAATGAGAAATCTGGAAATTGTAATAGAAATCAGTCCAAAATCTCAGAAAAAAACTAAATTTGTTTAATCACTAAAAATAGCGATGTTGCGCTAGACCCGTTAATCCGACATCAATAAACCAACGCAATAGTTAACCCCAATTTAAGATTGATTCCGTTATATCTGGCTGTAGCCAATGTGTCGCTCCTGAAATCTACCTTTCCAGACCATCTGATTTGAACTTATTCAGATTTCATTTCTGCCTGTTTTTGAACCAATACAGCAACTAAAGTATCGCTTCCCATAATACCCGAAAGCGTCATGCTTCGCTGTTTGTTTTTAGCCGAAAGTGTAGCCAAAAGCGTGTCGTGAAACCCTTTCGGATAACGCCAGACCACTTTCATCGACCGGTTTTGCCTGTCGTAGCTGAAATGCCCGACACGCCATCTTTTCAAACTATTCCGCTCAAAAACCACATCATGGTTGTCATCAAAATACACCTTGGTCAGCATGCTGTCGCTACAGGATTTCAGGTCGATCTCACGGCGGTTGATGTGGAGTTTCGTCACTTCATACCTACCTGAAATTTCGGGGTTCCGGTTTGGATAATCGTACAAAATAAAACAAATCACCATCGGAATGCCAACCGCAGAAAAACGCAGCAACGCCAATCCATATCGCTCAAAACCCGAAACTTTTGCTGTTTGATGAACGCTAAAAAAGAATTCCAAAATGCTTTTCCATTCCATCAAAAGCAGATAAACCAATGCCAAAGAAATTACAATGGCCTGAATCAGTGCACCGGTTTCAATATCATAAAAAATATCAATCAGGATAATATTGGCCACAACCGGAAACAACACAAAAGCGCCCAACAATCTGGTTCTCCTGAAAAGCAACAACAGGCTTCCGCCGATTTGCATCGCAGCAATGATCAACCCGAATGTATACGAATGCGAAAAATACACGATCGTGAGCTGTTCGCCGCTGAGGCTGCTCGCCACTTTATCCGTCAGGCCTTCAGGAGCATAAAATTGCAAGTGAAAGATCTTCCGGCTTGCGAACATGCACAAGTCGATGGCAACAAAATAACACAAACTTGCTTCCCAGAAATCGAGGATTTTTAGACCATTCCATTTGCCCCTTTTTTCTGCAACCTGCCAAACCGGAATAAAAACCAGCGCTGCAAACAACACCGAAAAACTGACTGCCGAAACCACAAAATCATAAGCTTTAAACAGCAGCCTGAAGGTTTCATGAATTCCAAACAAGCCATTGAGCCCGGCAATGGCACAAACCGCAATTTTATGAAAAAAACCCACTTTCATCGTGACGCGATTAGTTGATGCCGGTTCTGAAGCACGATCATCTGGATCTGCACCAAATCATTCAGCGCATCGGTCACTTTTTTTTCCGGGATTTCAAGAACCGTTCTTGTTAACGGAATAGGCTGCTGCCCGGATTTTATATCTTTATTATACGCTTCGATATTTTGGCGCAATTCCGCTATTTTCTTTTCCATTTCAGCAGAAGCATTAAAATGATTTTCCGCAGACGAATCGCCCAAAAGTACGCCTTCGTTTTCAAAATCGGCACTTATTTCATTGCTTCCGGTTTCCTTAAAAACCAAAAATCTTTTAACCGATTCGCAAAGGCTGAAAATATTTATCTCCATCGGATCTTGAAGCGGACTGCCCTGTTTTTGCTCCGATTTCAAAATCATTTCATTCCTGAAAAAGCTCCCGCTGTTCATCGCATATTGTTCCCGAGTACCCGCCGGCGATCGCACCAAAGTCAGCACCAGCCCGCAACCCGCAACAATCAAAATCGAAGAAACGATCGTATTGGTCCTGGCTTCAGGATTTCGGATGCCCGTAAAAAGATACACCGGCAAAAACGCAAAGATCATGATTCCAATGGCAATCAGGCTCATCACATTGGCAAACGGCCAGTGCATCATCTTAAATAAAATGCCAAGGCAAATCAGGCTTGCCGCCAAGGCACCGATGGCAACAACAGCTTTCTCGGTATTGCTTTTCTGCTCCTTGATCTTCAACGCAAACAGCAACGGAAGAAACACAAAACTCAAAATAAAAATCCCCAGCACCAGGCTAACCGCTGCTCCGGGCCAGTGGCCAAATTTCAATATCAATCCGATTGTAAGAAGAAAGGACGACGCGGCGCCACTTCCCAGCATGACTTTTTTCATTGCATAATAGTTTTTATGGGTTAATAAATGGATGGCCTCCACTTCTATTTCCCGGAGTTCGCTTTTGTAAAACCGCGAAACCGTTTGTTCATAAAAGCGCTCGAAGTCGCCATCTTCGTCGAGATCCTGCTCAATGATGCAACAAATATGATCCAAAAGGTCTTGCTGCAGGCCAACCATCCCGATGCCACGTGCACTAATGTCATCGAGGATAAAATCAATTTGTTTGTCATTTAAGCAATACATTATAACGGCTGTGGTTTAATGTCGAGTAAAAATTTCATCGTGTTCATAAAATCGGCCAATTCGCTGATCTTTTCGTCGATTTTCGTTTTCCCTTCGGGGCTGAGCGTGTAATATTTCCGAACGCGTTTGCCTATGTATTCAGTTTCTGTGGTGACCAAACCTTCGGCTTCAAGCGCGTGCAAAGTGGGATACAGCGCGCCTTCGGTAATCTGGATCCGGTCTAATGTCAGCTCTTTCACACGCTGCGTGATTTCGTAACCATACATGCGCTTGTTGTTTTCGAGCTGTTTCAGCACAATGGTTTTCAAGGTTCCTTTAATGAGTTCAGATGAATAGATCATAAATTGTGATTTGAAATGAATAACGCGAATATACATAAGAATATTATGCATTAATGAATTTTGTATATTATTTTTAAAAATCATGGCGAACGGCCGGGCTGTCCGCTCTATCTTTATCACAGCCGCTCGTACCTCGCAGCCGCAATAAAGGATGCCGCTTCCATCCCTGTCGCGCCTTCAGGAAAAACAAAAATTATTTTTAAAACGGCAGCACAATCCCGATTAGAAAAATCCTTATCTTTAAAATCCTAAAAATCAATGCTATGACTTTATCCCATAAAATGGTTCTCGCTGCTTCGCTCCTAACCCTGATTTCTTGCACCAAAACCGAAACAAAAACCACCGTAACCGTTACCGGCGACGCGCGTTACCAACCCAAAGAATACGTCGAGCTTAAGCATCCGGACTGGAGTAAAAATGCCACGATCTATGAAGTCAACGTACGCCAATTCACACCCGAAGGCACATTTAAAGCTTTCGAAACCCACCTTCCGCGCATCAAAGCCATGGGAATCGACATCATCTGGCTCATGCCCATTCATCCCATTGGTGTCGAAAAAAGAAAAGGCACACTTGGCAGCGAATATTCGGTCAAGGATTATTACGGTGTCAATCCGGAATTCGGAACCAAAGAAGATTTTAAGCATCTGGTCGACAAGATCCATTCCATGGGCATGCACGTCATTATTGACTGGGTCGCAAACCATTCGGCCTGGGACAATCCACTGGCTAAAGAACACCCGGATTGGTATTCGAAAACGCCTGAAGGAAATTTCCAGCCTACGCCGTGGTATGACTGGGACGACGTGATCGATTTTGATTATGAAAAACCCGAACTCCGAAAATACATGACACAAGTTTTGGTTTATTGGGTCAAAGATTTCAACATCGACGGCTACCGCTGTGATACCGCGGGATTTTTGCCAACGGATTTCTGGGACAATGCCCGCGCTGAAATGGACGCCGTAAAACCGGTTTTCATGCTGGCCGAATGGGAATCGCGCGACTTGCACCAAAAAGCATTTGACATGACTTATTCGTGGACACTCTGGAACAATATGGCGGCCGTAACCCGCGACAAAAAAAGCATAGCCGGGCTTGTCGAATATATGGCACATGACGTGAGCACTTTCCCGCGCAACGGTTATCGTATGACGTTCACGGACAATCACGATATGAATTCGTGGAACGGCAATCAGATAGCAAATTTTGGAGATGGCCTTGAAGCCTCAATGGTATTGTGCGGAACGATTAACGGAATGCCGTTGGTTTACGGCGGGCAGGAAGCCGGGCTCAACCGTTCGCTTAAATTCTTCGACAAAGACCTGATCGACTGGAGCAAAATGCCTTATGAAAGTTTATTTAAGAAATTATTTGAACTCAAACACAGCAATCATGCTTTATGGAACGGAAACCAAGGAGGCGTGATGATTCGTATTTTTAATGACAAACCTGAGCAAGTGCTTTCGTTTTCCCGCAGCATGGAAGGAGATCAGGTGATTCCAATCATTAATTACAGTGCGAAACCTGTAACGGTAAAACTCGATTCAAAATACCAGAAAGGCAAGTATAAAGAATTGTTTACCGATAAAGAGTATGAATTGAAAGGCGATGATTCCTTTACATTAGAACCTTGGAAATACTTAGTCTTAGTAAAGTAAAAGGCGATTATTTTTAGCCACGAATTCACGAATTTTAGCAATGAAAATTCGTGAATTCGTGGCTAATTTACTATATCGCCTTCAAAGCTTCAATCAGATAATCGATGTCGTCCGTAGTGTTGTCATGGCTAAAAGAAATTCGCAGCGACGGTTTTTTAATATCCGATTCATCCAAAATTTCTGCAAGTACGTGCGATGGCTTGATGCTTCCCGATTGGCAGGCACTGCCTCGTGACACTGCAATTCCTTTCATGTCAAGGTGAAACAAGATCATTGAAGTTTTGGCTTCGTCAAACGGCAACAGTACATTGGCGATATTGTAAAATCCGTCTTTTACACCGTTTATTTTAAAACCCGGGAAATTTGCTTCGAGTTTGGAAAAAAGGTAATTTTTCAAAGATTGAATGTATTCTTTTTCCATTTCAAGGTTTTGATAAGACAGTTCCAATGCTTTTGCCATCCCAGAAATGTTGTGGATCGATTCGGTTCCTGCACGCAAACCTTTCTCCTGCTCGCCTCCAAACAACATCGGATTGATCATTAAACCTTTCCTTACGAATAAAAAGCCTATTCCTTTGGGTCCGTGAAATTTATGTGCGCTGGCATTAAGGAAATCTATAGGCAATTCCTGCAAATCAAAAGCTGTTTTTCCAATAGACTGAACGCTATCGGAATGGAAAAATGCATGGTGCTGTTTGCAGATGCGCCCAATTAGATTCAGGTCTAAAACATTCCCGGTTTCGTTATTGACATGCATTAATGAAACTAAAGTCGGAATATGATCTGACAACAATTCTACCAAATGGTTGACATCAACACTTCCATCCGGCCTAATATTCACAAAATCAACACGGATTTTATGGCTTTTTTCCAAATGCTCAACTACATGCAAAACAGCGTGATGTTCAATCCTACTTGAAATGATCCTTTCAATTTTTAAATCTTTGACCGCGCTTTGCAAAACCCAGTTGTTTGCCTCTGTTCCACCCGAAGTGAATATGATTTCCTGGGCTTTTGCATTGAGGCTTTTCGCAATGGTTTTTCTTGCAAGTTCGAGGATGCTTTTGGAATGCCTTCCAAAACTATGTGTCGATGACGGATTTCCAAAATCTTCCGACATCACCTTTACCATTTCCTGCACAACCTCCGGACGTATTGCCGTTGTGGCCGCATTATCGAGATATACTTTTTTCATCGCCGCAAAGTTATGAATTTCGTATGTTAATCGGATACAAATTGATTGCCCGTTCTAATTAAAATCCTATTTTTGCTTCAAATTTTGTGATCATGAAAAAGTTATTTGGGATATTTATATTGGTTTTTTTATTGAATGGCTGCGATGACGGCGATGTGCTGGTTGAAAACATCAATTTCGACAACATTCCAGCTGTAAAATGTAGCGATAAAGGCATCATTTATAAAATAAAAGACACTGAGGTGATCCAAATCATGCTTAGTCCAACAGTATATGATGCCAATTTCGTAAATGAGCCTGGCGTAAAAACACTCCAAATTACTTCAAGCGACATGGTTCGTTACCGTTTCTACAACGGCACAGTAACAAGCGCTAGTGTTTGCGGCGATTTGCAGCCCGCAACCCCAACAATCAACAGCGAATGGATTGCCAATTCTGGGACAATCGTTATTACAACTTCCATCGTTTATACCGAGCCAGACAGCACAACAGGCGCCTATCGCGTGGCCAGATACAATCACTACATCGAGCTTAAAAATGTGACTTGGGACAAACCCGAAGGCATGCAGGTACAGGATTTTGTTTTCGGAGATTATTCAACCTTACCCAACGCGCTTAATTTTGATTTCAATACCAATGCGAATCTGCTTCAGCATTGCCCATCAAACACAACCCTTTACAATGTCACTAATTCCGGAAACGCAGCACTGCAGGTAACAGGCTTAGATCCCGCGCTTTTGTCTACAGACAGCGCAAATCTTGACATTCCAAAAACAGGAACGATTGGAAGCACCACAAACAAAGTAACTTATAAATTATTCACGACTCCATTGGCTGAAAATGCTTATGTCGATTACTTCTGTACAGGTCTAGACACAACAGCTGTTACTGAAGAATGGATAGCAGTCAGTGGTACTATTGAAGTCATTTCGACTTCCGCCGGAGTTGGACAATTCAGCCATACCGTAAGGCTTAAAAATGCCACTTTCAAACGGGGCGAAAATAGCTTTTACTTTGGCGCCGACATTTTATATGGCTCTTTTATAATGTAATTGTCAGGTTATTTTTGCGATTGCCTAATGTAGACTTCGGTCGCACCCAATCCGTATTTTTGATAATTGGCATCCTGAAAAGCGATCTGATCGAATCTGCCAAGCATAAAATCAAGCTCTGATTTGAGCACACCTTCGCCCACGCCATGAATGAAAACGATCTTCGGAATGCGGTTTTTGATCGCAAATTCGACATGCCTTTTTGCGGTTTCCGACTGCAAAGTAAGGATGTCGTAATTGCTCATTCCCCTGAAATTTTTGACGAGTTTTTCAATGTGCAGATCAAACTCTGGAACAGGAATTTCATGCTTCGAACGCTTTTCTTTTACAAAACTTCTCGGTTTTGGGATTTCTTTTTGCTGTTTAATTTCGTTTAAATTATGACTTCCTCTAAAATTATCTAAATCACTGGAATTGTTTATTTTAATTAGTTCGTTGACTAAATAAGTCATCACGAAACCTTCGTCAGATTCGATGACAATTTCATTGTTTTTAACTTCAAGTACAATTCCGTTTACATCTTCATCAAGCGCTGAAACGCGGTCGCCTTTACTGAACATTATCTTCGTCATGATCTTGGTTTTTACTTGGTGTTTTCGAACTGTACCACATTACTCCTAACATGAAAACAAGAACTCCAGCAACCGTAATATAAATATTCGGATGCGGTTTGCTTTGCTCATAAAAAGCCATTCCGGCTGCAAGAAGCATGATCGGCAATATTATTTTTCGCATAATGATTTTATCTGCAGCAAACTTAAAATAATAAAGCCCGACAGCAAAATGATTGGTATTTTTTTGTAAAATTGTATGAAAATAAACCTCGTCTTGGAAATAGAAAAATACATGGTTCCGTGCCTCAGCAAAAAAATATTCGGGCTTGATTGTCCCGGATGCGGCATGCAGCGTAGTTTGCTTTTGGTTGCAAAAGGAGAATTTTCGGCGGCCTGTCACCTGTATCCTGCGATCTACACTTCGATTCTTTTTGCGATTTTTCTGGGCTTTCATCTGCTCGACAAAACCCGTAATTACAGTAAAATCGTTATTTTCCTGGCTATTGCCAATGGCATCATCATGATGGCGTCATACCTTTACAAATTAACCAACTTTTAAAACTATAGAAATGCTGAAACAAAAATTACCCAATGCAAGTGCAGTCCTTATCCTTGGAATTTTATCAATCGTAACCTGCTGCTGCTATGGAGTAGTCGGGCTTATTTTTGGAATTGTAGCCTTGGTACTTTACAAGAAAGATATGGCGCTGTACAAACAGGAGCCTGAAAGATATACGGATTACAACAACCTGAATATCGGACGCATTTGCGCCATTATCGGGATTGTGCTAAGTGGCGTTTACATCCTGATCAACGTTTTCCTGTTCGCAACATTAGGAACAGAAGGAATTAAAGACATGCAGGAAAATCTGATGGAGAAAATTAAATACGAACAAGAAAATAACTAAATACAAAATCCGCTTTAAAAGCGGATTTTTTTTATTTTAACTATTTGCTATTTTATTTTTCAAACTGTTTCAATGTTTTAATGATAATCGAAACACAGGCCAGAAGTTGCTCCTCATTCATCACCAATGGCGGTGCAAACCTAATGATATTCCCGTGCGTTGGCTTTGCTAGCAATCCGTTGTCGCGGAGCGCCATACAAATGTCCCAGGCTGTCGAGCTGTCTTCGGTATCGTTGATCACGATCGCATTTAGCAGCCCTTTTCCCCTCACAAGTGTTGCGATGGTGGAATGCTGGATGTATTCACCAATTTTCTTCCGGAAAATATTTCCTAAATAAGCGGCATTTTCCGCTAGTTTTTCATCTTTCACAACCTGAAGCGCCGCAACTGCAACTGCTGCTGCCAACGGATTTCCTCCAAATGTAGAACCGTGTTGCCCAGGTTTAATGACATTCATAATTGAATCGTTCGCCAAAACTGCAGACACCGGATAAACGCCTCCCGAAATCGCTTTTCCAAGGATTAAAACATCCGGCTGCACATTTTCGTGGTTTACAGCCAAGAGCTTTCCGGTTCTTGCAATTCCCGTTTGTACTTCGTCAGCAATAAACAACACATTATGCTTTTCACATAACGCTTTGGCTTGCGCCAGATACCCTTCTGAAGGGACATAAACGCCGGCTTCGCCCTGGATCGGTTCCACCAGGAAAGCGGCAATATTATTTGAGGATTCGAGCGCATGCTGAAGCACTACGAGATTATCATATTCGATCGTAATAAATCCTTCAGTATAAGGCCCAAAATTTTTCCTCGCATTTTCATCATTCGAAAAAGATATGATCGTCGTCGTCCTTCCGTGGAAATTGCCTTCACAAACAATAATCTGCGCTCGCTGCTCGGCGATGCCTTTGACTTCATACGCCCATTTTCTGGCCAGTTTCAAAGCGGTTTCTACAGCTTCGGCGCCGGTATTCATTGGCAAAACCTTATCAAATCCGAAGTAATTCGTCAAAAATTCTTCGTATGGACCTAATTTATCGTTGTAAAATGCACGTGAAGTCAGCGTCAAAGTCTTCGCCTGGCTCACGAGCGCATCAATGATTTTGGGATGGCAATGTCCCTGGTTTACCGCCGAATAAGCCGACAGGAAATCGTAATATTTTCTTCCTTCCACGTCCCAAACAAAAACGCCTTCGCCTTTGCTTAAAACAACCGGCAGCGGATGATAATTGTGTGCGCCGTATTTGTTTTCCAAAGCAATAATTTCTTCGGAACTGATTTTTTCTAAAATTGACATTCTCACTATTTTTTAGATAAATATTTTTTATTCCTGCTTGCGGAGAGAAATCATCCATTTTTTCCAAAAATAATGATTATTCTTTAATATGATCAAATTTTGAAAGGTTTAACGCTTCAAGATATCAACAATAAAAATCCCCATTAATGACAACGCAAAAATGGGGATTGAAAATATGATTTGATTGCTTATGCTAATGTAGCTTCAGACGTAATGGCGGTATTCAGCAACTTCGAAATCGGGCAGTTCTTTTCGGCTTTCGTAACCAATTCCTGGAAGCTGTCGTTTTCAAGTCCGGGAATTTTTGCAGTAACGGTCAAATGAGACCCAACGATGCTTCCGTTTTGAAAATCGATGTCGCATTTGGTTTCGATCGATTCGATCGTATGCCCTGCCTCACCGATGAAAGCCGAAAGCTGCATCGTAAAACAACCGGCATGTGCCGCAGCGACAAGCTCTTCGGGGTTTGTTCCTACTCCATCTTCAAAACGGGTTTTAAACGAATATTGGGCATTGTCCAATGTTTTGCTTTGGGTCGTGATTTTTCCTGCGCCTTCTTTGATTGAGCCGTTCCAGACTGCTGTTGCATTTCTTTTCATGGTGGGTTGAGTTTTTAGATTCTATCAAATTTAGCCTTTTGTGTCCAAACAAAAATCAATGGTTTTTTATTTTAACGAAAATTTAAACACTAATCCCACATTCACATCTGAAAAAAATATCACAAAATATTCTCCATTTTAAATTAAAAAAGCAATCAATGACTTATTTTTGCCCCATGGCAAAGAAAAATACCGACAAGATCAGTTTTGAATATATAAAAGTCCTCGATGCCGGGGCAAAAGGCGTTTCAGTAGCAAAAGCTCCGGACGGAAAAGTAATCTTCATCCCGAATGTGGTTCCCGGAGATGTCGTAGATGTGCAGACTTTCAAAAAGCGTAAAGCGTATTACGAAGGAAAAGCAACCCATTTCCATGAATTTTCAGAACATCGCATTGATGCGGTTTGCGAATATTTCGGAACCTGTGGCGGCTGCAAATGGCAGAACATGAAATACAGCCAGCAGTTGTTTTACAAGCAGAATGAGGTCAAAAATCATTTACAGCGCATCGGAAAAGTCGAACTTCCGGAATTTGAGCCGATTTTAGGTTCGGAAAAACAGTTCTTTTACAGAAATAAAATGGAATTCTCGTTTTCGAATGCGCGTTGGCTCACCGAAGCCGAAATTGGCAGCGTGGGCGAACTCGACAATAAAAACGCACTTGGGTTCCACATCCCGAAAATGTGGGATAAAATCCTTGACATCCACAAATGTTACCTCCAGGAAGATCCGTCAAACGACATTCGAAATGCCGTGCGCCATTTTGCAAACGTGCACAACCTGGCCTTTTTCAATCCGAGGCATCATGAAGGTTTGTTGAGAACGTTGATGATTCGAACTGCTTCGACCGGTGAGATCATGGTTTTGATCCAGTTTTTCGAAGACAATAAAGAAGAACGCGAATTGCTGCTGAATTTCCTTGCAGATAAATTTCCGAACATCACATCACTTCAATATGTCATTAACGGCAAGCCGAATGATACGATTTACGATCAGGACGTGAAGCTTTTCAAAGGCCGCGATTATATTCTCGAAGAAATGGAAGGCCTGCATTTTAGCATCAACGCCAAATCATTTTACCAGACCAATTCTGAACAGGCTTACGAATTGTATAAAATCACACGCGATTTCGCCGGACTCAACGGAAACGAACTCGTATATGATTTGTACACCGGAACGGGAACGATCGCCCAATTCGTATCCAAAAAAGCAAAAAAAGTCATCGGTGTCGAATCGGTGCCTGAAGCAATCTTGGATGCGAAAGCCAATGCAGAGAGAAACGGGATTACGAACTGTGAATTTTACGTAGGTGACATGAAAGTCGTGTTTAATGAAAATTTCATCGCACAGCATGGCCATCCAGATGTCATCATTACCGATCCGCCACGCGACGGCATGCACAAAGACGTTATCGACCAAATCCTGAACATCGCTCCGGAAAAAATTGTTTATGTGAGCTGTAATTCGGCTACACAGGCGCGCGACCTGGCGTTGATGGACGCAGTGTACAAAGTGACACGCGTGCGTCCGGTAGACATGTTTCCGCAAACGCACCACGTTGAAAATGTTGTACTTTTGGAAAAAAGATAATTCTGCCAAATGAAAAAACTTGCAGCAATACTGGCCATGATTTTATTGGTAAACGGATTTTCGGCCTGTGAAAAGGACGATATCTGTGCCGATACCACGCCTACAACTCCAAGGCTGATCATCGAATTTTACCTTAAAGGCTCTGCAGAGGTACTGAAACCGGTGACGAATTTAAAAGTGGTTGGCGTAGGCATGGACAACGGCATTGTCTTCAATCCGACGGCAACAGGAGAATCGCAATATCTTACCAATTCAAGCAAAGTTTCGATTCCGCTTGACCTTTCAAAGGACACGGTTGCTTATGATTTTATACTAAATGCTAACGATACAATTACAAAAAGAACCGACCGCCTAGTTTTTAATTACTCCCGAAACCAATTTTATGTGTCCCGCGCTTGTGGTTATAAAATGCTGTTTGCGCTGAATAACCTTCCGGGGCTTCCATCCGCATACCTATTAAACGATACCCAGCCTGCGGTGGCCGGACAATGGATTTCAAGGGTTTCGGTTCAAACTTATAACATTATTAATGAAGATGAAACGCACATTAAAATTTACTTTTAGCATTTGCCTGCTCCTTGCTGCGTTTCTTGTGAATGCCCAGGGCGAACAGCAGAAAGACAGCGTGGCACCTCCAAAAATCAGTAGGTACGGAATCCGTGTGGGCGTTGACCTTTTCAAATTGTCGCGGTCATTTTACGAAAAAGATTACAAAGGACTTGAAATCGTCGGGGATTATCGCTTGACCAATAGTTATTATCTTGCCGGGGAAATCGGAAACGAAAACAAAACGGTCAAAGACGATCACCTCGATTTTACGACTAAAGGGACTTATTTTAAGGCGGGTTTTAATTACAATGCCTACGAAAACTGGCTTGATATGGAAAACGTGGTTTACGTTGGATTGCGCTATGGCGTAAGTACGTTTAGCCAAACGTTGAACAGCTACCAGATTTACAACCCGAATCCGTATTTTCCTGAGCCGCCTGCGGTTGAGCCTGCTGAGAAATACAGCGGATTGTCGGCGCAATGGGCTGAATTTGTTGCCGGTGTCAACGCAAAAGTCTTCAACAACATCTACGTTGGATTCAGTTTCAGGATCAATAAGTTGGTTGCCAATAAAAAGCCGGCCGATTTTGACAATTTATATATTCCGGGCTTTAACCGCACTTACGATGGTGATTTTGGTGTTGGGTTTAATTATACGGTGTCGTATTTTATTCCGCTTTACAAAACAAAATCGGCTGTAGCCAACAATAAAGTTAAAAAATAACCGATTTTCGAACTTATTTAATCTCGCGGATTCCTTTTACAAACAGCCATTTCATAAACATTTTATCGCCATCTTTGGTACGCACGACCTGAAATTTAGGGGAAAGCAGCGTGCCTACAACAAATGCCGTAAGCGGGATCCAGATTCCGGTTAAGTTCGTGTATTTCCCAACCAAGAAACGAAACAAGATGAACAATGCGGCAAAACACATCAGTTGAAACAGGAAAGCTTTGGTTCTTAAACTCATTTTAGTCTTCAATTGGGTTCATAAATTTAGCGCGTTTGCTGCCTTCATACATTTCGTATTTGACGAGTCTCGCTTCTAAACTTCCGTTGAACAATTTGATTTTTCTTGAAGGTTTTAAACCAACAAACTTTAAAGCTTCGAGATTTGCCGTGATAAACCACGCATTCGTTCCCGGGTAGCTTTTCTTTAAAGTGTCGCCGATGGTCGCATAAAATCGCTCCATCTGAATGTCGATCCTTTCCCCATATGGCGGATTAAAGGCCATGTGAAGCGGGCCTTTGGTTTGTTTTTCGGTATCGAAAAAATCACGCTCTTCTATTTTGATGTATTCGTCAAGATTGGCGTTTTTGATGTTGTCCTTTGCTTTTTGAACTGCCGATGGCGCTTTGTCGTATCCGGTAATCGTATAATGAAACTCGCGGATTTTCTTCAAAAGCGAATCTGTTACCACGTCAAACAACTGATTGTCCCAGTCGCTCCATTTTTCAAATGCAAATTCTTTTCTGTTAATGTTTGCCGGAATATTGCAGGCGATCATTGCGGCTTCGGCCAATAACGTTCCGCTTCCGCACATCGGATCCAGGAAATCGCCTTGTCCGTCCCAGCCCGAAAGCAACAGCATTCCTGCTCCAAGGACTTCATTGATCGGTGCGATATTCGTAGCCGTACGATACCCTCTGTGGTGCAGCGAAGCGCCAGAAGTATCAAGCGCTACCGAACATTGGTCTTTGTCAATATGGATGTTGATGCGCACATCGGGATGGTCTTTATCGACACTTGGCCGCTGTCCTGTTCGCGTACGAAACTGATCAACAATGGCGTCTTTGGTTTTCTGAGAAACAAATTCGGTGTGGTTGAATTTATCGGAATGCACCGTAGAATCAATTACAAAAGTCATATTCGAATTCATGTAATTGGCCCAGTTGATGCCTGAAATCCCTTTGTACAGGCTTTCTTCATTGGTTACCCGGAAATGGTAGATCGGCTTCAGGATTTTCAAAGCGGTACGCAACGCGATGTTGGCCTTGTACATGAATCCTTTGTCTCCGACGAAACTCACCATTCGAATGCCGGGCGTCACGTCCTGAGCGCCAAGTTGCAGCAATTCTTTTTCTAATATTTCTTCAAAACCAAAAAAGGTTTTGGCAATCATTCTAAAATTATTTTCCATTGTAAAATCAGGTATTCCGTGCAAAAATACACTAAATTTGCAGTCCTAATTACTGAATATGCAAAAAGAAGTCAATAACTGGTTTGCCTCTTGGTTTGACACGCCGTATTACCACATTTTATACAAGGACCGGAATTACCGTGAAGCCCAGCTTTTTATGGATAACCTGACGCATTACCTGAATCTTCCGGAAAAAGCGAAAGTGCTTGATTTGGCTTGTGGAAAGGGCCGCCATTCGATTTACCTGAACCAGTTGGGTTATGATGTTTTAGGCGTTGATTTGTCGGAAAACAGCATAGAAGAAGCAAAAAAGAACACCAACGACCATTTGCATTTCAGGGTGCACGACATGCGTGTGCCATTCGATGAAAAATTTGACGCGATTTTCAATCTTTTTACGAGTTTCGGATATTTCGAAAATGAAAACGACAATCTAAAAACACTTGTTGCGATTAAGGAAAGCCTTTCAGACTACGGATTTGCGGTTATCGATTTTATGAATGTGCCGCACGTCATCGCAAACCTGGTTCCCGAAGAGACAAAAACGGTCGAAGGCATCGATTTTCAGATCAAGCGTTTCCACATTGACGGTTATATTTACAAGGAAATTGATTTTGTCGACAAGGACGAAAAGTTTCATTTTACCGAAAAAGTAAAGGCACTGACTTTACAAGATTTCCAGCAACTGATGGAGGAAGCCGGAATTTACCTGCTGGATACATTCGGGGATTATAAACTCAAGAAATTCCACAAAACTGAAAGCGAACGCCTGATCATGATCTTCAAATAATATGAATTACCTGTTGCCTTTATTTTCGGTGCTTTTGGGTTACGGAATCGCTTTGGTGATCAAGCCTGAAAAGAAAAAAAACCTTAAATTGCTACTCGCGTTCAGCGGTGCGTTTCTATTATCGTTGACTGTGATGCATTTGCTTCCCGAAGTGTATGAAGCAGCGCATCACAATGAAGAAAACGGCCATTCTGCCAATGTTGGAATTTTTATAATGGTCGGAATTTTATTCCAGATCATACTCGAATTTTTCTCCAAAGGCGCAGAACACGGACACGTTCATGGGCACGAAGAAATCCACCAGATGCCGTGGCTGTTGTTCATCAGCCTTTGCATCCACGCATTGCTCGAAGGTTTTCCGGTGAGCCACCACCACGATCTTGCGATTGGGATTGCGATCCATCATTTGCCGATCGCCATTATTCTGACCTCGTTTTTTGTGAATGCCAAACTGAATAAAACGGTCATTTTTATCTTTATGGTTTCGTTTGCGTTTATGACGCCGATTGGAACTGTCATCGCACAGTATTTACCTGCTTTAAACCTGTATTATACTGAAATTACGGCAGTAGTCATCGGAATTTTATTCCACATTTCATCAACGATCATCTTTGAAACCAGCGAAGGCCATAAATTCAACATTGCGAAGGTTTCAATGATCATTCTTGGGATTATACTCGCTTGTTTTGTATAATTGCATCCACTGATTCTGAATAAATACCAACTTCATTATGGATAAATCTTTGAGGGAAATGTTGTGGAAACAATTCGGCGCAACTATCGATATGCTTGAAAATGCCATCGTGCTGTGCCCTGACAATCTTTGGGATCAAAAACAATTCTGGTATGCTGCTTACCATGTCATTTTCTACATCGATTATTATTCATCTGATGTACCTGATGCATTTATGCCTCCAGATCCTTACACTTTATCTGAATTTGATCCGACAGGTAAAATGCCCGATCGGGTTTACACGAAAGATGAATTGCTGGATTATTTAGAATTCGCCAGAAAAAAAAGCTACGATTTAATCAACGATCTGAATGAAGAAAACGCAGCCAAAAGGTTTGCAAATGAATATCGAAATTACAGCCGATTTGAAATCATTTTGTACAACATGCGCCACGTGCAGCATCATGTGGGCCAATTGAACCTGCTATTGCGACAAAGCATTGACGATGCGCCAAATTGGGTTTCCCAAACCAAAAAAAGCTATCGATAGCATAAAAACGTTGCTTCGTTCTGGCGACATTGCTTACTTTCAAATTCGGCAAATTCACTTCTTGTCCCAGTTCAATGCCCAGGTTTTCCATCTGTAATAAATTTGTACCATAAACCAGTAACAATTTTAATCATGGAAAATCAGATATTAGGCATTCACCACATTACAGCCATCGCCGGAAACGCACAACGCAATTTCAACTTCTACTCAAAAATCCTGGGATTGCGGTTTATCAAAAAAACAGTCAATTTTGACGATCCGGGGACCTATCATTTTTATTTTGGCGATGAAATCGGAAGCGCCGGAACCATTTTAACTTTTTTCCCTTGGGGCGACAGCATCCAGCAAGGCCGAAAAGGTTCTGGAATGGCCACTGAAATCGGTTATTCTGTTCCAAAAGGAAGCCTTGATTTCTGGGTCAACCGATTCGAAAAATACAATGTCATTTACAACAAGCCATCTGAAAAATTCGGGGAAAAATACCTTACATTCCTTGATCCGGACGGACTCAAATTAGAATTGATCGAATCCAAAACCGAAGACCACAGAAAAGCCTGGGAAACAGACGAAGTCACTGCTGATGTTGCCGCCAAAGGTTTTCACAACATCACATTAACATTAAAAAACATCAAACCGACGGCTGCGGTTTTAACCGAAATCTTCGGATACAAACTCATCGAAAAAGAAGTCAACCGCTACCGTTATGCCACCGATGCCGTTGAAGGTGCAGCGATTGTTGATTTGGTTGAGCTCGAAGATGAAAAACACGGCCATGTAGCCAATGGTTCCGTCCATCATGTCGCTTTCAGGGTAAAAAATGATGAAATCCTGATGCATTTCCGTGAAAAAATCGAAGAATTTGGCTTGAGCATTACCCCACAAATCGACAGGCAGTATTTCCACTCGCTTTATTTCCGTGAACCGGGCGGCGTGTTGTTTGAAATCGCTACCGACAATCCCGGATTTACAATTGACGAAACGCTTGAAGATTTGGGCAAAGGCTTAAAATTGCCGACGCAATACGAATCAAGACGCACAGAAATCGAACAAATTTTACCTAAAATCAATTAATGATGGCCACTGTAAAATTGGAACTAAACGAAAAAACCATGGCGGTTTCAACCTCTATGAAAACGACCTGAAAATTGGGGAAATGGTTATCAGCATTTCAAATAACGAACTCACCGTTTATCATACTGAAGTAGATGAAGCTTTCGCCGGACAAGGCCTGGCTAAGGTTTTGCTCGATGAAATGGTAGCTTACGTTCGGGCAAATGCACTCAAAGCGATTCCACTTTGCCCCTACGTACTCGCTCAATTTAAAAGGCATCCGGAAGAATATGCCGACATCTGGAAGAAAAACGGATCGCACCAAAATTAATCGTATGGAAACAAAAATCATAAACTCAGGACAATCAAATGCTTCAAAAGCGTTGATCCTGTTGCATGGGCGTGGCAGCAACGCCTCGGATATTCTATCACTGGCGCATCATCTGAATGTAAAAGATTTTGCGCTTTATGCTCCCGAAGCGCCAAACGGAAGCTGGTATCCGCAATCATTTCTGGCAAAACCAACAGCCAATGAACCATGGCTTTCGGCTTCTCTAAACCTGGTTGATGAAACCGTAGCACAAATTCTGAGAGACGGCATTTCCAAAGCAAATATTTATTTTGCCGGATTTTCGCAAGGTGCGTGTCTGGCTGCCGAATATACTTCGCGCCATGCAACAAAATATGGCGGCATTGCGATTTTTACCGGCGGATTGATCGGTGACCGCATTTACGAAGAAAATTATTCCGGGAATTTTGAAGGCACCCCGATCTTTATCGGCAGCAGCAATCCTGATTTTCACGTTCCGGTCGAACGTGTGTATGCCACGGCGAATATCATAAAAAACTTGGGTGCAGACGTGACTGAAAAAATCTATGACAACATTGGGCATACGATTATAGCTGACGAAATTGACCGTGCAAACAAGCACATTTTTAAAAATTAAGCTTGGACGATTTAGCTTAAATTCTGATTCATTTTCTCAACGATCCGATCGGTCAGTATGCTGTAATCAATAATATTCACCGGCTTCAGGAAGAAATACACCGCGCCGAGCGCCATGGCTTTGTCTCGTTCGAGATCACTGCCCTGCCCAGTTAAAATGACGACCGGAATGTGGCTTGTCCGCGGATTGTTTTTCATTTGCTCGATGACATCATTCCCGGAAAGCAGTGGCATCCGCATATCGGTAACGACAATATTCGGAAGCTTTTCTGACGCATTCAGATAGTCCAGGAATTCGGTTCCGCCCGAAAAAGAGGCAATTTCGATGCTGTCATAATTTTCGGTGAAAGCCGCGTTAAAAATCTCCTGATCATCGGGATCGTCGTCTACAATAGCAATGAGGTATTTTTTCATTTGAGTCGCATTTGCGTAAAAGTAACCTGCTTTCAAATGATAAGGGTTACAGCATTTTCGATGACATTTATATAATCTTAAGCATTGCTTTTAAAGATTGGCTCATTCAATTGCCTTTGAATTCATCAGAAACCGTTTCCCGCAGATCATACAACAGCCATTGTTTATTTAAAACGTCGCTCTTTTCTGTTTGCAACAGTGCAATGAAATCCTTGATTCCAAGAGGTTCATTTCCATTTCCATGGATCAGGACGATATTGCCGTTGTGTGCGGCCTGCCCTTTCGCGAGCCAGGCATCGCTGCCAATTGGAATCAGTCCGAAACTTGTCACTTTTTCGATCAGATCATGGTCTGAAACCAATCCCGGAAAACGGAAAAATACAGAGAAAAGCAATCCTTTTTGAAGCAGCGCCATTTCGGTTCCGAGGATTTCAAAATTGAGGTCGGTTCCCGGTTCCAGTAAAAAATTTTCCTTGAGCGGAATCTTGGGATTGAAATGATGGTTGTACGTATGATTGACCCACGTAATCGCGATTTCGCCTGAATCATTCAGCTTCTGAAGCCATTGCAGGTCTTCAGAATGCGTCAGCATAAACCTTCCGGTGATCGACAATGCGATCGGAACGGGCTGTTCGATCTTTTTAAATTCAGAAATCAGCGAAGTAAAAACCACGCGGTCAAGCGGCTTGTGCGACGGACATAAATCGATCGTAAGCGTGATGCCTTTTTCTTTCGGAAAACCGTTTACAATTCCGGCGTCCTGCAAGGAAAACGATTGTTTTTCGGCTGTTTGGAGCGCTTTTACATAAGGCGAATTGGAATATGCTGTCAGAATCTTTGGCCAATCTGCAACTGTGAGTTTGATTCCCGATGCAGGAACATTAATGGTTTCCAACGAATTCACATCAATGCCTATATAAAAAGTGTTTCCCGATTGCTCGTATTTTCGGAGGACCGCAATTTTTTTATTCGCATAATTGCCAGTTCCAAAATACACTTTATAATTGCTGATGCCTTTTTCCTGCGCATTTGCATTCCACAAAGCCGAAAGAAGAAACACCAATAAAACCAGTCGCTTCATTATTTTTTTTCTGCAATTTAAAACAAATCCCGGTTTTTCCGAATTTAAATCAGGACGGAAATGAAGTTCCCGATGACGGCTTGGCGCTAATCGTTCCCTCTTCGACTGCTTTAAAAAGCAAATGGTAATCCCTTTCATTTTGCTGCCTGTAGGCCGATGCAAATTTCGCGACCGCTTTTTCAAAAGTATCGCTCTTTCCGATATAACCGCTAATCGTTGCCGCTTCGCCGGTTCTCGCGTGTGCCTGTGCAAGCGCCCAGCCGCAGGATTCGGCATATGCGATGAAATTGTTGTAATCCATCGCCTCGAGATCGGGTGTGATCTTGGCATCGCGCATCTGGCGGATGTAGTAATGGCGGCCGGTATCGCCTGTAGTCCAGCCCAGGAAAATATCGGAAGCCGACTGCATGATCTTTTGCCCTTCGACGACCCGCTGTCCCTGGTTTTGAAATTCGCCCGCATCGGTGTAAGGCGCAAGCACGCTCGGATGCGCTTCCTTAAATTGTAAAAACAACGGATCGCCGGAATCTGACATCAGTAAAATAATGCCGCACCATTTGCCCACACTTCCCACGCCTACGACTTTCATTGCAATGTCGATGATTTTGTATTGTCCCAATAAAATCTGGCGGTCGTGGCTCAGCGTGCTTAGGTAATTTTCATACGCATGTTCGACCTGCGCAAAAAATGTGGCCTGGTGTTCTTCTTTTACGTGAAAAAGCAACGGCGGCGCATCGATAATTTTGATTTTACCGTCTACCTCGTGGGTCAGTTTTTCAAATTCGCGTTCGTGCGGCGTGTTTTCAATGGCTTTTTCGAGTCGTTTGCGGTTGAATTTTTTCATAATTGCCCCGCCGCTTTCGGCATTGATCAGCGCGCTGAAATTGATATCGGCATACCAAACCTGCAAAGCCGACATTCCGGCATATTTTCTCATGTGCTTTTTATAGCTTTTGACCGCAGCAAGCGCAGCATTTTTAGCATCTTTTCTCGAAAATCCTTTCGAAGTTCCGGCAATTACAAAACTGGCCGCAAGTCTTTTCACATCCCATTCCCAGGGCGCAATCGTCGTTTCATCAAAATCATTGATGTCGAAAATGATCTTGCGCTCGGGCGTTGCAAACCCACCGAAATTCATCAGGTGGCAATCGCCGCAAATCTGCAAATGAAGGCCTGTTGCATTGCAACGCGAAAGATCGGCGGCCATGACAGCAGCGGCACCACGGTAATAACCAAAAGGCGATTCGAGCATCCTTTCGTAATAAATGGGCAGCAGCAATCCGATGCGGTTTTTGGTTTGTTCCTGATGAATGTCTAAAGTATCGGGGCGGTCGTCGGTATACAATATCGCATGTGATTTTCTTGGGCATTGCTTTCTGAGCCGTTTGCCCGATTTGAATTTTTCTTTCTTTGCCGCTTTAAGTTCCGGGACACCGGTTTTTGGGTCGTTTTCCGTTTCCATAATTGTTTATTTGTAAGATAAATTTACTTCGGAAACCGTGATCTGATTTTCAATATTCCCTTTTATTGTTATGAAATTGTACAACTGTAACGATTACAAGTGTAACAATGGCCGCTAAAAATTGTAGGATATTTGCTATATACCAAACTCTTAACTGCACTATGGAACATTCCAAACCACTAAAAATTTTCATTGCTGACGACGATCCTGATGACCGGGAATTCCTAAAATTCTTATTCCGGAAAAACGAACATTTTGAACTTGGCGGCTGCTTTTCATCTTCGGCAGAAGTATTAGACGAAATTTCTGAAAAAGCCAACATTCCAGACATTTTACTTTTGGATATGTACATGCCGATGATGACCGGAACCGAAGTTTTAGCCGAATTGCTGGAAAAAAGTGCCGCGCCAAAACTGTTCACCTTTATCATTTCAGGTACGATCAATGAAGCTGAAAAGGAAAAATTCAGTGCCAACCCGAATGTCAAATTCCTGCTGAAACCTACGACGCTCGAGCAAATCAATGACCTGCCTGGAATCATACTTGAAAACTTAAATCACAGAAACAATACAAAAGTGTAACTATGTTTAGCATCGGACAAAAAGTACAAAGGCAGTTCAGCAGCCAAGTGATGGAAGTCGTAGGGTTTGAACCCGATCTTATCGAAAACGTGCTGACGCAATGGGAAGACGAAGAAGGCAATATCGTCACGGCAAAATTCATGGAAGCCGAACTGGAAATCGCAGCATCCTAATTACTCCCCGGTTTCACTGTGCGGCGCATCGACAGGTTTTGATTGCGACGAGCCTTTCTCGCGAAGGTAAATTGACAGCACAATAATCGCAAAAACCGACAGGAATTCGCTTTGCCAGTTTTGGAACGATTCAAACCAAAATCGCGAACTGCTTAAATATTCGACGTGGCTGATTGTTTTTTCGCCTTTTAATTTGTTGTGGAGGTTTTCATCGGCGAGGCTTCCGCAGAAATGCAGCACAAACGAAATCAGGAATAAAACCAACAGCGAAAGTGTCAGTGAATGTTTGTAAACGGCAAGAAAAATCCCGCCTTTTTTAACCGGCCACGGGGCATCTTTTTGATTCGGATCTGGTTCACGGTCGACTTCTTCAGGATGATCGCAGCTTTTGGATTCTGATGAACCTTTCTGGCGCAGGAAAATCGTCAGCCATACGAAAAGCCCCATTTGGAGGAATTCGCTTTCCCAGTTTTCGAAGGTTGATTCGACAAAATGTCCGCTTTTAAAATATTGCGACAGGCTAACTTCGGTTCCGCCTTCTTCTCTGAGTTCTTTGTTGTATTCCTTAAGGCCAAAAAAAACCTGTCCCGCAATCGCAACCGCAAAAAGGATGATGAATACAATCGACAGGCTGTTGTGCTTGATAAATTTTTTCATGACGTACAAAAGTTTTATTGGCTGAAACCGAATGAAATCAATCGTTTGGTTTGTAATGGATTTTTATAATGATGAATTCTTCAGATGGATCGTATTCGATATTAAAAAAATCGGCAAACTCATTGTGCCCGATCGAAAGTTTATTTTCGGGATTGATCTTAAATACGATTGCCGTGATTCCCTGGGCATGGATGCCTGTAAATTGCTCCAGATCCAACTCTTCGGCATATTCAATTCCGATACTGCTTAAGTGGCGTACATACATATTGTAATCTGCCTGGTTTTCTTGTACCGACAATTCTCCTGTTTCCGGATCTTTCCCAAACCATAAAAAGGGTTCATTCGCTGCCACACCGTTTTCAAACAATGCGATGCCTATTTCTTCTTTTGTAAGTATCATATTTTTTTTGATAAAGGTAATTTTAATGGGAACTGTTGTTTTATAGCTTTCCATTCGATTCTTGTAAGTTTAAATACTCTCGTCCTACACAACAAAAATAATTGTAAGTAAATTCCTGTATTGAAAGAAACCGCCACAAAATTTAAAAAAAAGTTAAATTCCATAATACTCTGATTATAAGAATATTACATAATTATGCAAACTATACTATATGTAGGAAAAAACAAATTAAATTTTATAGAATTTGCACTTAATCGGATTTATTATACATTTGGTCGATGATTTTAACCAAAAACTCCAATTCGATGAAATCAATTTTGAAATGCAAACAAATCCTGATCGCCATTTTTTTACTGCAATTGCTATTGCAAGTAAAAAGCCATGCGCAATGTCCGACTGCTCCGGGTGACCAAATTACCGCAGGCAACGACACCTGGATCGGATATGTATATGCAAATACCGATGGCGCAAATCCGCCGTCAAACTGCTTTACGACGACTTATCGCGGTTACATCACTGAATCCATTCAATTTGACCACAATTTTGGATCGGGTTCCGTGAGCGGAAGCAATCTTTGCGGATCGTATTCAGATTTATTCGCGATCCGATACAAAATGAAACACCACTTTGCAGCAGGTTATTACAGTTTTCAGGTTGGCGGCGACGGCGGTTACAGGCTGAGCTTCGACGGCGGGAATACATTTTTGATCTCAAATTGGACCGATCATGCTTATACTACCAATGCTGCGACGTACCAATTAAATGGCGACGTAGAATTGGTACTTGAATATTTTGAAAATACTGGGAATGCCCGTGTTTCTGTAAGCTTTACACCTTGCCCGGATCCATCAACGGCGCCAACACAAATCATTGCCAATGATGAAATCTGTACGGGGAATTCACTTGTTTTACAGGCAACAGGTGGTTTTGCCGCGACTGGCGTTACGTACCAATGGGGAACGGGAAATACCGTTGGAACCAATATCATTTCGACCGGAAATGCCACAAATACATTGACCGTAAATCCAACGGCCGATACCACTTATTGGGTACGACGCGTAGACAACGGAAGTTGCGGCGTAAATGCCACGGGCGGCGTTGTAAAAACGATCACGGTTTCACAACCTTCCACGGCACCAACCTCGTTTACCGGATCGACCAGCATTTGTTATGGCACCCCGGCGCAATTGACAGCGGTGGGTTACGTGGGTTCGATCCAATGGCAGAAATCTTCAGACAATAGCACTTTTACAAATATTATAGGCGCCACCGGCCCGGCATTGACGACAGAAAACCTGTTTGCCCAAATGTATTATCGTGTGAAAGTCACGAACAACAGCTGTGCAACGGCTACCTCAGCAACAGTCACGATTCAGGTAAAACCTTTGAGCAGTGCAGGAACGGTGAGCGGATCTGCAGTAATTTGTGCGGGAACTAACAGTACCAACCTCAGTGTGACGGCATCGGTGGGTTCGATCCAATGGCAAAAAAGTTTGGACAATAGTTCGTTTACAGATATTTCGGGAGCGACATCAAACACGTATACCGCTGCCAATTTGAATGCGACAACGTACTTCAGGATCAAAGCATCAAGCAGTCCGTGTGAAGCGGCATTCAGCAACGCTGTAAGCATCGTCGTAAACCCGACACCGGTAGCCGGAAGCATTTCTGGCGCCGGAAGCATTTGCGCGGGAGCCAACAGCATTGCGTTATCAGCGAATGGCCAAACGGGCAGCATCCAATGGCAATCATCGACAGACAATGCTGCGTTTACCAACATTACAAATGCGACTTCTGCAACATACACTGCAAACAACCTGACACAAACCAGGTATTTCCGAGTGATGGTTTCAAGCGGAAACTGTACGGCGGTTTACAGCGCATCGGCAACGGTAACTGTTACGCCGCAGCCGGTTGCCGGAACGCTCAACAGCGGATCGACGGTGTGCTCGGGGACAAACAGCACAGCGTTATCAGTTTCAGGTTACACCGGAACCTTGCAATGGCAATCGTCTTCGGACAACAGCGCTTTTTTGAATATTTCAGGGGCAACCTCAGCAAGTTACACGGCCACAAACCTGACGGCAACGACTTATTACCGGGTGATGGTTTCAAGCGGAAACTGTACGCCGGTTTATACCGCAAGCACCAGTGTGATCGTGAGCAATGCCACGGTGGCAGGAACGGCTTCAGGCGCAGCAACGCTTTGTTCGCAGACAAATTCGACAACGCTTGCCTTAAGCGGTTACAACGGAAACATCCAATGGCAATCGTCGACGGACAACGTCACTTTCGCCAACATTTCAAATGCGACTTCATCAACTTACACCGCTACAAATATTGCAGCCACGACGTATTACAAAGCTTTGGTTTCAAACGGAAGTTGTCCGGCTGTTGCAGGAAATACGGTAATTTTGACTTTCTCGGCACCGGTTGGCGGAACGATTTCGGGCGCCGGAACGGTTTGCTCGGGAAACAATTCAACTGTACTTACGTTAAACGGATATTCGGGATCGATCCAATGGCAATCGTCTGCAGACAATACGACATTCAATGATATTGCATCGGCAACAGCCACGACGTATACGATTACCAATCTTACGTCAGCTACTTATTACCGTGTAAAAACCACAAACGGAACCTGCGGATCTGCATTTTCCCCTTCGGTATTGATGGCTGTAAATGCTACGACACAATCGGGAACAGTCGCCATTACAGGCGTTACAGGGACAAGCATGACCGTTCCAGCGAGTTACAACAGCAATGTATTGACAGTTGCGGGATACAACGGAACGACTTTTCAATGGCAAAGTTCTGCTGACAATGTGACTTATACGAATATTTCTGGTGCGACTGCGACGAGTTATACGGTAACGAATATTGTTGCCAAAACCTATTACAGGGTTGCCGTTGGTTCGGGAAGCTGCGTGGCGTATAGCGCGCCGATCACCTTCTCGATCTGTACGCCTGCCGGAGATCCTGCCGTTTATGGAACAGGAACTACCTGGCGGGTTTATTTTTATACGCAACATAATGGGACAGCTACAGCAGTGCCGACCAATGCATTCACTACCTATTACCAAGGATTTACGACAAGTGCATTTGTTTTTGACAATTACCTGTATGCGTCTAATTTGGGAGCCAATGTGTGCTCGGCATATTATTCTGCTTTTAAAGGTGCCTACCGTTACAGGCTGACCAAAAACTTTACCGCAGGAACCTACAGTTTTATAGTGGGAAGCAATGGCGGATACCGTTTGAGCCTTGATGGCGGCGCAACCTGGATCATCAACAAATGGGACACTGCAACAGCTTACAATACGACTGATTCAGATGACATTACCCTGGCGGCAGGGAATTATAATATGGTTATTGAATTTTTCAACATCAATACCCAGAACCCACGCCACTTTTTTAACTATTGCAATGCATCAACCGCAACAGTTACCGCACCAACAGCCATACTTGGAAATACGAACATGTGCGCAGGAACCAATACCACTCTTTGGGTGACCGGAGGAACCGGAAGCATATACCAATGGGGAACCGGAACAATTCCCGGAGAAAATATTATTTCTGGTTCTACCGGAAGCGCCATCATTGCAGCGCCAACAGCAACGACCACCTACTGGGCACGCCGTTACAATTCTGCTTGTGATTCTTACACTACTGCCTTATTCAGGACCGTTACGATTACACCATTAACCGGTGCAATGCCGGCTACAGATTATGGAACCAATTACTGGATTGGGTATGTATATGCTGCGGCAACAACTGCATCGACGCCGGCAGCAGCTTTTGTGAATCCGTACAAATATGTAGGTTATGTTACGACAGCCTCAGAAACTTTTTCACAATCTTCAAGCGGTTACAATACGCCTTTTACAGGACCAAACCTGTGTTCGAGCTTTGCAACAAGATTTACTGTCAGATACAAAATGCAAAAGACTTTTGCCCCTGGATATTATACGTTCAACATTACTGCCGATGACGGAATGCGTTTCAGTATCGACGGCGGAACAACTTGGGTAATCACCAGATGGAGCTATCCTACCGGATATACCGGCGATACCTATTCTGTATACCTCGATGGGACCAAAAACCTCGTGATCGAATACCGCCAGGAGTCAAGTTCGTACGCGATCGGATTTAGTTATACCGCGTGTACCGATTTTTCGACAGCGCCAACAAGCATCACCGGACAAACTGCGATTTGCAGCGGAAGCAGTACAACCCTTACAGCAACCGGCGGATACAGCTCGCCTGGAAGCACTTACGAATGGGGAATCGGGACTGTGGCAGGAACAAATCCACTGCCAAATACAACAGCATCGATTACGGTGACACCATCGGTAAACACCACTTATTGGGTACGAAGAAAAAGTGCCGGAAATTGCATGGAAACAACAGGAGCTACAACACAAAATGCTTATACTCCAATTTTGACTGCTACGGTAAACCTATCTGCATTGTCGGTTGCCGGAAGCATTTCAGGTGGAAACAATACGGTTTGTGCAGGAACCAACAGTACGCTATTGACATTAAGCGGAAATACCGGAACCATTCAATGGCAATCGTCTTCGGATAACAGCAACTGGAACAACATCGCATCCGCGACAAGCGCTACTTATACCGCAACAAATCTGAGTACTACGACTTATTACAGGGCAATGGTAACCAATGGTGCGTGTAGTGCCGTTATTACGAATGTGATGAACATCACGGTAATCCCTGCTTCTGTGGCCGGAACGGTGAGTGGCACAGCGACCGTATGTTCCGGACAGAACAGCACATCGCTTGCTGTAAACGGTTACATTGGAACGATCCAATGGCAATCATCTGCAAACAACAGCACATTTAACGACATTAGCGGCGCAACCGCAAGCACCTTCAACGCGACGAACCTTACAGCAACCACGTACTATCGCGTAAGGGTTAGCAACGGAAACTGTACACAGGCGTTGAGTACATCGGTAGCCATCACGGTGAACCAATTGTCGGTTGCCGGAACGATTTCAGGCAGCAGCGTGGTGTGTTCGGGAACCAACAGCACGACGATGACTTTAAGCGGCTATACCGGAATTTTGCAATGGCAATCATCCGCAGACAACAATGTGTTTGTGAACATTACAGGTGCAAATGCCGCCACGTATACGGCTGCGAATTTAGCTGCAACGACTTATTACCGCGCTTCGGTAACTAACGGAAGCTGTCCGGCAGTTGTTTCGGCGTCGGCCAGCGTAACCGTAAATCCGTCTCCAAATCCTGGAACGATTTTAGGCGCGGTCGCAGTGTGCCGCGGAACGAATAGCACCACGCTTTCAGTTAGTGGAAGCACTGGTTCGATCCAGTGGCTGTCTTCTTCTGACAACAGTACGTTTAACGATATTAGCGGTGCAACATCGGCAACCTATACCGCAACGAACCTTTTGGCAACGACTTATTATAAAATCCGTGTGACCAATGGCCCGTGTTCGACAACTTCTGCTTCAAGCAGCGCGATCACGGTAGATCCGGTAGCGGTTGCAGGCGCCATTTCAGGTGCAGCGACTGTTTGCTCAGGCGTGAATTCGACTGTACTGACCCTGAGCGGACACACGGGAACCATCCAATGGAAATCGTCTACAGACAACAATACTTTTACGAATATCTCGGGTGCGACTTCAGCCACTTACACAGCAACAAACCTGGCGGTAACCACTTATTACAAAGCGTTCATCAGCAGCGGCGCGTGTACTTCGGTGAGCACGGCAGCGGTGATGGTTTTCGTTAGGCCTGCGAGTGTGGCCGGAACGGCTTCGGGGAATGCAACGCTATGCGTGGGTGTAAACCAGGCGACTTTAAGCTTAAGCGGCTACACCGGAAACATTCAGTGGCAGCAATCTTCAAACGGCACCACTTTTACTGATATTTCGGGAGCAACATCTGATAATTATGTGACTTCGAACCTTAGTACAACGCGTTATTTCAGGGCTTCGGTGACTACGACCGAATGTTCGTCTGCGATAAGCAACATGGTAACTGTAACGGTTTTGCCTTATGCACAGGCTGGAAGCATCAAGATTTCGGGGACGACTTTGCCGTCGACAAGCGTGTGTTCGGGAACCAATTCAATCTTGTTGACAGCTGTCGGAAGTGCCGGAGTGGTGCAATGGCAAGCTTCTGCAGACAACATTTCCTTTACCGATATTTCCGGCGCACTAGGGCTCACCTACCATGCTACAGGACTGACTCAGACACTTTATTACCGTACGAAAGTATCGAGCGGTTCCTGCGGACAAACGCAATATTCAGAATCGGTATTGATCAACGTGCCAACTGCCGTGACTTACAACGGTTCGTGGAGCGGAACGCCCAATACCACAACGACAATTGTTGTCGGAAACGACCTTGCTTTAAATGCCCCGATCAATGTGTGCTCCTGCCAGGTTACCGGAACGGCAACAATGACGATTCCGGCCGGCATCACCATGACCGTTCAGAAAAACGTGGTCGTAGCGCCAACGGCGCAACTGATTGTCGAAAACAATGCAAGCTTGCTTCAGGTCGACGATACAGCAATTAACAGCGGAAATGTGATCGTAAAAAGAAATTCTGCTGCCATGAAAGGGTTTGATTTTACCTATTGGTCTTCGCCAGTAAAAGACATGACGCTTTACAACCTGTCGCCAAATACGCGATTTGACAAATATTACTATTTTAGCCCGGCGCTAAACAGCTGGCAGACGGTCATGAATGGCGCTGGTACAATGGAGCCTGGAAAAGGATACATCGTCCGTGCGCCGGCAGACTGGTCGAATACCAACGCAACCAATGGCGTTTATACTGGTGTATTTACGGGTACACCTAACAATGGAATTATCGAAGCCGACATCGTTAAAGGCGCAGGAACATTCAACCTGATTGGAAATCCGTATCCGTCGGCTATTGATGTAGATGCTTTTATTACCGATGCTGCCAACGCGGACATCGTGGAAGGAACGGTTTATTTATGGACGCACAATACCGCAATCACAAGTGCCGGGCCGCAATCAAACCTGTATGTGTATGCAGCAGATGATTATGCCAAATACAATTTGACGGGCGGAATCAAAACGATGTCGTCTGCAGTTTCAGGCGGTGGCACGCCAACTGGAAAAATTGCGTCTGGACAGGCATTTTTCATCGAAGCCAATTCGGCTTTAGCCAATGGAAGCTACACCGCAACTTTCAAGAATTCGATGCGCCTGGCCAACGGCAACAACCAGTTTTTCAAAACTACGGGTAGCAATCCGATAGATCCGAATGCCAATGCAAAAAGCCGGGTTTGGCTCAGCATTTCAAACGATCAGGGTGCTTTTGGTGAAACGCTCGTAGGATTTATTCCCGGCGCGACAAATGGAAAAGACACCAAATACGACGGCCTCACCATGGCTGCCGGAAACAACGTGACGCTCTACTCTATTCTCGACGATTCCAAACTGGCAATTCAGGGCCGCGCACTTCCTTTCAACAACCAGCAGGTAATTCCGCTGGGTTACAGTGCAAACATAGCCGGAACTTTCTCGATCGCGTTGGAACAGTTCGACGGACTTTTCTCTGGAAATGACGCAGCGGTTTACCTGGTAGACAAAGCAGACAACAGCTACCACAATTTAAAAACAGGAAATTATACATTCTCCTCGGTTACAGGAATCTTTGATGCACGCTTCGAGTTGCGTTTTGTAGCTCCCGAAATTTTAGGAACCGCTAATGCAAATGTTTCGAATGCCTATATCATCGCAAAAGACCAGCAGATTGAAGTGGGCGCAGCCGGAACAACGATACAATCGGTTGCTGTTTTTGACATCAGTGGAAAACAGATTTTCTTAGCATCTCATTTGGATATGAAACTGTTCAAAACCGAAAGGCTTCACGTTGCCACACAAGTGCTGATCGTACGCGTAGAATTGAAAAACGGCAATCACGTCGTTCAGAAAGTGTTAATTAAATAACCACCATCAACCAATTTAAAAAGCCGGGAATTTCCTGGCTTTTTTATTTTATCCGATTGTAAATTCGCGCTTCATTTACCCAAACCTACCGTTGCCTTAGTATTGCTCCAAATCCACGGGTATCATTCCTACATTGGCTTAAATTTAAAAGAACAAGCTCATGAAAAAAATGATCACAATGGCAGCCATAACGGTATTCGGACTTGCAGCTGCCCAGGAAAACACAGAAAAAACCGATTACGGATTTGCAAAAGGCACTGTTTTTATCGAAGGCCAGCTTTCCTTTTCCAGTGGCAAAACGACCGCAGAAGAAGAAGGTGTCGACCTTGGCGAGCGAAAGATAAGCAATGTTACTTTCAGCCCGAAAGCCGGTTATTTTTTTACAGACAAACTGGCTGCGGGAATTGAGTTTTCAATCCTTAGCGGCAAGCAAACCACAATAAGCTTTTCTGATGTTGCGGGTGAGCCCGACGAAATCGAAGAAATGAAAGGAAATGGCTTCAGCGCCAATATTTTTGCGCGGTATTATTTCCTGAAACTCGGCAAACGCTTCGATGCGTATACCGAACTCGGTGCCGGTTTCGGATCCATAAAAGAAAAGGAAACAAAAGACAATGAAACGGAAACCACAAATGTAAAAGGCTTTAGCACCACCTTAGACCTCGGTTTCAATTATTTCGTAACGCCAAAAGTCGCCATCTCGTTTACACTAGCGAATGTTCTGGCATACAGTAATATGACAATCGAGAACGATCAGGACCAATCCAAAGCCACAATTTCAGGATTTAGCGGTGATCTGAATGTCTTCAAAAACTTTTTTGACACGCCAACTTTCGGATTGCTGTATCAATTTTAAGCAGGTTACATTTCAATATCCAAAAATGAAACCTGCCTAAAATACTTTCTTATTTGCAAAGGCTGATTTCCTTTCCGCTGTCTGAATCAGAGAATTTCAACAGCAGTTTGCCATCGACATACACTTCGTAACCGGCTTTAACCGGCACTTTTGTTTTGTCGTTGGCATTGTATTTTGATACCGATGACGAACCGTCGGCACGAACCGTGACCTCAACAGTTTTAGAACAGTTGTTTTTAAGGTACACATCAAAATAACCGCCGTCAATGCCGTGCAATTTCGAAGCAGCCTGCAAAGTTGAAAATGCAAATAACAAGAAAATGCCGAGTTGCGTAATTTTTTTCATTGGGTGTAAATTGGTTTAATAACAGTTTAATGCTTTTTCTTTCTGAAAGTTTATCTGACGAATATATGCATTTTTTAGTTGGTCCGATAAAAAACAAATCAATCCATCGTATATTTGAATTTTACAAACTTCACGTCATGAAAGACATCGCCAGCACAACGCTCGATAAATTTTACCAGGAAGCGGCCGCATTTACCGGAAAAGACATCAGCACGATTTTGCCGCCCGGCATCAACAAGGAAATCGGGCATTTCAATGTATTCGATATTGCCGAAACCATCGCTGCGGTCAAGCGCAAGGCCACGATGCCTTACAACAGGCGCGAGTATTACAAGATCAGCCTGATTCGTGGAAAAAACCGCACGGAATATGCCGATAAGGTCATCGATATTGAAAAAAACGCCTTATTGTTTGCTACGCCAAAAGTACCTTACCATTGGGTGCCGCAGGATTTAAACCAGTCGGGAAGCTTTTGCATTTTTACAGATGAATTCCTGATCCGGAATAAAAGCGGACTCGTACTCGACGAACTTCCGATCTTTCGCTCCGGAGGCTATCCCGTTTTCCAGATTACCGATGAAGAAGCCGATGAAATTGCAGTGATTTTCCAGAAAATGCAAAAGGAAATCAGCTCTGATTATGCTTACAAATACGACCTGCTGCGCAATTATGTGATCGAACTCATCCACCACGGCCAGAAATTACAGCCGGTTACTACTTTATATTCGGGCAACAATGCCTCTGCCCGCGTCGCTTCCTTGTTCATCGAATTGCTCGAACGCCAGTTTCCGATCGAATCGCGCCATCAGAAACTTGGCCTTCGCACGGCACGCGACTATGCAGAAAGGCTTGCAATCCACGTCAATCATTTAAATAAAGTCCTTAAAGAACACACCGGACATACGACAACCGAAATCATCAACAACCGCGTGTTGCAGGAATCAAAAATCCTGCTGCGGCAAACCGACTGGAACATTTCTGAAATCGCCTATTCTTTAGGTTTTGAGGAAGTCGCGCATTTTTCAAACTTCTTTAAAAAACAGGCCACTGTGGCACCGTTGGCCTTTCGTTCCTAATCTTATTTGAATTTTACAAAAAACGGATTGATGCTTGCAAACTATGACGCCGACTTTATGCTGACCTTTGCCCTATCAAATAATTAAATAAAATCAACAATGGAAACAAGAACTAAAATTGCATTGGTTACCGGCGGAAGCCGCGGACTGGGCAAAAATATGGCCATCAGCATTGCAAAAAAAGGGATAGATGTGATCCTGACCTACAACAGCAACAAACAGGAAGCCGAAAATACCGTTGCTGAAATCCAGGCACTAGGCCAAAAAGCGATCGCGTACCAGCTTGACACTTCGAACATCAAATCTTTCGATGCCTTTTTCAAAGAAGCATCCGCGCATCTCGAAGAAAATACCGGAAGCCCGAAATTCGATTTCCTCATCAACAACGCAGGTACGGCTTTGTACGCACCATTTGCAGAGACTACGGAAGAGCAGTTCGACGGCGTGATGAACATCCATTACAAAGGCGTCTTCTTCTTTACTCAAAAAGCATTGCCTTACCTGAATGACGGCGGGCGCATCGTCAACATTTCATCGGGACTGGCGCGTTTTTCTTACCTGGGTTCGTCAGCTTACGGATCAATGAAAGGTGCTGTCGAAGTGCTCACAAGATACCTTGCCAAAGAACTCGGAGGCCGCGGCATTGCTGCCAATGTGGTCGCGCCGGGAGCCATCGAAACCGATTTTGGCGGCGGGCATGTGCGTGACGACAAGGAAGTCAACGACCAGATCGCAAGTTTCACGGCACTCGGGCGCGTTGGTTTACCAGGTGACATTGGCGGTGTCGTTGCCTTTTTATGTACCGATGAAGCCAAATGGATCAACGGCCAGCGCATTGAAGTTTCGGGCGGAATGAGCCTTTAATCTTTCACTTATAGATCAAAAAAGTAAGCCCTTTCTATTGGAAGGGCTTTTTCATTTTCGGCATATCATACAATAATTTATGGAGATTCGGATAATCTCATACCTGAACTTTTATTAACTTAGGCTGCTGAAAAACGCCGATCATTAAATAGATATCCAACCTCTTGAAATCCGACAACGACAAAGATTATTTTTTTCTTCAGAACGGTGGCGAATGTGCCCAACTCATACGCCATTTTAACTGGGAAGCAACACCGCTCGGAAGCCCCGAAAAATGGCCCATAAGCCTGCGAAGTACACTCGCGATGATGCTTTCTTCACAATTCCCGATGTTTGTCTGGTGGGGCGAAGATTTGATCCAATTTTACAATGATGCGTATCGTATGAGCCTCGGCGACAATGGAAAACACCCTTTAGCCATCGGGCAGCGCGGTGAAGATTGCTGGCCTGAAATCTGGGATTTTGTGTATCCAAAGATCCGGAAAGTACTCGATGAAGGTGAAAGTTTCTGGTATGATGATTTGCTGCTGCCCATTTACCGCAATGGCAAATTAGAAGATGTGTATTGGACGTTCAGCTACAGTCCGCTCTTCGGTGACGACGGCAATATCAACGGCGTCATGGTCATCTGCAATGAAACTACAGAAAAGATCAGCGACAGCCGACGCCTTGGAGACGACAAGAACGAACTCGAATTTGCAGTTGAGGCGGCAGAACTCGGCACTTGGGATTTAAATCCGGAAACCGGTGCATTTACCGCCAATGCCCGTTTAAAAGAATGGTTTGGCTTAAAACCCGAAGAAATCATTCCACTTCCGCTTGCCACGGCTGTCATTGCAGAAGAAGACCGCGAACGGGTCAATGTAGCCATTTCCACAGCCATGCAATTCAAATCCGGCGGCCATTATGATATCGAATACAAAATCATCCATCCGATTACAGGATACGAACGCATCGTAAAAGCCAAAGGTAAAGCGGTGTTCAATGACGAGGGAATTGCAATACGTTTCAACGGAACGCTACAGGACATCAGCGAAGAACGCAAAAACCAGGAATTGTTTCGCTCGATTATCGAACAGGCACCGGTCGCGACAAGTTTGTTTGCCGGAAAAGAGATGGTCATTGAAGTGGCTAACAACATCATGCTGGGCTATTGGGGTGCGGATGCTTCAGCGATCGGAAAACCATTGGCGGAAGCCGTTCCGGAACTGATCGGGCAGCCATTTTTACAGATCTTGGATGACGTTTATACGACAGGAATTACGTATACCGACAAGTCTGCAGCCGTTGTTTTAAAAGTTGGTGAATCTGCATCCACCTATTATTTCGATTTTACATACAAAGCACTGAAAGATGCGCGCGGAAAAATCTATGGCGTCATGAACATGTCTGTAGATGTAACCGAGCAAGTGCTGTTGCAGAAACACGCCGAAGAAATCCAAAGGCAGGTTCTGGAATCTTTCGAACAATCGCCTGTAGGCATTGCGACCATGGATATCAACAACCTGATTTACCAAACGGCCAATCCGTTTTACGGGCAGCTTGTGGGCCGGTCTCCGGAAACACTCATCGGTAAACCGATGTTCGAAGCGATCCCAGAAATCAACGGACAGGGTTTTGACATCCTGATCAACGAAGTCATCGAAACCGGAATTCCGTTCATAGCGAAAGAAGTCGTGGTTTCGATCAAAAGAAACGAGCAGTTCGAAAAAATATATGTTGACCTCACCTACCAGCCGCGACGCAATGCTTCGGGAAAAATCACCGGCATTTTAGTGGTGGCCATCGATGTGACCCAGCAGGTTTTGAGCAGGCATGTCATTGAAGATGCGCAGCTGGCACTAAAATCGACCGTGGATCTTGCCAAGCTTGCGACGTGGAACCTCGATTTGCCTTCAGGCATTTTTAGTTATTCGGACCGTTTCCGGAATTGGCTCGGACTTCCCAAGGAAATTTCCTCTATTGAAGCTTTCTATGAAATCCTTTCCAAAAAAGACAGCGAAAACCTCAAGCATGCCATCGCCTCGATATTAAATCCGGAAGCCGAAAGCCTCAGTGTTTTCGAATATGAAATTACAAACCAAACGACCGGGCAAAAACGCATCGTCTCTGCCAATGCGCAGATCTTTTATGATGCCGATGGCGAACCCGAACACATTAGCGGAACCGCGCAAAACGTAACCAAAGAACGCAAACTCCAGGAAGAACTGAAATTCCTGGTAAAAGAACGCACGCGCGAACTCGAAGCTGTAAACCACAACCTGGAGCTCAGCAACCACGAACTGCAGCAATTCGCCTATGTGGCTTCGCACGATTTGCAGGAGCCGGTACGCAAAATCAGTGTGTTTGTCGAAATGCTTGAAGCCAGCCTGGGTTCGGTGGATCCGAAGGCAAAAAATTACATCGATAAGATTAAATCTTCTTCGGGGCGCATGAGCAATCTGATTCGCGACGTGTTGAGCCTTTCACAATTGTCCAATATGGTCCCGGTTTTCGAGCGGGTCGATCTTGGGCAAATCGCAAACGAAACCTTGACAGAGCTCGAACTGGTCATTGAACAAAAAGGCGCCACAATTAACGTTTCCGGTCTTGTATCGATTGATGCAATTCCGTTGCAGATGTCACAATTGTTTGGAAATTTAATTTCGAATGCGCTAAAATATTCCCGGATGGGAATTGCCCCGGAGATTTCGATAACGGGTAAAATCTTATCAGCAGGAGCAATCAAATTTTCGCCCGGAAACCATTCCAACTGGCTTCAGGTCGAATTTAAGGACAACGGCATCGGTTTTGACCAGCAGTATGCCGAGAAGATTTTTAATATTTTCCAAAGGCTGCATGCGAAGCAGGATTTTGCCGGGACCGGGATCGGACTGGCCATCTGCAGGAAAATCGTACAAAACCACAATGGTTTTATCAACGCCCAATCGGTTGAAAATGAAGGTGCGGTTTTTACGGTTACGCTTCCGATGCATCAGTTGTAGGCCATTCGAAAGCGGTTTTGATATTTATTGAAAATCGGTATATTTGCGTTACCAAATAACAGTTCGTGAAGACCATATTTTTAATTGATGATGATGCCGATGACCGGGAAATTTTCCAGGAAGCGCTGGCTGCAATTGAATCGAACACTTCGATCAACTTTCTAGAAGCCGAAAATGGCGCAGATGCTTTTGTCAAACTTAATGATCCCAAAACCGAAAAACCCGATGTGATTTTCGTCGACCTCAACATGCCCAAAATGGACGGTAAGGAATTTCTGATGGAGATCAAGAAACAGCCGGCTTTTAAAGACATTCCGGTGATCATCTACACCACTTCGGCAAACAAATCCGATATCGATTTTACATTGCAGCACCAAGCCGAAAAGTTTATGACCAAGCCGCATTCCATATTCGATTTAAAGAAAGAACTGGAAAGCACGCTGCGGCAATTGCTCGGAATTTAATTTTTTATTATTTGCCCGCCCTGTTTGCCGTTTCAAGAATAAGAGCCGTGACCAATGCGCCAAAGAGGTAATAGCCTACAGTCATCGCACTTACGTTATCATTTTTAGCGACAGGCTTTGGATTCAGTCCCATCGGTTCGGGCAAAGCGATCGCTCCGGTTCCAGCCGTGAGTCCGAGTGCAATGGCTTTCGGCCAGATGTGTTTTGGATTTCCAGCGCCGATCATGCTGTAATACAGCGCATTGCTGACCAAATCTGCTCCAAGCGTGGGCAAGTACAACTTTTCTTTTTTGATGTGGCCGCCGCCTGCATATTCAATGCCTTTTTGCAGCGCTTCCTCTCCTAAAATGTCGATCCGTGGCGTGTCATTGCGGAATTTTTTCATGCTTTCATGCAGTAGGTTCAGTGCGATAGCGCCGCCAAGTCCGGCAAGCATATTTTTTAAAGTGCTCATCTTTTTATTTTTATGGATTACAGAATCATTATGATGAATTTACGCTTTTCAAAATTATTTTAGTTTCAACAAAGGCATTCCAGACTTGTACGTTTAAAACATTTGTTGGGTAAACCCGAAAAAAAAGCTGCAACCTTGAAGTTACAGCTTTCATTTAGGAATAATTTGTATTTAAGATTTTATAAACTCCAACAGGTCTTTATTGATCGTAGCCGCTTCGGTTGTTGGCATGCCGTGCGGAAATCCGGGATACGAAATCAGTTTTCCGTTTTTCAGCAGCTTTACCGCTTTTACGGCTGTAAGCGGAAACGGAACGATCTGGTCGTCTTCACCGTGCAGCACAAGAACCGGGATATCGACGCTTTTCAGGTCTTCTGTAAAATCGGTTTCCGAAAATGCTTTGATACAGTCATAATGCGCTTTCACGCCGCCCATCATGCCCTGGCGCCACCAGTTGTCGCGCACGCCCTGCGATATTTTTGCGCCTTCGCGGTTGTATCCGTAAAAAGGCAGTGTGAAATCCTGGAAATATTGCGGCCTGTTGAATGCGGTTCCTTCGCGGATTTCGTCAAAAACCGACATTGGGATACCATCGGGATTGCTTTCAGATTGCGCCATTGTTGGAGTTACCGCGCTAATTAGAACTGCTTTTGCCACACGGCCTTTTCCGTATTTTGCCACATAACGGATCACTTCCCCGCCACCTGTAGAATGCCCGATGTGGATCGCATCTTTGAGGTCGAGTGCCTGTACGAGTTCGGCCACATCTGCCGCGTACGTATCCATATCGTTTCCGTTTGCGGCTTGCGTAGACCTGCCGTGTCCCCTGCGGTCGTGTGCAATGACGCGGAATCCTTTGTTAACGAAAAACATCATCTGCCCGTCCCAGTCATCGCCTGAAAGCGGCCAGCCGTGATGAAATACCAATGGTTGCCCGGTTCCCCAGTCTTTGTAATAAATTTCGGTGCCGTCTTTTACTGTAATCTTTCCCATTTTATAAAAGTTATGTTGTTGATAAGGATTTAAAGGTAGTTATTTTTTAAACTGCTGCGACGCGGTAAAAGTTACGATGCTGTTATGATTTGCACTGAGATATCTTAAATCCTGCACCTCAATTCTTTCCGATATTTCTGAAAATCAGAATTTAAAAACATGCAATTAAATGCCCGCAAACCAACTGCAAGGGCTACTTTTGCAAAAAAAATTAAAACCATGGCTGCCCATAAAAAACACAACCTGATCTTAATTCTTGGCGCCCTGACTGCGCTCGGCCCGTTTTCGATCGACATGTACCTTCCGGGTTTTACGGCAATCGCCGCAGATCTTGGAACAACCGTGAATAAAGTATCGCTGTCGTTGTCGAGTTATTTTATCGGGATTTCTGCAGGGCAATTGCTGTATGGTCCGCTGCTGGATCGTTTTGGCAGAAAGCGTCCGCTGTATATTGGCTTAACTGTTCACATTTTGGCTTCCCTGGGTTGCGCATTGACCAATGATATTGACGTGTTAATTGGTTTGCGTTTCGTTCAGGCAGTGGGAAGTTGTGCCGCAGCAGTTGCTTCGATGACGATGGTGCGTGACCTGTTTCCGGTTGAAGACAGCCCGAAAATCTTTTCGCTGCTGATGCTCGTCGTTGGACTTTCGCCGATGTTGGCGCCAACAATTGGCGGCTATGTCATTGCCGGGCTTGGTTGGCATGTCGTTTTTCTTATCCTGATGTGCATGGGAATTGCAGTGCTGCTTGCGTCGCGCTTCGGATTGCCGCATACTAGAAAGCCCGATCTTTCGATTTCATTAAGCCCGAAACCGATCCTGTCGAATTTTGCTCTGGTTTTGAAAAACCCGCAATTCTACACCTACGCCTTTTCAGGTGCGATCGCGTTTTCTGGATTGTTTACGTATGTTGCCGGTTCGCCTTTGCTGTTCATGGACATCTTTCACGTCTCTGAAAAAACATACGGCTGGATTTTCGCATTCATGTCGGTGAGTTTCATCGGCTCGAGCCAACTCAATTCGGTATTGCTCAAAAAATACACCAGCCAGCAGCTCGTTTTCATTTCGCTGTCGCTCCAATGCCTGATCAGTCTGGTTTTCCTTGTGGCCGCGATGAACGGATGGCTCAATTTGTACGGAACGATTGCAATGCTGTTCCTGTACCTGGGCTGTCTTGGTTTGTCAAACCCGAATACCGCTGGATTATCGCTTGCGCCGTTTTCTGAAAATGCCGGGAGTGCTTCTGCCCTTTTGGGCGCGTTGCAACTCGGACTTGGTGCTTTGGCGTCGGTGGCTGTTGGTATTTTTGTTAAAGAAACCATGGTGCCGATGATCGTGATCATGGCGTGCAGTACCGCATTGGCTTTGGTCGTGCTGCTTTTCGGAAGGGGAAAAATAAAATCACCCGCTGCCGCAGAAAGGGACACAGGTTTCATGCATTAACTCGCAAAGAATTTTCAGTTTATCATTCCACACTGGCGCAACGCAATGCTAAAATGTTTAACTTTAGAATCCGGCAACGAACATGTATATGATAGCACCATTACGAAAAATCGCCTTTATTCTGCTTCTGGCTTTCGGAATGCAATCGGCGTTGGCACAGTCGGAACGCCCGAAAATCGGACTCACACTCAGCGGCGGCGGCGCAAAAGGCATCGCGCATGTTGGGCTGTTGAAAGCCATCGATTCGGCCGGGATCAAGATCGATTATGTGACCGGAACGAGCATGGGCGCGATTGTGGGCGGACTTTATGCGGTGGGTTACAGCGGCGATGACATCCTGCAAATTGCAAAGAAGCTCGACTGGGCAGCTTTACTTTCGAATGATCCGCAGCTGGCGACCATCAACCTAAAGGAAAAAGAAGATGCCGGACACTACATCGAGCTGCCTTTGATCAAGGGCAAACTGGCGTTCAAGCGCGGTTTTATCGAATCCAATGAATTGTGGCTGCAGCTTGCCGAATTGTATTATCCTTATTATAAAGTCACCGATTTCAGCCAGTTTGAGAAAGGATTCCAATGCATTGCCACCGATGTCGTCAACGGGCAAATGGTCGTTTTAAAAAAGGGTAACATTGCAAATGCCGTACGCGCCAGCATGGCGATCCCATCGGTATTTACGCCTGTTGAGATTGACGGAAAAGTACTTGTCGACGGCGGGATCGTGCGGAATTTCCCGGTTTCGAATGTTCGTGACATGGGCGCGTCGATTGTCATCGGAAGCGATGTTTCCGGAAAACTGGATCCTGTTGAAAAGCTGCAATCGCCTTTGGACGTGATGAGCAGGCTTCCGTTTTTCAATGCGGTCGCTGATTTGGAAACACAAAAAAAAGGGGTCGATTTTTATACGGATTATCCGCTCGAAGATTATGGCACGGCAAGTTTTTCATCGGCTGAGCAAATCATGAAAATTGGCCTTGAAAAAGGAAAACAGCTTTACCCGGCGCTCAAAAGATTAAAAGATTCGCTTGACAATATTTACGGAAAACAGCCGCTGCTTCCGGTTGCCAAAACAACGGATTCAATTTTTATTTCCGATTATGACGTGCGCGGATTGCCTGCCGAAGAAGCGGCTTCGTTTACACAGCTCATCGGCTTCAAGCCAAAATCCTATTATACGGCAAAAGAACTGGGTTCCGGAATCCGCGAAGCTTTTTCAACCCGCGCCTACACGAAAATCAATTATTCGCTTTTGCCTTTGGAAGATGGAAATGCCAAAATTGTATTTGCTGTCGATAAAGCACCGACTACTTTTACACGGTTTGGCATCCATTACAACACGACAACCGGCATTGCGCTCAAAACAGGCTTTGTCAAGAAGGGCTTTTTGACCCCATTCTCTACGGCTTCGTTCGATTTTTCGATCGGGGAAAATCCACGGGCAAAAGCCGGATTTTCAAATTATCTGACCAAAAACAGGAAATTCCTTGCGCAGCTGGAAGCCACGATTGAAACCATCGACATCAACACTTACAATCCTGAATTTTCAAGGACCGGGCTTTACAACCAGGGCAGCCAGAACACCGACCTCCAAATCCTGTGGCAGCCCAAAAACAATTGGACAATTGGCATTGGAACCGCGCTGACCTATGTTGCATACGAACCTAAAATCGTGTCACAAATTGAGGCCAACGGAAACCTGCATTACTTCAATTCTTATTTCACACTGAACCACAATACGTTGAATACCCAAATTTATCCGTTGCGCGGCCGGCAGCTTTTTATGAAAGCCGGTGTTATTTACGGACAAAAACTGGATTTTACGATTTATCAGGATGGCAATGTTTTGGCTACCGACAAGGCGTTATTCTTCAATTCAAATCCTTATACCCAATTAAAAATTTTGTTTGACCAGTACTTTCCTGTGGGCAAAAATGCTTTTTTCATCCAATTGCAATCGGGCATGAATTTCAATTACAATCAGGCGGTGATGAATGATTTCGTGATCGGCGGCTTAACGGATGTCATCAGGAACCAGGTGACTTTTTCGGGCCTTCCCGAAGCTTCGATCTTTACGGCGAGCGCGGCCAGCCTGAAATTGGGTTACCAGCAGGCGATCATGAACAATTTGTTCCTAATTGCAAAAGTGAATGGCCTGTATTATGACTTTGTTGAAAGCAGTTTCCGGTTCAATACAGGGGAAAAACACGGTATTGGTTATTCGCTGACCGCCGGTTACCGTACCTTTTTGGGACCAATTGAGGCGAGTTTGATGTATAGCGACTTCAACAAAAAAGTGCTTCCATATTTTAATTTAGGCTATATTTTAAGCCTCGATAAATAATCAAACTAACTTTTAGTTGATCATTTGCCCATTACAACACCTTCATCATCGCTTCCCGTTCATACACTTCTTTGCGCAGCCCACTGCTCGAAAACCTGTGGTTTCTTTCGTTGTAAATCAGTTTGATCTTTTTACTTTCGCAATACGAGCGCCCGGTGAATTCTTTTTCCCGGTATTCGATGCCGATGATGCGCATGTCGATGTGGTAGGCGCGTAAAATGTCTTCGAGGTCCTGTTCGGTCGTATATGGAATAATTTCATCCACGAATTTGCAGGCTTTAAGTTGGATATAACGTTCGACCACCGATTGCGTGGGTTTGTTTTTTTCAGGCCGGTCGATCGTGGGATCGGTTTGCAAGCCGACAATGAGGTAATCGCAGGCCGATTTTGCTTCTTCAAGCATTTTAACATGGCCGGCGTGCAGCAGGTCGAATGCACTAAAGGTAATTCCGACAGTTGGTTTGATGGTTTTCATAATCTTAAATCAGTTGTTTGAAATTCTCGATGATAAAGTCGAAAAATCCGGGTTTCTTTTTGTCAAATAAAGTCTGCGCCTGAATAATGGCGTCGATGTATTCCGGATGCGGGATCCGGTTTCCGTATTCGTCCAAATCCCAGATGCCGCAATTGCTGTAACTCGTCAGGTCGTCCCAATCCGGGCGGTCTGTGACCGGATAAATGCAAATGCCCTGTAAGTCAACGCCTTTTGATTTGGCGATCACGCATGCTTCGGTAATTTCGTCAAGCCATTCGACACGACCCATTCCGAAATGCCCGGTTTCAGACAGGAAAATCGGTTTTTGGTAACGTTCATACGCGACCGAGAGCAAGTCTGAAAGCGGCATTCGTTTTTTATCAATTTCCGGCCACGGCAGTGATTCGGATGCAAAATCCCATTGGCAATTCCAATAATAATTGAATCCCAACAAGTCTAGAAAAGTTTCGCTCCCGCCGAGCTCCGGGCACATCCGCCCTGCGATAATGTCCATCGCCTGGAATTGATGGTCGTTGTGCATGGCCACTTCATGCAAATCTTCATGCAGGCCCTGGTGGATTTTGACCAGTGGCTCGACGAGTACAATCGTACAATTCGGATCGGCGGCTTTTAAAGTTTTGATGCCTAAAATCGCTGCCTTGCACAAATGGTATTTGATGTCCCAGCCGCTGTTTACCGCGAACGGAACCGTACCACGCACATCGCCCGAATGCCATGAAAGAAAGCTGATTTCATTGATTGGAACGACGAATAAGGACTGCGAAGTCGTTTGCTTGTAAAAAATCACAAAGGCTTCGCACAGTTTTACAAACCGGTCGCAAAACAACGGATGCGTCGGGAAAATGCCGTCGGGATAACCGAAATGGATCAGGTCCCAGATTTGCTGGATTCCAAAAGTTTCAGCCGCTTCCATTCTATTGTACACTTCTGAAAAATCAAATTCGCCAGCCGTTTTTTCGACTTCGCTCCAGCAAATGCCTTCGCGCACGGTTTTGATGCCGATGTCCGAAAGCGCTTTATAATCTTCAAATGCGCGAAGATCGTGTTGCGTTTCTTTTAGCAAATTGATGCGCACACCCGATCGGTTGATGTGGTCGGCACATTCATAGCCGCCTATGAAAAAAGTGTTGAAAGTTGCCATTATGCGGAGGTTAAAGCAGCAGATTGTTCCAATGAAGCAAACAATTCCAACGCATTTTTAAACGCCTGATCCATGTTGAAATATTTGTAATTCGCAAGCCGCCCGACGAAATACACATCCGTGAGTTTATCTGCTTCAGCTTTGTACATCGCGTAAATTTCCTGGTTTCGCGGATTGGGTACCGGATAATACGGCTCGCCTTCATCAATCGTAAATTCTTTTACGACGGTGGTCTTGTCCGATTTTTGGTTTCCGAAATGCTTGTATTCGATGATGCGCGTAAAATCGACTTCCGTTCCCGGATAATTTACGACGGAGTTTTCCTGGTAAAATTCAGCTTCATGCGTTTCACTCACGAAATTGATCGAACGGTATTCGAGTTTTTCGATCAGGCTGTGCTTGAATTCAAAATAACGGTCGACCGGGCCGGTGTAAAACAGTTTTTCGTAACCCGTCAATTCCTCTTTTACATCAAAGAAATCGGTATTTAACAGCACTTCAATATTCGGGTTTGACAGGATTTTTTCAAACAATTGGGTGTAGCCACCTTTTGGCAATGCCTGGTGCTTGTCTGAAAAATAACGGTCGTCGTAATTTTGTCTTACTGGAATACGCTCCAAAACTGAAGCATCCAATTCCGCCGGAAATTTATCCCATTGCTTTTTGGTGTAATGCTTGAACATTTTTTCGTACAATTCGAGCCCGACACGGTTCAGTACGGCTTCTTCCCCATTTGCCGGTTTTTCAAAATTGATGCGGTTGCTTTCGAGCCAGGTAGTCATTTCAGATTCGGTGGCAATTTGCTCATCGAAAAGCGTGTTTACGGTCGTAATATTCACCGGGATCGGAACCGTTTTTCCGTCAACCCTGGCAATGACTTTGTGTTCCCAATCGTACCAATCGGAAAAATAATTGACATATTCCCAAACTTCTTCATCATTCGTATGAAACAAATGCGCGCCGTATTTCGAAACAAGAATGCCGTTTTCATCAATATAATCAAAACAGTTTCCCGCGATATGATTGCGTTTTTCGATAATCAGAACCTTCTTTCCAATCGAGGCATAACGCTCGGCCAGCACGGCTCCGGAAATGCCTGCACCGATTATTAAAATGTCATATTGCTTCATTTGGCGTTGGTTTTAATGATGGATTTCATCCGGTCGGCGGTCGCGTTCCAGGAGGTTTTGTCCAGGATTTCGCGGTATTGGCTTTGCAAGGTCAGGCCGTAATTTTTTTCGAGCAAAGTTTCGATTTCGGTGGCAAATTCTGTTGCGGTTGAAACCAATTTTACGCAATGGCTGTAATCGCTCACGACATCGGTAATTTTGGTCGAAATGATCGGTTTTCCGGCAGCCATATATTCGAGAGTTTTCGTCGGGCTGATGTATTTGGTCGCGTCATTCAGCGCAAACGGCATCATCGCAATGTCAAATCCGCGAAGGTAATTGGGCAATTCTGCGTAATTTTTCATGCCGAGGTAATGGATGTTTTCGGCTCTTGGCAAATCGTGTTCTTCTACTTTTGCAAACGGCCCGATCATCACAAAGTTGACCTTCGGAAGCAAATTCGCCGTTTCGCGGATCAGGTCGTAATCAATACGCTCATCGATAACTCCGAAATAACCTACGATCGGACTATCGATCCTGCGCATGTCATTTGGAACTTCTTCTTCCAAAAGGCTTTGCGAGAAATGGTCTTCGTCAACCGAACTCGGGAAACAATACACATTCGAATGCATTTGTTTTTTGGATTCGTATAATGATTTCCCGCCCGTAAAAACAATATCGGCATTCGAAAGCAGGAATTTTTCCTGGTCGATCAGATGCTGCGGCGCACCTTTAAAAAGCGACAATTCGTCCATGCAATCGTAAACGACCACGTCGAAATGGATGCTTTGCAACAGCGGACTGAACGCAGCCGAATAAAACCAGCCGGTCGCCACATTTTTGTTTTTGACATATTGCTGAAGAATCGTCCCGATGGCTTCGATCGAATCGACCATCGGCTGCAAAACGTGCAAATTTTTACTGATCGCCGTGAAATTTGCAGCATCGCCATTTTCATTTTTAGCAATTGGTTCTTCAACCAACAGGATTTTCAAATCCTTAGACATCCTGCTGATCAGGTGTTGCGGGCGTTGGTAAACAAAATCCCAGCGCAGGTGGCAAAAAACGATCATGTCATAATATTGCGCCCCTGAATTTTCAGTCGCAATAGTGATTATATTATTTTGGGCAATTTTTAAATTTTCCATATGGTGTTTATTTTTTGAAATAAGAATCTCGCACCCGGGATTTCCGGGCGTAACGTTTTGAATATTTTCGAATGGTAACGTTGGCTTTGCCGAATATTAAAAAGCCAAACAGGAAGGTAAAAAAACCTGCCCGTCCTAAGACGCAGCAGGTCTAACAAGAAACAAAATAACCTTTATTTTTCTACCCCTTCAGCTGCGGGATAATTGATTTTTGCCGAAGCCACGTCGCTTAACAGCATATCAGCTTCCTTTTCTTCAGCAAGGGTTTTCATCAGCAATTGTCCGGCTTCGTTTTCGCCAAGCGTTTTCGCAAAAGCGCATAACGTACCATAAGTTGCAATTTCGTAATGTTCGATCTTTTGCGATGCTGCAATAATTCCCGCATCGCGAACGGCGCCCGGAACGGTTTCCTCAAGGATGCTGTCGCCTTCTTTTAGCAAACCGGCCATTGCTTCGCATTTTTTACCTTCAGCTTTTTCGCCTAAGAGTTCGAAAACCATCTGCAGCCTCAAAACCTGATTTTGGGTAACGCCCAAATGGTCTTTAATTGCTGATGAAAGTGCGGCTGAAGTGGCATTTTCAGCCATTTTTGGCAAAGCACCTACGAGGGCGTTTTCAGCCCAGTAAATGTCTTTTAGGGAATCGATAAAAAAGCTGCGGAGATCATTGGCAGCATCAGATGCCGGTGTTACAAAATTTTTCGCTGCGTTTGGAGCGCTGTCTTTTTGCCCTTTTTCAGGGTTGTTTGTATTTTTCATAATCGTTGTTTTGTATGTTATAATTGTGGTTCGCGTTCCCAGAAACGGTGTTGGGCCATTGCTGCAATAAAATTGGTTGTGAATTCTGAGTTTCCGGATTTTTGCCCAAGCACCAATCCGCCATCATCAGGATTTGTCGCTTTGTTTGCAAAATTGCTACCTGAAAGCAGGTCGATTCCTTCCGCTTCCGCGCCGATGACTTTGCAGTGTTTGTATGCATCGTTGATCCAATCCATCACGTCCGGATCTTCCGATAAGGCATTTAATCCGAGTCCGCCCGGAATGTACAAGGCATCAAAAAGCGCTGAATGCCCGGTCAGGAATGTAAAATCTACAGGAATTTGCCCGTTTGCATCTGTCGTTACAAAACCATTATAAGGTGCAACAATGCACGCTTTTGCATTTTCTTTCAACAATGCCAGTTTCATATTCATTACCGATGTTTCCGAAACGCCGTCTGCACAGATGATGGCTACCTTTCTTGATTCGATTGTTGGCGTCACCGTTGGATTTTTGAGCATGCTCAACGCATCCGATGAGGATACTTCTGACGGAACCGATTTTGGTTCGTGCTTATCCTGATCGGCATCTGGCGAAACGCCATGATTGATTGGTTTTTCAAGCATTTCAGGAACAGGAAGCCTCAATCCTTCAGCTACTTTTTCGGCAAGCGTTGCGTCAACTTGTGATAAAAGCCCGAGCATTCTAACGCGAATGGCAACGGTTTCTACTTTGCCCAATTCAAAACGCAAGGCTTTGATGATGTGGTTTTTCTCAACATCGGTCTGGCTGTTGAAGAACATTGTGGCCTGTCCGAAATGGTCTGAAAAGCTTTCACTTCTCTCACGGATTTTTACGGCATCGATGCGTTCGTTAAAGCTTGCAAAGCCGCCTTCTGCAATCTTCGCCTGATACGGACAGCCGCCGCCAAGAGAATTCGGGTGGTAGCTCACGCGGCCCTTATTGATTTCCTGGCGCATGTGCCCGTCGCGCTGGTTATTGTGCGTAGGCGAAATCGACCGGTTGATTGGGATTTCGTGGAAATTCGGGCTGCCAAGTCGCGACAACTGCGTGTCGGTATAGGAGAACAATCTTCCCTGCAACAAGGGATCGTTGCTGAAATCAATTCCAGGAACAACATGTCCCGGGTGAAAAGCGACCTGTTCTGTTTCTGCAAAGAAATTATCGGGATTCCTGTTAAGCACCATTTTTCCGATGATCGTCACCGGAACCAATTCTTCCGGAATCAGTTTCGTTGGGTCTAAAATATCAAAATCGTATTTGTGTTCGTCGGCTTCGGGAATGACCTGCACGCCCATTTCCCACTCGGGGAAATTTCCGCAGTCGATCGCTTCCCACAAATCCTCACGGTGAAAATCGGGATTTTTTCCTGACAGCTTTTGGGCTTCATCCCACGCCAACGCATGCGTTCCCAATTTGGGTTTCCAGTGGATCTTGACGAAATGCGATTCGTTTTGTTCGTTGATAAAACGGAAGGTATGCACGCCGAAACCTTCAATCATCCGGTAACTTCTCGGAATCGCGCGGTCAGACATTGTCCACATCACCATGTGCATCGATTCTGGCATCAGCGAAATGAAATCCCAAAAGGTATCGTGTGCCGAAGCCGCTTGCGGAATTTCGTTGTGCGGTTCTGGTTTTACGGCATGAATCAGATCCGGGAATTTCGTCGCATCCTGGATAAAGAATACCGGAATGTTGTTGCCTACGAAATCGTAAATGCCCGCTTCGGTGTAGAATTTTACCGAAAATCCGCGAACATCACGGGCGAGATCAGTAGAACCACGCGAACCTGCAACGGTTGAAAATCGTGTAAAAACGGGCGTGCGCTGGCCCACTTCCTGCAAGAAACCAGCTTTCGTAAATTGCGGTATCGGATTGGTCACTTCAAAATAACCGTGTGCCGCTGAACCTCTGGCATGCACAATCCTTTCCGGAATGCGCTCGTGGTCGAAATGCGTGATTTTTTCGCGCAGGATAAAATCTTCGAGTAACGACGGGCCTCTTTCGCCAGCTTTTAGCGAATTGTTGTCGTCATTGATTTTAACGCCTTGGTTGGTCGTCAGGAATTTATTCGTGCCGTCTGACTTGTTTGGGATCAGGTCTGCTTGTTTGTCTTCCTGGCGGTTTGGTGGAGAATTTTGCTTCATGGTTTTGTTGGAATTTATTTTGATCAAAGGTATTTTAGGCGTGCATCGTGAAATTACATCATTGCTTTATTTTCTTGTACTATTTTGCATTAGAATAAATGCAAGATGCTGATTTCCTTAGTCTTAAAAAAGAATCAATGGCGCGTCAGTTTCGATTCCATATAATTTTGGATCTTTAAAAAACTCCTGCTTCCAATTTTATCGATGACACTCCTGAGTTGTCCGATAGTGATGTTCCAATAGGCTGCCCAGAATTCCAAATGCGAATCGTCGTGTCGTTCATGATTTTTCATAGTGTTGCTATTTTATGTTTATACAACAAATTTCATGACGATATCTGCCTAAAAATTACATCATTAGCCATTAATCTTATACGAAAAACACACGACAACACACTTTTTGTAATCTTATAAATCTTAAATCAAATCGTATAAAAAATTTTCCTCAAAATGACAAAAATTTGTCGTGTAAAAAATCGATTCGCTTTGCTTTTACCGTTCTCACCATTCCCGTTTTAAGAATACCGGTTACGCATTCCAGTAATCAGAAGTTTTTGGATTTAGATAATGCTTTTACGATTGAATTAACTATGAACTTAAAATTTTTGCCATGAATACCATTACGCCCTGGACCGCGACAGTCCATGCTGATTTGGCCGATAGCGAAGTACTCTTAGAAAAAACCGTTTCGGACTTTGTTTATACTTTGTACAATACCGGCGATTCGATCTGGATGGCCGTGCGATTTCCTTCCGGTGGAAAAATGGCGTTTCGCGTTGCATTTGGGTTGAACAGCTTTTTTGAAATCGGCAATATCAGTGGAGACGGAAATATCATTTTGCTTCAGCTTTCCACAAAAATCGGCGCTTATGAAGTGCAGTTGGAATTCCAGGATTCGGAGCAGATGGTTTTTCACTACACCACGACTTTTCACCCTAATTTCCCGATCCTGATCCCGTTTTGGCCGCGTGACATCGTACCATTGGCGCAAAGCGGACATGTGGAAAATACTTCTGGGAAAATTCATTTCAGCCAGGTTGGCACACGGTCGGGATTGCTGTTTGCGAGTTTTACCAAACCGAAAACGGGTTCATTTTTATACTTTCAGAATTTAACCAGCTTATCGCCTTATTGTGATGCAACCCAAACTTCATTGGGCGAAACCGTTGGCGGACAATGGCCTGAGATTGGCTTTCAGCTTCCGATCGCCAATGAAATTCCGCTGCCTGCTGAAAAATTCGTAGTGTCTGATGCGTATGTTTTGCTGACCGATGAAATCTACGACGATGATGTACAAGTGGCATCCCAATTCATCGATCAGCTTGCTGAAATCTATCAGATCATTCCAAAACCCGAAACCAAATATGCCGACTGGCCCGACATTTCCAAAAAAGCAGTTTCAGATCTGACAAACAGCAAAGGCTGCTGGACTTATGCCGACGGAAATTCCTACCTCAACGCCTACTTGTGCGACTATGACACGCCAGCCGAGATCATGGTGCAGCTCGCGGTATTGTATGCCGTAAAAGAATATTCAGGATGGACAGCAGAAAAAATGCCGGTACTCAAAAACATTAAAGAAGGGCTAGAATCGTTTTACGACGCGGATTTGAAAACGCTTTCGAGATGGCTGCCTGCAAAGCGCGGCGACCTCGATGAATCGGAAGAGCAAAAAAGTCCGATGACGATGGACTCTTGGTACTTGCACCATCCGCTGATCAATTTGTCGAAGCTTGCACTCGAAGGCGATCAAGACGCTGAAACACTGCTGATGAAATCATTGGATTATGCTATAAAAGTCGCCCACCAATTCAATTACGAGTGGCCAGTATTCTACAAAATGGATACGCTCGAAATCCTCAAAGCCGAGACCGAACCGGGCAAAGGCGGCGAAAAAGATGTCGCCGGCGGCTATGCGCTGCTGATGCTCAATGTCTGGAAACTCACCAACGACAAAAAATACCTGACCGAAGCAATCAAAGCAGCGAAAAAACTGCGCAAAAACGGTTTGGACATTTTTTACCAGGCGAATATTACGGCGTTCTCTGCCCTCGCGCTGCTTCGGTTGTACAAAGAAACCAACGATGCTGATTATCTGGATACTAGTTACCTGTGCCTTGCCGGAATCCTGAAAAATGTGCAGTTGTGGGAATGCGATTATGGAAATGCCAAAAATTTCAATAATTTCTTTGGGGTATTTCCTTTGAACAATGCTCCTTACAAAGCGGCCTACGAAGAAATGGAAGTGTATACGACGCTGAATGATTACATCTGCGAAGCGGCAGTGATGAACGCACCCATATTGCCATCTTTATATGTCTTATTGCCCGAATTTGTAAAATACAGCGTCAACAGGCTGACTTCGTATTATCCGCCGTTGCTGCCATCCGATATTTTATCCGATGAAGTCAAAACCGGTGAAATCGACCCAAAACTGTGGATTCCGGTCGAAGATTTGTATGACGGTTGGGAAAAACACGGGCAGGTTGGCCAGGAAGTGTATGGCGCCGGCGTTGGGTTTGGTGTCGTTCCAAGGCAATATCACAAAATCAAAGGCGAGCGATTTGTAGTGTATTGCGATTATCCGATCTGCAATTTTAAAAGCAACAATTACAAAACGGCGATGTTTAAAACGCTTGGCGATCCTAATTTAAATTGTCGCATGCTGATCCTGTCGGAAACCAGATTGAAACAGGCTGATTTTACAGTTGCTGTCCTGTCTGAAAAAAAAGAACACATTATTAGTGCGGATGCTTCCAGTACAAAAACAATGGAATTCGGCATCCCCGGCGGAACCGAGATTAAAATCAAATGGAAATAACTGCCGTGGAAATGCGACTACAAACCAGAGAATTTTCATGGCGATTGGGATGCGAATGAGATATTCGTGTTTTTGAGGTTTATAACATCAATTTAAAATCCAGATCATCGGATTGTACAAAGCTGGCATTTAATGATGTAAAATGTTGTTGATTGTCCAACGTAATTTTATTTCAGAAACCATTTCATCTTAATAAAATCATTAAAAAAACACCAATATGAAAGCAGCAGTAATCCATGCCCCGGGCAAAATCACCTATGACGAGGTTGATGACCCAACGATCAAAGCCCAGGACGACATCATCCTGAAGGTCACTTCTACCGCAATTTGCGGCTCCGACCTGCACATTTTTTCCGGTGGGATTCCGCAACCGCGCCCGATGGTACTCGGTCATGAATTCATGGGAATTGTTGAAGAAGTTGGCAAAGGCGTCACCAGGCTCAAACGCGGGGATCGTGTCATCGTACCCTTCCCGATCGCCTGCGGCGGCTGTTTCTTTTGCAACCACGACTTGCCGGGACATTGCGAAAACAGCAATCCGGAACATTATGGCCCTGAAGGCGGCGTGTTGACTGAAAAAGGCGGTGCTTTGTTTGGCTACACCGACCTTTATGGAGGTTATGATGGCGGGCAGTCGCAATATGTGCGCGTGCCTTACGCGAATTATGGCCCGAGGGTAGTTCCCGACAACCTTACAGACGAACAGGTGCTTTTCCTGACCGATATCTTTCCTACCGGGTATACCGGCATTGATTGGGGCGAAGTCAAAGGCGGTGAAAGCGTGGCCATTTTCGGTTCAGGACCGGTGGGTTTAATGGCTGCCAAAAGTGCCTGGCTTCGTGGTGCCGGACGTGTTTTCGTAATTGATACGCTGCAATATCGGCTTGACCGCGCAAAAGCCACTACCGATTGCGAGACCATTTTATGGGATGACGATGCGAAAGATGTGGTCGAACAGATCCGTGCCTTAACCGGAGGACGCGGTGCCGATGTTTGCGTGGATGCCGTCGGGTTTGAACCGGACCGAAGTTTATTGGATCGGGCGAAAGCCGTAATCAACTTTGAAAAAGGTTCCGTGAAAGTCATGGAAGCCTGTATGAGCGCAGTAAGGCGTGGCGGAATTGTTTCGGTGCTGGGTGTTTATCCTTATCTGTATGACAATTTCCCTGTCGGGCAGTTTTTTGATAAAGGAATCATTTTGAAAGGCGGTCAGGCACCGGCACACAAGCATATCGACAAATTGCTGGAATATGTCGTTCAGGGAAAAGTGAAATTGGACGATATCATTTCACACCGTTTGCCGCTGTCTCAAATTGCACATGCTTACGACATCTTTAAAAACAAGAAAGAAGATTGCGTGAAAGTGGTTTTAGATCCGTGGAGTTGATATTGCTCTGTCGAAAATAAGCCAATAGAGAAAATCCCCTTTTACAAAGTTGTAATGAAGGGGATTTTTTATGGCCGCATTTGCTGCCGCTGTTTTCACGTTTATTGTCAAGGAAATTTGGTGTCTCGTCAAAACTTTTTATTGGAAAAGTCGCAAAAAATATAATAATCCTTTGGTTCTCGTGTTTAATTTATAACACTGCTATGAATTTAACTATTTTGGATATGAAAAAGAGCTTGTTTTTAATCATTGCAATTGGCGTTTTCGAATGTGGATTTGCCCAGGACGAACTGAACAATCAATTCAAACCCATTCCGCCGAAAGATCTTAAAGTCAAAGAAACTGTTCTGCCAAAAGAAACGCCGAAACCCGAGCCGCTCGTTGTCGCAGATCCACCGGATCTTTTAAAATTGGCTGAAGACGACCTATTTAAAAATCCAAACCTGTACAAAAAAGAAGCCAATACCGAAGGCATTTTTTACAGGCGCAACCAATACCTGGGCGGATTTAAAACCCAATCTTTTACGGCGACCGTGCGTTATCGCGATGCCGCTTTTGTCGATGGAGACAAGATCAAAGTATACCTGAACGACCAGGTTATCGAGCCTGAAGTCATCATGGATGGCGAATTCAAAGGCTTCAAAATCAATCTGGTCCAGGGGATTAATAAAATTGATTTTGAAGCACTGAACGAAGGTTTTGCCTCCCCGAATACCGCGGAATTCCAGGTTTATGACGATAAAGGAGCCGTGATTGAATCCAGCCAATGGAACGTCGGAACAGGTTATAAAGCGGCTGTTCTATTGCTTAAGGAATAATTGCCGTTTAAAAAGGAATTGCACCGAAAACATTAAAAACTATCTTTGCAGCCTGGCGGATCTGCCAAAATAATAGCTGACTTTATGATGAAGGATGAAACCACAGTTGCAACCCCGATAACTACCGAAGAAATAGACAAATGCATCGCGTTGCTTACGCAATTGAATTTGGATACCGACCAGATTTTTGACATCCCCAAAGACCAGCGAACAGCCCTGATCAAAGCAGCCGGGCAATTCTCAAGGCCCGACCGCGACGAGCTTTCCCGAAGAAAAAAGGACGGGAAATCAGCGCTCAAACGCAAAATGGAAAAGAAGGACAAAACCGCCCGAAAGGAAACCGGAATCCGTTCTGCACGCGAAGCAAGCATATTCGTCGCCCCAAAATTACTGGCGTTTAACGATTTGGCACACAAAGAACAACTGGAATTGGAAACGCCCAGAAATTGTTACGTTTGCAAAACACCGTTTACCAAAATGCACCATTTTTACGATACGATGTGCGGTAATTGCGGTGATTTCAATTACGCCAAACGTTTCCAAACGGCTGATGTCAAGGGACAGATCGCAGTGGTTACAGGGTCGCGATTAAAAATCGGATACCATATTACACTGATGCTTTTGCGTGGCGGCGCAACGGTGATCGCCACGACCCGCTTTCCGGTTGATTCGGCCTTGCGGTTTGCTAAGGAAGAAGATTTTGCAGATTGGGGCGACCGCTTGAAGATTCACGGACTGGATTTACGCCACATTCCGAGCGTGGAGATTTTCTGCAATTTTATCGAACAAAAATATGGCCGCCTCGACATCCTGATCAACAATGCGGCGCAAACGGTGCGTCGTCCCGCCGGATTTTATTCCCATTTAATGGAACATGAAGCTTTGACGGTTTCTGATTTGCCAACGAAAGTCCAGGGTTTATTATCCGACCATACCGATTGCCTGACAGAACTCAAAGTACTCACCGTTGGCGCATCCTCAAACCAGAATATGCCCGTAACCTGGCACGGCCCCGAACCCGGAATCGGATTGCGCGCTTCTGCGCAATTGTCGCAGATTCCGTATTCGTTCGATAATACACTCATGGCCAATGAAGTGTTTCCAGAAGGACAGCTTGACGCCGATCTGCAACAGGTCGATTTGCGGAAAACCAACAGCTGGCGCCTCAAACTCGGACAGATTGAAACTACCGAAATGATCGAAGTCCAATTGGTCAATTCGGTTGCGCCGTTCGTATTGTGCAACCGCCTTGCCGAAGTCATGAAAAAAGACCACACCGGAAAAAAGCACATCATCAATGTTTCGGCTATGGAAGGAAAATTCTATTACGGTTATAAAGACGACCGGCATCCGCATACTAATATGGCAAAAGCGGCTTTAAACATGCTGACGCATACCGCTGCAGGCACTTTGGCGAAAGATGGGATTTTCATGAACGCTGTTGATACGGGTTGGGTCACCGATGAAGATCCGGCGGAACTGGCCAAAAGAAAACAGGAAGAAGAAGATTTCCAACCGCCTTTAGACATCGTTGATGGCGCGGCAAGGGTGATGGATCCGTTATTCGACGGCATCAATACTGGCAAACACTGGTGTGGGAAATTTTTAAAAGATTACCAGCCGATTTCTTGGTAACACCACTTTTATCCATCCAATCAGACCTTTAATCCTTTGCTGAGATCATACCAATTAATAATAACATCGTGAAGTTACCATTTTCCTATTACCTCAATGAAGATGTCATTTTTCTGGCCAACGACCTTTTGGGAAAAGTACTTTTCACTGAAATTGAGGGTGAAGTAACCGCGGGCATCATCGTAGAAACTGAAGCTTATTTTGGCGTGCAGGACAAAGCTTCCCATGCGTATGGCGGCCGGCGATCAAACAGGACTGAAACTTTATACCACGAAGGTGGCATTGCCTACGTGTATTTGTGTTACGGAATCCATAACCTTTTCAACGTGGTAACTGGTGTTAAAGAGGCACCTCATGCCGTACTCATAAGGGCTATTGAACCACTGATCGGTAAAGAAATAATAGAACTCAGGAGAAATATGCCTGCCGACAAACCGGCGGTTTCATCCGGCCCGGGCTCTGCTGCCAAAGCTTTAGGGATCGATCGATCGTTTAATAAAAAAGACCTCACGGGCGAAGAAGTCTGGATTGAAGATCATGGTTTCCGGTACGCCGCCGATGAAATTGCTGCCACGCCGCGTGTTGGCGTCGCCTATGCCCAGGAAGATGCGCTTTTGCCGTGGCGCTTTTTTGTTAAAGGGAATAAATATGTGAGCAAACCCAATAAGGTTTAAGAGCATGCTGGCCATTAAAAAATGAGCGCGCCATGTAAGAATACAGGCGCGCTGAGAAAAATTTATTTCAAGCTAAAATTACAAAAAAGTACCAAAACGTTCAAAATGGCAGGTATAGCCGTTCGGATTTTTTACAAGATAATCCTGGTGGTACGTTTCTGCCGGCCAGAATTTCGTAAATGGCTCAAACGTCGTGACTACTGTTCCGGGCCATCTTTTAGACGCATTTACGATACCAATAACCTCTTTAGCCTCAGTAACCTCGGTTTCATCCTGAAAGAAAATAGCCGAACGGTAGCTCGAACCACGGTCATTTCCCTGTCTGTCAACAGTCGTCGGATCGTGAACCCTGAAAAAGTAATCGAGGATTTCTTTGTATGATATGATATCGGGATCATAACTGATCTCGATTCCTTCGGCATGACCGGGATGGTTTTGATACGTCGGGTTTTCATTTTCACCGCCTAAATAGCCTACTTCGGTATCGGTAATTCCGGGAAGCACGCGAAAAAGGTCTTCCATACCCCAAAAACAACCGCCTGCAATGTATGCTTTTTTGATTTTATCTGACATGTTTATTTTGATTTAATGCTGCTGGCGAATGCCGCCTGCGATTTTGCAGCATAAAATTACGAAATGATGGATGATGATGCCAAAAACATCCTACAATCTTAACATAGAATTTGGATGTGTAGAAAAACGTATTTATCCCTTTTAATATTTTAACAATATTTATGTTGGAGATTCATATTCAGGAAATATCAATCATAGATAAACATTGCTTTTTAAATTGAATTATGTAATTCCGGAAAGATTTTAAACTTACTCTAAAATAGGCAACCCGACTGTATAGCACAGTCGGGAACTAATGATAACATCAAATTGGGTATTAAAATGATATGTTTGTTATTCCTTTACAAACTTTTCATTGACTGTATTTCCATCATTATCGAAACCACGAATCAGGTAAAGCCCATTACTTAATCCTGAAACATCGACACTGTTTGGTTTGAATTGGGCATCAATAAATTGCCCGTGAATCGTATAAATTGCAGCTTGGTGAATTGACTTATCAAAAAACAAAATTCCGGTTGTCGGATTTGGATAAAATCGAAGTTTTGAAAAGGCAAAATTCTCTGTACTTAAAGATTGTGCACAATCGATCAAACCAACAGAAGGTGAATTAATCAGCGGCGTATATGCTGCCTGACCCTGATCGTTTTTGCCCCAGGCATAACCGTTTCCATTAACTTTAACAGCTGTATTGTGAGCCATGCCTGCATTGATACTTGCAAAATCGGTATATGTACTGGCCTGGTGTGGCGTGCGATACATGGTAAACGTTCCATCACCCGACTGGAAGTTGCCATTTTTTCCCCAAGTCCAGATCGTTCCATCGGTTTTCAAAGCAAATGATGTTTGTTCACCCGCAGAAACTGCTTTCCAATTGTTGTCTGTTCCTACTTGTACAGGTGTCAGTTGAAGATCGTTTGAATTGTTGCCAATTTCGCCCCAATAATTGTCTCCCCAACACCATAAAGTCCCGTCAGACCGGATTGCCATAGTATGATTTGGTCCGGCAGCAACAGTGGTCCAGGTCGCTGTCCCGATTTGTGTTGGAGCCATCCTGACCAATTGATCCCCCAATCCGAGAACTCCTAAATAATTTTGCCCCCAACCCCATAAAGTGCCGTCGTTTTTAATAGCAAGGCTTGAGCCACCGGCAGCTATTTTTGCCCAGTTGTTGTTGTTGCCAATTTGAACGGGTGACAACTGAGTGTTAATATTTCCTATTCCCAATGCATAACTATCATTTCGTCCCCAACCCCATAAAGTGCCGTCTGATTTAATAGCCAAAGTAAAGCTGTAACCCGATGAAACTGTTGACCATTCTGAGTCACCTCCTATTTGTACGGGGAAATTTTGATTGATGTTCGTTCCGTCTCCAAGCCGTCCATACATATTATCACCCCATGCCCATAAGGTTCCGTTTGATTTTATACCAAATGTTTGATTTTCGCAGGCATCTACAAAAGTCCAGTTGTTTTCTGTACCCACCCGATACATTGTTGCACTTCCTCCAAAAAAACCTGTTCCCTGTTGACCGGATGAACCCCATCCCCATGCCCAGAGTGAACCATCCGCCTTAAGTCCCATAGTGTGTGAACCTCCGGCGGCAATTTGTTGCCAACATTGCGATTGTACATGGGCTACAAAAAATAATCCTGCAAGTGTAAGTAATTTCAATTTCATCATTTTTATTTTTAAGATTTAACAAATTTGATGCAATCCTTACAGTCTTCAAATACGCTAAATGTCGTATTTTTCGATTTTTGTGCAGTTGATGCAGATTCGAAGAAAAAAAATAGTTTAAAAAATATAATCCGTACTCAGGAAATTCGAATCATGATCCCTGACAATGGTGTTCAGCAACTGCTTGTTGGCATCGGTGGCCTTGGTAGCGACAAGCGACCTGATCGAGAACGACCGCAAGGCATCTGATACCGACAAAGTTCCCTCAGCACTGTCTTTCCTACCGGTAAACGGAAATACATCAGGGCCGCGCTGCGATTGGCAATTGATATTGACGCGGCTCACGAGGTTCACAAACGGATCGATCAGGCTGGACACTTCCCTGGCATCATTGCTGAAAATGCTCACCTGCATGCCGTGTGACGCGTTGATCTGGTAGTCGATCGGCTCATCTATCGATTCAAACGGCACTACGGGAATGATCGGGCCAAATTGCTCTTCATGGTACAGTTTCATCTTGTCGTTGACCGGATAAACAACTGCCGGAAAGACAAACGAGTTGTTGGTATACCCGCCATTTTCATTGATGATTTTTGCGCCATTGGCAACAGCGTCATCGAGGCAGGCTTTGAGGTATGCCGGCTTTTCAAATTCCGGCAACGGGGTAATTTTTACGTCTTTGTCCCACGGAAGTCCCGGCTTTAAAGCAGCAACGGCATCACTCAGTTTTTTAACGAAAATTTCAGCTATGCCTTTTTGTACAAAAATAAGTTTTAAAGCCGTGCAGCGTTGCCCATTAAACGAAAGCGCGCCAAGCAGGCATTCGTTGACCGCGACATCAATATCGGCATTGTTGGTTACGATTGCTGCATTCTTGGCATCAAGACTTAATATCGAACGCAACCTGTTCACTTTTGGATGCAGTTTTTTAAGGCCGTTTGCTACTTTGCTCGAACCGATGAACGCAAGTACGCCGACTTTTCCGCTTTCCATCAATGGCGTTACGATTTCAGAGCCTTTTCCGTAAAGCGTATTCACCGTTCCTGCCGGAAAGGCTTCCTTAAACGCTTCCAGCAACGGATAATGCGCCAGGACGCCATGTTTGGGCAGTTTGAATAAGATCGTATTGCCCATGATCAGCGCTGGGATCAAAGTGGTAAAAATTTCGTTTAGCGGATAATTGAACGGCCCCATGCTGAGCACGACGCCAAGCGGCGAACGCCTGATTTGTGCCAAAATGCCTTCGGCTTCCTCAAACCGGGAAGATTGCCTGTCGAGGTCTTTCAGGGCGTCGATCGTATCATTGATGTATTCTACAGTACGGTCGAATTCTTTGGTCGCATCGGGGTTGCTTTTTCCGATTTCCCACATCAGGAGCTTGATCACCAACTCGCGCTGCCCGATCATCAGGTAAACAAATTTCTGCATGCATTTGATCCGCCCGTCCACACTCATTGTAGGCCATTCACCCTGGCCTTCATTATATGCCCCTACTGCTGCATCGAGTGCTTCCATCGCTTCTTTTGGCGAAGTATGCGGAATGGTTCCGAGCAATTTGCGCTGAGGTCCATCGGCACCCGGAATGCAAACCGGCGAGAACACTTCACTTACAGCACCGTTCCATGGTACGAGTTTTCCATTGAGCAGGTATTCGCGCTGGTGGATTTCTTCCAGTTTATATTGATCGGGGATTTGGCTTTCGGCGACAAAAAGATTGTCAATCGTGGCTTGTGAGGCGTTTAAATTTTCCATAAATCAGGTTGCGTTATTGGTTTACCCAAATATAAAACCTATTGCTTAAAAAATAGGACTCGATTTATAAAATGTTTTTATTTGGTTTCTTTTGGATTCATCTTGAAATCGGAAGTTAAATTAATTCAGGATGATGAGCCAAACATGATATTTATCATTTTGCATGTTTGGTCACAATGGTATTTTTGATGCTTAAAATCATGCATTATGAATTCTTCTATCATTGCCAAATACAACGTTCCCGGCCCCAGGTACACCAGTTATCCTACGGTCCCTTATTGGGATGACCGTACTTTTGATGTTGATGCCTGGCTCGCGTCACTCCGGAGATCATTTGAAGAAAGCAGCACCGGCGGAATCAGCCTCTACATTCATCTGCCCTTTTGTGAAAGCATGTGCACATTTTGCGGCTGCAACAAACGCATTACAAAAAACCATGCTGTTGAAAGTCCGTACATCCAGGCTGTTTTAAAAGAATGGCAATTGTAGTGCAGGCAGTTGAAAAAGCGTCCATTAATTAGGGAATTGCATATCGGTGGCGGAACACCCACCTTTTTTTCGTCCAAAAACCTTGAAGATTTAATTAACGGAATCTTTTCTTGTGCCCATAAAACGCCAGACTGCGACATGAGTTTTGAAGGCCATCCGAACAATACCACCCGCGAACAGCTGCAGAAATTATACGATCTCGGTTTTCGCCGCGTGAGTTTTGGCGTGCAGGATTATTCCGAAAAAGTGCAAAAAGCGATCAACCGCGTGCAGCCTTTGCAGAATGTCGCAAAAGTGACTTTGTGGGCTCGGGAAATCGGATATGAATCGGTTGGGCACGACCTGATTTTCGGATTGCCATTCCAGAAAATTGAGGATGTCGTCGATACGATCGAAAAAACAAAATCACTCCAACCCGACCGGCTGGCTTTTTACAGTTACGCGCACGTCCCATGGATCAAAGGAAACGGCCAGCGCGGATTTAAAGATGAAGACCTGCCCACAGCCGACGAAAAAATGATTTTATATGAAGTCGGAAAACAATTGCTGCAAAAAAACGGTTACTATGAAATTGGCATGGACCATTTTGCATTGGCTTCAGACCCTTTGTACGACGCTTTTCAAACCGGAAATTTGCACCGCAATTTCATGGGTTACAATGCGTCCAAAACCCAAATGATGATTGGCCTTGGCGTTTCTGCCATTGGCGACAGCTGGTACGGATTTGCGCAAAATGTCAAAGATCTGGATGATTATTACCAAATCCTGGAATGGGGACAATTACCTGTCTTTAAAGGACATATCCTGACAAATGAAGATCTCATTATCCGAAAACACATCCTGAATTTAATGTGCCGGTTCGAAACTTCGTGGGAAAATGAAGCCCTGTTTGTTGAAGAAATTCCCGCAATTTTATCCGCTTTAAGCGAGATGGAACAGGATGGTTTGCTTTTGATTTCAGAAAAATCGATCGTCATTACCGAAGCCGGGAAACCATTTTTGCGCAACATCTGCATGGCATTCGACCTGCGTTTAAAACGAAAAATCCCGCAAACGCAATTGTTTTCGATGACGATTTAAAAAATTTACCTTTAATTTTTTTTTACAATTAAGGTATTAAGGTTCATTAAGATGTGTACTTAATGAACTTTAATACCTTAATGCTTTAAATTTGAGTTTCCAATTGGACAAAATCATTTACAATTTGGAGCAGCCATCACAAACAAACTGGTTTCTGAAGGCGACACATACGGAATTCCCAGTCCCAATCCACGGAGAATAAACAAAATCCCGATGCAAGCGACTGTATAGGGGATTATTTTTTGGATTTTATTCCGAAAAGGCATCGACAACATCGAATGGAAATAAACCACGGCCGACATTAAAGGAATGGTTCCAAGTCCGAAAGCAACCATATATAATGTACCGGAAAAAGGATTCTGCATCGCGACCGCACCAAATAAAGCCGCATAAACCATTCCGCAAGGCAAAAATCCATTTAGCAATCCGATCAGGAAAATCGAAGTAAGATTCTTGTTTTTAAGCCGTTTTCCGAGAGCAGAACGCACCGCTGCAATGGTTTTAAAAACCGGTTTTGAAAAATTGTATTTTGAAAAGCTTTTGTCCGGAATCAAAACGACCGCAAGCATCGCAATGCCCATAAAAACTGATAGCCGCTGCTGGATTCCGGCGAGATAAAGCCCTTTTCCGATGCAGCCAAAAAGCAAGCCAATCGAAGCATAAGCTAAAATCCGCCCGGAATGATACGTAAAAATCTGTAACGCTTTTTTAGCCTGATGGCTTCGTTCTAACGGCAGCATCATTGCAATCGGGCCGCACATTCCGATGCAATGCAAACTGCTTAACAATCCGAGTATGAATGCGGCATACAGCATTATTGGATGTAAATGGTTTTCTTTATGATGTAGTTTTTTTCGTCATACTTCCACGACAAAGTAATGTCCCAAAGGCCGCCAGCAAAATCACTTTTAGGTATGAGCAGTGTGGATTTTGCCGTTATGAGCGGTTTTTCAAAATCCAGTTTTTTGGCTGACGGCCGATACAGGGACACTTTTCCTGTTATTTTTTGAGGTTCGAACGTTTCGGGAAAATGAATTTCGATGCCTTCAACCTTATTTTCAATTGTAGGTTCTTCAGCCAAATCGGCCGCATTTTGGATCTTTAGCATTTCATCCCCGAATTTTGCATCGTGCTTGTAATACTCTTCGACAACCAATTCATTGTCGTATTTAGAATTGCTTTGCACTTTAAATACAAAGGTTAGAATGAATGCCATGAACAAGGCAAATGCTATGATGATCGATGTTCCCCAATTGAGTTTCATTTTTGTTTTTTTTAAGTCGAATGTCAAAGTCGAACGATGACAATCCTTGTGATAAATCTTATTCGAAAGTGCGCGGTCCAAGGAAATTTGTCTTGGCTTTTCCCAACAATATTTTGCCGTTGTAGACGCCGATTTCGAGTTTGGTTTTGTCGCTTTCCAGCAGATATTGATTGATTTCGATGAACAAGGTGCCCTGTGAAATTTGTTGTTTGCCGAGGCTAAAATGCACGTTTCCTACTTTTTTAATTTGGCCGGTATGTGAAACCAATTCAAAATGAACATCATGGTAATCCGATGCCGTTTTATTGACAATTTTGTACGTATAAACGTTGCTGATATTTTTGCCTTTGTGCTCGAATAATTGCCCGGGCAGTCGCAAAACCGAAACTTCAACATCATTTCGAAGCAACAACAAACCTGCAAAAATCCCGATCAAAATTCCCAAAACAGCAGTATAACCTTTCATCCGTGAGGTAAACCGGAACTTTTCTTGCTTCTCAATTTCATCTTCTGTCGCATAACGAATCAGTCCTTTCGGCAAGTTGACGCTTTCCATGATCGCGTTGCATTCATCAATACAAGCAGTGCAATTTGTGCATTCGAGCTGCGTGCCGTTCCTAATGTCAATGCCCATCGGACAAACGTTGATGCATTGTTTGCAATCGATGCAATCGCCTTTTCCTGTTTGTTCGCGGGCTTCTTTTTTGTTGAATTTGGCGCGTCCGGCTACCTTTTCACCACGCACAAAATCATATGCCACATTGATCGATTTGTTGTCGAGCAAAACACCCTGCAACCTGCCATACGGACACGCAATAATGCATACCTGCTCTCGAAACCAGACAAATACAAAATAAAATACGCCCGTAAAAACTAGCAGTGAAATGAAATTTCCGGATTGTGCTAACGGGCCTTGTTCGACCATCTGAAACAAAGCATCGCTACCTATTACATAAGCCAGGAAAACATTCGCAATCAAAAACGAAATGACAAAGAACAACGCCCATTTTAAAAGCCGTTTCCGGATTTTTTCGCCATCCCATTTTTGTTTGCTGAGCCTTTGCTGCGCACCTCGATCGCCGTCAATCCAGAATTCAATCCGGCGGAACACCATTTCGAGAAAGATCGTCTGCGGACAAATCCATCCGCAAAAAATCCGCCCGAAAACAACCGTAAATAAAATCACGAATACGACTCCGATGATCATCGACAACACAAACAAATAAAAATCCTGCGGCCAAAACGGAAACCCGAAAATATTGAACCGGCGTTCCATCACATTAAACAGCATAAACTGGTTGCCATTGATTTTTATGAACGGATTCGCAACCAATACCGCCAGCAAAAAATAACTGACGTATTTTCGGTAGTCGTAAAATTTGCCTTTGGGCTTTTTCGGAAAAATGAATTTGCGTTTTCCACTTTCGTCCAAAGTGCCAATGGTATCGCGGAACGTTTCTTCAGATTCAGACATTTTTTGCTATTTGACTATTGTTTTTTCAGCAGCCGGATCTACCCAGATTTCACCATCGGGTGCTTTCGGGTCTTTCGGATGGCTGCCTTGCAAGGACAAAACATAACTTGCTACGTGTTGGATTTCAGTTGGTTTCAGCGTTCCGCCCCAGGCCACCATTCCTTTTCCGTCGCGGCCTCCATTGGTCACTGTATGAAATACATTTTTGATGCCGCCGCCTAAAATCCAATGGTCATCGGTTAAGTTTGGGCCAATTTGTCCTCCGGCATCGGCACGGTGACAGGCAATACAATTGGTTTGGAAGATCGTTTTTCCGATGGCAAGATCGGCGGCTTCGGTCAGTAAGGTGACTTTGTTTTCATCCATTAAATCGGGTGCGGTTTTTTTGTATACTTCTACATCAATTTTTGCCTGCGCCATTTCTTTAGAAAATTCCATTTCCTGGTTGTCGCCGCCCATGATTTCAAAACGGATCAGGTAAATCGCAGCAAAAGCAATACAACCGTAAAATAAATACACCCACCACGGCGGCAAATTGTTATCGAGCTCTCTGATGCCATCATAATCGTGGCTTAGTAACAACGACGCTTCATTTTCGATCGGTTCAGATTTGGTTAATTTATGGATCAGATTTTTATACCATTGTTGGTTTTTCAAAGAGAAATCAGTCACTTCATCAAGCTGTTTTTTCTGTTCGTCGTTCATCATCTGGTATGTAATATTGTCTACCGCAGCCGAAACGATTTCAATCGCAACCAGCATGAAAAGGAAGACAAACAAGAACACACTCACCATTGGATATTTCAGGAACGCAGGCTGGTCACCCGAATCGATAAAATATTCCATCGCGGCAAAAACGGTAAAGAAAATCACTGGAATGCGCACATAAACCGGAACTATTTTTCTCATAATATTGTTGTTAGGGTTAATGTTTATTGGTCTTTTAACGGAATGTTGCTAAGCTCGTTAATGGCATCTTTCTTATACGAAAAGACCCAAAGGCCAAGCCCGACGAAGAATAAAAAGAAGATCAGCAACGACAGTATCGGATAAATTTGCACGCCGGCAATGGTTTCGAGATTGTGTTTGATGGGTTCGAACATGGCTTTATTTTTTAGAGTGGTCTTTGACTTTAATATCGGTTCCGAGGCGTTGGATGTAGGCAATCAGTGCGACGATTTCACGCTCGTTCATCGGCACGAATTTTTCCCCTTTGGCTTCCGCCGATTTTTTGCTGTTTTCATAACTTTTGACAAAATCGGGATCGGCATGCAGGTTGTTCTCGATGGTTTCGGCTTGCTTGCGCAGGTTGTTTTTCGCCTCGGCAATGTCTTTTTCGGTATATGGAACACCGAGTTTCTGCATCACGCGCATTTTATTTTCAAGGTTTGAAATGTCCATCTGCTTGTTCGCAAACAGCCATTTGTAACCTGGCATGATCGATCCCGCAGAAATGCTTTGCGGATCCCAGAAATGGTTGAAATGCCAGTTGTCATTGTATTTTTGCCCTACACGAAGCAAATCCGGGCCGGTTCTTTTTGATCCCCATAAAAACGGATGGTCGTAAACGAATTCCCCTGCTTTCGATTGCGGCCCGTAACGTTCGACTTCACTTCTGAACGGACGCACCATTTGTGAATGGCAGCCTACGCAGCCTTCCCGGATGTACAAATCGCGGCCTTCAAGTTCCAGCGGAGAATACGGTTTCACACTTGCAATCGTCGGGATGTTCGATTTGACCATGATCGTTGGCACAATCTGGATGATGCCACCGATTAAAATTGCAACTGTTGCCAAAATGGTCAATTGGATCGGTTTTCTTTCGAGCCATGGGTGGAATTTTTCGCCTTTGATTCTGCTTTTGCTGATCTTCTGCAATTCGGGCGCTTCAGCCAATTCATCTGAAATAGCAGCATTGGCACGTACAGTTTTGATGACGTTATAAACCAGGATGAACATTCCGATGATGTACATTGTTCCGCCGATCATCCGCATCCAGTACATTGGAATGATATGCTGTACGGTTTCGAGGAAATTACCATAAGTCAGCGTGCCGTCCGGATTGAATTGTTTCCACATCGTAGCCTGTACAAATCCGGCGACATACATTGGCAACGTGTAAATAATGATTCCCAAAGTGCCGATCCAGAAATGTACGTTTGCGAGTTTTACCGAATACAAATTGCCTTTCGTCATGCGCGGAATCAGCCAGTAAATCATCCCGAATGCCATAAATCCGTTCCAGCCGAGTGCGCCCACATGCACGTGTGCAATGATCCAATCGGTAAAGTGCGCAATGGCATTGACGTTTTTGAGCGACAGCATCGGGCCTTCAAAAGTCGCCATTCCGTAAGCGGTAATTGCCACTACGAAGAACTTCAGCACCGGATCGACGCGCACTTTGTCCCATACGCCTCTGAGCGTTAACAGTCCGTTGATCATGCCACCCCACGAAGGCGCGATTAACATGATTGAAAATACGACGCCTAAATTCTGCGCCCAGGTTGGCAAAGCCGAATACAACAAATGGTGCGGCCCGGCCCAGATGTAAATGAAGATCAGCGACCAAAAGTGAATGATCGACAATCTGTAAGAATACACCGGACGGTTTGCCGCTTTCGGAACAAAATAATACATCAATCCCAGAAATGGTGTCGTTAGGAAAAAGGCCACCGCATTGTGTCCGTACCACCATTGCACCAGCGCATCCTGGACTCCGGCATAAACCGAATAACTTTTCATTGCAGACACCGGCAGTTCGATGCTGTTGAAAATGTGTAAGACCGCAACGGTTACGAAAGTCGCCAGGTAAAACCAAATGGCGACATACAAATGGCGTTCGCGCCTACGCAAAATCGTTCCGATCATATTGATCCCGAAAACCACCCAAATCAGCGCGATGGCAATATCAATCGGCCATTCGAGTTCGGCATATTCTTTTGACGAAGTGTAACCCATTGGCAACGAAATTGCGGCAGCAACAATGATCAACTGCCAGCCCCAAAAGTGCAGGTTGCTCAGGAAATCACTGAACATTCTGGCTTTAAGCAAACGCTGCAGCGAATAATAAATCCCGGCAAACATCGAGTTTCCGACGAAGGCGAAAATGACCGCATTGGTATGCAACGGGCGCAAACGACCAAAACTCAGCCACGGAATGCCGTCGGTAATGTTCGGGAACAAGAACATCACGGCCAGCAAAAGCCCAACCGTCATTCCGACGACCCCGAACAAGATCGTCGCGTAAAGGAATTTCTTTACGATTTTGTTGTCATAATAAAACTGCTGCATTTCCATAAATTAAATCTGTTTTTGTTTGGTTTCTACTGGATTTTCGGGTTTGGTGCGGAGCTCGTCGTCAAACAGCATCCGCACCGACGGCGTGTAATCATCATCGTATTGCCCGCTGCGCACCGCCCGGATAAAGGCGATGAAAAAGCCGATGGCGACGCAAATGCTGATCGAGATCAATAGATAAATGACACTCATGGTTTTATTTCTTTAACAAAGTTAGGGGTGCGGTTTTTCATAAAATATGATATTTATCATGCTTCAGGTTTTGTTCGAATATTTAGCTTTCTTGCATAAAAATTGCTCATGATCGTTACGAAACTTACAATCGTAACGGTACTTAAAGGCATGATGATCGCGGCGACCAAAGGCAGCAAATTTCCGCTCAGGGCAAATGACAATCCAACGACATTATACAGCAATGACAAACCGAAACTCATTTTAATGACCAACATCGCTTTTTTCGAAAGCTGTAAAAAACTATTAATTTTCCGAAACTCCCCGGCATCGAGAATCGCGTCGCAGGCCGGTGAGAAAACATTGACGTTTTCTGCTAATGAAATCCCGACGTTGCTTTGTGCCAACGCGCCGGCATCATTTAATCCGTCGCCGATCATCAGGACATTTTTTCCTTGTTTTTGCAGGTTTTCGATGAATTGTAATTTCTGTTCGGGTTTTTGGTTGAAAACCATTTGTGTTCCGGCGGGAAGCATTTTTTGAAGCAAGGGATGTTCGCCATCGTTATCGCCCGAGAGCAATTTGAGTTCGTAATTTTTTTTCAGTTCAGCAAACAATTCGCCCAAGCCGTTTCGGTATTCGTTGTTGAAAGTAAAATGCCCAAAATAATTTCCGTTGATGTCAATGTGAACCGAAGTTTTCAGTGAATCTTTGCGCAACGGTTTCCCTACAAAATCGGCTGAACCAATTGAAATCATATTGTCATTTATTTTGGCTTCGATGCCTTTACCCGGAATTTCGGCGAAAAACACAATACGAAGCCTTTCTGCGTCGGGTAGAAAATCATACAACATCCGGCTTAGCGGATGGTTCGAACCTGAAAGCGTACTTTTAACCATCCCATTTTCAGCTGCTGAAAAAGTTTTTCCTTCATAAGTAATATTTGACCTGTTGCTCGTTGTAATCGTTCCGGTTTTGTCAAAAACAATCGTGTCTACTTTTGCTAGTTGTTCGATCACACGTGCATTTTTAAGGTAGCATTTTTGCTTTCCGAGAATGCGCAAAATATTGCCCAATGTAAAAGGTGCGGTCAACGCCAATGCACACGGACAAGCCACGATCAAAACCGCAGTAAAAACATTGAAAGCAATGTTGGTGTCAATAAAAATCCAATAGCCCAAACCTGAAAAAGCGATCAGCAGCAATCCCGGGGTGAAGTAACGGCTGATGGTATCGGTAATGGATTTATAGTTGGCTGAAGTTTTTTTATCGAAGATTTCATTGCTCCACAATTGCGTAAGGTAGCTTTGTGAAACGGGTTGCAGGACTTCCATTTCGATCGCATTTCCGAGTTGTTTTCCGCCGGCAAACAATTTGTCCCCTGATTTTTTGGAAACCGGAATCGCTTCGCCGGTGACGAAACTATAATCGATTGAAGCGTTTGAAGCAATCAAAATGCTGTCGGCCGGGATTAATTCCTGGTTTCTGATCAATAAACGGTCGCCTTTTTGGATTTCGTAAATCGGCACACTTTCTTCCGAACCATCCGTTTTTAATCGGGTCACCGCAACCGGGAAATACGATTTGTAGTCGCGTTCGAAACTTAAAAAACTGTAGGTTTTGATCTGGAACATTTTTCCCAGAAGCATGAAAAACACCAATCCGGTCAGGCTGTCGAAAAATCCGGGGCCGTAATTGAAAAGCATATCGACGGAGCTTCTGACAAACATCACCACAATTCCCAATGCAATCGGAATTTCGATATTGAGCATTTTCGCACGGATGCTTTTCCACGCGGCGACATAATAACCGCTTGCGGAATAGAAAAAACTCGGCAACGCCAACAGGAAAATCAGCCACCTGAAAAAATTCTTATATTGGTCGAGCCAGAATTCACTGACTTCGAAATATTCGGGAAACGACAGCAGCATAATGTTTCCGAAACAGAAAAAGGCCACGCCTAATTTATACGTCAGGCTGCGGTCGGTTTTCACTTTTTGACTGCCGTAATCGTCGAGGCTGATATACGGTTCGTATCCGATAGCGCACAACAAATCCACGATTTTCTTCAATGAAACAGACGAACTGTTGTAAGTGATCCTGACTTTTTTCTGATGAAAATCAACCTGCGAACTGACAATGTCTTTTTGCAATCGGTTCAGGTTTTCTAAAATCCAAATGCACGAACTGCAATGGATGTGCGGAATTTGCAGCGAAATGATCTGTGTTCCACTTTCATTGAAATCCAATAGTTTTTCGACAATCTGCTCGTTTTCGAGAAAGTTGTATTTGCTTCCGCCCGATGGCGTTGCTCCAGGTGCATTTTCAAAATCGTAATAAGACATCAATCCGTTTTCGCTGAAAATCGCATATACCGTTTTACAGCCGTTGCAGCAAAAATGCCGCGCTTCAAACATGATTTCGTCTTTTTTTACAATATCCAATCCACAATGGAAACAGTTGTTTGTGTCCATAATCTGCTCATTTTACCTGAAGCAAAGTTGCGTTGGCTGAGCCAATAATAATATGATATTTATCATATAAAGTCCGTAAATTTGCCCCAGCAACAAAAGCTTTCGGCTATGAGTAAATGTGAACAATGCATTGTAAGGGAATTCAGCGCGCTTAAAGCATTGAATAAAGACGAACTCATCAGGATGTCGGAGTGCAAGACGGCGAAAACCATCAAAAAAGGCGACGTTATTTTTGAAGAAGGCCAGCATGTCAACGGCGTTTTCTGTGTCAAAGACGGCGTTTGCAAAATGACTAAACTGAGTTCGAACGGCAAAGAACAAATCGTGAAACTGGTTAAAAAAGGCGAATTGCTCGGGCAACGCTCGATGATTGGCGACGAACCGGCCAATCTTTCGGCGGTGGCACTTGAAGACATGCAGGTTTGTTTTGTTCCGAAAAGCGACATCATCGGATTTTTCAACCAGAACAACAAGTTCTCGATGAACATGATGAAAGGCATTTGCGGCGACCTTAAAGATGCCGATGATCTGATGGTCGATATGGCGCTCAAAACCGTAAAAGAACGGCTGGCACATACACTGCTTTACCTGGCCGATACTTTGGGAACGAATCCCGACCAGACCTTGAAACTGCAGCTGTCGCGTGAAGAACTGGCAAGCATGATCGGGACGGCGACAGAAAGCTGCATCCGGTTGTTGTCGGAATTTAAAAAACTCGGCTACATTGAATTGTCGGGTAAAAACATCAGCATTTCCAATAAAAAAGCGCTTCAGGCGATTGCGAATCATTAACCCGGAATTTCTATTGTCATCAAGGCGTTTCTATACTCGCGAAATGCCTGAAATATATCTTTTTTGATGTTGTGGAAGAACGCGGTTGGCGACAATATTTCTTCATAATAGGCAATTCCGTTTTCGAGGTTGCTTTTAAAATTTTTCCATTTCTTGATTTGCTGCGGTGTTGGAATATCTGCGAAAGCGATTTCTTTTTTCAGGTAATCGACATACAACCCCAATTCCTTTACAAATACGTTCGGGCGTAACGTTTTTCCAAGGATCGATTCGAGGCCGTAAATGTGGCGCAGCATTTCCGATAGTGTCACTTCACGGTTAAAATACGCCATGTTCGGGCCTGGACAAATGACAACGCCTTGCGATTCGCCTTTGATCTCAATTTTGTTTTCGAGATACGAAGCATTTGCCAAACCTACGCAAAGACACGCTTTGTCGGTGATTTTTTGCTTCATTTGCTGAAATTGGATTGCTGTAAGATCACTTTTTTTGGATTCGAGTTCATCGATCATTGCCGATTGGTATTTTCTGGAAGCCGTACAAATTCCTTTTGGATCAACAGTTGTATTTAACGCCAGCAATTTTTTAGGGCACGAACTTCCGGCTTTGTTGTGGCCGATCCGGTTTTGTTTCAACACCTCATTTGTCGTGCCTTTTAGCGTGTTGAACGGAACGCCCAATGGGGAAATGTTGCTGGTATAAAAATCACTTTCTGTGGCTTCGGCCAATAATTTCCGGGTTTGCCTGTCGGTCGATGTGGCTTCGGGAACGAGTAAAAACGGCGAGCCCCAGCCTACGGAATCCATGTTGTAATAGTCGATCAGGAAACGGTGTTCTTCTGAAGTCCCGATTCCGCCCTGAGCGGTGATTTTCAATTCAAAAGGCCGTGGCGGAATGGGCCATTCTTTTTGGGAAAATGCTTTGCAAAGAAAATCGAACGCCGTTGCGACCAATTCGCTTTTGCGCTGCCTGAATTCTTCGAGCACCGGGCCGAGCAGCAAGCCTTCGGTCGCGAATGCGTGGCCGCCGCAATTGAGCCCGGATTCGATGCGGTATTCCGAAATCCAAATACCTTTTTTCGCGAGGAAACTCCCCTGGATCATTGCCGATCGGAAATCGCTGACTTTGAGAATGACTTTCTTGCAGAGCTGACCGGATGCATCGGGAAAAAAATCGGGGAATTCTGTGAGGTAATTGTACAGTGAAGGATTCATTCCGGCTGATAAAACGACCGAAGATTGCAAATTGCTATTCGCAAATCCGCGCAGCGCCGCATGTGCATCATTGAATTCGATGGGCAACCGCGTGTTTTTGGAATAATTGGTTTTGTCGACTTTGGTCATGATGTTGACATCGATCGCGCCGGGTTTCAGGTTTTCAGAGATCAATTGCCGTAAAGTTTCTTTGGAGGGATTTTCATCCCACAGCAACTGTTGCAGCTTTTGCCGGATGGCCGATTTTGGCAGCATGTCTGCAAATTGCGACAGGGTTTTGAGATTGCTTCCGGCTTCTTTACAAAAATCATCGAACTTCTTGGTAACGATATTTTGTACGAGATTGAGGTATGCCGTGATGCGTTTGGCGCGGTAATCAGTTATTTTTTGTGAAATTTCGCAGTAATCGAATTCGAATTTGCGGCTGTAAAAAGCCCGCATTTTTTCGGTGAGTTCGTCATCTACGATGGAAATGACCGAATCAATTCCGAATTGCGCGACCCGAATCGGGGAATCGATCGTATATGCCAGTCCCATGACCGGGATGTGAAAATTGTGCAGCTTGCTCATTCATGACAGTATTAGGCTGCAAATTTTGGCAAACGGGCGCATTTAAAAACTGATAAATGTCATGTTCAGCAAAGAACTTTATTTTTTTTGCCCATTCGGAACAAAATTTCTAGCATGGCTGATTTCAAAAACAACCTGGATAAAAAATTGGCTCTGGTACAAAAAAATATTCTGCAAGCGCAAATTTGAAAATAAAACTGTTATTTTACGTTCCAAAATAAGGCTTTCAACAAACTTTAAATACAACCTACCCATTGGCATTTTTAAAAAGACAAATCCATTTTGTGGCATCGTTAAAAAGAAAAGTATTTCTGGGGCTTGTCTTATTTATTTTTTTGGATTTTATCATTATCGTACTCGAACCTTTTGATACCGATCAATTCGAAGCCGATCACCGGTTTTTGCTTCTTTCTGGTTATGGCTTCCTGGTTTTTGTGGTGTTTGTCATTCAGAGCTGTATTGAAAACCGCTGGTATTCCAGGGTTGGCAAAGCCTGGCTGGTTTCACATGAACTCCTTTCTACAATTATCTTTTGCCTGTTTTCAGGGACGGTGCTTTATTTATACAATACTTGGATCGTTAATCTGGCAAGCTGTTCCATAGGAACGTATTCGCATTTTATATGTATTACTGTGGCCGGAATGGTTCCTGTTTTTGTGCCGTCAATGCTTTATTTAAGGCAGAAGCTTGGTGAACGGATTGTTCCGTCTTCAAGCAATTCGATCCGGCTGGTGGGAGAAAACAAGAATGAGGTACTAAGCCTTGAAAAAGAAGATTTGTTATACATCAAAGCTGTCGAAAATTATATTGAGATCTGTTATGTGGATCAGGGCAAAAGCGTCCGGTCAAAAACATTCAGGCAAACCCTTTCGAAGGTATGCGAACAATTGCCTTTTTTGGAAAAATGCCACCGCTCCTATTTGGTCAATACAAACGCTATCGCATTGATATCGGGCAATTCCCAAAGCGCAAGGATTTCTTTTAGGGTTGGTGAAAAGGAAATCCCGCTATCGAAAACCTATTATAAGCATATCAAAGACCGCATATTTTAGTTTTTGGGAAAAGGCAGTATCCATTGCTTAGCTGTTTGTCAAAAAAACAAATCATTTCGTCAAAATAACTTGAAAGGCAACGGATTTCGCATTTACTTTGACCACTCATTTAAATCATTCCCTGTATGAACCACTGCAAAAAAATAAAATCCATTATCCTGAATGTCGCGCTGATTTTACTTTTTAATGTTTCTTTTGCCCAAAACAATCCGACTCATTTTAAAAGTGACATCGATTTTGGAAACGGCACTGTATTCTCGACTTTTCTGGATGCCAGCATCGACCAGGGCCAGTTTGCGCTAACCTCGCCGAAAAATGCGGATGTCCGGATTATGGGCGGCAAAGCCAAACTGGGAAGAATGTTGGGAAAGTCTCCTAAAAAAGGAATCATCATCACCATCAATGGGCAGCAAAAAAAAGACAGCCTGTTTGGCGAGACCAAGATTCCCATGATTGGCAAGTTAAAGTTTAAAGGAATTGTAACAAATGACATCCTGAGTGGTGAATTTTTGAATAGTGAAGGAACGTCTATCGGAACGCTGCACGGCGTAAGTTCTGCGGAAGACAAGATCAGTTACCAATACCTTTATCCGCTTCTGATGAAGACCGTACAGGAAAACATTTATTCGAAAGACGCGCTGCAAAACAAAGACTGGCAAAAATTCGAAAAGCAAATTGAAGCATTGTGTAATGATGCCCACGACGATATTGAACTGTATTTAGGCTTTAACATCCTGGCGCAAAAGCTTCCTTTCACCCATTTGACTTTAGCGATTTTGCAGGAAACTGATGGCGATGAGAATGCGCCGGGCATCCAGAAATCGGTTATTTTTGAAGAAAAAAACAGCACTACTGCTTATTTGCAGGTTAAGAATTTCAGCACCTCTGCAAGCGAACTGGAGGAAATCTTACCGAAGATTGTAGCCAATCCGGCTTATAAAAACCTCATCATTGATTTGCGGGACAATGGCGGCGGCGGGATCAGCCCTGCATTTGCGCTTGCAAAATACATTACAACCGAAGACCTTGAAGTAGGCTATTTCCCAACAAATAAATTATCCTATTCCGGTTACCAGCCCGAATTGTTTAAAACGCTTCCTGAACTGCAGCCCAAAGGCACTAAAGAATTTGGTGATGAATTAAGAAGATCGCCCGGCGTGAAGCTGATGTTTAAAAAACCAACAAATCCTGTATTCACCGGAAACCTCTATGTTCTGGAAAACGGCAGGACCGGAAGTACCTGCGAGCCGATCGTTTATTTGCTTAAAAACCGTAAAAAAGCCACGATCATAGGGGAAAGAAGCTATGGCGGCATGCTCGCGGCATCGCCTTTTACCGTTTCCGGAAAATACATGCTGATGATACCCATTGCCGATTTTTATACATACGACGGCGTTCGTTTGGATAAAGTTGGCGTCGAGCCGGATATTGCCGTTAAATCGGAAGACGCTTTAAATAAGGCGTTGGAAATTATAAACAGCGGTAAAAACTGATGCAGGCCGGTTTTGAGATTGCCGGCATCATGCAAAACGACCTCCTTTCAGAGGCGTCGTGATAAAAACTTCCCGGTTCTCTAATAATGGAAGAATTTTTCCCGATACGAAATCCTGGTAATGGGAAGAGTTGCGGTGTACAATCACGGCGGCTTCATTGGCATAGCCTTCAAACAGGATCAAAGTGTTTGCATCGGCATTGCTTTGGTGGATTTTATAAAACAGGTTGCCTTCTTCACTAGTGCTTTCGGCCTGTAGCGTTTTTAACAATCCTAAAACCTTTTCGAGCTGGCCTTCTTTAACCGTCCATTTTGCAAAGACATGTACTGGATTTTGATGCTCCATTTTGATTTTTTTTATTAATTATTATTGGTGTGAAAAATTCAATTGCCAAAAAAAATGCCATTAGCCCATCTTCTATCCGGACGGGCCAATGGCATCATTTTGTTACTTTTTAGATTCTAAAATGGCAATCATTTTTTCAGCGACTTCTTTGGCTGATGCGGGATTTTGCCCGGTTACAAGATTGCCGTCGGCGATGCTATTTGCTGACCAGTTTGCCGCGGCGTGGAATTTTGCACCCTGTTTGGCCAACGCACTTTCTAACAGGAACGGCACATCCGCTACAGCGTAACCCTTTTCTTCCTCATCTGTAAAAGAAGTGATATTTTTGCCGTGAACCAGATATGATCCATCACTGAGCCTGACATTCAACAAAGATACCGGCCCGTGACATACCGCGCCAACAACTGCGTTTCGCTCATAGGTTTCCGCGATCACTTTTTTAAGCGGTGCATTTTCAGGCATATCGACCATGGGCGCCAATCCGCCGGGCACAAATATGGCATCGTATTTACTGACATCGACATTGGTAAGTTTTACTGCTTTCTGCATGGTTTCCCAGCCTTTTCCGGTCAGGAATGCGAGGTTTTGAGGGTCGTTTGCCAATTGAAGCGCATCGAGATAAGGCGTGTCTCCCGTTAAGCTGGCAAAATCGATTTGGTAGTTGGCTTTTTGGAATGCGGCATACGGGTGTGCTACCTCGGGAAGAAAAATTCCGGTTCGCCTGTTGTTGGGTCCGATGGCGTTGGCGTTTGATACAATAATTAAAATTTTTTTGTCCATTTTTGTTTCGTTTTTGAGGGTTGATTTTTGTGTTTGGCTCGTATTTTCCTTTTGGCTTTGTGCATAAGAGGAAAAAAGGATGAGTGCCGATGTTGTGATCATAAGTTTTTTCATTGGTATTAATTTTAAGTTGTTTAGTGCATTATTTACAGGACAAATTTATACCGGCATCCCACCTTAAAACGAGGATGAAAGTCACAAAAAAAGTGTGACGGGAATCACACTTGGACATTTAATGAGTTGCTTTTATTTGTTGCTGGAGTAAAGCCTGCTGAGGGTTTCGCGGCTCACTCCCAAATACTCGGCGATGTATTTCTTGGGGATTTTTTGCATCAGATCGGGATAAAGTTCGGCGAATTCTTTATAACGCTGCTGCGGATTGTTGGATAGTAGTGAGAGAACCCTTTGTTGGAGTGATGTGTACCCGTTGGTAAGCTTGACCCTGAAAAAATGCTCCATTTTATGAAGCGAACGTGAAAGTTCCTCCCTGCCTTCGAGTGTCAGGCACAAAACCTCGCCGGGTTCCATGCATAAAACATACATGGTTGCCTGCTTCTGGTTGAAGTATGCCATGTAATCAGACATCCACCAATTTTCTGTCGCAAACTGTACGATGTGCTCTTTTCCATCTCCATCAAGATAAAAAACCCTGAAAATACCGCTCATGATAAGGTATTCATACCGGGCATCATCGCCTTGCTGAATTAGGTATTGGTTCTTTAATACTTTTCTGGCAGTAAAAAAGGGCTGTATCGATTCAAACTCTGCATCATTGATGGGTACGATTTCTTCGAGGTGTTTTCTTAATTTTTCCATACGTTATTTGCCTCTCCAAAGATAGTTTTTTATAGCGTTTAATTACGTATGCACTGATCGTCAATGCAAGCTCACCACGCGATGTATCTGCCAAACGCCATCTTTCAAACGCCAGAAAATCATAAATTTACTGGGATGGCTTTCGCCTGGCTCTGCTGTATTTACAAAACTGTGGTAACCGATCTCAACAGCGCCATAGTTGGGAATGGAATAGATTTCGATGCTGCCTTTGGTTAATTTCCGGCTGACTTTCCCACAGATGTTTTTATGGATGGATTCAATCAGTTCCTTTTTAGATGTGGTGAGTCCGCCTCGGTCGTGGTAAAACTCGATGTCATCGGCAGTCAGTTCGGTCATTTTGTCGAGCTTGCAATGGTTGTAAGTATCAAAATACAGGCTGTCTAAAGTTGTGATGGTCTTGTAGAGCGGTTCGTCTGCGGGTATATATGGCTTCGGAATGTAGCGTTCAGCGGATGCCTGTGCCTGAGCGGCTGTTCCAAATAAAAGCAGGCTGCCGAAAATAAACGTGAAAATTGAGTTTTTACCCCTGCTTAGACCATTGTTTTTTTGGAAGTTGTGACCCGGGCCAGAAAGGCGAACGGGTGAAATAATCTTTGATTTCATAATGATTGATTTATGGGTTAGTACAACAGAAATCCCTTTTGTTACAACCCGGCTTAAAGCCAAAATACTCTACTAAGAATCCGGCATTTGCCTTAATGACAAAATCCCCTTTGCATAAACAACAGGGGATTTTTAAGTTTTTTTATACAACGAAATGATGCCTAGACTCTTACGGCTTCAATAGTGCAATGCAGTTTCCATGTTTCATTGTCTGCCGAAATTTCGCGCCTTTCGGTATAGCTTTGCTTATCGGCTGCAAAATGAATGCTAATGCGCTCCCGGTTCCCGGTGATCTGCCAGTCATTTCCGCATACCTTCACCTTGTAATGGCGGACATACCCTGCATCGTCAAAATTGGTCAGGTAGAGGTGCTTTTTCACGGCATGATAGCCCATGATGCATACACCTTTAGACGTTTCAGCACCAAACAGCATATTCCAATTCCCGGAAAGGAAATGCCCGCCGGGAACCCAGTCGTAACTTTCAGTACCGTTGATTTTGCATCGGTCGCTGCCGGAATCAGCGCTGTCGGCACCACACAGTTTCCATTGTCCTGCAAGCATCGACAGTAGTTTCATTTCTTCCTGTGGAAGCGTTTCGCGGCACTTGGGATTAAGTTCTTCATTTGCTGCGGCGATGTCGAGCTGCATTCGGCGGACTTCTATCTTTTCTGAAAGTGTGGGCGTTTTGATAAGCCTGTGTACAACCGTCATTTCTTCTTTGTCAGGCATTGTATAAGTTGTCGTTTGAAAATTTTCCGGGTGGCTGTAATTTGGTTTTAGGGATTCCATAAGTAGGTATATATAGGTTGGGACTGTAAAGATATAGGAACGCTATGAGGCTATGTTACATCCATAACCTATAATGTTGCAGCATTAGGTTAAAATGCTGTTTATATGAAATTTAGCATTTTACAATTTTATATTCCTGATGCCTTAAAACAACAAAGCCCCTTCTAAAATCAGGGGCTTTGCGGTATTTATTTTTTAAAAAGGTCAACGCCAACCCAAGGCCGGGGCGATGTATTTTAATATTGCCGACAGCACATGAACATTATAATCAACGCCCAGTGTATTGGGTATTGTCAGCAGCAGCGTATCGGCTTCCTGGATGGCTTCGTCCTGAGCCAGTTCGGCAATGAGCTTATCGGGCTCCGCCGCATAACTTTTTCCAAAAATGGCCCGCTTGTCACTTTCAATATAACCAAAACTATCGACGCCCCTGCCTTGCTGTCCAAAGTATTGCCTGTCCAGGTCGGTAATCAGTGGAAAGATCGAACGGCTTACAGAAACCCTTGCTTCGCGCTGGTGCCCCGCGTTTTTCCAGGCTTCTTTATACAGCCTGATCTGTTCTGCCTGCTGGATGTGGAAAGGCTTGCCGTTTTCGTCATACTTCAGCGTAGAACTTTGCAGGTACATGCCGTTTTCGGCTGCCCATACAGCAGTAGCATTGGATGCAGCGCCCCACCAGATGCGTTCCCTCAATCCCCTGGAATGCGGCTCGAGGCGCAACAGGCCTGGCGGATTTGGGAACATCGGGTTCGGGTTTGGCTGCGCAAATCCGACACCATTGAGCCTTTCGAGAAATTCCAAAGCTTTTTTGCGCCCCATGTCCGCATCTGTTTCGCCGGCTTCAGGTTGGTACCCGAAATGACGCCAGCCGTCAATGACCTGTTCCGGCGATCCCCTGCTGATACCCAACTGCAAGCGTCCGCCCGAAATCAGGTCGGCAGCACCGGCATCTTCTACCATGTACAGCGGGTTTTCATACCGCATGTCGATGACGCCCGTTCCAATCTCTATTTTGCTTGTCCGCGCACCGATAGCTGAAAGCAAAGGAAACGGCGATGCCAATTGACTTGCGAAATGGTGTACGCGGAAATAGGCACCATCCAAACCGATTTCCTCCGCAGCAACAGCCAAATCGATTGACTGGAGCAGCGTATCGCTTGCCGTACGCGCCTGATAGGAAGGATGGTCGGCCCAATGCCCAAACGATAAAAATCCTATTTTCTTCATAGTTCCCATATTATTGTTATTCCAAAGATACGCATCATTATCGATTGCATCCGGAAGCGTTTCATAGAAAATATTTATCTTTTGCCAATCGTTACTGATGCCTGAATTGATTAAGAGAACTGTGGTTGATGGTTTTCAATTTTAGGCTTATCGAATGCAGTCGGCAGAATTTTTGAAGCCTTTATACCAATGTATGATGCCATCGAATGATGCAAATCGCTACTTGAAATCCGTTTCCTTGAAATCCTTTTTACGCACAAAAAATACCGAAACCAAACAACCCGCAAAGCACAAACCTGACGCCAACCTCATAATATTCTGATATGATGCGACAAACGATCCGTGAAAATCCCGACTGACCTGGGCGCGGTTTTTCGCCGCTATTGCCAATGGGACCTTTGCATTTCCTAAATTGACTGCCTGCGCCAAAATTGCTGTTTTTTCCTGTTGGCTAAAGCCGGAATCCATAAGCCGGCTTTGCAGCGCAGCCGTAAATAAAACCAAAGCCAGCGATCCGAAAATGGCATTTGCCAAAACGTTTGAAACCCGGCTGATCGCATTGTTGACACCTGAAGCCGTGCCTGTATACCGCGATTTGACCGAAGTCATCACGGCCGTTGTCAGCGGCGCTACCGTAAAAGCCATTCCTGTACTGAAAATCAGGATGCCCGGAAAAAAAGTAAACCAATACGATTTCGGCCCCGTTGTTTGCCCGACAAAAGATAAAACGAGCATTCCGATTCCGACGGTCAGAGGCCCTAAAATCAGCAGCCATCGCGGCCCATGTTTATCAGCAAGGCTTCCCGCAAACCGCGATACCAGAACCATAATTATCGTAAAAGGCACGAACGTCAAACCCGACTCCATTTGGGAATAACCCTGAACCTGCACGAGATTAAGGCTCATAAAGAGCATCGCGGCGTTCAGTCCGGCGTAAAGAAACAGCGTAAGCAGGTTTACTCCGGAAAATGTCGGATTCCGGAACAGTTCAAGTGGCATCATGGGCTGCTCCGATTTCCATTCGACAATTAAGAATGTGACGAGAAAAACGGCACCGAGTGACAAGGCGCCGAACGATTGCCAGTTTCCGAAACCTGCTTCCGGCGCCCTCAAAAAACCGAAAGTCAGCAATGCAAGGCCTGCAGCCAATAAAAAACCGCCTGCAAAATCAATCGATTGCTGTTCTTCGAGCTCGGTTTCTCTTACTTTTTTCCACAAAATCAATAATGCGGCAATGCCAATCGGGACGTTGATGAAAAAGATGTAGCGCCACAAACCTTGATCGGCAAGAAAGCCACCCAGAACGGGACCGCCTACGCTCACCATTGTGGTAATCGAAGACCAGGTCCCGATGGCTTTTCCACGTTCGTTCTGATTTATAGAGGACGAAATCAGCGAAAGGCTTCCCGGAATCATAAGCGCGCCGCCGATTCCCTGGATCGCCTTGAAAGCAATGAGAAAATTGACGTTGGGCGACAATCCGCATAAGGCCGACCCAATGATGAAAATCGCAATCCCATACATAAAAACTTTTTTACGGCCATACGAGTCGCCCAAGGCGCCGCCTACCAGAACGAGCGCTGCCAGGATCAGGAGATAGGAATTGAGTATCCACAAAAGTTCAGCACTCGATGCATGCAATTTTTCCTGAAGCGACGGCAACACGACATTGAGCGCACTCCCGTCAATGAAAGCCATGCCCGAAGCCATGATCGTCGAAACCATGAGCCATTTTCCGTCGGTACTTTTTAAGGAAATGGTTGCCATCTATTCTATTTTGCGTTGAAGTAAATCTGAAATAGTTGAAACGCCAAGTGCTTTTGCATGCTTTTTTCGCATCATCAATACATAAGCGTTGTTGAAGCCGATCGGTTTGAGCCATTTTAGCCGATAACGCGAATGGAATTCCCGACTGACGAAATCGTATACCGCGTTTTTGTCTTTGATCAGTCCGTTTACGGTTTTTTCGTCCGGTTGCAGCAATACCAAAAAGCCAGTTCCCGTATATTCGGGATACAAATCGATCTGGTTGTTGGCCAAGGCATCAAAACAGATTTTCGTACCGCCAAGTCCGGTTTTAGTCGAAACGTCAAGGTTTGTGTAGCCTTTTATAAGCATCGCATACATCGCACTCAAAATATATTGTTCCCCGAAAATCTTAGAGCCGATGACGATTTTTCCTTTCGGATGTTGACGCGGCGCTTTCCACAACTTTTGTGATTGCAGGAATTCCTTGGCGATCGCTTCAGGATTCTGGTGCAGGTAGTCGGCCTTATAATTCAGCTCGGTCATGATGGAATCGTTAATGTGGCCCGACAATAGATTGAGCGCTTCCCCGACCTCAGGATATTTATTTAAGATTTCCTCACGCACAACGGGTGCGGCGTAATATGGCGGAAAAATATGTTTGTTGTCTGTAAGCGCGATCAGGTCGAATGCTTTGATGCGGCCGTCCGTACTATAACCGCTAATCACATCGAGTAGTTTTTCATACAACGCCTTGTACATCATCGCATCGTCAATCACCACAGTACGCATATCAAATCCATACTTCTGCTGCAAACCTAGAAAACCGTCATGTCGTCCTATGAATTCCGGTGTAAATCCGGCCAGCAGGCGTTTGTCTTCAACGGTTCGAAATGCATAAATTGTCGAAAAAACGAGTAAAGCTAATGGCAACGCAAACAATTTTTTCCTGACTTGAGCCAAGTTGACTTTTTGCAGACGCGCCAATAAAACATCAAGCACGATCGCCAATAACGCGGCCGGAATTGCGCCCGCCAGGATCATATTTGTGTTGTTCAGCGAAATGCCGCCAAATATGAATTCACCCAGACCACCCGCGGCGATGTAGGCTGCAAGTGTCGCCACGCCGACGTTTATGGTCGTCGCTGTTCTAATTCCACCCATAATTACGGGAAAAGCCAACGGAATTTCGACCTTGAAAAGCGACTGGACACCCGTCATTCCCATTCCGGATGCGGCTTCCCTGATATCGGCATCGACACCGGTGATCCCTATATACGTATTGCGAACTATCGGCAACAGCGCATACAAAAACAAGGCGAAAATCGCAGGTTTGGGCCCGATTCCGAGCAACGGGATCATGAACCCCAAAAGCGCCATGCTCGGAATGGTTTGTAAAATTCCGGTGGTGTTTAACACGGCAGGCGCAATTTTCTTGTTGCGTGCGATGAAAATCCCAAGCGGAACGCCCACGATTACAGCTATCGTCAACGAAAACAATGTGAGCCCGAGATGCTGTAGCGTCTGCTCACCCAATTTGGCCCACTGGCCAGAAACAAATTCCCAAAAAGTATCAGGTTCCTGCATCGGTTTGGGCTTTATAGTTGGCGAATCCTTTGAGCAAATCGGAAATGGAAAACGTTTTTACAGCATCCCGGCAGCGCATCTTAATCTTATGATCGGTATCATTTTTGTCTGGAAACAGTTCGAGTGCGGCTGCGACCGAAATTTCCGCCGAAAATGCATTACCGTTTCCATCTGAGGCTTGATTGTCATCCAAAAACGACCAAATGTCACTGCAACGCGTGACGGTCAGCAACAATTGAAGGTACGAATTCGAAAGGAAATCCCTTACGAAATCGTTCACTGGTGTGAACAACAATTCTTTCGGTGTTCCAATCTGGACAATTTTGCCACGGTCCATCAGGCAAATCCTGTCGCCGATTTCGAAAGCTTCCTGCACATCGTGTGTGACCATTACGATTGTTTTTTCCCTGAATTCCCCGAGTTCCATAAATTCATTGCGCATGGCTTTGCGCGTGATCGTGTCTAAGGCGCTGAACGGTTCGTCCATGAGTAAAATGTCCGGATCTGCCGCCAAGGCGCGGGCGAGATTGACGCGTTGCGCTTCTCCTCCACTCAGTTCCTTTGGATAAGCCGACAATCTGTCTTGTGGAAGATGAAACTTAGCCAACAGGATTTTAGCGCGTTCTTCAATCCTGCCTTTTTCCCAATGGAGCAAGTTTGGGACGACGGCGATATTTTCAAGCACTGTAAAATGCGGGAACAAACTGTTGCGTTGCAGTACATAGCCCATATTGCGCCTGAGTTTTTCAGCCGGTTGGATTTGGATATCGACACCGTCAATGGAAATATTTCCACCCGAAACAGCAACCAGCTTATTGAGCATTTTTAAGGTTGTGGTTTTTCCGCAACCGCTTACGCCAAGTAGAATCAATTTCTCGCCTTTGTTTACGGTGAATGAAATGTTTTCGACCACGACATTCTTGCCAAAAGACTTACTTACATTGCTGACTTCAATCATACTTTTTTGGGCGTTTCCAAAAGCGTTGGGATTAATTCTGAGACCGTGGGATGCAACACCATCGTATCGCGGATCAAAGTATACGGCTTATTGGCTGCCATGACGTTCAGGATGCCGGTAATGATTTCGTCACCGCCCACTCCCAGAACGGCCGCACCCAAAATCTTGTCCGTTTTTTCATCGATAAGCACTTGCATGAAGCCGTTTGCTTCATTTTTTTCGACGGCACGGCTCACTTCAGACATCGGGCGTTTGCCTTCGAGAATGGAAAAGCCTTGTTCGAGTGCTTCTTTTTTGGTCAATCCTGCACGGCCCAACGGCGGATCGGTGAACAGTCCGTAGGTCATGATGCGATCGGAGATTTTGCGCGATTTTTTCCCGAAAAGATAGTCGAAGACAATCTGGTGGTCGTTGTAAGCCGTATGTGTGAACGCGCCTTTGCCGTTGCAATCGCCCATCGCGAAGATATTCTTGACGCTGGTCTGGCAAAAATCGTCGACCTCGATATATCCTTTTTCATCAGATTTTATTTGGGTTGCCGATAGGTTCAACGTGTCTGAATTCGGCGTCCGGCCAATTGCCAAAAGCAAATGCGAGCCGTGGATTTTATGTTTTTTTGAATCCGATTCATAGCTGATTTCGATCACGCCATCCTTTTGCGACGTTTGAATATTTTTCGCTTCCATCACGAATTTTACACTGTCGGCTTCCATAAATTCCCGGATCGCATCGCTGGTTTCCTTGTCTTCGCGGCTGATGATCTGCGACGATTTTTCGATGATCGTGACCTTGCTGCCAAACCTCGCGAACATCTGCCCGAATTCCAGCCCGATGTAACTTGCGCCGATAATAATGAGGTGCGACGGCAATTCCGTAAGTTCCAAAATGGTTTCGTTCGTAAGGAAATCAACGTTTTGGAATGCCTCTGGAACAACCGCGCGCGCTCCTACGTTGATAAAAATCTGTTCGGCTGAAAACACCTCGCCACTGATATCAATTTCAAAATTAGAGACGAATTTCGCCTCGCCTGCAATGAACGTGACGTTTTTTCCGTGCTCAAAGCTTTCGCGGATATTTTTTACAGAAGCCTGTACGATATCATCCTTTCGGGCCTTTATTTTTTTAAGGTTCGCCTGGGCATTTGCCGAAATATCAACACCCAGATCTTGCGCATTTGCAATGTCCCACATGCGCCTGGCACTCGCAAGGTAAGTCTTTGTGGGCGTACAACCTGAATTCACGCAAGTCCCGCCAAACAGGCCTTTTTCTACAACAGCTACGCTTTTGCCCTGCTCTGAAAGTTTTTTGACCAATGGCGTTCCGGCCTGTCCGGTTCCAATGACGATTGCGTCGAATTTTTTCATATGATTATTTTACGAGTCGGATTCCGTTGTATTGCCAGCGCATGTCGGGATGGAAAAAATTGCGGTAGGTTTTGCGGCTGTGCCCTTTCGGGGTTGCCACCGATGCGCCGCGCAATACCATCTGGTTGATCATGAATTTGCCGTTGTATTCCCCGATCGCTCCGGGCTGTTTTACATATCCGGGATAAGCGAGATAGGCACTGTTCGTCCATTCCCAAAGCTGTCCCCAATTGAATTTTGACGCTGCAACTTCCCATTCCTGTTCCGTTGGCAAACGCATGCCTTTCCATTGCGCGAAAGCGAAAGCTTCATAGAAACTGATGTGCCTAACAGGTTCGTCAAGCGCGATTTCCTGTAATCCGCCGAGGTCGTAATAATGCCAGGTTCCTTCGATCTCGTGCCAATATAAAGGCGCATTGATTTGATTCGAGGTTACCCATTGCCAGCCTTCGTCGTGCCAGAGATTAAAATCGGAATAACCGCCGGCATTCATGAATTCGAGATATTCGGCGTTGGTGACCAATTGGTCGGCAATTTCCAAGTCTTGTATATAGGTTTTATGTCTTCCAAACTCATTGTCGAAAGCGAAGCCTTCTCCATCGTGGCCGATTTCGTATATTCCGGCGGCAATCTTATGGAATTTATTCTCGGATGCAACTTTTTCGAATGTAAAAACATCCTTTGCATACGCTGGAAATGTGGGCTGATTGCCCAAAATGTATTTGATGTCGTACACGAAAAGTTCCTGGTGCTGTTGTTCGTGGTTGAGCCCGATTGCTATAATTTCCTGCAATTCGTCCGACAATCCCTTTTCAAATAACAGGTTCATATTGGCATTCACATAGGCGCGGTAGCGATAGACCTCATCGACAGCCGGACGCGTCATCAAACCGCGCGCCGGCCGCAAAACGCGTTTTCCTACATTGTTGTAATAGCTGTTGAACAGAAAGGAGAAATCTTCATCGAAAACGGTATAATCCGTAAGATATGGGGTAAGTACGAATTGCTCCCAAAACCAGGTTACATGCGCCAGATGCCATTTTGGCGGCGACGCGAACAAACTGGGCTGCACGGAATAATCTTCGGTGATTAGCGGTTTACAAAGTTCCTCAGATGTGTTGCGTACGGAATTAAATTTTTCTTGTAATGTCATTTGCCAATTCGGTCGCCCGGTTTATTTTCCTTGAATTGCTAAAATATTTCCCGCCGGATCTTTGAACCAAGCCATTTCCGGGCCTTCTTCGCCTCTTGCAATTCCTTTTTCGTCTGTTTTGATGTATTCCATGTCGTATTGTTCGAACGTGATTCCTTTCGATAGGAGCCAGTCGACGGTCGCCTCGATATCATCCACGGGAAAATTGAGGACCGTAAAAGTAGCCGGTTCATGATTGGGTTTCGGATAAATGATCGCGCCGTTTGTGTTCCCTGACAAATGAAGTTCGAGGATTCCCATGTCGCCTTTGAAAATGTCCAATCCCAGCGTCTCTTTATAGAATACGAATGCCTTATCGGTGTCATTCACCGAAAAACTGCTGTAGGCTTTTTTGTCTTTAAGCATGATATGTAAGTTTATGTTGTGTTGTATCAAACGGCCTCCCAAACCGAATCGACGTACCATTTTTTACTGTCGGAAAAATTAAGGGCCAACTCAAAACCCGTTTTTTGTGCCATGTCGCCGATTTGGGAAAGCGTATACTTTTGTGAGATTTCCATATGAATGCATTCGTCCTTTTTAAACGGGATGACCTTTTCAGGAAAATGCACGTCGAGATCTTCGAGGCAAACCAGGTAACTTTTGCACGATCCGGTTTCAGGGTCATAACTGCAGTAATGCTCGAATTTATTTACGTCGAAATCGCTGCACAATTCGCGGTTCATGCGTTCGAGGAGATTCAAATTGAAACGCCGGGTGATGCCTTCGCTGTCGTCATAAGCTTTCCTGATAATTCCGGGATTCTTGACCAGGTCAAAACCGAAAATGACTTTGTCGCCTTTAGAAAGTGATTGCCGCAACTTTGCGCAGAACGCGTGGCTTTCCGCTATGGTCATGTTCCCGATATTTCCCCCAAGGCACAAAACAACGCGCCTTGCCCCGTTTGAATCCCTGAGCTGGCTCAGCATGTCGAAAAAATCCCCGTTCATTCCCGAGGTTTCGACCTGCGGAAGCGTATCGGAAATCAAAACTTTGAGATTGTCGATGACACTGTGGGAAATGTCGATTGGAATGTAGGTGAAATCCGATTTTTTACGAGTGAGCTCCTTTAAAAGTTTTATGGATTTGGTGCCGTCTCCCGGGCCCAATTCGACGAGTTCGAAGTAGTCGCCGGCAGATATGGAGTCGATGATGGCTTCCGCCTGCAATTCGAGGATTTCCATCTCGCACTTCGTAAGGTAATAATCGTCACAATTCATGATGTCCTGAAAAAGCTTATCGCCTATGGCATCATAAAAGTATTTTGAAGAAAGTTGTTTGGGAGATCCTGAAAGACCCGAAATCGCATCCTTATAAAATCGCATATCCTTAATTGCCGCCATACATTCACCCATCTTGGTTTCGGTATTTGTTTGTACCAATAAAGATATGAAAATCAATGTTGCCAATGAAGGGATCGCCTTGTAAAATTCGGTTTTTTTTACCGATGCGGTGGGAATTCCGTATAAAAAACTATCGAAACCCATATTTATTAGTCATTAAAAGAAGCCGTTTCCGTGAAAAATTGACCGAAATACAGCCGGACCTTAAGACCGATGTTACTTTTTGAAAAACGATTCCCTGTATCTTTTTTCAGCAGCCGCCGCTTCGACAAAATACCTTCCCGTTTCGAGCCGGCTGATATCAACCTTCACATTTTCAGCCTGCCTGATGACAAGCCTGCCTGTAAAGTCATAAACCGATATTGTTACGGGGCTGTTGCCTTCCGGAAAATCCATGCTGAGGGATTCCCCGGCAGGATTTGGAAACAGCACCATTTTTCCCGAATCAAAAGTTTGTGCCGATAAGCCGGTTTCGGGTAAAACCCTGACCATCCAGAAATCATCATTGCCATGGCTTTGTGTGACCTGGGCATCGGACGACCAGGTATAGCCTGCGAGCACATAACCGTTGTCGGCTGTCTTTGCGATGCAGGTTGCCCTGTCGAGCAATGACCCGCCCATGGTTTTCTGCCATTTTACGGTCCCGCTGCTGTCGAGCCGCAGCATCCAGAAATCACAGTTTCCGTGGCTGCCCTGGACATCGCCGTCGTTTGCCCCTGTAAACCCTGCAACCATGTAATCGCCATTGTCGCACAAAAGCGACTGGAAACCCTGGTCGATCAGGCTGCCGCCCAATGCTTTCTGCCAGCTGACATTTCCCTCAGGGCTTAGCGATGCCGCCCAGAGGTCACAGTTCCCATGATAGCCCGGGACATCCGGCGATACGGTATAGCCGGTCAGGAAATAACCGCCATTTTGGCCCTGCAGGATGCTGTAAGTGAAATCCTGTGACGATCCGCCGAGCGATTTGTGCCATTGGATGTTCCCCGACGCGTCAAACTTTACCGCCAGTGAATCATAGTTGTTCTGCGTGGCAGTGCCACCGGCCAGTTGCCCGTCTGAAGATGCCGTGGTTCCGCCTGCTATGAAGCCGCCGTCGGCAGTTTGTGCGACACTGTAAAACATATCCATGGCCGTTCCGCCGATCATTTTCTGCCATTCGATCGTTCCGTCAGCCGAAAGCTTCAGCAGCCAGCCATCGATTGCACCGTGGTTCCCTACGCCGTCCCCATCGGAAGATCCCATATACCCTGCCACAATGCAGCCGCCGTCTGAGGTGCTCTGTACAGCAGTCGCCCGGTCGCTGTAAGAACCGCCCAATACGTGCTGCCACTTGATCGTTCCCACCGCATCCAGCTTTATTATCCATGCATCTTCACGGCCGTGGTTTGCCGGCACATCGCCATTGGCCGAAAGTGTATAGCCGGCAATGATATAACCGCCATCTGGTGTTTTCGTGAGTGCCAATGCTTCATCGTCACCAGTTCCGCCCAGTGTTTTTTGCCATGCGATACTGCCGGAAGGCGTTGTTTTTACAACCCAGGCATCCTTTGCGCCATGGTTTCCCGACACATCGCCATTATTGGACTGTGTAAATCCTGCAGCAATGAAGCCACCGTCTGGCGCCTGGCTTACCGCCGAAGCCTCCTCGAGGCCTGATCCCCCATACGTTTTCTGCCATTGAATGGCGGGGGGTTGCGCATAAAACATTGCGGTTAAAAGGACAAAAATAATTGTGAATTTAAAATTGAGGGTCGGAGCCATATGGTAAGTCATTTGGTTGCACAAAAAATGATTGCGTCGTTAACGAAACTAATGTCCAAATATAACAGGCTTCATGTTGTTGGTATAGAGCCAATTATTATTCTCCGGGAACCATTTATTATTTGAGCCGTTGTAACGCAAGCCATTTACAGGATGTACAACCATATAGCTACCCCCGTAAGGTGCAACCTATTCGCGTAATCCTGTAAATTGTCAGCATCGGTTAAGCCTACCTTTACCCTCTGGGTTTTCACCAGCGCATCATTTTATGGAAATTTACAACAACCCTACCGCAGAACCCATATCCGTACCAGATTGCATCGTTGAAGGTTCCATACTCATTTCAAAGCAGGGACCTGTCCTGTATGCCTCTACCGGAGCTGCCTGCCTGCTTGGTTACAGCGAGAAAGATTTATTGGACATATCTGATTCTCAGGAACTGGTATACGCACCGGACCGTTTTGTTTATGCTTTATGGCTTTCGGAAACGCGCCATGCCATTGAAAACAACCATCAAGGGGTAGAAATGCGACTGTTGCACTATGATGGCAGTATAAAAATCTTTTTTTGCACCTTCCGCAAAGTTGCGGACAGCAGTGTGGTTTGCCTGAATTTTAAAAGTGAACACCCTGTGCAGTTGGATGATGCAACAAAACTTGTGGGCTTATACGACTGTGCCCGTGACATCATTAAAGGCCTGCGCCTCAGGAAAGACCGGTCGGGGATGCTTGAGGAAGCTGTTATCGTGGCTGCGGGCTGCGGCATTTTTGAAATGGCCTGGATCAGTGCGGCTGAAGCCGATACTCCCGATTCCGGTTTGTTTCCATTACCCTCATTTTCAACGGTGGTAAAAGACCAGGCGGAATATGAGTATGTCCGGGACGCCAAGGCGAAGGCAATCCGTACCGGAAAGCCGGCTGCTACGCATGACATCCCGCTGACGCTTTTTGCCCCGGATGCTTTCACAGGCCTAAAAGGTTCTTTCGCAGCTTTGCCTTTTTCGGTGGACGGGGTGGTTTACGGACTTTTAAATCTGTACCAGCCATCGGAACATTTTTTTTCTCCCAAAGCATTGCAAATTTGTGCCGGAATTGCTGATGACATTTCTTATGCGCTGCAATTCGAAAGCAACCAACTGGACTCCATAGACGATGCGCAAAAACTCCGCAGCAGCGAAATCAGGCTCAGGAATGCACAGGCGATTGGCAATACCGGAAATTTTGAGATCAATTTCAGGACCGGCAACGCCATTTGGTCGGACGAGGCACTGCGCATTTACGGCTTGTCTTCAGATGAAAAAGAGCAGTCGTATGAAAACTGGCTGTCATTCGTACACCCGGAAGATCTGGATGCTGTAAAAAAAATCCCATTCAACCGGGCCGATCCCTACGATACGACATTCAGTTACCGGATTGTGCGCCGCGACGGCAGCATCAGGCACATTGCCATTCATTACGAATACGAGTTTAATGAAAAAGGACGCGTGTTGGCTCTGTTTGGCACCGTACACGACATCACCGACATGAAAGCCGCCGAGACCGCACTGCTGCAATCTGAGCGCAACCTCCGCCATATCGTAGACAGCATTCCACAGCTCATTTATGGCCTTGATGAACAGGGCTTATTTATATTTGTCAATAAAAGCTTTGCCTTTTTTTATGGCAAAAAACCGGCCGACCTCATCGGGAAATCCGTTACCGATGTGGTTGTCAATTTTACGGAAAGCAATTTACTGCTCGACCTCGACCAGCGCATCATGAATAGCGGCCGCACCGGGGTACGGGAACTCGAACTTACGAATTTCAAAAACGAGCGCAAGACTTTCACTATCGTCCGTGTGCCGTATGCGCGGACAGCAAAAGGGCAAAAAGCGATCCTGGGTGTGGCCTACGACATCAGCAGCCAGAAAAAAGCGGAAGCCGACCGCATGCTGATGATCCGTGACATCAGCAGCCGCAACCGCGACCTCGAGCAGTTCAGCTACATTGTTTCCCATAACCTGCGCTCTCCTGTTGCGAATATCATAGGGTTGTCGGAAGAATTGCGCTTCGACGGCTACGACCCCGAAACCAAAGCACTCATATTGGACAAGCTGCAGTATTCGGTACAACTGCTGGACCAGATCATTAGTGACCTTAATACCATCCTCGAAATCAAAGACAACCATTCTGAGAAAAAAGAAATTGTCCTTTTCGGCGAAGTGACCGATAATATCATCACTGCCATCCAGGACATCATCACTGCTGAAGATGTACGGATTACAACCGATTTTGACAAGGCTCCTGAACTTTACACGCTTAAAGGTTACCTGTACAGCATCTTCCAAAACCTGATCTCCAACAGCATTAAATACAAGCAGCACAACGAGGCGCCGGTCATCAAAATCCAATCCGAAATTGTTGGCGATACTGTTGTCATCACCTATTCCGACAATGGCCTGGGCATTGACCTTAAAAAAAGAAGCCACGATGTATTTGGTCTTTACAAACGCTTCCACAACCACAAACCCGGCAAAGGCCTCGGGCTGTTTATGGTAAAGACGCAGGTTGAGGCTATGAACGGGCATATTGGCATTGAAAGCAGCCCGGGAAAGGGGACGCGGTTTAGCATTGTGTTTCCCGTTTAAAATATATTGTGAATATTGGGCCGAAATGCGATCGAGGAAAAACATACAACGGGAAATCATCACCGAGCCCATCAAGAACGTATACAATTCGTATACAATAGCACGTGATGCACAAATTTGACAAAAGCAAAACCGTTTCCTTTCGTGATGAAAGATAGAAATACCAGGTTTTTTTGAGTATGATGCGTTGGAAGCGTATCGCGGTCGATTGAAATCAATAGCCTTCGAATCATAGACTGTTACTTTTCATCGATCGACCAACATCGTGTCATGCCTCGATAATAGTTAACAAAACCTTGATTATAGTTTAGCGGCGTTTACCGCCAAGCTATGCTTACTCTCTGTTGAAAAAATATTATATAGAGACTATCCACTTGAACAATTTCAAATAGCGTAAGTTAATTCGTGCAAAGGATATCTTGCAGAAAAAATATAAACATTTTTAAAAAAAATATTACTAGTAAGTACAGCTATCAAATACCGGGATTTTTGCCAGTAATCAGCTTATCGCCTGTATTTTCCAGAGGGATATCGTAAATCCCGCAAATCAAATCGGATGCAAAACATGATTAACCAAAAGTGAATGCATACCTTGTCCGGGTATCTTCTCCAACACATTAACCTGACTGGTCTTTTAAGTATAATATACCGTCGGCCTACTGTACATATTGGTTGCAGTGCAAATGAAAACCCAAATTCTTATGGAGCAATACACAAATAAAATGAGCCGGCGACAGGTTCGTCATACTCTGGATTCGTTACTGGAAGGAATTCAGGTTCTGGATTTTAACTGGCGCTACCTGTACGTCAATACTGCCATGTCTGAGGAGCTGGGCCATGGCGAAGGCATCAAAGGAACGAGCATGATGGACAAATATCCCGGCATTGAGCGGACAGAGGTATTTGAAGTGTTGCAAGAATGTATGATAAGCAGGATGCCAGACCGGCTGGAAATCGAATTCATCTATCTGGATCAATCCGTGCGTTGGTTCGATTTAAGCATCATTGCGGTTGAAGAAGGCATTTGCATCATGTCCCTGGATATCACTGCCCACAAGCTGGCAGAAGAAAAAAGCGATAAGGCAAACCGGCTTTATTCTTTTATCAGCCAGGTCAATCAGAACATAGTCCGGGTCAAGGACGAAACTTCCCTTTTCCATAACTCATGCGAGATCGCGGTGGCTTTCGGTCATTTTAAAATGGCGTGGATCGGGCTTTTCGACTATAGCGATATGACTATCAGCATCGTAGACCATTTCGGGATCCCAAATGAAAACACTGCCCTTTTTAAAAACCTTCAGTATGCCGGCAATGATTCACAAGGCATGGTTTTGAGTTCGGATACCTATTTTGCATGCAATCACATTGAAGATGCGCCTTGTTCGTCCGAATGGAGAATTTTTGCGGGCGAAAACATGATTGAATCCTTTATCGTGCTTCCAATTAGAAAATCTGGGCGGATCATTGGTACTTTTAATTTGTATTCGCCAAAACCGAATTTCTTCAACGCCGATGAATTGGCGCTCCTTACCGAGGCTACAAGTGATATATCCTTTGCTTTGGATTCATTTGAAACCGTGAGGCGCCATGACCTTGCAGAAAAGCAAATCCTAAAAAACGAAAAGCGTTTTCGCGCCCTCATTGAAAAAAGTGCCGACATTAAAACTTTAAGCACCATTGAAGGAAAAGTTATTTATGCCAGTCCGTCAATTAAAAAAGTGCTAGGATATTCTGCCAGAGAATTTACATTATTGCCTTTTTTTGCCCTGTTTCATCCCGATGATGTTGCCACCATTATCAAACTTAGGGAAAGGTTGATCCACAAACCAGGAAAGTCAATTTCAAAACAATTAAGGCTTTTACATAAAAATGGAGCGTGGATCTGGTGTGAAGGAACCATTACCAACATGCTGCATGAAGAAGGGATTGAAGCACTGGTCTCTAATTTCTCGGATATCTCTGAACAAAAATCATTAGCAAGCCAGCGTGAATTTGATCGCTATAATCTAAATGCGCTGATTAACAATACAACCGATTTAATGTGGAGCGTAGGAACAAATTTTAACCTGATTACATCCAACGAGCCTTTTGATAAACTGGTATTGCTCACATCGGGGAAGCATATACTCAAAAACAGCAATGTACTTGATCTGGAAGGCATTTCCCAGGATTGGTTAAGCCGCTACAAGATTTATTATGAGCGCGCTTTCAAAGGGGAATCATTTACTGAGATTGAACATATAACTGTGCCAACTGACGTCTGGTCCGAAATTTCCTTTCATCCGATAAGGAAAGGCAAAGAGATTATAGGCACAGCCTGCTTCTCGCACGATATCACCAACCGCAAACATGCGGAACTCCGATTGGAGAAACAAAACAGCGAATTGAAAAAGACCAATCACGAGCTCGACAAATTCGTTTACAGCGTTTCACACGATCTCCGTTCACCGCTTACCTCTATACTTGGCCTTATATCCTTTATTGAGGAGGACACCAATGAATCGGAAACACGCACCCATACTAAGATGATTAAAAATAATATAGAACGGCTTGACAGTTCCATTAAAAATATTTTAAACTACTCGCAAAACAGCCGCTCCGGGTTAAAAATCGAGAAGATTCCTTTTCGGGAAACAATCAATCAAATTGTGGATTCGCTCCGCAACGGAAAGTATGCACAGGATATCCGCTTTGAAATTGATATCCGGGAAGATGCTGATTTTTATTCCGACAACCGGAGATTTACAACCATCGTTGAGAACCTGATATCAAATGCAATTAAACACCATTCGGACGCGGGTTCAGGCAGGTTCATTAGAATTTCGGGAACATCAGGCAAAGACACACTTGAATTGGCTGTAGCCGACAATGGAACCGGGATTTCAAACGAAAACATTGAAAAAATATTTGATATGTTTTACCGAATTTCCGCAAATACCCCCGGATCAGGTATAGGGCTTTACATTTTGAAGGAAACTGTAGAAAAACTCCAAGGTTCCGTAAAAGTACGCTCTCGATACGGCATAGGAACGACTTTTAAAATTTTGCTAAAAAACTTTATCGATGAAAGAAATGTCTGAATATATACTGGAAAATATAATGTTAATCGATGACAACAGCATAGACCTTTATATAACCTCACAAACCATAACAAGGAATAATATCGGAAAAAATGTATTGCAATACAACGATGCCGAAGCGGCGCTAAAATTCCTTGTTGAGAATTGCAAACATGCCTGGCTGCTGCCCCGCATCATACTTGTAGACATCTACATGCCTGGGATGTCAGGATTTGAGTTCATGTCAGCATATGACCGCCTTCCCTCTGTGCTGAAAAGCTTTTGCAAGGTCTTCATCGTGTCGTCGTCGATCGACAGCGAGGACCTGGAAAAAGCCAACAGGGATAAAAATGTTACCGCTTTCCGTGAAAAACCCGTTTCAAAAGAATTTCTCTTTGCAATATCCAAATCATATGCGCTTCCCGGCTAACAGGCGCCTGGTAAATCCCGTGAATATACATACATCTAATTAAACAGTATTCAAATGAAAAATAATAAACCTGCCTATATCATAGCCATCGGCGCCTCAGCAGGAGGTATGGAGGAAATCAATACTTTTTTTGAGCATACGCCTCTTGATGGTGTCGCATACGTGATAGTGCAGCATTTGTCAGCGGACTTCAAAAGCAGGATGGTCGAACTGCTTTCCAAGCACAGCAAACTCGAGGTCAGGCAGGCAAAAGAAGGCATTGAAATTTGCACCAACGTCGTTTACCTAATTCCGAACGATAAATTCATGACAACAAAAAACAACCGGCTTTACCTAACGTCAAAAGATACATTGAAAGGCCCGCACCTGACCATAAATACGTTCTTTGAATCGCTTGCCTCGGATAACGGAAGAAGGGCAATCGGGGTGGTACTTTCCGGATTGGGATCCGATGGGAGTGACGGTATTATTGCCATCAAGCAAGCAGGTGGAATGGTCATAGCGCGAAATCCCGAAACCTCAGAATTTAGCAGCATGCCGTCCCATGCCATTGCAACAGGCATGGTCGATTTTATCCTTGAGCCGAAGTTTATGCCACAGGCGATCGAATCTTACGTAAAACACAACGACGAAATTTTACAAGGCGCCAAGACCGACGAGGGGATTATTTCCGGAATTATTCAATTGATCTCCGAAAAGCTCCCATACGATTTCTCGAACTATAAAATGGCAACCATCCTGAGACGCACAAAGAGACGGGCAGCGGCAATAAATATTTTTGACCTGATTAAGTATGAAGAATTCTTAAAAACAAATGGTGACGAACTTAAAGCGCTTGCTCAGGATTTTCTTATAAGTGTCACGACTTTCTTTAGGGATGCGGAAGCTTTTGCGGAAATGGAGCAAAAGATTTTTCCCGACCTGATCAAAAATTCAGACCCTGATGAGGAGATCAAGCTATGGGTCGCCGGCTGCGCCACCGGGGAAGAAGCATACTCACTTGCTATCCTGCTTTGTGAGTGCCTTGAAAACCATAAAACCAAACGCCAGGTAAAAATCTTTGCTACAGATATTGATACAATAGCCCTTGCATTCGCCGCAAAAGGGGTTTATACACGCGACAAAATCAAAAATATAAGTGCGGAACGGCTTGAAAAATACTTCGTTATGGAAAACGAAAACTATACCATTAAGCCTGCGATCCGAAAGACCATTATTTTTGCAAAACACGATTTGATAAAAAACCCACCTTATTGCAACATGCACTTCATCAGCTGCCGCAATGTTTTGATCTATATGACACCCATGCTGCAAAAAAAAGTATTTACAATGTTGCTCTTCGGGCTTAGGACACAGGGCTACCTGTTTTTAGGTTCCAGCGAAAACCCATTGCCTATCGTAAAAAGCCTCGAGGTCGTCAGCAAGAAATGGAGAATTTACAAAAGCCTTAAAAACAAGCGTGACGTTAATTTCGACACTTTTGTGCTGCCGGAGATGCTTGATATGAGCCGTCCGGCGGCTTCGACCGAAAAAAACTTCACGGTTAATAAAAACGTATTGGCTGATTTGATAAATGCCCAGCTCGCGTTGGCAACCGACTCTGTTGCTATTTGTGTCAACGAACAAAACGAAGTAATCAAATCGTACGGGGATACAACCAAATACCTCCTCCAGCAAAACTTCAATTCCAACCTGGTGGAATTGCTCCCGAAGTCGCTCGCCGTCGCATACAACACCCTCAGCAAAGAAGCCCTCAAAGAAGGCAAACCTGCCCACGTTACCGGCATCCTTTTAAAGCACAACGGGGTTTCGACGGATGTTAGCCTGTCAGTAAGCCCAATGCTCATGGACGGCAACAGCCAGGGACTTTTGGTCATCTTAAGAAACAGCAACGCCCTGCAGATACTGCAGGAATCGTATCCTGTATTTGATGAGGGTTCCTACAACACAAAGTATACCGAGCGACTGGAACAGGAGCTGTCTGAAATCAAAGCCAAGCTCCGGATTTCATACGAAAAACTGGATGCCTCCAATGAAAATATGCAGTCTTTTAACGAGGAACTTATTTCGGCCAATGAGGAAATGCAAAGCACGAACGAAGAAATGCAGTCGGTGAACGAAGAACTGCATACGATAAATGCTGACTACCAGCTAAAAAACAAAGAACTGGTCGAAATTAATGATGACCTCAACAATTACTTCCGCAGCAATATCAACGGACAGTTGTTTATAGACAATAACCTCCGGCTCATGAAATTTTCACCTGCAGCCGTAAAGCACATTAACCTTCAGGATTCGGATATCGGGCGGCCGATAAGCCACCTTTCCACAAACATCAAGTTTGATACGATCATTGAAGATACGAAACAGGTACTTAAAAATGTAGTGGAAATTTGCCGTGAAATTGAAACTACCGATGGAAAATGGTACCAGGTGATGATTATACCCTACTTACAGTCGGGAGAAATGCCAAATGGTGCCATCATTACTTTTAATAACATCACTGAATTGAAAGCTGCGCAACGCGAACTCCACAATAAAAATACCAGCCTGACGCGTATCAATGCCGATCTGGACCAGTTTATCCACGTAGCGTCGCATGACCTCTTGGCGCCCCTCGGCAATATTGAAAACAGCATCAGCCTTTTGAGCGATCTGCAGGCGGGTGACAGTGCCCATAAGGATTTTCTTGATATCATCAATACTTCCCTCATAAGTTTTCGATCCCTGATAAAGGATATCGCCAAAATAGCAAAAGTCGAAAGTGATATTGTTGGGAACGAAAATGCGAATTTGAACGAGATTCTGGACAATATCGAATGGAGCCTGAAGGACAAGATCTCCCATTCTGGCACCACTATCGTCAGGTCACTTGAGTTAGAGGACTTTGTTTTTTCAAAAAAGAATTTGCGCAGCATCTTGTTTAACCTCATCTCCAACGCCATCAAATTTAAGGGAACAGGCGATCCGGTCATTAAAATCAGTACCTTCCAGGAACCGGATTACAATGTTGTGACCATCGAAGACAACGGCAAAGGAATTGCAGAAGACGGCCTGGGCAAAATTTTCAATATGTACGGCAGGCTTCAGAATGATATTGAAGGCAGCGGAATCGGACTGTTCCTGGCCAAAAAAATCGTGAATGCATCAGAAGGAAATATCACGGTGAACAGTGCGTTAGGAAAGGGAACAACATTTTCGATATACCTCAAAAGACTGGACATTTAGTAAAACCTGAAAAAATAAGGCCACTTACATTTTTAAATTATTTGCAAGTATTTTACTTTAAGGCTTTGCACTTTAAAAAAACTCCGGAAAAAATACGGAAGTTTTGTATTGAATATCAGGTGCCGCTTTTACTGCCCTTCAAAAGCGTTGCAATTAAGCCGATTCCCTGCTACTGCCGATTGTCTTTTAATTGGGGTGGTTGGGGTCGGACTCCTTTGACAGTTGGCGCTTTGCCCCGCCATTATGTGGAACAGGACTTTACGGGAGCAGCCTCAAGCCACTATTCGCCGCTACCTGTTTGCAATGCAATGGCACTGATCTTTTTTACAATGTCATTTAGCTGGTGCGAGGCATCAATGATCAGTTTTACAACCTCCGCATTCCCGGGGTCGGAAGTGTCCTCAAGATTGAATAAGGCGGTGAGTCCCATAATGTTTGAAAGCGGTGCCCTGACCTCATGCGATTGCGACCACGCAATTTCGTTAAATTTCGCATTTTGTTCTTCAATCCTCCTTAGGTACAGGTACTGTGTAGTAATGTCCCTCGAAAAGCAGCTGACCCCTACGATTTCATCCTTTATACCGCGTATCGGGTTAAAGCTGATTTCCTCAAATATCTCCTTGCCTTCGAATGCATTTTCTGCTATAATTTTGTACGGTTCGCCTTCCAATGCCCTTTCGAAATACTGCTTCCATTTCAAAAAAAGTCCAGGGTCAAAATCGGCTTCGTTTATTGTCCCATCCGTTTTGCCGGTGAGCCCTGCGATGCGCTTCCAGAAGGCATCATTGGCGGTAATCACGTTATTTTGGCGGTCTACAGACCAGATGATATCGGTGGTGTTGTTGATGATCGCGCGCAGGTTGCGTTCATCGTTGAGTATCTTTTGTTGGATTTTTTTCTGCTCGGTAATATCCACAAAGTAAACCGCAATGCCGTCTTTGGTGGGATACACGTTCATCGCTGCCCAAACGCCTAACGGGGCATATTGTTCTTCGAAGTGGGTGCTGATCCTCGTGGTCATGGCCCTTTCATATTCTTCATAGAATTTCCCTTCCCGCGAATTCGGAAAAGAATCCCACAGGTTCTTTCCGATGACTTCTTCGCGCCTGCGTCCGAGTACTTTTTCCGCAGTCTTGTTGAAATAAGTAATTTCCCAATTCTGGTTGAGCGCGTAAAAGCCGTCTGTAATGCTTTCGAGTATGCCGGTAATTTCAGCGCTCTTTTCGGCCATCGCCATTTCGGTACGCACTTTCTGGTCGATGTCTGCTGCCAGGACCGACCTCGCAGTCCTGCCGTTGAATTCTGTCCTGTAGGCGTAGATGTGCACATAAAAAAGATTGCCGTTTTTCCGGCGGTGCTGCCACATCCCGAAGTCGAAGTAGCTGTCCGGGACGTCAAGATTGGCTTTTTTAAAAAGTTCGAGATCCTCTAGGGGCCGGATTTGCGTGGCTTTCATGGAAAGAAATTCATCCCTGGTGTAACCGTATTGATGCAAGGCGGCATTATTTACCGCTAGAAAATCATAGGTGCGGTCGTCATAGATGTACATTGGCGCCGGACTTTCGTTAAAGAGCCTTCCGTAATTTTTCATCTTCGTTTGGTTTAGGAATGGGGCAATTCGCTTACGTAAAATTATTCATTTTGAAAGTATGATACGGATTTTTTAAGAATATTTATTCTTGAGTCTTTAATCTTTTTGTATAATACTGTTTTTTAACAATTTGTTACTGAGATGGTTTTCAAAATAGATTTAAAAATACAAGAAAAATCGGTCTTTTATAAATGGGGTAATCACCCGTTTCTTCTTTTTTTTTGCTTCAGTGGTAAATTTAAGACCATGACGCCATCTGTAATAAGATTACTTGACCTGTTGTGTATTGGCGGCGTATAATAATTTCTATTGTTCCGCGGTGCCGGCAATTCAAATTGCTTTTTTTAATTAGTCAATGAGCCTGTGACCATCTCGTTGATGGCTTTTTTATTTGGCAACAGCAGTTTTTTGATGTAAAGTTGATCACCTTCTTACAGGGCGTCTGGCTGGGTGCTTAAATTGACAATAACCGTATGCCAAATGGGATATTACCGGTCAAGGAAATCGATTTGCCAACCGTTAATTTTAACATCCCCTGCAATTCCACATTGATAAATCGAAATTAGAATTTTATAAAATTATTATTTTGCTGATTCAATGAACTTTAAGTAAGGTAAATAGTATAAAATAGATTCCCCAAAAAAATTAAATATTTTATTGGCTCCTTATTTTAAGAAGTGTTGCCGGGACGGATTCCAGTCGCAACGGGGCCTGATAATTATATATTCCCATGTTTAATCAGATTTAAAAAAAACAAACATCGACCATCGGTTCATTTTTAAAGTTAAAATGCATCTTTTTAGTGATACCATTCGAATTAATCCTATATTTGACCACTGATAATCATAAAAAACCAGACATCTTAAGCATTGGTTTTGATAGCTATCGGATTATAAATTTCTGCCTCTAAAGAAATCTAATCTCTTCTGACTTCGCACATCGATTTTTCCGGACTGTTTAGTCTGCAGTACCCTTATGCCCTGAAGATAGCCAACGACCCCATTTCAACCTACAAATTATGAAAACAATTTTACAAAAATCCCTTTTCCGGCGGGTAGCCAGCCCATTCACCCTGCCCGAGCGGAAAGTTTTACTTACCGTCTTTTTCGTACTATTCGTATTAAACAGCTACACGGCACATGCAGATGCCTGCAAAAAAGCCGAAGCATATAGGCTATCGAAGGATGCCGTATCTGCTTTACAGTTGGCAAACGTAGGCACAGGGGGAAATTACCCCACTTTAAAAGCCGCTTTTGATGCCATAAATGCAGGGAACCTAACCGGAGCTGTGACGTTGCAAATTATCAGCAGTACCACTGAGACCGCCACAGCTTCATTAAATGCAAGCGGAACCGGTTTGGCCAATTATACATCGGTGCTGATTTATGCTACCGGGGCCGGGTACACCATCGCAGGCAACCTGTCAACGCCCCTGGTAAACCTCAACGGTGCTGATAATGTCGTGATTGACGGACGCGTCAACGCGACAGGCGTTACGCCCAGCCTCACCCTATCGAACGCACATACATCCACGGCGGCAACGACCATACAATTAATCAATTCTGCCGAAAATAACAGCATCCGCTATGCCATACTCAGCTCCTCAGCTTTAAGCGGATCGTCTGGTACGATTTACCTCTCTTCTGCTGCTTCGGGAAATGGAAATGACAACAATACCATAGAGTACTGCAACCTGACCAACACCGGCGGCAACCGCCCGTTGAACAGCATACTCAGCTACGGAACGGCCGGACGCGAAAACAGCGGCAATATCGTGCGGTTCAATTCCATATACAATTTCTTTAACGAGAATAACAATTCAAACGGGATCAATATTTCAGGCAACAGCACCGATTGGATCGTAGCCGGAAACAGCCTTTACGAAAGCGGTTCGATGGTTCCACTGGGCAGTTATACGTATAATGCCATCCGCATAGGAACCGCCAATACGCACCTGGTAAGCGGAAACTACATTGGTGGAAGCGCTCCGCTTTGCGCAGGGGCTCCGTGGACCATGCTGTCAAGTTTTGCAACTTATTTTGGTGGGATTTTTATAACCGGCACTTCAGGTTCGCCAACACTAATACAGAATAACATCATCCAGAATTTTAATTACAGCAGCACCAGTGCCAACCCCTGGGACGGCATTTACCTTGCACTTGGAAATGCAGCTATTACAGGAAATACCATCGGTGCTGCAACCGGAACGAATGCTATTGTTTTGACCACACCGAATGCGGCTGCTACAGCCACGATTACAGGCGGCGTCATTACAGCAATCAGCCTTGTTGGCGGCGGAAGTGGCTTTACAACTGCACCACAAATTACCTTCACCCCGTCCGGCAGCACTACTCCGGCAGTGGCCACGGCTACGGTATCGGGTGGGATCGTTACGGGATTTACCATTACAAATGGAGGTTCGGGCTATACGAGCATACCCAGCGTGAATATCAATGCTTCAGGTTATTCTACATCCCATGGATTGCGCTGCCTCAACAGCGGCACGATAAACCTCGAAAACAACAATATCGGATCGATAACAACTTACGGCAATGCAGCTTACACCCATTGCTTTGAAGGCATCGTCGTGAGCGGTGTGGCTAATTCGGTGGTGACTGTAAATAATAATCTTATTGGAAGCCTATCTACTGCCAATAGCATTAAGACCAGTTCAGCAGCAGCGGCATCTATTGTGAAACAGGACCTGCGCGGCATTTACATCAACTCGGCGATCAGCCTGGCCACCATCAACGGAAATACCATCGCCAATATGACAAGCGTTTATACCGGTGCTTCCATATCTAAAGTGGACGGCATCTGCAGCAGCAGCTTGGCGAATGTTATCCAGAACAACACAATCAGGGACATTACAAGTTGTGCCAATTCTGTTACAGTAAGAGGCATTCAACAAAATGTAACTACCGCTGGCGGCAACCAATTGGTAAGTGGCAATACGGTTTTTAATCTTTCCAATACACATGCAACTGCGGCAATATCGGTTATCGGGATTGATTATTATGGCCCGGTTTCAGGAAATAATATGGTTTCAAACAACTTTGTCTATGGTTTAACGGCCGCATCAAGCAGCAGCCTTTGTGAAATAGACGGGATACTCATAGGCAATGGAGCCACCACAGTTGCCAACAATATCGTTAACCTTGGAACGGGAATGGGTGTTGGCTATAAAATTTACGGCATCTCTGAAAACAGCACGGCCAGCACGGCCAACAACAACAGCCTTTACTTTAATTCGGTTTACCTGACCGGTACCGTTTCGTCTGGCGTAACCTCATCAACGTCGGCCTTTTGGAGTGCGAGCAACACCGCCATACGGAATATCAGGAATAACATACTGGTAAACGTCCGCTCCGGTGGCACTACAGGAAAGCACTATGCGGTCCGCGTGGCAGGAACAAACGGCTTAACCATAGATTTCAATGATTATATGGCAAATGGTGGCAGCTTTTTAGGTTCGTTTAACAGCAGTGATAAAAATACCCTCGCCTTATGGAAAACGGCTACTTCCCAGGATGCAGGCAGCCTGAACACCAATCCCACCTTTAATGTTGCGGGGGGAGTTAACCCCTTGAACTATTATACTTCGGCAATTTTACCTGCTGCAACCGGAACAGGGATCACAACCGACTTTACCAGCCTCGCGAGGAGTTCCGCCCCGAAAATGGGCGCGCTCGAAACCACATCCAATGTGTGGTCCGGGGCAACCAGTTCCAATTTCGGGACGGCTTCAAACTGGCAAAATGGCCTTGTCCCTACGAATGGTTCTGACATCGCTTTTGCGGTTTCCCCGTTTAACAATTGCGTCCTTGACCAAAACAGGTCGTTGCGAAACGTTACAAACGCACAGGGAACCTATAAACTTATGGTCAATGGTTATCAACTGACCTTGTTGGGAAACCTCATTTTTTCAAACAATGCAAAAATTGATGCTACGGCAGCCTCTTCGGTAGTAACCTTTGCAGGTACACTTACCCAAACCATCCCATCGGGCGCTTTTGTGGCCAATACACTTAACGGCTGCATTGTTAATAATCCCGCAGGAGTTACGATTAATGACAATATCGTTATTGCACAGCCTTTCACGTTAACAAGCGGCGCCCTGAACCTTGGCGCTTATACCCTCGCCTTAAACGGGAGCGTCGCCGCTACGGCCGGGACACTGATTGGGGGCAGCACGAGCAATATCACCATAGGCGGTAGCGGTACAGCTGTTTTGCCAGCTGTAATCCTGAACAACTTAACCTTAAACCGCCCCACCGGAATTGGTTTGGGGGGAGCTGTTTCGATATCAGGAACCCTGGCGTTAACGGCTGGCAGCCTTTCCATAGGCTCAAATACACTGACACTGTCCGGCAGCTCGCCAACACGTGTTACAGGTGCAATCGATGCAAGCGATAACGCCTCAACTTTGGCGTTTACCAATCCAACAGCGATCGTATTGCCGATATCCCTTTTTACCTCGTCAGTAAATAACCTTTCCATTAACGGCCCAGGAGGGGTTACTTCTGCCGACGACATCACCCTGAATGGTATACTGGGATTATCCAGTGCCAATCCATCGGCCACCAAAGGATCCCTCGATATGTGGGACGGCTTCGTTATGAAAACCCTCTTAATGGGCGCCAATGCAACAACCACCGGTATCGGCGATACCACAGGCATTGTAAAACGGACAAGCATTTCGCCAGGAATAAGCTATTCCTTTGGCAATCAATTTATGAAAGTATCTTTTGTCAACACCGGCACCCTGCCGAGCCAGATAAGCCTGAAAATACGCATTGGCACTGTCCCAACCTGGAGTTCCGGTGCAATTGCGCGCGATATCGAAGTGATCCAAACCGGTTCCGTTGCGACCAGCGCTACGGTGACCTACCACTATCTTACCAGTGAGCTTAATGGAAATGACGAACAGAAACTGGTGCTCTGGTCAGAATTCAACAATACGGAATATGGAGGCTCGGCTTACGATACTACCGACAATTGGATTTCTTTGTCAAATGTCAACCTTGCCTTCTTTGCGTCGTCATTTGACGGCCTGAAAGACATTACCCTTGATGAATATAGTACCACCAATACGCTCACGTGGAACGGATCTCTTTCTACCTCCTGGACTTCCGTCCAAAACTGGACGCCAAATGTAGGCCCTTCCAGCACCAAGAACATTATTATTCCCGATGCAGCAACCACGTCCTTCTCGCCTGTCCTTCCATCAACAACGACGGTAAAAAGCCTGAATATCAATGCAGGCGGGATTGTCAATTCAGTCGCTTTGGCACAGTTCACCATTAGTGGAAGAGATGCATGGAACAATAATGGGGGAATGTTCAATCCCAATACAAGCAATATCATCTTTACGAATGCAGCCGCGACGGTTTCGGGAACAACAAACTTCTACGACCTTACCATAAACAGTACAAAAACGCTTTCCCTTACCGATGGCTGCGTCATGAGGATAGCCGGAGCCATGACCAATAACGGCACCTGGAATGCCGTAATAGCCGGCCCAACAACCGTTGAATACAATGGGGCAGCACAAACAATTGTTAACCCAAACGGCGGTACACCAGGGTATTTCAACCTGATCCTAAGTGGAAGCGGTACAAAAACAATGGCGTCGTCAGTTCAGGCAATTTATGGCAACCTTAATCTTTCCGGCACAGTAACAGCCACTGCCGCATCCACTTTGACTGTTGCCGGGAATTTCGGAATTGGCAATGGCACTACTTTCAACACCGGTAATTTCAACCATGCTGTCGCCGGCGATTTTGATAACGATGGAACGTTCAATTCGTCTTCAGGCCACAGCATTACGTTGAACGGTGCTGCTCCCCAAGCCCTATTTGGAGCATCGACAACTGGTTTTGACCAATTGACTGTTAACAATCCAAATGGCGTTAATATGTATAACAACGTCAATGTTTCCAATTCTCTATTGCTTACTAACGGCGCTTTAAACCTTGAATCGGCAACATTAGGCATTTTAGGGACAGTGGCTAAAACATCAGGATTTATCCAATCCGGCCCGTTTTCATCTTTAACTATCGGCGGAACAGGTGCAATCACTTTAGCAAGTGACCTTTTCGTAGTCGCTCCTACGTTTACCAACTTCACTGTTAATCGAAGCGGAGGCGTAACCATTGCCCAGGATATGACGGTAACCGGGGCTTTTAATTTGCTTTCCGGAGCATTAAATATCAACAACAATAATTTCAGTATTGGTGTTTCAGGATCGATAGCCATTATTTCGCCTTCCGCAACCAAAATGATCATCGCTAACGGAACAGGCCAGGTTAGGAAAATACTCACAGATGGTGTTCCTTTTACTTATCCAATTGGAGATAATAATAGCACTGCCGAATATTCACCCTTAAGTTTGACCTTATCAGGAGACAATTCCCCAAACGATTATTTTGGGATCAGCGTGTCCAATGCAAAACACCCGAATAATGCCAGCGCGGGCCAATACTTAAAACGGTATTGGAATATAAATCACTCTGGGACCAATTCCCACATTGTTGTACTTTCGGCCACCTATACTTCCGCTGATATAGTGGGAACCGAAACAAATATTGCGGCAGCCGAATTGCCGGGAACGTTTAACCAGGCAAACAATCCATGGGTCAAACAAGGAGTGTTATCATCCAATTTACTGAGTATGAATACCCTATCAATAGCACCTGCCCAGTCCCTAGCGGTTAGCGGGATTAGCGCCGCCAATCCTAGTATAAGCGCAACGGGAGGCACAGTTGCCTGCGGCGGGTCTGGCGTCACTTTAACCACGAGCGTTTCAGCTGAAGCCCCGGTTATCTATAATTGGACACCTCCAATTTTTTTAAACGACACTACAATCGCCAATCCTGTCGCTTCCAATGTCAGTGCGACCACGGTGTATACTGTAGTAGCAAAAGACGGCAACGGAATCAGCACAAGTACAACAGCAACCGTAAGCGTGGGTGCCGTTACTAATTGGACAGGAACATGGGACAATGGAATACCAACCAGCAATTCTGCAGCCACAATAGCTGCCGATTATACCTTAACCGCAGATATGGCCTGTTGCTCCCTAACCGTAAACAATAACGCAACGGTGGTTGTCGCAGCAGGTGTAGACCTCACATTATATGGTGCATTGACCGTAAGCTCGGGAAGTTTTACTTTGGATAGTAATGCCAATTTATTGCAAACCACCAATATAGCGAATACCGGTAACATTACAATCCTACGCGATTCGGCGCCTATCGTTCGTTTAGACCATACCCTTTGGGCGTCTCCGGTAACCGGCCAGCAAACCTTGCAGGAATTTTCACCATCAACGCTTTCTAATCGTTTCTATAAATACAACACAAACACAAATGGTTATTCTTCTACTCTGGCAGACGGCACTTTTCCGTTAGCCGTTGCCATAGGAATCAGGGCCCCGAACAATTGGGGAACAACCCAAGCCGTCTGGACAGGTCGCTTTTCGGGTGTCCCGAACAATGGTAACGTCTCTGTAATCCTTGATACAAATGGATTTGGATATAACGGCGTAGGCAACCCTTATCCCTCAACCATTAGCGGAAGCGCATTTGTAACGGCGAACAGCGCGAATATTACCGGTACTTTATATTTTTATGCCCATACGCTTGCCATGAATTCGCAGGGCGTATTTCCTTCAGGGACAAATTATGCCGTTTGGAACCCCGGTACCGGCGGAACGCCGGCCACCGTTGGAGCCGGAGGAACAGGTAGTTCCCCATTAACACCAAACGGAACCATACAATTGGGAGAAGGGTTCCTGGTTAAAGCAACTACTTCTGGAAATATCGTATTCAACAACGCCATGAGGGCCGGCAACAATGCCAATCAGTTTTTCAGGACGGCAAACACCACGACGGTTGCGACTGATACCGATACTATTGAAAGACATCGCATTTGGCTAAAGCTCTCCAGCGAAACAGACCCGCTTAATATCATTTTGGTTGGGTATGCCACGGGAGCTACCATGGAGGCAGACTATGGCTATGACGGCCTGAGCTTTGGCGCAACAGGCAGTGCCCTTTATTCATTGATCGATGGAAACGATTACTGCATACAGGGCAGGCCACTCCCATTTGAAACTACTGACGTTGTGCCGTTAGGCTTGAGGGCTGCTGCGGCCGGGAACTATTCGATATCAGTCTATGACACCGATGGCTTGTTCAGCGAAGACCAGCAAGTTTATATCAAAGATAATTTACGCAACTCCATAACCAACATCAATACATTCCCTTATGTCTTTAGCAGTGAGGAAGGTATTTTCAGTGACCGTTTGGAAATCGTTTATGCAGACGGCACTTTGGGAGTCGGCAACCAGTCGCTGCAAAATTCGACGGTGCTTTATACCAGACACAAGACGATATACATAGAATCCGGAAGTGACAACATCAGTGGTGTTAAAATATTTGACATCCGGGGCCGATTGATCTTTGAAGAAAATGGGATGAACCAGAATCATTTCCAAACCAACCAGGCCGGCCTGGCGCAACAAATCCTACTGGTTCAGATCACCGACATCAGCGGGCAAAGCATAACTAAAAAAGTGATTTTGTAAGACTAAAATCAGGGTGCTTCCTAAAATAAAAAGAAAAGAAAATGAAAAAGAAAATGATCCTACTTGTGATAATGACATTCCTTGGTACTTCGATTTTTGCCCAGGATCCCGGAGATTTTGGTGACGGAGAAGATACAGACCCTTTGGATGCACCCGCCCTCACCATAGACCTTTATATTAATGTACTGCTCGTGTCTGCAGCAGCCTTTGCGTTTTATAAAATTCAGCCGGGTAAATCGCGCCCTGCCCGCAAAAAAGTTAGGTTTACCGCTCCTGATGCCATCCCGGAACCGCATTAATTTAACGTGCCGGGGTTGAGCACCAAAAATTTTTGGACAGCCACATGTGACCGGTTTTTTGTGAAATTTGCGAAAATGAAGGAACGTATTTTACGTGCCTTCTAGGATTTTAATTAATATTTATATACCTATCGAATTCAAACATTATGATTAACCCTACTTACAATCACTATGGAAGAAAAAGAGGCCGAAGCCGCCACCAATATCATCAGGGACATACTCGCGCCGAGAATTGATCCCAAAAAAATAAGCTGCAAAAGAATGAAAGGATATCTTGCCGTGCTTCTTGACGGTGACCGGTACCGGACGATTTGCCGACTATACCTCAACAACCAGCGCAGGCAATATCTCGGCATTGTGAGCAAAAATAAGGTGGAATCACGTAGCCGGATCGCACATCTAACGGATTTATACGGCTATACTGACGAAATCAACGACAGCCTTAGCTTTTACCAACATCCCGAATATTTCTGAAGAAGCAACCGGCGGTGTGGATCGCCATTTGAATGCATGCTGCCAGCGCCTGTTACCTGACACAGCGTAACGGCATGGAATTGCCGAATAAAGCCCACGAACAAAAATCTAAGGATTGAAGCGATTCCGTATTTTTTCAGGACTTAATGCATTGAAAATCCGGCAGCGATTGCCGGTAATCATCCTACCGGTTTGTCGCCGGAAGCCGTGTGGCGGATTTTCGCGTCAAATTAATGCTCATGCACTGGCGGGGTTTTTCATCACATATATAAATTGAGGTTTATCGCGCGGGCGGACAGCCCAGTCAAAGGTGGCGACGTGCTCCAATATGGGTATGAGATTCTGCAACAAAACAAGTTTTACAATGTAACGGTCGGCACCTGAGTCCCAGCACGTCTCCTGGGTCTGGTAGATGCAGTTAGAATTGCACTATTCCATAGTTAGGCTGACCTTGATTCCATAGTTAGGCTGACCTTGATTCCATATCATCTCTTATCCCGAACCCCATACTGCGATTTCGAGACCACTCCCCCACTCCAAAACCGAAACCTTCCTGTTCCAAACGACTCGCCCCTGTGGTTTCGTACCCCAACCTACAAAAGGCTCTCAAAAAAAGCGAACCCTACCGGGCAGCTGATGCTGTTAAAACGGATTTGGGTTCCAATCATGTTACAAAAGTTTAGCTGATGCTTTGAGATTGGTACCAATTTCAATTCAAGGCGAAAGCAAATGAAGATTTTATATCAAACGATTCAGAAACTTGAAAATTCTGCAAGCTTTTATAAATATCATATAAATTGATGAGTGTTCAAACGGTGAAATTTGTATACGAATTAAACATTGCAAAAGTTTTAGCAGCGTAGGGACCAGATGAAAATGCGTTTTCAAATTTCCGCTCCGGGGGACTAATTTTAGCTAACAATGTAGGTGTGCAAAGGCTCATAAGGACATTTTTTTTAATTCTGATCAGGCGGATTGGATTTTTTATCAGACACTAAAAATTGGAATCAGTTGCAACACAATTGTATAAGATACCGTAACAATCATATAACTTATTCCTTTTCCGGAGCCATTTCTTTATAAACCTATATCATCAAAAATCAAAACATGATGAAAACAGCAGAAACAAACATGGACAAAGAAGCGAGAACTAACAGTAAAGTAGAAGCGAAACCAACAGTTTCGAAAGGGCTTACGGAATTATTTATTAGCGAATCAAAGTACTCTACGCAGAGTGCGTTTGAGTAAAAGCCTTGCCAAAAATGGCTAAGCATGCGAGCGAACCCAAACTTGTTTGGCAATCAAAGGACACTTCGCTGTCAGCGAAGGCAAACTAACAGAATGATAAAAATTAAATATAAAACGATGAGAAACAAAATTTTTAAGTATGCGGTTATAGCGACATTATTCGCGTTCCCGCAATTGTGGGCGCAACGCGGATTGCCACCGAAAGAAGTGACAAAAGCAACGCACACGACAAAATATCCCGAACATTTAGACTTCCTGCCTGAAATGGTCAAATTGTTGAATGTGCCCGACGGCTGGACGGTATCAATTGCCGCTTCCGGCTTGGGAAAACCCAGGATGCTGTACGTTGGCCCGGCCGGCCAAATTTATATTACGCGTCGTGACGCGGGAGACGTACTGATGCTTAAAGACAGCAATGGCGACAGTACATTCGATGACGTCAAAACTGTGGCAGCAGAATTTAAAGGCGTACACGGCATTACAATGAAAGACGGCTGGTTGTACCTTTGCAACAACAACGAATTGCGACGTTATGCGGTAGAACCTGACGGAACGCTTGGAGAGAAACAAATGCTTTTCAAAGATATGCCAAGTGCCGGGCAGCATCCCAACCGTACCATGGATTTTGGACCCGACGGCAAACTCTACATCTCTGTTGGCACGCTCTGCAACGATTGCAAAGAGTCTGACAAGGAAGCCACTACACTGCTGCAGGTCGATCCAGTAACCTGGAAACGCACCATCTTCGCATCCGGGCTGCGCAACACGATCGGTTTCGATTGGCATCCGCAAACTAAGGAACTTTACGGACTTGACAATGGCGGCGACACTAAAGGCGACAACTGGCCACCGGAAGAATTGAACCATATCATGCAGGGGAAGAATTATGGATTCCCATTCGCTTACGGCAAAAAGGAGGTAGACAGATCCCGCGAGGATCCTGCCGGAAACAGCAAGGACAAATGGGTAGAAAATACCGAGCCTTCCACACTGGAATTCCAGGCACACATGGCTCCAATAGGATTTCAGTTCTTTCCTGCCGGAACGGCTTTGGCCGGTGATGGCCTGGTTTGCTGGCACGGATCCTGGGATCGTAGCAAACCGGTAGGTTTCAAGGTACAGCGCATTAAGTTCTCAAATGGCGTGGCGGTGGGTGCCGAAGACTTTCTTACCGGATTTCTGAAAGGGAAAACGAGATTTGGCCGTCCTGCAGGTGTTGCCATTACGCCATCGGGCGTGGTGTATATTTCAGATGATGCAAACGGTGTACTTTATTGTATAAAACAAAAATAAAAATCATGAAAAAAATATTATTTTGCTTTCTTCTTGCCGGATGCGCAAGCGTAATTCCAAGCCAGCCAACCGCAAGGATCGAATTTAATGCCCCTGATGCATATCCTGAGGGAATTGCATATGACAGCATAGCCGATGTTTACTATGTTTCATCTGCGCGTTTGGGCAGCATTGGCAAGGTAACACCCGCCGGTGTTTACAGCAACCTGATTAACGATCCCGGATTCAAATCGAGTTACGGGCTAAAGATTCACCCGGACGGGAAGCGCTTATTTGCCTGTATTGCCGATGCCAACTACAGCAAGTTTACCGCACCGGATACCCGAAAAAAAATGGCGCGCCTCGTAGCTGTTGATATTGCAACCGGTAAGAAAGTTAACGATATCGATTTGTCTTCATTCGTTCCCGGTGCGCATTTTCCAAACGATCTGATCTTCGACGACAAGCAGAACGCTTATGTTACCGACAGTTTTGCAAATGTCATTTATAAAGTTACGCCTGACGGTAAAGCCAGTGTATTTGCCGACAGTCCGCTTTTCAAGACCAAAGGCATCGGGCTGAACGGGATCGTATACCACCCGTCAGGATATTTACTTGCGGTGAGCAGCGGTACGGGAACTTTGTATAAAATTGACATAGCAGACCCGAAGAAAGTATCAAAGGTTTCCACCTCGCAATTTTTTATAAATGGCGACGGCTTGCTGCTGATGAACAGTAAAAAGCTGATTGTGGTTCAAAATGGAGGTAGCGACAAGATTTATGAACTGACTTCTGAAGACAACTGGGCTTCAGCAAAACTTTCCGCTTCTACCCTTTTGGCAGACCGGTTTACCTATCCCTCTACCGCAACCAGGGCGAAAGACAAAATATGGGTGATGAATGCGAATTTTTCTGAATTGATAGACAGCACTTCCGTGCCGTCGCAAAAATTCGCGATCCAAAATGCCAGGTTGATGCCTTTGCCGAAATAATACTTGATAATGATTAACAGGTCGAAACGATCCTCCTGTCCCACCATTGACAATTAAAAATAGCAATAACGACAGAATCATGCATTATGACAACTGACGACAAACCACATATAGTCGAGCACCTGGCGAACGAGCAAACATTTTTAGCATGGCTTCGAACGGGCATAGAAGTTATGGCCTTCGGCTTTGTTGCGATAAAGTTTTCCTTATTTGCAAGTCAGGTTATGGGAATTATCCTTGTCGGGATAGGAGCACTCATGACTTTACTGGCCTATATCAGGTACAGGATTACCGTGAGGCAACTCCGCAATGACACGTATCAATACTCCACCACTATGCTGACGGTAACGGCAATCGTGATCTTCGTTATAAGTATGATTCTCTTGTTTTGCCTTATTCAGGCATATTTGAGTGAAGAAAGTATTAAACAGACAGCGAACGTCGTCAACAAACTAAGTAACTGACTACTGAAAGCTAAATAAAATACATAGTGCAACAAAGAGCCGGAATCTTGTAATTTTTTTTGGCCAATAAATCCAAAATTTGTTTGCAGTACTTTAAGAAAGCATCGCGGTGGCTAAGATTCGGATTGCATCAGAAATTTAATACAATACAATTACTTCAATTATGAAAAAAAATATATTTATGGTGTTCGGATGTTTGTTTGTGTTGTCAGTAGCTGCCCAAACACAACCCGCCAACGCAGCAAAACATACAAAACAAACTGCCGTCGGCAAAATTAATAATGTTTCTGCAAAATCCGGTGCGACTGTCGCAAATGACCGGGCAGCAGGCACGGGTGAAAGCCTCGTTGTGCCGGGAAAGGACCAGAAAAAGCCAGGTCGTGAGAACAAAAGAATTCCAGACGGATCATATGGCACAAACCGCAGTGGTCAGGTCTACTCGCCAAGCAATCCTAATTTTCCTTACAGGCCTGACGGCACGATCAACCCAACCATAGCAAAAGATGTTTTCTATTCATCAACAGATGCCAACAGCGCCGTGACGAACCGCGCCGGAACTGAAAAGCCGGGCAGCAAACCTGCCGCTACGGGCAATAGCAGCCGTTGACCAATTCAGTTTGCTTGCAATATGTCGGCAAACCAAATCTGGATTGCCGCTGAAGTACAAAATGACTCACCTCTATTAGCTCTTCCTGCCACTAGGGAGTGATCAGCATGATCATACCGTTTTGTACACGAAACTTAGGACGGCCAGATCGACCTGTATTCTTATGCTCGGTCCTGAATGATTTCCATTTTAACAACGCTTTCGCCAGAGGTCAAAAACATTGTAATCAAATCGCAATGCGGCCTTTTTGCGACGCGATTATTGTGCAATTTTAAATCACAATGATATAAATTGAGCATGGAGTAATGGCCTAGTTTTGAACAGTAATTTAAAATATAATCCAAACTTGATGCAGTTTAACTGCATTTATAATTATAGCCAATGGAAACAATGACACCCACTCAGGACGCTGTAGAATCCGAATTTAAAGAATTCATAGTGGCACAAAATCATCCCTGCATCATGGCGAATACTGTTTTTCAGATGAACGGTTACCACCTGAAAGTATATGATGATATTTTATCAGAAAACAACATCAAGCCCGTTCTTTCAGACATCACTAACTATCTTGAAAATTACGATTTCACGTCTAACAAATTTGAATCACTGATCGTATGTTTTACGCAAAACAATTTTCAGACGGAATTTGAATATGAAAAAGCCTTATGGCGCTTTTTACAAAGACTGCACGACAATGACGACGCTCCGTGGGATCCGAACGTAAGCGCCGACCCCGATGACCCGAATTTTAGCTTTAGCCTGAAAGGAAAAGCCTTCTATGTTATTGGCATGCACCCCAACAGCTCAAGACTCGCAAGGCAGGCACCCTATTGCACGGTGGTTTTTAATTTGCACTGGCAGTTTGAAAAACTAAGGGAGATGGGAACATACCAGGCTGTAAAAAACAGGATCAGAAGCAGGGATGAAGCGTTGCAGGGTTCCATCAATCCCGTTCTGACCGATTTTGGGGATGCAAGCGAAACAAAACAGTACAGCGGAAGAAGAGTTGAACAGGCATGGAAATGCCCCTTTCACCATAACAACTAACGAATGGATTCACATCACATCATCGCCCCACAGACCGGGAGCGCATTTACAATCAACAAAGGGCAATTTCTAACGGTTATCGACCCGCTTGGCAAACAGGTCAGTGACATGGTTTTATTTAATTCACAAGACAAAAGGGAAAAAATATCTTCCGGGAAGTCGATGGATTTTGAGGAAACCATTCTGCTGACCAAAGGAAACTTCCTGTGGAGCAACCGTTCCCGAAAAATGATGGAAATTGTCGAAGATACGAACGGCAGGAACGACTTTCTATTAGCACCCTGCAGTCCTGAAACGTTTCAGATCATGTACAACAACCATGAAGAGCACCCGAGCTGCCTGAATAATTTAAAAGTCAATTTAAGCAATTATGATATTGAGCTGGATGATATCCCGACAGCCTTCAACATTTTCATGAATGTGCAATTCGACAGTAAGGGAAAAATTTCCGTCTTGCCTCCTTTAACGGTTGCAGGCGATCATATCAGGTTTCGTGCAGAGATGGATTTAATCGTATGCCTTACCGCCTGTTCTGCCGAAGACAGTAACGGAGGCAGTTTTAAACCAATACACTATTACATCAGTGATGACGCAGGCAACCGTTAATGTGGTGCAGGCAACTGTCTAAAGGTTTACAATAAAATATTTCTAACTTATAACAACCGCTTTCTTATGTCGTTGGACGAAATCAGAATTATGCGCGGGCCAAATATGTGGTCAGCGGCGCAGCACCATATTATCGCAATTAAATTTTTTCCTTTGGTTGATACGGAGCCGGACGATGAACGTCAAAAATCAGTTGTCGAATATTTTCAAACACATTACAATATTGGGCCGCAGTCTGAAGATTTCAACAGGAACCTTTTCCAGTACCTTTTACAATTGGCTTCGCTTTTACAAGGCCCTGATTTTTATCACGGTTTTTCCTATCCTTCTCCCGGTATTCTTTATGGCATTGTAGCGTATAAAGTTGAACAGGCTGGCGTCGTCGCCGTAGAACTGGCTTCAGAAATCATAAAGTCGCTTCTTACCGGCGAACATCCAATCGCTGCAGCAGATGCGGTTGCCAAAATACGATCAATTGCGCTTAAATACAGTGAGGGCCCAACAACCTCACTAATTATTGAAGCGGCGAAAAAGCGCCATATTCCGGTAACCGCCGGACCAGCTGGCTACACTATTTTCGGGTATGGCAAAAATCAACGAAGAATCAGCGCCGCGATGTCGCATTTCACGAGCTGCATCGGCGTGAATATCGCAGGCAATAAAGAGCATACAAAAAGGTTCCTGGAGAGCGCAAACATTCCGGTTCCAAAAGGACTGATAATGACAAATGAAGATGAGCTGCAAGAAACCTTGGAACGTCTGGGCTTTCCATTGGTAACCAAGCCGTTTAACGGAAATCAGGGGCGGAATGTAACGTGCAACATTACCAATTTCGAAAGTTTGCTTACCGGTTTTAAACACGCGAAAGAAGCGTCGAGATCGGTGATTATCGAAAAAGAAATCCCTGGTAAGGATTACAGGTTACTGGTAATCGGAAATAAATTTTGTGCCGCTTCGTTACGATTGCCTGCATCTGTGACCGGCGATGGAAGGCACTCGATTGGCGAACTAGTCGAAAAAGAAAACAGCGATCCGGCCCGCGGTAACGGCCATGAAAATATCCTGACAAAAATCGCTCTGGATGCTGCTGCGGTACTGTGCTTACAGAAGCAAGGTTTGTCGCCGTCTTCCATACTGGAAGATGGACAACAGGCATTTTTAAAATCAACAGCCAATTTGAGTACCGGAGGCACTGCCGAGGATGTCACAGATCTTGTGCATCCATCCAATAAATTACTTGCTGAAAAAGTTTCAAGGGTGATTGGTCTTGATATATGCGGTATTGATATCGTATCTCCGGATATCGCTGTGCCATTGCAAGATAATGATGCTGCAGTGATTGAGGTTAACGCGGCTCCCGGACTGCGGATGCATAAATTTCCCAGCAAAGGGCTTTCGCGCGAAGTTGGCGAGCCAATTATAGATTTGCTGTTTAAAAAAAATGAAGATGGCCGTATTCCGATCGTAGCCATAACCGGAACGAACGGCAAGACTACCACGACGCGTCTGATGGCCCATGTAGCAGCCCATGCAGGACACACCGTGGGTTTTAGCTCGACCGACGGCATCTATGTTGGCAGTGAAAAGATCCAGGCCGGGGATTGTTCGGGTCCCCAAAGTGCGCGAACCATTCTTCAGGACAGTACTGTCGATTTCGCCGTACTTGAATGTGCACGTGGCGGGATCATCCGGTCGGGTTTGGGATTCGATCAATGTGATATCGCCATTGTAACCAATGTAGCCGCTGATCACTTGGGGCTAAAGGACATTTATACCGTTGAAGATCTTGCCGTTGTCAAATCGGTTGTTCCCGCTTCGGTACGAAAAGATGGCTGGGCAATTCTTAACGCTGCTGACGAACATGCTTATGCCATGAGAGAAAAAGTGCAATGCAACGTCGCACTGTTTTGCGCTTATGAGCACAATATTTACTTGCAAGAACACATTAACAACGGAGGACGCGCGATTTATGCAGACAGCCGATTGGACATATACAATGTCGGTGGCCATAAAAAGACTTTTATATTTAATGCTGCCGAGGTGCCAATAACCCGAAATGGCAAAGCCGGCTTTATGATTGAGAACCTGTTGCCGGTAGTCCTGGCAGCCCACCTTTCAGGATTTGACCAGGAACAGATTGCAATGGCGTTGAAAGGATTTATTCCCGGTCCGGAAGAAACACCGGGGCGTATCAACGAATTCGAAATCAACGGTGTCAATGTGATCGTGGACTATGCGCACAACCCGCACGGTTTGAGGGCGCTGTCCGGATACCTGAAAAACATCCCCGAAAAAAAGACAGGGATCATTACCGGCACCGGCGACCGGCGCGAAGAGGACATTGTCGAATTCGGCCGCATTGCAGCGGCTACATACGACAACATCATCATCAGGTTTGACCGGGACTTACGGGGACGAACAAAAGAATCCATCGTTGAATTGCTGGCTAAAGGAATACTCGAAATCAACCCGCACCAAAAATATCAGGTCATTCCCGACACGCAAACAGCCATCCACCACGCAGTCGATACTGCGGAAAAAGGGAGTTATGTGGTTGTTTGTGCTGATAATGCCACCTATACGGTGGGCCTGACAAAAAATGTAGCTCTACAATTTCAAAACAAATTGTAATCAATACCCCTGAGCTTTTGCTTCGGAATTCATACAGAAAGCATGCATCGGGACGTCCTATAATAAAGATTAGCTGAAGTTTTCACATACTAAAAAACAATAAAATGACTGACATTAATCCGAAAGGGACATTAGTCCCTATAGGCGGCGGTGAAGACAAGGAGGAATCTAAAGATGTACTGTGCCGCATCATCTCCGAAACAGGAAAAACCGACCCGCACATCTGTTTGGTCACCCTTGCAACCGACTTGCCTGATGAAGTCGCAGCTACCTATAAAAAAGCGTTTGAAGACCTGAAAATTTCATCGGTCTCGGTAATTCATTACGATAGCCGTAAAGAAGCTGATTCTGACGAAAATTTAAGCAAAATCAGAGCATGCGACCTGATATTGCTAAGCGGCGGCAAGCAGCTGAAACTAGGAACGTTATTAGGCGGCACTGCATTGTTAGATCTGATCAAACAACGCTTTTATGACGAGCCGGGTTTCGTAGTGGCTGGCACCAGCGCAGGAGCGGCAGCGATGTCAAACACCATGATTATTTCCGGCAGCAGCCAGGAAGCACTTATTAAAGGGTCATTGGAACTTACCAACGGACTCGACCTTATCAATAGCGTTTGCATCGACACGCACTTCACACAGCGGGGAAGGATCGGGAGGCTTATCCAAACGGTCACCTGCAACCCCGGCGTGTTGGGACTTGGCGTTGGCGAAGACACCAGCGTTATTATTAAAGACGATGTGATGGAAGTTTGCGGATCGGGTTTGGTTATCATTGTAGACGGAGTCGAAATCGAATATACTGATTTGACAGAAATTAAAAATGGCGAACCCATTACTGTCGAAGGCATTAAAGTACATGTGCTTGGTGCAGGTAAGAAATTCTCCATCAGGGAGCGAAAGCTGGAAGCCAACATAAAATAATCCGAAAAAGCAGCGGTGTAACAACCACCACCTTTTTTAGTGTGTAAGGCGTTGCGGCCCGCACCGCCCGCTATCACACATTTTGTTTAATAACCCCACAATATTACCGCAGCGGCAGCCAAACCAGGTCACATACGACACGGGACTCCAACATTTGTGGCCAAGCTTAAAGTTTAGTGATGCTCTGAAATGGCAAACCAGGTTTTAGGCCAAGAGATTACTTCAATCTTTTCACAATAATGTTGTCGTACGGGCGCGCAAATTAAACTCTCACAATGGCTAACCGAAGGTTTTGTACTATGTAAACCTGCGTCTTGCCAATCAATATGGTACAGCTGAATATCTGAAACATTATTCCCCTTACATTACAAAAGGTGAAACCTGTCGAGCAGCCAGCTGTCGATAAGCGATTCTCCTTCAAAATCATTCGGGCTTGTTTGAACGCTTTGCTGCAATGTCATCATCATTCTTTGGAAAGTGTTTCAATTGATGTACCAAGCAAGTACATGCAGGGCATGCCGTCCTTTTTTACGAAGGTGTACAACTGCAAAATTGTAAAATCTATATACACGTTGTATCCTAAACTTTTAGTCTGTACATTTTTTACAGCTGCCTGAAAAAGCGTTACCCAGGTTTGGCCCTTGTAGGTATCGATGTCAAAGCTGCCTGGGATCTGCTGATCCAAAACCGAAGCATCGTTTTGCCAGTGTTGCAGCCTTACATCGTGCCACGATTCATAAAACTGCCAATTCTTTTCAAGAATTTCCGCATTGTTGTCCCTTGCCAATTCATATATTTTTTCACCTGCATCCATGATAATTGTTTTAGAATGCATGCAAATTAACCGTTGCCCGTTGCAACATTTTACAAGATTGTGCACGTAATCTGCACAACCTCTATTTGTAAAATCCGGTTTTTTTTTAAAAAACGCAAAGCGTCCGCCCGCCCGGAGCAGTGCTTCATATCAGAATTTTTACCAGCTGCCTGAGTGTAAGCATTTCGACAAATTGTGTAATTCTAAACGTCTAAGATGTAAAGGCATCAGAGCCTCAAAATTTAATTTTGAATAAATTCCACCAAAGAAATGTATGGCTGAGATGCTACGCCCCAAAAGCGCAAATGCGGTCTCAGAGAACGCATGGCGTGCCATGGCAAAATTGAGCCAGGTGAAATACTGACTAGTGAAAGATTGTGATTCACCGGAATTTAATATAAAACATATAATTATGAAAAGTGAACAAATTCAGCAAGAACTTGCAAAAATCAACGCTATCGCACAGGACAATTCATTCGCTCCCGGAAATGTTGCGAGTCGTGGCGCCAGTCAGGAAGACTTCAACCACAACTGGCTGGTGAACACCATACGAAATTACCATGCGGCGCATACCACGCCTATCGACAGCCTCGAAGATGTCATTGAAATCATACACCTGTTTTCCGGCACAGATAGGAAAGAGATTTCCGATAACGTACACGACAAACAAAAACATCTTTTTGAATTTGTCAACGGTGATGATAATTATCTTCATTATATCAAATCGCCAAAAGTGTAAATATCAGCAAACTGCAGAGACTATCCTCAAAATCCCAGGGTCATTTTCTGGCCGATGCCACAGCGGCATCGTGTAGCAATCGCGACAGCCAAATTCAGGTGCGCATGTAGGAGAAATTAGCCAATTTTATCAAAGAATATTGTAAATCAATTTTAATACTGTTATGTAGCTTTATTGTGAAATTAAATGACAATTGTTACTGATGCGAAAACAAAACTGCCCAAATTGTGGCACACCAACGAAGGCCTAAATGATTGACACACCAATGTAAACTAAAAACTTATAATCATGGATGATAAAACAAAAACAGGAAGAGGAGACGATTCGCGGATCAACGTCAATGAATCGTATGAATTGCAGTATTGGTCTGAAAAGTTTAATGTTTCACGGGACCGGTTAAAGGAAGCAGTTAAAGCCGTCGGGATACAAGTTGCCGACGTGCAAAAATACCTTGCAGGCAACCATTAATTTCAATTACAGAACAAATGCCCTGGTATCAAGGGGATTATCCCCCATCATATAAAAATCAGCCAAAAATCTTAAGGGACAAAGCAGTTGAAATTGCAAATGCCCTTTTGAAAGAAGGCACAGAAGAAGGAATCGCGATAGCCACCGGACTAAAGCAAGCGCGCGCGTATTTTAAAGATAAGGATGCATCGAAAAAGAATTAGTTATGGAACCGAAAAACAACCAAAACAGCGCGAATAAAGACCAACGCGTTCAGAATAACGGAATCACGTCCGGAAAAATCAGCGACTATCCCGACAGCAATCTCGACACGAACCTGCAAAGCGATAGGATTGCGGACCGACAAAACAAAAAGCCCCACGGAAAGTCGGTCGATAAAGCTACCGATCGTCCAAGCTGTCGCAACTGTGACCCCCGAAACCGCAAGCCTTTTAAATTATGGCGCTAGACAAATACAACGAGAAAAGAGACGCTTCAAAAACACCTGAGCCGTTTGGCGGCAAAAGCGATAAAGACGTACTGCGTTTTGTGATCCAGAAACATGCGGCTTCACACCTGCACTATGATTTTCGATTGGAAATGGAGGGTGTGCTGAAGAGTTGGGCTGTCCCCAAAGGCCCGTCCACAGATCCCGATGTGAAGCGCCTGGCCATGATGGTAGAAGACCATCCTTACGACTACCGTACATTTGAAGGCATTATCCCCGAAGGGCAATATGGCGGCGGCACAGTCATCGTTTGGGATGAAGGCACCTATGAACCGACCGAGCCCGAAGGCAAAACCAAGAAGGAGCATGACAAACAATTGCGGGCCGGGCTGCATAGCGGCAAAATCAAATTTGTACTAAAAGGCAAGAAACTTAAAGGCGAATTTGCCCTGGTCAAAGCGCATGGCCGCGGTGAAAATGGCTGGCTGCTGATGAAGCTTGCAGACAAATATGCGTCTGTAAACGACATTACCTCTAAAGACAAATCTGTAATTTCTAAAAAAACACTGGAACAGGTTGCCGCCACCAGTAAGAATATTTACGGGGAAAAACCTGCGCCCGAGGAAAAAATCATAAAGGCTGTTGATAAAATAGCCAGGCCAAAAGCAAAAACACAGCAAAAAAAAACCGCTGATCCGGATGCGAAGGCGTTGCTAAAAACAGCAGAACGTGCACCTTTTCCCGAAAAAATAAAGCCAATGCTGGCTACATTGGTAAACGAGCCTTTCGATGATCCAAACTGGCGTTACGAAGTCAAATGGGATGGTTACCGGGCCGTTGCCTACGTCAATAAAGGAAAGGTAGAAATCCTGTCACGCAACAACAAATCCTTTTCCGAAAAATATTATCCGATTACAACTGTCCTGAAAGATTGGCCGGTCAATGCCGTGCTCGACGGTGAAATCCTGGTTATTGAAAAAGACGGCAAGGCCAATTTCAGCGCACTTCAAAACTGGCGCAGCGAAGCCGACGGGGAACTTGTCTATTATGCGTTCGACCTGTTATGGTATGAGGGCAAAAACATCATGCCTCTGCCCCTGTCCGAACGCCAGGCCATTTTAAAGGAAATATTGCCAACCCATGACGACCGCGTCCGCCTCAGCCAGGTTTTCACGGCGAACGGTTTGGACTTTTTCGAGGCGGCAAAAAAAATGGGGCTTGAAGGGATCATGGCCAAGCGTTCAGACAGCCCTTACATTCCCGATAGCCGTTCCAAAGTCTGGCTAAAGATCAAAGCCAGCAAAAGGCAGGAAGTCGTAATAGGCGGATTCACCAATAATGACGGCAGTGCCAAGGCATTCAGCTCTTTGCTTTTGGGTGTGTATGAAAAAGGCAGCTTTAAATATGTCGGCAAAGTCGGCACGGGATTTTCAGAGAAGAAGCAAAAAGAAATGATGGAATTGTTCAGGCCACTGGTTACCAAAAAAATCCCGTTTGAATCGGAGCCTGACATCAACAAGCCATCACGGTTTCGCCCAAATCCGCCAAATGCCACAGCCACCTGGGTCAAACCGTCACTGGTGTGTGAGGTGAGCTTTGCCGAAGTAACCGGCGACGGCGTTTTCCGCCATCCGTCATTCGAAGGCATGCGCGCCGACAAAAAAGCTTCCGATGTGATTCGGGAAACAGCATCCGAAACAAATAAACTCGTTGAAGAACCAAAAAGCGAAGCGACTGCCAATCAGGCGCAATTGGTTGCTGCGCCAAAACGCGGCGGAAAGCAAACGCTGCTCAATCCAACTGAGGAAACCCAGGTGAAGAAAGTGGACGGCCATGATTTAAAATTCACAAACCTCAGCAAACTTTACTGGCCGGAAGACGGCTACTCCAAGCGCGACCTGTTTAATTATTATTATCAGATTGCCGATTTTATCCTGCCCTACCTCAAAGACAGGCCCATGTCGCTGAACAGGTTTCCAGGCGGTATCTATGGAAAAAGCTTTTATCAAAAAGATGTGAAAGGCAAGGCGCCCGACTGGGTGAAAACGTTTCCTTATGCAACGAGTGACGGCGAAGGCAAAGAATTCCTGGTTGGCGATGACGAAGCCACCTTATTGTGGATGGCATCCCTGGGCTGCATTGAAATGAATCCATGGTTCAGCACCACACACCACCCAGACAATCCCGATTATTGCGTCATTGATCTTGACCCGGATCAAAATACTTTTGACCAGGTGGTAGTTGCCGCACAGGAGGTTAAAAAAGTACTGGACGCTATAGGCATTCCGGGCTATGCGAAAACGTCCGGCGCTACCGGAATGCACATTTACATCCCGCTGGCAGCGAAATATACGTATGACCAATCCCAGATGTTTGCCAAACTGATCGTAACCATCATCCACGACCGTTTGCCGGATTTTACAAGCATGGAAAGGCAGATCAAAAACCGCGGCGGCAAAATGTACCTTGACTTTTTGCAGAACCGTCCGGGCGCCACCATTGCCGGTCCTTATTCCCTGCGCCCGAAACCCGGTGCCACCGTTTCAATGCCGCTGCATTGGGACGAGGTTAAAAAAGGGCTGGCAATGAAAGATTTCAATATTAAAAACGCTGTAGCGCGCGCCAGGTCTGAAGGCGATCTTTTCAAAGGGACGCTGGAGGACGGAATCGATATGGAAGTTGCCCTGGAAAAAGCACAACAACTTTTGACCTGACAAATGGGCTGTGTGGCTAACTATAGGGGTTAGCATAGCAATGCCCCATATTGCGGCCCGGAATGAAAATTCCGGGCTTTTTTTATCACTGTGGATATTTTCTTTTAATTCCGTCAGGTATGAATATTGAAAATTTGGAACCCTGACCCGGAGTTCCTGTTGCCGAAATAAATCCTTTGTGGTTTTCCATTATTTTCTTGCAGATTGCAAGCCCAATACCTGTTCCGTTAAATTCTTCAGTGCTGTGCAACCTTTTGAACGGTTCAAAAATAACCTGGTGAAAATCGTTGTGAAAGCCAATCCCGTTATCGGACAGTTCAATTTTATAGAAACCTATTGCATCAGGGTTCACTTTGAAGTCCAGGAGCTCCTGACGCTGCGCTTTTTCCATCTTAATTTCTATCTTGGGAAGTATCTCTTTACGTGAATATTTTATCGCATTGCCGATCAGGTTTACAAAAAGTTGCGTGATCTGTGATGGGATGACCGGCGTTGTAGGCAGCAAATCTGAAACAATTGCCGCGTTTTTCTCTTTGATTGGTTCGCTCAATTCCTCTTTTGCCGCGGCAAGCAGATCGTTCAGGTTGCTCTTCACATAACGTATATTTTCCGACCCTGTCTGGGAATACGTGATGAGGTCGTCTATAAGCTGCTGCATCCTGTCAGCCGCGTAAACCACACGTTCAAGATATTGTCGGGAGGTGTCGGAAACATTCTCGATATCACGGTCTATGATGAGCTTGCTGAACATCATTATTTTCCTGAGTGGTTCTTTCAAATCGTGGCTTGCGATGGAGGTAAATGACGCAAGCTCAAGATTGATCGCTTGCAATTCCCTGTTTTTCACCAGCAGTTCTTCGTTAATATTCCTCATTTCCGAAATATCTGTTGCAACGCCCAAATACTGGCAAATATTGCCGGAAGCATCCTTCTGAAACGGGGTATCCCTCGAAAATTGATACGCCCATTCTTTTCCGTTCCAGATCCGGAACTCAACAGTTCGCATTCCCTGAATGTTCTCTGTCTGCATGGATACGCGATGGGCATCAAGGACTTCGATATCATCCTGATGAACCAAATTCCTGAGAAGATCGTCAGCACCATTTAAAAATTCTTCAGCTTTGTGTCCGGTTACGTCTACCGCCCTGCTGTTTGCAAACACGATCTTTTGCTTTTCATAATCATAAACATAAATGAAATTCTGCGTAGTGTTCAGAACGGAATGAAGGAAGCTTTCAGAAGCTTTTAGTTCTTTGGTACGGGTTGCCACTTTTCCTTCAAGAGCCACAGCAAAATTTTTTTGCTCGTCAATATCCATGGCACCGCCTATAAATCCAAGAAACTCACCGTTCAAACCTAACCGCGGCACACCTCTGTATGAGATCCAGCGGTAATTGCCGTCCCGGCGCTGCAGGCGGAACTCTATGTTAAATTCCTTTTGCTTTCTAAAGCTATATTCATAAATTTCGGAAAAGCCTTCGATGTCGTCTGCGTAAATCGCGGCTCTCCAGGCATTGCCAATTTCATCTTCCATGCTTTTACCCCTGAAATCCAGCCAGCTTTTATTAAAAAACGTCCATTGGCTGTCGCTGTTTGACACCCACAGTAAAACTGGTGCGGTATCGGCAAGCATCCTGAATCTGGCCTCGCTTTCCCTTAATAATTTCCCCAGCTTGAGTTCTGTAACGTCTGTGAAGGCCAGTAAAATGAGTGGCTCTGCATTTCGATGGTTCGCCACCTGCATGGCGTTTAACATCAGGGATCTTTTTCCAATATGGGGAAAGTTCGCTGTCAGCTCGAAATCATTGATGCGCGATTGATTTGGTATGACATCTGAAAGCAGGTGCATCAGGGATTCGTTATTCCATTGTTCGTCACCGAGCGCAGTAAGTAAATGCCCGACAGTTTCGTCCTCGGTCGTATTAAAATAGTTATAGAACGCCTTGTTAGCACTTTTTACCCGAAACTCTTTGTCGAATATCAGGAGCGGTTCGCTGATTGTTTCAACAACCGCTTCTGCATACAGTCGAGCTGCAATTAATTGCTCCTGGCGGTCACGCAGCTCGTCGTTAACACTTTTAAGTTCCTCGTTGTTCGACTGTAAATCTTCCGCTGCCGTTTCAAGCTCTTCATTTAATGTCTGCAGCTCTTCAGAATTACTGAGCAACTCTTCATTGGCACTCTGCAATTCTTCGTTAGCAACTTCCTGCTCTTCTGTGACCCGCCTGATATCCTCACGCAATTGGTACAGTTCGGCTTCAAGTTGCTTAATTTTGACTTCATTACTGTCCCCTCCGGCTTGAAACAGCAGCTGCTCGTCGGTGATGTCAATTTTTGTGAACAGTATGAGCCGGTAATTTCCGGTTTCTGTCGGAATTGGGATTATTTCGAAAGAAGCATAATAGTTTTCATTTTTTAAAGGGATGGTCCCCGATTTTATTCTTTGCTCCAAACTTTTCTGAAGCGCGCTTCTCAACTCAAATCCCAGACCGGCCCGCGCCATTTTTATCACGTTAAAGCTTGCTTTTCCCGGAGATGCAGCTAAAAAAGGCGTCGTGTCGCCGTGAAAGTGCAAAATCTCATTGTTGTCATCTACAATCACACCAGAAGGCGTGAATTCTGATAACAGGATGTCGGCAGTTTTGGTTTGTAAATCGATTTCGGTGGGTGCCTTTTTGCCATTGCCCTCCGTAAATTGTTCAATTTCTTCTGTGATTCTGTGAGAAGTGCGGTTCCGGCGTCCGGCAATCCCCTTTCTTGCGTAGATTTTATGGGCTTTAATTACCGGCGTGAACAAGCCTTCCGAACTGTTTGTGGCTTCTGAATTCCCTAACATCAAGATTCCGTTTTCATTCAGTGCATAATGAAATGAGGTCAGGGCCTTCTTTTGCAGGAACTGATCAAAGTAAATGAGGACGTTTCTGCAGGAAACCATTTCCAAACGGCTGAAAGGCGGGTCTTTCAAAAAGTTATGCACGGCAAAAACGCACAGCTCGCGAATGGTCTTATTTATTTGAAAACGCCCATCAATTTTTTTAAAATATTTTTCGAGCCGTTCGGTAGAAACCGCAGCGATCTCTTGCTGGCTATATGTAGCATTTCTGGCATGTGCGATTACCTTTTCAGAGATATCAGTTGCGAAAATCTGGATCCGGATTGCCGGAAGGCTGTGTTTTAAGCAGAATTCGTGTACGCATATCGCCAAAGAGTATGCCTCCTCACCGGTTGAGCATCCGGCCACCCAAATACGCAATGAATCGCCTGCCTTTTTTTTCTGAAATAGTAATGGCAGTACTGCCTCTGACAAAGCATCAAATGTTTTTGCATCCCTGAAAAAAAAGCTAACCGGGATCAGGACATCGTTGAATAAAGCGTCCTGCTCCTCTTTTTCCTCCTGTAAAAACTGCAGGTATTTTTCCGGATCCTCATGCCTGGTAACGACCATTCGCCTTGCAATCCGCCTGCGCAGTGTAGGCTCTTTATAGTGCGAAAAATCATTTCCGGTTCTAAGATGTAACAGTTTAATGATGCTTTTAAACGGGCCTTTGTCTTTTTCATTTGCCTCCTCCTCATATGAGTGGCTGATCTGGTATGCGTTTTTGATGTGAAGAAGATGTTCCGGCATATCTTTCGGCGGCAAAATAAAGTCGATTCCGCCCGTGTCGACCGCAGCTTGCGGCATCAGCTTGTGTATTGCGGTTTCAAGACTTTGCGCATAAGTGATGCCTCCATTTTCCTTTACATTTTTCAAGCCCTGTCCGCCGTCTAAAGATGGGCCCGACAGCATGATGCCAATAGCATAGCTTTGATAACTTTTAGCGATTGCGGTAAAAAAATCATCGAGTACGGTGTGGCCTTCGAAAACTGTGCGGTCGACGAGCCGCATGTAGCTTTCCTCATATTGCAGACGTTTGGACTGAGGCACAACATAAATGTGATCCATACGAATATCAAGCGTTTCGTCCAATTCGATAATGGGTATTGATGCATTGGCTTTAAGTGGATGATAATCCTCATCACTGACGTCGTATGCATAAATGTATGCCATACCAGACTGCGGTGGAATTGCGCTTACAAAACTATGGAAAGCGTCTGTACCTCCGAAAGATGCCCCAATTCCCACGATCGGAAACTTAGCAGTAGTTCTTTTTTGCATTTGTTTGTTATTGGTATGGTAAAAATATGGAAAACTCCTTCAAGTACAGCGCAATTATTCGTTTAATAACTTTCTGGAAAATGCTTTCCAAACTTTTTCGCGAAGTAATCATGTAAATCGCCGTTGATTGCTAAAATATCGAGTCAGAATGCCTTTGGTTAAATTTCGCGAAGTGCAACACCACGAAATTACATGATTTCCCGTTCCCGTTACACAATTACATTGTCGGCATAAGCCCGAATTCCACTACAATAACTTAACCAGCAGCAGGTAATGATCAGCATCGTGATTTTATGCCACAGCGGGTTAGATGCGATCTGCCATATACAAACGGCAATCTGCCAGATGACAAGATATCAGATGCAACAAGGTGCAATTGCCAATGCGACTGCAAACAGGATGTGGGCGAGGTAAAGGTGCACATAATAACCATAGGGTAGTAATGGCTTTGAAAATGGCGTTACATAAAAAACGGCGCGCCATAAAAGGCATCCTATTGCGCCAAAGGCGCATCCCATCGCAAATCCGTACATGAGTGAAACATCATAACGGCTTTCCCGTGCCCAATGGGGGAAGTAGAAAGCAGACGAAAATATGATGCCGATAACAAAGTGCCCCAGCCATCCGCAAGCCAAATAAACTGGGTTTGCCTTTTTCCTGAATAAGTCGGCCAAAACATGGCTGATCACAATAGGTATCTGGTATTCGCGTCGAAAGAAAGCTGAAAACAGAAAGCTGAAAATCGTCATTACGGCAGTAGCAATAAGACTACTTATTAACATTTCGGAATTGTGCATGTTTATACGAATCTAAATTAAACGGCAAATTTCACCAAAGCGACTAACCGCCATTTACATGATACGCCTAAAAATTTATAAGAATTGCCGGAGCAGCAGATGACGGCGGGACGCATTTGAAGTAAAAGTTTATCCGGACCAAAAAATAACCCGTGCCCAATTTGGAGCACGGGTCTGCTAATCCCTAATTTCCTCCTGAACCGGTACCACTGCTTCCGGATCCTGTTCCTGCTGAGCCGCTACTGCCGGTTCCGGATCCTCCTGCTGAACCTGTTCCGGCCGCACCGTTCGATCCTGCTCCCGCTGCGCCCTGAGCGCTGCCATCCTGACCGCCCGTGCTGGTTCCCTGCGTGCCTGACGGATCCGACATCGACCCGGATCCTGCAGCATTGGACCCACTTGTTCCCGGACTCACAGTATCAGTCTCAGTTTGCGGCGCTTCCGTTCCCATGCCTGTCGAATTGCTTTCATCCTGTGTGTCTGATGCTGCGTCATTGTGTTTGCAACCTGTCAACATCGCTGCGGTGACCATTGACACCAAAAGCGTCGTTTTCAATTTTTTCATAATTTAAAAATTTAAAGTTAATAAGCTGTAATTGCTATCCGCAACATAAATGGAGCCGATAAATCTGAAAGTAAATCTATGTTCATGAGTGAACTAAAAATTATAAGATTCTGCCACAATCTTGCACATTCTAAATGCGACAGCCGGCGGCTTAAACGATTAAAAAAGGCTGCCATACGGCAGCCCCCAACAAAGAATCAATCACATTTTACAGATTTTTAAAATTTCAATTTGTCTTCGCTAAGCAACTGCAGGAGCTTCTTGAGCCGGGCAATATGGTCGTCGATGTCGCGCGCACGCATTTGGTACCGTTGCTCGAGGCTTGGGTCCTGTCCATCTGCGGCACGATTACCCATAAGAAGCATCAGGTTTGATTTCTCTTCGAGCATTCTGATCGAGACCCAGACAGAATTGTCGATATGGCTGTCCTGCAGATCCTGCAGAAGCCTTTCGGTATAAACATGACCGGTATAGCACCGGTGCCGATGTAAAATATCGTTTTTTACCGCCCAAAGCCTTCCGCCACAGTCGGGACATGAAAAATTGCTCTGATTAGCGATGAGCGAAAGCGATTCGACGTCACTGGCCATTTTTTCAGACAGTGAAGCCTCTATCCTTAACTCTTCAGGAACCGGCTGTATCCGTGGGAGCGGTGCTGTAGCAATGCTATCAATACAGTGCCCAATGTTTTTCAACGGTTCGATGTAATCAACCTGGATCTTGTTGATGACACTTAAGGGCATATCAGAAAATTCCGCTTCGTCAGGATCCTGTACGATGCATAGTCCGCCACATTTTTTAATGGCGCTCATGCCTGACGTCCCGTCTTCGAGCATGCCGGTCAAAATAACCCCTATGGCCCTGTGACCGTAATGGACGGCTGCCGAGCGGAACAACACGTCAATGGAAGGCCTGTATTTGTTTTCGTAAGCACCGGGGGTTACCCGGATTTCATCATGAACCACCATCAGATGATGGTTGGGGATCGCAACATACACGTTGCCCCTTTCTAAACTGCCACGATCAGTCGCAATGTTACAACGGAGTTTGGTGTTCTTTTGCAATGTTCTGGCAATATTCTCAATATTTGATTTATCAGATAAGTGCATTACAACTAAAACAGCGGCGTCGACATCTTTATCTATGCCTGATAACGCCTGAGATACGGCGCGAATACCGCCTGCGGACGCACCTATGACAATTACATTTCTAAAATTTTGCATTGTAAGTTTTTTATGGCATTTAAACTGCATTCGGGTGCCTTGACAACGACCAGTAGGCTACAATCAGGCTGATCATGGCCTTCATTTCGTGATAGTCCCTACTTTTTTTAAAGAATCCCTGAACCGTCATTTCGATATATGCCCTATTAATTTCATCCTGCCTGGCAGGATCGGAAAAAAACACAAAAGGAATCCCTTTTTTACGCAGCAACGCGTCATCATCCACTATTTTTTTAAAGGCAAGCCCGTTCTGTCCCGGCAAATCGACCTCACACAATATCAGAAAAACCTTCTCGGTAGTATTTTTCAGGTATCGCATTGCACTCGCAGTTTCATCAAACCATTCGATATAGTATGCTATGTCGAGGTCGCTGAATATTCTTTCCAGAAGCATTTTGTCTTCCTGGCAGTGTTCTATGATTACAATCGGTCTGCTCATTTTTGGGAAAATTTACTATATCATTATTGAAAAACTGTGATTTTAAGCGTTGTGTTTGAACGTGCGTCCTTATTGCGGTTTGCACTTGACGCGGCCGAATCAGTTGCCGCAGTCCACGTCAGGCTGTCCGGGCCGATTGAATTAGCGTTTATTGGTTGTCATTTTAAATTGTTGGATATCCGCCGGTAACCTGTACCGTAGAGCCTGTCATGTAACTCGACTCCTGAGATGCCAACAATACATAAGCCGCAGCAAGCTCAGCGGGTTGCCCTGCCCTTTTTAAAGGGACATCCGAACCGAACATTCTGACTTTTTCCGCGGGCAGCGTCGCCGGTATCAGTGGCGTCCAGATGGGTCCGGGCGCTACACAATTGACCCGGATGCCTTTTTCAGCCCAAAGCTGGGCCAGGCTCACCGTAAAGTTTTGGATAGCGGCCTTGGTCGCGGAATATGCAACCAATTGCGGAGGCGCTTTATAGGCGTTTACCGAAGTAGTATTTATGATGCTGCTCCCTGCGGGCAAAAATTTTTCAGCAGCCTTGCATATAAAAAACATCGGATTGATATTCACTTGAAAAGTACGTTCCCATTCTTCTGTACTAATGTCCTGTAAAGAGTTTCTCGATATCTGAAACGCGGCGTTGTTGACTATTATATCGATCCCTCCCAACTTCCTGTTGCAGGTTTCCACGATGTCTTTGCATATTGCTTCGCTGCTAATGTCACCGGGAAACAATTCCGCCTTCCGTCCCTCCGCACGAATAAGCCTGGCCGTTTCTTCCGCATCTCGATCCTCATTAAGATATGAAATGAGGATGTCGGCACCTTCACGCGCAAAAGCAATTGCCACCGCGCGGCCAATTCCGGAGTCTCCTCCCGTAATGATCGCTTTGCGTCCTGACAATCTGCCTGAACCTATATAGGTGTTTTCTCCGTGATCTGCCTTAACATGCATTTCAGATTCGGTACCGGGAATAGTTGTTTTAGCTTGAAGATAGGGTGGCTTTGGGTACTGATCCAGGGGATTTTTTAAGTTTGCTTCCATGGTTTTTTGCTTCTTAGATGTTATAAAATTACAGACCGTCCACCATATAATTTTATAAGATGGTTCCACAGTTTTGTACAATTACTTTGATTGCCTGTTCAAACTGTTAACTGGTGTTGTCATTTTTCTTTTAAACCAGGGCTTAATATTTGTTTTTTTCAAAAAACCTCAAGTGCTGTGCGAATTTGAAAACCTTTTAAGCAGTCGTGATCACGCTTATGGTGATGCTGTCGTAAATGCAGTGTTTAGGAGGTTGAAGCGACAATCTCAAGGATCAATGTAAATGCGATATCATTCCGCCAACGATCGACGAAAAAGACATCAACCGCGCCAATGCCAATAAAATGCGGTTGCCTTTGGCGAAAACCGGCGCCGCTTCTTTTTTAGCATAGTTAATAACGGGTTGATCTTTAAATCCAGTTTTGTAAAGGCTATCGTTTTGTTTACGGCACCGTTACAGCATCACGCAACCAACAGCGGTACGGATAGGTAAAGAAACTTTTGTGAAGACCATACCCTTACATTTTCATTCCTGCAATAATGCGTTGCCTGTGGGCAAATCCCCAATCCGCTATGGTTTGGGTAAGCTCTTTCAGCGAATTGCCATAAGTTGTGATCCGGTATTCTACGGCAACAGGCGCAGTATTCAACACGATACGCTCAATTAATTCGTTCGTCTCCAAATCCTTCAATTCGCTGCTCAGTACTTTGCCCGAAATGCCCTTTACCTCCTTCAGCAATTCGGAATAACGCATCGGCTTGTAACACAGGCATGCGACGATGGACATTTTCATTTCCCGTTTAAAATGTCCATCGTATCGCTGATCGCCAAGATCTTTTGGCCGCATTCTTTTACAGGTTCGCACTTTAGAACTGATTCAGTTTATATCGTTGATAATTTTTGCAATGCGAACTTATTAGTCCAAAGATATCAGGTAAAGTTTCCACCTTAAATGAGATGCTATGTCGGTTTAACATTTGTTGAAATGCGTTAATCAAAAACAATATTTACATTCGCATAATTAATGGTAAATTCTGTAAGAATTGTATACGGTATATGTAAATCAGTAACCAATTTACATGGTACGTTTACACGTTGCATGCAGCAACATTAAAACACCAAAATGGAATCATCGATTGACCTGGGTTTATTAAAAAATGTTGTCGCTACCGCACCGCTTCCAATAGCGGTATGTTGGTGCAGAATTGCGCATAGCACTTGCCAACGATGCAATCATTAAAATTTGGGGTAAGGGACCAAATGTAATCGGAAAGCTTTATACAGAAATTTTACCAGAGCTTTCCGGGCATGAACTTTTTGAAAACGCAAAAAACGTTTTCCACACCGGCATACCATTCAACGCATTTAATGAGCGCGTAGACATTATTGTTGACGGTATACTGCAAAAGAGTTATTTTAATTACAGTTTTAGCCCCGTTTACAATAACGAAGGAAAAATATTTGGGGTAATCAAGACCGGCACTGATGTTACCGGCGTAAACGTAGCCAAACTTAAAATCGAAAAAGCAGAGTACCGGCTTAACCTGGCTTTGGATTCTGCTGACATGGGAACTTATGAAACGAATCTCGAAGAAAACACCATTTTTACTTCAAAAAGATTCAATGCCATCTGGGACGTTTCAGAACCCGTAACCAGGGAAAGGTTGGTTTCATCCCTTCATCCGGACGACCGCGATTTGCGCGCGGATGCCCATGCAAAGGCAATCTTAAACGGCGGAAATCTGTTTTATGAAGCCCGGGTCGTTCACCGGGACCAATCTGTACACTGAATCCGTGTCAAGGGAAAAGTAATTTTCAGTGAAAATAACAAGCCTTCTACTTTAATAGGCATCGTCCAGGACATTACAGAGCAAAAGCTGTTTTCAGAACAGCTGGAATCGCAGGTTAGAAAAAAAATCGAGGAACTGCAGCGCTCGAATATTGACCTGCTCCAGTTTGCACACATTGTCAGCCATGATCTCAAAGAACCGGCGCGGAAAATAAAAGTATTTAATGGTTTAATCAAAGCAAACCCGCAAAAAACGGTTGCCGAGAGTGAAAACTACCTTGACAAAATTGGTTTTGCAGCACAAAGAATGACTTTACTGATTGACGGCATTTTAGATTATTCAACACTCGGTGCTACAGACTATAAAATTGAAACAATTGATCTTAACGAGACCATTGATAATATAACAACCGATCTTGAATTGGTCATTCAGGAAAAAAAGGCAATTTTAGTAAAAGACAGCTTTCCAAATATTGACGGCGTCCCAATATTAATCCAGCAGCTTTTTTACAATTTGATCAACAATGCGCTTAAATTTTCAAAAGCCACAGAACCGCCAAGAGTAACCATTTACGCAAAACCTGTAAAAATCAAGGGACAGGCGCACATTCAGATTGCAGTAAAAGACAACGGGATTGGGATAAGTGCCGCAAACGCTGAGAAAATATTTGGCGCATTTCAAAGGCTTCATTCAAAAAGCGACTATGAAGGCAATGGACTTGGCCTGTCATTATATAAGAAAATTGCGGAGCGACACCACGGAACCATCACTGTTGAAGGCGAAGAAAATCTGGGAACGGCATTTATAGTCACCTTACCTTTGACGCAAAAACCTTCAATCATTTAAAACGATTCCTGTACAATTGCATGTCAGATACTCCGACAAACCATTCCGTTTGAAAGAATACCTCTAAACAATTATGCAGCTCAAAGCGCTTTTGAATAAAATATTTTTAAAATTTTAGCTGCATTTTTAAGAATTTGTTAAATATTTCGACTACACTTGTACAGTAGCGGGTTTGTGCACATCGATACAAACACGCTCACGATTGCCTGGATAATAGTTCTCACAAGCTGCCCGCGGATTTCAAACTTAATCCGGAACCATTCAAATTTGTAACTATGTCACAGGAATATGGAGGAAGTGCAGCAAGTTTCCGCTTGATGTTCGATCAAATGTTAGAGGGTGTACAGATTCACGACAGCAATTGGCGGTATACTTATGTGAACGATGCTTTGGTAAAATACAGCCATTATTCGCGCGAGGCGCTACTCGGACATACGGTTATGGAATTGTATCCCGGCATCGAACAAACTGAAGTTTTCCTGGCAATGCAGCGGTGTATGGGCCAAAGGACTGCCGAAATCCTGGAAACTGAATTTGTTTTCCCAGATGGCAGCACCAGTCATTTCGAGCTCAACATACAGCCTTTTGACGATGGATTGTTCATTTTCTCTGTCGACAGGACCGAACAGGTCAAATCCTCCGAAAAATTGCTCAAAGCCAACAGGCTTTATGCATTCAACAGTGCCATCAACCAAAGTATCGTTCACATTACAGACCAGCAGGAATTACTGTCTACTTCCTGCAAAATTGCGATAGAGATTGGCGGCTTTAAGTTAGCAGTCCTCACGCTTATTGATCGCGACGATAATCTCCAGATCATGAGCGTTCAGGGGCAGGACAATATTGCAGCTGCTGCTGTCAAACTTTCGGGCTACCACATCAGCCACCCGATGATTCAAAATACGCCAACCGGCAACGCATTGCGTACCGGCAAATATTCAGTAAGCAATGATGTCCTCAACGATCCTGGGATGGCACAATGGAAAAGCGGGCTTTCGGAACACAGTATACGATCCAGCATTTCATTGCCACTGATCAATTTTGGAAAAATCATTGGAGTTATGGGTTTTCATTCTGTTATTGAGAATTTCTTTGACGAACGGGAGATTTTCTTGTTGCAGGAAGTGGCGGTTGATATTTCGTTTGCACTTGAAAATTTTAAAAGGATTGAGAAGCACAACCAGACCGCATTGCTTGTTGAAGCCAATGAAAAACGCTTTCGTGCGCTCATCGAAAAAAGTGCCGATTTAAAAACACTGGCCACCCGTGAAGGAAAGTTAATATATTGCAGCCCAACCTTAACAAAAATACTGGGCTGGAAACCCGAAGAATTAAAAAATAAAGCGGTGTTTGAAATCATCCACCCCGATGACCTGCCCGATTTTTTAATAAAAAGAAATGCCATACTCGAAAAACCAGGTGCATTTTTTTGGTTTGAGCAACGGCGAAGGCATAAAAACCGCAAATGGGTTTGGTGTGAAGGCACGCTGACCAACATGCTTCACGAGCCTGGTGTCGAAGCCATGGTGACCAACCTCATCGACATCACTGAAAAGAAACAGACAGAAGCCCAGACCGAATTTAACGCAAACAACCAGTTTGCCCTGATCAACAATACCGCTGACCTGATGTGGAGCGTCGATAAAAATTACCGGCTCATCACAGCAAATCTTCCGTTTGATGAATTCCTCACGCAAAGCCGTGGAAAACCCATACCAAAAGGATCGAAAATATTGGACGGGACCTCGCCAGCCGAGGAACAGTTGTACAAAGGCTTTTACAAACGCGCACTGCAGGGTGAGACCTTTACTGAAATTGTAAATTTCGGCAGGATCTCGTGGTCTGAAATCTCATTCCATCCGATAAGAAAAGCAAACAATATTATCGGCACGGCCTGCCATTCGAGGGACATTAGCGAGTTTGTAAATCTGAGCAAGGCATTGAAAGATACTGTTAAGGAGATTTCTGATTTTAAATATGCCCTGGATGAATCGTCCATCGTTGCCATTACGGATCATAAGGGAGCCATTACGCACGTCAATGACAATTTTTGCCGCGTTTCCAAATACAGCCGCGAGGAATTGATCGGGCAGGACCACCGTATCGTTAATTCAGGATATCACAGCAAAGACTTTATCCATGCCCTCTGGAAAACCATTGCTAAGGGAAATATCTGGCGCGGGGAATTAAAAAATAAGGCAAAGGACGGAAGCGTTTATTGGGTGGACACGACCATTATCCCATTTCTCAACGCTAAAAACAAACCTTACCAGTACATCGCTATCCGGTCTGACATCACCCAAAAAAAGGCGATCGAATTCCAGCTTCACAAAAGCGAAGAATTTAGCAGGACCGTTTTGGACTCGCTCAGTGCCCACATCGCAGTGATCGATTCCGCTGGGAATATTGTTGCCGTGAACAACGAGTGGGAACTGTTTGCCGCGAATCATGGCGGCATCCACTTGTACGGGCACAGCAAAGATTTTAATTACTTTGAAGTCTGCAAAAAATCATACCATATGGGTGACGCGCTGGCTTTGGAAGTCATGGTTGGCATAAAAGGCGTCATAAATAAAGAAATTAAACAGTATTACTTGGAATATCCCTGCTTTTCAAAGAATTCGGAACGCTGGTTTGCGATGCTTGCCCGTGAGTTTTATGGTGACGAGCCGATGGTGGTCATTGCACACCAGGACATTACCCAACGAAAATTGGCAGAAGCTGAGCTGATAAAGAAAAATGCGGAATTGCAGAAGACCAATTTTGAACTGGACCGTTTTGTGTACAGTGTTTCTCATGACCTTCGGTCCCCGCTTACGGCAGTCCTCGGGCTTATAAACTTTATTGAGGAAGAAACACTGGAAGCCGATACTTTAACCCATGTCCGGATGATCCGTTCAAGGATTGTCAGGCTGGACGAATTTATAAAGAACATTCTCAATTATTCCCGGAACAACAGAATGGCGGCACAAATTGAGCCAATAAACTTATATGACACTATTGAGTCGGCTATCGGCATGCTCTGCATTTCCGGTAACTGCGAAGGGATCGATTTTGAAATAGAGGTAGAAAAAAGCACCCTGTTTTACTCCGACAAGCAGGGCATCACTACAATCCTTGAAAATTTGATATCAAATGCAATCAAATTCTTTTCAAACAACCAGCAAGATGTCCGCATTACTATCGCCGGACATACCACAAGCCAAACTACAACCCTAATAATTTCAGACAACGGAATTGGCATCGCCCCGGAATACCAAGGCCGTGTTTTTGATATGTTTTACCGCATATCCGGTGATGTTCCCGGTTCCGGACTGGGTTTGTACATCGTTAAAAGCATTGTCGAAAAACTTGGCGGTACCATTGCGCTCCAATCAGAAAAGGGGTCTGGCACCACTTTTACCATCACTTTAAACAACAACGATCATGAGTGAAAACCCAACGGAACCCATAATAGCCATGGTGATCGACGACAATAAAATTGACCTTTACATCACTTCACGCGTCATCCGGAAAATGAAGGATGTCAGTTTAGTAGTCGAGTGCGCGTCGGGACAATCGGCTTTGCAATACCTGTCGCAAAACAAACATGATATGGCACTGCTTCCAAACTTCATCTTTGTGGATATTTACATGCCGCAGATGTCGGGATTTGAATTTATGGAGGCTTTTGACACGCTGCCCGATAGCCTTAAGGATCAGTGTAAATGCTATATCATTTCGTCAACGATCGACGAAAAAGACATCAACCGCGCCAATGCCGATAAAAATGTGGTTGCCTTTCGCGAAAAACCGGTGCCGTTTTCTTTTTTAGAACAGGTAATTATTGGTTAATCTTTAAATTCAGTTTTGCAAAGAATATCGTTTTGTGTACGGCACCTTCACGGCATTGCGCAACCAACAGCGGTACGAATATTTAGGATAACTGTATGAAAACCACACCATTACTTTTTCATCCCCGCAATGATGCGCTGCCTGTGGGCAAATCCCCAATCTGCTATGGTTTGGGTAAGCGCTTTCAGCGAATTGCCGTAAGTTGTGATCCGGTATTCTACGGCAACAGGCGCCGTATTCAACACGATACGCTCAATTAGTTCGTTCGTCTCCAAATCCTTTAATTCGCGGCTCAGTACTTTGCCCGAGATACCTTTTACTTCCTTCAGCAATTCGGAATAACGCATCGGCTTGTAACATAAGCATGCGACGATGGACATTTTCCATTTCCCATTTAAAATGTCCATCGTATCGCTGATCGCCAAGATCTTTTGGCCGCATTCTTTTACAGGATCGAACTTTTGTTCCATAGGATTTACTGGTTACTTATTTGTCACTATAACTTTTTGTCACCTGGTTACAAATATACACCACGCTATTGTAGCTTTGCAAATAAATAATTAAAAAAATGGAACTCATTAAAAATTTACAATGGCGTTATGCCGTCAAGAAATATTCAGATGAATTGGTCGGCGAAGATCAGGTTGACCAAATTGTCGAAGCCGTCAACCTCACCGCTTCTTCCTGCGGTATCCAGCCTTACCGCCTGGTTGTGGTCACGGACCCTCAAATACGGCAACAGCTGGCTGAAGGGTCATTTAACAGTCAAATCAAGGATTCTTCCCATCTGTTGGTTTTTGCTGCCTTTAACACGATCACCAACGAATACATTTCCGACTATGTAGCTATGATGGAAGCGCAGCGGCGTTTGGAAACCGGGACGCTTAACGATTACAGGGACATGCTGGCAGCCCATTTCTCTACGCAAACCCCTGAACAACAGGCGATCTGGTCGGCCAAACAGGCGTATATCGGGTTGGGGACTGCTTTAATAGCGGCTGCCGAACTCAAAATTGACACTACGCCGATGGAAGGTTTTAATCCGCAGGCATTCAATGAAATTCTCCGGTTGACCCAAAGAAACCTTCACGCTTCGGTAATCCTATCCATAGGTTACCGGGATGCAGCAAACGACTACCTGGCTTCGATGCCAAAAGTCCGCCTGCCCATTGGTGAATTTTCAAGCAGGGTCTAATCATTGCAGATCTTATTTTTCAGCGGGCGTATATTTAATTGGTATACTGCCCGCTTGCTGTTTCGGCCTCACTCAAAATTTAAAAGCGATACAATGAATATCGTATTTAATTCCAAGATTTGTTTGTTGCTTGCGGGTCCAATAATCCAATATGGCTAACTTGCTATGGCGCCGTAGCGATAGGTATTTTTCAAGCGTGCGGATCATTTAAACCAAGATTTTAAACACACCTCATACCAGTTTGCTTTTGCCTTCGTTCGCAAAAATCGATTTTTTGCAAATCAAACCAAAAGAAAACCAAAAGAAAACCAAAACGACACCAAAACGACACCAAACCAAAACACGGTATGGATGCGGTATGGGTATGGCATGGCCGCGGTATCGCCCGGTTTGTTTTTTTGAAAAATTTTTGTAAGTTTGGACTGTGAAGTACTGGCAACAAGGCCGTTGCGTTCACAAATATACGATATCCCGACAAATAATTATTATATGCACTTCAATTTTATATCATGGCCAAAAACATCGGAATTATCAAATTTACCGGGAAGCTCGGCGGGCTTTCCGGGCGGGACACTGCCTTTGGCAATGTGATCCAGACCCTGGGCGGGTTTCAGAGCGACCGGGTCAAAAACGACCCTGTTTATGAACAGACGCGACAGCGCTATACGGAGTTTGGGCGCTGCGCGAAAATCGCTTCGCTGTTCCGGCAGCAGCTGTTGTCTTACCTGAAGCTCCTGCCCGACCCTTACGTATACAACTACATCCAGAAACGCATGGCGGCGATCAAAGACTGCGATACGGATGCGCCAAAAGGGCAACGCACCGTCGGCAATGGATTGCTCACAGATGCAGGTGCGGCTTTGCTCAGGAATTTCCCGTTCAACCGTAGCCGTCCATTCTGTTTTACAGGAATACAGCGCCACCATTTTGATCCCGAACAAGGCACGCTGGCGCTGGAAAGTGTCGATCCGGCACAGTTTGATTTTCCGGATGGTGCAATTGCCCTGGGCTTTCAGCTGGTCTTATTGCGTGTGGAGTTCGGGCAGCCTTCGGCAACGATGCAGTGCAGCGAATTTTGTTTCATACGGAAAGGCGGCGAAACCGCTTCATTACCTTTGAAAGCACCCATCCCGCCGGGCGAAGGCCTGCTGGCAGCAGTATTATTTGCCTGATGTTACACCATAGCGCAGGACATTTTGTGAAAACGGAACGTGGCAAACGTACTGCAGGTCATCTCGTTTGTCCGGCCAGATCCTGCCGGGGCTTTACAGTAAGATCAAGGTGATCTCATTTTTTGCGCCCTTTATGGTCCCGACGAGGTCTTTGTTGAGCAACAGCTTGACCTTTTTTACAAGCGCCGGGCGGATGTCTTTGAGCGGATGGATCACCCTGATGAAGATCAGCCTTCGCTGAAGTACGGTGGCCAGCTTCTTAAGGTGGGCTGCCGTCAGGGAGTCAGGCCGCGTTTCGGGACTGGTAATCAGTTGCTCGAGGTGGTTTTCGAGCTCGGATTGAAATGGGATGTCACACCCGCATTTCACTTTTACGGTGGTGGTAATTTGCATGATGGTTAAATTTGGGTCTTGTAAAATTATAGCTTACCGGCGTAAGTTCTTTTACAATATTCGCATTTTGTGATGTATGTTTTCCATCATATAGTGTATCCATATCAATCCCCTTATTTTTTATACAATATGCCATTGCCAAAGGTGTATCACAAAAACATCCAAAGCAGTATCGCTTAATTTGTACTTTAATAGCAATGCTACAGCGTGAATTAGAATTAATAAGAAAAATTGATACCTGAAAAAGCGCTGCTCAAAGCGTTTTATTCCTATTTTCAAATCTACAGATTTTATGGTAAAACCTACATGCAAAAAAGCGAAATCATAAGACTTCGCTTTTAACATGAAATGATGAATCAACATCCCTAAACCATTTGCTTATTTTTTCACAACTTTTATCCTTGTGCGTGGCAAAAACATGCCGTTAAAAAAGTGGTTAAAAGCGCGTAAAATTTGAATTGTAGTTTTGATTTCATTAAATGTTTGGTGTTAAATTCCGTGGGTTCAACACCTCCGGACAGCATCAATTTAAAAACAGCTGGCCCGGAAAATCCCGAACCAGCTGCTTAATCATCCTATTTTTTGATAAATTTCCCTGAATGGTTATTTATTTTATAGATATATGTGCCACTGCTCAATCCTGTAATGTCCAGCATGATGCTTTTTTCACTGCCATTTACCGGTTGCTCTAAAACTTTGGCTCCATTGATTGTGTAAATTTTTACAGCGCCACTTTCCCCATCAATCATTGGGTTCGTAATATTTAGCCTGTTTGACGCAGGGTTGGGATATACAAAATGATCAGAAACCAGCATTTGCTGTTGCTGTGCTGACAAAGTACCGGCCACACCATAAATATCGTAAAGATTGTTTCCTGAAGTGTCCTGGCTAACTATTAGTTTAAATGAGCTATCCGAAATTTTAATTGCATCAGCAGTAAATCGATCGCCAAATTCCTGAAGGTTGACCGCATTTTCATTATAGAGTGTCATTTTTTGTTCAAAGGCTCCTTCAGTGTAGTTATTGGAGACAACCAGAAATTCAATCTCCGCATTGGTATTGAAAAACTTGTCGGTAACTAAAATGACCTTAGAGAGCTCAAAATTTGCACCCAATGGCAATGTCACTGTTTTATAAAGGCTGTGTGAAGCATTATAGAACATGATCTGATTTTGGTTGTTGGTTGTGTAATAATTGATACCGCTTTGGGTAAAAAAGGCGTAAGATTTCTGGACATCATTGTATCCGCCTGTTGTCAAATAGCTGTGCTCAAGAGTGGCCTGGGCCGATAACGCCGAGGCTGTTAAAGCCATGGCAAAAAAGAAAATTTTTTTCATTGTGTTTTAAATGGTTTTAAGTGAGTGGCAAATTTGGAATTATCTTTGTAATATAATTCGTACGCATTGCATAATTAATAAAAGCATAATATGATGTGTAATTCTACAGGCATCAGCGTGTTGAAAATAAGTTACCGGCTGCAGATGCGGTTGAAGTAAATAAACTGGCCGCCGCCATAAAAAATAATATTTTTTTCATTTTTTGTTTGTTATTGATTGAACTTAAATTGGTCATTTGAGTGCAATAATACATCAAATGAAAATAAGAATTTTCACCAATGAATAAACGTAGCAATAGAGAAAGTGGACGTTGCAAATCCGACATTAAGCGTTTTTAGCAAAAAAGATTTTAAAGTTTTTCAAGGGAAATCAGGAACTCCTCCTTTTTGCGTACGGAAAGCGGGACCACCGCTTTGTTTTTCATCACAATCGTATTGCCGCCATCCGATTTGACAAAGTGGTCAAAGTAAGCCATATTGATCAAATGGGACCTGTGTGTCCTGAAAAAACCATATGGAGCCAACAAACCTTCATACTCTTTAAGTGTGTTGGAAACGATAATCTTTGGGGCATTGATAAAATAAAAAGTGGTATAGTTTTTATCTGCCTCGCAAAAGACCACATCCTGGATGTTGACCGAGTAGATTTTATCGGCAGTTCTGAGTATCAATTTCTGCAGGTCTTTCGGGCGCTCCAGGTTTGAAAACAAATTGTGCAGCTTCATGTCGAGCACTTCTTTGGACAGTGAATCCAGGGCTTTCGCAACCGCTTCCTTCAAATCCCTGCCCACCAGCGGCTTCAGCAGATAGTCGATCGCCGAAAAGCGGAACGCCCTGATCGCAAAATCCTCAAAGCCCGTGATGAAAATCACCTTGAACGAAATCGGGGCCAGCTTCTGCAAAAGGTCGAAGCCCGTGCCGTCCGGCATTTCCACATCAAGGAACACCAATTCCGGCGACAATTGCCTGATCAGTTTTACTCCCGATGCGACCGAGTTTGCTTCCCCAACCACCGCTATTTCCGGGCAGTGGGATTTTATCAGGCTGATGTTTTCTTTCCGGATGCTTTCAATATCATCAATGACGACCGCTCTAACCATGGCAGATTTAATTTTCGTAAAGGTAAGGTATTTCAAAATGCACTTTTGCACCCGTGACATTCCCGGCATCGTCTGTCCTGTTTGAGGCAGCGATCTTAAATTCCTGGTTTTTAGTGTAATGGGCCAGCCTTTCCCGGGTGATTTTCATGGACAATGATTTGTGTCCGCTGCTTTTTCCGGATGCCCCAAAACCTTTGCCGCTGTCGCAGACTTCGAAAAACAGCCGTTTTCCGCTGAGGTAAAAACGGATGCTGATCGCTCCGGTTCCGTTACTCCCCATTCCGTGCTTGATGGCATTTTCTATGAAGGGCTGCGCCAGCATCGGCGGCAGTAAAAAAGCATCGGCATCAATTGCCTGATCAACCGAAATCGTGTATGTGAAGGCATGGGCATACAAAAGCTGCTGGATGGAAAGGTAATTTTCAATCATTTCAAGCTCTTCGGCCAGCGAAATGTAATTTTCAGTGGCGTTTTCGAGAATCTGCCTGGTCAGTACCGCAAACTTTTCAAGATAATCGACGGCCGCCACATCCTGCTTGTTGTTGATCAGCGTCCGGATGTTCTGCACCGAATTGAATATGAAATGCGGGTTCATCTGCGTAATCAGCAGCTGCTGCCTGATCTTGTCTTTTTCGAGGGCCGAAATGGCCTGCCGCTGCCGGTTGTTCCTGTAATAGAAATAACCGGCCAGCACGATGAACAGCAAGACCGACGAAAACACCAACAGCAAATTGTTCTTTGCGGCATCTTTATTTTTCATGTCCATCCTGTAGTTCCACTCCTTTTTTTCAAAATCATATTTCTGTTGCTGTTGGGCCAGGATATTTTTGGTTGCGGCCGATTTAAGCGAATCCACCACCTGGTGGTGCAGTTCAAACAGCCGGATCGCCTTTTTGTAGTTTTTGAGGTACAGCTGAAGATCATATAAAAGCGTATAGGCAGCTTCCTGAAGCTTCAGGTCTTTGGTATTTTTTGCCGCCGCCAGCGCCTTGTTTGCATAGGGTTCGACCATCCCCCATTTTTTCGTTGCAAAATACAGTTGGGCCAGCGTCAGGTTGGCCTGCGACAGGGCCCGGTCATCTGTTGTAAGGGAAAGCGCTTTTCGTATAAAAGATTCGGCTTCACCATATTTCAGCTGGTTCATTTTTGCAGTTCCCAGCTTCGACAGGATCAGGCTCATATTCGTCCTGTCCCCTGTTTTCTGGGACAACAGCAACGCCTTTTCGCCGTAATTAACCGCTTCCGTGAAATTTCTCAGGTTCAGATAGGCGTTTGTAATATTGGCGTAGGCCACGCTTTTTAAATAATCCTTTTGGTAATCCACGTGCGTATTGTTCAAATCGTTGTAACGCACCACTTCTTTATTATAGGTTATTACTTTTTTGTAATCCCCGAGCTGCGCATAAATATTCCCCAGGACCGACATGGCGTAGGCGATTTCGCTGCTGTTTTCCTTTTTGTCTTTTTCAAAATATTTCAGCGCCGCAAACAGGCACGAAATGGCCTTGCCGTTTTCATTGACCACCGAATAAAAGGCGCCTTTTACAATCATCTCGTAATAGGCATCTTCATAGGCTTGTACCGATTTATAAAGTGCGATGCTTTTGTCTATGGCCGCCAGCCCGTTAACGGCATCTTTCTTATGCCCGTAATTTATCGCCAGGACATTGTAATAAGTAGCCAGCCAGATGGTATAATTTTTATGGAGTTCCCGGCTGTTTCTCTTTTTCAGGTTTTTTCGTGCCAACGCCCCGATGAGGTCGTTTAAATAATAATATTTAGGATCATTTTCTGTGTATTTGCTGTCCATTACCATGCCTACGGCAGCCAGTTTGGTGGTGTCGTGCAGCCTGGGATTGCGAAGGACGCTTTTCAGCGAATCAATTGTCCGGTCTTGCGGATAGCAGGCAAAAAAAATAAAAAGACAAAAAAATAAGGAAACCCGCCTGTTGTTTGTGAACATTGTTGAAAAAAATGTGTTATAGAAATGGAGCCAAAAGTAGGAAAATAAATATATTTCTTAAAGCAGGCGCCACGATACGATCCCCACACGCGTATCATTGTTTGGAATGGACTGTGGCGACGAGAATGCCTTTTTCCTTTCGATCATGTTGGGCCGCCTCCAAATCTACCATTAATTTTTTTGGGAATCCCCAAACCAAAACTTAGCATTGTTATGGTTTTATTAAATTTTACAGGCCGGTACGTGACAGGATAAACTGCTGCGCCTCCGCCATACGCAGCAGCCTGTGGGTGCTGAACGGCATTACAAGCGCGCGGTCAACGGGCAGCAAACCTGCCATTGCAAATTGTTTCGCAGCATTTAAATGCAATTGTATACATTTGACCCGCACGCGAAGCTTTAACAACCGACAATATTTATCTTGAAATGACACTGATCTCCAAACAAAATTTCTCAGACGCATCCGGGCTTTCCAGGATCCCGATTCCCGGCCTGTCTTCGTGGCTTATGGAATTTTTGAAGATCAACCGGTTGAATGCGGCCGTGAAAGGCGCAGGCAACCTTGAAGGCGCCGCGTTCGCAAGCCATATCCTCGACACCATAGGCGTGCGCGTCGAAATTGACGGCCCGGGCCTGGAGAACATTCCTGCCAACGGTGCGTTTATCGCCGTGGCCAACCATCCTTACGGCGGGATTGAATCACTCGCCTTGTTGCAGACCCTTTCCCAAGTGCGCCCCGAAACCCTGTACATGGGCAATTTCCTCCTCAAAAAGATCCCAAACCTCGAAAAATGCATCATTGGCGTCAACCCGTTTGAAAAGGTACAGAACCCATCGAGCATCAGCGGACTCAAACAGACATTCAAAACTTTGAAAGACGGTATTCCCGTTGCCATTTTCCCGGCTGGCGAAGTCTCTTCGTATGATTTTAAAACCCGTTCGATCACCGACCGGGAATGGCATCCGATCGTGGGCAAGATCATAGCGAAGGCAGGCGTTCCGGTATTGCCGGTGTATTTCCACGGCGACAACGGCCTGTTTTTCAGCCTGCTGAAATCAGTACATCCGATGCTGCAGACTTCCATGCTGATCCCTGAGCTGTTTAACAAACGCGGGCATGTCTTAAAAATAACCATTGGCAAACCTATTGTCATGAGCGCGGCCGGGGATGATTTTAATGCGTTCCCGCTGAAAAGCTTAAGAGAGGCTATCTATTCGCTTAAAAGGAGTCACTAGGTTCCCATAACAATTTTAAACAGGCCTTTACATTATCAGATCGAGCGGATTTCCAATCCGTGCTTGCAGTTCAATATTGGCAATTCAATAGGCAAAAAATAATTGGTTGTAGCTGTATGTTTATTTATAAGTTACGACACGTAATGCAATTCCGCTCCACCGGATTGCTTCGATACCGTTCGCAATTACGGTGCTGTTCAAATAGTTCTCATGATTTTAGTGCAAACTCAGCACACGGCGTATTGCCAGATATTGTATTTGAGCCGCCAGAAGATCGTGAATTTTACAATTTTTACCCGGACGTAACCCAACGTGTCCGGTTGGGATGCCGTTAATCCGCGGTTAGGTGTGATCCAATATGGCGCACCTGCGTTCATGCTACACCTAATTTCTTTAAATGAAACGAGCCTGGTATTTCTCCAGGCGCGTTTATCTTTATTTACCGGGATGGCTTTCTGCCTCCCCATCGCCTTTAAAACGATAGTAAACAAACAGGATTCCTGCGATCGCCAGCCATATCATTTTTCCATTAATTGTGGCAGCAGGCGCATCGTCACCCTGCAAATCACCCTCTTCATCTTCAGTGGGAAATTGTGCAAACATGAAAAAATCAGAAAACAGTACGAAACAAAAGATATAGGTTTTAAATATAGAAGTTTTCATGTCAATTTTTTTTCAGGATGTTCAATTCACTATTTTTTTTGTAACAATGGCGCCGTTTTCCATGGCAATCCGGAGGATGAGTACCTGTTGGGGCAGCACCGCGTTCAGCCGTTCTTCTGCAGCATGGATTCCTGATTTCTGAAACAGCAGCCTTCCACGAACGTCAAACACTTCAACAGCTGCCATCAAAGCTTTTCCTGCATGGATCATTATAGCTCCATTTTGCTTATAGACCACAACAGTGTTGGCATTGGCGTCCAGATCATTTACAGCTAGCATACTGTCATAAAATATTTCAAAACGGTCGCTGAAATTGCCGGCTTCCGAGGCAAATGTGTAGGCACCGGCTTTTAAATTTTGGGTGGCACCTGTTTGTTTGTCAAGCACGAAAACATCCTGATTGCCTGTAAAAATTCCGTCGGTATGGTCTATGGCAATCGTGTAACTTCCGGCCGTTGGCGTTTTAAAATTCATCGCTACGACATCTGATGCCACAAATGGCGCACGGCCCTGAATGATGTATTCTGCACCATCCAGATAGGAGGAAAACGAAAAAGTCCCATCATTCATGTACCTGCCGTCGGTACGGTCCAGCCCGTTTTGAGCGCCTTCCATATAAGCCAATAAAGTTTGGCCAAAAGCGCCATTCGCATTGGTAATGTTGAGCCAGATCCTGTTGCGTGGCGTATTGTCGGCTGATTTAAAAAACTGGCCGTCGTTATTGGCGTCGCTTCGCATTTCGTTGCCGAATAATAAAGTACCGGTTGTTGGTGCGGCCAATACTTTGACCAGAAAACCCTGCCCTATTTGAATAAAACCGTTTGGAATTTCACTCGTATCCGATGCGGTTGCCATGGGTTCTACCCCGATGCCGCCAGCCTTTGTGTACGTGGCATAATAGGCGCTGGTCAGTTCGCCTGCCACAGGTGCGTTGTTGCGCCGCCTCCAGAAATAAACCGTCCCTTCGATATTGTCCTGGTTGCCGTCCAGGAAAGCGTCTGCATCCAGCAGGGAAGGATAAGGATTGGATACCATGTTAAAGCCCTGCCCTGAAAGATCCAACGGCAATGCAACCGGCCCGTTTACCGGTATTCCCGTAAATCGCCCCATCCATGGCAAAGCGGTTGCCGTTGGCGTATACGCTATATGGTTGTTTGGCATCCTGATCAGGTAACCGGCACCTTTTTGAAAAGTTGTGGCATATGGGTCGGCTGCCGCAAACAAGCCTGTGCCTGTATTCAGGGTATAAAAGCGGTTGTCGGTGGTTTGGGGGGAAAAGTTGTGGAGGTTGTCGTTCGTTGTCACCGGCGAACCCCACATGGTATAATCGAGCCTGAAAAGTGCCGCGCTGCTCCGCTGTACGGTCACATTTCCAAAATTTGCTTCGTTTGTCAATTGTGTGAGGTTTGCATTATTCTCAAGAGTCAGGCTGCCTCCGCTGACAATTGCCGCACCCTTAAGCGTCACGTCCGCGCCTGACGGAATGGTTACAACAGCTCCATTGGCAACGGTGAGGCTGCAGGCATGGATCGGTGTCGGCTCGTTATAATTTGCCGTAAATACCGCGCTGGTGGTACTGTCGGGTACACCATTGCTCCACGCCGAACCGTTCCAGATTGTTGATTTCACCATGATTTCCACCGCGTCGGAAAATACCACCGGGCACACGCCACTTGCAATGGCCGCCCTGAAATAGGTGTTTGATATCACCGCGCCTGCATCAGTGCCGGTTAAGGTTCCCTGTACGGTATTGATGGTTGCTGGATTCGTAAATTCAGGATTATCCGATCTTTGCCAATAGACCACTTGTCCTGTGTATCCTGAAATTGCAATGTCAGCAGGAGCGTATCCAAAACAGACCGTCTGGTTTGCTGAGACCGTACCGGTTGCCGCCGCCGGTGTAACGGTCACATCAGCATTAGCAACAACCGAAATTCCGTTGGCATCCTTCACCGTTACGGTGTAGGAAGTTGTTCCAACAACCGCAGTTGGCGGCATTGCTGAAACATCGGTCCCAAGCCCGGCAGACCAGCTGTAAGTATAAGGCGCATCTCCTCCGGTCACCGAAGCCGTAAGTTTGATTTCCTCGTTGCCACAAAACGTACCCGCTCCTGTGATCTGCGCCGTAAAATCGCCTCCTTTGATTCCCGTGAAATAAGAAGGCAGGTTGGTTAAAGGCGCATTTGCTGCCGTTAAGGTAAGTCCGCTTAATGCCTGGTACCGCACCCATGGATTGGTTTGCTGGTCAAAAGTTCCTGTAAGCTGCGCGGCCACCATTGACGCCGCCGGTGAAAGCAATTCGGGTGTAATATAATTTGCCGTGATTGTTGCTACCGCACCTGTAATCCCGGTCTGGGTTACGGTCCAGTAACGGCTGATGTAATTTTGCGGGCTGTGGTTGTCGGGATGTATCGCATCGGTTACAGAAACGCCAACGAAGGCATTCGAAAACGTTCCCGAAGTAATGGCTACTGAAATTGGGCTGTATGCCACAGTGCTTATTTTTTCACCGATCGGGAACAAATAAGACCCGGTAGCGGTAAAAGGCCTTTTAACCCTTCCGGCACCATCGGCTACGATCATTTTCGTGATTCCAAAAGTCCCTGTCACCGGATTGGTTCCAAGGGTAAGGTCGTTGTTACCGATCACAAGATTCCCGGCAGTCAGGTTCAGTGTTCCGGCAATTGTGGTATTTTTAGCCAGTAGGATCTCTCCGCCTGTATTGTCAATTGTAAGGTTGTTGAATACCTGTGCGGTGTTTCCTCCAATGGTTTGCAGCTCAGAGCCGTTCATCACCAGTGTTTTATTGGCAAAATTTACTGCGCTGTCAAGTGTGAGGTTTCCTACAACATTTAGTGACGCAGGAAAAACAGCGCCGCTGCCTGTGATTGTAAGATTGTGGTAGGCTGCCAATGTGCCTGTTGGAATGGCCACTGTCTGGTTGGTTCCGGAGTACTCGACCGTATTTTCAATAGCTCCTACCGAAAAGATGCCCAGCGGGTTCAAACTTCCTGCGATGCGCATGACATTGCCGGTCAGCGGCCTAATCCCCGCACCGGAATTGATTGTGATGTTATTAAAGTTGGTGGCTCCGGCCATAGTAGCGTCGATATTGGTGAAGATCACCCTGCTGCTGCCGGCGCCAGGATTGAATGTTCCTGTATTGATCCAGGCTCCGGGCCCACGGTTGATCGTAAACTGGGAATTGTCGGGCGCAGTTAAGATCCCGCCATCCTCGATGTGGAGGGACCCGAGGAGCGTAGCCGGATTTAGTAAAGGATCATGTAATGTCGTCGAAGCATCAGGGATTATTACGGCAGTATTATCTGAAGGCGTGGCATTGGGCGTCCAGTTTGCAGTTGTGGTCCAGCTGTCACTTACCGTTCCGTTCCATACCAGGACACCTGCCGTCGATTCGTCAAAAGTAAGGTTGACCGCGCCAAAAGATCCTACAAAATAAACCCCGACATTGATGTTGGTCAGCTCGATCCAGTTTTCGTCAGTATTGAAATTCGATCTGCCCTGTTCTAAGGTTGTATTGGATGAAAAAATATGTGCAAAGTCAACCAGCCTGTTTTCATCATTCCCGTTCAGTTCGCTGTCGCGGTAATGTGATTTGATCACTGCCTTCGTACCCGAACCGCCCGTCTGGGTAAAATCGTAGATGCGGTTTATCGCGCCGGTACGCCAGCTTGGCGCCGCACCGATTGTCGTTTTCAGGCTCATTGCCGTAGGCAGTGTACCCACGTTCGGGAACAATATAGAGATATTAGGATGTCCGAAAGTATACAGCGTATTTGCAACGATGGTTGTGCGGGTGATCGTGCCGGTCACATCGCCAACACCAGTATTTACAGCATCGGCACCCATGGTAAGCACATAAGTGCCCATAGACAGGCTGCCTGTTGTTGCGGAAGGATTGTTTTGGGGCAAATCCAAATTCCCATTTACCGTAAGTGCGCCACCGGCTGTTGCGCCACTTGTCGAGGTGATCGTCAGGTTGTTGTATGTTCCCGGGGCAACGGTTTGCTGGGACGACAAAGCATCATAGGCTACAGTTCCTGCCCCGGTCCAGGTTTTTCCGGCGGGAATCGGCAATGCGGTAGTGTTTTGAGTACGCAATGTTCCGTTTATCGTAATTCCGGTCAGGTTGCCCGTCAGGGCATTTGTCCCCAAATTCAGCGTTTGGTCAAGCGCTACAAAAAGCGAACCGTTGACCACCACCGGATTGAGCAGCGACACCGTCTTAGGGGCGGCAAAACTGATCGTAAAGTTATTGACCAGGTTGGTCGTTCCAGGCGTCGTCTGATCAAAACTCAGCGATGGGCTGCTGCTTCCGTTAATTGCAATATTTGATGTCGCACTCCCTTTAAGGCCGCCGGCAATTGTATTGGTCACATTTCCACCCAATGTGAGTGTATTGCTGCCGATGGCCAATTTGCCGCTGCTAATTGTAAGGTTGGCCTGAATGGTCGTATCGCCTGATAAACTGGCATTTCCATGCAATACAAAATCATCTGCAATGCCGTTAAAAGCAGCATAATTTGTTGAAGGATTTGCGGAGAGCATGATGTCGTCAAGTGCAAATTCGTCAAAATCCGCAGTTCCTGAAACTACCGCGCCCGACCACCTGAAGTAGTAATAATTGTTGGCAGCGATATTCAGTCCGGTGATTGTTACGACCCTGTAACTCGCTTTCCAGCCCGGTGCGGCATCCGCGGCGTCAGCAGAAATGACATTGAGCTGCGGGATATTCGTATAGGCTGCATTGTCTGCGGAATAGCTGAAATTGAAACTGCTCGAAGCGGCCTGGTCGTTGTACACGTACACTTTATAGCCGATGCTCAGCGAAGTAATGGCAGCCCCGGTCTGGTTCTGGAAGCGCAGCGACACCGACCCGGGACTGAAATCGCCGGTGGCAGGCTGGACTCCCAGTGCCACATTGTTTGCCGAGGTGCTGAACGCATAGATTCCGCCATCAGAAACGCCGCCAGCGGATGCACCACGGCCAAATCCGCCATTGTTGTTGGTTCCGCTAAAAGGAATTGCGCCGTCTGCAAAACCCGCAACCGACCAGCCATTGGAGTCAAGCTTGCCTGCAGCGGGTACCGGAGCAATTCCGCTTCCCTGGAAAATTCCGGTATTTACGCCGGTAACCGTTGCATCAAAAGTAATGGTATTGATCGTATTCTGGTTTACAATTTGCCAACCGTAAGAAGCATTGAGTGTGGTCCTGCTGCCTGTGGCCGCAGTGGTGGTCAGGTAATTTTCAGTCCCGGCCGCGCCGTTGAATTCGTAGATGGCAACATGGTAAACTGTTGCAGCAGCCAATCCGGTCACGATGACTGAATTCCCGGTTCCTGAATAGACCACATAATTCCCGGTTCCGATCTGTGATCCGTTTCCGAATACTGCGGCTGCACTATAACTGGTTCCATCAACCGGCGGCGCATTTACGGCGCTGCCACTGCGGATTAAAACCAGTCTTTTGGCCCCATTCCCGCTAGTCCAGTTTACAGTAAAACCTGAATCGGTAACATTGGTGAAATTTACCGCAGATGCCTGTGTTGCAGGCTGCGCAGCCAATGCCGGGGCAACGAAAAATTCATCTGCGCCCATATCCGGCTGGGTGGCGCTTCTTGAACCGCCATCAATATCGGTAGTGATTGCAGCCAAAGGTGTTCCGAGGTTGTCCAGTGTTGTATTGGAAGCAGCTGGCAAGTGGAGGTCCGTTGCTGATGTAAAAACGGGCAATATAGATACAGAATTGGTGTCTTTTCCTGTAGCGGTTTTCCAATTCGCGAGCGATACCCTGTCGCTGCCCAAAAACCCAACGGGCTGCGAGTAGTAATCGTTAAAATCGATAAAGGTGTACGCTGAGGCGGCTACAGCCGAATATAGTGCATAACGCGTGCCTGTGTGGCTGCTGTTCAGGAAAATGTTGTTGCGCACGTCGAGTTCGCTTCCGCCGTTCACATACAATGCCGCAGAAGCACCGGTTTGGGCCGCAGCCATTGAAACCGTATTGAAGTACACCCTGATGTTTCGCCCGCTGCCAAGATATATCCCATGTGCGGTATTGGTTGTTGTCCCGTTTGACGCGATGTCACTCAGGAAATTATTGGACAGCAGCATGCCTGACGAATTGGCGGCATCGATTTCCAGGCTTAATGCCCTCATAATCCCGTAGCCCGTATTTTTAACATTGCTGATCTTATTTTCTGAAATGACACCGTTGCTGTTGGTTCCTTTAATCCACACCGCATATCCCACCATCGCGTTGGTGGTCAGTTTTACATCGCTTACCATATTCCGTTTTATGGTGTACCCCACTGCATTTTCAATTTCTATCGCACTGAGGTTCGGGTTGGAGTAACTGTTGTTGAGTACGCCCGAGATCACGTTGTCGGTAATGTTAAAAAGGCTGATGTTCGAAAGGTATATGGCGCGTGACGGTTTCTCTGTGTCGGCGGCGCTTCCGAGTACATTTGCGACAACCTGCACCCCGGTGCTCTGCAACGCCGGCGCACTGTTGCCATTGATGTAAATTCCCTGGCGCACATTTATAAATTCATTATTCGTCAATGCCAGCTGCGCATTTGGCGCTGTCGCTGCCGTTACGTTGATGGTATTGTTTGTCCCCAGGCTGTTGCTTCCCGAATAGATCCCTGAAAAGAGGAGCTGCTCCTGGTTCCGGTTTGCCATTTGGATCTTCGTATTGGCGATGCTGATATTAGACGCGCCATTGCTGCCGTTTGAACCGATCCATAAGGAGGTCCTTGCCAGGTAACTGATGTTGTCGTTGTTGTTTATGGAAAGGTTTCGGGTCGTGCCGCCGGTCGTATTGCTCCCATCGATGATAATATTGTCGGCCCCGTCGAACTGGATCACTGCAGGAACGCCGAGATACCCACTGCCATTGGGATTCGAAACAATGGAAACATTCCTTCCTGTATTGGGTTTGATCTTTAAGGTATTGACCGCGCTTGTCCCTGAAAACTGTGCAATTTTTAAAGGAAAAGTCTCGCCCGTGGCATTGCTGTATTCAGAATTGTCAAGCAAAAAAATGACCGGACCAGATACCCCGGCGGTATTGAGCCTCGCCACAGCATTTGTGAGGGTGTTGAACGGAAATGCCTGTGTGGCACCTACGACATAACTGCCGGATAAAGCCTGTGATAAGCCAAATAATGGCACCAGCAGGCATAAGAAAAATAGTGTTTTTTTCATGTCTGAAAAGTTTTAATAGGGTGTGGACTGCCAATACACGGACGATTGCCCGGCATAAAATATCAATGTGCCTTAAGGATCGGCACACTTGTCGTGCGGACAACGGCGATGCCTTTGCCCTTCCATAAAAAAACCGGAAACTAAATGAGGATTACTGTTGTGGATAAGTAGGATTTCATAGCGTGAAATTTGTGGGGGATTACTTCTTTTATTTTCGAAATTATGTATTTAATCGTTTAAAAGATGCATCTTGTCTGTTAAAATCTTTTTTTAATCCACAGCAATTGTATTTTCAGCCTCTTACAAAATGCCTGAAACCCCAGTCAATATTGCTTATTGCATTTTAATTGGTGTTAACAACTTTTTTTTACGATATGTGTAAATTTAACAGTGCTTTTTTGGATTGTAAGGGGATCGTTACAAATAAAAACGCCTCAAAAAGAATCGCTTAGGCTTTCCGAATATATTTCCCTGTTGCATAATCGTGAATTTTTATATCTTTTTCAGTTGAAAAAAGATACATGCCCACCATCAGGTTTTTTCACATATTTCCGCACGGCATCGCGGCTTTAGTATTTTTCTAACACCTTTTGGCACAATTCCTGCAAATGCCGCGGCATGATAAAGCACCTTATCCTTATAATTACAGCTGCGATTTCGGTTTCCTGTTCCACTCCATTTGAATTAAAAAACACGTTTCTTACGCCGGCCCCACGGGCCGCTTACGAACGGAAACTTGAGAGGGAATTTCCTGAGCTTTCGGGGTGGAAAACGGCCCATGCCCATGCGCTTCTGGCCCCGCGCAGCATTATGCTTCCACATGGTGGCCAGGGCGTTTTAAAAGCTGGGGAATTTCCCGTGTACAGCTATCGTTTTGAATTGAAGGCCGGGGAAGTGTTTGATGTGGAAGTGCTTACCGACAGCCTCTCCCAGCGCGTATTTGTCGATCTGTATGACGCCGGCAATACCGCCCAGCCCATCGCCAGCAATCCTGACGGATCCCATGCGCTGTATTTCCCGGCCGGCCATCCGTCAACATTTATACTGACTGTACAGCCCGAAGCAGGACTGGAAAGCACATGCACTGTATTGGCCAACAAAAGTCCGTTGTATGCCTTCCCCGTAGCCGGAAAAGGCAACAGCGCCATCCAGAGTTTCTGGGAGGCGCCACGCGACGGCGGGAAACGCGCCCACGAGGGAATTGATATTTTTGCCAAAAAAGGCACGCCTGTACTGGCGGTCGCCGATGGGGTGATTTCCGATACCGGCGACCGGGGCCTTGGCGGAAAGCAAGTCTGGCAGCGAACCGGCGTCTTCGGAAAATCAATTTACTACGCACACCTCGACCGGATCCTGGCCATTGCGGGAACAGCGGTTAAAGTTGGCGACACTTTAGGATATGTAGGCAATACCGGCAATGCCAAAGGCGGCCCGCCGCACCTGCACTTCGGGATTTATGAGAATTTCGGCCATGCCGTAGACCCGCTGCCATTTGTCTACCGGGTGAAGCGGGTTACCGCCGCACAATTCACAAGTGGCAAAGCTTCGAAAACTATAAAACGCCCATAATTGCATCCTGAAAAACTTTGTTGGAACGGCGCCGGGAAACAAAACCCTTTGGCTTTTAAGCCGGAAATTGTGCAACCGTATCCCGGGAATCGGTAAGCGTCCTTCCGTCCCGCATGGCTGCCTTTCGCTTACTTTCCGCATTTATTTTGTCACTCTCATGCAGGCCCCGTGACGGCAGGATAAAAAAAATGAAAACTGCGGCGGGCATGGATCCGTTGCACAGCGCCCTTGGCAGGGATACGCTGTCAGGGTTCCTGAAACAGCAGGACCGGCTCAGGGCGCTGTTGGAACATATAAAAAAGCAATACAGGCCAAAATAACCCGCATTGCTTTTTTTGAATGTGCCGGAATCATTGCATCGTTGCCTCCCGGGCAGGTTTTCGCCGCCATCCGCACTCCGCACTAAAGGCAGCTGGGCCTGTATGGCTCCGGCCTAATGCGGTCTTACATTTTCAATAACTTGTATTGCGACGTGCCACTTTTGGAAGTAATCCTGATGATGTACATCCCTGAATGGAACGCGCGGACATCCAGTTCCATATCCTGGTAAAAATCAGCATGGAATATTTCCTTGCCGGAAAGATCCACAACACTTATCACGGCATTGGTCACCTCGCCATCCTGGTGGAATGATACATAATCTGCGGCAGGATTCGGATATATCGTTGTTTTATTTTTTTCAAATCCTTCCGTTGCCATGCTGGTACACCTGTCAATGATCTGCTGGATGGTGCTGCAACCCACCCCGTTATTTATAATCGTGCCTGTGCCACCCGAATCCAGAAATCTGCAAACGCCGAGGACACTGCACATTGTGAGGTTCGGGCAATTTGAGATGTTTATCGGGCGGTCGGTCGTGAACACCACGTTGTCAAGCCCGTGCAAAGTAGTCAGGGCGGGCATATTCGAAAAGTTCACATACAGCGCTATGGAAGTCAGGTTTGAAAGCGCCGACAGGTCGGAAAGGGTTGTGGAATTCGACATGGTAAAATAGGAGCCAATCGAGGTCACATTGTCCAGGCCGCGCAGGCTCACCAGCCCGTTGCCACCTATATTCAACTGACCGCCGATCGCCGTTACACCCTCAAGGCCATGCAAATCGGTCAGTACGCCATATTCGATATTCAGGCCCCGCGTGATTTCGGTAAGGTGGCTCAGTGCCGTAATATCGGTCAGCACCGCATTGTTGGTAAAATTCAGGGCGCCCACCGATACCAGGTTTTCCAATCCGTGCAGATTGGCCAGCAACGGACAGTTGAATACGGCCAGTTCGCCAAATTTTGTAAACGCCGACAAGCCGTTCAGGTTGGTGATGTTGCTGCCGTTTATCAGCAGTGGCCCCGTAAATTCGGTACAGCCCGGGAAGCGCTGGGGAAAAGCATCCACCTGTGACTGGTTGGTTAGTGTGATTAGGGTTAAACTGCCACATTGTGCGGATACAGTAAGATTTGCTATTAATGCCAACAGCAGGAATTTGTAAAGGTTTTTCATGGTTTGTTTTTTATTTTACAAACCTCGATAATTGGACGATTTGAAAACATACGCAGAATGTCGTATATTTTCAGTTGCGGCTCGTTCGAAGCACCGTCATTGCGAGGACTACCGACGGAGCAATTTCTGGCGTTCGCCATGACGGGGTTACGGGTGGGTGTCGTCGCCCGGACGGGGTTGCCGCACTGCGCGCGCAATAATCCGGTTCCAAAACGCAATTTTACGGTTAGCATTGCGGCCCGTTCGAAGCACCATCATTGCGGGAGGAATGACGAAGTGCCAGCGTAGATTTGCATCTCTATAGTGGGTACGGACCGCAAATCCAGTGGTGTGTTGTAAATGTGGAATCATCCGCGGCCGTGAAAACCGTGCACCGCTGTTATTTCCTGACCAGCTTCAAGGTAGAAAAACCCGTTTCGGTTTGTACTCTTGCCCAGTAAAGTCCGGACGGCAAAGACGCTACGTCGACCGTTTTTTCAGTGAGGCTGACTGCTGCATGTTTCATGTGTTGCCCGGCGGCATTGTAAATGGTTATCCCTACAATGGCGTCGCGCGTCTCGAGCGTCACCTTGTCGGTTGCCGGATTCGGCCAGGCACTCATTTCTGTGACGGCCTGGTCCTTTAGGCCCAGCGCAGCTTCTTCGATCATCACATTAAAGCAAAGGTTTGGCAACATGGGAGACTGGTCTTCGGTAAAGATCATCCATCTGCCAAAGAAATACTGCGCACTCAGAAGTTTAAGGAATGGCTCCCCTGAGCCACTTGAGGCTGTTTCCTGATTGCGTGAAAATACAAATCTTGCGTTGGGGTTCCCGTTTAGCAGCGGATGATTTAATACAGTTGCATGGTTCGCGATATTGGCCGACGCAGCCGTGTGCTTGTAAGATACGACGCCGGGATCACCGGCGGTCGCCACAAAAAAGGAATTACCGGGTTCCATGAAGGTGCCGGGTGTCATATAGACATTCCAGCCGGGATTGCTTGTCCCCACCCATGATAAATACGCGAGTGTCGGATTGCCTACATTCCTGCGGGCCAGAAAGTTGTTGGTGACCACCGCGATTGCTGCGGTATTTCCATTCATATATGGATTATCCAGCCTTGAAACGACCAAAAATGAATTCTCTTCGGTCGCAACGTGCTGAAACACATTATTGGCTGACGGCATGTATACAAAATAGCTCGAGCCCGCTACCAAATTGGTTTCATCCTCATTGTAAATTGTCCATCTGGCTGCGGCCGTATTGTAGCGTACCCCGCTAAAGCGGTTGTTGTATACGCCCGCAAGCGTCGCATTAATCGGGTTGAACGCATGTGAAATAATAAATTTGGCGTTTGGATTGCCGTTCAGGGCTGGATGATCAAGAAACGTATGATCAGCCTCTGTATTTGCTACAGTCGCGGTATGTTTAAATATTTTATTTTGTGCGTTCAAACTTAAAATCGCCAGGCACAACATCAGATGGGTAAATATCTTTTTCATAATCTTCTTTTTTAGTGATTGTTTCGTCGTAAATTTCACTTAAAGTATTTTATGGTGGGTGCCTGATTATACCAATTGCCGGTTTGGGTAAATGAAAGGCTGAAAATCATATCGGCACCCGAAGGGATGTGTGGTCCCGTGCAGGATGCATTAAAATTTGTGCTGTAAGCGTTGTAGTAAACATTGTATCAGAGGGCGTTGTGGATAGCATCCTTTACGGCAAACATGAATGGCCAGTGTGCCTCCTGGCTCCTTCGCTAAAACGGTCCTCCAGACTGTTTTTTTTTTTCGCTCGGCCACCGGGCTGACATTGCCCATGGCAAAAAAAAAGCGTCGGAATAGTCGATGGGTAATTTTCATCGCAATTTGGAAATGGTGCTTTGCCTGCGCCAATTTTAGTGCAGGCTCAGTACGCGGTGGACTTGCCAGAGGCTGTCTTTGAGGCGCCAAAAGATCATAAATTTACTGGGGTGGCTTTGGCCGGATTCTGCATTGTTGGTGAAGCTGTGGTAGCCGATTTCGACGGCTCCGTAGTTGGGGATGGCGTAGACTTCGATGCTGCCCGGGGTGAGGTTTCGGGTTACTTTGCCGCAGATGTTTTTTTGAATGGATTCGATCAATTCTTTTTTTGAGGTGGTTAGACCACCACGGTCGTGGTAAAACTCGATGTCTTCGGCGGTAAGTTCAGCCATTTTACCGAGTTTGCAATGGTTGTAGGTATCGAAATACAGGCTGTCGCGCTTTACGATGGTTTGGTATAGTGGCTCGCTTGCGGGATCGTAGGGTTTGGGGATGTAGCGGTTGGGCTGTTGTTGGGCGTGGGCTACTGTTGTGACTAAAAGGGCAAGTCCAATAATGCCGAAAAGTATTGATTTTTTCATGATGATGGTATTGATTGATTGGGTTAGTCAATAATATTTCATTTTGTTACACCTTGGTGACAGCACCAAATTATCCTGTCTAGGCACCAGCAACTATTTTTTCTCTTACCTGAACTGCCCCAGTACCCTTTCCCGGGTTTGCTGTCGTTTAATTGGCTCGCCTGGGTGGCCCTATCGCCACAAATATCACCCGAGCCGAGGCCATCTGACGCGTATGGAACGCTGACGATGATGTACAGCATCATCATTGCGAAGAGGAACGACGAAGCGATCTCTCGCTGGCGTTTGGAATGACGCGGTTTCCGGATTAAAAAAACCGGATGCTTTTCAGGCATCCGGTTTTTTTATTTTGCTGTTGTCCAGTCAGGCTTTTTTTCGCCTTTGAGGTAATACCCGAACCATTGCATGACTTTCTGTGTCAGATCCTGCTGATGCGCCGGATCGTTAATGGTATGATCATCGCCCGGATAAACCAATAATATATTTTGCTTTCCGAGCCTTCGGAGTGCGAGATGGAATTCAATGCTCTGCTGCCAGTCTGCATGATCGTCCTTTTCGCCAGTCCACGATAACAAAGGTGTTGTGACATTCTGGACAAAATTTATCGGATTGTTGCGGTCGTAAGCAGGCCTGCCGTCGAACAGCGATTTGTCCATCCGCCATTGCTGGTTTTCGAAATGAAGCACTTGTGAAAAACCGGTACTGAAATCAACCGACAGGTAAAACCTTGTGAGATCGGCAACGGCTGCCCCTGAAATGGCTGTGGCGAACAAATCGGTTTGCGTGATGATGAAATTGGTTTCATAGCCTCCGAAAGAATGTCCAAGCAAGGCGATTTTTTTGGCATCTACCCGGCCTGTTGCAATAACTGCTTCGGTCGCGGAAGTGGTATAGTCCAGTGCTGAAAGTCCGGGATCATTTCTCGAGTATTCGATATCCGGCTGCAAGACGAAGTAGCCCTGCGTGGTCAAGTTGGCTTTGTTGAAACCGATCATATTGTAATCTGAAGGATTTTCGTAAAGGTTCAGTTCGTCTGTCCATCGCTGGTAGATGTTGACAACCATCGGGTATTTTTTAGTGGCGTCATAATTGGCCGGATAGTACAATGCAGCTTTGGAGAATTTCCCATTTTTAGTTTTGAATGAAATCAATTCCGAATGTCCCCAATTGTAGTTGGCCTGCTGCGGGTTGCTTTGTGCCAATGTCGTAATTTTTCCCGAAGCCATTTCGAGCATCTTAATTTCCCGTGGACTGTCAAATCGTTCCTGCGTACAGATGATCTTTCCGGCTGCTTTTGTCCAGTATGTGATTTGGGCAGCCTCATAAACAAGCCGCTTTAATCCAGTTTTGTGGCTCCAAGCATACAGCCCGGAATTCATCGTTTCGTTGTTGAATGCTTCAAATACAAGCGGGCTGCCCGAATGGACAACAGGACTTACAAGCCCGTGAAAATTATCGATCCAATAGGGCTGTTGTTTTCCGGCAATCCTGAAAGTTGTCTTTTGATCGTGCCCGTTGGTTAGGCGTACCGCACTTTTTCCCGGAACAATTTCCCAGATATCGAACTGGTCGTAAATAAAAACGGACTTGTCACCGGGCGACCAGCCGGCAAATCCCCAGCATCCCAGATCGCCGGGCGCATTGTCTGTGTTGTCGTCAAAGGCCACGTCGAGTTTTTGGGTCAGATCGATATGTTGTTGTTTCGCAATATCGTAACAGCTCCAATGACCTTTTTGCCAATACAAAATATATTTTCCGCCCGGCGACGCGACGACTTTTGAAATGTCTGCCGGCTGGTCATTCAGCAGCGTACTTTTTTCTCCTGTTTGCAGATCGGTCATGTAAAATGTCGTTTTTTCATACAGGCCCGAATGCTTCTGCCGCTCCATCGGGTTGAACGTTACGGCATTTTTTTGGTTGCCGTTGAAAAAGACCATCGGTTGCTCTTTCGATGTGAGCCGGCGAAAAATGTTTGTGTCCGGCTGCCATATCGCAATCTTTGCCGCCGATCCCCAATCGTTTTTAATGCGGTCGGGATAAATCCAGCGGTCCGCAGTATTCCATACCTGTACTTTGCCATTATCATCCGGCTTTTCTTTGTCGGCAAGCTCGAAAAAGACGGTGCTCCCATCATCAGAAATGTGCAGGCCTGCATTTTCCACACATGCTATTTCCATTTGTTGCGGGAAATCTTTTAACTGTTGGGCCAACAAAACGGAAAGTCGTTTTTGAGCAAAATCATAATGCCAGATTTTTTGGTCCGTTGCTCCTTGTCCCGAAAAAGTGGCCGCCTTTCCGTTTTCATTCCAGACGATCTGGAGCAAGCGGTAATCTGCTATATCGAATATGTTCGACGGCGCGGCAGCTCCAGCCAGGTTTAACAATCCTACCGATCCTGCTTTTACAAACAGCAGCCTGTCTTTTGCAGGATTCAGTGAAAAACTGGTAGCGCCTTCCAGCCGCTGCGATGTCCCGGTACTTAAATCCCTGATCTCTATCCGGGACTTGCCTTCCTTATCGCCTGACTGTATGACCAGTTTATGGCCTGCAAAAGCGAAAGCTTCCACATCAGGAATTCGTTGCTGCGTACCGTGTTGAAGGTCGACAATTTCCAGTTGCCGTTGCGGGGACAAACAGCCAAACCACTTTTCCGCAGCAAAACTTCCGTTATTGCCTTTTGCGAATGCAAATGACTGTTTTGAATTGGTGTTGATTACAAAAAGGGTGTCCATTCGCGAGTCGTACCTCTTTTTGTAACTGAGCCAGTTTCCTTTCTCAGAGGTCTTTTCGGGATAAACCGTTCCCCACAAGTGATAGTCGGCAGGTGACAGGTCTTTCTTTGGCATTACCTGTCCTATTGCAGGACAGGCCACCAGCCAAAAAACAAAAAAAAGGATCATTTGGTATCGTAACTTTTGTAGTGTTTTCATATTAATACCCTGTGTTTTGAGGACGTAAAAATGGATTGGCTAGCAGTTCTTTTTCAGGGAGCGGGAAAAGTTGGTCATTGGAATTCCAACCAGGCTTTCCCGCCAGTATCGCATCGATTGTTCCGGTTCGTTTCAGATCGAAAAAGCGGTGGCCAAGCTCGGTGAAGAATTCGACTCGCCTTTCTTTTTGTACCGCTTCGATGATCTCGTTTGCAGTTTCAGCGGTGGTGTCTGGAAGTCCTGCCTTGTGGCGGATCACGTCTACATCTTCTTTTGCGCCGATCAGATCGCCCTGTTTTGCACGTGCTTCCGCACGGATCAGGTACATTTCAGCCGTGCGCAGGATGATGGAATATTCCAGCGATGCAGCGGTATTGTACAATTCTTTGTATTTGTTGGCATGATACCATGAAGTCGTGCCGTCCGTGACTTCTTTTGTCCATGCGGATTTTCTGTTGTCGCCCGGTTCAAATGCTTCCATCAGGTTGTCGCTTAGTGAAACCATGGGTGGCGGACCTGACGTGAAAATAAAAGTCTGTGCCTCGAGCGTATTTGCAACCCCGTTCCTCGGGGCAAGTTGCCAGATCGTTGCGGGACTGTCTTTTAAAAATTCCGCTTCAAGCATTGCCGGAAAAACATAATCAGGGCTGTTCAGTACTGCCGAAGCTTCGTTAGCCGCTTCCGCCCATTCGCCTGCGTAAAGTGTTAGCCTTGCCAAAAGTGCGTGTGCCGCTGCTTTGTTCGGGCGCGTCCTTTCAGGATTTGTATAAGATTCCGGAAGTTGGCTCACGGCATTTTCAAGGTCTGCCCTGATTTTCGCGTAGATTGTTTGTACCGGAATCCTTGTTACCGTACTGTTCGCCCTGTAATCTGTTACTGTGACATATGGTATGTCTCCATACAGGTTCACGAGATAAAAGTGCAACAAAGCACGAACGAATAAAGCTTCACCTGTCAATTGGCTTTTCGTGGCATCATCAAGGGATTTGGAATTCGCTACGCCTTCCATAACGGCATTGGCGGCATACACCTGGCTGTAGGCGCTGTTCCAGAATTCGCCCACTTCATTGTTTGAAGCAATCAGCGCATTGTTGTAAAATGGCAACAGCGGACTTGTGCCGTTGCCGTAAAAATTAAGCTCGTCGGCATACACGCCGAGCAGGTTTGACAGTCCGGTGATTTGCCCGGTTAATAAACCCGTATCCCTGATGCGTGCATAAATATCGGTCATTGCCGCATTTGCCGTGGTTGCGTTTTCAAATACGGTTTGGGATGACAGTTGCGAATCCGACAGGTCCGTATCGACAAAACTGTCGCAGCTGCCCAGCAGCAGCACTAAAATGGCGTATATTTTTATATGGAATGTATTCATTGTTTTATGGTTTTGGTTAAAAAGTAAGCTGCAAGCCAGTCGTGATTATTTTCAGCGGCGGCAGCAATCCGCCGTTTGTAAACTCGGGATCGGCGCCTTTGTATTTGGTGACCGTCCACAGGTTTTGCCCCTGCAGCGACAGGCGGCAAATGATGCCATGCGTCCATTTCGTTGGAAGCTCATAAGCAAGTGAGATATTTTTAAGCCTTACAAATGAGGCATCGGTAGCGGCTTTGTCGCTGCCGCTGAATTTGTAATAGGCATCAACGGCTGCGCCGTCTGCACCTGAAGTGAACCTCTGGTATTCGGCGTTGTCTCCCGGCTGCTGCCAGGTATTGCCGACAGCGTCCGAGGCCATGTTTATTGCCCCGCCGGGAAGCCCCAAAATGCGTGTAAAGTTGTAGTTCTGCTGTTTTACAAACTGGAACAGAAAGTCAAGCTGGATGCCATAATACGATATCGTGTTCTGCACGCCGCCATAATATTTCGGGCTGAAATCCTTTACCAATTGCTGGTCGTCGGGTGCCGATATCACGCCATCGCCATTGTAGTCTGTAAAAGTATAAAGCCCGGTTTGGGGATCAACGCCTGTGGATTGGTACAACTTCCTGATGTTGACGGATTGTCCGATTACAAATGTGTTGGCGTAGGTCGAGCCTTCAAGCCCGGGAAAGGACAGCAGCCTGTTTTTTGGAATGGTCAGGTTGATGCTGGTGTTCCACTTGAAATTTCCTTTGCGGATGTTTGCGGTTGCGAGGGTAAATTCCAGTCCCGTATTTTCGACGGTAGCGTCGAGGTTGGCCTGTATGGAACTAAATCCCGTAGTTCCCGGCAATGGCAATCCCACAAGCTGGCTTGAAGAGCGGTTGCGGAACCACGCAGTGGTGAGGAAAATGCGGTCACTGAGAAATCCGGTTTCGAGGGCAAGCTCCAGTTTCTTATTGACTTCCCAGCCGAAATCAGGATTGTAGAGTCGTGTTGGCGTTAATCCGGTGGCGCTGCCGTAGCCTGTGGCGGTCGTTGAATAGGTGTCGAGATACTGATAATCTCCGATCTGATCACTTCCGGTTGTGCCGTAACTTCCGCGCAACTTCCCAAAGCTTAAAAATTCCGCGTGGTTCCTAATCCAGCTTTCATTAGAGAATACCCATGCTACGCCAACTGCGCCGAAGTTCGCAAAGCGGCTGTCCGGCCCGAAACGGCTGGAGCCATCGCGCCTGCCTGTAACATTCACGATATATTTCTTGTCCCAGTTGAAATTCGCACGACCGAAAAATGCCTGGTATCTGTAGATGGTTTCATTGTCTGCTAAGATGTTTTTTTCAGTAGCGGCAGACAAGTTGTACAGCAGGCTGTTGCTTGAATAGCCAAAGCCACTCTGGATCATTTGGTTGCTTTGCTGGTTCTGGAAAGTCCCGCCGACAAGCAAATCAACCTTCGCTTTGCCAAAATCCGTTTCCCAGTTGATCTGCGGTTCTGCGATCCATGAGCGTCGCGCCGTATTGTTGATGAATATGCCGGAACTTTCGGCGCCAAGGCCATAGGCGGGATCGTACATGGTGTATGGCAGGCTGCTGCTTTCGGTAAAGTGCAGGTCGGTAAAACCGAAACTGGATCGCAGTTCGAGGCCTTTAAATAATTCGTATGATATTAATGAATTTGCGACGAGGTCGCCCGTATCGGTAAGGTATTTTCCTTCGAGATTCCGAAGTGGATTGTTGAAAGTGCTGTTCTCCCAGTTTAAGTCTCCATTTGCGTCATACAGCGAAGGGGCGTTTGGTGGCAGATACAACGCTTCGCGGGTTAAATCAGAACCTGGCTGGTTGTTCTTTTGTTTGGTGTAACCGCCGGTTAGGCTAATCTTAAATTTCTCATCTTCCGATTTGTGATTGATGCTAAAATGAACATTGGCTTTTTTGTAAAGAAAATCACCCGGAAAGACGGTGGTTTCAGAATGGAAATTCCCGCTGACTAAAAACTGGGTTTGTTCGCTGCCGCCGGATACCGATACATTAGCGGCGTTAATTTCTGAATTGCCGCCGAAGAGTTTTTTTTGCCAGTCGGTCTGGCGGTTTTGATCCCAGGTGCCGTTAATGTCATAGGCATATGCCGGAATGGTGGTGATGCCATCATTGGCAAATGCCTGCCGTCGCATGTCAAGGTATTGCTGGGTGTTCATTAAATCCATAAAACGTGTGACGTGGCCTGAGCCAGCCGAAACGCCCGCGGTGATTTTGGTCTTGCCTGCCTTGCCCCTTTTTATGGTGAGCAGCACCACACCGTTTGCGCCCCGTGATCCGTAAATGGCGGTGGCATCGGCATCTTTGAGGATTTCGATACTTTCAATGTCGTCAGGATTGATGCTGTTCAATGGGCTTGCGACTGTGGACAGCGGTGTTGAAGTTTGGGTCGCTCCTATCGGGTCTGAGGCATACGGTACGCCGTCAATAATGTACAATGGTGCGTTGCCGTCAGCCCGTAAGCTGTTTTGCCCGCGAATCTGGATGTTGAAGCCGCCGCCGGGAATGCCGGAATCCTGCGTGATGTTTACCCCTGCCATCCTGCCCTGCATTGCGGCAAGTATATTCGTTACCGGTTGTTTTTCAATGTCTTTTGCAGTGATCTTGGAAATGCTTCCGGTACGCTCTTTGTCTTTTACTTTGTAGTAGCCTGCATTTACCGTGACTTCTTTGAGGTCGTTGACGTCTTCTTCGAGTTGCACGGTAAGGTGTGTTTTGTTGTTAATCGTAAGTACTTGCGTTTTAAAACCGAGGTATTCGAAGATTAAAGTATCGTTTCCGTTGGCGGCGATAGAGAATTTTCCATCTTCGCCGGAAATGGCGGTGGCGTTTTTCCCTTTAACGGTGATGGTGACGCCCGTCATGGGCATGTTGTTGTAGGTTACGGTTCCTGTAATTGTGGTTTGTTGTTGCGCTGTCATTTCGAGCGCAGTCGAGAAATCTGTATGGCTTGTAGCAAAAGATTGTCCGCTTACAATGCATGCCAATATGCAATATAAAAGCGTCCAACCTTTAAATAGTAAAAGGTTTTTCATAATTTTGAATAGTTAAATGAAACGAAAGTTTTGTTTGTCTTAAAGTCCCCTGTTTAGTTTGCCGACTGATGGGGGCTTTTTTTTGCGGCTCCGCCGCGGGTTAGGGTGGTTTTGTCATAGGCGTTGTTGTTTTTTTAATTAGTTTCTGTTAAGTTCCATTCGCAGTACGTCATTGCGAGTGAGGCACGAACGAAGCAATCTCTTCCGGCTACTCCCGCTTTAATTTTTCTTTTTTTCATCGATAAAAAAAGAAACAAAAAAATCTAGCCATGACTGTTCGGCGACCTGCTAATTCTCGATTCTGAAACCAGCCGAACTCGCTGCGCTCAGACAGCGGCTGATTTTTTCAGAATCTTCAAATTGCAGGTGCCCGCCTGCCACAGTCTAATGGCGGAAGATTAGTCATTGCAATTTTGTCTATCCATTAATGGCTGTTTATGCGTAATACAATCTGCGCAAACTGAGCAATTATTAATTATTCATTATTAATTATTAATTAACTACGCGCAAACCACGTCATTATCAATTATCCATTGTCCATTATCAATTAATGAAGCACTGTTCCCGGCCTAACTAACCCAAAACCAATTTTACGACCGGGTAACAGGCATCAACGTGGTATTTAAATCCTTACGCAAGCAGCGCAATATTATTTATCCACAAAGCAGCTACGCGCAAACTGCGGTATTATCCGTTTTGATTTTTTAAGCGCAAACCGCGCATTATAACCCGAGGCGCAGCCGAACTGGGCGTAGCCAATTGTTCATTATTAATTCGTCCTCGAAAGTTTAATCCAGCAACAATCACCCGGCACAAAAACTGCCAAATACCATGAACTATAGCTTCCCGCCGTTATGCACGCGAAAAAACCATCGAAATCGATTGCGAAACTTAAATGAAGATTGCCCTGAATGTGAAGTTTACACTGGATTTTTTGGCCATAAAAAAGCGTGGAACTCATCTTATCGAATAGAGGTACTGGCGGCACCCAACCACAATAAGTGAGCCCACGCCTAGGTCGTGAGCATCTTACTTATCCTCTTGTGGTTTTAAAAACGCCAGTTTTCTACTCAAGATTCAAAGCGAATGCTTCTAATGTTTTTGAAGTATCGCAAAACTACATAACTATAATGGTATTTCCCAAATTGTCAGTTTTTTTTTCAAATATATAAAAAAATATACACATCCATATATGGATGTGTATATTTTTTTAAAAAGCCTGTTCTTTCGCCTTTTAAAATCATGGAAGAAAATACAGAAATAGAAATTATTGAAATTATAATTTCAAGTATTGATCTATATTCAATAGAGAAAGTTAAACAGTTAAGAAATGCTGCAAGGCCAAAAATTTCTCAAGGGGATTTATCCCGTAGATTAGATTTGGCCGATGGATTTGTAAGCAAAGTTGAAAGTTATAAGCAGCCATCAAGATACAATCTTCAACAACTTAATAAACTAGTAAAAATCTTTCATCTGAACTCATATCAAGATTTTTTCGGAAATGAAATAATACCTGAAGATCTATTAAAAGTTAGAGTTGAAATTAAAAAAAGTAAAGTTTGGAATCCTAAAACTAAGAAATTTCGTTCAGAGAGAGCTGCTACGATACTACGTAAAACTCCGTTGAACGAAAAGGAATTTGAACTATGGAAAAATAACGATTTGAAATATTTGACATTTATTCAATAACATGACATAAAAATTCACTGTTCAATGTTTCTCTCTTTTTTAACCTCCAAGTTTATGTTCAAGATTTTCATTTGCGAGGAGCTATTGTTCGCTAGACCGTTTTTATCTGTTATGCATTCACGAGCAAAGTGAACATCAAGAATATGATAAGAATGAATGTTATTAGCATAAGTTTGTTATTAAATATATAAGTAGCGCTTTGGAATTCATTGCAGTTTTCCCGTAAAAATTATTATTTTTTGAATGGTAGCATTAGTATTTCCTAGTATTGTATACATTAGCAATGTAAGCGAAAAATTATCCGTTTATTTTCGGAATAGTGATATTCGCTTTTACCTTGTTGTTCCTAATTTTGGGGAAATCTTAAAACTGAGAAGTCTCTAATAAAATTAACTATTCTTATGAAAACAAATTAAATGCATATAAAATCATTTTACATAGATAACTTTAGAGGTTACAGAAAATTCAAATTACACTCTGAAAAAGATTTGAATGTTTTAACTGGAATAAATAATAGTGGCAAAACTACAATTCTTGAAGCGATTTCGATATGGAATGAACTGTTTGGTTATTTAATATCAAAAGCCCTAAGAGGCGATAGTAAAAATTCAATTCACCAAAATGATTTTCGTTTTTCGCATAAAAACGGAAATTATTTTGATTACCGTAAGTTTAATTCAGTAAGAACCTCAGGTTATAAGGATATTTTCTATAATCTTAATTCATCAAATAAAATTACAATTTCTGCTGTGCTTAAAAATGCTACAGACGAGATTGAAATTGCATTTGTTATAAATGAAGCAAGTGGAAACAATTACAATGTAGTTTTAAAAGACCATGATAGTTTTGATTTTCCCAAATTCAATAGACTTTTCATGTTTTTACCTAACCCAATCGGTTGCTTTTTTTCTTCACCTATAGCAACATTACCCACAAGTGAAGAATTTTCATTAGCGCCAAAAATCAAAGAAGGTGTCAAAACAAGGCAATCAGTATTATTTTTCCGAAATCGACTTTTCAATTTATATCAATCTGGCGCAGATTTTCAAATATATAAAACTAAGTTATCACAAATTCTTTTTAATGATTCTAATTCGATCGAGTTTAGGATTATCGGAGATATTAATATTGACATTTTTATTTCTATTGAAGTAAATATAAAAAATAAGGGATATAAAAATATTTCTTTGTTAGGTAGTGGAACGATACAAATTATGGAAATTCTTTTACATCTTTTTGAAGCTAAAAAAGATTTAAACGTAATTTTGCTAGATGAACCAGACAGCCATATTCATCGTGATATTCAAAAAAGACTTATAAAAGAATTGTCTAACAGTCAAATTCAGTTCTTTTTGACAACTCATAATGAGGCGCTTATAAGAAGTACAAATCCTAAAAATATATTTTTTATAGAAAACGATGTTTCAAATAACACATTGACAGAATACAAACCGATTTATAATAAAACCTTAACAGCAAAAAAATCTGGTATTTCACCATCTTACCACTCACATATCATGCATAAGATTGGAGCGGAAAATTCATTAGACATTTTGAACGCTCTCGAAGCCGATAAGATATTTTTTGTTGAAGGATCAGACGATAGCGATTACATTCGAAAGATAATGGAAATCAATAATTTAAATATAGATTGTGTATTTTGGGCATTTGACGGATTAGATAATTTAATAAGTAAAATTAAACATTATAAAGTTTTTTTCAATGGTATTGGGAATGTCGCCGGACTTTGGAATAAATGCTCAATTATTGTAGATGCCGACTACACAACGGATATTCAAAAATCAATTTTAAAGACGAGGCTATCTGAAAAAACGGGATTGTTAACATTTATTTGGGATACATATACGATTGAGTCGTCAATATTGAAAGATAAAATATCACTAGCAAATATTTTATTTCAATTCGCAACTGAAAAAGGATATGGAAAAACATTAAATGATATACATCTTGCAATAGAAAAAATTTATTCAGAATATACAACTGAGAAAATTAGTTTAATGGATGATTCTGAATTATTTTGTAACAGCGTTCAAGGACAGATTGATTCAAGAAAATCTAATTTGAGAAATAGTTTAGAAATTTCAAAAGTTTATACTGGCAATAATCTCTCTAATTCTTATAGAATATATTGTAAAGAACAATTTAAAACGGGATTGATTGATCATATTTGCAATAAGGATGATGTTGAAGCAATTTTAGTAAAAATATTTGGTGAACTGGGATTTATAATTGACACAACTATAGAAAATAGGATTTATGAACTATTGCCATTTATTGATACTACAAATCAGCCCAACGAATGGAATGATTTAGCCAATTTCATCAAATAAATCTAGGTACTAAAGCCCGTGTTAGCAATCAAGGAGATTTATGAAAATCGACGATTCATTTTCACGAAGAAATTATATCTTAGCACAGAGAGATCTTTCGCTTTAATCTACAACTTACAGTTACAGGCGAAATGTTAGCCGTCACCTTAAACAAATATAATGCTAGAATTGAAAGATTTACTTAACGCTAAAATTTCCTACCAAGAAAATACTTGGTCAGAAATATCAAAGGAATACTCCATCAACAATATTTTGGATATCATCAAATCTGATAATCATAAATTTCAAATAGAACAGTTGCGAACTGCGCTCGAGAAAGGCGATAAAGAATACTACGATAGTTATAAAAAACGTTTACCTGCGATTACTTTTAGTGCTACATTTGAAAAAAAAAGATTAAAAGAAAATCTAAAAATTTACAATCCTGTTATTGTAATAGACATTGACAAGTTGGATGATGAAAGTTTACAAAAGGTTCATGAACATCTTTCCAATGATAAGTACGTAACTTCTTTTTGGCGTTCGCCGTCAAACAGAGGCTTTAAAGGATTGGTCTCTTTGAACTATTCTTTAAACTTTCCGGAATTCAATATTGATTTACTCCATAAAAGCGCTTTCAAAAAGTTATCCGAGTACTTTCATAAAACATACGAGATAGTTTTAGATAGCAGTGGTAATGACATTACTAGATTATGTTTCCTTTCGCATGATACTGAACTAGTTCTAAAACCAGAAATAGCTGAATTCGTAATAGAGGTAAATGACATCAAATTGGATTTCAAACAAATTACTAAAGAAAATAAAAAGCTAAACCTTTCAAATAGAAAAGATTTACTTTACAATCCGTTCGGAAGAAACAATCAATTTGATAGAAAATTCATTTCTGATATAATCAGATACTTAGATAGGAGAAAAATCTCAATTACGAATTCTTATGCAGATTGGTGTAAAGTCGCAATGGCGATTTCTAATTCATTCACTTATGAAATCGGTGTAAAATATTTTTTAAAATTAAGTGCACTTGACAAAGAAAAATTTAATGAAATTATTTGCATCAATTTTTTAAATAATTGCTATGAAACGAGAAAAGGTAATGTTAATTTTAGTACTATTGTATATCTAGCAAACTTGCAAGGTTTCAAAACAAAATATCAAAAAAATGGGGTGCCTAAGGGGGAAGGTTAGTCCTACTCAAGTATCACTCTCAAATACGGTAAAGCACTGCCAGAGAGCTTAAAAGAGGCTAGGCTATAATATGTCAGTATCTTTGTCAATATGTGTTAAATCACTTTACAGGAACCCCACTATTTGATATGAAAAATTTTGAAGACTACTTTTCCGATAATGAAATTATTCGGCACATTTGTAAAATACGAGTAAAACTTGCCAAGAGTAGGTCAAAAAAGCATTTGCTCCATTTACTCACGAACAACGAAAAATTCAACTATCATAAACTAAAGAAAGAATCAAATAATGAATTTGAAAAATATCAAGAAACACTATTAAATGAACTTTCTAAAATTTTGCCTGCAAGGAAAAGATGGATTAAATTAGGAGAAATATCTAGAAGAAAAACAAATTCCAAAAATCAGTTTTTGACTTCGAATGATAAAAATTTCTATTCAATTCTTAAAACAATAAAAAAATATAAAAAGCAAGGCTCAACGGTAGAATGGCTTTTAAATTTACAAAAGTTCATTGATGAAATTAGAACTACTGCGCTTTCGAATGCTTATGCCGTTTCAACACCAATTATTTTACCACAATTAAAAGATCCAGGCAAGAAAAAAGACATCAATGAATGCAGACCAATTTGTTTATTCGGATTAAAGGATAGGATTATTCTTAGTGCTACAAATAAATTTTTAACCCAATTATTTGACAATCAATTTCATGACAGTTCTTACGCTTTCAGGGCAAAAAAAAATAAAGAAGGTAAAATTTTGTCACATCATGATTGCATTAAAGATATTCTAGAATATAGAATCCAACACAATGAAGCCGAGCTCTATGTTGTTGAGTGCGATATTAAAAAATTCTATGATACAGTCAACCATAAAATCGTGAGGGAACTATTCTATGAGTTAAAAGATTGTCTAAAAGATGACTTTTTAAATATAGATCTAAATTTTCCTATCAGAATATTTGAAAGTTATTTAGAATGCTTCGCATTCAATATAAATATCCCAAAACCTGATGAATTAGAATACTGGGATTCTTATAAAATTCAAAATGGTGAATTTTCATGGGTTAACAATATTCTATTTGAACATTATGAAAGTATTTCAGAAGAACGAATTGGCGTGCCACAAGGCGGTGCTCTATCCGGTCTAATAGCAAATATATATTTGAATAAAGCTGACAAGGTTTTACAAAATTCGCCTGTTTTATATCAGCGATTTTGTGACGATATGATAATTATTCATCCAAATAAAGATGAATGTATAAAAGCAAAAGAATTATATTTAGGTGTACTTAATGAATTGAAACTTTTCCCTCATCCATTCAAGGTCGATAACGAATTGATTAATATTGATGAAGATCAACAATTTGTTAACTACAAACCATTTTGGAGTGGCAAATCAAAAGGCCCTTTTAAGTGGTCATCACTATCTGAAAAAGGATTTCCTTGGATAGGCTTTGTCGGTTACGAAATTAATCATAATGGAGATTTACGTGTTAGAAAGAGTTCATTTGAAAAAGAGATAGCGAAACAAAAAAAGATTATTAAAGAAATCGAAAAAGCTATCAGTATAGAAATGCGTAAACCAAAAGGAACTGCGACAGAGTCTGCAATTAATAGATTAGTAGGAATGTCTGTTGGCAGGATTGGATTAGATAACTTTGAAGAAGTTTCAGCAGACCTTTGTTGGAAAAATGGGTTTAAAGAGTTAACATTAAACAAACATACATTAAGACAAATCAAAGGTCTAGACAGAAATAGAAGTAAGCAGTATTATAAGTTTTTAAAAAATATAAAAGATCCGGAAATTGATCCTGAAAAACCTCAAAAAAGAGAAGTTATTCATTACAACAAACCATTCAGTTATTTCTATCAAATTTTAGAACGTGATCATAAAGCGAACGCCTAACCGCGTTTTCAAGAATTTGCTGATTTTCGGTAAGTTGAACTTCTAAATTCACAAAGAAACTTTTATCTTGGTGGAGAAAACTGAGTCCGCTAGGATCAGCAACTGCGCTTAAGCGTCGACACGTTAGGCGCAACTCTTACAGACATTATGGAAGAAATAATTTATAAAATAGATAATTGGTCAATCATCAAATTGTTAGGAGGTTTTTCAATAACACTCATAGCAATTATTTTATTCTTTTCAAATTATTTGAAGAAAATACTCAATCGAGCAATTGATTACAAATATGAAAAAAAACTTGAGGATGTAAAAGGTGAAATTGAGAAAAATAATTCAACTCTTAGTTCAATAATTCAAAACTATTTTTCATCATCTCAAAAAATATTAGATAAAAAAATTCATGCTTACGAGGAGCTTTGGACATCGATAATAGAATTTAAATCGTTTATTCCAGGAGGCATCAATTTAGTTTTTCAAATTTTAACTGATGAAGAGTTAAATGATAATAAAGCTTATGAAAATTTACAAAACAATGGAACTTTAGGAAAAATGTTAAGCCTCTATAATCACGAGGAAGAAATGAAAAAATTTGCCAATAAAGAAGATCGATTGATGAAATTTCAACCATATATAAGTGATGAAATGTACAAATTATTCTTTGTATACAGAGCTCTTGTTGGACGCATAACTCATCAATTTATATGGGAATTTCAAAATAAGAAAGTTTATAATTGGAAGAAAGACAAAAGTTTAAATGGCTTACTTATGATAGTTTTGACTGAGAAGGAATTAAAATATATATACTCAATTGAAATTAGCGCTTTACCCAATCTACTGGACTTATTAGAATATAAAATTTTACAGGATTTTAGAACAAACCTTAATATTAAAGACTCCACAAATGATTCAATTGAATATTTAATAGATATAGAAAAAATCTTCGGAATTTCAAAGAGCAACGCCTAACCGCCGGTAAGCGAAATTGTCAATGTATAGTTTGATTGCGTTTGTTTATTAGGTAGAAAGTTTTAACTTGGCGGAGAGAATTTAAGTCGCATCGATCCGCAACTGAGGAATACCGGTGACACGTTAGCGGTAATGCTAAAAAATGGAGATAAATCAACAATCCAAAATCATCAAAATTTCAAATAAAAAAGTATGAGCGAAAATGAAAACAAACGAATTGATATAACTTCGACCGCTATCGAAATGACAGTCGATCTAGCTAAGAGTTTTATTGAAAAACTTTTAGGTGCTTCATTTGAAGAAACTGGTTTATTAATTGCCGATAATATTAAACTCATACGATTTAAAAACCAAATCAAAATTCTAACTAAAGCACAAAAAATAGTAAATGAAAATAATATCGATATAAAGAAAATTTCACTAAAGCAATTAGTTCCTTTATTGGAGTATTCAAGTCTTGAGGATGATGAAACTCTTCAAGATAAATGGACAAATTTGATGGTCAACTTTATTGATTCGAATGAAAATTATACTTCAACTATATTTCCATTTATTTAAATCAAGTCTCCACAAATGAATTGAAGATTCTTGAAATGTTTTACACACTACCCAAAATAGATACTAATTCTAAGGGTTTTAGAAAAATAGAATTTGACAATCTTGTTAGATTGGGAGTTATTGTACAATCGTATGACGATGAAATATTTATATACAACGAAGATGAAGTTAATGTCATACCTTTTTATTTCAATATAACAGACCTCGGGAAAGAATTTTTTAAATGTTGTTTACCTAGAAAGTAATACAATTCATTAATTGTTAGTTTCCATATAGAACTACCACAAACCGTGGGAAAACGCAATCGCAGTGATTTTGGTAGCCGGAAGTTGTAGTTTCACGAAGAAAGTTTATCTTCGGTAGAGAGAACTCGCGTTTGATGGAATCGCGTTTGCGCAATTCGGCGAAACATTAGTGACAACTTTATAAACAACCTGATTTCACATGAAAACACTTTACGTTGATGATACTTATTGCAAATCAGATAGGTCCGATAAAACTCATAGAATTCATCTTTTTGGAGGAATATTGATTGACAAAGCAGATGAACCTAAGTTGTTAGAAGTTATCTCTAATGCAAAATCTAAATACACTCATCCAAATTTGCCTGTAAAATGGAATTTTAAAGACACTGTCATTAAAGACAAGTTTACCGAATTCAATAGAATTGATGAGTATAAACTTATGCTTGCAAATTCTAATTCTTGGCGTAAAGAAATAATCCAAAATTCATTAAATTTAAACTACAGTATAATTTGCGGAATCATCGAGGGTTATTCTGACGATGCTAAAATTGCTAAAAAAACTAAACCCGAATTTCTTAAATATTCTTTCGAAAATCTTTTAATGAGATTGGGGATTGATGCTAAGGGAAACAATTATGAAACATACGTTATTGTAGATTGGCCTCCTGATGGAAATCCACAGCCATTAGTGCAAGCTTACTATCGTCTATTTCATCAAGGAAAATCGTCTGCAGGGACTAAATTACAATGTGGAAAGTTATCTGACTGTAATTATTTTCATTCGTTACTTTTTGCAAAATGCAATCATAGTCCACTTTTACAATTTAGTGATCTTATTGTTGGTTCAATTAAAGATTATTTAGAAGCAAAACTTTCCAAACGACAAAACTTATTTGCATCCGAAATATTCAATCTTTATAAAGAGAAAATCAGAAATGGAAATGGAAAAATACTTGGCTATGGGATAATCCCACCATCTACCAATCCTTCATTTAAAGCAAAGATAAAATGCATTTTCGAACAATAAAACTGCCACTAAAAGCGCAGTTACGTCATCGCCGTCTTTTTCGTAACTTGGGTATTCATATTTTAGAATAAAGTTTTACGTCGGTAGATAGTAGTACAACATTAGCTGTGATCTAAAGAAAAAAAGTTTAATACCATATTGATATATGTTTCACAAAAACGGCATTGAACAAAACTCAATCAAAACTGACAGATTGCGAATAACGAATTACAGATTTGGATCGTTTCAGGAAATGATCGAAATTCAAAAAACGTTGATAAATACTTTCAAAAGGATTTTCCGCTATCGGAAAATGTAAAGGCTAATAATAGAAAATTTTATAAGAAATTAATTTTAAAAAGGTAAAGACGCACTAAACATCTTTACCTTTTTTCTAATTTTCAATTATCAATTAGGATAGACAGCACATAAGTCTGCCTCTAATTGCTCTATAGTAATCCACTCCGAACAATTTGTGGTTATCGGTTCTGAATGATCAATTAAGGACTTAAACAACTGCTCAACAATTTTGAACTTATTTTCGTCTGTAGAGATTGTCTGTAGGGCATTATATGGTTTATTTTCTTTAATTTCTTCTCCAAAATAAGCTTCTTCAAAGTTTGGGAGCGATGCAAGAAGCCTGACTTTACTTCCAGCTGGCCTCGAAGCTACACTTTGCAAAATGTTAGGATTATTTCCCCAGGCAGGGTTCTTTTTTGTTCCATCTTTGGTCATTATCCTGTCAGAATCATGTAATACAGAATAGTCGGCACCAAATTGATTTAAAATTTTTACCAGAGAGACAATTGTGGCTTTTCCTCTAGCACGAATTACATGCACATCTTTATAAAGTTGAGGTTTTTTATTTTTTATATAATTAAATGCCGTGTATTCCGTATCTCCCTCGACAATTATAACTTTTCCACCAAAAAAGAATTCCGCGACATAAGGATCGCATAAATTAAGTAGCTTAAGGTTTACCATATCATCATCCCCTAATTTTGCTTTTTCTGGTCGAAAAACAGTTGTCCCCTGAATCTCACCATTTTTATTCTTTTCGACACGAACAATACTTGTATTATTTCTAGAAAAATCTATGAACACTGGTGAGTGAGTTGTAACCATTACCTGCCAATTTCCTCCATTTGGTAAGTTATATAAAACGTTACAAGCTTCTCTAATTGCATTGGGATGTAGACAAATTTCAGGTTCATCAAGCAAGAGCAAATGCGGCCTATTAGGTTTTCCGTCTTCACGAACTTTCTGATTTATTTCAGACACATACTTCAACGCTGTCCAAAGCAATGTCCGTCTGGCTCCACTTCCTTGTTTTTCAATGGAGCTTTGATAGCCGCCTTTTGGTCCCATCGTTAAATCCGCATCCGGAGATAAAAATTTCAAGTCAATTTGATCAGAAACTTTAGCATCGAAATTCACTTCGTAATTTGGAAAAATATTTGATATTAGCTTAGATAACTCAAGATTTGCTTTATTGATTTCGTCCCGTGATTCATCAACAATTTTACTTTGAAGCTGTCCTACTTTTTGTAAAAGCTGCTGATATTCGCTTTCTTCTTCGTTAGCAGATTGCATTCCTTTAATTTTATCTTGAATTCCTGCCAAAATTATTTTTTTGATTACATCGGTTTGTGATTCGGGCGTATCGAATGCCTTCACAGAATGAGGATCAGGTCGGCGCGAATTTGCAATATTCGCAGGTCCGAAAGGGAAACTCGTTTCATGCCAATCCTCGGTAGTTGTATCCCAACCTTGTCTTTCTGGTTGAGCTGCATCTTTCTTCCATGTCCATCTTTCCTTCACTAACCATCCACCTTCAACTTCTTTGATCCATTTCGCTCCAACTCGCTCATCATAAACTATAGTATGGAGTTCAATTTGCGGTAAATTATTTTCATCAATTGTCCTATTAGGGAAGTCATCCATCGACAATTTTGCGGCGTTGCTCCCGTCGGACATTGCAATTTCATATGCTCTAAGAAGTGAACTTTTTCCGACATTGTTCGGGCCTACTAATACCACTATATCGTCAAGGTCGATTTCTACTCCAACCGAACCAATACATCTAAAATTCTTTACGATTAATTTTGTTAGTCTTGGATTTGGCATTGATAAGATTATTTCTTCATCTTCTGCATTTTTTTTGGCCATAATTTTTTGTTTTAAGTTGATATTTTAAGTTTAAGTACTATTAATTAGCCGCTGACGCGTTAATTACATTAATATTAAATTGATTCATTGCAGATGGAGGAAAAACTTTTAATGAGAAAGCCTTCGTTGAATTAGGCTCATAAAAATTGTAAAGTATATATTCCTTTGTTTCAATTACTGTTTGCGTTTGCGATAGAAAAGAGAAGCTTAGCACCACATCTTTGTATCGAGCCATGGTAGCTGTATTTTTTATTGTCCCAACTACATTATACCCATCAGTTTTATATTCTGCACTATGAAAAATTCCAGCATTTCTTGTTTTGACACTGTTTGGCGTCATAGTCGCTTTTGCTGTAAGATATGGTACAGGATCGAATTGTTCCTGTTTTTTTAATTCCAACTTTAGTTCTTCCGGCGACAAATGCTTTTCTGAATTCGTGGTATTACAGGAAAATATGGTGAATAGAATTATTAGTGTGAGAATTTGCTTCATGTTTATATATTTTTAAGAAAATCATCTTCTGAAAGGATTTCCATCGTTGAACCTTTGTTTATCATTTTAACTGCTTTATCCTGTTTACTGCTCATCCCATCTTCTCCCACCACTCGGTAATCCTGATAGCCTACAACCAAAAAATCGGTATCATTTGTTACACTACTGCCAATGTTGCCACCAACGTCTGCAATGATTTGCTGTGCAGCAGATCTAACCATCGAAGATAAGGTGCCGGTAAAAACTATTGTCCTGCCATAGAAAATCGATTCTTGATTGTGTTTGGCAGAATCACCAACAATCTTGGCTGCGTCGTGGGGCTTCCTTATTCTTTTGGTTTCAGAAGGTTTATATCCGCCATGAAATAAGCGCCCAACAGAAGTTTTCAATTTTTCAGGGAAATCTTCAAGTGAATACACATTAGCAATATCAAAAGCTTTCAAAGCCAGTTCAGCTGTAGCCCTGCTGTCCGGTCCTGCCCTATGATGTATCAGATCAATATTGTTGTGATTGCATAATGTTTTGAGATCATAAGCAGACAGCCCATTCCAAACTTTCTTTGAGAAAATATAACTGCATGAGTAGTCGAGCGAAGGATAAGGTAGTGCGTAAGCGTCTAACGTTCTGCGCAGAACACTCATATCAAATCCTGCATTATGCGCGATTAGAAATTGATTTTCCACCAATGGCTTAATTTCTTCCCAAAGCCTATTGAATTCTGGTTCGTTGGCTACGTGGCGTGGGGTTATGCCATGAATCAACGTATTGAAGTAATCAAATTCTTCGTACATTGGCTTGATAAGCCATGACCTTGTTTCTATAATTTGTCTGTTTTTTACAAATGTCAATCCTATCTCACAAGGACTGTCGCGTTGGGCTGTGGCTGTTTCGAAATCTATTGTGATGAAATCCATATTTTGTATGTTAGTAATAAATAATTAGTTGATGAATTGGCTCGACTTCATTTTTATTAAAACGATGAAGTTTAAACTGTTTCAATTTCCTCCACTTCCTCAATCATTTCCTCAGCCACTTTCTGATACCGTTCCCAATCCAGTCGTTTCTGTGCATCATTTGCAATCTCTTCTTCAATTACCAAACTCTCCCGGTAATGCCTCGCTTCTGCTACCATGGTCCACTTGGCGGGTATTTCCATTTTTTCGACTTCGGCAATGACATCTGCCAATTGCACTTTGAAAAATTCCTTTCGCGGATTAACTTTGTTGATTTGCAAGCGTAGGAATTTTCTATGCAGTTCCTTTTCCAGTTTTGGCGCATCGTCACTGTAAATCATCGAATGCACATCAAATTCGAACGGTACGCTTGCATCTCCGAGTTCGCGGATCCGGTCTAACGGTTCAAGCCTTCGCGTCATACCGATTTTGTACACATTTTCGCCAAACGAACCGATGTTTGAAATGACGTATACATTGCCTGAGCGCGTTTGTTGTGCCATCGATATGGCACGTTGGTTTTTGTCTTCTGCAAATTTCAGTTTCTCTTCAAGTTCCCGGAGTTTGTCCTCATACATCGCCCTTTGCGCATCAGTGGCCTGCCCCACTGCCTTTTGTGCTTTTTCGATAAGTCTTTTTAAAGTATCTTCTTCTTTTTGGGCATCGCGGATGGCCTTTTCAAATTCGCGGCGTGCTTTTTCCTCTTCGCGAATCTGCTCCTTGATCCTGCGTTGCTCTTCCTGTTCTTCCCATTTGAGTTCCTGGGTAATTACCGCCCATTTGAGTTCGTCGAGACGCGCCGCCAGATATTCGGGAGTAATAACTGCGTTGCGGAAGGCTTTTCCGTTGTTGTTGACTACCTGATAGGCATCTTTTATTTTTTGGTCAAGCGTGCCATAATTATCTTTTGTTACCTGAGAAAGAATAGAGTCCACTTTTCCATTAAAGGCATCGAGTACAAAATTGACTGCCGTTTCTTTCCTGTGGCGTTCTGCATAATCACATTGGGCGGCCGTACCATTTCTTTGCATAAGTCTCGACCTTTCGCGTGTATATTTTAATTTCTCGCCGCCTTCCTTATGACCGAATTCGCTGGCGAGATCATCAAGTAAACTGAATGTTGGGATCAGGTAGGAATCGCCGTACCCTTCGATAATATTTTTCATTGCTTTCGCGGTCCTCTCCAGCTCGTTTGAGTTTTGAAGTGCGTAATAAGCATCTCCTGCAATTTCTTTTGCTTTTGTATTGGCTTCGTCGATGATTGTCTTTGCTTCCGCCGTAACTGTATTTAGTAATGCTTCGGCTTCGCGGGTGTACTTGGAAGCATCGATGTTGGCCTTCAACTTGATGTCTTTGGCTTTAAACTTTGCCTCCTGCAATTCACGCCTGGCTTCATCGAGCAGTTGGCTGATATTTTTGCCTGCTTCATACCATAACTCGTCTATTTTTAACTGGGTATCTAAAATTCCCTCGTATTTGCCGAGCGCTGTTACACGTATGTTTAGTTCGGTCTTTTCACGATCCAAAATGAGGTTTTTATACTCAAGCTCGTTCACTTCATTTGTCAGTTTTACATTTTTTTGGTTTGCAGTGTTTAGCTGCATCGTTAGAATGGAAACTTTGGTTTTGGCGCTTTGGGATGCTGTAAGCCACAGAATAAAAAATAAAAGCGCTGCGATGAAAAATAGCACTGCCATATTAGCTTTTGCTTTTTAGTTCTTCTATTTTACTTTTTGCATCATTAAATGCCGTTTCAATAGCATCTGCATCTTCAACAAATGCAGTGGCGTCAGAACCGTATTTTTCCAGTTTGAGATACCAGGTACTTTTGCCTTTTTTCACATAGTAGCCTACCTGAAAACCATCGACCGTAGTGAATTTATTCTCCATGTAATCCGGATTTGCCGCGATGTCGCCGTCAACAGTACTTTTTAAGGTTTTGAGCGCTTTAATAATCTCGAGAAGATCTGCATATTCAATGGAAGCAGTAGCTGTATTGTATTTTCCTTCTTTAGAAATTTGATAGAAGTAGCCGTTTATGGTGCCGCTGCTGATTTTGCGAATCCGTGTCTCAGCGATCCCGCCATATGATAATTTTAAAGATGGCAGTTCAGAATCAGTAAACCTTGTTATCGTCCCGGCTTTTGATGCGAATACATCCATTTTGGTTTCAATTGTTTTTATTTCTTTTTTTGCTTCCTGTGCCGAAGTGTTCAAATGAAAAATAAGGAGCGTAAGGATTGTGATTTTGTGTATCATGGTTAAAATGTATTTTGAGTGATATTCTATTTATTATTCTTTGCTATTGATTTTTCAATGAAAATGCTGATCTGGGAAATAACCTGATCGGCGCTATTCTGTGCCGGAACAAATTTGAAGTTGTGGCAATTCGATTGGTTTAGCCATTGCGACCATACGGCTCCCATAATTTCAAAATCGGTGGGATGCAATACTGACACGCCGTTTTTATCGGTCGAACGGTCTACCATTTCAACGACGATCAGGTTCACCTCAGCCAGACTAGGATTCTTCAGGGGATTAATCTGGTAAGACGGATTGTCATTAATGAACGTTTCCAGATCATCGTTTTTCGTCTTGTTGAACTCAACCCTGATCTTATCGATTGTTTTTTTGCTAAGATTGTATCCCTTCTGTGCAGTAGCGTTTTCAATATAGCCATCGGTAAACAGGATTATAATATTTTCTGTGGAAACTACACCTTCAATCCCTGGGGACAATTCAAATTTCTCGACGCTGCTATTTGACAGCACATTATTGACAGTACTGTTAAGATAGCTGTAAATATCTGATCCGCTGGGATTTTTGATTTGCGTATCATAAAGCAATTTGACCTGTGATTTGCATCGACTGACATCTTTTTTCAAACCGCTCCGTATGTAATCCGAGCGCAATAATTGTTTGGTGCCAAACTTTTCAAAGTCGATTATAAAGTCCTCTGAATTTATCTGCTCAGAATTGAGTGCGCCGCGATTGATAAAATCCAGACTGTAAGTGTCTTTCTGGAGACTGCTCCTGCCGCCAATTTTGAGAAATTTGTTTCCAATAGCGTCATATAGGCCGTTTATAATAACCGTATCGTTTACTGGTTTAGGATGTATTTTCGGATCAATCCGATTGGACAAATCCGGGGCAATAATAACATTCAGATTTTTAATTTCGATTTGCTCCGGTGCCTTTCCTTCCTGGGGATCTTTTGTACAAGTAGACAGCAATATTGAAAATAGCAGGGTTGATAACAATTTCATACTTCGATTATGCCGTTAGGTTGTAGTGCTCTATTTTTTGGTTTTTCCAAGTTTCAATTTCGATTATTGCAACTGCTGTTTTTCGCTCGGCGATTTGCATGGAATAAGTGTCATGTAGATATTTGCTCCAGCCTTCCAGAAAAACATTTATCCTGTCTTCAAGCGCTGAAACGGATATGGGGAGTTTGTCGTTTGCAATATGGCTTTTGTAGATGTTCGAAAAATTGATCAGTCTTTCTTTTCCTTGTTCCAATTCCTGTTTTAGAAGTGTAATGGCGTCATTGAATTTGATTGGAAGGTTGTCGAGGATCAATTTAAACTTTTCAATTTCCCGATTTATGGTGGTAATTTTGATTTCGACGTTGTTGTTCTCAAGTTCTATTTTATGGACTTCTTCCTGTTTTAAAAGTAATTCCTGCTGAAGCTGTTCTATTAACAGCCGGTTTTTGCGTTCATCTGAAGTAGGATTGCGGTCGTCAAATAATGCAAACAATTTTGTAGTGACAATTTTGAAGAGGTAAATGCTTAAGGCACCAAATACAAAAACAAGCCAGAAATTATCCGAAGTGAATACTTCCAGGAAACCCAGCTTAGTGTTTGTGACATTTGTCGCGTATTCAATCTGATTGATATTTCTTGAAACCTTGAATGCGATAAAAATATCGACTATTATTATGAGCAGCAACCAATAATGCTGTCGAAACCATCGAACGACTGCGTTTGGCTGTTTATCATTTACCAGATTGATTTTGAAAATATGAAGCAATCCGAGACAATATGGAAGACCTACAAAAAACAACAAAAATAATATCCCGCCTGTTCCTTTGCTTCCAATTTTCTCAAACACATGCGGGTTGAAAATTTCCGGTACTTCAATCGTTCTGCCACGCAGCAGTATTTCGTTGATATCTTCCTTAGAAAAAACCAATATGTATGCAACCGAGGAATAAAAAACAAATATATAACTGGCTAAAACAAAAAACATGAAGAAGCAGGTCAACATTATCGGCCAGCTGATTGCAGGCTTTATAAATTCCCTTTCAGCAAACTTTATTTTGTTCAGGATCACTTCAATGGCTTCTCTGATGAATGGTATACGTGTATTGTTATTGTTTTTCAGTTCAATATTTAATGTATCTTTCTCACTTTCCAGATCGAGGGTACTGCGTTTTGCATTTTCGACATTGACCCTGTTTTCTTCTGTTATCCTTTTTTCTTCATACGATATTTTGCTTTCAAGGCTTTCAACTGACAACCGTTGCTGTTCTTCTATTTTTGTACTCAGTTTATTCTTTCGTTCTTCGATAACATCAATGTCATTTATGAAATTCGAATAAACGCTGTCCATTGCCTGTGGCAATACCTGATGATCGCCATTGTTGTCTTTAGACCTGGTGTATCCATTCTGACGCAACAACTCTTTATCAAAGTTACCTACCTCCGCTGCGATGATGCTGTCAAGTACACTTTTGAATTCTTTTATGCTCTGTTCCTGAATGCTTTGAGGCTGGTGTGTATTTCCGATTGGGTCTGTCACTACCATTGCTTTTTCGATTTTTTCGGATTTCAATATCTGGTCCAGTGCCTCGCCCTGGCTTAAGCGAATTGACCTTGATTTTATGTTATTAAAAGTGTCAATTAACTCATTGACAGTCTTTTCGTAACTTGTGACAATGACAGTTTCATGATTATTTGTTTTCGCATTTACTGTCCAGTTATAGGATCCTGAAATTGCCAACTTCTTATCGATGACACAAAACTTTTGGTGCATCATGCCGTAGCCAACATTCTTGATGCTTATCACTTCCGCCCCTTGGGATTTCAAACCCGAAAAATCCAATTTATCATTGTCAGATTGCTCCGAAAGTATGATCGAGACCCTGACATTTTCTTTTAATTTGGATTCCAAGGCCGCAAATAATTCCGGGTCGGTAAACCACGCCATGGCTACAAGGATTTCATCTTTAGCCTGCGTTATTTCAAAAAAGATCCTTTCGAAAATTTGTTTGTTGTCTGTAAGAGTGTCTTGTAAAAAAGCGGTTTCCATATGGCTATATTTTAACGATTAACTGAAGTTCTATGTAGTGTATTTAAAGTTTTTTCGATTTCTTCTTAGCCTTTTTTGTAGTAACCGCTTTCTTTTCTACCGGGGCGCTACACACGCCGCACGTTCCGCCGTCCTTTGCACAATGCTTGCACCCCGAGCAATTTTTGCAGGCGCCACAATAATCAGAACCAGTGCAACCGCGGCTTTCGCAACTTGAAGCGATCAGTTTGCCCGATTTTGTTTGTGCAACTGCCATCGTGCTGCACAATAGCAGCATAAAAAATAAGATTCGTTTCATATGAGATTTATTTAGTTTTCATAACCACACATCGTCAGGCCAATATTCTCTGCGGCTGACTTACTACTTTCCTCTACCGTGTGTTTGCATCGTTTTAACCCACGGCAGTTGCTGTTAAAATGATACCGTTTCGCTCCTGCGCTTTTACACACGTACACTACAGCATCATCCGCTGTCGTATTTTCGGCAGCGTGGCTGTTCATTACAGGCATCAACATATTAGAAGTGGATAATGCAGGAGTGTGAACCGGAAGATTCTCGGTTTTTTCCTGACAGCCGGCCATACCACAAAGCCAAAGCAAGATGAGTGCCTTGCGGCACCACATTGTTTTTTTCATTATTTGTTTGTTTTTAGGTTCTGGCGGGTAACTTATGGCCGGGGCCTGTTTTGGCTGATATTTTATTAAGTGTGGTATTTACTTGGCGTAATTTTAACAAATAAATTAACACTTTAATGGTTTTGATGTGAATTTTCGATAAAGCGCATGGTTATCGGGTGAGTAACATTCAGAGACGGATGCTTCAATGCTTGCGGTTGTCTTTTTCCGTCTTTTGGTAACGCAGCCAGAATTTATCGGGCGCGACACCGGACATTGTCTTTGTTGGCAGCGGGTCTTTTTCCCCACAAAAATCTTTGCGTTCCGATTCCATGACCTCTTTTTCAGGATAATTCGTGATTGCCGTTACATAAAAATCATTCATAATTTTCTGCCTTGCGTCGTTGGCACCAATGGTGTAATTCAGCACGTTGTAAAATTTCAGCGGCGTATTTTCAGCTGTAAACGATTTGGTGGTGACCTTGCGGGCCGAAGGAAAGCGTAACATGTCACAGTCGCGGTAGATTTCGCGTGTAATGTCGTATTCGGAAATGCGTTTTGCCGTATTCGGCGGGATTGCGATGGTTTTTGCTTCGAGAACCTCAACGCCGTTCATTTGGCTGTCGACAACAGTGGATGAAAAGGTGTTGATGATGCCGTAGCGCCCGAAGCCCATACCAGCTGTTTTCGAAGTGACTGCGTTGTTGCCTGACAAGAAGGTGCGGTTCTGGAAATAATCATGGGCCACGCCGTTCATTACATAAAAACTTTCGTCGAGGTGCAGGTAGATGACTTCTGCGGTTTTGTTGTAAAAAGTAAATCCCGCATTTCCGTTCTCTGACCACAGGTCGTAGCTCACGCGGCAATGGTCATTTTCATAACTCATGGCATGGTCGCTTTTGGCTTTGACGGTTTCAGACGCGGTTTGGTATACCTGGTAAAAGTGGGTGCTGCTGCAGGAGGTTAAAGTGGCAGCGAGCAATAAAGCTAAGGGTAATGTTTTGCAATGCATCGTTATTGGTTTAGGAACCAAACTTAAACGGAATTGCCATGGCAGCTTTACGGAAAACCGTAAATGCTGATTATTTTTTCGGATTTATTGACGGTTTGCTTCTATAAATTGCTTCGTGGAAATGCCCTTCCGGTGCAGTTTCCTGATCTCCCATGGCGCTACGGGCTCTTTGTCTTTCCACAGCCCTGCCCTGCTTTTGCGCGCTTGTATTTCAAGATTGGACAGCAACACATCTTTCGAGTATTTTTTGTAGTGCCAGGCATAACCGGCACGGATCATTTCGGTAGAAATGTCTTTTCCGTTTGGCAGGCTTGCCCGTGCGACAGTTCTTCCGTAACGGTCGATCGTAACGGCATGGACGGTTACCATTTTACCGAAACACAGGGCGGAAAGGTATTTTTTCGATGCTTTTGCAAACGGCATCCCTTTTTCCGGAGCATCTATCGCGTCTACCCGGATGCGGACGGGCTTGTCGTTTTCGAGAATTGTGAAAGTGTCGCCGTCGGCGATTGTAATGACTTTATAAGTCACGGGAGGTGCCGCAAAAGCGGTGAGAAAAAGTACAGTGATAAGAAGCGATAATTGACGCATGTTGTTTGTATTGGTGGTTAAACTTAACAAAAAAAACACCTTTAAAGGTGTTTTCAAAACTGTTTTTTAAAATGGCCTTTAACTCGTGTGGCACGAAGGGCAACAGGTCTTGCAGCCATTGGACTGCGAATAGGTCTTCTTCGATTCTTTTACCGCATCGGCGCAGTTGTCGAACTGCCCCAGGTATTTCCGGTTGTCTGCATCAGGAAAATACCTGCAATCGCTCAGGTGCACTTCATGATCGCCGTTGGCCTGCTTGTTTTTGTTCACATAATAGCTTTTCATAATGGTTTGTTTTAAAATTCAACCAAAACTAACCCGTACATCAACAGCTACGATACGGTTTTCCGTAAACTGAAGTTATTTTTTATATGACTTTCAGGTCTTTAGCGAGGCTTACCAGATGCACGCTATTTTGTGCTCCGAAGGCCACCTTGAGCTTGCTGATCCGCTTTTCAATGGCGCTGGTGCTATAGGGCTCTAAGTTTATTTTTTTGAAATGCGCTGCGATGTCAGTTGTCTTGCATCCTGTGGCCAACTGGTGCAGCAGCGCGACATCATAATCGTCGATGTCATTAAGTGATTTGTCATGCAGCTTTGCACTGACCTCAGGTGAAATATAAGATTCTCCGGAAGCCACTTCGCCAATGGCCTGTACGAGCTGCCGGATGCTTTGCCTGCCTTTGAAAACGTAACCAGCGATGCCGTGTTTTTTAAAAAGGGACTGGATCTGCAAAGCACGGTCTTCAACCGAAAACACAATAATTTCGAGTTCGGGTTGCATGGGGCGTACAGCGGCGATCAGGTCTTCACCTGAAGCAAGCTTCGCTTCGCGATGGTCAGAGATAAATGACAGGTCAGTGATCAGGAGATCGTAGGGTGCGCCATCCTGCACGGCCCTCTTGACTTTTACCCATGCGTCGTCGCAGTAATGCGAATACGTCGCTGTAAGGGATAATTGATCTAATGCTTCTTTTACGGCGATGTTGTGTCCGTCTGTGTCTTCGGCGACTAAAATTTTCTTAAACATAACTGGTGTTTTCTGGCGGGTATAAAATGGTTAACTGCAAACCTTTCCCGGGTTCGGATTCAAAAATAATGCGGCCTCCGATAGCATGGATACGGTTTTCCACATTTCGCAGGCCATTTTTTGAAAATATTGTCGATGCATCTATTCCAACACCGTTGTCGTTGTAGCTGATTTTTGCTTTTTTGCCTTCCATCGCAAACTGCAACACGACATTTTTAGCATGGCTGTGTTTTTTCATATTGACCATCAACTCCTGCAGTACCCTGTAAATGGTTTGTTTTTTATCGGCTTCCATCGTCTGCCATGGCATGGCATCCAGCCCGCGAATCATGACCTTGATTTGGTCACTTTGATATTCTGCAAGCATCTGGCGCAATTGCAATCGATAATTCTCACCTGTATCTATCGGGCTGTTTTCACGTGAGATGTCGCGGGCGCGGTCGTAAATGCTGTCCAGATTTGTCAGCAAGGTTTCTTTTGTCAAATTATCTGACAAATCCTGCGTTTGTGTGAAGGTGATCGTATTGAACACGTCATTTGCAAGTTCGTCGTGGACTTTTTTGGATATGCGTTGTTCTGTGTGGTAAGCCTCTAAAATCTTTTCCTTTTTATGCCGTTTGCGGTACAACAGGAAAAGCAGGCGTGCGATAACGGCAAATACAATTAGCAGCACCGCCAGTCCAATATTGATCCATAAGCTCCTTTCCATCTGCAGTGCGCGCAATTGGGTCTGGGTCCTGAGCATGCGGTTTTCTTCATTCGCTATTTTAGAATCGTATTTAATTTTGGCAAACTGGTTCCTGGCTTTTTGCCTTACCTGATCTACACTGTCTTTTATGCTTATATATAGATTTGAATATTTCCAGCTGTCAGGCACGTTTTTTTCGGACAGCAACCGGAGCGACTCTAGTCTGTCACTGCTGCTGTGCAGCAAAGTAGCTTTTTGGTAGGCTGCATGGGCACAGGCAATGAAACGTTTGTAATCTGTTTGCCTGTAATATTCTGCCAGGTGGATCAGTGAGGCTACAGTCCCAAAAATGTCGTTGCTTTTTTCCCGCAATTCAAAAGCTTCCCGTAAATAAGAAAACGATTCTGGATCGCCCAAATGAAAAAGGCTGTAACCAAGATTATCCTTTACCTGCGTATACAAAACGGGGTCTGCTTTCAAAGATGCGGCTGTGGCAATTCCTGTAAGTAACGATGCCGCTTTCCTATAATCCTCTGTCGACATATACACTAGGGCAATGTTGTTTAATACTGAATTCCGAAACGCACTGTCAGTATTTAATTTATATGCTTTATAGTAATATTTTAAAGCATTTTCCGGTTCATACATATTGGTATAAGCGAGGCCGTAGTTGTTGTAAGCGAGCGCAAGATATACCGAATCCAAATTTGTTTTTGGCATTTTCGGCAGAAATTTCAGCCCCGCTGTCGTAGTATTCTCAAATTCTGCAAAATCGTTGTATGTATAATGCATATAAGCCATGTTGGTGAGTTTTTCAACAACGGCCAGGCTGTCTTTCCTTACTTCGCAAAGGATCCGGGAGGCATTGTAGTAAAAATAAGCACTGTCCGGTTTGTCCTTTTCGGCAAAATGCTTCCCAATCATAAAAAACGCATTTGCGAGGTTCATGGTATCTTTCTTGCTGCGTGAAAGTTTGGCGTAGGATTGTAGAAATGATGCTGCCCGGTTTGGGAAAGCGGATTGCAGTAAAGGATATTTTATGGTAAAAGCACTCCAGACCAGAAAAGCGCTGTCCAATTTTACGGAAGCGTCGAAAGCTTTTGTAGCACTGTCGAGTCGGCGGTTTGGCGACAACGCCGGGTTTACCGCTGCTTTGAGCTGGCGGTTAATCTCAGCAACGTCTTTTTGATCCCTGTTTGATTTATTGCGTTTGCAAGATGTCGAAAACAATGCGATGGCCAGTACGGCAAATAAAAATGGGGAATATAACTTTTTGGTTACCATTCCCCGAAATTACTAAAATAAACTACACGACAATGCCTTTATGGCTTAGGCGGTGTTACGGGTGTTCCCGGTGTGGAACCCTGTCCGCCAATGGGACCGGAATCTGCAGCATTAACGGTATTTCCTGCCGGAATAGCATCGGCAGTGCATGAAAATAATGAACACGAAAAAATAAATAACACGGATAAAATAATGACTTTTTTCATCTTTTAGATTTTTAGAATTACACATGGATATTGCGGTCGGTACTGAAGGTCAGCCCGGGATGATTTGGTTCCGCAACACGGTTTAAGGAACTATTCCTTGCTTTTTTGGGAAGTAAGCGTGCTGTAGCAGAAGTTTGGGAGGATACTTCCCGGATCTTCTTTTTGCTTCTGTACAGCAGCACTTTATCAGAACCAGTTTTGTACATTTGCCCTGATTGCAAGCCGGGGCGGTAACTGATTCTGAGGCAAAGGAATGGCGTTTAAGTGCAGTGTTTTCAAGGAAATTCCGGTCGTTCCGATCATTCCGTTACAATTCCGATTATTCTGAAAATTCCGATATATTTATGGAGACAATTACTTTTGATACCTATGAAAATGCCGTCCAAAAGTTCTATGAGATAGTAAAAAATGAGGATCTTACGGGCAGGCTTGAAAACATTTCGCCAGCAGTTTTGAGGGAACTTTGCCTTGGGCTTTACAGCGCAGGGTTGAATGCAGACGATCTGCATATATTTCGCAATTTTTTTAACGTAAATAAAGATGTTGATTTAAAGAAGGCTATAGAAGGCTTTGATATTGGCAGATCGAAGTCAGTGATAAATTTTGTTAAAAAAGGAACTTCCCCTACTGATAAATTAAGGGTGGAAATGGCGGCGATACTCATTGGATTTAAGCCTAGGCCTTTTAAAGCTTTTTCTTTAAAATTAAGACGAGATAATACCCACACATCTCCTCAAGCGTTTCAAGAGGGCGAAGCCATAGAAGAAGCCACATCTTTTCCGGAAGACATCAATCCTACAGGATTTAATATGAAGGAGCCAAATAATGATCAGACCATTGAAGCTCCTTTGTCAGGCGGAAATCCACCGGAAATATCAAAGCAAAAAAAGCTTTATATACCAGCATTAATTGCAGTTGCATTACTATTTGCAGCGTACATGGTAAGGAAAGAAATTTTTCCTCCAAAAGATTGCCTGCAATGGAACACCGATCACTATGAAGCTGTTTCCTGTAAAGGCGCAAAAATCGAGTCGTTGTATGAAGCGCGAATTATTGAATGGAATGCTGAACTTCTAACCTTTAGAAAATTGGCAGTTACAACAAAAACGAGATTTTTCATTAACGGAAAGCCTGCGGTTTGGTACAGTAAGGATAATAATGTGGTTGAATTTTTTAATGCGCCTGGTGTACACCCAATTACCGGCGAATCTTTAAAGCCTGTAACGCGCCATATTGTGGAGACTTACGGACTGATTCCATAATAACCTATTGCGGATGCGGATGAAGTGGTATTTGCCGCCAATGTTTGAGAAGGATAGGGATTAATTCGCTGCGCTCGTTCGGCTGCGCCTCGGGTGATAATTGACAATGGATAGTTGATAATTATTTTGAGGAAGGGCAAAAGGAATAAGGCAGAAGGCATTGGATTGTGTATTTTGGAAAGGCAAAAGGCAAAAGATAGTAGATTGTCGCAGGGTATTTTTGATGGGTAATTGGTTTTTGAGAAGGCAAAAGGGACAAATTTTGTTGTGACCCTTTATAAATAGCCGCCTTTGTGTGAACTTCCCTTTCCTGATTTGTAATGTTTGGTTTGAGCGCTGGCTGTTCCTAGGATTAAAATAAGCTGAGTAATTGAAGTAATTTTTTCATAAATATTATTGACCTAATGCCACCGATGGCAAACACTTAAATTTGAACTGCTTCTTTTTAAAACCAGCATTAAGCCATGATCGGCATTGTATCCGATTGGTATGGTGCGGCCTAAATCCGTTTACACTTTTTAAAATATGTTTTGCGCCTCTAAGGAATGATTCCCTCAAATTCATCAATCAGCTCTTGCCGCTTCCTGCGGTTTCCTGATGGCCGAAATTTGCAAAATTTGATTAAAAGATTCAGTCTGTGCTTGTCGAAGACCATAAAAAGAAAGACTTAGACAACTAAGTGTGACATTTAACAATAATACCGATTGCTCACAACACCTTACAAAAAAAGAAATAGAACCTTTTTGATTCCAGAACCGTTTTATCATTACTATATCGTTTGCATTTTACAGGAGTAAATTTAATTCTATAAATAAAGATTTTACTTACTTTTTTATACGTATTTGTCTTTTTATCGATAAAAAAGGTATTTAATCTATATTTTTAGAAATTTTTCTATATTTGCCTTTCAATAGTAATTAACAAAAACAAACATTATGAAACAAAAAATTACTTTTATTTTATTAGGACTATTTTGTCTTTTCTCAACAAATGTTAGCGCATCTTTATCTAAAGGCGATCTTGCAGTTATCGGGATGAATAGTGACGTAGATGCCGCAGGTTCCACCATACGTAGTTTTGCGTTGGTGGCGCTTAATACTATTGCTGCGAATGAGGTCATTTACATTACCGACCGTGGTTGGGTTAACCCTTTTGGTTCCTCTCCAGGAAGTTTTACTGGCGTTACTACATTAGATGGAACTATTCAATGGACGCCATCTGTTGCTGTACCTGCGGGCACGGTGATCCTATTTAAGGTTAACATGGCATCGGCTGTTTCAAAAACTGTTTCAGCCGTTAAAGGAGATGGTACCGCTTTTCCCTCAGGAGATTTTTCAATAGCTTTGGGATGGACCAATTCCATTGTTACCTCATTACCCTGGAATAATACTACCGGAGATCAGTTGCTTATTTATCAGGGTGATACCACGAACCCATCATTTATATTTGCTTTTAATAACGTCAGAACTACCGGCACCACCAACACCTCTGGTGGATGGTTTACAAATCCTACAGGAGCCACTACTGGAGTTAATACAGGAACAAACAGTATCCTTTATAGTGAAATACCATCTACTCTTGGCGCTGATTACGCAGTAGGCTTTATTTCCAACAGCACAACTCAAACAAGGTTTCCAAACGAAAAATATGTTCCCAGTTTATCAACAGGAACTAAAACACAATGGTTAGCAAATATCACCAATACAACAAACTGGACCAACCCAAATGTTTCTAGTTCACCGTATAATTTTAACCAGGGCTTTGGTGCCACCAATTTAACAAGCTTTGATTTAGGTACTACTGTAGCGCTATCAAGTGTGACTACCGCAGCAGCAACAGGCGTGGGTGCAGTAAAAGCGACATTGGGAGGAGATGTTACTGCCGATGGAGGAGCAACTGTAACAGAAAGAGGTATTGTTTGGGCAACAACTGCTGATCCAACTACAGCTGATACTACAATCACTAACGGAACCGGAACTGGAAGTTTTAGTGCAATTATTACTTCTTTACCAGCAGGAACGCTGGTTCACTTTAGAGCGTATGCCATCAATTCAGCAGGCACCAGTTATGGATCAGATTTGACTTTTACGACCAATGCTGCTTTATCTGCAAGTTCCAGTCAAACAAATGTGTCTTGCTTTGGAGGTTCTAATGGAACAGCTACTTTAAATCCTTCGGGAGGGGTCTCTCCTTACAGCTATGTATGGAGTCCGGCTGGGGGAACTGCTGCAACGGCAACTGGATTAACCTCCGGATCTTATACCTGCACGATAACAGATAGTGAATCTACACAAATTTCCAAAAACTTTACAATCACACAACCAACAGCCATTTCAGTAACGCCTGCTTCACAAACCAATATTTCTTGTAATGGGGGTTCTAATGGAGCTGCTACCGTGAATACTCCAACCGGTGGTGCCGGTGGATATACATACAACTGGACTCCTGGTAATCCAACAGGTGACGGAACAGCTTCTGTAACTGGACTTACTGCTGGAACCTGGACCTGTACGGTGACCGATGCTAACTCATGTACGGCTTCTCAAAGCTTTACAGTAACGCAGCCAACTGCGCTTTCGGTAACACCTTCTTCACAAACCAATATTTCTTGTAATGGGGGTTCGAATGGAGCCGCTGCCGTGAATACACCAACCGGTGGTGCCGGTGGATATACATACAACTGGACTCCTGGTAATCCAACAGGTGACGGAACAGCTTCTGTAACTGGACTTACTGCTGGAACCTGGACCTGTACGGTGACCGATGCAAATTCTTGTACGGCTTCCCAAAGCTTTACGGTAACGCAGCCAACAGCCATTTCAGTAACGCCTGCTTCGCAAACCAATATTTCTTGTAATGGGGGTTCGAATGGTGCTGCTGCTGTGAATACTCCCACCGGTGGTGCTGGCGCATACACTTATGACTGGACTCCCGGAACACCAACAGGTGACGGAACAGCTTCTGTAACTGGACTTACCGCTGGAACCTGGACCTGTACGGTGACCGATGCAAATTCTTGTACAAAAACACAATCATTTACCATTACACAGCCTGCAACTTCGGTATCAGGAACAACAGTGATTACAAATATTGCCTGCAACGGAGGCTCGACCGGAGCGATCAACCTGACCCCATCGGGAGGGACTGCACCTTACACCTTCAACTGGGGCGGCGGCATTACTTCTGAGGACCGAACAGGGCTTGCCGCAGGCAGCTACTCCGTGACAATCACAGACGTGAACGGATGCACGGGAACTGTAAACGCTACGATAACGCAGCCTGCAACTGCTGTATCGGGAACAACGGCTATTATAAACATTGCCTGCAACGGAGGCTCGACCGGAGCCATCAACCTGACCCCATCGGGAGGAACCACACCTTACACTTTTAATTGGGGCGGTGGCATTACCACTGAAGACAGGACAGGGCTTGCTGCAGGCACCTACTCTGTTACGATCACAGACGCAAACGGATGCACGGGAACTGTAAACGCTACGGTAACGCAGCCTGCAACGGCGGTATCAGGATCAACGGTCATTACAAATATTTCCTGCAACGGAGGCTCGAACGGGTCGATCAACCTGACGCCATCCGGAGGATCCGCACCTTACACATTTAACTGGGGCGGTGGCATTACAACTGAAGATAGGACAGGGCTTGCCGCAGGCAGCTATTCCGTTACTATCACAGATGCGAACGGATGCACGGGAACTGTAAATGCTACAGTAACACAGCCTGCAACGCCGGTATCAGGAACTACGGTCATTACAAACATTGCCTGCAACGGAGGCTCGAACGGGTCGATCAACCTGACGCCATCGGGCGGAACCGCACCTTACACCTTCAACTGGGGCGGCGGCATTACTACTGAAGACCGAACAGGGCTTGCCGCAGGCAGCTACTCCGTGACGATCACTGACGTCAACGGATGCACAGGAACTATAAATGCTACGGTAACACAGCCTGCAGCGGCGGTATCAGGAACTACGACTATTACAAACATTGCCTGCAACGGAGGCTCAAATGGGACCATCAACCTGACGCCATCGGGAGGAACCGCACCTTACACCTTCAACTGGGGCGGTGGCATTACCACTGAAGACAGGACAGGGCTTGCCGCAGGCAGCTATTCGGTGACAATCACAGACGTGAACGGATGCACAGCAACTGTAAATGCTACGGTAACACAGCCTGCAACGGCGGTATCAGGAACAACGGTCATTACAAACATTGCCTGCAACGGAGGCTCAAACGGGACCATCAACCTGACGCCATCGGGAGGAACCGCACCTTACACTTTCAACTGGGGCGGTGGCATTACTACTGAAGACAGAACAGGGCTTGCCGCAGGCAGCTATTCCGTGACAATCACAGACGTGAATGGATGCACAGGAACTGTAAATGCTACGGTAACGCAGCCTGCAACTGCAGTATCGGGAACTACAACTATTACAAATATTGCCTGCAACGGAAGCTCAAACGGGACCATAAACCTGACGCCTTCCGGAGGAACCGCACCTTACACTTTCAATTGGGGCGGTGGCATTACTACTGAAGACAGAACAGGGCTTGCCGCAGGCAGCTATTCTGTGACAATCACAGACGTTAACGGATGTACTGCAACTGTAAATGCTACGGTAACACAGCCTGCAACTGCAATATCAGGCACAACGGTAATTACAAATATTGCCTGCAACGGAGGCTCAAACGGGACCATCAACCTGACGCCATCCGGAGGAACCGCACCTTACACTTTCAACTGGGGCGGCGGCATTACTACTGAAGACAGGACAGGGCTTGCCGCAGGCAGCTATTCCGTGACAATCACAGACGTTAACGGATGTACAGGGACTGTCAATGCTACGGTAACACAGCCTGCAACGGCGGTATCGGGTACAACGGTAATTACAAACATTGCCTGCAACGGAGGCTCAAACGGGACCATCAACCTTACGCCATCGGGAGGAACTGCACCTTACACCTTCAACTGGGGCGGTGGCATTACCACTGAAGACAGGACAGGGCTTGCTGCAGGCAGCTATTCTGTGACAATCACAGACGTGAACGGATGCACGGCAACTGTAAATGCTACGGTAACACAACCTTCGGCGCTTGTTGTCAATCCAGCTTCGCAAACAAATATTGCGTGTTTTGGAGGATCTGGCGGAGAAGCTACGGTTACTGCCAGCGGCGGTGCCGGCGCATATACCTATTCATGGTCGCCAAGTGGCGGAACAGCTGCTACGGCGACCGGCCTTGCTGCCGGTACTTACACGGTAACGGTCACAGACGCAAATAGCTGTGTGGCTACAAGTTCGTTTACCATTACCCAGCCAGTTGCCATTACCACAACTGAAGGACAAACTAATGTTTCCTGCAACGGCGGAACAAACGGTTCGGCGTCGGTAACCGCAATTGGCGGAACCGGGGACTATACGTATTCATGGGCGCCAACTGGCGGAACAGCTGCTACGGCAACCGGCCTTGCTGCAGGTACCTACACCGTAACAATCACAGATGCAAACGGCTGTACGGCTACACGTTCGTTTACGATTACCCAGCCAGCTGCCATTACCACTACTGACGCACAAACCAATGTTTCATGCAACGGCGGAACCAACGGTTCGGCATCGGTAACCGCAATTGGCGGAGCCGGGGACTATACGTATTCATGGGCGCCAACTGGCGGAACTGCTGCCACGGCAACCGGCCTTGCTGCAGGTACTTACACCGTAACAATCACGGACGCAAACAGCTGTACGGCTACACGTTCGTTTACCATTACCCAGCCAGCTGCCATTACCACTACTGACGCACAAACTAATGTTTCATGCAACGGCGGAACCAACGGTTCGGCATCGGTAACCGCAATTGGCGGAACCGGAGATTATACGTATTCATGGGCGCCATCTGGCGGAACAGCTGCTACGGCAACCGGCCTTGTTGCAGGTACTTACACCGTAACAATCACAGATGCAAACAGCTGTACGGCTACACGTTCGTTTACGATTACCCAGCCAGCTGCCATTACCACTACTGAAGCACAAACCAACGTTTCCTGCAACGGCGGAACGAACGGTTCGGCATCGGTAACCGCAATTGGCGGAACCGGAGATTATACGTATTCGTGGGCTCCAACTGGTGGAACAGCTGCTACGGCAACCGGCCTTGCTGCCGGTACGTACACCGTGACGATCACAGATGCAAACAGCTGTACGGCTACACGCTCGTTTACCATTACCCAGCCGGATGCCATTACCGCGACTACTTCGCAAATTGATATTTTGTGTAATGGTGCTGCCACTGGTACTGCAAGCGTAACGGCAACCGGGGGAACAGGTGCCTATACTTATTCCTGGTCACCGTCTGGCGGAAATGCTGCAACTGCAACTGGACTTGTTGCCGGGACTTATAACGTAACTATTACAGATGCTAATGCATGCTCAATTGTTGAGACCGTTACGATAACAGAAGCAGCACCAATAAACCTCACTTTACAGCCACTGGCTATTTCTGTTACAGATGGAGCCAATGCTACTTTTAGCATAACAGCTTCAAATGCTACAAGTTACCAGTGGCAGGTTAGTATTGATGGAACTTCATGGACAGATGTTGCTGATGGTGGCACGAACCCTGTATATTCCGGGGCTGCTACTACAACATTGACTTTGACAAATGTGCCTGAAACTTTTGATGGTTATTTGTACAGGGTAATCGTGTCAAACGGTTCGACTTGTTCAGTGAATTCCAATTCAGCCGAACTGACCGTTACTCCAGATTTGAAAACGGATGATTTCAGCAGTATCGGTGTAACCATCTACCCTAACCCGGCTTCCTCTCAGGTAGCAATCAACATCCCGGAGATTTCAGCCCACAGCAATTGCGCAGTCGCGGTATATGATTTAAATGGAAGGGTAATCATGCAGAAAAAACTTACGGCTGAATCTGAAAAAATCGATATTGCCCACTTACCATCAGGAGTGTATATTTTCAATATTACATCTGATCGTGCAAAAACTACTAAAAGGGTAGTTAAATATTAAAAACAAAAATACTGCCGATGCTTTTAACAATAACCACCGGCAGTTATTTTACTTTAAAAAATGCCACTAAAAAAAACACTGCTTCATCAAACGATGTGGGCAGTGTTTTTTATTTTATAGATGTATCTTGTGCTGAAATGGAGATGCAAAAAACAGCATCATTATGGAAAAAGGTTCCGGTTTTCCGTAATGGAAAACAGGCTATGGAAATTTGTTTTTGCCTTGCGGCGGCTTGTAAAGTGGATAAATTAAATTAATAACTTAAATACTGATTGTGCTTCGTTTGGCTGAGTCCCGGGGGAAGAATGCGAGAAGGCAAGATGTTAGTTCTTAACAGTTTAAAACTTGTCAAGTGGTATTAAGCTTTTTTTTTATCTGAAAATGATGAGGAAAATCGAATTCCGGTTTCGGAAAATATTGCTGCAAAAGTATTATTTCGGTCAGATAGAACATGCTGCAAGTGTAACTTTTCACTTAGAAAATTTTTAATTGGGTTCTCTCCCAACACATCAAAAACTTCGAAAACCTTTTTCAATACTTTATCGACTCAATTGTGAATCGCTTTTCAGTTTTTTCCAATTTCAAGGTTACACTTTCGCCAACTTTTCTATCGATAAAAATTTTGGCAACAGGGGAATTGAACGCGATCTTCCTTTTCGCAATATTTGCCTCATCGACACCAACAATTTGATAGCTTTGAATTGTGGGATCTGAATCAACAGTAAAAAAAACTTCGGCACCGAAACGAACTTTATTTTTTGGCTGTTTTGACAGGTTCACTATTTTCGCAGTTGAAATCCGATTGTTTAGCAATTGCAGTTTGGCGTTAATAAAATTTACAGCAATGCGGTTTTCATTTTCATTTGAGATCAAAAGATTGTCGCGCTCGTAAATCATTTTATCGCGTTCCGCAAGCAGCTCACCATGGCCCAATTCTGTGACATAATTTACCATCCCGGGAGGTAAATCGGCACGGGGCGGAATTATTGGCAATTCCTCCTGATCACTTTCCTTCACAAATCCTCTGCTCATATCATTCGAATATCTTGGTTTATCACATTTCCCTAAAATTAGCAATACGATTTGACTCTAAAAAAATTTTGTGACTATTCTTAACGAATTTTACTTGCTTACATGCAGATCTTGATCAAATTGTTCAGAATATGACAAATAAAAATAGGCACTGTAGAAGCCAACAGCGCATTTAATAAATCGCTGCGCTTTCTGTAAGTTGAACATTTGTTTTCACGAAGAAAGTTTTATCTTGGCAGAGAATACGCAATTCGCTGGAATCGCGTTTGCGAAAATCCGCGAAACGTAAGCAGTAATTACCCAAGAATATAGCACTTCATCTTACGCCAATCAACACTTCAACAAATGAAAATTAATATACCTAATTATGTACTTTTTGTATTTTGTTCTGTAATTCTATTTTCTTGCACGGCTAAACGGGCCGAGATTGTAACAAATGAAAATGTAAAACAGGATGTTCTTGATAAAGAAATTCAACGACTTGGTGCAGAATTTACCACGAAGAGCAACGTTCCTGGTGTTGCCGTTGCTGTCATTAAAAATGGAAAGATCATATCGATTCAATGTATCGGTTATGCCGATAAGGCAACTAAAACACTTGTAACACCACAAACAATTTTTAATATTGGTTCTATTTCAAAGGTTGTATCTGCGTGGGGATTTATGCAACTGACTGAAAAAGGTCTTGTAAAACTTGACGAACCGGTGCAGGAATCTTTAACCCGATGGAAGTTGCCCCAATCTAAGTATGATATGTCAAAAGTTACCCTTAGACGTTTATTAAGTCACACAGCGGGTCTTTCTGTGCACGGCTATGGTGGTTCTGAGCAAGGTACACCATTGCTGACACTGGAAGAATCGCTTAATGGGAAAACTAAAAGGAATGGAGAAAGTGTATATCTTATAGATGAGCCAGGTACAAAATGGAATTATTCTGGCGGCGGTTTTACACTGGCGCAGCTCCTTCTTGAGGAAAAAACAAAAGAAAAATTTACCGACTACATGCAAAAAAATGTATTCCGCCCTTTAGGATTAATTAACACCAGTTATGAATGGCCGAAATATGATAATGCAAGTTATGCAACGGCCTATGATACTGTCGGAAATCCCATAAAAAATAGAGTATTTACTGAAAAAGCAGCAGCAGGATTACAAACAACAATAATAGATTTAGCACATTTTGCTGAACTATCTATCACAACTGATGCTGCTAAATTAAATAAAGTTTTGAAGCCAGAAACCATACAACTAATGGAGCAGCCGGTTTTGCCATTTTCTAATGAAGATGAAAGTGGTCTTGGATATCGGATTATGAATTATGAAGGTCTTCGTACAATTGGACATACTGGAGAAAACATAGGTTGGAGTGCTGCAATGTTTTTACATTTACCTACCAAAAGCGGCATCGTGATTCTTTGTAATGGCTCCAATGGAGATCGTGTTTGGTTCCCAATTTATCAAAGTTGGGCAAAAACAATTGAGGCTCTGTAAACACTGAATCATTACCGAACCCAAAACTACCGCTAACCGCCGTTTTAAGAACTTGCTGGTTTTCGGCAAGTTCAATTTTCGTTTTCACGAAGAAAGTTTTATCTTGGCTAAAGAGAACCCGGTCCGCTATGACCGCAACTGCCGGGATGTTTACACGCTGATTTTATAAAAAACCGTATGTCCAAATTAAAGCAAGTAAGAGAACAACAAAATTTAACTCAGGAAGAGTTATCTGAAAAATCAGGAATTTCAGTTAGGACAATTCAAAGAATTGAATCGGGAACCGCACCAAAAGGGCATACGCTAAAAACACTTTCCAGCGTTTTAAACCTTTCCGAAAATGACTTATTGAAAAATGAGGAAGAAATTCCGCCTGAAAATTCAGAAACAGGCAGCGGTATCAGTTTTCAAAAAATAAAGCTTATTAATTTATCTTCGATACTATTTGTGCTGGTTCCGCCACTGAATATTTTGGCGCCATTAATCCTTTCCTATACTTTAAAACAAAGAAATTTTGTGACGAAACAAATTATTTCGCTCCAGATTCTCTGGACCATCCTCGCACCCGTTTTTTTTATGTTGGGTATCGTCCTGAAGTTGGGGCGCTCCTTTACGATCGTGCTTTTAGGGATCATTCTTTTATCCAATATTTTCTTAATCCTTAGCAATCTAGCAGCAATCGACACGAAACAAAAACTTCATTACAAGCTGAATTTCAGCATAGTGTAATGCTGTCGGGTGATTGTCGGGTTTTTGTCGGGTAGTTTTTTTGGAACGGTTTTATTCAAATATAATCTTTGCAGAAAATTTTACCGATGACCAAAAACAACATTCTAAGGCTGCTATTCCTATTCATTTTAGGGCAAAATGGCTGGGCACAACTTCAAAATAATGACGACCTTGCAAAAACCATTCTGTCAAAAGACAGTTTGCTTTTCGAGGTAGGTTTTAACCATTGCGAGATCAAACAGTTTGAAACCCTGTTGAGTGAGAATCTAAAATTTTACCACGACAAGGACGGCATTTCAGACAAAGCAAAATTCCTTTACGATTTAAAAAACGGCCTTTGCAAAGATCCGGCAAACCGGCAGGTCAATCGGTTTTTAACAAAGGAAAGTACCGAAATTTATCCGCTTTATAAAAATGGTAAGCTCTATGGTGCCGTTCAAAATGGCGCGCACACCTTTTCTGAAAAAAGAGAAAGCCAGGCCGGGATTGCAAAATTCACCAACTTCTGGCAATTGGAAAACGGGGAATGGAAATTAACGGCTTCGTTTAGTTTTGACCATCAGCCATACGAAAACAAAAAAACAGGAACCCCAATTTTTGATGATAATGCCGGAATTGAAAAGTGGCTGAAAGAAAATAAAGTCCCGACATTGGGAATTGGAATTATAGAAAACGGCAAACTGCAACAGGTAAAAGTTTTTGGCGAAATCACGAAAGGCGTTTCGGCACCATACAATACCATTTTTAATGTTGCCTCTTTAACCAAACCTGTAACAGCCATGGTTGCGCTAAAATTAGCAAGTTTGGGAAAATGGGATTTGGACGAACCGGTTTACAAATATTGGACTGACCCCGACATTGCAAACGACCCAAGAAACAAAAAACTCACCACAAGATTAATTTTAAGCCACCAAACCGGTTTCCCAAACTGGCGCGGGATGAACAGCGATAAAAAGCTGGGCTTTCAATTTGACCCGGGCACGAAATACCAGTATTCAGGGGAAGGAATGGAATATTTGCGGAGAGCACTGGAAAAGAAGTTTGGCAAATCGTTGCAACAGCTGGCCGAAGAGCTCATTTTTGAACCTTTGCAAATGAATGATACAAGGTACATCTGGGATAACAATATAGACACGTTACGGTTGGCAATTGGTTATGACAAAAACGGAAAGGCTTATGAAACACCAAAAAACAAAACGCCAAACGGAGCCGATGATTTATTGACAACGGTTGAAGATTACGGAAAATTTCTGGTAAGCGTTATGGATGGCAATGGATTGACAAAAAAGGTATTTGAAGAAATGACCTCAAGCCAGGTATCCAGTACGAAAGGAAAACATTTTGGCCTGGGTTTTGAAATTTACGATTTGGGAAATGGTGAATATGCTTTGTCTCACGGTGGTTCTGATAACGGTGTTCAAACCATTGTGTTCCTCTTTCCGAAAACAAAGAAAGGGCTTTTGATTTTCACAAACTCCGACACTGGCACAAGCGTTTATGAGACTTTGGTAAAGCATTATTTGGGCTACAACGGACAAAAGATATTTGACATTGAAACGAAGTGAAATCTGGGTATGTCAGCGGTCAAGCAAACCGGCTGGCTTTCCGTATGGAAAACAGGCTGTGCAAATTTTGGTTTGCCTTGCGGCGGCTTTTAAAGCGGATCCCGGGAAATCCGGTGAGCGGCGTTTATTGATGCGGAAGCAGTTCTCCCACGTGAACTGAGTTGCCTACACCTTCAATTGCCTCAAAATCACGTTGCCACACCTTGATGGCTTCCAATATCGGCAGGAACGCCAATCCTTTGTCGGATAACTTATATTCTACCCTTGGCGGCAATTCCTTGTAAGCGATTCTTTCCAATATCCCGTCTTCTTCCAATTCTTTCAGCTGCTCCGTTAGTACTTTCCTTGAAATGAAAGGGATAATGGCATCCAACTGGCCGAAGCGAATACTCCGGGTTCCCATAACGTTAATAATCATCGGTTTCCATTTGTTGCCGATGGTACCTATTGCCCTTGTAAACGGACAATTCGAACTGCAAAATTTTTCGTCTCTCATCTTTTCTAAAATTAGTGGTTACCCGCCGGTAACCAGAACCCACGGTAATGGTTACAAATATAAACTATTGATAGTATCTTTGCGTAACAAATTTAAAATAATTTAAAAATGAATAGATTAAAGGACAAAGTAGCGGTAATTACCGGTGGGAATAGCGGCATCGGTTTGGGTATTGCCCAGGAATTTAAAACTGAGGGCGCAGTAGGAACGATCGTGGGAAGGAATGCCGAAACCTTGGCCCATGCCGCTGCGCAGCTCGCCGGTAGTTTTATAGCGGTCAATGCCGATGTGACCAAAATTTCCGACCTCGAAAAAGTATTTAAAGAAACATCCGGAAAATTTGGCAAAATAGACACCCTTGTAGTCAACGCGGGTGGTGGCGCCGTCGGAACGGTTGCAGATCTTGGCGAAGCTGACTATGACAAAACGATGGACCTGAACCTGAAAAGTGTCTATTTCACCGTCAATAAAGCGCTGCCGTATATGAATGACGGCAGCTCCATTATTCTCATCGGATCGAATGCGGCCCATCGCGCCTATCCGTCTTTTGGGCTTTACGGTGCAGCGAAAGCAGCGGTCATCTTTTTCGCGAAAGCCTTTTCTAATGACCTTTTAGCCAGGAAGATCAGGGTTAATGTCATCACACCCGGTACTACAGATACACCGGCTTTTGAAAAGTTCGTTCCCGCAGACCAGCTCGAAGGACTGAAAAAACACTTTGCAAGTGAAATGCCGATCGGCAGGATTGGACAGCCGGCTGATATTGGCAAAACAGCCGTTTTCCTGGCCTCCGATGATTCCTCTTTTATGCTTGGCGCCGAATTGATCGTCGATGGCGGCATGACGTATCTGTCTAAGTAATTGGCCATAAACGGATCTGAATAGTCCGGAAATATCGCATTCGCATATTAACAATTAAAAAAACAACAATGAGTACATTAAAAAACAAGGTAGCAATAGTTACAGGTTCTTCACAAGGAATAGGCGCTTCAATTGCCAGGCATTTTGCGGCGGCTGGCGCCAGGGTGGTCGTAAATTATGTTTCAAGTAAAGAAGCCGCAGACCAGGTTGTAAAATCGATAACCGATAATGGAGGCACTGCCATCGCGATTCAGGCGGATGTGTCAAAAGAAGCCGATGTACTGAATCTTTTTGAAGAAACAAAAAAAGCTTTCGGCACATTGGACATTTTGGTGAACAACGCCGTTTCTCAGGGATATGCTCCTATCGAACAAATATCGATTGAAGCATTCCATCAGAGTTTCAACGTCAATGTACTGGGGCCTGTATTGACGATCCAGTCTGCGTTAAAATTGTTCGGGGATAAAGGCGGCAATATCATCAACATCAGTTCGGGTGCCAGCAAATACCCGCTTCCAAATGCTTCATTGTATTCCTCAACCAAGGCCGCATTGGATGCTTTTACGATTGCATTATCAAAAGAATTGGGTGCGAAAAACGTTCGCATTAATTCCATCTTGCCCGGGGCTACTGAAACAGAAGGTGCCACAAGTGCAGGCGTCACGAAAGGAAGTGATTACGAAAAAATGTTCATTTCCAATACGCCGCTTGGCCGCAGGGGACAACCTGAAGATATTGCGAAAGCCGCCGTATTCCTTGCTTCAGATGATGCCGCCTGGATTACAGGTGAACAAATTTCAGTTTCCGGTGGCATGTATGGCTTTTAATTGGTAAGCCAAACCGCAACAAATTTATAACCTGCACAAGCAATGGTCGACAAGGCTTACTGCTTGTGCATTTTTTGCGAACGCCGGAAAGCCAATTGACGCTAACCGCAATACTCGAATTTTAGCAGCCGGGAATTTATTTAGCGGGGAATGTTTATATTCGGCAGACAGAACTCGGCTCGCTTTTATTCGCAGCTGCGTGAAAGCCGCGAGACGTTAGCAGAAATTACAGATAGCATCTCGTAAAAAAGTGTAGCTTTGAGCTTATTTAAAATTAACTAAAATGGCCAGCTCAAACATTCAACTGGAACTACAAAATGGAATGAATTGACTGGAAGCACTTTCCACCCGAACGGAGTTCAAGCTTACAATAGCTTAACTGGAAGTGCATTTCATTCGAACGGCGTGCAAGCGTATAATAGCTTAACCGGAAGCGCATTTCATTCCAACGGTGTGCAAGCATGTAAGTTACCTTCAATCTTTCTAAAAAACTCCTACCCTATTTAAAGTAAGGAAATGAAAGTATGATTATAAAAACAACAAACAGTTCCGCAAATAAGCCACGAAGCTTACCAGAAACACCATGCTAAAATTGCACGACTTCAATCAAAGCTTCCGAAGCACATTAATACCGGTTTTCGTAATTGCATTTATAAAAATAGATTTTTTCGCTAACCGTCCCAACCTTTTGCCTTAAAAACCATCTTAGTATTATACCCGGTATAAAAAATAGCCAGATCTTTAATCTTCAATGAAAACAAGCCATATGAAACTGATCCACTTAGCCTGTATTTTACCATTTGTGCTGCTTTCCTTTAAAAATCCCGCAACAGCAGACAGTGAATCCATTAATAAAATTATGTACACGAGTTACAGCGGCGATAAAGGCGGCAACTTCTTTGACCTGCAGATCACGAAAGACCTGACGGTTTTGATAAAAGGGAACCGAAGCCTTAGCGAAACATTTCAGAAGCCGACAGACGCAACCCTTTGGAAACAGCTTGTAAGAATCAACCTCAAAACGTTTGATAAAATACAGGGTTCGCCACCAACAGCAGCACACGATGGCACCGATGTGGAATTTTCTGTCATTACAGGGACCCATACCCATACGGTTTTAAACGGAGCATTCGAAGATTCAAAAAAAATCAAATCTCTCGTGCGCGCCCTGGACCAGGAAGTGCGAGACACCGCCATTGAAAAAAATAAAACCAAATGATGAGAAATACCATTGCCTTAATGATCCTGACGGTTGCCCAACTCCACGCGCAAAGCCGGATTGATTTTGCCAAACTGCCGTTTGACATGGCTACTTTACAAAGCCTGTCTTACGGGAAAGAAGCGGTGATGCCCACTTTTATCAGTGGCAAATTTTATTATATTAACGTAAAAACCGGTAAAAAGATGACAGACCGGGGCTTTGAGGCCGCATATCCTTTTGTGGGCCGGGAAGCTGCAATCGTGAAGTCGGGCGGGAGGCTTGGCGCCATCGACAGGGCCGGGCAGTTCCTGGCAAAACCCATTTACACTTCTTTGCAGTTGTGGAATGACGACCTGAACGAATATGTTTCGTTTGACAATTCCAATGCCCACCTTTTCGACCTTCGGGAAGGAAAATACGTGCAGCCGGGAACTGTGGGCTGTATTGACCGCAACATGGAGACCGCAAGCATCAGGGCTTTCAAAGGGGAAAACCAAAAGTACGGGATCAGCAACTTTGCCGGTGCGAATTACGGAAACGAAAAAACAATGATCCAGCCCATTTTTGATTCCGTCTACGTAGCCAGGGCCAACTTCTTCGCGGCCAAGAAAAACGGGAAGATTGGCGTTGCCGATGAATCCAACAACGTCCTTCTTCCGTTTCGCTATGACGGCATCATTGTGCCAAAGCCCGGCGACGGTTCAATTCCAAAGGTTATCGGCCTGAAAAATAAGGAAGGCTGGGAATATTACGATTTTACAAACCAGCCCACGCTGATCGTGAAAAGCATGTTCAGGTGCGAACACATCGGAAACGTCCTGATCGCCAATGCACTTGGCATTTATGAAAACAACGGAAAATACAACATCCTTTTTAGGGACGGCACGTCGATGGCCAAAAGCTACGACTGGATCTCCGATAACGGCACCGTTGCCACAGATGGCCTTAAAGTGTACCTAATTGGCGGTGACGCCCTACCCTTTTTATATTATGAGGCCAATTAAAATCTCCCGCTTTAACCTGATGTTTATGAATCACCTCAGCACACTGGTCGTGTTTTTAATCCTGCTGCCTGCCTGCTGCTTTGCCCAGCACACCTATAAAATTACCGATGGCGAATTGGTGCTCATTACTTATAAAGGCGGCATGGTATTTAAAAAGCCGGACGGTTTGTATGGCGTTACGCTGGAACGCGGCGGCAAGCACGAATTAAAATACGCCAAACTCGATGCGGCCGGATTCGAAAAGATTAAAACTTATAAAAACACGGTTTTCAGGGACGATCTTTTGAATGACATCGTACCCGGAAGCCTTGACCAAGTCAAATTCACTTACGGCGACCCGGGCGAAACGGATTACGGCATTTTTTACAATGATTTCCTTTTTGCCAGCTTTAACACGAACGAAGACGGGGAAACACGCGGTTTAAACGATATGATGCCCTACGCGTTTATAGAAACCAACGGGTTCCGGTTCATCTGCATATTTGACGATGGCATTTATGTGCTGCCAACAAAAAACGGATTAAAAATTATTGTTAGCGAATACAACAGTGATGAAACGACTTTTTCGATTTCGCCGCATAAAATTGCGACTGAAGAATCGGCTCTCTGCGCGGCATACATGAAATCCTATAGTGATGAATATTACTCCATCACCAAATCAGGCAAACACAAATACCGGTTAACCGACAAGTTTGGGACACCTGAAATTAGGGCAGCTTACGATTCAATTATCCTGGGCCGCGCCATTGTTGGCAGGAAGAACAAACGGTTCGACATCTACAATTACCGCCATGAAAAACTAAATACCAAACCTGCCAGGGCCTACCGGCTGTATTCCAATTGCGTACAATTTTTGGAAAACAATTTTGTGTCCACAAAAGTGTACGGAGGACCTGACACCGAGGCTAAAAAATACGAGTTTTTCAACTTTCCATACGAGCCTGACGGAACACAGACTTATACTTTCAATATCAGGAGAGAAGGCGGCAGTTTTTATGCGGACATCAGTGGAAATAAAGCCTTAACGGTAAAACTTGAAAATACCGATGGTATTGAATCGGTTTATTTCCACAACAACCAATCAGGCAGTTTTATGGCCGGTTTAAGCGACTATGCCAATTGCCCGGTTTATTTCAAACATAATAAAGACGGGAAATTCGGGTTGGGTGAGCTCAGAAGGTTTACGGATCCGGAACATTATGATTCCGGTGCTTATAGCGATTACCAGGACCTACAAAGTGTTGAAGGCGTTGGGCCCCGCCTCTTTAAACTGAAAAAGAACAACCTGTTGATGTTTTATCCTTTACAGCGGCAATTCCGCTACAAGTCACTTGAGGCTTTTGACGGTTCTTTCGCGCGCTTTGAGCTGCCGAACGGAAAAAAAGGGTGGCTGGGTGGCGATGGTAAGGAATACCTGGACGAATAGCCGCTGCTTTGCGGGTACTCCCGTGCATTGACGCTTGCGCTTTTTACGGGATGTTTGGGGGCATTTAAGGGATAATTCCTTCAAATTCATCAAGTGAGCTTTTGCCGCTTCCTGTGGTTTTTTTAATGACTGATATTTGCCCGTTCAGTTCCATCACAACGGCTTTAACATGTTCGATCTGGTCAATTCCCGCATGCCTGACTGTGGCGTAAACCTCTTCTTCGGTAAGCGCTTCCCGTTTCATGGCGTCTTCAACAAACCTCCCCTCATAAAACAGCAGTTGGGGTACGGCATTTACCAGATGCTCCATATTTGTCGAGGACCGCGCGGTCCAGGCAAAAAGATACTGCATAAAAATGATAAGCATCAATACGACTACGCCCTCGAGCAGCGGTACCAGATTCAGCATCATATACGAAAGTGTAGATCCCAATGCTACCGTAACCACAAAATCAAAAGCATTGAGCTGCGCGAGTGTGCGCTTCCCTGAGATCCTTAGAAACAGGAAAAGCGTTATAAAGGCAACGACTGTCGCCACTGCAACATGTCCAATACTGAGCCAGTCTTTGAAAAATATTTCTTCCATCTTGAGATTTTCGAGGTTAATTCGGCCCTATCGTACGGGATTCATACAATGCGTAAAGATAGCTCGCGCACAGCCGCTGCTTTTATAAGATTTTGTCGTTGTATTACATCAATATAAATGCTGTCTGAGAGCACCAAGCCTAAAAAAGTTACTTTCAATATACAATCACATTATGTTAAGGATTTTTAACGCTGTCCTCTTTTTTAAAAAGTTAAACGCTAAACTTCACAAAAAAGAGCTACCGTTGTTATTCGTTTTCGACAATATTGAAAGCCACGTCGGTATTTAAACAATTTGAGTATTTTTGGAACCTCCTAACCAGTTCCCGGATTGCCATGACCCGATTGATTTTTTTCTGCCTAAGCCTATTCGTTTTTTTAGCACCACCGCAATCCTACGGCCAGCATACCGCAGATTCCCTGCATGACCTGCTTAAAAATGCCGGCCTGAAGCGCAGTGGCGCGTTACACCTTGAACTTGCCAATTACTTCCTGACACAAACGCCCGACTCCACCCTGTATCATGCGCGGCTGGCCCGGGAGATCGCAACGCAAACCGGCGAACCCATTCCCGTGATCCGATCCTATGCCATGACCGGGGAAGCTTACCAGAAACAGAACAAAATGAAGGAAGCGCTTTCCTCCTACCTCAAAGGCCTCCGGCTCGCCGAAAAGCACCGCGCCATTTCACTGGCAGGAACCCTATACAACGGTATGGGAACCTGCTACTTCTACATGAACGACCTGAAAAAAGCAAAACAATATTTTGCGCTTGCCATACAGGCGAAGAAAGAGGCCAAAGACTATCAATACTACGCATTTATCTCTGCGAACCTTGGCGCTTTGCAGGTCATGGAACAGTCGTTTGCTGAAGCAGTCAAAACACTGAAGGATGCCGAGATAGCGCTGCTAACAAACAAACAGGACAAATTACTGCCGACGATTTACAATTCCCTTGGCGCAGCCTACCAGTCCATCAGGCCGGATTCGTGTATGTATTATTACGATAAAGCCTACCGCATGGCCGCTGCAAATAAGGATTACCTCAACATGATGGCCACTTCGCAGAATATCGGCGATTACTATATGGGGCAAAAAAACTATCTCAAAGCCATCGAATACACAAAACAGGCCCTGAAGATAAACGAACAGCGTCCTGAAGATGCATTCAAGCCGGCTTTGTATGAACGGTTGAGTGCACTGAACGATTCCATAGGCGATTTTAAACAGGCCTACGCGTATAAAAAGCGCGAAACGGAAGTACGCCAAAAGCTTTTTACGGAGGCCAAACAAAAAGAAATCGAGGAACTTGAGATCAGGTACCAAAGCGGGAGAAAAGAACAGGCCATTGCAAAGACTAAAAACCAGCGCAACATGCTGCTGTTCGGCACCATTGCGCTGTTTGCCACCGCCGGTTTCATCACCTACCTGGTCTTCCAGCGCAAGAAGCTTGAAAGGAAATCCGAACAGGAAAAGATTAAAATGTTTGAAAATATCCTGCATGACATCCGGACGCCGCTGACACTGATTGACGGCCCGATCCAGCTGATGAAGCAAAATCAGGGCATTCCCCAGCAGGAGCAGTTGTTGCTGGTAGAGCGGAATTCGAAAAAACTGACCCTGCTTGTCGATGAACTGCTCGATGCTTCGAAACTCGGCAGGGGACATTTCGAACTAGAGCATGCAAGCGGCGATGTTGACCATTTTATTGCCGACATCGTTGACAGTTTTAAAACCGAAGCGCTTTCCAAAGGCATACGGATCGTTTACATTCAAAGCGATACCGGAAATTTTTGCACATTTCCTTCAAATGCTTTGGAAAAAATCCTCAGCAACCTGATCTCGAATGCGGTAAAGCATTGTCCTGCCGGATCTGAAATTCGTATATCCTTTGAGATTTCGGACAGTCAGCTGGTCGTCCAGGTTTGCGATACCGGGACCGGAATTCCCAAAAGCGAGCAAAAGAAAGTATTCCGTCGTTTTTTCAGGGGAAAAAATGCTGCTGAAAATGGCACGGGCATCGGATTGGCTTTGGTTAAAGAACTGGCCGACCTCGCGAATGGGACGGTTGCGCTTCAAAGTGACACTGCCGGAAGTACATTCACTGTTTCTATTCCTGTTTCCGAACCGGAAAGCAACGCCCACGCGGACTCAAGCCACCTCCCTACGTTGCTGCTTGTTGAAGATGATGCCGATATGGCCTTGTTTGCTGCAAGTGTTTTAAAAGAAAACTTCCACGTCAAATACGCCAAAAACGGCTTGCAGGCTATGGCGATGGTCCGTGAGGCACTGCCTGATATGGTCCTGTCGGATGTGATGATGCCTGAAAAAGACGGAATCGAACTGTTGCTCGACATCCGTTCAGATGAATTGGCAAGCCACCTGCCTGTGGTATTGTTTTCTGCAAAAGCATCGCTGGAAAGCCGCCTGATAGGATTGCAACACGGCGCCGACGCTTACATTGCAAAGCCTTTTTCGCCCGAAGAATTAAAACTGACCATCCAAAACCTGTTGGCAGCTGCGGAAAGAAACAGGAAGGCCTATCAGGAAGCGGCTCAGTCTTTAGAAACATTTGAGGAACGGATTAAAAGCGAAAATGCTTATGTCAATAAAATTATTGGAAAGGTGGTCGGCAACATCGGCGACAATGCCTACACCGTCACGGCACTCGCAGATGATATGGCGGTAAGCCGAAGCCAGCTCCACCGCAAGATAATAGCGCTGACCGGATATTCCACCGCCAGTTTCATCAGTATGATCCGCCTTGAAAAAGCCAAAGACCTTTTGGTAAAAAACGAGGGCAACATCACGGAGATTGCCTACCAATGCGGTTTTAGCAGCCAGTCTTATTTCACAAAGTCTTTTACCGAATATTTCAAGAAAACGCCGAGTCAGTTTATTAAAGACCAGCGTTGACGCACAATTGCAACAAAAGTGCACGATCCGGCAACATGAGTACACGGCTTGATAAGGCCTAAATTCTATATTTGCCGAAGTTAAACCACATCCAATAATACCTTTTATGAGAAAGTACCTTTTACTGCTTTTTGTTTTTTTAGTACACGCGATTTCTTACGCCAATGACGACTGTGCCAACGCAATACAGATCACACCGTCGGCAGCATGTAACTACACCAATGGAAACTTTGCCGGAATGACCTTAAGCGGCGGCGTTCCGGGTTGCGCAACCACTTCGAGCCAGGATGTCTGGTACCAGTTTACCGCGACGAGCGAGACAATGTCGGTTTCGGTCGAACGATCGTCATTCAACTGGGACATGTATTTTGCTCTTGAAATTTATGAAGACAGCTGTACCGGAAATGTCTTTAATTGCATGCCGTCCCGACTGAATTCCAACGGTTATTACAACAACGATTTCACTATTGGAAGAACCTATTTCCTGCGGATTTTAAACGCTGCGGGCGCGATAAGCGCATTGAATTTCAGATTGTGTGTACAGGATTATCCAAAACCTGCGAATGATTTGTGTGCCAATGCGACTGTACTCACTCCGACAAGCGAATGCAATTACATTGCAGGTTCGTTTAGCGGTGCGATGCTTAACAGTACCGCTCCAACGTGTGCGACGACTGCAAGCCAGGATGTGTGGTACCAGTTTACAGCGACAAGCGAAACAATGTCGCTTTTGGTAGAACGGTCGTCATTCAACTGGGACATGTACTTTGCGCTTGAAATTTATGAGGACAGCTGTGCCGGAAGCGTCTTCAAGTGCAGTCCATCCCGATTGAACTCCAACGGTTATTACAACAACGATTTCACCATTGGAAGAACTTATTTCCTTCGGGTTTTAAACGCTTCGGGTGCGATAAACGCACTAAATTTCCGATTATGCCTTCAGGCTTATCCAAAACCTGCGAATGATTTGTGTGCCAATGCGACTGTACTCTCTCCGACAAGCGAATGCAATTATATTGCTGGTTCTTTCAGCGGCGCGATGCTTAACAGTGCCGTTACAACGTGTGCGACGACTGCAAGCCAGGATATATGGTACCAGTTTACGGCAACAAGCGAAACGATGTCGCTTTTGGTCGAACGGTCGTCATTCAACTGGGACATGTATTTTGCACTTGAAATTTATGAGGACAGCTGTGCCGGAAACGTCTTTAAGTGCAGTCCGTCCCGATTGAATTCCAACGGTTATTACAACAACGATTTCACCATCGGAAGAACTTATTTCCTGCGGGTTTTGAATTCAGCTGGTGCGATCAGCGCACTGAATTTCCGATTATGCCTTCAGGCTTATCCAAAACCTGCGAATGATTTTTGTGCCAATGCCACCACGCTCATTCCCACGAGCGAATGCAACTACATCGCAGGTTCATTTAGCGGGGCGATGCTTAACAGTACCGCTCCAACGTGTGCGACGACTGCAAGCCAGGATGTATGGTATCAGTTTACAGCGACAAGCGAAACGATGTCGCTTTTGGTAGAACGGTCGTCATTCAACTGGGACATGTATTTTGCCCTTGAAATTTATGAGGACAGCTGTACCGGAAGCGTCTTTAAGTGCGGTCCGTCCCGATTGAATTCCAACGGTTATTACAACAACGATTTTACCATTGGGAGAACTTATTTCCTTCGTGTTGTAAACGCTGCGGGCGCGATCAGCGCACTGAATTTCCGATTGTGTCTGCAGGCTTATCCAAAACCTGCGAATGATTTGTGTGCCAATGCCACCACGCTCATTCCCACGAGCGAATGCAACTACATCGCAGGTTCATTTAGCGGGGCGATGCTTAACAGTACCGCTCCAACGTGTGCGACGACTGCAAGCCAGGATGTATGGTATCAGTTTACAGCAACAAGCGAGACCATGTCTGTGTACGTAGAAAGAACTTCATTCAACTGGGACATGTATTTTGCACTCGAAATTTATGAAGACAGCTGCACCGGAAACCTTTTCAGGTGCAGGCCATCGCAACTGAATTCGAACAATTATTACAACAATGATTTTATGGTTGGAAAAACGTATTTCCTACGAATCTTAAATGCTTCAAGTTCAATTAACACATTCAGTTTCAAATTGTGCGTACAAGCCTTGCCGAGGCCCGCGAACGACTTGTGTGCAAATGCAGCCGAACTGATACCGGCCAACAATTGCACCCCGGTATCGGGAACTTTCAGCGGTGCGCTGCTCGAGGGTACTGCTGCAACCTGTCCGCCAAACGCTTCACAGGATGTCTGGTACAAATTTACCGCCACCAGCCAAACCATGTCGGTTTTTGTGGAACGGGCTTCATTCAACTGGACCATGTTTTTCGGCATTGAAATTTATGGCGGAAACTGCGCCGGGAACCAGCTCTATTGCGGTGGAGCTGCACAGAATTCAGCTAGTTATCAGGGCAATAATCTAACCATCGGCAACACTTATTACCTGCGCCTCGTCAATGCATCGGCCACGATCAACAGCTTTGGTTTCAGGATTTGCCTGACTGGGCCACCGCCTGTGACTTGTACGCCTTCAATCGCTGTTACAGCGTCGGCGGCCTCAATCTGCCAGGGCGGAAGCGTTGTCTTTACCGCTTCAAGCATTAATGGCGGCACCGCCCCGTCATACCAGTGGAAGGTCAACGGGAATAGTGTTGGGACCAACAGCCCGACTTTCGCCACCACATCGCTTACAAGCGGAAGTACGGTTTCCTGCGTGTTGACCAGCAGCGCCACTTGTGCGTCACCTGCAATGGTTGAGAGCAACACCATTTCGGTCAGCGTTTCCATTCCGGTAACGCCTGCATTTGCGACCGTTGCACCAATTTGTGCGGGAACCGCTTTTACGCTGCCGTCGACATCTGCAAACGGCATTACCGGAGTGTGGAGCCCGCCGGCGAATAATATTGAGACGACAACCTACATCTTCACGCCAAATCCCGGACAGTGTGCATCGACTACTTCGCTTGCCGTTGAAGTCATCAGTCCCAACGCAACAGTCACTGTCCAGGGCAATACCATTACCGCCCTGGCCACAAATGCCACTTACCAATGGATCAACTGCAGTACCAGCCAGCCAATAGCCGGGGCAACCGCTGCTTCCTATATGGCGACGGCAAACGGTTCTTATGCGGTTATCGTGACGCAAAATGGCTGTTCGAAAACATCGACATGCGCGTCGGTCAGCACGCTTGGCATGGATGCTTTTACCAAAAACGGCTGGACCATCTATCCAAACCCTGCCACTGAACAATTGTTCATCGAATTGACTGAAGCTGCGCAGATGACCATCATTGATGCGAACGGAAAAACAATCAGGAAGGAACATTTAAAGGCCGGGACGAATGTTTTGACGGTCAGTTCGTTAACTGCCGGAGTTTATTTTCTTAAATCTTCTTCGGGAGCGACTGTAAGGTTCGTGAAGCGATAACTTTTTTAAAACGTTCTACAATCAAATATCCCGGCTGCATCGCGCAACCGGGATATTTTTATTTAACCGTATCGCACACTTGCCTGCAAGCCTTCTGTTTTTGCTTATTGAAATATTAATTAATTGTGTAAGGAAATTTACTAATTGCATAAGCATCCGAATGGCGATCAGCAGTATATTTGCGGCAATCACTAATACAATTTTTAATATGTTTCAGATAGGCGACAAAGTGCAGCAAGAGTTTGGATCCCAGGTGATGGAAATTATCGGCTTTGAACCGGAATTGATAGAGAATGTCCTGACACAGTGGGAGGATGTTGAAGGCAACATTGTTACCGCAAAATTTATGGAGTCGCAGTTGGAGAGGGCATAAATCACGGCCTTCATTCAAATATTCCGGCAAATATGAATCAGCATGCTCCTGTACCAGGAAACTTCTGTTGCCAAAGGCTTAAACGGATCGTTAGCCAAGCGCCTAAAATTTGCCTCACCTTAAATAAAAAATATGAATCATTTACCGCTTTCCAATGTCTGAAGATAACATGTTCACCTGGTTCCACGTCGATGATGATCCGGATGACATTAATATTTATAAACTGATGATTGCTGAGGCTGCGCCAATGGTAACTTTACATACTTTTACTTCCAGCATCGCCTTGATCCGCAGCTTAAATCGTTTGGAACAAATTCCGAGATTAATCCTGATCGATCTGAATATGCCGGTGATGGATGGCTTAACCTGTTTAAGGCACGTGCAAATCCTGCCACACATAAAAGACTTCACCAGGCTGGTCATACTGTCTACAAGTTCAGACAAGGAAATGATTGACAAATGCCATCAGGCCGGCGCGCACTTTTATGCGGTAAAACCCTCAAACCCTAAAGAAATCAGGGCCTTGGTACTAAAGTTTCAGGAGATCGCAAAACTCAACGCAAAATGGCCAATCAGCAAAAAGTTATTTTTAATTAATTAAACGAAAGAAGCTATTTTAGCAATTCCTATATTTAAATATTTACCGTTATGCGCACAGAGATCAACAAAGTGGAACTTCGCAACCTTCGTATTGAAGATTACAATGAGCTCAAGAGTTCTATGGTAGAAGCTTACAGCGAAATGGAGGGCTCGTATTGGAAAGAGCATCACATCCGGAACCTGCTTAGTATATTCCCTGAGGGGCAGTTGGTGATCCTTGTCGATAATAAGGTGGTTGGCTCGGCACTGTCACTTATCGTGAACACGGAGCAGGTGCTGGAAAACCATAATTACGCTGATATTACCGGCAACTACACCTTTTCGACCCATGATCCATCGGGCGATGTGCTTTATGGAATTGACGTATTCATCCACCCTGATTACAGGGGCTTGAGACTGGGAAGAAGGCTTTACGATTCGCGGAAAGAGCTTTGTGAACAGCTGAATCTTACGGCGATTGTCTTTGCCGGACGCATTCCGAATTTTACGAAACACGCTGACACGATGTCCCCAAAAGAGTATATCGATAAGGTCAGGCAAAAAGAATTGTACGATCCGGTCCTGTCTTTTCAGCTCAGCAATGATTTCCACGTGATCAGGGTCATGCAGAATTATCTCGTTGGCGATACGGGTTCGAAGGACTACGCCGTGCTGCTCGAATGGAATAATATTTATTACGATAAAAGCCCCCAATTGATAAACGTCAGGAAAAGTGTCATACGCCTGGGACTGGTACAGTGGCAAATGCGCCCTTTGGCCGACCTGGACGCTTTGTTTGAGCAATGTGAATTTTTTGTGGACGTGGTCTCCGGGTACGGAAGTGACTTTGCGCTTTTCCCGGAACTTTTCATCGCCCCTTTAATGGCAGATTTTAACCACCTTTCAGAATCCGACGCCATCAGGGAAATAGCACAATATTGCGATCCGATCCGCAAGCGTTTCCAGGAACTTGCCATATCGTACAACATCAATATTATTACCGGCAGCATGCCCTACCTTGAAAACGGAAACCTCTACAACGTTGGGTTCCTTTGCAAGCGCGACGGTACTTTCGAGATGTATACAAAAATCCACATCACCCCAAATGAAGTGCTTTACTGGGGCATGAAAGGCGGATCTGAGATTAAGACATTTGATACAGATTGTGGTAAAATCGGCATTATGATCTGTTATGATGTGGAGTTTCCGGAACTGTCACGCCTAATGGCCGACGAAGGCATGGATATCCTTTTTGTACCGTTCCTGACCGATACACAAAATGGGTACACACGTGTAAAACACTGTGCACAGGCACGAGCCATAGAGAATGAATGTTATGTGGCCATTGCCGGATGCGTAGGCAATTTGCCGGGTGTCAACAATATGGACATTCAGTATGCGCAAACTGCAGTTTTCACCCCCTCCGACTTTGCGTTCCCCACAAACGGAATTAAAGGTGAAGCGACTCCGAATACTGAAATGACACTTATAGTCGATGTGGATCTCGACCTGTTAAAGAAATTGCATGAGCATGGGAGCGTCAGGATCCTCAAAGACAGGCGGCACGATTTGTACCGGATCAGCAAACTAAAATAATTAACCTGTTAATAATGCTAAAAAACCATGCTGCCATTTACCTGGTCATTTTGTCAACATAGTTTCCTTAAAATTGTACAACACTTTTGAACGCTTATTAAGAAATTTTGGCGTCTGAAGTCACTACCTTGAGCAGCGGGCCCATCGCGATTGATGCCCTGTTAACTTATACACTATGACCACCACAGAAATAAATGCACATTTCGAATCTGCCATGCAGGTGTTCAAAGGCGACATCCTTGAAGCTGATGAAGCCGAAATCGACCAGCTCATTGAATTGTCTTTTTTGATCTATTATGCCGGCATTCCCGAAATCATTGCGACGCGCGGAAATGAAAATTATCCGGAGCAGCTGGAATCGCAAACACATCACGGGATCGTTCGGATCCTGGCCAGCCGTTTGACCGTACACAAAGAAACAACCGACTGGATCGCGAAGCAATCGTTTAAATTTGCCCTGTTTTTAATGGATAAGTATTCCGTTAAGGACGGGAAACTGCAGTATCGGGCAGAAAACTTTCCGGACAAATGGCGTGAATCAGACCGGGAAAATTTCGCTGCAATTACGTTTGCCGTGAATACGATCTATATAAAAGCCCTCAAAGAAACAGCATTGCCCGACACCGAAAAACAACGGTTGCATAGGGAAATCATCAGCTCGCTGGACTGGCGCGAACTTTTGTCCATCAACCTCGTGAGCAACAGCAATGTAATTGATGCATTTTACAGGAACCGGTACCGAAAAAGCAGGATGAATTAGGATTTGCTGCTGTATTCCTTTGGTGCAAACATGAACGCTCCACCAATAGCGTATGCGAAAGGCAGTTTGCCTCTGATGTTCCGCATTCGTTTTGGATCGATCTTAACTAAAAACGTAGGTTGTAATCACAGAATATTTTATAAATTGCCTGCGGAAAAGCCGCTACTCCGGCAACGGATCCGGGATCGATAACTCCCTGATATCCAATCCTTACAATCGAACGAAAAAGATGATGAAACTTGAAGATTTGAATGCCAGCCAGAAAAAGGCGGTAACATTTGGCGGCCGGCATATACTGGTATTGGCGGGCGCCGGAACCGGAAAAACCAAAACGATCATTTCACGTGCCGCATGGCTCATTGACCAGGGCGTATCTGCAAACAAGATCCAGATCCTGACGTTTACCAAAAAGGCGGCAAGCGAAATCGTCACGCGTGTACGGGCGGCGCTCGATGCCAACCAGGCGCAAACCCTCAGGGGCTCCACCTTCCACTCCTGGTGCAACCAGCTGCTGACGAAATTCCCGAACCTGTTTGGTACTGCAGCATTTACCATTATCGATGAAGACGACCAGGTGAGCATCATGAAAATGGTATGCGGCTCCAATAATGTACAGTTTGAGGACATCCGCATTAAACCGCAGGCGCTTGTCGACCTATATTCGTTTGCACGAAATACTAAAAAGAATCTTACCGAAAGCCTGCGGATCAAATTGTTCCACAACTATAACGACCGGGAAACCGACTTAAAGATACTACAGATCAAACCCGGTGTGGAAACGCTGCTCCGAGGTTACGAAATGAAAAAGAAAGAGCGCAAATACCTCGATTATGATGACATCCTGATTGTCGTGGCTTTGCGTTTGCAGAAAGATCCGCAGGCCAGGCATCTCATTAGCTCGCAATATGAGCACATCCTTGTCGATGAGATGCAGGACACCAATCCGCTACAGTGGGATCTGCTGAACCCTTTCCAGCAGGACAGCCACCTTTTTTGTGTGGGTGATGACGCGCAGTCAATCTATTCTTTTCGCGGAGCCGACTTTAAAAATGTGCATTCCTTTGGCGAACGTGTGGCCGATTCGTCGGTGTACAAACTGGAGGAAAATTACCGCTCCACACAGGAGATCTTAGACGTGTCGAACTGGCTGCTGGAAAAATCTCCGATCGCCTATGATAAAAAACTGCATGCTTCCCGCGGCCCCGGATTGTTGCCGCAGCTGGTCAATGTGGACAATGAATGGGACGAAGCCTATTTTGTAGCCGATAAGATCATTGAAAATTATGTGCAGAAAGGGAAGCTTTACGGTGACCACATGATCCTGTCGCGTTCCGGATTTTACACCCGCGTCCTCGAAACTATTTTCATCCAGAAGAAAATCCCATACATCACTTATGGCGGGCGCAAGTTCATGGAGTCGGCACACATCAAGGACGTATTTTCGGTGTTGCGTGTCGTGAACAATATCAAAGACGAGATTGCATGGATGCGGTTCCTGACGATCTGGGAAGGCGTTGGCGAAATCAGGGCGACAAAATACATCAATGAGCTGATGGCTTTTGACACCACCGGGGAATGTGTCACCTACCTTGAAGGCATTCCGTTCGACAAAGAAATCAAAGTTTCCGCGCTCATTGCCTCGATTGCGGAAAGTAGCGGGAATGTGCAGCAGGCCGTAAAAACCGCCTATGGGCAGATGCAAAACCGGCTTTCCAAAAGGTATAAAGACGACTGGGACAGCAAGAGACGCCCGGATTTCCCGGTACTAGAGATCCTTGCAGACAATTATGCTACTTTGGGTGAATTTATTACCGAATCTACCCTGGACAATTCGGGTGCAATCAACAACAGCCCGACACTTAAAAATTCGGCGCTCGATCCGCTCGAGGTGAAAGACCAGGTCGTGATTTCAACCATACACTCTGCAAAGGGCCTGGAGGCCGATGTTTGTTTTGTCCTGAATGTATCGCCCAAAGCTTTTCCGTCTTTAAGGACCATTGGGAAACCGGATGCGGTTGAGGAAGAACGCCGGATGCTGTATGTAGCATTGACACGGGCAAAGAACGAATTGTTCCTCACAAGGAACATCAGCTCGATACACGGTGAGAACCGGAAGCCTGCGATGATGGACGCCGATACGCCGCCCGGTTACAACACCGTGATGCAGGAACAGTATTTCCTGAACGAATTGCCTGAATCGCTTGCCGAACAACTGGTTATTGGCAACCGGAGCCAGACGTTCACGGATATCGATTTTGCAAATCCGCTGGACATTTCCGGGATGGATTTCAGTTAAATGTCCGCTATTACCTTGTACAATCTGTCCGCTACTCCCTACTCGCAGCCAATGAAACAAGCAACCCATTGGATGCAATGCTGTAGCTTTGAGGTTTATTGATGGCCATCGCATCGGCGAATTCGGCATTTTCATTAACAATCGTAACACTTTTAATCCCGGTAATCGGCAACCCTGTTTTTATATGCTTGAGACGGAAGGCGCGGACGGAAAACCATTCAGCAAAAGATTATTAAAGAATAATTTGTCCTATCTTTAAATTATTTTCCAATTTTAAAACTGTTTTATGAAAATACATTTACAAATGATGCTGTTTTGCCTGATAGGCACCGCGGCTGTAGCGCAGGTGGCACCGGCAATCGAATGGCAGAAATCACTGGGCGGAATGGGCGATGACCAAGCCCATGCTGCCCAACAAACTGCCGACGGCGGTTATGTCATGGCGGGAAATACAAATTCTAACGACGGGGACGTATCAGGAAACCATGGAAATATTGATGCATGGGTAGTAAAACTTAACGCGTCAAACGAAATTGAGTGGCAAAAAACGCTGGGCGGAACATTTAATGATTATGTCCAATCCATGCAACAAACCGCAGACGGTGGATATATTGTGGCCGGATATACAGAATCCAGCGATGGGGATGCAACCGGAAACCATGGAGGTGATGATGCCTGGGTAGTGAAACTGGATGCTTCCGGTACGACCCAATGGGTGAAACTTCTCGGCGGACTGGATGCTGATCGCGCCTTTGCGATCCAGCAGACCACCGATGGTGGGTATGTTATGGCCGGATATGCGTATTCTATCGACGGGGATTTCTCAGGAAACCATGGCAGTAGTGATTGCTGGGTGGTGAAGCTGACTGCTTCAGGCGCTATCGAATGGCAGAAAACCTTAGGTGGATCTGGTCCTGATTCGGCTTTTGCCATTAAACAAACTACTGACGGCGGGTATATCATGGCGGGAGTTAACAATTCCAGCAACTGGGACGTCTCCGGAAACCAGGGTTTTATTGATTTCTGGGTGGTAAAACTCAACGCTTCCGGTGCAATCCAATGGCAAAAATCCATGGGTGGAACTGATAGTGACCAGGCGTATTCGATTCAACAGACTGCAGATGGCGGATATATCGCGGCAGGATCTACGCGTTCCAATAACGGGGATGTCTCTGGAAATCGTGGAAACCTTGATGTCTGGGTGGTAAAGTTTGACGCTTCCGGAACTGTCGAATGGAAGAAAACTTTAGGTGGAAGCGCTACCGAGCAGGCCTATTCCATCCTGCAAAGTACCGACGGCGGTTACATTTTGGCGGGCTATACGAATTCCAGTGACGGGGATGTATCCGGAAACGATGCTACTTTTGCTTTTGATGTATGGGCCGTGAAGCTCAATGCTGCCGGTACTATGGAATGGCAAAAGGTTTATGGCGGAACCAATGGCGATTTGGCTAACAGCATTGCACGCACTGCAGACGGCGGGTATGTTCTTGGAGGATATTCGGCTTCAAATGATGGGGATGCCTCTGTAAACCATGGTGACAATGATTTCTGGATTGTAAAACTCGGTCCGGAAAACCTGGGAACGCAAAACCCAAACCGCGTCACCAATACCCTTTACCCAAACCCAACCCGATCGATCCTTCACTTTACCCAGCCGTTAAAAAATATTTCCCTCAGCAACCTCTTGGGTCAAAAAGTATTGGAAAACGCGGGTGGCGGGTTTATAAATCTCGAATCGCTTTCGCGAGGTGTGTATGTGCTTGAAGCGAAAGGGATTGACGGTAAACCTTTAAGTACAAAAATCATCAAAGAATAACTCAGGTATCATTTCTATTTGTAAACATTAAAAAACAAAAAATTGATAAAAATACAATTACAAATGCTGTTTTTGGCTGATAGGCAACTAATACAAAGCTGCTGCAATATCTACCATAATTATTAAGCTATGAAAGTTACAGATTTAAAAAAAACGCTAAGTCAAATTTATCTTACACTTGTTCCAATATTAACAGTCATACTTGGGCTTAGTGTTGGCTACATAAGCTATAAAATCTACTTGCCTATCTGGTTAGCAAATATCATTTTTATGACATTATCTATGTGGACACTTGGTGGGTATATTCTCAGAACAAATGATATAGAAAAAAAGCATATTGTTGCATGCGCAGCATTTTTTATTATACCGACTATGCTTACCTCAATGTTTTTTGGTTTGGGAGCTCCTCCTTATGAAAGTCCAAAATTATGGGTAAATTCGATAACTGAACAATCTGCAAGATACTATTTCCTTATTGTAGCTGGTTTATCTATTTCATTTGGATTCGCCATACTTAGACAAAAACTTAAAAAAAAGGTGAAGATTTCTTCTCTTTAATCGGTGATAATGCGATTAAAATTGCAATTCCCATTTTTCTCATTAACATGACTTTTTGGGGATTTTATTCAACCAGGCTTTATCAGTTAATGGTAAGCTCCAATATTGAAAAAACACCTGATTGGGTTATACCCTTGAGAAGCCAGTTTTACTATATTGACATTATTGTATGTGCACTTATTTACTTGGGAACAACCGCTTTTGCGATTGCATTGCGACGAACAGGAATGTTCACAAAAAGTGCTTGTAATGTTTATATTGGCCTATGCCTGTTATTCTTTTTATTAGATATATTGCCACCATCATTGTCAGAGCCATTACCTACTTTAAATTTTATCGTATCCATTCCTGCCGTGCCATTCTATTTTGCTTATTTTATCGGCGTTAATCTGTTGCGCAAAATTGGAAATGAAGTTTAAATTTTTTGTAAGCATGCCAATTTGGTTTCCAGCTAACCGCTAATAAACGCAATTGCTGAATTTCAAGTTACAGAATGTCTGTTTTACAAAGAATATTTTATCTTGGCAGAGCAAACTCAACTCGCTTACATCAGCAACCGACATTTAGCCGCAAAACGTTAGCCGCAAGCTTAGGACCACCCCACCATTTACAAATGACCCTCTCAACAAAGTAAAATCGGACTTTAAAACAAAACTGGCTGCTTAAGTATAGCATAACTTTGTCCTAACTAAAAATAAAAAATTATGTTAGACCACGTTATTCTCACAGTAAGCGATTTTGAAAAATCAGTTGCTTTTTACACAAAAGCTCTTAAGCCGCTTAAAATCACTTTTGCCATGGATTTTAAAGGTCAGGATGGACATCCTGACTTAAAAGGTTTTAGTAGTGGTGAAAATATCTTCTTTTGGTTAAAAGAAGGAAAGCCCGAAGCAAAGGCAATTCACATTGGATTTATAGCAAAAAACAATGCTGAAGTAGATGCATTTTACAAAGCTGCGATAGCAGCTGGAGCAGGGTCAAAAGAAGAACCCAGAGTATTCCCAGAATATTATCCCGGCTATTACTCAACATGGATACTTGATCCAGATGGTCATGATATTGAGGTTGTCCATAAAAGCTAAATAAAAAATACAAACAAAAAAAAATGAAAAATAATAATAACTATCAAGGAGCATTACAGCACCCAATAAATTCAGGCTTTGGTCCTGCATCTACAACAGACGATGTAATTAAGGGAATTGACCTTAAAGGAAAAACTGCTATAATAACTGGTGGTTACGCCGGCATCGGATTAGAAACAGTAAAGGCATTATCATCAGCCGGTGCGACAATCATCGTCCCTGCAAGAAATACAGAAAAAGCGAAAAAAAACCTGAAAGGAGTAACTAACGTCGAAGTAGAAGCAATGGATTTAATGAGTACAAAATCAATTGATACATTTGCGGAAAAATTCCTTTCATCGGGCAGCCCATTACATTTGCTGATAAACAATGCGGGGATTATGTGGGTGCCGCTACAACGTGATAAACAGGGTTATGAATCACAGCTTTCAACAAATTATTTAGGGCATTTTCAATTGACAGCTAAACTTTGGCCTGCATTAGTTAAGGCTAATGGATCGCGGGTAGTTAATATTTCATCATGGGGTCATCACTTTTCCCCATTCGTTTTCGAAGACCCTAATTTTGTCTCCAGAGAATTTGATTCTTTCTCTGCTTATGGCCAATCTAAAACGGCTTCAATTCTTTTCTCTTTAGAATTAGACAATAGAGGAAAAGAATTTGGCGTTCGCTCTTATTCATTACATCCCGGAATAATTTCAGAATCTGAACTTGGCAGAAATGTGCCGCATGAGGATTTGGTAAAATATGGTGTTTTTGATGAAAATAGCAAGGTCGTTAACAATCCCGAAAAAGGATTAAAATCGCTTTCACAAGGTGCGTCCACAACAGTTTGGTGTGCTACAAGTCCAAAACTAAATGACATTGGCGGCGTCTATTGCGAAAATGCCGAAATAGGAGAATTGGACACCTTAAAACCGGAAGATTTGGAGGAAAATCTTAATAGTTCAACAATGATGAAAGGTGTAGCTCCTTATGCATTAGATGAAATAGCAGCAAAGAAGCTATGGGTGTTAAGCGAAGAATTAGTAGGCTCTGATTTTCATATTTAATTATATAAAAAGCAATAACTATAGAGAGGTGTTATGTTGACACCTTTTTTTTAATTTGTAGATTTGTTTCCATGGCAAGACAACAACAAAGTGAATACGCTGAAATTTTACTCTCGTGCATAGAAGAAAAATATTTCAAAGATGAAATCGCATTAGACTATAATTCATTTGCACGTATAATTTCAGGCGAAATGAAAGTAATACAGGCCGATAAATCCTACACTTTTGGACCAGGCGATACTTTGTTATTTCCTCGTAACCAACTTTCAACGCTCATCAAAAACCCAAAAGATGGACTACCATACAAAGCAATTGTAATTTTCTTTACTGCTAAAAGATTAAAAGAATACTACACTAAAAACCCGATTCAATTTACAAAACCTCATACACATAACATTACAACCTTTGAAACGCATCCACTTTTAGAAAGTTTTTTTGCGTCATTAATTCCATATTTTGATCTGACAAGTGATTTGCCTGAAAAAATGGTTACTCTAAAAATTGAGGAAGCAATTACTATTCTTAGAACCATCGATAAAAATACAGACAATTTCTTAGCCGATTTTTCACAGCCCGAAAAGATCAATCTTGTTGATTTCATGGAGAAAAACTACATGTTTAATCTAACTATAGACAGGTTTAGCTATTTAACTGGTAGAAGTCTAACAACCTTTAAACGTGACTTCAAAAAAGCCCTTAATACAACACCTCAAAAATGGATTATCCAAAAAAGACTGGAATTTGCTCATTATCAATTATCTGAAAAGAAGCAAAAACCAGTCGAAGTATACCTTGAAGTAGGGTTTGAAAATCTGTCCCATTTTTCTTTTGCATTCAAAAAGCACTTTGGATATGCACCGACCGAACTGAATAAAAAAAGCCAGCCGCTAACCGCCTCTAACGAACCGGCTGATTTTTAGTAAATTGAAACCCTTTTTTCCATACCTTCGTTTCCGTTTGGCAGAGATACTCTGTTAATAATTTTGCTGAATTTGCTTAGCCGGAAATGTTATGCGTCAGCTTTATACTTCACAAAACGACTGTACTTAACAAAAAAGCAAACGGCTAAAAATAACATGAAAAAGACAATCCTGATTTTAACACTTCTTATTGGCTTATTTGTTTCAAACGCACAATCGCCGCACGCTGCACGCTTGTATGGCATGACACAATATGGCGGACCCGACCACAAAGGCTCTATTTTTTATTTTACGCCCGAAACCCACACTATTACGGTGGCGTATGATTTTAAAATAAAAGTAAAAGGCAAAGCACCAAAATCTGATATTGTCGCACCCGGCAATGGAAAATATTATGGCACCACCACTGCAGGAGGAACTTTTAATGCGGGCGTTATTTTTGAGTGGGATGCTGCAACCGGCGCGTACAATGAAATATACAATTTTACAGGAGAAAGCGGCAGCGATGCCCGGGGCGCCATGCAGTTGTACGACGGCAAATTATATGGCATGACCAACGCTGGCGGTATAAACGGGCTTGGCGTAATCTACGAATGGGATTTGGCTACCAACACCTACACCAAAAAATACGATATGGAAAACCCGGCTGGTGCCCATCCGCATGGCTCGCTTACACTGGTCGGCAATCTGTTTTATGGCGTTACGTTTGCCGGCGGGTCATCAGATTTAGGGGGTATTTTTGAATACAATCCTGCTACGAACAGCTGCACCAAAAAATTTGATTTTGACAATCTTAAAGGAGCTAATCCAGTTGGGAAATTAAGTGTGTACAATGGCAAACTGTATGGCATGACCAACGCTGGCGGCACAAACAATAAGGGCGTAATCTACGAATATGAACCTGCTACCAACACCGTTACAAAAAAAATAGATTTTAGTGGCACTGCAAACGGCGAACGGCCTTTGGCTTCGCTTACCCTGTACAACAACAAATTTTATGGGATGACCTATGGCGGAGGCATATATGAAACGGTCAATACGCCAGACCAAGGTATTATTTTTGAATGGAATCCTGCAAATAACGCACTTGTTAAAAAAATAGACCTGGGTTCTGCCGCATTGAGTAATCTGGGTGGACCGCTGGGTAGTTTTACAGTAGTAGGAGACAAATTATGGGCAACAGCCACCAAAAGCAATGGAGCAGGATATATCTTCGAATGGAATCCTGCAAACAACGCTTTAACATTCAAGCATCAAAATAATCAAAGACCATTTGCTATAAATGGATCATTTTGCGAAGAATATAACTACGAGCCCGGTGTAAATCCTGATAATACGTTGCTGCTTAGCGGAAACAAACTGTTGGGTACCACTTCAGGCAATGGTGGATTTTATCAGGGCGCTATTTTTGAATTGGATATCGATTCACTCCAGGTGACGCGCAAAGTATACATGCAGGCTGCCGACGGATCGCTACCCAAAGGAAACCTTACACGCGTAGGCAACAAACTTTTTGGCTGTACCTATTTGGGCGGCAACAGCCATGCAGGCAATATTTTTGAGTGGGACATGGATAATTTGCAATACCAGGAACGATTTGAGTTTGACGGATATAATACGAGCGCACGTCCGTTAGGCGACCTTACGCCTTACAACGGCAAATTATACGGAATAAACTTTAAGCAAAAGATAAAAAACAGTGGTTGGAGGGGAAATAGCGCGAATTATGACACAGGTGGAGAGATTTTCTCCTGGGATATGAACACCGGATTGTACGACAGCGAAGCCCCTGCCCTAAGCTATTCATCGCTCAAATTGTATAACAACCAGCTTTATTTTACACAGCAAATTTACGAATCCTATCCTGCTGTAACAGGCGGCATCACTTATGGTGGCATATTTCGTTATGATCCTGCCAGCCATTTACTCGATAGGGTTGCAGTGATGGATCAGGGCTCATTGAATAATTTTCAAGATACACAAAGCGCCAATAATATTACTTTTTTCAATGGCAAATATTATGGTATGACGCCTTGGAAAGGCAGTTCAGGCGGAACGTATAACGGAACGATTTACGAATGGGATCCGGCTTTAAACATTACCACACACAAATACGATTTTGATCCGCTTACTATAGGCACCTATCCGCTCTCCAGTTTTAAAATCATTGACGGCGAATTGTATGCTTTTACTTCCAACAAGGGCAATAATGTTCCCGGAGCCAGCCCCGGAGGTTTATTCAGATATACCCCAGGCACCAACACGGCTGAGCTGGTTGCCAGCGGATTTGGAAGTGCGGGCTTGCCTACCAAATCGGGCAATAAAATATACTCCTTACAAGATGGAGGACCAATAGCACAACTGGCAGAATACGATCCGGCTACAGGCAGCGCTGCACTGTATTCATTGCCTTTTTATCCTGATAGTCCGTCTTTTGGTTGGTACAGCGGAACATGCTATCAAAATAGTTTCCCTGAGCTTTTGGAGGTTATCCCTAATAAAGTTCCTGTTTTGTCCAATGTTCCAACAGCCCAAACGGTTTGCAGTACGCAACAGAGCAGTGCAACATTTACGATAAGTGATGAAGATTTAGATGTCATGAATTTTGAAATTGCCAGTAACAATCCGCAATTAATACCCGTTTCAAATGTTTCAATTACAAATTCCGGCAGCACCTATACCTTAAATTACACAAGCAATAACAATCAAACAGGAGCTGCAACGATAACGGTTACAGCCAATGATGGGTATGGAGGTACCGTTGATTTTCCTTTATCGGTCAATGTAATTGCACCGCCAAATACTGAGGTAACGCTGAATGTTGCAACGCTTGCCTCACAAGAAAATGCTGCTTTAAGCTACCAATGGATGGATTGCAGTACGAATTCCCCCATTGCAGGAGCAACCAACCAAAGTTATACCCCTACATCCAACGGCAGTTATGCTGTAACTATAACTACCGCGGCTTGTAGTGATACCTCAGCGTGTATCGCTGTGGCCACTTTGGGATTAATCGAGCCTGCTTCGCAAAGCAATATCAGTATCGCTCCGAACCCTGCCAGCGATTTCATTACAATATCACAAAACAATCCGGCCATAACTGAAATTGAAATCTACAATGTTCTTGGAAAACTGATTTATAAAACCAACATTCACCAGCGACAAACGATTGTAGATTTAAGCAGCGAAGCGAAAGGATTTTACTTTATCAAGGCAACAGAAGAAAACCGAAAAGTAACCCACTTAAAAATAATTTTGCAGTAGCGAATCCTTGAAAAAAGGAAGCCGAACACTATTGGTACTTTTAAGCCGGTAAGTTTGCAGACCTTATACTGCTTGATGAAAATCCGTTAGCTGACATCAAAACACACGAAAAATAACCGGTGTTTTTCTGGAGGGCAGATGGGTTAATCAAGAGAAAATTAATGAAATGCTTTACGATTTAGCAAAACGGAATGCTGTGAACCTAAAATATGACTGGAAAAAAAGAAAAGAATTCTAATGTAATTTGAAGATGATGGTGGAATATTTATTTGGAAACGTGCAGGCGTTAATAAATAATTAGTATGGCTGCGCCTTAAGAATTATAAAGAACACAGGATTCCTGAGCAATGCAGATTGGTTTGGACATCATTTTAAAGATAAGGACTCTTCGATCTTAGGAATTGACAATAAAATACAATACTGTAACAAACATTTCTCTTTGCGGTCTTATAACGGAAATGAATCCATCCAAATGCAAAAAATAACCTTCATGCTTTTTCTGTTTTTTTCGGTCAACATGTTCCCACAGAAAATTGATTCGGGAAAAATAGACGACTACATCAATTACATTGAAAATAATAATGGCGGACTGGGCAGTTTATCCATTTTTAAAAATGGACAGGAAGTTTACAACAGAAGTTTCGGACAGGCAAAACTGGTAAACGTAAATTATAATATGGATACTAAATACCAGATTGCCTCGGTAACAAAAATGGTAACAGCGATTTTAGCTTTTAAATTGATCGAAGCCGGCAACTTAAAACTAGACACCAAATTATCTGACTTTTTTCCGGAAATCCCGAATTCACAAAAGATTACCATTGAAAATTTATTAGGACACACCAGCGGATTGGGAAATTTTGCAATAAGAGACGGCGCGATCTGGGTCATCGACAAAGTAAGTGAACCCGAAATCCTGGAGGAAATAAAAAAGCAGGGTGTCAGTTTTGAGCCTAATGAAAAGGTTGTTTATTCCAACTCGGCATACATCCTGCTGAGAAAGATTGTGGAGCAGAAATACGGAAAAGAATATCATGAGATTGTTCAAAACCAAATTGTAAAGCCGCTTCGCCTCAAAAATTTCGCTTCCATAAAATCAAATCCTGCGAATACTTTTAAATCTTATCAATTCAAAGAAAAATGGATCGAAATTAAAGATATCGAATACGCAAACGTGATAGGCGTTGGCGATATTGCAAGTACGACGGAAAACATGAACATACTGATTAACAAATTATTCCAAAATAAAATTTTAAAAAAAGAAACTTTGGAATTGATGCTCCCTGTAGCAGGAAAAGAAGATTGGGGAAGAGGACTGGCATTATTCCCATTCGGTGAAAACGTGTTTTTTGGCCATAACGGAGATGTTTTAGGGTCTCATTCCCGACTCATTTACAATCCAAAAGATCAAATATCGATAGCCCATTCTACAAATGGTGAAAGAATTCCTGCCAATGTATTTACAGAGCATATCGTCAATATCGTTTACAACAAAGCATTTTCGTTGCCTGAAATACAGTAAATTAAAATATCACCTTTCAAAATCAAATCAAATGAAAAGAATAAACATCATCCTTTTTATGCTTCTGTCACTCCATACTTTTGCGCAAAGTGTGAATGGAAAAATCAAAACCTTAGAAAACAATCTCAATTATTGGGATCAATCGAAAACGAAAAAAGCGCCTTTAAAAGACAGAATGGCTTTCTACAATGCCAACGCAGTAAGCATCGCCGTCATCAAAGATTATAAGATCGAATGGGTAAAAGCCTACGGTTTTGCAGATGTTTCTGAAAAGAGGCTTGCCACGCCACAAACGCTCTTCCAGGCGGCTTCTATAAGCAAATCCATCAATAGTTTAGGGATTTTAAAACTGGTTCAGGAAGGGAAATTAGGTCTGGATGATGACATAAACGACTATCTTAAAACCTGGAAATTTACGTATGATGCCACATCAAATGGAAAAAAAATCACCATTGCCAATTTGTTGTCTCACAAAGCAGGATTATCTGTACACGGTTTCGGAGGTTACGAAAAAGGAAAAGAATTGCCTACGACGATACAAATTTTGGACGGACTGAAGCCTTCTAATTCAAGCGCAGTGCGTTCTGTTTTTGAACCGGGTTCTAAGTTTGAATATTCCGGCGGCGGAACTACAATTTCTCAATTAATTCTCGAAAATACGACAGGCGAAAAGTACGAAGATTATATGCTGAACAATGTGCTGATTCCTTTGGGAATGCGCAACAGTTCTTACAATCAGCCACCTTCTAAAGACAAAGAGAATTTGCTTGCAACCGCTTACGAGAATGGAAAAGAAGTGAAAGGAAAATACCACATTTATCCTGAAAAAGCGGCAGCGGGATTGTGGACAAATCCAACAGATTTAGCGAATTATATTATCGAAACGCAATTGTCCTTACAAGGAAAATCAAATAAAATTCTGTCTAAAGAGAGGTCTAAGGAAAGATTGGAAAACAATTTCGGAGTTTTTTTAAACGACTATAAAGGGACAAAATATTTTATTCACGATGGTAAAAACGAAGGTTTTATTTCCGTTTACATTGGAAGTTTAGAAGAAGGAAATGGTGCTGTGGTAATGACAAACGGAAGTAATATGAAGTTAATTTTTGAAATTGTGAACGGCATCGCAAGCCTGAATCAATGGAAAAATTTTCCGGTGGAATCCCAAACAGAATCCATTTCGTTAACCATCAAAAAAGCAGCAGAAAAAAATATCGACAAGGGCATTGCGCTCTACAAAAATCTTAAGAAAACCAATCCACGCGACTATAATTTCTCCGATGAAGGCGAGCTCAATTCGCTTGGCTATGACTTTTTGAGAGCGGAAAAAATAGATGCTGCGTTGAAGATTTTCGATCTGAATGTCACTGAATTTCCAAATTCAGCCAATGTGTATGACAGCCGTGGTGAAGCATATTTTAATAAAAAAGAGTACTTTTTATCGAGAAAGGATTATCAAAAAGTATTGACATTTGACCCAACAAATCAAAACGCCACAGACATGCTTTTGAAAATTGAAACTGTTTTAAAGGATGGTCCGCGTTGATGCGTCTGTAGCAGCTTTGCTGTTTTAGAGCTTGAAGGCAATCCCGCGTATCAATGGTTTTCAAGAAGGCATTCTTTGCATGATCTAAGCATTTTTTGTTATCTTTCGCATGTATCCTGAGTTCGCCAACAGTCACGATAAACCACACAAACATGGAACAATCATTTATTGTTGCCAAAGAAATTTCAGAAAATGTACTTCTTGAAAGCCTTATGGATTTTGCCAATCAGTATTCAGATCACAAATTTGCAGAAAACATAATTTTATACAGAGAAAAAGAAACGGAAAACTTCCTGATTCTTTTTACCAATGCTCCCGATTTTGACCACTTTGTTTTGCGGTCAATTGCATTCGTTACATACAGACACCAACTAAAAAATTACCGCTTGCATTTGGTTATTATCTAACTCATTCTGCAACGAATACACCCTATTTCCTAACCGATGGATTTGTAAAAATCTATGTTTCAAAAAGTGACAAACAATATGACAATGTAAATGTCGTCAACCAAAATAATGAAACCTATTTGTATGATTTTGGGGGCAGCATATCAAAATTAGCAATCATTGAGGAATCATTTGAAATTCCGACTTTTGATGTTAGTGATTACAATTACATTTTAGATATCATTCCTGCGCCAAAAGAAAACAAACGTTGGTGGAAAGTCTGGTAAAAGACTGTCGGCTATCGAACTTGTCCCCCATCATTGCAAGTATATCGTTCATATTAAATAAGATATTCAAGGTTCGTAATTTTTTTAAAAATTTATCAAGATCATTTCATTCATTTGAAACATTATGAAAAAAACCATTACCCTGTTTGTGTTTTTCTTCACATTATCTGTTCTCTCCCAAAAAGAATTGTGGGGCGTAAACAACGATACATTTGTACCTCTTTCTAATGCCGATTATTTTGGCAATATTACCAAATACGACATCAACGGGCAAAATCCTGTAAAAATGCATGAATTTAATATCGCTGATGGCAGATACCCAACGGGCAAATTGTTTGAGGCATCTAACGGAAAAATTTACGGAGTGACTCTTAATGGTGGCACAAATGATTCAGGTGTTTTATATGAATATGATTTGGTAACGAATCACTATAGGGTTGTACATCATTTTAATTTAGGTGCAGGAAGTTTTACCGGTGTCATTGAACCTTTGCCTGGAAAACTATATGGTGCAGTCGGAGGCAGCGTATACTACTACGATATCAATACTGAAACACTTACCTATTGCACTGGCATTACTGATAACATCACTATGTATGGAGAATTGGTGAAAGCTTCAAACGGCAATTTATATGGGACTACAATAGCGGCAACTGCCTGCCAGGGCAACCCTCCATACTATCAGCAAGGCACAATCTTTAAAGTAAATCTCTCTACAAATATATCGCAAATCGTGTATCGCTTGAATTGCAATACATTCGACGGCTCTGCACTTACAGGTGGTTTAACAGAAGCCTCACCAGGCATGCTATATGGCGTAACAATGGGAGGCGGTGGTTTTTATAATGCCGGTACTTTATTTGAATTCAATACCGCAACAAATGTTTTCACTAAAAAAATAACATTTGATGAAAATAACCTTGGCTCACTTCCATCTCCTTTAGTTAATGGTGGTAACGGGAAGTTGTATGGCGTTTGCCGAAACGGTGGAACGAATGTTTATACAACAAATGACGACATTACTTATACCACTCACAATGGCACTTTGTTTGAATATACTCCTGCTACCAATGCCATAAACAAATTACACGATTTTGGACCTGTTAGTAACAATGGCATATTGACAAACTCGGGCGCCAATCCAATTTCTTTGCTAAAAACAAGCAATGGTTATTATGTGGGTACCGGGGAACAAAATCCTTTCAAATTTGATCCCATAAGCAATTCAGTTGTAAGTACGCTTGATGCCAGCATTCCTTTTAATACCAATAAGCTTTTAAACTTTATAGAGATATGCCGCAAACCCTTCTATCAATTTTTTTATGTCGATAATTTTGATGCTTGCTTGGGCGGAACTTTTAGTTATGACATCCAAAATACAAATGCCACAACTTATCAATGGCTCAAAGACGGAACTGCTGTTCCAAACCAAACTACCGGGATTTTAAACTTAACCAACCTTGCGGCATCAGATGCCGGAAATTATACCTGCCTAATGGCCAATGAATGCGGCACGACGACAACAATGGTTTTGCATTTGAGCGTAAATTGTTTGGGCACAGACACTTTTGCGTATCTGGAAAAATTTATAAAATTGTACCCCAACCCAACCAAAGACATCCTAAATGTACAACTTCAGGAAAATATAGAGGTAACGATAAGCAGTTTCAAAATTGCGAATTCATTGGGGCAAAGCATACAGAAACAAAAAACACAAAACAACCATACCATTGATGTGAGCCAACTGAAAACTGGTATTTATTTTATCTCCCTTACAACCAATTACGGCGATTGGAATGGAAGGTTTGTGAAAGAATAAATATAAGCTCCACAGTACGAAAATTAGAAAACTCAGGTTAATGTGCGTTGCTCAACATTTAAAAACATATTAGAATTGAAAAAAATAGGAATATTTATCATTGCCCTATTATTTATTGGATGTTCTTCAGACAGGAACAGAAACATAAATAAAATGAAGGCACAATTGAATTGTAACAAAACTGTGTACATCGTTTGGGATGAATCTAATAATTTGGCGGGTATAGAAGCGGTTGGGACATTTAAAAATGATTATGCTACGTTCACAAAAGGCAAAAGGCCCAACTACAAGGAAATTTTTATTGAATCATTAGAAGCGCTTAACAAAAAGCAAAAGACAAAATTCATTTTGAAAAAAAACCTTGTTTTCCCTACTGACTCGATTATTCAGGTTACTGTCAAAATAGATAAAATTATTTGGAATAAGGGCTATTCAAAAGCGGCGATGGATGTTTATCTAATATACAAAATGAGGGGAAATGACATCATGTTAGTCGGTAAAGGCAAAGCGCAATCATATGTAAATGCAAGAAAAAACTTGCTTCAAAGTTTTGAGCATGGAAATTTACAATTCCTGTTATCAGTTTGTAAAAATTAAGAAATGCCGCACAACAACTGCTAAGCGAGTTGGATGGTTTTACTAAATTGAGGCGGTTTTCCATCACTTCGTTTTAGTTTAGCAGAAAATACTTTGCTAATAGGTTTGTAGAATTTGCTCACCTGCAAAACCTTGCGAACCATAATACAACCAAAAATAATGAAAATTCTAGTTAAATTTCTGATCCTGATAGCAATCCTGTCATCATGCTCAAAAAATGAGAATACCAAAAAGGAGATCGGTAAATTCCGAAAAATCAGTTACGACCTGCGGTATAATTACTTTGATTCGATCGCTAAGAATATCAAACCCAATCTAAACTATCAGTATTGGCAATACGCTACTTTTTACCAACAATATGGAGGGTATATACCGGATAAATATACTGTTCTTGCCCAAGGTGGAGACACTTTGCAAAATAAAAGCATCAATAGAAAAATTGACCCGATGAAGACCATTGGTATTTTTCAGGGTGGCCATCCCAGCTATCGGTGCAATTACGCGGTAGTAGTTCAGAACAACAAAATACATTACATTAATTCTGAAGAAGAATTCAGAACATTTCTAGGAACAATTGATAATCTGGAAGAAGCTGTGATGTTTGCACGAACTTATGGTTATTCAGTCGACTCTGACATTAGGGGAAGCCAATATAGGGAAATTGATAACGGATACGAGTTGCATCTGGCAAAGTATCACGAGTTTCCCCAAAGAAAAGAATCAATGAATGTAATCATAACTAAAAATGGTTTCTTGAAAGCATCCAGTTTAGGCATTTATTGTAAAGAAAGGCAATGCAATTAAGAATTAGGGTGCATAACAGCACACCTTCACGGACAATGTATATCTTCAGCAGAAGCATCAGCATACCATCTGCGTAAACGCCAAAGGCAAAACACTTGCGGTATCCCAAAATGTCAGTAAAGTTTGAGTAAACTCACAACAATCAAATAACTACATTTACAAAGTAATTACATATCCATGCCTAAAAACACCAAATTAATTCCCGTAAATACCATGGCCGAAATGTTTGGTGCTGGTGTTGCGATTGGAAGGGCGTCTATTGAAGATTTACAAACTTTTGAGCAGGCAGAACAGTCACACCGCGATGATTACCACATTTTTTTCCTGCTAGAAAAGGGCAACGTTACTTTTGAAATTGACTTCCAGAAATACAACATAAAATCACCATCAGTCATTTACGTCCATCCCAACCAGGTGCACAGAATGGGTGCGTTCGAAAATGTAACTGCCAGTTTTTGGGCAATCAATAATGAAAGCCTGCATCCGGAATACCTGAGATTGCTGGAAGACATCACTCCTGTAAAACCCCTGGGATTAAATAGTGAAACGTTTTCGCTTATTTCTGAAGCGGTATCATTAAGCCTGAAATTTTCGGAAGGAAAACAAGAGAAATTACAGCAGTCTTTATTGAAAAACAGTTGCAATACGTTAGTGGCACTTGTGGCATCGCAGTATTTGACGGCGGCAAAACAAACCGATACCAGTACCCGGTTTGAGGTCGTCAGCAAAGCCTTCAAAACAGTTTTAGAAAGCCATTTTATTACTTTAAAAAAACCTTCTGAATACGCCAGGACCCTTAACATATCCACCGCATATCTGAATGAATGTGTCAAAAATGCGACAGGGCAATCCGTTTCCCATCACATTCAGCACCGCATTGTTTTAGAAGCCAAACGCCTGCTGTACCATTCTGAGAAATCGGTAAAGGAAATTGCAGCCGAATTGGGCTATGCCGAGTACAATTATTTTTCACGGTTGTTTGCCAAAGTCACCGGAATGCCAGCATTGGCTTTTCGGAATAAAAACCACGATTAGTCCATAACCTGCCCTTTTACCGCCATTGTTTGCAACTGCCAGGTACTGTTCCTTTGTACGAACAATAAATCGTATCAAAATGGAATCATTAAAAGAAAATAAACAAATAAACATACTCGTTTCGGGTGCGAGTGTTGCAGGGCTGAGTACTGCATACTGGCTGCTGCAGTACGGCTTTAAAGTAACTATTGTCGAACGCGCCACGCATATCCGCGCCGGAGGACAGGCATTGGATGTACGCGGCCCGGCCCTGGAAGTTGCAGCCCGTATGGGTATATTAACCGATCTTCGTGACAGCAGCACGCAACTCAACGGAATGACGGTTATAGAAGTGTCATCCGGAAAAGAACTCTTAAGAAGTACCGGGCATACAGTTACCCGTGGCAGGCACGACAGCCCTGATATTGAGGTGTTGCGTGACGACCTTCTGAACGTATTATTTGATGCCGTTGGCAACCAGGCCATCTATATTTTTAACGATACGATCGTGTCGCTCAGCCTCGATGGCCATGGCGTTGATGTTTTGTTTGCAAATGCGGCACGGCAACGTTTTGACCTTGTGATCGGCGCAGATGGCTTGCATTCGAACGTCAGGAAATTGGTGTTTGGCGATGAAAAACAATTCCTTCGTTACCTCGGACATTATGTGGCCATCTTTACCATTCCTAATTTTTTAAACCTCGACCATTGGGAAGTGATTTTTCAGCATGAAGAGGCGCCGATGGCTGCATACATTGTGAAAAATCAAAAAAGTGAAGCAAGGGTATACCTGGGATTCAGCAATGATATTCCGTTAGAATATGATTACCACGACATTGCCCTGCAAAAACAAATGCTTGCCGAAAGAACTTTGGCGGTTGGGCGGGATGTTCCAAAAATACTCGAATACATGCACCAATCCACCAACTTTTATTTTGACTCCATGAACCAAATATTGATGGACAGCTGGTCAAAAGGACGTGTCACCCTGGTGGGCGATGCCGGTTACAGCGTATCCGTTTCACTCGGTCAGGGGACGACGGTGGCAATGGTTGGTGCTTATGTGCTGGCTGGAGAGCTGGCAGCAAATAAAAACGATTTACAGGCAGGGTTAAGAAATTACGAAAAAGCGTTGAAAGCCTACGTGGCTGACAATCAAAAACTGGCCTACCATTCAAACGAGGAACACCAACTGTCCAATTTGAGCGATCCTGATCGTATTCCCGATTTTACGCAATCGGTTGTGCCCTTTGAACTTAAAAATTACGACCTATGATTTCAAGCATTCCAAAATGGGTGAGTCATTTGTTTGGAAACACCATGCTGCCCAATGTAAAAGTTTTAGAAGTGCATAATATCAGTCTGAAAATCAAAAAAATCCGTTTCCGGGGCGACCTGTCAAAATGGGATTTTCACACAGGCTATGCAAGCGTGATTCGCGTGAGCGAAACGGAGTTCAGGAATTATACCGTGGCCTATCATGACAGGGTAAAAGGATTCTTTGACATTATTTTCCACATTCACGGCAATGCAATTGGAAGCCGGTTTATTGATGATTTGAAGCCAGGCGATGAATTGTTTGTCAGCGCACCAAGAGGAAAAAAGATGTATGAATCCGATGGCGTGAAACAGTTTATTTTTGGTGATGAGACTTCATTGGGACTCGCCTGCGCTTTCATTCCGGTTCTTAACCAACACCAATTTCAGTTTTACTTTGAACTGGATGCAGCAAATAAAAATGTTCCTTTATTGTTGGGATTGGAAAACTTTACAGTATTCCCAAAAAATGGTTCATTCCAAAATGAAAACTGGATCAATGATTTGCCTGTTTTCAAAACAGCCGGATGGCAGGACGCTAACTTTGTTTTGACGGGAAATGCAAAGTCCGTTCAAAATTTTAAAAAGGTTTTAAAAAAGTGGGATGCCGGAAAGATTGCGACGCAGGGTTATTGGCTCGAAGGAAAAAAAGGATTGTAACAATTGAAAAATGCAAAATGATAGCTGTATTTAAGACTTCAGTAAACTCCGAAAAAGACATTCAAATATTAAAGCCGCATCTAAACGAATTGTTGCAGTTGGCAAAATGGAATTTCGATCTTGAAGATTGCGACAATATTTTACGGATAGACAGTCCGACAGAGCAGTCGGCAGCAATAGTCAAATTGCTACATGCCATTGGCTTTGACTGTGAAGAATTGGCAGACTAAAACGGAAGAACGGCTTTTAATGGTGTGCCGAAAGTTGATGTTTCATGATGAATGTTTATATTCGGCAGACAAAGCTTTACCGCCGCAATTAAGTTTGCGCAATCCGATAAACATTTGTTCCTTCCACCGAAAAAACCAATCAATAAAAAATGAAGAAAATACAATTCGCATTATTAATTTTGTTGATAATCTCTTGTCAGGGCCAACAAAATTCAAAACTTGACCATGAAAAATTAAACCAAGTTGAAAGCAACCAAAAAAACCTAGATGCTTTAAAAGATGCAGGAGAAAAATTCAAAGTTATCAGAGATATATTTCACTGGTTGTACTTTAAAAATAAGTCGGATTTGAATCGCTTCTTAGGGGAAATAAAATCAAAAGGTTTCGATCACGTCAGTTCTAATGTTATCGAGGATAAACTTCCGTATCAGTTACAAATCAAAATAAAGGATTTTGTAAGTAAAACCACGATGGATTCTCAGGCAATCTATTTGGTTGACATAGCAAAAAAGTATGGTGGAGAATATGATGGTTGGGAAACCATTGTAGAAAATAGCAACAGCAACAACAGCGACTAATCGAATTAGCTGGTTTTTAGTAAATTGAAGCCGTTTTTTCCATAACTTCGTTTTTGTTCAGGAGAGCAATCTAAATGAACTAAATAAAGAAATCTTGGTTTACAAAATGAAAAAGATAATTCTTCTGATGTCAGTTGCTGTTGCGAGTGGCGTTTTATTCGCAAATGTTTTTAATTCGATGGTTATCGCAGTTGCAACTGATAGTAATATTCCGAATTCAGTAATTGCGGGAAAAGAATATTTCAGGTTTGTCAATCCTGGAGATTTTTTTAAAATTTTCTCGCCTGCATCTCAGTTTTTGACGCTGTTATCCCTAATCATGTTTTGGAAAAGTTTTAAAAAAGTAAGATTGTTCCTGGGAATTGCATTGCTATGCTACATAACCTGTGATATATTGGCCTTTACCTACTTTCATCCAAGAACCGATGTGATGTTTTCTGACCCAATTCCTGATTCAGAAACATTAAAGAGATTGTCATCAGAATGGCGTGCGATGAATTGGGTGCGGTCTTTAATTTTACTAACAGGCGTTGTATTTTCTTTTTTAGCTGTCGATAAAATATATACTTCGAAAAATCAGGTTTGATTAAAGAAACTGGCTAACGGCTAAGCGAAGCCTCCTTTCGGTTCGCCAAGTCCGACAACCTGCAATACAATTAACTTTAGATCCTTAAGTTACATGAAAGCTCACTTCCAAAGAACTCTTAGCATAGTTTATCTTATACTCGTCCCGATACTGACCGTCATATTTGGACTAGGTGTTGGTTATATCAGCTATAAAATTAACCTACCCATATGGTTGACAAATGTTTTTCTCATGACGTTATCCATGTGGACGCTTGGCGGAACTGTGCTCAGAACAAATGATATTCAAAAAAAGCATATTGTTGGCTGCGCCGCATTTTTTATTATTCCAACGATGCTTACCTCTATGTTTTTTTGGTTTGGGAGCGCCTCCTTATGAAAGTCCGAAATTATGGGTAAGTTCGATAAATGAGCAATATGCAAGGTATTATTTCCTTCTTGCTTCTGGTGTATTTATTGCACTTGGGTTTGTCATACTGAGACAAAAATTAAAAAAAATGGGGGAAGATTTCTTTTCTTTGATCGGCGATACCCTGATTAAAATTGCCATTCCCATTTTTCTTGTCAATATTACTTTTTGGGGATTGTATTTAACCAGGCTGTATCAGCTCATGTTGGCTTCCAACATTGAAAAAAACCCTGAATGGGTAACACCAATGAGAAGCCAATTTTATTATATCGACATTATTGTATGTGCGCTTATTTACTTGGGAACTGCTGCTTATGCCATAGCATTGCGGCGAACAGGTATGTTCACAAAAAACGCTTGTAATAGTTACTTCGCACTAAGCCTCTTATTTTTTCTATTCGACATTTTGCCACCTTCATTGCCAGAGCCTTTTTCGACATTAAATTTTATCGTATCCATTCCTGCAGTGCCGTTTTATTTTCCTTATTTTATCGGTATTAATTTGTTACGCAGAGTCGGAAATTGAGGTTCCTGTTATGAAAAACCAATACCAATTGACCACGCCCAATTTTATAAACAATACCTGAATGCTTGTACATCTGGAAAATTGTCCGGAAAAACCAACAAAATTTAAATACATGCAACAATTACAGAAAGAAATCCTATGGAGGCAGTTTGGCGCAAGCATAGACATGCTAAAAAATGCCATCGAACTTTGTCCGCCCAAATTTTGGGATACTGAAAAGAAATTCTGGTACAATGCTTACCATTGTTTATTTTTCTTGGATTATTATTTAACCCGAAATCCCGAAAATTTCGAACCTCCAAAAACATTCTCCCTTTCTGAGTTTGAAGACCGGATGCCGGAAAGGACTTATTCAAAAGCTGAATTGTTATTTTACGTCGATCACTGCAGGAAAAAGTGCAAAAAATTAATTGGGGATCTGAACGATGAAAATTCCAAACTTGACTGGATCAACCAATCCAAAACAATGCAATACAACATCATTGAAATCCTGCTGTATAACATGAGGCACGTTCAACACCATGCTGCCCAGCTTAATTTACTACTGAGACAGGAAATCAATGACGCACCAGATTGGATTTATGAAGCCGGGGATCAATTGTGAATGTTTCCTCAAACAAGGAACTGCCAACCGTGCAAACGGAAACACAAAGGTTTATTTTCCGTTTCCGGCAATTTTTATTCCGTTGGTACGCAGAAATGGCGTAAATTGGTTTAATAAAAATAGGCCATGGTTACAAATGCAGTTGAAAATGATGAAGGTGTGCCTTCCGATGCCGAAATGTCAATAACCGAGCTCAAAGCGTCAAACGCCAGCCTGCTCCGTTCTAACAATGAGCTGTTGCAATATGCCCATGTTGCGAGCCACGACCTTCAGGAGCCGTTGCGGAAGATTGAGATGTTTGCAAGCGTCTTAAGATCGAGAAAGGAACTGGCTGATCCGGAACAGGAAGTCGTTGAGAAGATTCAGCGCGCTTCAAACCGCATGCGCCTGCTTATTACCGACCTGCTGGAGTATGCAAAAGTGGCGAAGTCCGACAAGATGTTCCGTCCCGTAGACCTGAACGGGTTGGTAGCCCAGTTGCTGGATGATTTTGAACTCCTGATTTCAGAAAAACAGGCATCGGTCACCGTTGGAAACCTTCCTGAAGTAAACGCTGCTGCCCTTGAAATGAACCAATTGTTTTACAACCTCATCAACAACGCACTTAAATTTTCTGACCCATCGCGCAAGCCCGAAATTTCAATAACAGCCAAAAAACTGGATGATGCCGCTATAAAAACCCAGATTCATGAACCGAAAACAGGCAGCACCTATTATGACATTGCCGTCTCGGATAACGGAATTGGCTTTGACACCAAATATGCCGAGCAGATTTTCCTGATCTTTAAAAAACTGCATGCCAAGGAAATATATCCGGGTTCAGGCATCGGCCTGTCGATTTGCCGAAGCATCGCTGCCAATCATGAAGGCGCCATATTTGTAGAATCAAAGCCGGGCGAAGGTTCGACTTTCCATATTATAATCCCACAATAATTATGTCAAAAACCGGCCCCATCATATTGGTTGAAGATGACCCGAACGATCTGGACGTCATCAAAGCAGCGCTCAGGGACAATGGCGTGAAAAATGAGATCATTTGCTTTGAAGGTGCGCAAAAGGCCCTGGAATACCTGCTGCTGACTTCAGACAGACCTTTCGTGATATTGTGCGACATCAGGATGAAAGGAATGAACGGACTTGAATTCAGGAATTTCATCAACGCAGATGATTACCTGCGGAAAAAAGCGATTCCTTTCATATTCCTGACCGCTGCCGTAAGCCAGGATATAGTCGACGAAGCATACGATCTGACGGTACAGGGTTTCCTGCAAAAACCGAAAGTTTATTCGGAGTTAAGGCTCCAGCTCGAAAACGTCTTTTCCTATTGGGGATCCTGCATGCACCCGAATTCTTTTTGAGCACAACTATTTTCCTAATGCGTACAGACGCTCCCAACACTGCTGAATTTTTTCATGGCTGAAAACTTAAATTCACGAAGAATGTTTATTTTCGGCAGACAAAATCTCAAATCGTTTGAATGCCTGAACAGCGAAAAAGCCAACTGTCATAAAACCGTCGCAAAATGAACGTGAACCCGACTTTTCCGATATTAATTACCGAAAGGCTGACGCTTCGAAAACTTTCAAAAAATGATTCCGAAGCGATATTTCAGTTGCGTTCGGATGTAGGGATCAATAAATATCTCGACCGGAAACTGAGCAAAACAATGGAAGACGCTTTGGGTTTCATCAAAAACATCATTGAAAATACCGAAAGCGACGAACTTTTTTATTGGGCGATTACAAAGACAGGTGAAGATAAACTGATTGGCACCATTTGTCTATTTGACGTCCAAAACGTTGAAAAAAAAGGCGAAATCGGATATGAGCTTTTAACCCAATATCAAGGCCAGGGAATGATGATCGAAGCTACAAAAAAAGTCATTGAATATGTGGATCAAACACTTGGATTGCAAACAATTGATGCCTCGAGCCATAAAGGAAATCAAAGTTCAATCAAACTGCTTCAAAAATTAGGTTTTAAGAAATTAGACGATGTTCCTGTCGGGAATGCAAATCTGAGTTTATTCAGGCTGACAAGGTAAAACGGCAATCCGAATCTGAAAAAACAATAAATAAAATTAAACCGACAACTTTTAAAAGTATGCAAAGAACAAAAAAATCATGCAGGCATGCGTTTTTCCTGTTATTGCTTTTTGTCACTGGTTGCGCAGCTGCAAATCCACCAGATTTCAAAACTACCGAAATAAAATTTGTCAGTGAAGGCGTTTCACTCGCCGGAACTGTTTTCACACCTGGCCACATACAGGCAGCCGTTGTAATCGTCCATGGATCCGGGCAGGAAAAAAGGATGACCGCATTTGCGACAACCCTGGCCAAAAACGGAATTGCCGTTTTAACGTATGATAAACGCGGCGTTGGGGAATCTGGCGGCCTGTATGCCGGGCCCGAAGTAGGCACAAACAATATTGATTTCCAAAACCTGAACCTTTTGTCGTTAGATGCGAGTGCCGCCGTAAATACTTTATCTCAGTTTTTATCGAATGATCAGGTGCCAATTGGTTTAATCGGAGCCAGTCAGGCCGGATGGATTATTCCATTGGCTGCAGCCAAAAATACGAAAGTCAGATTCATGACGGTATTCAGCGGCGCACTCATAACGGCTAAAGAACAGTTGAGGTTTCAGTTTTATACAAACGGGGATCAAAATTTTTGGGAAACACACTCAGAAGAAGAGGCGCGAAAACATGTATTCCACGACCCGGACAAATATGAGTTCATCGACACAAACCCGTATGACATCCTTTCCAAATTATCAATCCCGGGACTATGGATTTATGGAGGGAAGGACATTCAGGTTCCCGCGAACCTGTCCATCGAATATCTTGATAAATTAAAAGTCAAAGGAAAACAGTACGACTACAAATTGTTTCCAGACCTGGGGCACAATACCGCATTTTCAGACTCGGAAACGCCTATGAAGGATGCTATTGATTGGATGAAGAATATCGCTAAATTAAAAGACCATAAGTAAAACGTAGAGTTACACTTGGCTCAGACTTGCTAATTGCTGTGACAGGCCAACCATTGGCAGGAAATGTCTGGAAGAAATTCAACATTTTATATGAATGAAAAATTTCCTGAACACGAAACGATCAATTCCATGCCATGGGCGTCATCTGTAAGTTAAAGAAATCGCTTGTCGATAGACCGAGTGCATATGAATAGCCAACACCCCAATAATCAAAGTTCGACTTTCGGGCATAAACAGTGCCTGCAATGGCGAGTACGCCGTCCCAGTCTGTGCGGTTGTCCAGCTTTACCGGACTGTATGTTTCGGTTACCGAATTCAAAGCAGTTCCTACGAGTTTTTTCATGAACAGGCCACAGCCCCAGACCGTACCGTCATTTTTGAGAAAAATGGTATCAGATCCGGAAATGCTCGCCATACGCCAGTCGGATGCATTCCCTACCTGTGTTGGGGCGAGTGTCTGACTTATGCTTCCAAGTCCCAGCTGTCCGTATGTATTCCTACCCCATGCCCAGAGCGTTCCATTTGTTTTTATGGCCAAGCAACTGGCGGTGCCTGCATATACATGGCTCCAGTCGGCGGCTGTTCCTACCTGGCTTAGCGTATAGGTCGACACATTCAGCATTCCGTTGCCAAGCTCCCCTTCATTATTATTCCCCATAGTCCAGATCGTACCGTCGGCTTTAAGCGCAATCGAATGATTGGCCCCGCCGGCAACCTCTTTCCAGTTTCCATCATTTAACAGTGTTGGATTCAAATGGTACGATTCTGTACGTCCTAATCCGATATTCGAATCATAGCCCCAGCCCCATAGCGTCCCATTTTCCTTTATTCCCACATAGTAGCCCGAAGTTCCTACGACCATTTTCCAGTCGCTGTCATTTCCAATGCGTGTCGGAGAAGCTATAAATTCGTTGTGGTTTGTCTCGAGATTGAATACCGTTCCCCACCTCCAAAGCGATCCGTCTGTTTTTATTCCAATGACAGAGGATCCGGAATATTCGACAGTCTTCCAATTGGTATCGGTACCAATTTGTGAAGGCAAAAAGCTATAAAAGTAATCTGCGGTTTGCCCATTGCCCATTTGCCCGGATACATTTTTACCCCACGCCCACAAAGTGCCATTTTCCTTGATTCCCACAGTAGTTACGCCACCGGTAAGGGAAACAAAACGTTCGGGTTGGGTATTTTGGGGAGTGGTAATTTGAGGATATTGTGCAGGTTCGGTTGATGGATTGTCTTCTGAACTGCAGCCTATGCCGGTTAACGATATCAAAATGCAAATGATGGCTTGTCTGATTCCCATAGTTAAAATGTTAAAGCACAATAATAGCAAATATTTATTTGCAAATTACAGAGACGGATTGCGATATGCTAAATTTTGTATCGATTGCTTACATTTGAAGTTTATGGGCAAGCATTTACATGTTTAGATACCAATAGCATTTCCATTAAACACCAAATAATCCATGGGCTACTTTTTAATGTTACTTGTATTTTGCATATCGGTATTTTTCGGATGGTTGAATTGGCAATTCCATACGAACAAGGATTTTAAGCATTTAATTGAACCCGAGTTGAGGAAATATGGGATGAAATACATCAAATCAGAATATCCCGGGATTTTTAAAGTTGGACCCTTTAAGAAATTCAAAATTGAACTCGGCAAACCTCAAATAAATAATGGCACCATTCAATATGAAAGAACCTATTACAGAAAAATTACTGCAGAAACAGATCAGAGCAAAACAATCGAAATCTGGGCGAAAATTGAAACGGGTTGGTTTAAAGATGATGCTGTTGAATTTAATCCTAAGCTCAGGAATTTATAATGCGCGCAGGTAACAATGGCAATCAAATCGGCTGTTTTTTAATGAATTGAAACAATATTTTCCATAACTTCGTTTCTGCTCAGCAGCGCATGCGCTTTCACTATTTTAGCCAAATCCGCCAAGCCGTGAATGTCAACTGTCATGCTTACGCCGATTTAGAAAACTACAATTTTACACCAAATGAATATCAATTCACAACGATTGTCAATAAGGAATCTGCAAAGTTCCGATTTAGAGGATTTCCTTTTTTATCGTTCCAATCCTGAAGTCACCAAGTACCAAACTTTTGAGCCTATGGATTTAGATCGCGCAAAAAGTTTTATCGAATCCCAAAAAGACAAAGTATTTGGAAAACCTGGAGAATGGGTTCAATATGCAATAGAAAATAAAAATACAGAAAAAATTATCGGTGACTGCGCCATCAAGCTTGACCAGCATGACAGCCGCATCGCAGAAGTGGGCATCACCATTTCTCATGCCGAGCAAAATAAGGGCTATGCAAAAGAGGCGTTCAGGGCGATCTTAAATTTTCTTTTTAGCATTAAAGATTTCCACCGCGTTGTTGAAATTGTCGATACGGAGAACGAAGCCTCAGTAAAACTGCTTGAAAGCATCGGATTTAAAAAGGAAGGGCATTTTGTAGAAAATATTTTTTTTAAAGGAAAATGGGGAAGCGAGTTTCAGTATGCCATGCTTAAAAAGGATTGGGAAAATTCAAGTGACCGCCGCTAACAGCAACTTCGCGAATGGCTGGTTTTCGATAATCTGAAACAAATTTGCTGAAGCACAAATGTCCCCGATTGCAGGAAAAATTCGTAAATTCAACATTTCAATTTTAAAAGCAACACAATGAAAAAGTTAGTACTATTCCTGATTTTGATCGTTGGGTTTTCAGTAAATGCACAAACATCGAAAGAACTCATAGGAAAATGGCAATTGGTAAAATGGGTACAAAACGGAACAGAAAAGGACATTGCCTCTTATTTCAAAACCGATCAGGTATTTCAGGTATTCCTGGAAAATGGGGAATTTAACAGCCTCAATGGAGCAGAAATCCACAAAGGAAAATGGAAATTGTCAAAAGACAACTCTGAACTGACCATTACATCGACTATTATTCCGGTGAAATTCCGGGTTGATTACTTTGACGCTTCAAAGCGTGTGATGACTTACGAACAACTGGGCACATTCGAATATAAAAAAGTAGAATAATTTCAGGCGGCTATGATTTGTAAAAACTGCAATCAGGTTTTCGAAGGGAATTTCTGCAACAATTGCGGCCAATCTGCAGATACGCACAGGCTCAATGTGCATTTCATCTGGCATGACATCCAGCACGGACTATTTCATTTCGACAAAGGGATTTATTATTCTGTAAAGGAGCTCTATTTTCGCCCGGGACATTCCATCAGGGAATTCATAGAGGGAAAAAGAGTCAACCATTTCAGGCCTGTTTCATTGGTGATCGTACTCGCAACCGTATATGGATTGTTGTACCATTCTTTTGAAATCAACCTCTTTACCGCCGGCGCAGACGACATGCCAAAATTGAGTTCAGACATCAATAATTATTGGATGGCAAAACATTTTTCATGGCTCACATTGGCTACCATTCCGCTTTATACGCTTGGCACCTATATCTGTTTCAAAAATCAGGGCTACAATTACATTGAATATTTGATACTGAATACTTTCAAGGCTTCCCAAAGGCTGACACTGCACATTGTGACTTTTCCCATTCTTTATCATTTCAACGGAACGCCAGCAATTAAAACCTTCATCACCGTACTTTACGCTATGGACATTGCTTTAATCTACTGGACAAATTTTCAATTTTTTGATCGGATGAGCACCATGAAAGTGCTGCTGCTTTCTGCCTTAAGCCATTTGATCTTTTTAGCAGTTTTGGTTTTTGCGCTTGCCGTAATCGTTTTGTTAGGTGGTTATTAACAGAATAATAGGAAATTAGCAATTACAATTGAATGTTTATCAGATATTTAAAATGATTTAATGCATTAACACATCGGTTTCGGGCGATTTTGATTCTTTTTCTTACACGCCCTTTTTTAAAAGTGTATATTTATCCAATCGTTATCTTTTGGAATTGACCTGATGAAACTTAAATATTTATTTTTCTTTTTTCTTTGTTTCAATGCTAATCTTTCTGCCATCAGTCAGGTAGATCATTCTCAGAAACTGGCATTAGACGCGCAAATTGCTGCGAACAATGATCTGTTTATGACGAAACCCGATCAGGCTTTCCTGATGATCGATGTGTTGATGAAGAAGGCAATAAAAACAGGCAATAAAGAAGCAGAACTCTCATTGCTATCCAAAAAGACTTGGTACTTTATCCGAAAAACCGATTTAAAACAAGCACTCAAAGCAGCACAGGAACTTGATGGAAAGGCCATTCAATATGAGAATTATTACTGGCAGTCTGCAGCACACTCGCATTTGCTCGAAATTTGTTCCATAAACGGTTTGCAGGAACAGGCGATCATGGAATTTGACAAGAGCATGGCGCTTCTTGAGAAATCAAACCAACCGGAGGATAAAATCAATTATTCCAAAGCCATCAACTACATCAAGATCGCCAACTTATATGAAACGCAGGGCGATTTTGGAAAGGCGAAAAAAATGCTCCTAAAAGTAGATGAACACATCGGCAAAATAACAGATCGTGAGAAAATCAGGAAGATAAGGTTTGTGAATTTTACCAATCTCGGTGCTGTTAATTTCGAGTTGAGCCTGCATGATTCCGCCGAGTATTTCATCCAGAAATCAATCCACCTGAGCGATGGGGCAAATGATGAGGAAAGCCTGAATCAATTTCGGAATTTGTTAATCCTGGGTCAGGTTTACAATGCGAAGAAAGATGGCCTCAAAGCTTTGCATTTTTTAAAGAAAGCCGAAGTGATCGAACCCAAATTGGCCACAAACCTTCAGGAAAAAAACATGCTTTACCAGGAGTTGGTCGAATCTTATAAAGCACTCGACAGCAGTGAACAGGTAAACATTTATACTTACAAAGCCAAAGACGCCGAAATCGCATACGAGAAAAACAAAAGCAGTTCCCTAAAAAAAATCATCAATGACGATTTGCTGAAGGAAAGAAGTTACTCCGTTTACATTGTGACGGGTTTTTCTGTTTTGTTGCTCCTGAGCCTGTATTTTATCTACAGATTGCACAACAAGAACAAACTGCTCGTGCAACAGGAAACGCTAAGTGAAAAATACCTGCAGGAAAACAAGCAATCCATAGACCAGGAAACGCTTTCAAAACTGATCAGTTTGCTTAAAAGTAATGACGCTGCTTTTATGACGGTGTTTCATGGCGTATTTCCGGATTTCGTAAACAAGATTCAGGCGATCCAACCCAATGTGGTTCAGACAGAAGTTGAATTTTGCGCATACATGAAACTGAACCTGACCACCAAGGAAATTTCAAAAATCCTGAGTATCGAACCCAAATCGGTACAGGCAAAAAAATACCGCATCCGCAAAAAACTCAATATCCCGAATGAAGTCGACATCTACATGTGGTTTAACCAAATATAAGAACACCAAAACCGAACTTCTTTTAAACTACATCTTGCATACACGACCATTTTAAAGGTTCAATCCAAATCCGAAATTTTATTTAACCGAAAAATAACTTCCGGCTCAAGTCCTGTTATCTAAGGCATTATGCGTTGTGGTAGCATGCTATAGTAGATTTGTAGTAGGTGTTTTTTAGGTTTTTTTTCAAAACTCCAATACGTTTGTTTCAGCCATTAAAAATCTTCCGACGGTAAAACTTCCCAGGTAAATAATGGCGAAAATTTCGACTGCTCCTTTAAATTGCTAAACCCAATTTTTTAAAGCCTACGAATAGAAAACACTAACTATTAATAATATCATGCAATGAAAAAACATTTACTTTATTTATTACTTCTGGGAGCGGGATTGGCAAACGCACAGGTCACACCCCGGATTGAGTGGTCAAAAACCCTTGGCAGTTCAGAAGGTGATGAAGGTTTTGGTATCGCCAATACGCCTGACGGCGGATACATCACAATAGGAAATACGTATAAAGTCGACGGTGATGTAACGGCAAACTACGGAATTTATGACTATTGGGTCGCAAAATTAGACCACGCCGGAGCGATTGAATGGACTAAAAATTATGGCGGAACCAATTCAGACGAGGCCAGAAAAATAGTCCCTACCCCAGACGGAGGTTACATTCTTGGCGGCATGACAGATTCCAACAATATGGATGTGTCGGGAACCCATGGAGATTATTGGTTCGAAGACGTTTGGTATGGCGATTACCAAAATGATTACTGGATTGTCAAAATTGACAGCGTAGGAACGATACAGTGGCAGAAAACTTTGGGTGGAAATTACAGGGAGTTATTGACCGACATCAAGCTCACCTCAACCGGAGGCTATATCATTTCGGGAACCAGCAACTCCAGCAGCGGTGATGTCACAGACAGCCACCAGACAGACGGTGGTTTTGACAGTGATGCCTGGGTCGTAAATTTAGACGCGGCAGGAAATATCCTTTGGCAAAGGGCTTATGGCGGTTATGATGGTTCGTCAAGCTTTGCAAGCATCGAACAAACTGCAGACGGCGGTTATGTCGCTGCGGGTTCTACGTCTGCTGCTGGCGGAGATGCGCCACCGCTCAAAGGGATTGCTGATTTATGGGTCGTAAAGATGGACGAAACGGGTGATATCGCATGGTCTAAAACCTTTGGCGGAAGCCGTGGCCAGGACGCGTTTTCCGTTAAACAACTGCCCGGAAATGGTTATATCGTTTGTGGCGTTTCGTCATCTGCCGATGGTGATGTCACAGACGGAATCGACAATATCAATACCCGATGGATCATCAAATTAGACGATGAAGGAAATTTAGAATGGAATAAAATTTATCCAGGAATGGGCGGATCTTTAGCAGCTGAAGTGACCGCTGACGGAAATTTAGTCGTAGGTTCCATATACTTACAGGACAAAATCTTAATGAAAGTAAATGCGGCTACAGGCGACATCATCTGGTCAAAAACTTACGGAGGAACCGGTCGCGACATGGTATTCGGAATGGCCTTAACGCCTGAGGGCGGATTTATAACCGTGGGCGGAACCAATTCAAACGACGGCGATGTATCAGGAAATCATGGTGATTATGACATTTGGGTCGTCAAACTAAGCCCTGATTGCTTGGTTCCGGAATTAACAATCGACACGACGCACAGGATTTGCGCACAATCATCTATAAACCTGACGGCAAACGTGGCAGCAGCAAACGTCAATTGGTACGCTTCAGCTACAGCAGAAACGCCTGTTTTTACAGGAGCCAATTTTGAAACGCCTGAATTGACTGCAACAACTTCGTATTGGGTCGAAGCCGTAAGCGGATTTTGTAAAACAGGGCGGATAGAAATCGTCATTACGGTCAATCCGTTGCCAGTCTTGGCCATTGATGAAACGGCAGTTGCCATTTGCTCTGGAAATGAAGCCTCTTTACATGCCGCGTCACCCGGAAATGTTATTTTCTGGTATGCCAACGCAAACGATATGGAATACCTGTACCACGGCAATCTTTTTGTTACCGATGCGCTAACGGCAAACACCACTTATTGGGTGCAGGCTTACAACCTCTTAACAGGCTGTACTTCTGAAAGAATGGAAGTTGCGATTTCCGTTGGCCAACCTTTATCGGCACCGACCGCAAATGCCACACAAAATCCTGGATCAGGAATGACCTTGGCCGATTTAATTGTCACACACACCGGAACTTTAACCTGGTATGCCAATGAATCCCTGACAACCGAGCTTCCTGAAACGACTTCAGCGGTAAACGGAACAACTTATTACGTCACGCAATCTGCCGCAGGGTGCGTGAGCGCTGCCACAGCAATTTTGATAGATACTTCTTTGAGCACTGTACAAACAAGCGCAGACAGTTTTGCTTATTATCCAAATCCAGTGAAAAACATATTGCATTTTAAAGGAATTGACACTTTGAAATCGGTTCAGGTATATGATTTACTCGGGAAATTAATTTTCAACCAGCAGTCAAATGCCATCCAAGAGGTGAATTTAAGCGCCCTTCAACAAGGAACTTACATTTTAAAAGCGGCAACTGAAAAAGGAATCAACACTTTTAAAATCATAAAGGATTGATGTTTTCAATACATCAAAATCTAAAATACCATTGCTGATATTACTATTTTGCTCCTATCCTATTTTGGCTCAGATAGCAGCAGATAATATCCATTTCCCGGCAGGATGTCATCTTGTCGGGATTTTATGGAAATGCCGATGCTTTGTTTTCATAACCATACCCACACATGAGACACCTTTACAAAATCATATTCTTATTCATCGCATGGCAAGCCCAAGCCCAACTTGAAACTGCGCATTGGAAATTCGGGCAATTTGCAGGGTTGAATTTCATATCCGGTGCGGCTTCTGTAACTTCAGGAAGTTTGTATACGAATGAAGGTTGCGCCAGCATTTCAGACAAGTGTGGAAATTTACTTTTCTATACCGATGGAAAAATGATTTTCTCGAGGGACAATTCAGCAATGCAAAACGGAAACGCCCTTTTAGGCGATGCTTCCAGTACGCAGTCGGCCATCATCATTCCCAAACCCGACAATCCAAATATTTACTATGTTTTTACGACCTATTCCTTAAACGGAATGCATTATTCGGTAGTGGATTTATCATTAAACGGCGGTTTAGGAGCGGTTTTAGCTGGCCAGAAAAACATTCCGCTGCGCTTGAGTGGCGTTCAGAAAGGTTCAGAAAAACTGACTGCTGTAGCCAAAGCCGACCATTCAGGTTATTGGGTGGTTACGCATTATCTAAACCGCTATTATTCCTTTTCGGTAACTGCTGCAGGCGTCAACATTACTCCTGTGGTTTCACAGGTAGGCGTAAATGTGCCCGATAAAGTCAATGACAAGTTTTTTTATACGTATGCCATCGGCCAGCTTAAGGCATCTCCGGACGGAACCAAGTTAGCCGTTGCCCATTTTACTGCCGTTAAGGAATCAGATTTTAGTTTGTTCCCCATTAATTACTTTACTCCAGGTTGTGCCCTTACTTTTACTTATGGCGGCGTATTGGGTTTATATGATTTTGACAATGCTACGGGAATTGTTAGTCATGAAACCGTTCTCAATTCGCTTTCCAGTGAAAGAAGAACCTATTACGGCGTAGAATTTTCCCCCGACAGTAAAGTATTGTACAGCAGTTATGACGTTTATAATTTTGCAAGTACGTGTGGTGATCTTTACGAACCTTATAAGGTCAGGGCCGCGATTGACAAATATGATTTAACGGCTGCTTCGGTTCCCGCTACTGAAAGCACGCTGTTTCAACAGGCAGATTTGTCGAAATCTTTGGCAGGTTCTTTACAATTGGCGCTCGATGGCAGAATTTACCACGCCATGTACAATTCCCTTTCTTACATCTCGAACCCAAACGATTACGCAGCTTCAAGTTTCCATATGAATGGCATCATTTTATCGCAAACTACATTAGGCCTGCCGCCATTTATCGCTTCGCTTTTTGATCCGAAGATTTTGATCAACGGGGAATTCGATACCGACACTTTTTGTTTGGGAACTAATATGTTGTTCAGTTACGAAGGTTGCCCTGACACGATTATCGGATGGGATTTCGGGGACGGCAATACGTCGGCAGCAATAAGTCCGACACACACTTATGCCAACACAGGAATCTATACGGTCACACTTACCATCACCGCGCCAGGCGGACTGACAGAGACAAAAACGAGGCAGGTAGAAATAAAAATACTGACGCCCACTTTCAATGCCATTTCCCCGATTTGTGAAGCAGCATCATTGCCTGCATTGCCAACCATTTCTTTGGAAGGCATTACGGGAACTTGGTCGCCAGCCCTGGACAATACACAAACCACCACTTATACTTTCACTCCTGATGCAGGGCAATGTGCAACTAATCAGACTTTGACGATTTTCGTAAATACGCTTTCTAGGCCAACGTTCAATAGCATTTCTCCAATTTGTTCCGGCGCACCGATACCTGCATTATCATCCGTTTCTTTGGAAGGAATTACGGGAACATGGTCGCCAGGTTTAGACAATACACAAACCACCACTTATACTTTTACTCCGGATGCAGGGCAATGTGCAACAAGCCAGACTTTGACAATTACAGTAAATCTGCCAACAACGCCCACTTTTAACAGCGTTTCTCCGATTTGTGCCGGGACATTATTGCCTGCATTGCCAACCGTTTCTTCAAATGGCATCACCGGAACATGGTCGCCTGCTTTAGACAATTCACAAACCACAACGTACACTTTCACTCCAAATGTAGGACAATGTGCGACTACCCAAACTTTAATTATTCAGGTAAATCAGCCTGTTACGTCCACATTTAATAGCGTTTCTCCTATCTGTGCCGGGACGTTATTGCCTGCATTGCCAACAGTTTCTTCAAATGGCATCACTGGAACATGGTCGCCAGCCTTAGACAATACACAAACCACAACCTATACTTTCACTCCAAATATAGGGCAATGTGCTACAAGCCAGACTTTGACGATTGCAGTAAATCTGCCTGTTACACCTACATTTAATAGTAATTCCCCAATTTGTGCAGGAACATTATTATCCCCATTGCCAACCGTTTCTTTAAACGGAATCACAGGAACATGGTCGCCTGCCTTGGACAATTTACATACTACAACCTATATTTTCATCCCTGACATTGGGCAATGCGCAACCGGACAAACTTTGACGATTGTAGTAAATCCATCTATTACGCCAACTTTCAATGCGGTCGTTCCAATTTGTTTCGGGGAAGCATTGCCGGCATTGCCAACCTTTTCGTTAAATGGAATTGCCGGAACATGGTCGCCTGTTTTAGACAATTCGCAAACGGCAACCTATACTTTCACCCCGAATGGTGGACAGTGTGCAACCGGACAAACTTTGACGATTGTAGTCAATCCGTCCGTTACGCCCACTTTTAATCGCGTTTCCCCGATTTGTGCCGGAACGTTATTGCCAGCATTGCCAACCGTTTCATTAAATGGCATCACCGGAACTTGGTCGCCTGCTTTAGACAATACACAGACTACAACCTATACTTTCACTCCAAATGGTGGACAGTGTGCAACCGGACAAACTTTGACGATTGTTGTCAATCCGTCGGTTACGCCGAGTTTCAATACTGTCGCTCCGATTTGTTCCGGAGAAACATTGTCTCCATTGCCAACCGTTTCTTTAAACGGAATTACAGGAACATGGTCGCCTGCTTTGAACAATTCACAAACCACAATTTATACTTTCATTCCGAATATTGGACAATGTACCAATGCAGCTGTTTCGTTGCGGGTCGTAGTCAATCCATTAATGACTCCGGTTTTTAGCATTGGTACGAACTATTGCCAAAATGCAATGCCCGATGTTTTGCCTGTCAGGTCCAACAACGGTGTCGTGGGAACATGGTTTCCGGCACAAATTGACACTTCGTCCGCAGGAACAGCGACGTATGAATTTTCACCCGATGCAGGACAATGCGCTACGGGAAAAATCACTTTGAATGTTACGGTTACGGGTTCAGACCGTCCGGTTTTTAACATTACCAACTCCTATTGCCAAAACGCGGTTCCTGAAGCTTTACCCAATATTTCAGACAACGGCATCATCGGAAATTGGAGCCCAGCTGCCATAGACACTTCAAATCCGGGAACGCAGACCTACATCTTTACTCCGGAACCTGGTGTTTGCTCTGTGATAGCAAATCAGTTTGAATTGACGGTTGAAGTCGCTGCCATCACAACACCTGCATTTCAACTGATTACAGCGTATTATTTTGTAGACAGTCCGCAGCCATTGCCAACGGTTTCCGACAACGGCATTACCGGAACCTGGTATCCTTCGGTTATTGCCGCGACCACATCGGCTACAGGTACCTACACGTTTGTTCCTGATTCTGACCAATGTTCGGAAGTATTTTCAATCGCTATAACCGTGATCAACTATCCTAAAATTTTCACCCCAAACAACGACGGTTACCACGATTCATGGAACATTTCGGCATTGCAAAACCAAACCAATGCAAAAATTTCAATTTATGACCGCTATGGCAAAATCCTGACTGTGATAAAACCGCAAAGCGCCGGCTGGGATGGTACTTATAACGGGCAGCGCCTTCCTTCAGATGATTATTGGTTTGTGTTGAACTATTTAAATAGTGAAGGTTCGCCGCAGGAATTCAGGTCGCATTTTGCATTGAAACGATAGCATTCAACAAATCTTCCGTTCTTTGTTTTGCATTGAAATTGGTCGTTTGGATTGCGTATATTTGGGTAACGGCTACAATCCGAACAAATCGCTGACAGCCTTTGGTTCACTTCAAAAAACATCAAATGAAAATCAGGCAAGTCAAAATATTGTCCCCAAACTTAATCGAAACTGAAAAGTTTTATGCCGGAATATTGGGTTTTAAACCACAGGAAAAAACCAGTTCGGCAATTTCTTTTGCCATTGGAGATTCTAAACTGACTTTCGTAAAAACGGCCATTCCAAAACCGGTTTATCATTTTGCTTTTAATATCCCAAAAAATAAATTGAATGAAGCCGAAGAATGGATTGCTGCAAAAGTTTCTATCATTGCGTTTGAAAACAAATCCATTATAGATTTTCCAAACTGGAATGCAAAATCTTTGTATTTTTTTGACACCAACGGAAATATATTGGAATTTATAGCAAGGTTTGACCTGGAAAATGAAAGCGATACGGCATTCGGAACTTCACGTATTTTATCGATCAGTGAAATTGCATTTGTAACCGATAATGTAAAAGCACTGGCTGAAAAATTGATTTCGGAAAATGATTTTTCTTTTTTCGACAAGCAAACCCAGCGTCCAGATTTTTCGGTAATCGGTGAAGATCACGGATTGTTGATTTTGGTAGATTCGCAACGCAATTGGTTTCCAACCCAAATTAAAGCGGAAAGTTTCTGGATGGAAGTCTGCCTTGAAAACAATGGCAATTTGATCAAGCTGGAACATCAATAAATACTTTCGTACCATCCGATTGCTATCGCAAATTCCCAAAAATCCATTACATTTACGGCCGGCAATAGCCAATAATATCAAAAATAATTGTGGATGGATTTGAATACTGTATTGATTGTAGTGACTGCCGTCTCTTTGTTCATTTCCTTTTTCCTGGCATTTTTCCTGCTTACCGTAAAAACCAACCACCGCACAAGCAACGCCCTTTTTGCTGCTTTTTTAATCCTGACTGCGATCGATGTCAGTGAACCGCTGTTTAATTTAACGGTAAATGGCCCTTCAAACCTGGGCATGTTTCGGAATTCATTGGCTTTTTTACAGATTCCTGTTTTTTACTTTTATGTGCTCTCGGTTTGTTATTCTGATTTCAGGCTTCAGCTAAAACATCTTGTGCACCTGCTCCTATTTGTCGTTGCAAATGTTATTTTACTGCCACGCTTTTATGCGGTGGATCTGGCTTCCAAAATCAACTTTATCACCAATCGGCAAAGCATGATCGAGCTGCAGTTCAATCATATTCTTTTCCACATTCAGATCATTGTTTATTTTACTGCGGCTTTTTTGATCTTGCGAAAAGCTAAAAAATTATACCTCGAAAATTATGCGGGAACCAGTGTGAATGCTTACAATTGGCTGTTTCAGTTTACGAGCGCGCTAACCGGTTTATACCTGATTACGCTTTTGAAAAACATCTTCAAATTTTCTGATTATCCAAACATTTCAGAGTGGATGAAAATCGGGCTTTTGATATTGCAGCTGTTTCTCGTTTGCTGGTATTTGTTTAAGGCGTTGAACAATCCGGGCTTATTCAGGAATGTCGATTCGAGATTGAAATTGGTTTCCGACATGATTTCCGAAGAGAAAAACAACGGACAATCGGTCAACCAACAAAAGTATGATGCGGCATTGTCGAAATTAAAGGCATACATGCTTGCCGAAAAACCGTTCCTGGATCCGTCAATTACGATTCAGGATATTTCTGCTGCGATTGAAATCCCGGTAAGGGAATTGTCTGTTTTGATCAACCACCAACTGGGACAGCACTTTTATGATTTTGTGAATAGTTATCGCATTGCGCATGCGATGGACATTTTAAAAGATCCTGCTAAAAATAAGGTGACCATTCTCGAAATCCTGTATGAAGTGGGTTTTAATTCAAAATCTTCATTCAATACCGCTTTTAAAAAGCACACCGGAAACACGCCGACTTTTTACCGCAAAAACCTGTAAAACAGTACTTTGAAATTATTCGTACTTTCGACTTTAACAATTCGTACGCATTTCCGGAAACAAATGCGTTCGAATGCTTCCATTCGGTCGCGTAAAACTTCCATCGTTCACATATTTGTATCGTAATAAATTATCAACTTAAAAATACGATACCATGAAAACAACATTTCCTTTTTTAGCAGTATTATTATTAATAAGTCCGTTTTCTTTTGGACAGGATATTTCCAAAAAAATCGACTCCATTATAAGGGACAATTACCAAAAATTTCCTGACGTCAGCATTAGCGTCGGTTTTATTAACAACAACGAAGCATATTATATGGCTTATGGCAAACTGAGTCGGGAAAGTCAAATTGACGTCGATAAAAATTCGGTATTTGAAATTGCTTCCATCACGAAAATTTTGACTTCAAATTTAATTGCGCAGGCGGTTGTTGAAAATAAGATGAAGTTGGATGATTACATCGACAATTACCTTCCGAAAGCGTATGCATTGCAGCAAAACCTTCGGAATAAAATCAAAATTTCAGACCTGGCCTCGCATCAATCCGGTTTGCCTGACATAGATTTTGGAAAACTGATCGCATTGAATCCGCAACAGCCTGTCAGCACCGTCACTGAAACCACATTAACAACACTTATCAATAATTGCAGCGAACTTTCAGATTACGGCAAGTACCGTTATTCGACGGTTGGTTATACTTTGCTTGGGCAAATATTGGAAAAAGCGTATGGCAAAAGCTACGACCAGATTATCACATCTAAAATAATAAAACCGCTACGGATGACGCATACGCTGACGAAAGATTTTAACGTAAAAAACTGTACCGTTGGATACAATCCTTATGGCGGTATCCAGGAATTTTTCAAATGGAACGTTACGGCATCGGCCGGATTGATCAAGTCGGATGCTGCGGATATGGTGAAATACCTGAAAGCGGTTTTAACGAAAGGAAATGCCATATCTGAAGCGGCTTTATTAACCGAAAACATTTATTACAAAGATGAAAAAAGGGAAATGGGACTGGGACTGGGCATCACCACAGACGATAAAAATACGATCTATTTGAAATCGGGCGATTCTATGGGACAATCTTCAATCATCTGTTACAACAGGGCAAAAAACTGGGGCATTATCATATTGCTAAACCAGAGGAATTCAAAAATGCGGCAAAACCTGTTGAATGAAATTTATGATACGGTCCTGAAATAAACGAAAAACGCTATCAAAAATCAAAATGCAAAAACCCGAAAATTGCCATACATTTGAAAGATTTGCTGCAATGCCACGAACATAAATCTGAATCATGAAAAATGCAACCTCCTGTTTTTTGTTCTTTCTATTGTTTTTCTGCCTCCAAAAGGCAAAATCCCAAACCGCTGAATATGAGGTGCAAAAAATCGTTATTGGCGACATCAACAACGATAAAATCATCGATACTGCCTATGTAAAAAGCCCAAAATTTATAGATGACAAAGACGGCTGGGGCGATTGTAAAGATGGCAACTGTTTGATAACAGTCGGCTTTTCATGCCAGTATCCCGACATCGTTTTAAAAAATGCGGTTGCCGGTGATGTAGAGAATATTGGGGATATTGATGGTGACGGCATCTCAGAAATCATAATTATCCCGAGCTGGTTCGTCGGCTGTTGGGGTCAAATTCATTTTTTCACCTTAAAAAATAAAAAATGGAAGAATGTCGGAACTGCAAGAAGAAACATTTGCCAGGAAGAAAGCTATCTGAAAGGCATTAAAAAAATAAAAGGCAAAAAGATCCATGTGCTTGAGGAGATTATGGAAGACGGCGATGTTGTCAAAAAGTGGAAAGTAATGCCAATCAAATGAAAATATGAAAGCAATGATATGATTGACGTATATTTGAACGTTCGGAATGATACAAAACAATAAATCAACAACGGAACATGGCTTATAAAAATAAGACAAATGAAACGCAAATCAGCGCAACCGATTTTATCAACTCGTATGTAGAAAACGATCAAAAGAAAGCCGATAGTTTTCAATTAATCGATCTCATGAGCGAATGGTCTGGGTTTGGACCTAAAATGTGGGGTCCTACAATTGTCGGGTTTGGCAGTTACCATTATAAATACGACAGCGGGCATGAAGGCGACATGCCGCTGATTGGTTTCTCCCCGCGTAAAGCCGCATTTTCACTATATGTTTTTTCGCCAACCGAAATCAATAAACATTTACTGGACGATTTCGGAAAATACAAAATGGGCAAAGCCTGCATTTATGTAAATAAAATTTCCGACATCAACATTGCGGTATTGGAAAAAATGTGCAAAGCAACCATCGCCTATTTAAATGAGCACCATGAATGTGCCTGCAGGGAAAATTAGTGCTGACAACATTGGCTAACCACTGTTGCAATAAAAGGTCAATTTCTTAAATCCTGATCCAAAAACGTTTTTCTTCTAAATCAAACCGCTGGTGTAACAAATCCCAGCGGTTATTCATTTTCACAAATTTTTCTTTTTTTTCTTCTGTAATTGCATCGAAAACAATTTCAATGTCGAATCATTGGCCAAGCGACAAAAATAAAAGGAACTGAAGCCTCTTACGATTTCTACAATACCAACGTTTAATTTACTGATAATTAACAATGCGATAATTAAAAATACAAGAAAAATCTTAACTTCGCGGCCAAACAAACATCCACATTCAATGAACAAAATTTTACATTTCACATTCCTTTTATTCGGAATGACTGTATTTGCACAAAATCTGATTCCGGGGCAACTCGATCCCACCTTCCAGATCGGAACCGGTTTTGAAGATGGCATGGACGCTTTAGCAGTCCAACCCGATGGGAAAATTCTCGTTGCCGGCCAGGGCGATACTTATCAAGGTGTTCCCTTCAACAGAATCATCAGGCTTAATGCCGACGGCAGTCCGGACCCAACTTTTACCGGAATGGGCAACCTGCTGATATACGAAAACTACAATGAAATCGCGCTTCAGCCCGATGGAAAGATCCTGACGATCAGCCATTATACAAATGATGTAAACTCGACCACGATTTATTACCATTTCAAAAGGTTAAACACCGATGGATCACTTGATACCACATTTAATGCCGGAGGAACCGGAGTCGTGGAAACGCCAACATCATGGATTACCAATATGGTTGTCCAGCCTGATGGGAAGATTATCATTGTAGGGCAGTTTGCGCAATACAATGGGGTTGCTTCCAAGAATATTGCCAGGCTCAATGCCGACGGAACGCTCGATACAAGTTTTGTAGTCGGTTCCGGATTTAATACCTCTGCATATTCGCTTTGCATGCAACCCGACGGCAAAGTACTGGTTTCAGGTGGTTTTAGCTCATACAACGGATCTTCTGTCAATGGCTTTATACGGTTAAATGCCGATGGCACAAAAGACACGACATTTACACCGGCTTCAACTACAGCTGTCGGGAAAATGGGCGTTCAGTCTAACGGAAATATCGTCGCCAATGCATCATATACTATTAATGGTGTAAATAAGGATGGGATTGTCATCCTTAACCCGAACGGCACCGTGATCACATCTAACGGAACGCTTCCCGAACTTACAGGTGCAACAAACGAGAGATTTCTTGATTTTGTAGTGCAGCCAGACGATAAAATTATTGCCGTAGGCTATTTTACCCAATATGGTGGTGTTTCCATACGTCATATCTTGAGGCTGACTGCGAATGGTTTTTTAGACAATACTTTTAACTCTGGTTTCCCATCGGCCATGGTACAGGCAATTGCAGCTTACCCCGATAACCGGTATGTCATTTCTGGTTTATTTACGCGCTATCAGAGCCAGTCTATGAATTACATTGCACGCATCAACGGACTGTCAGGTATTCAAACGCCAACTGGCAATACGTCACAAACCATCTGCGGATCCGGGACTTTAGCTTCGCTTGCTGTCACCGGACAAGGAATAACATGGTACAATGCGGCAACCAACGGAAACCAGCTTTCATCTGCCACGCCTCTTGTCAATGGCACAACATACTATGCCTCTCAAACCATTTCAAACAATGAAAGTGCCACGCGTCTTGCCGTAACGGTTACCTTGAGCACGCAATCAACGCCAACATTTACGCAGATTGGCCCGATATGCGCCGGGGATTCCAGCCAGACCCTGCCAACAACGTCAACGAACGGCGTTACCGGAACCTGGTCGCCTGCTTTCAGTACGACAACTACAAGAACATATACTTTTACGCCAACGGCCGGCCAATGTGCAACAACCGCAACGATGACGGTTACAGTCAATAACAATCTTACGCCTACATTTACACAGATTGCCGCGATTTGTTCAGGTGCAAACCTTGTTTTGCCTACAACCTCAAACAACGGATTCACCGGAACCTGGTCGCCTGCAGTAAACAATACGGCAACAACCACCTATAGCTTTACGCCAGATTCAGGACAGTGCGCAAGAACGGCTTCCATGACGGTTGTCGTAAATACTGCGACGGTCCCAACATTTACACAAGTTTCCGCCATTTGTTCCGGTGCAACGTTAGCTGCTTTGCCAACTACCTCGACCAATGGAATTACGGGAACTTGGTCGCCTGCTTTAAACAATCTGGAAACGACAACTTATACGTTTGCACCATCAACGAATCAGTGTGCTGCGTCGGTGACGATGATCATCACAGTGAATCAGAGCGTGACACCAGCATTTACACAGGTAGCTTCGATCTGTCCGGGAACAACATTGGCCGCCTTGCCGACAACTTCAGGGAATGGAATCAACGGAAGCTGGTCGCCTGCTTTGAACAATTTGCAAACAACGACTTATACGTTTACGCCATCGGATGGACAATGTGCAACACCAACGACGATGGTGATTGCCGTAAACCCGAATATCATGCCGACCTTCACACAGGTTTCTCCGATTTGTTCAGGAACGGTTTTATCGGCTTTGCCAGTGGATTCGAATAATGGAATCAACGGAAGCTGGTCGCCTGCTTTGAATAATACTGCTACAACAACTTATACGTTTACACCAGCAACAGGCCAATGTGCAACAGTTGCTACGATGACTATTACGGTTAATCCAAATGTCACTCCGACATTTACGCAAGTTTCAGCCATTTGTTCAGGAACGGTTTTATCGGCTTTGCCAGTCAATTCGAATAATGGAATCAACGGAAGCTGGTCGCCTGCTTTGAATAATACCGCTACAACGACTTATACGTTTACGCCATCGGCTGGCCAATGTGCGACAGCTGCAACGATGACCATTACGGTAAATCCAAATGTAACGCCGGTTTTCACACAGGTTTCTCCGATTTGTTCGGGAACGGTTTTATCGGCTTTGCCAGTCAATTCGAATAATGGAATCAATGGAAGCTGGTCGCCTGCTTTGAATAGTACCGCTACAACAACTTATACGTTTACGCCATCGGTTGGCCAATGTGCAACAGCTGCAACGATGACAGTTACGGTTAATCCAAATGTAACGCCGGTTTTCACACAGGTTTCTCCGATTTGTTCGGGAACGGTTTTATCGGCTTTGCCAGTGGATTCGAATAATGGAATTAACGGAAGTTGGTCGCCTGCTTTAAACAATATTGCTACAACGACTTATACGTTTACGCCATCGGCTGGACAATGTGCGACAACAGCAACGATGACGATCACGGTGAACCCAAATGTCACTCCGGTTTTCACGCAGGTTTCTCCGATTTGCTCGGGAACGGTTTTATCGGCTTTGCCAGTGGATTCGAATAATGGAATCAACGGAAGCTGGTCGCCTGTTTTAAACAATTTGCAAACAACGACTTATACGTTTACGCCATCTGCTGGACAATGTGCAACAGCTGCAACGATGACCATTACGGTGAACCCAAATGTAACGCCGACTTTTACGCAGGTTTCTGCCATTTGCTCGGGAACGGTTTTATCGGCTTTGCCAGTCGATTCGAATAACGGAATTAACGGAAGCTGGTCGCCTGCTTTGAATAATACCGCTACAACAACTTATACGTTCACGCCATCGGCTGGACAATGTGCAACAGTTGCTACGATGACCATTACGGTTAATCCAAATGTCACTCCGACATTTACGCAAGTTTCAGCCATTTGTTCAGGAACGGTTTTATCGGCTTTGCCAGTGGATTCGAATAATGGAATCAACGGAAGCTGGTCGCCTGCTTTGAATAATACCGCTACAACAACTTATACGTTTACGCCAGCGGCTGGACAATGTGCAACAGCTGCAACGATGACCATTACGGTTAATCCAAATGTAACGCCGGTTTTCACACAGGTTTCTCCGATTTGTTCGGGAACGGTTTTATCGGCTTTGCCAGTCGATTCGAATAACGGAATTAACGGAAGCTGGTCGCCTGCTTTGAATAATACCGCTACAACGACTTACACGTTTACGCCATCGGCTGGACAATGTGCGACAACAGCAACGATGACGATCACGGTGAACCCAAATGTCACTCCGGTTTTCACGCAGGTTTCGGCCATTTGTTCGGGAACGATTTTATCGGCTTTGCCGGTTGATTCTAACAATGGAATTAATGGAAGCTGGTCGCCTGCTTTGAATAATACCGCTACAACAACTTATACGTTTACGCCAGCGGCTGGACAATGTGCGACAGCTGCAACGATGACCATTACGGTTAATCCAAATGTAACGCCGACTTTTACGCAGGTTTCTGCCATTTGCTCGGGAACGGTTTTATCGGCTTTGCCAGTCGATTCGAATAACGGAATTAACGGAAGCTGGTCGCCTGCTTTGAATAATACCGCTACAACAACTTATACGTTTACGCCAGCGGCTGGACAATGTGCAACAGCAACGACGATGGTGATTGCCGTGACTGCCACACCTGCTCCAACCGGACAGGAAAATCAGACCATTACAGCTGATGAACTTGGTGTAGCGACACTGGCAGACCTTGAAGTTTCCGGAGAAAATGTGCTTTGGTTCGGATCTTCTGAAGAAGCGCTGGCCGGGCAGTTTCCGCTGGAAATAACTGCGATACTTCAAAACGGAAGCGTCTATTATGCCATTCAAACTGTTGATGGCTGCCGTTCGGTTGCGCCGTTGGCGGTCACTATTTCTGTAGCACTTGGGCTTGATGATGCTTTTAAGGCAGGATGGAAAGTGTATCCAAATCCTACAGAAAATTTTATAACGGTATCCGGCAATCAGAATGTGGACTCGATCAAGGTCTTTTCACTGCTCGGACAGGTAATTTCAGATAAAAAATACAACAGTCCGCAAGTGCAGCTTGATCTTTCAGGATGGCCTGCAGCGGTTTATTTTCTTGAAGTGCATTCCCGCAATGCAAGCACTGTTTTCCGGATTATCAGAAAATAAAAACTTACATTAAATTATTAAAAGCCACGGACTTATTATTTGTCCGTGGCTTTTTTTTAATTAATTTTAATGGATCGTTGATAATAATTGGATCGTTATATTTGTAAACCGCTTACAATCGTTATACAAAACTAGATTTATGAAACCTGAAAACCTGACCGAATTAACAGACCAAGAACTCTCGCAGAAAATAAAAAAAATAAAGACCAATAAAATAATCGATGCCGCCCTTATTGGATTTACCGTTGGCATTGTCGTGTATAGCGCTGTAAAAAATGGCTTTGGACTCTTTACATTCTTTCCTTTACTACTAACCTATGCCATCGCTAGAAATTCGAAAAACAATCAAATGTTAGAAAACGAAATGCAAAGCGAATTAAAATCGCGGAACGCAAAATAAAAATGGTTCTAAAGCTGCCGAAAGGCATCTGATAAACCAAATTGTAAGTATATGAGAAAAATCATCGTATTATCAATGATCACTTTAGACGGCGTGATGCAAGCACCCGGCGGCCCCGAAGAAGATGTGTCTGGCGGTTTTAAATATGGCGGCTGGAGCGCGCCTCTTGGTGACGAAATTTCGGGAAAGCTGATGCAGCGGTTGATGAAGCCTGCAGACCTACTCCTTGGCAGGAAAACATTCAGTATCTGGGAAAACTACTGGCCCAATCATACAGATTCCTGGACGAGCATCAATGACGTTACAAAATATGTGATGTCTGCAACCGTAACACAGTCCGATTGGGAGCACACCGTTTTTCTCAATAGTCTTAAAGCTATTGAAGACCTTAAGAATTCCGATGGATCCGATATCCAGGTTTGGGGCAGCAGTGCGCTCATTCAGCTGTTGCTTAAAAATGATCTGGTTGACGAACTTTGGCTCATCATCCACCCATTGACGCTTGGCAATGGAAAAAAATTGTTTGTTGATGGCGCCATTCCGGCAGCATTTGCATTAATTGAAAATACCGCTACGCCGAGCGGGCTCATCTTTGCCCATTTCAAACGCGGTGGAGCAGTAAAAACAGGTACCGCCGGATCTTAATATTCCACTAACCAACATCCATTAAAAAATGAAAAATCAATTCGAAAGCACCATCAAAAAGGCATACACTGCATTCAACGAAAGAAACATCGACAACGCCTTATCGACCATGCAGCCAGATGTGCAGTGGTCGAAAGCCTGGGAAGGCGGCTACATTAGCGGACATGGTGAAATTAAGCAATACTGGACCAGGCAATGGACAGAAATCAATCCGAGCGTCGATCCAATCGGGTTTAACGAAAGGCCAAATGAAAATTTAGAAGTGACCGTGCACCAGCATGTAAAGGATTTACAGGGCGGTTTACTATTTGACGGACTCGTAAAACACATTTACACTTTTGAGAACGGATTGATCAAAACCATGGACATTGAGCTGGTGGATCAAAATTAATTGTCGCTATTTGTGGTCATCTGTAGCCGTTCGGGCATGCATCAAATAATTTTTTCCATAAATTTGTTTCGCCGGACAATCACAAATTTGCCTGAGTTCGTAAAATGACCAACCAAAAAAACATCTTGCAAAGGAATAAAGCGGTTGTCCTTTACAGCGTCAGCCTGGCATTGCTGTTATTTTTGCTCAAATGGCTTGAACTCCGGTTGATCCTATTTAACCATTCCCTTGAGATTTACATCGGATGCATTGCAGTGCTTTTTACTTTACTGGGCATCTGGCTTGCCTTGAAGCTTTCAAAGCCAAAAACCAAAACCGTAATCGTCGAAAAGGAAATATTCGTCAACAGGAATGAAAATTTCACCCCTAACCAAGCTAAAATCTCCGAACTGGAACTCAGCAAACGGGAACTGGAAATCCTAAATTTATTGGCACAAGGCCACAGCAACCAGGAAATCGCGGCAATCCTTTTTGTTTCCCTGAGCACCGTAAAAACGCACAACCAGAATCTTTTTGAAAAGCTGCAGGTGAACCGGCGCATTCAGGCTGTGGAAAAAGCAAAAAAATTAAACCTGATTGCGTAACGTTTCCTATTTTGGCATCAAAATACGCCCAAAGTAAAAAAATAGCCGAAAGTATGAGTGGAAAAAATGACGCATCCGCTACATTCGCAGCATAAAAACCCATAAAAAATGAAAAAAAACATTCTTGTTTACGGACTCATTTCAGGCATTATCGTTTCAGTTTTAATGCTGTCGTCTGTCAATTACTTAAGCCATTGTGGAGGCAATGTGGCGTATGAAACCAGCATGCTCATTGGCTATGCCTCGATGCTTCTCGCCTTTTCACTGGTGTTTGTGGGCATTCGCAATTACAGGGACAAATACAACGAAGGTGTGATCAGTTTCGGAAAAGCATTCAAGATCGGAATCGGGATGGTCCTGATCGCTTCAACCATTTATGTACTGTCCTGGCTTGTAGATTACTTTTTCTTCATTCCTGATTTTATGGAAAAATATGCCGCGCACATGATTGGCGAACTCAGGGCAAATGGTGCGAGCCAGGCCGAGATTGCCAGCCAAACCAAAGAAATGGCAGATTTTGCTGTCATGTATAAAAATCCGTTCTTTAATGCGATGATGACCTACATGGAAATTTTACCGGTCGGATTGGTCGTCACATTGATCAGTTCGCTAATTTTGAAAAGAAAAACAATCAAAACATAAATCACAATATGGAGGATCAAAAAAACACAGACAATAGTCCGAAAGTCACCGGAATTGGAGGCATTTTCTTTTTCTCAGATAATCCGAAAGAAGCCAAAGAATGGTATGCCAAAAATCTAGGCCTTGAGATCAACGCCTGGGGTTCATCGAGTTTTGAATCCAGGAATATCAACAAGCCGGATCAGATCGATTCACTGCAATGGAGCCCTTTTAAAACTGGGGATGATTATTTTTCACCATCCAAAAAAGAGTTTATGATCAACTATCGGGTGCAGCATATGGAAGCGCTCGTGAGCAAACTTAAGGCAAACGGCGTCACCATTCTTGACGACATTGCCACGTATGACTACGGAAAATTTGTACACATCATGGATGCCGAAGGCAATAAGATCGAATTGTGGGAAGCTGTGGACGAAAGCCGCGATTAAAGCTTATTTCAACGAACATTTCAGAAAATACCGAACCAAATTATGGAAGAAAAAATAATGTTTGCAGAGCAGCAAAGATTCAGTCAATGGTGGATCTGGCTGCTTCTCATCGCACTGAATGCCTTTTTAATTTTCGGAATTTACAAACAGGTCATCCTTCACGAACCCTTTGGAGACCGCCCAACTGGCCATAACGGATTGTTTGCTGCATATGGATTGGTCTTATTGGTCACGATTCTTTTTTACAGTTTTAAACTGCAGACCCTCATTAAAGAAGATGGAATTTACGTCCGGTTTTTCCCGGTGCACATCGCCTACCGCAAATATTCATGGGATAAATTGACCCAAACCTACGTCAGGAAATACAGCCCGATTGCAGAATATGGCGGCTGGGGTTTTCGGGGTAGCATTTCCGGAAGCGGATGCGCTTTTAATGTTTCCGGAAATCAGGGCTTGCAGCTTGCTTTTTCAGACCGGCAAAATTTGCTGATTGGCACCAATAAGCCTGAAGAAATAAAGGAAGTGCTGACTCAGATCGGCAAATACAAAGCAGCGTAATCAGCCATTATTCGCCAACGAGCGATTTTGAAAATGCCTGGTTTCGGATAATTTTATGCGGATACTTTTTTGCGAAAGCATGGATCAGTTGCATGATGTATTGATTGCTTCGGTAAGGCGTCACATAATCCTTCATGCCGGAAATTTCTGTAAAACCCACATCCGAAGCGATGTAACCCATCCCATAAAAATGGCCGTCTTCTACCCAGATGCAGCTGCGTTCATCTGCAGATCTTCCTTTGTCCAAAATCCCAAAACTAGGCTTTTTTTCGAGCAAAAAGGTGATGGCATTTGCCACCTGGTGGTTGTGCTTTTGAACATCGGGTAAATTCGTAAAATCGGACCTTTGTAAAAATTCGCCTTCTGCAGGCCGGCCGTATTTGCAAAACCTGTGATCGATGCCAAATTGTTCGGCCAGGCTGCGCAGCAAATGTACGGCCTCATATTCGTTATTAAAAGCCTGTAAAGCGGATTGGAATTTGCCGAGTTTTCCAATGGCAAAATACCGGTAGCTGTTTCGGGCTTCATATTCGTAAAGTCCGTATTTCGCTTCAAAACGCTTCAAAGCCTTGTTGTACATTGGCCAAAGCTTCTTGATTTCGGAGCATTCGAGCAACAGCGCCATAAGTTCGGTCGCACAAACTTCAAAAGAGATCCCGAAAATATCCCGCAAGAAATGCTGCCTTTGCGGCTTTAGGCTGTGCCCGCTGAAATGCGAAGCCACACGTTTTTTGATATTGATCGCTTTTCCAACATAAATCACTTTTCCGAATGCATTGTAAAAATAATAAACGCCCGGTTTTTCCGGCAATTTTTCAAAATCCTGAGGCGGCAAGTTTGGCGGCAGTCGCTGGTCCTGGGCCGTTTTTTTGACCATTTGCTGCAATGTACCTTCGGTATCCCATTCGACCAGTCGTGAAAATAAAATGGCAGTAGCATCGGCGTCACCACCGGCGCGGTGGCGGTTTTCCAGAGGAATGCCGAGCGAATGGCAAAGGTTTCCGAGGCTGTAAGAACGCAGTCCGGGCTTGATTTTCCTGGCAGCACGAACGGTACATAATTTTTTCGCCGTCCATTTGAAGCCGCTTTCTTCAAGCTGGTGCCGGACAAAGGAATAATCGAAGTTGACATTGTGCGCCACAAAAATCCGGTCGGTCAGCATGTGCAGGACTTTTTCAGAAATCGCATCAAAAACCGGCGCATCGCGCACCAGGTCATTATTGATTCCCGTCAATGCAAAAATCGGAGCCGGAATTTCCTTTTGCGGATTGACGAGCGTTTCCCAGCGGTCGGTGATTTTTGTTCCGTCATGGATAATAATCGCGATCTCGGTAATTCGGCTGCCACTGGCATTGCCGCCTGTGGTTTCGATGTCTACAATTGCATATTCGGGATTTTTCATGGTGGTTGTAATGCCGTTTGTCTCTTTATCGTATGCGTGAAATGCCTTTTTCCGGACAGCGTAAATTTACGCAAAGTGTTTGATATTAAAAGTCATCCGGTGCAGAATTCAGCTGCTGCAATTTTGTTGTGGCGTTTTTATAAAAAATATTTTTTTCGCCACAATTTTGTGGCGTTTTATATTTCTTTTTAAAAATCGCCACGAAATTGTGGCGATTTTTAATCACAACAAAAAAAAGCCACAGTCTTGAATTGAACTTGATCCTTTGTTACTTGCTGTAAAACCTGCCTATCGTTTTTGAATAAAAAAAATATTTTTAATTCCTTACTTTTGGATTCGAATTTAATACGCCATACTTTAATGCTAAAATTACCCAAAATTTTTGCGCTGCTTTTTTTCGTCCTGCTGTGCTGCAAGTTTTATTCGCAGGATAAAACCATCGATTCCCTAAAAATAGCATTGCGAAATTCCAAAGCCCACGACACCGTAAAACTGCACGATGTTTTGGTCGTTATGAGCACCAAATACAACGAGCATGACAAGCGGTACAACTACCTAAACCATTTGATGGGAAGAATGGCGTGGGAATACCTGCAAAAAAAAAGCACTCCCGAAGTACGCCAAAAATATATTCAATACCTCGCTTCGTATTACGACACTTCATCAACCGAATTTGCCAATAAAAAAGATGTGGTCAATGCCTTGGCTGCTGCCGATAAAAGCATTGCACTGCTAAAATCGGAAAAATTGTATGATGACATGTACTATGCGGTCATTTCTAAAGGCGCCTTGTACGCGGAAATAAACGAATATGAAAAAGCCCTGTCCCATTTATTTGCGGCTTTAAAATATTATGAAAGCCGCCCGAAAAAATATGCTGAAATTGGTTTGGTGATGGCACGATCAAACCTGGCCGATATCTACGCCACGCAAAAAAAATATGAAAAATCGATCGAATTCAATAAAATAGTAATTGCCTATTACCTTGCCCAAACGACCTCTTATGCACAAAATGATTATGGCTTGTGCGTTTCGTACATGAAATGCGGCGCAGGATACCGCGCATTAAAGCAATATCCCGAAGCGCTTGATTATTTTCAAAAAGCACTTTTACTGGCCCGGAAAACCGAGGACGATTATATGATCAGTGTCGGTTTGGGCAAAATTGCGCTGGTCAAGATCGACCAGCTCAAATTTGATGAGGCTGAAGCACTTTTGAAAGAAGCATTGACCGGCAACATCAATGAAAAGGCCACTGCAAATGCCTATTCGATATTGGGAAAAATGTACTATCTGAAAAAAGATTACAAAAATGCCGATCTGTATTTGAACAAAAGTCTGCCGCTCAGTATAAGAATCAAGGATCTGAACTTGCAGGAAATGACTTCTGATCTGCTTTTTAAGGTCAGCAAGCAGACTAAAAATTTTGAAAAAGCGTTGGAAATGCATGAATTCCAGCAAAAACTGGCCGATTCCAGCAAGGCCGAAACTTCAAAAAATGCACTTGCACAACAGGAACTCCGGTACAATTTTGAGAAAAAGGAATTAAACTACAAACTCGCCACCCAAAAAGAACAAGCCGTCAAGAACAACTGGCTCATCGCGCTTTCAGGAACTTTGCTGCTGTTGCTTTTGGGCGGATTTTTCTACTACCGCAACAACAGGCAAAAACAGGCGATCGCTGCTTTGGAGAAAACCCAGATCAAGCAGAAACTGCTGATCACGCAGATGAACCCGCATTTCATTTTTAATTCGATTGAAAACATCCGAAGCCTGATTTACCAGAATCAAAACAACGACGCCGTGAATTACCTGGGCAAATTTTCAAAACTCACGCGCCAAATCCTTGAAAATTCAAATGAAAATTACATTTCACTCGAAGAAGAAGTTGAAATGACCGAGAATTATTTGTCCATCCAGCAGCTTTTGTACAACAACAAATTCGTTTTCAGCATAGCAATCGCCGAGGATATCGATCCCGAAAGCGTATTCCTGCCACCCATGCTCACACAGCCTTTCATCGAAAATGCGATCAAACACGGCCTCAGCAACACGACGGAAAACGGGAAAATCGACATCCGGTTTTACCTCAAGGAAGCCAAATTGTTTTTTGAGGTTTCGGATAACGGAAAAGGATTTGATGCCGACCAAAAATCAGGCACGCACAAATCATTGGCGATGACGATTACAAAAGAGCGTTTGGTGACCTACACCAAAAATCATGATTTTGTCGTGCAAACCAACAACATCATCGGCAAAGACGAAAGTGTCGTGGGCGCAAAAGTATTGTTTGAAATCCCTTACATTTACGAAAGTTAATTTCCAAATCTGCCAATCAAACCCTACATGTTTAAAACAGCCAAATCATTTGCCGTCATTGCGTCCCTTTTTGTTTTATCAGCTTCTTATTCGCAAGATAAAACAATCGATTCCTTAAAGATCGTACTGCAAAATCCTAAAATTCATGACACGACAAAACTACGTTCCATAAATGAAGTAATGGACCGAAGTTACACGGAAGATGACAAATCCTATTTTATCCTCAACAAAATGCGAGGCGATTTGGCACAGAAAAACCTCAAAAAAAGCAATAGCCCGGAACTGCAAAAAAAATACACGCTTTGGCTGGCATCATATCATACGGCTTTAGCCAATGAATATGCCAATAATCAGGAAATTGAGAAAGCACTCGCGTGTAGCGATAAAAGCATCAGCCTGTTCAAATCGGTGCAGGCGTATGATGAAATGTATTCGGCAATGATCAGCAAAGCGTCTGTTTTTGCCAAATTCAAACAGGACGAAAAGGCCATTCCGCTTATTTATGCCGCGTATAAATATTTTGAAAAAGACAAGTCAAAGCATATCGATGACTTGGCCGATGCCTCTTCGGCTTTGGGCTACATGCATTTTGACATGGGTCAACACGACAAGTCCATAACCTATTATGACGAAGCCATCCGCTACTATAAAATGGCGTATGCAAAAGAACCGAGCAATGATTTATTGTATGTGATCAGCGTCAATTATGGCAATATTGCATTCTCGTATTCACAGCTGAAAAATTTCGGCAAAACCATTGAATATTGCGACAAAGGCATTGAAATATCAAAGAAAATCGGAAATCCTACCATGACCGGTATTCTTCTTACGCGCAAAGCGTATGCCCAAATGCAGTTTAAAAAATATGACGAAGCTGAAAAATTATTTAAGGAAGTCTTATCGTTGAAAGAATTGGAATTGGCCAACAATGATGTCGCTATCGCAAATGCCAATACCGGACTGGCCGATTTGTATATGAAAAAAAAGGATTATGCCAAAGCCCTTCCTTATGCCAATAAAGGTTTTTTTCTGAGCAAAAGAGGCGGAAGCGTTCCACTTCAAACTAAAACGGCCAAGACCATTTATGAGATCAGCGTGGCGACAAAAAATTTCGAACGCGCACTTGAAATGTACCAGTTCCAGGAAAAGCTAACCGATTCAAGCCAGATTGAAGCTTCAAAAAATGAACTCGAACAACAGCAACTCAAATATGATTTTGAGAAAAAGGAACTGAATTACAAACTTCTTTCTGAAAAAGAAAAATCGGTTAAAAACAACTGGCTCATCGCGCTTTCCTCTGCGCTTTTACTGATTCTCCTTGGCGGATTTTTCTATTACCGCAACAACAGGCAAAAACAGGCGATCGCTGCTTTGGAGAAAACCCAGATCAAGCAGAAATTGCTGATCACGCAAATGAACCCGCATTTCATTTTTAATTCGATTGAAAACATCCGAAGCCTGATTTACCAGAATCAAAACAACGATGCCGTGAATTACCTGGGCAAATTTTCAAAACTGACAAGGCAGATTTTAGAGAATTCAAATGAAAATTACATTTCACTCGAAGAAGAAGTCGAAATGACCGAAAATTATTTGTCCATCCAGCAGCTTTTGTACAACAACAAATTCGTTTTCAGCATTGCTATCGCCGAGGATATCGATCCCGAAAGCGTATTCCTGCCGCCCATGCTCACACAGCCTTTCATCGAAAATGCGATCAAACACGGCCTCAGCAACACGACAGAAAATGGGAAAATCGACATCCGGTTTTACCTCAAGGAAGCCAAATTGTTTTTTGAGGTTTCGGATAACGGAAAAGGATTTAATTCCGTCCAAAAATCAGGCACGCACAAATCATTGGCGATGACGATCACGAAAGAGCGTTTGGTGACTTACACCAAAAATCATGATTTTGTCGTGCAAACAGATAATATCATTGGCAAAGACGAAAGTATCGTGGGCGCAAAAGTTATGTTCGAAATCCCTTATATTTACGAAAATTAATCTGTATGCTAAAAGCCATTGTCATTGATGATATCGAAGCGATCCGAAAAAACCACCTTGCGATCATCAAGTCGAGTTGCCCAAATGTTTCGGTTATCGGTCAGGCCGATTCGGTCGAATCAGCCGTAAAACTGATCCGGCAATTGTCGCCAGACCTTGTTTTTTTAGATGTTGAAATGCCCGACGGTACCGGATTTGATTTGCTGCAGAAGCTAAAACCCATTGCGTTCAAAGTGATTTTCATTACCGGCCATGAGGATTTTGCGATCCGTGCATTCCGGTTTTCGGCCATCGATTATTTGCTGAAGCCGCTTGACGCCGATGATTTGGTGGAAGCTGTAAAAAAAGCTGAAGATTCTTTAGGCAAGGAATTGTTCGACATCAAGCTGCAGAATCTTTTTGCAAACCTTGACCGCCCGAAAGACCTTCAGAAACTGGTCCTTAAAACTTCCGACAGGATCTATTCGGTCAACATTCAGGATGTCGTTTGTTGTGAATCTGATAAAAACTACACGACTTTCGAATTTATCAACGCGCCGAAATTGGTTGTTTCGACGAATCTTAAAGAATATGAAACCTTACTGGTTCCGTACAATTTCTTCCGTACCCACAAATCGCACCTGATCAACATGGCCTACTTCGACCACTTTGTCAAAGCCGATGGCGGAAACAAAATCGTGATGAAAAACAAGCTTACGATTCCGCTTTCGGTTCGTAAAAAAGAAGAATTTCTGGTGTTGCTCGAAAATCTTTAGAACAAATCCAGAAAAACGGTTTTGCTTCAAAATGCTACGTTTGTATCCAAAAAAGCAGCGCAGGTACATTTGTGAAAATTCTCATCTTTGTCTGGCCTACATTGTATTGCAATTTTAAGTGGAATGTTTATAAATAATTCGGGAAAATCACATGGAAACCCATAATCTTAATATGTTTGCAGCATTTCGGAAAATAAGCAATAAAATTTTTGAATGTACAATGAAAATCATGATTCAAAAATTCAGCATTGCTTTGTAAACTGCATTTCATCAATAACCATTTTACCCTAACATCAATACCAACAAACATTTATGAAGAAAATTTATCTTTTGATTTTATCCGCATTTACGGCAGCGGCATTTGCCCAAACGTATGATTACACGCTGTACCATCCGAATAATTCCGGGATTGCATCGGCAAATATCAACGACATTAAGATCGATTCGGGCGGTGCCTTATGGCTTGCCACTTACGGCGCACTGACTACGTTTAACGGAACCGCATTCACCAATTACACCACCGCCAATTCCCAGATCCAGGCCAGTGACCTGAAAAAAATCGCCATCGACAACCTGAACAGAAAATGGATCGCAACCGGGGAAAACGGCGTGATCCTTTTTAACGGATCGATTTTTATAAACTACAGAAGCACGAATTCCCCACTTCCAAATAATGTAATCAATGACATTGCGGTTGATAATTTAAACAATGTCTGGATCGCGACCTATAACGGATTGGTTAAATTTAATGGCACCACCTGGACAATTTACAACACCACAAATTCTGAAATTTATTCCAATACGGTCAACTCGGTTGCGACTGACAGCAACAACAATGTGTACTTAACTTTGAATGGGATTCTAATGAAATTCAACGGAACCGCATTTTCCATTCTTGGCGACCTGGCCAATAAAGTACGCAAAGTCGCAAACAACGATTTGTATGTAGACACGCAACAGGGCGGCTATCTTAGATATGTCAATGGTGAAGTTGCCGATGCGCACTATTACAACCAATCCTGTATGCTCGATTGCCAGATTGAAGGCATCGATGTGGATCAGAACAACAAAGTGTGGCTGGGTTTTTCCCGCGAATGTGCCAATGGCGGTTTGCAGAATTTCAGCGATTGCCGCAATTATATTCCGGCTGTTGCAGGCGCAGCTTTTGATTATGTGAGCTGCCTGAAAGTACAAACTTCAAGTACGATTTGGGTTGGGACTTACGAAAACGGCCTTGTTAAAATGAGCCTGCACACTTCAGGAACCACCTGCAACGCGCCAACCAACCTTTCAGTAACGAACCTGAATCCGACATCTGCCACATTCAACTGGACAGCGGCATCTCCTGCGCCAAACGGTTATGCTTATGTATATGCCAATACCAATAATTTTGGAAGCGGCGTTACCGGATATACGACCTCAACCTCTGTTACCGTTGACGGCCTTTTTCCAAATGCGGATTACTACTGGTGGGTAGCTTCAGATTGCGGGGCAAGCCAGAGCGAATGGACAGCAGGTGGATTTTTCCCAACACCGCAAGTTCCTGCCCCTGTCGTATGTTATCAGAAAATAAGCGCCGGAAGCGACCACAGCGTTGGCCTAAAAACCGATGGAACGCTTTGGACCTGGGGAAGCAACAGTGCCGGACAATTGGGCTTCAGCACGACGATCACTCAGAAAAATTCGCCAACACAAGTGGGCATTGCTTCCAATTGGCAAAGCATTACGGCATCCGGAAACGGGACTTACGCAATCAAATCTGACGGAACGCTCTGGGCCTGGGGAAATAATAATTTCGGGCAATTGGGCGACGGAACAACGACAAGCAGATCAACGCCAACACGAATTGGCACGGCAAACAACTGGGCAAGTATAGGAATAGGACAAAATCATACCGTTGCTGTAAAAACAGATGGTACCCTTTGGGCCTGGGGATGGAATTCCTTCGGACAATTGGGCGACAATACGACAACCAACAAAACAACGCCAACACAAATTGGAACTGCAACCAACTGGAAAAGCGTCAGCGGCGGAAGTTTGCATACGGTGGCAGTAAAAACCGACGGGACGCTTTGGGCTTGGGGATACAACAATGCCGGACAATTGGGCGACGGGACAAATACAAACAGAACTGTTCCTACACGCATTGGAACGGCAACCAATTGGGATACTGTTGCCGGAGGCGGTGAACTTACGACTGCCAGAAAAACAGACGGGTCGCTTTGGGCCTGGGGAAATAACGATAGCGGGCAATTGGGCGACGGAACGACAGTAAATAAAAATGTCCCGACACGCGTGGGAACCGGAACAAACTGGCAAACTGTAGATGTTGGGATTTTTCACGTCTTGGCTGTAAAAACCGACGGAACGCTTTGGGCTTGGGGAAGAAATGCTTACAGCCAATTGGGTGACGGAACCGAATTGAATAGAAATGTTCCAACGCAAATTGGCATTGCTACGAACTGGAAAGGCGTTTCCGGCGATGCATTTCACAGCCTTGGTGTAAAAACTGACGGATCTGTTTTCTCGTGGGGTTATAATTTTAGCGGCCAATTGGGTGACGGAACAAATACCGACAGAACCACTCCAACAGCAATTGCGTGTGCTTCTACTTTAGAAGCTGAACGTTTTGCTGTTGCCGATGAAATGAAAGCGTACCCTAATCCTGTGACTGATATTTTGACGGTTTCTTTTGATTCGGAAATCAGCAAAATCACCATTTACAACATGCTGGGCCAGGAAGTGGTTGCAAAACCTGTACATGCCAAAGAAAGCAAAATCGATGTTTCGGCTTTGCATGCAGGAACTTATTTTGTAAAAGCAGATGCGGAAAATCTGGTGAAAACCCTGAAAATCATCAAACGATAAAAAGCTTTTTCCTTTAAATCAAATTCCAAATTCTTCATTGAGTTTGGGATTTTTTTATGTCTTTTCGTTAGATTTGTTTTCAACAACGCCGCACAAATGAAAATTGTCAAAGCCATCCCATCAGACCATCTTATTTTATCCGATATTACTTTCAAGGGAAAAGCACATTGGGGTTACGATGCGGCGCAAATGGAAAACTGGCGGCCACAACTGACCATTTCTTCGGATGATATTGAACGAAATGAAACCTATAAACTTATTGTTGCAGATGAAACTGTCGGGTATTATTCATTCGTTGCAACAGACAAAAACACCATAAAGCTCGACAATCTTTTTTTGCTCCCGAAATGCATCGGTTTGGGATATGGTAAATTTTTGATGAACGATTTTCTGAAAAGAATTAAAGAAACACCAGCTAAAAAAGTCATTTTAGATGCCGATCCGAATGCAGAAAACTTCTACAAAACCTTCGGGTTTCAAACCTACAACAAATTGGAAACTTCGATAAAAGGCCGGTTTTTGCCACAAATGGAACTCGATATTGTTCGATCGTAACCTTTTCTGAAGCAAACAAAATAATGAAAAACCGCATTCCCATTTTACTTATTTATTCAAGACTTATCATCGGTTTTGCCATCGTTGCGTTGGCTTTAGCCGAAAATCCGCAAAAAAATGTAATCGTGGCACTGTTCCTCATCGGATTGCTGACCGACATTTTTGACGGCATCATCGCCCGGAAATTAAAAATCTCTACCGAAAAACTCCGCCGGATGGATTCTTCGGTCGACCAGGTTTTTTTCATTTGCATCATCGGCGCAACTTGCATCATCTGCCCGGATTTTTTCCTATCGAATAAAGTGAAACTCGGAATTTTAATCGGGACTGAAATCCTTGCCTATGCAGTGTGCTATCTGAAATTCAAAAAAGAAATCGCCACGCATTCCATCGGTGCGAAATTGTGGACCTTGGTTTTATTCTTCACCTTGATCCAGGTTATTTTCGAATGCCAGTCGGGAGGACTTTTTGCCCTTTGCTTCTGGTTCGGAATCGCCACGCGGCTCGAAATCACCGCGATCATTTTGGTACTAAAAAAATGGACGAATGATGTTCCGACAATTTTTCACGCCATCAAGCTCAGGAATGGAAAAACGATTCACCGGAACAAACTTTTTAACGGCTGATTCCAATATCTGAAAAAACAAATTTAAGTAGCGCTGTAACGAATTTATGATTTTTCACACTTATTGGCATTATCAATTAAAATTCTAGCGCATGACATTTTTCGGGTGGTTTCTCGTTTTTCTTCTGATTCAGATCATACACTTTTTGGCAACCTGGAAATTATACGCAAAAGCCGGCCGCAAAAGCTGGGAAGCGTTGATCCCGATATACAATGCCGTTGTATTGATGCAGATCATCAACAGGCCGAAATGGTGGGTGATTCTGCTGTTTCTGCCCATCATTAACCTGATCATGTTTCCGGTCGTTTGGGTTGAAACCATCCGAAGCTTCGGGAAAAATAGCGCCACCGATACGGTGCTCGTGATTGCAACCTTAGGGTTTTACATCGCCTATTTAAATTACAATTCCGAAAAACTGCACTACATCCGCGACCGCGATATCAATCCGAAAGCCGGGATACAGGACACGATAAGTTCGCTTTTGTATGCGGTTGTGTTTGCAACGATCATCCACACCTATTTCATGCAGCCGTTTACGATTCCGTCGTCTTCACTTGAAAAATCCCTTTTGGTTGGCGATTATCTTCTGGTTAGCAAAATTCATTATGGCGCCAGGGTTCCGATGACCACAGTCGCGCTTCCGATGGTTCATGATACGATTCCGCTGCTCAAAAAGAAATCGTATCTGTTCAATGACAGGCTGTCGGAAAACGAAACTTCCTTGGCAAACAAATTGCAATTGCCGTATTTGCGGTTGCCCGGATTTCAAGAAATAAAGCGCAACGACATCGTTGTTTTCAACCAGCCTGCCGATACGCTTTTAGACATGAATGATTTTTCACCCGACAGGAATTATTACAAACCGATCGATAAAAAAACCAATCTCGTCAAGCGCTGCGTTGGGATTGCTGGTGATGTTCTAGAAGTGAAAGACGGCAATGTTTACATTAACGGAACTTTGTCACAGCTTCCCGACAGGGCGAAATTGCAGTTTGCGTATGCGATCAAATTTAAAATGCAGCCTTCTTCGTATGAACAGATTTCAACGATTTTAAAGATGTATGACATTACCGACGGCGTTGGTTTTGATCCCGAATCGAATGTGTATTTCGTTCAGGCTACAGCCGAAAATGCGGCGAAGGCAAGGAACAATCCGTATATCGAAAGCCTGGAATTGAAGAAAACGCCAAAAGGCATCCGCGATCCCAAGATTTTTCCGCACAACCCAAAGTACGCTTGGAATACCGATTTCTTCGGGCCGATATCCATTCCGCAAAAAGGAAAAACGATTCCGCTTAATGTGGATGTGCTGCCGCTTTACAAACGCCTGATCACAACTTATGAAAGGCATCAATTATCCGTAAAAGGAAGTGACATTTTTATCGACGGGAAACTTTCAAAAACCTACACTTTCCAACAGGATTATTACTGGATGATGGGCGACAACCGCGACAATTCGATCGATGCGCGCTTTTGGGGATTCGTGCCTTTTGACCATGTGATCGGGAAACCGGTTTTCATCTGGCTCAGCATTGACAAAGACGGGAAAGGCCTCAACAAAATCAGGTGGGAACGCATGTTTACTACGGTTTCGGGCGAGGGAAAAGCAGTGTCGTTTTTCTTTTATTTCATAGGCGCTTTGGTCATTTATTTCGGATACAGAAAATATAAGGACCGCAACAAAACCAATTAATCCGATAAAAATCAAAACCGGAATTGCGGTAACTTCGCAGTAAAATTTAACCAATACCTTATGACCGACGCCTGGACTGACCGCTGGAACGAACGCTATGCAAACGAAGAGTTTGCGTATGGCGAAGCGCCGAATAACTATTTTGAAGAACAACTGGCGCATTTTCAACCCGGAAAAATCCTGCTTCCTGCCGAAGGCGAAGGCCGGAATGCCGTGTTTGCAGCCATGATGGGCTGGGAAGTTTCTGCGTTTGACATCAGCAATGAAGGGCAAAAAAAAGCATCATTGCTCGCCCGGAAAAATAAGGTATCGATTGATTACCAGGTTGGATTTTTAGAAAACCTGAATTACAGCCGCCAGCAATTTGATGCGATCGCTTTAATTTATGCACACTTTCCGGCCGACATCAATTCGCAATTGCACAAAAGCCTTGATCAGTATTTACGCCCGGGTGGAACAATTATTTTTGAAGCGTTCAGCAAAAATCATTTGGAATACCTTAAAATAAATGAAAAAGTCGGCGGACTAAAAGATATCGATTCTTTATTTTCTGTAGCAGAAATCAGGAATGACTTTGAAAATTATGATATTGTGGTTTTGGATGAAGTGGTCATCGATTTGAATGAAGGGATTTTTCACAACGGGCAAGGTTCGGTCATTCGATTTGTCGGAAGAAAAAAATAAATTTTTATTATTGAATCAAATCACGTTTCAAATAATGTGTTGCACGACCTTTAAAAAATTTGTTACAAAAAGGTTTTTTTAAAATTTTGTAACAACAGCTGCTACAAAATTTTAAAATAAAAAAAAATGTAACAACAATGAAGAAAGCATAAAAAAAGGCATCCCAATTAGGATGCCTTTATACTTTAAAAATGTTTCTTAGAATTTATATCCCAAACTGATCTGGAAAACCTGGTTGTGCAATCCGTCAAAACCAATGTCACCACTTTTGTTGGTGTCGTATAATTTTGTAAAACCGTAAGTGTAACGGCCCGTCGCGAACAATCCCATTTCTGTTTGGAAAGTCAATCCACCCGCTACGCCAACGTCAAATTTGTTTGGTTCGTAAGGCGTGTTATCCAAATTTATATCTCCGTCGTTTGAGTTTGGATTAAAATCGAATTCATCATTAATTAGGTAACTGAATTGCGGACCAACGTCGATGCTTAACCCTTTGGTTACATAGATTTTTGCCAAAACCGGCACGTTGATGTAATCCAGTTGCACTTCTGCATTGTCACCGTCAGAGCCTTGGAGGTTTTTGACATCAAACCCTTGTCCGCTGTAAAGCGCTTCCACTTGTACCGAGAACACGTCAGAAACCGGAATTTCTGTAAATACCCCTGCGTGGAAGCTGGTTCGTGAATCCGTGCTTTCATTTCCTCCGACAACGTTAGCAAAGTTCACCCCACCTTTTACGCCAAAAGTAACCGATTTAGACGCTGAATTGTCGACTTTATCCTGTGCATTGGAAACGGTGGCAGTACCTACAAGCAATAATGCAGACACTAAAATTTTAATTGATTTCATAGCATTTTCTATTTTATGTTAGAATGTCAAAGGTATTTATATACGATGCATGCATAGTATTAAGATATCGGTAAAATTTTACATGATTTGAATAATTCGCATTGATTTTAATCAATTCATGCTTATTCAGTATAAAATGTTAATATTTTTATACAAATGTTAATGATTGCGCAATATTTGGTCTTAATGCCTGAAAAACAGCAATTTGCTTTTCTGTACTAATTATCCGGAAATTGTTATTTATCCCACTTTACAACTGAATGTCGTCATTAAATTGCAAATGCTGGCAAAACGATTAAAATGATCTTTCGGAAATCATTCCGAGACAATAAATCATAAAAAAAAGCCGCTGATTCGTTAGCGGCTTTTTTATAAATTGCTGATATTTAAATCAATACATCATCTTCAACTTCAAGTTTTGCTCGGTCTTAAATTCGCCTGAATTTTTAACAATATTGTCTTTCGGCTCCTGCTTCTTTTCACCCCAAAACACTGCGATGGCTTTTACCGGATTGTTTGAAAAACTGTTGTTTGCAATGCCAACCTGAATGACTCCGCGCGTTTTAATCAAAATTCCGCTTGGTTCTGAAGTGCCGCTGTTGCTTACCGAATTGTTTTGAAAAGCCAGGTTTCCACCAATGGTCGATTCATCATAACCGCCGCGGTAATAATCTAAAATCGCATTTTGTATGTTGTCGAATTTGGAGTTTCGGATGTAAACAAACTCGGCATTGTATTCGCCCTGGTCGTCATTTTCAGATGCCAAACTGATGCCGTTTTTACAGTTTTTGAAAACCGAATCGTCGATGGCAATTGTATCGGCAAATGAATCTTTGAATGCTTTCAAAACAAAATCAAAGCCGCTGATTTCTGTATTTTTAATTTTCAGGTTGTAAGCCGAAGCCATGTCTTTTTCTTTGGTTGCAAAGGCATTTTGGGAATTTTCACCTTTAATATTCAGGTTTTCTACGGTAAGATTTCCGTTTGGCAACATCAGGAAAGCCGATGAATTGGGTTGTCCTTTGTATACAATAACCGCAGCCTGTTTTTTGTCTTTTGATTTTATCGTGATCGATTTGTCAATAACCAACGAATTGTCAAGGTTGTAAATTCCCTTCTTCAATTCGATCACATTTCCCGGATTTGCTTTGGAAACCGCTTCAACCAATTCTTTTTCAGAACTGACGGTGGCGGTTTTTGAAACCGTTTTTTTATTTTCATCAGAAAACCAACTGGCCCCAAAATCCTTTTTATTGATCTGTCCTTTGCTTTTGTCAACCGGAAATTGCATCGCTCCTATCGTATTCTGATTGGCGCGGCTTTTTCCGAAAAGGTCTTTCTGGATGGTTTCAAAATCAAATCCCGAAAATACGTTGGGTTGATTTGCAGTTGGCACATATAACCAATCGGATTGTTTTGCCATCGCAAAATCTACAGTTTGAATCGCATCTTTGACATCGCTGTTATTCGGGCCGTTCGTCACATTGTTTTTGAATTGTACGCCGTCGACTTTGTCATACGCCTTAATCGGGAAATCATTGGCAACCGAATGGTAAACCACATTGTTTGCCACAATCGTCCTGATTGGCCGTGCCGAACGGATTTCCTGCAAAGGCAACACGTCTTTTTTATCCATATTCGCACCTACGCTAAATTGCCACGGCGCCCCACAATCCACGAAAGTGTTGTAAGCAACCACAACATCGGTGACCTGGTTGTAACGGTTTTGTGGTGATTTCGGTACGCCGTTCATTATTGCCAGCGCACTTCTGAATTCCTTGCCTTTGATCTTAAAAAAATAATTGTTCGTGATCCAATGCCCGGAATTGATCACGCGGATGCCGCCCATAAAATCGGAAGCGTCGTCTCCAATGAAAAAATTCCCGTCGATCCTGCAATAATTGCCATGCCTTAGAACCAGCGAACCTTCGGATTTGTAAAAAATGTTGTTGCGGAATTCGTTGTTATTCGATTTGTTCGAAATGACTTCCACCTCGCCGTCGCAGCGTTCAAAAAGATTATCCGACACATTAGTAAAACTTGGCGCCATCGACGTATAACTGTCGCCCAACTGAATGGTTTCGCCATGCGGCCCGCCTTTTCTCGGCCTCGGTCCAAAATGGTTGTTGACGATCTGGTGGTAATTGTTAATGTTTTCATTTCCTGCCAAACTGACCAAAATCGTTGGCCCGGAATTCGATTTTCCGGAGATGTAGCAATGGCTGAGTTCGTTGTTTCGGCCCCAGAATTCAATCCAGTGGTCTTTTTTGCTGCGGTTTAATTGGGTGAAATTTTTGATGACACAATCGGTGACTTTGCAGTGGTTGGCAATCGTGGTGGAATCCAGTCGAAAGTCGATAACGGTTTTAGATGGTGTAAATCCGTTCTTGAAATACAAACCGCGGACTTCGAGGTATTTTCCACCGATTTTTAAATCGGAGATGCCTTCAACAGTTACCTTTCCAGGCGTTTCAGCACGTAAAACAATGGGCGCTTCTTTGGTTCCTATTCCGAAGAATTTGATTTGGATGTCTTTCCAAATGCCATTTGCCAGAACAATTTCAGTTCCTGGAACGGCATTTTTAATTGCTGCATTCAATTCTTCGGCATTGCTGACTTTTATTGGATTTACTTCCCTCATTCCGAAAGAAAAAAGCATGAAAACCAAACTTGGAAACAATATATTTTTTATCAATTTCATTTTTCTAAAATCAATTTGTTTATTATAATTTTCTGAACCATTAAGGCATTAAGATTCATTAAGTATGTGTTGGCTTAATGAATCTTAATGCCTTAATGGTAAAATATTTCATTCTAAAAATGATCCGTTCGAAATGGCGGCGTAGCCAATCCATCCTTGTTGAAAAGCATCACTTTTCCAGGTGCGTCATCCCATAAATAGCGTACTTCTTTAGGATCTGAAACCTTATCACTGCTGACTTTTACCGATTTTAAATCATTCTGTAAAACTGCATTTGCAGCATAGAATTTTCCATCAGAACCGGCAACCATAAATCCGGTGATTCCAGATTTTGCAGTATCGGCAGCAAAATTTCCACCTTTAAAATAAACGGTGATCGCGTTTTCGGCAATGGCAATTTTATCAAAAACAGGTGCCGAAACCGTCAGGTTTTTATTGCCATAAGTGAGGTTTCCGGCAATGGTCGCCATTCGTTTTCCGACGACCTGTTTGTGGATTGGGTGAATATTATCGTCTGTGCCCACGTCGATCAGCACGGCCATTCCGGTATTCGGAAGTTCAAGCGCTTTCGCTTGGGATTCGCGCACCAAAGGCCAAAGCTGTTTCTGACCCGCATGATTTGGCAATTGCGCGAAAATAAATGGATAACCGGTGTTCCATTTTTTACGCCAGTCGGTGATCATGTCTTTGAATAAATCGGCATATTCGACTGCATTTTTCATGTTCGATTCGCCTTGGTACCAAATGATTCCTTTGATTTTGATTCCGAAAAATGGCGCGACCATTCCATTATATAAAGAAGTCGGGTAATTGTTTGGATGCTGTCTCAGCGGCACTTCTTCGATCGTTTTGGTGCCGATTTCGTATTTCCATTCGCCCGATAAATCGATTTTTTGAGAGGCCGTTTGCAGATACAAAGCCGCACCTGCACTTCTAAAACCGCCAATGTCGCCCGTATTTTTAATGCGCATCGTAATTGTATTTTTTCCAATTTTGAAGGCCGTTGACGGAACTTTATAAAAACGGTCTAAATCTTTGACGTCGCTTTGCCCGACAATTTTTCCATTGATATAAGTCACATCTTCATTATCAATTCTGCCGATGCTTAAAGTCAGTTCCTTTTCAGACAAATCTTTTTGCGAAATTTCAAAAGTTTTTGTTACCCAAACCACGCCGTCGCTTGGCGTAATTTTAGCCGCTTCCCATAAAGTCGGCACGTTCATGATCTGCCATTTTGATTTGTCGTAGGAATCCTGGAACCATTTTTCGGTTGTTCCAACATCCAGTTTGTCTGCGTTTTCTTCCCAGGCTTTGAAGTCTTTGTCGTATTTGCTGAGTAATTCCGGGAAGTTGATGTTTTTCATTTCGGCAATGACCTTTTTAGCCGATTCGTGTTTGCCCATCACATCTTCGCCCATCCAGTCTTCAATGCGCGTGCCGCCCCAGGAAGCATTGATCAATCCGATTGGGACTTTGTACTCCTGGTATAAATTGCGTCCAAAAAAATACGCAACTGCAGAAAATCCTACGGCACTTTCAGGAGAACAGGTTTTCCACTCGCCTTTTTCGATGTCTTTTTGTGGCGTTCCGGCCATCGTTCTTGAAACCTGCAGCAGTTTGATCTGATCGTAACTGGCTTTAGAAAGCTCTTCTTTTCCGTTTAAAGCGTCTTCGAGTTTCCAGCCCATATTCGATTGTCCCGAACAAAACCAAACATCGCCGATGTAAATGTCATCGAACGCAATTTGGTTTTCTTCAGAAATGGTCATTTGATATGGGCCGCCGGCTGGCAGTTTTTCGAAATCAACGCTCCATTCACCGTTTGCATTGGCATTGACCGAAAGCGTTTTGTTGTTGAAAGTGACCTTCACCGTTTTATTTGCAGCTGCCCAACCGTAAATTGTGATTGGCGCGTCGCGTTGCAAAACCATGTGACTGGAGAAAAATTTCGGCACGGAAACTTTTGCAAAAATCGTCGTAGAAAAGCATAATAACAGTATTGAAAAGAGCTGTTTCATAATGGTATTGATAAAATTATTTTAGTATGCTGAAGCAAAACCGAAACGAAATCAGTTTTCAGTATGAGTTAAAATGTGACTGGATTTGAAAGAAAAAAATGACAGAAATAAAGGCTTTTCATTATAGCAGTTACCTATTCAAGGGCATAGAAACGTAAATCTCTACTAATACAAAATAAACTTATGAATTACCGCTCCAATAAAAAAGCCTTATTTCCGTCCAAACTAACTTAAACACTTATTTTTTTAAACTTTTGATGATATCGATGCATTCTCGCGTCAGGCTTTCAATCTTTTGCAAATCGAAATTTCCGTCCGCATCAGCATTAATTAATTTTGAACCAATTCCGACACAGCTTGCGCCTGCATCAAACCAGCTTTTGAGGCTTTCTGCCGTTGGTGAAACACCGCCGGTTGGCATAATCGTCGTCCATGGTTGCGGCCCTTTGATGCCTTCGATAAACTTTGGCCCGTAAATATCGCCTGGAAAAAGCTTGATGATTTCACAGCCCAGTTCTTCGGCTTTTGCAATTTCAGACAATGATCCGCAGCCTGGCGACCACAACACTTTTCGTCTGTTGCAGGCAATTGCGATGTCTTCGCGCAAGACCGGAGTCACTATGAAATTCGCACCGAGCAACATGTATAAAGACGCTGCTGCCGCATCGGTTACAGAGCCTACACCGAGTATCATTCCGGGCAATTCAGCGATCGCATATTTGTTCAATTCGGCAAAAACTTCATGTGCAAAATCGCCACGGCTCGTAAATTCGAGCAAGCGCGCGCCGCCATCATAAACCGATTTCAGTATTTTTTTAGCAACCTCGGCATCTTTGTGGTAAAACATCGGCACCAGGCCTGTTTCCTTCATTATTGATGCGACTTCTATTCTTGTAAATTGTGCCATTTTTAATTTTTTTATCGGGATACTTTTCCTGAAAAATCACCAGAAAGCAATTTTTCAACTTCTTCTTTGGTGACCAAATTGTAATCTCCGGCAATCGTGTGTTTCAGGCAACAAGCTGCTACTGCAAAATTCAACGCGCGTTGTTTGTCGAACGGTTCTTCGCAAAATCCGTAAATGAGGCCGCCCATAAAAGCGTCGCCGCTTCCTACACGATCAACCACCGGAGTCACTTCCTGAAGGGCTGCGTTGTATATTTTTTTTCCGTCGTATAAAACACCGCCAATCCTTTGATGCGAAGCGCTGACCGAATATCTTAAAGTTGTTGCTACCGTTTTCAAATTCGGGCAAAGCGCAAAAATCTTGTCGTATAATTTCGGTAGTGAAACTTCATCCTGGTAATCCGGATTCGCTTTTTCGATGCCGAGCATGAAATACGCCGTATCGATATCGCCCAAGATCAGGTTGCTGTATTGCAGCATTTTCGGCATCACTTCGTGCGGTTGTTTGCCGTATTGCCAGAGTTTCGAACGGTAATTGAGATCAGTTGAAATTGTCAATCCGAGTTCGTGTGCGATTTCGATGGCTTCGAAACAGGCTTCGGCTGCGCTTTCAGAAATTGCCGGTGTGATGCCGCTCCAGTGAAACCAATCGGCATCTTTCAGGATTTCCCGCCAATTTATCGTTCCTTTTTGGATTGTTGCCATCGCGCTGTTTGCCCGGTCGTAAATGACATTGCTGGCGCGCGTGCTGGCTCCGGTTTCGAGGAAATACAATCCGAGGCGATCGCCGCCAAGCACAACATTTTTCGATTTGACATTCAGCTTTCGCATTTCCTTGATCGCCGAATGCCCGAGTTCATTGTCTGGCAAACGCGTGACAAATTCGGCGTTGAGGCCATAATTCGCAAGCGAAACCGCCACGTTAAATTCGCCACCTCCATAAGTTGCCTTATAAGACTCCGCCTGGGAAAACCTCAGAAAACTCTGGGTCGACAAGCGGAGTAAAATTTCACCAAAAGTGACTACTTTATTCATTTTATTTCTTTTTGATCATTAGCTGAATGCCAATCCGCCGTTGATGTCAATGTTATTTCCGGTTAGGAATGATGCTTCGTCTGAAACCAGATATGCCACCACATCGGCTACTTCTTCTGCTTTTCCTTCTCGGCGCAAAGCCGTTCCGGCAGCTACGTTTACACGCACTTGGTCTTTGGTAAAATCATCGTGAAATCTGGTTGCAATCATCCCGGGATTTAAAGCGTTGACGCGAATGCCTTGCGGGCCGAATTCTTTTGCGAGTGATCTGGTGTACGTCATCACCGCACCTTTTGAAGCCGCATACATTGAAGCGCCCGGGCCTCCGCCATCGCGTGCTGCCTGTGAAGCAAAATTCACGATTGCAGATCCTGAAACCAGGTATGGTTTGAACGCCTGAGTTACTAGAAATACTGATTTAAAGTTGACGTTCATCAGCAAATCATAGAAATTTTCGTCCATTTCTTCGATGGTTTTGCGTGCGAAAAGCCCGCCTGCAACATTTACGAGAATGTCAACCTGTTTTCCGAAAGCTTCGATCGTTTGGGCCACCATTGCATCGATATCGGCTTTTTTCGTTACATCTGCGTAAGCGGCAATTGCTTCCCCGCCGGCGTTTTTTATCTGGGAAACCGTTTCATTGGCATCGTCAACATTGTCAAAATAGTTCACCACGACCTTTGCGCCTTCCGACGCCAGTTTGATTGATACGGCACGGCCAATATCACGCGATCCACCGGTTACAACTGCTACTTTTCCTTTTAACTTGCTCATTTTTTTAATGTATTTGAAATTATGTGTAATTTAAAATTTGTGATCTACCGGTTCGATTTTTTTGATGAAGAACAGTATAGAAAGTATGGCCAGCGGTGCCAATATGGCGATGATGATAAACGCTGGCGTATAGGAAACTTTGGTGATTTGCGGGATCAGCCAGTTGATGATGATGACTGAAAATGCGCCGATCGTTCCGGCAAAACCGGCCAAAGTTCCGACTGACGGACCTTTGAAAAGATCGCTTGAAAGCGTTTGTAAATTTCCGATGGCAAATTGGAATCCGAAAAGGACAATCCCGACAACGTAGATAAAACTCATTGAAGTATCGACCAGGAAAATGATCGCTAAAAGTCCGATAAAAATCAGGGCACAGCCAATTGCGATCGTAATTTTTCGCGCCGCATCGACCGATTTGGTTTCCATTAATTTGCCGCAATACCAGCCACCGACTAAGCTTCCGGCCATTCCGCCCAAATAGGAAATCCAGATTGTGGAACCGATTTCGGCAATGCTAAACCCGAATTTGGAATGCAGGTACAACGGCATCCAGCCTACGAAAAGCCACCAGATCGGTTCGATAAAAAAGCTTCCGACAATCACGCCCCAGGATTCGCGGTGCTTTAAAATCTGCAACACACTTAGGCCTTTTTCTTTTGTAGTTGATTTTTTGGCATCTTCAACTTTGCTGCTGGCGACTATTAAATTCAGTTCTTCTTCGGTAATCCACGGATGTTTTTCGGGTGTCGATTTGTTGATGAACAACCATGGAATCACCCATAAAATTCCGACAATCCCGATAATGATATACGTCGACCGCCAGCCGTAATGTCCGAATAAAAACGCGATCAAAATTGGTGCGATGACACTTCCCAAAGACGCTCCGGCATTGAAAATTCCCTGTGCCATCGCGCGTTGCTGGATCGGAAACCATTCGCCGTTGCTTTTTACTGCGCCGGGCCAGTTTCCGGCTTCGCCCAATCCGAGAATTCCACGGAACAAAGTCATTGAAAATAAACCTCTGGCGCCAGCGTGAAAAGCCGAAGCCAATGACCAGACGACAATGGAAACGGTAAATCCGAGTCTTGTTCCGATGATATCGTATAATTTTCCGGATAGAAATTTTCCGGCGGCATAAGTGATCATAAACACATTGAGCATCACGGCATAATCGGATTCGTCCATGCCAAGGTCTTTGCCCATTTGCGGCCACATGATCCCGAGTGCCGATCGGTCGATGTAATTAATGACCGTTGCGAAGCATATCAGGGTGATGATCCACCATCTTAGTCCTTTTATTTTCATGGTTTAAATTTTGGCTTATCTGAATAAAAAAAAGCAAAAACATCCTGTACCTTGTGTTTTCAACAAGGCGCAATTGGTATTTTAACTAAAGAAAAGCAATTGTTTTTGTGCCGATCGGTTACTGATTTTTCCCGACGTTTTTATTGTTCAACCGGTTTAAATGTTGTAACAATATTCATATAATAATTTGAAATGTTCTTTCATTTTTTGTTTCGCAAGCTGCGTGTCCTGGGCGATGATCGCTTCATAGATTTCAGTATGCTCTTTGATGATCGCCAGTCCGTCGTTTTCCTTTTTGTCGCACACGTGGTACTTTTCAAAATTGGTCAGGATCTCGGGCGTGATGATCAGCATCAGGTTGTTCATTGTCGTGTTTCCGCTGGCTTTTGCGATCGCGAGGTGAAACAGTAAATCTTCCTGCATCGCATCTTCTCCGGTCAGTACTTTTTGGATGAATGCATTTAGGGCTTTTTTGATCTGTTGTAAATCGGCATCCGTTCTTCGCTTTGCGGCGAGGCGAACCGTTTTGAGTTCGAGTAAAATCCTGGTTTCGACCAACGATTTAAAATCAGAACCTTTTAGCTCGAGAATGTCGTCGATAATTCCGTTCATTGCAATAACGCCAATATCTGCAACGAAAGTGCCACTTTGCGGAATCGATTTCAGGATGCCGTAGAATTCCAGTTTTTGGATCGCTTCGCGGACGCTACTTCGGCTGACTTCAAATTTTTCTGACAACATGCGCTCGGATGGCAGTTTGTCATTTGGTTCCAAATTTTTGAAATTGACATAATCCCTGATTTTCGAAATGATCCCATTCACCACTTCCTCATTGTCTTTTTTAGTCAGTACCTCTAAATTCATTCTCTTAAATTTAAATTCAAAATTTGGTTAACCAGATTGGTTTGACAAAAATAGCAAAAAATAGCTTTCATTATAAAATAACTGTTGACACATTGATGCAATAAAAAATATATTAAAAGCCGGCTGTAATCTAAATCACAGCCAGCATTTTTTATTAATTGTACAATGGATTTTGGATCAGGATTCCGCTGCTGACATTGATTTGCGTTTGCGGAATTGGCAACAATAAATCTTTCGGTGCCTGGAAAGTAACTGAATAGGCAGACAAAACCGTTTCCGCCTGCCCGAAACGGATCAGGTCATACAAACGTTGGTTTTCGTAAGCCAGCTCTGCCCTTCTTTGATTCAGCAATTGTGTTTTGGTAATTTCTGTACTCGTTACCGGAGCAGCAAATGCGCGGTTGCGGACTTTATCATAATACAAAATCGCTTGTGCATCGGTTGTTGAATTGGCTGTTCCCATTACTGCTTCGGTGTACATCAAATAGACATCGGCAAGACGCAAGACGATCCAGTCGTTACCTGACAAACGCGGTGCTGCAGCGGTATTTACCCATTTTCCGTTTTGCACGGGCGTTGTCTGGTTGATGTTAGTTAATCTTCTGGTATCCAACGGATCGGCATTCATGAATGTGGCGAAATTGGGCGTCACATAGTTCAGTCCACCGGCAACCGTCATATTGTAGGAGAAATCTTCGCTTTCAGTTGAACTGTCTGCGGTATATGGGATTGCAAATAAAATCTCGTTATTTTTCTCCACATAAAAAACGTCGCGGTAATTGGCGCTGAGGCTGTAACCCGTATCGGCTACCAAAGCGGTCAGCAATGGCAAAGCCTCACTGTATTTATGCTGCGTCATGTATACTTTTGCCAAAATTCCCTGGGCTGCTTGTTTTGTTGCGCGTCCGAAAGTGGTCGCTGACTTCAACGGAAGGTTTTCTACTGCTTCTTTCAGATCGCTTTCGATTAATGCATAAGCAGCGGCGGCCGGGCTTTTTGCAAAATAGCTTTGGTCTTTGATTCCGACGATTTTATCTATTACCGGAATGTCGCCGAAAGCGCGAACCAGGTTGAAATGCGACAAAGCCCTTGCGAATTTTGCCTCACCAATATAGTTTGCTTTTTTGGCCTGATCGGTCATTACATCGATATTTTTCAGTACGACATTGGCACGGTAAATCACGTTGTAGTTGACGCTCCAGTAATCGTTTACAACAGAATTTGTTGGCTGGACTTCAAAAGTTTCGAGTTGTTTGAATTCGCCTTCACCCAAATTTGACTTGGCGTTGTCAGAACGCATTTCGGTTAATGTAAACTCCCGCAATGGCACCGCCTGCATGCCGTCGTAAATTGCGATGACAGCACCCAGTACATCAGAATCGGTTTTAAAAAACTGCTCTTCTGAAATGGACGAAATCGGAACCAATTCTAAATCATCTTTCCCGCACGAAGAAGCAAATCCTGCCAGCAATAGTGCTAAAACTGTATATTTAATATTTTTCATGTTCGTTATTTTAAAATTCAACATTTAAACCAAAAGAGATCGTTCTGTAAATAGGCGCTGCACCTCTTTGATAGCCGTAGGTCGTTGGTGTAGTCGGCAAAGAACCCGGTCCTGATGAAGGCATAATCCCTTCAGGGTTGTATCCGTTGTAATTTTTAGCCATGATGTACACCAGGTTTTGAGCGCCAGCATACAATCTCAATTTGGTCAGGCTCATTTTTTTAACCAGGTCACCATCAAAAGTATATCCTAAATTAATGTTTCTCAAGGCTACATAAGATGCATCCTGAATGTCATCTGTCGTGAAAATTCTTTCTCTTACAAGTGCCGCATCGGGGAAAGTCGGGATGTAATCTGCATTGGCATTGAATTCATTCTGAAGATACTGAGAATCTACATTTCTGACTTCAGCACCGTGTGAACCCTGAACCATAAAACTGAAATCGACATTTTTATATCTGAACGTATTGTTTAAACTCCACACCAAATCCGGGTTTGGATCTCCTAAAATCGTTCTGTCATTCGTGTCGATCTTACCATCACCGTTGATGTCTTTCACATAAATATCCTGCGACTGCACGTTGATTGGGTACAATGGATTTTTGATGTAACCCGGCGCAATTTCGTGAGACGCTTCGTAACCGTAGAACGAAGAAATGGGATGTCCTTCAAGCGCGATCCATTCTGCCGGGCGTTTTGGGTCGATCACACTGATGAGTCCGCTTGCTCCTGCAAAATCAAGCAAGGTATTTTTGTTGTGCGTGAACAAGGCTGAAGTGGTCCAGCTGAAATTCTTGGTTTTGAAATTTGTCGAACGCAATTCCAATTCGAAACCTTTGTTTTCTACTTTTCCGCTGTTTACCAATGCGGTGTTGAATCCGGTCACAGCAGGAATTGGAAGGTTTAATAGCAAATCCTCGCTTCTTCTGACGTAATAATCGAATGAAATTCCAAGTACGCCACCGAAAATGCTGGCATCCAATCCGAGGTCATATTCAACCAGTTTTTCCCAACCTAGATCCGGGTTTGAAATGTTGCTGACATTGTATCCATTTGCCGTTCCTGTTAAGCCTGTGCTGATTGGATTCACGATTCCAAGGTGTGCATATTCCCCGATTCCCGAGTTGCTTCCTGTGGCACCGTAGCTTGCTCTTAATTTCAACTCTTTGACAAATTTGCTGTTTTCAAGGAATTTTTCGTTTGAGATTCTCCATCCGACAGAGGCTGCAGGGAAATATCCGAATTTTTTGTTCGGGCCAAATTTCGAGCTTCCATCCGCCCTGAAACTCACTGAAAACAAATACCTGTTGTCGTAAGCATAATTGACCCTTGAAAGGTAAGAAACCAGCTTTTCATCGGTTTGTGTCATGCTTCCACCGCCAGTGCTTACGTTTGCTGCAGGAATCGTTGCGATGTAATCATTGGTATACCCTGTACCTCTTAAGCTCACATATTCGGTATCCCAGTTTTCCATGGTGAAACCGGCAACTGCAGAGACATTGTGTTTTCCGAAATCATTGTTGTAGCTCAACAAACTTTCTGCAACGGTATGCCTTCTTTCTGTTGAATTGTAAGACGAGGAAGCATCTCCGGCATAGTTCAAAGTGGCTTTCGTACCCATACGGTTTTCTTCTTTGATCATGCGGTAATCGCCTCCAAACGACTGTTTGAAATTCAGATGATCCGTAAAGTTGATTTTAAAGTAGGAATTACCGAAAATTTTCGTCTGCATCACTTCATTGTCGCTTTCTACAACGTAGGCGTATGGATTTCCGTCGCCGGTGACGTTGATCGAAGTGGTCCCAGTTCCAGGCGTGTTGGTATCCAGGTTATAATTTGTAAAGAATCTTTCTTCAGCATAATCGCCGATTTTCACATTTGGAAATGCAATTGGGTTTACAAACTGGATCGAATGCGCATCCAAACGGATTGGCAGCCACGAACTTTGGCGGATCGCGTTGATATTCGAATTTGCAAAAACGCGTTGTTTCGTATAAGATGGATTCAGCATCACGCCAAATTCAATTTTTTTGTACTTCGTATCGAGGTTTAAACTGGCATTCAGCTTTTTATAGTTGTCGGTCAATTGAACCCCTTCGTCGTTGTTGTATCCTAAAGTAGAACGAAATTTTGTATTCTCTGTCCCGCCGCTGACCGACAAACTGTGATCTGTGATTGTTCCGCCATCATACATGACTTCTTCCCAGTTGGTATAGGTTCCCAATCTTGCGATCATCGCCATTTGAGGTGTCAATTCACCGTTGTTGTTTTCACGGACGTGCTGTGCCCATTTTTCAGGTGTGGATAAAATATTGGTCCGTGGTACTGATTTGAATCCCATATACGTATTGTATGAAAATTTCGTCGGGCCTTCTTTTCCTTTTTTGGTTGTGATCATGATGACGCCATTCGCACCACGCGATCCGTAGATCGAAGACGAAGAAGCATCTTTTAAAACTTCTACCGATTCTACCGTGTTCATGTCGATACTTCCAAGGAAATCGGCATCATTGCCCACGGCAACGCCATCGAGAACGATTAGCGGACTTCCTGCAAATGAGATCGATCCTTGTCCACGCACTTTAATAGTCGGTGCGCCACCGGCTGTTGGATTCGTTTGCTGAATGTTTACACCCGCAACCTGTCCCATCAGCGCATCATCGACACGCGAAACCGGAATCTGGTCTAAATCTTTATTGGTGACTTTAGAAATCGATCCGGTAAGGTTTCCTTTCTTTTGCGTACCGTAACCTACGACCACGACTTGTTCCAATTGGTTTGAACCGTCTGCCAACGTGATGTCGAGCGATTTCTGATTGGTGATCGTTACTTCCTGGGTTGCAAAACCCATGTAAGTAAACTGGAGCACATCACCTGAGGTAACCGAAATTGCATAATTTCCGTCGAAATCGGTTTGTACACCAACTTTCGAACTGGTCACCATGACATTCACTCCCGGCAGGGAAGCTTTGTCTGAACTTGAAATTACTTTACCTTTTAAGGTATAACTGCCTTGGGCAAATGCAGCAACATTAAACAGTAAAATAACAATCAATGAAAGTTTCATCTTAAAATTCATAATTACATTGTTTAGTTTATAATGTTTGGTTTTGTGGTCTCAAATTAAGATTTAATCTGAAGTGGTATTTTTTTTAAAATGCTATTTCAAACATTTTATTTGGTTTTCCAAATTGGATAACCAGTTTGGAAAACCAAATATACTTTTCTTTTTAAAATAAAAAAGTTAAAATGAATTTTTTTTGCCGAAAAAATTATGGATGCTGTTTTTTTAAACTGATTTTTATCAGAATATGGTAGGATTATTGAAATATCATTCGATAATAATCAGTGAAAACGATTTCGTAAAAGGCTTGCTGTTGCTGGGATTTACAACGATATAGTGAATTTATCAGATGTTATAGAATGCAAACATTGGACCTTTCAAAACAGAATTCATCTGCCTAAAAGATCCAACGCTAATACTATTATTATTTATATTATACCGATTTCATGAAATCTTCCCGGATTGGGCTAAAGACATCGATAAGAATTCCGGCTTCCAGGCATTTCGCGCCATGCCAAACATGCGGTTTGATGTAAAAACAATCACCGCCTTTTAAAATTTTGGTCTCCTCTCCTACCGTCACTTCAAATTCGCCGCCAACGACATAAGTCACTTGCGCATGGTAATGTTCGTGCATCGGCCCGATGCCGCCTTTGTCAAACGATACATTGACGAGCATGATCGTATCGTCATAACCCATGATTTTGCGTTTTACGCCTTCACCAACAGTTTCCCATTCGATTTCATCCCCAATCAGGAATGCGGCACTTGATCCAAAAGTTTGCATAATTTATTTTTTATTTGTTTGTGGTTTTATAATAAACGCCTGTCCATTTATAGGTCTTGTCTTTGATTTTCAGCTGGTGCTTTTTGACAGTGTTGCTGTTTTTAGTCGAAAAAAGCACCAGCGAAGAAACACCCGACTTATTCTTAATATTCACTCCTATATAATAAGGATCTTCGTAAACGATTTCCAAAGCTGCAATGCTGCTCGAAGCGTTTACTGCCGATTCGGTCACCGTACTGTAACTTCCATGTGATTCCAGCACCGATACAAACGTGGCTTTTGCCGCATTCTTTTTCCTGAAAATAATTCCCGGATCGCGTCGTAAATTAAAATTCGGGTCGTTTGCGCCGGTTCTGACAAATAAGACTTCGTCGTTTGGCAGCACTACCGATGTCAGCGTGTAAAAACGGCCTTCATCGAGCCATGAAATCTTTGCATTTGGTTCCGATAAAGTGGCCGATGCTTCTTTCCATAAATGCTGGTAGCCATTGGATTTTCCGAGCGGTTCTAGCGATTTCGGTGTTTCCAACGGAAAGTTTTCCGACATCAATTGGCCGAAATAATAAAACGGCATGTCATATTGGTTGGCAGTTTTCGAATCGACCTGCATGATGTCGAGCAGAAACGGCCTTTCAAATCCGTCTTCCTGAATCAGCGCTATCGTTCTGTGCAGGCTTGTTCCGGGATAGGCATTGTTTTCTTTGGCACTGATGATTTGTATTTTCGGATTGGAAACATCATAATAATATTTCTCAGATGCAAATTTATTTCCGGTTTCAAAATCACCGTTAAAGTGCGAAGTTTCGTTTTGGATCAGCGTATTGTGTGCGATCGTTTGCTTTGCCCAGGTGGTGTTTTCCTTCAGATAATTTCCGCCGCCTTTTTGTTCGATATTGACAAATCGCGCCAATCCGTAATCCTGCAAAATCTCGGTCGCGTTGTGATAATATGAAAATGAAAGTTTGTCATAATGGCCATGGCTCAAGCCTTGCGCGGCATATTTCATGACTAAAGTCAGCTCATCATTGTTGGTTTTATTGCGGATGATTGCCACACCGCCTTGTTTTCCATCAGTTCCATCCGACAAATCAATGGATTTTTTTTCAAATGGTTTGGCCAATTTGTCCCTGATGCCCAAAGCCACCGCCATGCCCGGACTGTTCAATGAAACACGTCCCTGTTTTTCAGCTATCGACAATAGCGACGGATCTTTTCCGCCAAACAAATACGCAATATCGACAGCCGAAACCAATTCACGTGAATAATACGACATGCCTTTTTGCCCATCGTTCAACGGAAAAAATTCGCCTGCCGAATTCGTCAAATTCAGCAACGCATACACCGATTTGACCAGTATGCCTTTTTTATATTCGAAAATCTTCAAGTCGGGTTTGTTGTTCTGCAATGCTTCGGCAAAAACCAGAAACGGATACATCGCATACCTTTGGTAATACGGGCCTTCGGTGTAATAACCATCGGGAGAAAAAGGTTCATCTACATTGGCTAAAAAACCTGTCTTTTGTCCTTCTTTTCTGATCAACCCGCCGTCGCTGTCTTTCATTCCGGGAGGCAATCCGTCATTTTTCAGTCCGTTTAAGGCGCGGTCTAAAAGTTCGTCATCGTGCAGCACCAAAGCGATCATTCCAACAGCCACATTTCCCCACGTACTGTGGTTGTGCACCCGGTTGAAAAATTGCGGGGAACCAATTGAGATAAAATCGGCAAACGGCCTGAACAATTCTTTTTCAAGATGTGCGCGGTCGGCTGGCGAAATAAAGTCATACACACAATCGTAAGCCTGGCTCACATAAACCAGCCAATTTGAATCATTTAATGCCTGCCAGAAAATTTTTCCGCGTGCGTAAGAGCGCTCCTGCGGATGCAAAGGAAGCGTTGGGTATAATTTGGCATACGCCAACAACATATCACGAACGTAAATTGCATACTTTTCATCTCCTAAAATCTGGTATAAAATGCCTGCTTTTTCCATGATGAGGAAGTTTCGCTTGTGGCGCTCGTGCGTATAACCTCCTGAAAAATCTTTCGGGATTGGAACTTCAATTCCTAAAGTAATTTCGGCATCGACCTCCGATTTTACATCGGCTAATGAAGCGTCAAATAGCGGTACTTTTCCCAATTGTGACCTAATTTCTTTGACGCTTTTCGGAGTCAGTACCAAACTCGGATGCTCCTGCGCGACTGACATCTGAAACAATAAAAATAAACCGAACATTGCGATTTTGACAAAAGGGATTTTCATAATTTAGATATTGGTAAACCAGTTTGGTTTTCCAAATATATTGTTTATTGTTTGAAAATTTATGAATAATTTAAAAAAAGACATTTGTAAATTTGTTTCCAGCTACCAAAGACCATTTGCATGGATGATGATAAATTTATTTTTTGCCTCGAAGCGGTTCCGGATGTTGACGAAGAAGTGACTACCGAAACAGTCAAAAACCTCGAAGATTTGGCTTACCAACTCGGAATCGACAGCATTTACAAAACCTGCGACACGATTGAAGGATTTGAAGACAGCATTAATGCATTAATTTACAACGACCTCAACTTTAAAAATTATGAGATCATATATCTGGTAATGCAGGGTGAAGGAAACAGCATCCAATTAAATGATTATTACTACAGCTTTCAGGAAATTGCAGAAATATTTGAAGGGAAATTAAGAGGTAAAATCCTGCATTTTGCAAATGAAAAAATATTGGATTTAAGTGCTGAGGAAGCGCACTACTTTCTGGACATTACCGGAGCTAAGGCCATTTCTGGTTACGGAACCACTTTTCACAAAATTACGAGCAGCAATCTTGACAAAGCTTTTTTTAGCTTATTTGAGGACGATGACAATGTTATAGAAATTGTAGAATCACTGCATCAAAAACATTATGCGCTCTGCAAATTGCTGGATTTCAGGTTGTATTATTGATGCACAAAAAAGTCATTAAACACTAGGACTGCTTTATTTTCCTATCTTACTGTGAAGTGCCGCAATATCTTTCTGCATGCCGCTCAAAATGCCCGAAAGATTGTCGGGATTGATCATATCGGATCTGGAATCATCACGTCCGATGTGCGCCACATATTCCCAAATCTCAAGAATGTCAGACAGCTTGATTTCGTATGGATTGTAAATGATATTATCCGAGGCAACGGTCAACGATGCTGCATTTTTGCTGCTGAGCCTTTTATAAGTAATGCCTTCACTGAGCGTAATCAATATGTATGTCTTCTCTTTTTTGATCTCGCCCAGATTGTCGACATATTTACCGATAACAAAACTCAGATCGTTGTGCGGTGGCATCGAATCGCCTCCTATTGGAAAAGCCCTAAATTTGCCAACCCCTAAAAACGGCAGGGAAATTTGCTGCAAATTCTCGATGAATTCTGGGTCGGCATAACCTGTCAAGTAACCGGCGCGCGCTTTATGCGGAACGATTTCGATAAAATTATTGCCATCGGCATCGACCGTTATCGGCAGTACAATCCGGTTGTCATCAAGTTTCAGAAGGTTGTCAACATTGAGTTTCCGCAAATCGATGGTCAGCAGCAAATCAATACTGATGTGATAAAATCGCGAAATGAGCAATAAGGTTTCCGCTGGCGGTGTATTTTTTCCGTACTCATATTTTTTGTAGCGTTCACACGGAATCTGCAAACCGTCAGCCGCTTCCTGCTGGGAAAAATTTCGCCTGTTTCTCAAATACTTAAGGTTGTCCGAAATGTACAGCATGTGTTAAAGGGATTTTAAATCCCTACAAATATAATTGATTTAGGGATTTAAAATCCTAAATTTGGAATTATTATTTTTCACTATTAAACATTCAATACCTAACATTATGGCAGTCGGCAATACAACAAACGCCTTGCAGCGGTTTCTGGATGCGCAGAACCAAACCTATCTTAAAGCTTTATCTGAAATCAGATCAGGGCGCAAACTAACCCATTGGATGTGGTTTGTTTTTCCACAGATGAGAGGCCTTGGCCACAGCGATACAGCTTTATTTTACGGCATTCGAAATCTTGAAGAAGCAACGGCTTTTTTTGTCGCATCCAGTTCTTGGAAAGCATATGATCGAGATTTCGCAGGCGGTTTTGAATATCAGAGAAAAATCTGCAAATGAAATATTTGGAAGCCCGGACGATCTCAAACTTCGGTCGTGCATGACTTTATTTGCCAATGTTTTAGACGCCGATAGTATTTTCCGGCAAGTGCTTGATCGCTATTTCGATGGAAAACAGGACGAACAAACATTGTGTTTACTCCTTAAAAACAAATTGCAACATGATACTGTTTGAAGATACTGAAATCTTTACATCGGGAAACCGCGGTAAAAAAATATTCGACCTGCCCGATTGCGAACTGGTGCTGATCGATCAATTTATCGATAAAGAAACTTCAGATTATTATTACAATACATTATTGGAACAAACGAAATGGCGTGAATATGAGATGGAGCTTTTCGAGAAAAAAGTAACCGCGCCGCGGATGGTTTCGTGGTATGAAGATCATGATAATTCAGAAACAAATGTGACAAAACAGGAATTTACTTCTGATTTGTCAGATATCCGAAAAAAAGTAGAAGACGAAACCGCGCAACATTTTAATGCCGTACTTTTGAATTTATACCGAAACGGGAACGACGGTGTGGCCTGGCACAGCGACCATACCGATAAAACCGGAATTGATCCGGTGATTGCATCGGTTAGTTTTGGGGAAACGCGCATGTTTCGCTTACGGCACAAATACCGGAAAGACATTCCGCAGGTCGAAATTCCGCTGCACCATGGTTCGTTTTTATTAATGGCGGGAACAACCAACAGTTTCTGGCAGCATCAGGTTCCGAAAACCGCTAAACCTATTTTGCCGAGAATCAATTTAACTTTTCGTCAGGTACAAAATCAATGCAATTAGTCTTGCGTTTGAATATTCCATTCAAAGGATATACGCATTCAATGCATTCAAACTGGCAATTGAAATCCGGATTACAACTGTCGCCTCAAAAGCCTGTCCGAAGCCTTCATTTGCAATACATTCGCTATTGACTGAACCAATTCCCCTGTTGTTTTCTCGTTGGTATTGATTGCCATGCTGTAATCGTTGTATGGCTTGTATCTTTCGGCGTCAGTCACAGAAAAAAGCCCGATCACCGGCGTATTTACGGCACTTGCCAAATGCATCATACCGCTGTCGGCGCCAATGAACAATTCGGCATTCGATATTACCGCCCCAATTTCACGGATGCTTTTGCTGAAAAATGACGGTGCTTTGTAATCGATCTGCGAATCATCATGCGCAGGCAATATTTCGACTATGTGGTAATTCGGAAACTGGTTTAAAAGAGTTTGGTAAAAAGGCATCCACCAGGATTTGGGATAGCGTTTTTCGCCTGTTGCATACGTGAAAATACAGATCGTTTTTTTAGAATTTCCGGTAAGATGGTGTAAAATGTCTTTGCCACGTGCCTTTTCAAAAGCATTGAGCCGTAGGTTTAAAGACGGAATTCTTTTATTTGCCTGTGCGATCGGAAAATACCTTCTAAAAGCATAAACCGGGTTTTTGGCCATGTGTATGGCATCTGGAAAAATCGCTGCTAGACTTTGGGTTTCATTGGTAAAAATCTTATGGTTTGCCCTTGAAAATAGTACGGCGAGCTTTCCCGAAGACGAGTTTTCAGTCACATTTATCGCAAGATCGTAATGATTATTCCTGATTTTAAACCATTTTAGAACATACGAAAACAAATGGCTGAAAGGCTTTCCAGGCAATTCAATAATGTTTCCGATTTCAGGATAATTTTTCAGGATAACCGGAGCGAGGCTTCCTTTTACAAATAAGTCGATGGTGCATCCTGGAAAATGCTGGCGGATCTCCTGGATCAATGGTGTGAGCATCAATAAATTTCCGAGTCGTCCATTTGGCCTGCATACCAAGATTTTAACTTCCTGCGAATTGCTGATCAGAACAGGATAAAAACCCTGCTTTTGGCGCCCGATACTTCGGGTGAGTTTTTTCATAAAAACCCGTCGGAACTGATTGATGCTTTTTAAAACTTTCATATTCAATTATTTTAGCTGCTGCAATTTCGGTCTAAATGGGCCAAAGTGTCGTTAATTCACAGTTAAGAAAAAGTGATTATTGCCGGTAAATTATTAGCGAAATTTAACAAATGTGAAATTCGTCAAAAAAATTATTAATGATTTACACGATAATCTGTGAATCTTGCAATATTTGAATATGAAAAATTTTGATAGAAAACTGCGGCATTTTATGGTTTTCGGATTAGGATTTGACTGATGGAAGCCAAATGCGAAAATAATACCAACGGGACCAAAAATGCCGGAAGCAGCGCAAACGGAAAATATAAAATCGCAACATTGGGTTGGTCGAAAGCAAATTGCTGCAAGGCTCCGGGGACAGAAAGCAATGCATTTACGACCACATTTAAAAGCAATCCGAGACAGATAAAATTCCACGCCAGCAGCCATTTGCGGTTCAGTTTCTGATTTATGAATGTGAAGTAATACACCATCGGCGCAGAAATCCCCGACAGGATATCGAAATTGCGTCCTTCAAATGTCATGATCTCCGGAATGGCTTTGTATGCAAACAGCCAGAACAACACCATTTCAACCGGTATCCTGATGATTGAAAACAGCGTCAGGTGTTTGATGTTAAGGCTGTCGATAAACGCTCTTCCTTTGTCTGTGCAAAACAAAATGAGCATGAAAATGACCGTTGGCATCACTAATAAAGGAAACCGCGGCGGAAATGTATCGGTAACCAAATAAAATCCCGACAGGCTCAACACTGACTGAAAAGCCACCCAGCACAAAGCAATGATCAGAAATGTTTTGGAATGATTGGTGGCTTTATAAAACAAAAAGGCGCCGCCGATTGTGGTAAGTCCGAAAACTAAAAAAACGTAAAAAGGGATATTTTCCATGGTATGTGATTTTTATCATACAAAGGAAAGGCGTAAAAAAACAGCAAAGCCTGCCATTTGGCAAGAAATCAAAGGGGTTATTTTTTTGCAGATTCTTTCCTGATCCTGCTCAGCGAAGTATCTGTAATGCCAAGATAGGACGCAATATGTTTCAGGGAAGCGTTCCTAAAAATATCCGGGCGGCTGCTGATGAGGTTTTCGTAACGCTGTCAGCTGTAAGATTGATCATCGAAAGCGTTCTTTCTTTGAGGGCTATGAAACCGTTTACAAGATTGGCGCGGCCAAATTCCCTGAATTCCGGAATGGAATGAAACAGCACCTGAAAGGTATCATAATTCACTTTCCAACCGGTACAATCGTTCAGTGCCTGAAAACTTTCGGCTGTCGGGATCCGTTTTAAAAAAGAAGCGACTTCAAAAACGATCGTATCGGGTTTGTAGAAATTTGTCGTCACTTCGTTGCCTTCTGTATCAAGTGTAAACGCCCTGACGAAGCCACTTTCAAGGAACAGGAAATCATTGGAAACCTGGCCTTGGGCCAATAACAATTCATTTTTTCGGTAAGAAACCGGCTCAAAATCTGCGGCAGCGCAAACGGCCACCGCATCTGGCATGACCTGGATGTGCTTAAAAAATCGAATCAATGCTGTTTTATCGGCCTCCATAAATTATGATTTGGACATTTCATTCCTGTATAGCGGATACAAACGGGCAAATGCGATTGCTGCCGGCACAGTCTGGAAAAACGCAAGAACATAGGCTTTAGTGCTGCCTGCAAGTACGATCCCGGCTACCGTTGCGGAAAAACAAAGAAACAATATTAAGGCATATCCTGTAGGGTATTTTCCTTTTTTTAGAAGTTGCAGCCCTTTTATACCCGCAATGGCCAGAAAAAGGTTGTAAAATCCCTGATTGATAAAAAGTTTTTTGAGCACAAGTGCCTGAACCGGAAAATCCAAAGCAACGGGATTCTCTACAAAGTAAAGCAGCCTGTTGTAAACTTGGGGCTGCATCCAGAATATGGCTTCGATGAAGAAAAACATCAGGTGGACCGCAATGGTTAAAAAGACCAAAATTTTCGTGACGTTGTTTAACGCGTATTTCATCATGCATGGTTTTAAAGATGATGCAAAGATCGGACAGATTGGGAGCAGGAAACAGCAGGGCGAAAATTATCAGTACCGGATAATTTTATCCGTAAGCCCGAATGATGTAACTTGCTGTCGCTTAATCTGGAAAAAAATGTACGAAAAAAAAATACCGAAGGACCTTAGCTGCGGACTCAACATTGCCATTGAAGTCATTGGCGGAAAATGGAAAGCGAATTTGCTGGCGAACATCAGCAAAGGCATCATTCGTCCTTCTGAATTGCATAAATCAATCCCGCAGGCATCAGCAAGGGTTTTAAACCAACAGCTTTCTGAACTGGAATTACACGGAATTGTCGAAAAGAAAATTTACAAGGTGCTTCCGCCAAAATCAGAATATTCACTCACTAAAAATGGCGAAAGCGTGCTCGAAGTGTTGCGTGCCATGAAAAGCTGGGGTGAAAGCTATAAGGAAATTTTCCACGATTTGACGAAAAACTCCCGGATTGAAGGCTATGACGTTGCTGCAAATCCGGGAAGCTGTTCTTAAATTTGAAACTGAGATTTGGTTTATTGTGTAATGATCGGATAAAATACTGTAATCGAAAATCAATTTGAGAAGCATATCTTTAGAAATTGGATTTATAAAGATCAAAGTCATTAAATTAAATTAAAGAAACAAATAACATCATTATGAACATTACACTTTCACAAGCAGAAAACATCATCAAGGCTGCAAAAGACAAAGCTGCAGGCATTGGAACAAAAATGAACATCTGTGTAGTCGATGCCGGAGCAAATCTCGTAGCTTTTGTCCGCAATGACGGCGCTTGGCTGGGTTCGGTAGACATTGCAATCAAAAAAGCAAAAACAGCGGTTTATTTCCAAATGAATACTGAAAAACTGAGTCCGCTGGTGCAGCCTGGCCAACCTTTATTCCAAATTGAGCATTCGAACAACGGATTGATAACATTTCCCGGCGGCGTTGTCATTAACGATGCGAATGGGGAACTTATTGGCGCCATTGGTGTTTCCGGAAGTACTGTTGATGACGACCAAACAGTGGCTGAAGCTGGTGCGAAAGCAATTTTTTGATTTTTTTACACTAAAAAGAATGCCGGCTGATGGAATGGATAAACCATTGGCCGGCATTTTTAGATATATTTCTGTTTCTAAAAATATCGGTATGGATTTTCCTATTTTACTGAAATAAAATTGAAATGAAAATACTCTGGAAATATTTAAGTCCGCACAAAAACCTTGTCTTTCTTTCCCTGTTTTTAGCGGCGGCAGCACAATTGCTAACCTTAGTCGATCCCGTGATCTTCGGAAAAATCATCGACGAATATGCGACAAATAAAAACAACCTTCCTGAAAATGAGCTGATACGAGGCATTACAAAATGGCTTGCGCTAGCGTTCGGGATTGCGGTATTGGCGCGCTTGTCCAAAGCGGCACAGGATTACTTTACGCGCAAGGCGGTGGCTGCATTCGGGATGCATATATTTAATGATGGGCTAAAGCAAACGCTGCGGTTGTCCTACCAGGAATTTGAAGAAAGCAGAAGCGGAACGACTTTATCCGTGCTTCAGAAAGTCAAAACCGACGCCGAAAGGTTTATCAATTCGTTTATCAATGTGTTGTATGCGTCGCTGATCGGCGTGGGCTTTTTGTTGTGGTACAGTATCAATAAGAACTGGCTGTTGGTACCGGTTTTTTTCGTAGGCGTCGTTTTATTGGGTTCGCTGACGGGATTGGTATCTAAAAAGATCAAAGGAATCCAGAAATCCATTAACAGGCAAACCGACCGGCAGGCGGGCGTGATCACGGAAAGTTTGCGCAATATCGAACTCGTTAAAAGCCTCGGACTCACATTTGCCGAAATCCGCAGGCTTAACGAACAAACCGCAAGAATTTACAAACTCGAAATGCTGAAAGCCAGGAAAGTGAGCTTTCTTTCGTTCTTGCAAGGCAATATGCTAAACCTGCTCAAGCAGTCGGTCTTATTCATTTTGCTGTGGCTGATTTTCCGGAAAGTGCTTTCTACAGGCGAACTCATTGCGATGCAGTTTATTTCAACAGCGATATTCACGCCGCTTCAGGAACTCGGCAACATGATCATATTGTACCGCGAAGCCGATGCGTCGTTGAGGTCTTTTGATACTTTGATGAAAAGGCCGATCGAGCAGCGTCCTGAAAATTCTGTTGAGGTTGGCAAATTGGAATCGCTTCGGTTTGAAAATGTTGTCTTCAGGCATAAAACCGCAGGATACAATGCAATTGATGGTATTTCATTTGAAATCAAACTTGGAGAAACCATTGCGTTTGTCGGACCTTCTGGTTCAGGAAAATCAACTCTGGTGAAATTATTAGTGGGTTTGTATGTGCCGAATGCCGGTGCCATTTACTTCAACGATATCAATTCAGGCCAGATCCGGTACAATCCGCTGCGGCGGCAAATCGGATTTGTAACCCAGGACACGCAGCTTTATGCCGGGACAATCAAAGAAAATTTGCTGTTTGTGAATCCAGCTGCCACTGATGATGATATCAATGTGGCGTTAAAAAAAGCGGCAGCAACGGCATTGGTTGCCAAAGCTTCGAACGGACTCGACACCATTTTAGGCGAAAGCGGCATGAAACTTTCAGGTGGTGAAAAACAGCGGCTTTCTATTGCCAGGGCTTTGTTGCGACAGCCACAATTATTGATATTTGATGAAGCGACATCGGCATTGGATTCGCTTACTGAAGAAGAAATTACGGGAACGATAAAAAATATCTCACAGGAACGTAAGCAAATGACAATATTAATTGCACACCGACTGTCAACAATCATGCATGCTGACACCATTTACGTACTCGAAAAAGGAAAAATATCTGAAACCGGTTCGCATCAGGATCTGCTCGCACAAAAAGGATTGTATTATTCAATGTGGCGCCAGCAGGTTGGGGAAAGGCGTTAGTGCAATACCTTGTCCCGCAGTCTCATGAAGGGTTTTTCGACTGCAAAATTCAACAAAAGTGCCACAATCGTACAGGTAACGATGCAAATAACCAGCAGCAGATTGGAATCCAAATTAAAGCCTTCCAAAAGTTTGTGTGTCATGTGTATGACGCCTTTATGCGTCAGGTAAATGGCATAGGAAAGCGTTGCGAAGAATGTTGTAATTTTTGGATTCCATTTGTACAAAAAACTTGTCGGGCTGATCGCGCCAATGACCATCAAACCATAACCAAACGCAATCAAGGGAAATCCAAAAACCGATGCATTGAAAGTTTGCTGGTCTTCACAAAGGAAATAAGCGCCAGTCAAAACGGCGAGGCTTAATGCCAATGCCAGGTTTCCGTAAGCTGAAATTTTAAGCCATGTTGCAGGCCAAAACCGGTAAATGGCTGCAATTGCCACTCCGGCTAAAAGTCCGTCAAGCCGATTGTATGTGGGATAATAAAGGTATTTATACCAGTAAAGCCACGGATATTCTCCGTCGATTTTCGGAAGATACAAATAATTGAAACTGTAAAAACGGATCACGAATCCAAACAAAAACAACGACAATAAAATCCAGTAAGCGTGTTTGAAAAGTTTTGAAAACTGCAGGAAAATTAAGATTACCGGCAGCAACAAATAAAAATGCTCTTCCACGCAAAGCGACCAGGCATGCGAAAACGTGCCGAAATCTTTAAGGTTTAATCCAAGGTTTTGCGTAAAAGTCAAAAATTTCCAAAGTGGCGGCAAAGCTTCTTTCTCCCGGAAAAACGGCATGCAAAAATACAATCCAACGGTGGCCAGAAATGCAGGAACGATCCTGAAAAACCGCTTCAGGAAAAATATTTTAAATGAGATTTTCTGCTCTTGACTGATTTGCAAAAACAGCTGCGATGAAATTAAAAATCCGCTTAGCACAAAGAATAAATCGACACCGGTCCAGCCGAATTTTGCAAAGCCCGGCAACCATTCCGGCTGTCCGTTGCTAATAATAAAATAATGAAACAAAAAAACATAGCTTATGGCCAAAGCGCGCAAATGATCCAGGCCGTAAAATTTTTTATGGGTAAGTTCCGATGCCACGAAATGTATATTTTAAGTTGGGATTACGAGTTAGGATTTCAACAGATTGAGTTTGGTTATTTTAATCTTTCGAGCACGCCTTTTCTTTTTACGATATGCTTATAATCCCACTGGATGTCGCGGGATTTTGCGAGCCAGTTTTTAAGTGCTTCAATATTGATTTCTTCAACTGTGGCGTAGCGTACTTCTGCGGCTTTAAAGCTTCCTTCAGGCTGCAGGTCTTTTTCCTCAAAAGTCTGGCCGCTCCAAAACAAGAGCCTTATACTGCCTTTGAGTTTGCTGTAGCCCACGACCGGATTTCCATCTAAAAACCAAACCGGATGCCGGTGCCAGATTTTATTTTCTGCTTCCGGAAGCGCTTTGTCAATTTCAATACACAACAATTCGCAGATTTCTTTATCGGCTTCAGCCTGTGAATCGTTATAAGCCTGAATGTCTGGATTCATATTTTAGGTTGTGGTTGAGGCACCGAAGTTATGCAAAAAAAGTTTCCGGCAATTTATGCTTTCCGGCTGATGCAAAGTTTTTATGAACATTCGTTTAATCATGCAAGCAATTGCCCGAATGGTGTAAAAATTAGCATTGATTTGTCCCTAATTTTACAAAGCAACACAACGAAAAACATTTTCTCCCGATACGAAGACGACGGGTGTCAGTTCGTCGAGGAGGCTGTAGTTGGGCATGTACTTTCCACCCGTTCGTACATGTGTAAACCTAACGCCGGCGCGTAAGCGGAATCCGGTCAGCAACACGGCGGTTCGGCAGAAAATGGTAAAAGTCCCTTTATTGGGACTTTTTTTATGGCCGGGATTTTCCCTTTCTGACAGCATATTCCATGCAGATTACGACAAGCATTCCTGCAATGTAGCTTAAGATATCCGACCATGAAAATGAATTTCCAAGCACGGTCTTCGCAAGTCTAGAATTTTCGAGCCCAAGTATTCCGACAAGATTCAGATATTGGGAGGCTTCAACAGCAAATGAAAACAACAGGACGAAAATGGCAGTTTTCAGGACGGCAACTTTCATAAAAGATTTTACAAAGCAATAGATCAGAATGACGACTAAAAAATCTCCATAATAAGGCCGGATGAAATCGTCATGGACATAAAGTGCAATCAGCGCTTCAGTTATAAAAAGCAAAACGGTAAGTGAAAAATACCTGAAATTGAATTGGATCATGCCTTTCGTAAGTGTTGCATTTCAAACGCAAATTACAGATTTAAATTACATTGATTTCGGCATCAGCCAATTTAAATTGATTTGTGTTTTATCAAAAGGGACGCATCATACGGTTCAGATATCACACAGCTGTTTTAGGTTTCAAAGCGGTAAAAAAGCAAAAGCGGTAAAGCTGCAAAAACTAGTAAAAATCGTATAACGGTTGGCTGTCATCATTTTTTGAACTTTACATCAATAAATAAAATTTAAAATTTACAATCATGAGCAACGAAAAAAATATCTCGGCATTGAACAACCTGATCGAAATCAACAACGACCGTGTAGAAGGTTATGAAACCGCTTCAAAGGAAACCGAATCGGCAGAATTGAAAAGCCTTTTTTCAGAATTGTCAAGCACCAGCACTTCAATCCTGAGCGAATTGCGTTCAGAAGTCAGCAAACTTGGCGGAACACCAGAAGAAGGCACAAGGGTAACCGGAAAATTTTTCCGCGCCTGGATGGACGTGAAAGCAGCATTGACCGGAAACAACCGCCACGAAATTTTAGCTTCATGCGAATTTGGTGAAGATAAGGCGCAGGAAGCTTATGACGATGTGTTGTCTGACAGCGATTCCGGACTTTCATCAGAGCAGGTTTCACTTATTAGGGCGCAACAATCAAAATTGCGCGCAGACCACGACAAAGTGAAAGCGCTTCGGGATGCCACTGCAGCATAAATAAATCAAAGCCTCTGAAATTCAGGGGCTTTTTTTATTGCGTTAGCCGATATAAATTGAAATGTTTGAAAGCAGATCATTTGAATGGTTGAAAATTTCACTCAGGTTTTGGATCCTGCTGCGCGTCTCGATCTTATTTTTGCTCAAAATGCCCAGATACCTGCGGCGTTCGTTATTCAGGTAGAGCCTGCAAATCGTTCGATAACGGTCGTCATCAAGCAATATAGCGGTGTAGCCTTTCATAATCTTGTAGGTGATTTTTTCAGGCGAAAGCCTTGGAGACAGGATTTCCCTGACGATAGATACAGCCTTTTCGGCTTCGATATTTTCCATTGCAATGATATTTAGGGATGATCATTTATTGTAAACCTGGGATTACAAATATCGGGAAGCGTATAGCCTTAAAATTATATAATTTCCATTCGAAATTGCACAATTTCAATATAACGAAAAAAGCCCTCATTTACTGAAGGCTTTTAAAATTGGAGATTCTAATATTAGTTCAGTATTATTTTTTGGACAAATTCCTTATTGTCTATTGATTCCGCCTGAAGGATTAAAATCTGCATCTCTACATTTAAAATTCCGGTATAGAATTCTTTTGCATTAATATTTTTCTGACTGAAAACCAGTTTCCCACTTAAATCAAATATTTTCACGCTTGCGATTGATTCGGAAGATTGGATTCCGACTGCATGACCATTAACTGTCACAATCGTGTTTTGCTGCATCTGGTTTACTTCATTTGTCGCTAAAGTTTCATTCGAAAACCTGATCTCAAAACGATCGTTGAAGGTTCCCGACGCAGTTGTAAAACTGTAATTTGCTGATTTAATATTTTGGACCGTGTGCTGAAGTTTGTCCACCAAAAAAATATCCTGACCTTCAAACAACCCTTCAAAACCGTCAAGTGCAATCGTAAATGTACCGGCAACAGTGGAAGAATAACCCAACGGAACCACCTGTTCGCTGTTAAACGGAAGTGCAAGGCCCTGGATCACAAGATTTCTATCTTCAACAATGCTGTAAAAGTTCACATAAGTGTTTGCATTTACCATCAAACCATCATATTTCTGGTCGTAACCATTGCTTGCCCCGTTGGCATAACCAATTAATGTTTGCTTGAAAGCACCTTGGTCATTTGATAAATTCAACCAAAAACGGTGGTCTTTTTGAATGTCTTCCACCGGGTTTGTCGTTTGTTTGTAAAATTGTGTGTTGTTTGCTTTTAAGCGCATGCTGTTTTTAAATACAGCCGTTCCGCTAGTAAGCGCTTCCGCAAAAAAAGCCTGCCCTGCCCCAATGTTTCCTGCAAATGGCGTTCCGGTTTGACTTGTTTTCACCCCACCAATTTTATTGTAAGCGGCATAATCTGCGCTGGAATATCCGTAAGTGCTTACGCCATTTTGCTGGATTGCCGTCGCATGCGTCCACAAATATATCGTCCCGTTTAACAAATTGCTGTTGTCTGCATCATTCAGGAATGCTTTTGCATCAATGGCTGATGGATAAGGATTTCCGATCAGGTTCATTGCTGAAACCGATTTTGTAACCGGAACAGCTACCGGGCCATTGTGCGGTTTTCCGGTAAACGAACCATTGAATGGTGCTGCAGCAGTATCCGAAAAACTTGCCGGGCCTCTGAGGATGTATCCTTTTCCGTTTTCCATAGTCTCTGCGCCATTTTCGATGACTACCCAGGTGCCTGTAAATGGATTGAATTTATAGAATTTATCGAACCTTGTTTCAGGGCTCAGGTTGTACAGCGTCTGGTTTTCAACTGGTGACGACCAATAGACAAAGTCATATCTCAGTATCGGGCTGGTCGTTCTTTTCACCGTAAACGTTCCGGTTGTAGAAAGCACATCTTTAGAATCTTCTTTCACCTGAACGAAACTTCCGCCATTTTCAACCACTACATTTCCGTTGATCGTTGCATCGTTCTGAATTTCAACATATTGATCTCTATTGATGGTCAGTGTAACTCCAGAATTCACAACAAGCTCGCAGGCAGAAATGCTTCCTGAATCTGTAGAATAATTTCCGCTGATGATTGCTTTGAATGCAGTTGTAGGTTTTCCATTATTCCAGCTGCTGCCGTTCCATGTGGTCAGGCTTCCGCATTTTGCCACATCAAATTCATCGGCACCCAAATCGGGAGTTGTAGTGCTTCTGACATCGGCATCAATATCTGTCAGGATCGTAGTGATCGGTGTTCCGAGATTATCCAAGGTTGCATTTCCTGTTGCCGATATGTGCAAATCTGTCGCAGAAACAAAAATCGGCATTAAATTTACCGAATGTGAATCCTGAGCGGTTGCTGTTTTCCAATTGGACAAAGCTGCCGCATTGCTTCCAAGATATCCGATGTATTGTGTCGTGTAATAATTATTGTAATCGATTTTGGCAAAAGCCGATGCCGCTACAGCCGAATACACAGCATAGCGTGCAGCGCCCGAAGTTTGCGCATTCATAAAGATATTATTGATTACATTCAGCGCCGAACCTGCTGCAACATATAATGCTGCCGAAAATCCACTGTTCTGGTTGTCTACCAATCGTACTGTATTGTAATATATGGAAACCGATTGCCCGCTGTTGATGTAGATCCCAAATCCGTTATTTGCCAATCCGCCATTTCCCTGTGCGCGGATGTTATTGATGAAATTGTTGTAAACCAACGTATTGTTTCCGGTTACAAAAATCCCAGTGCTCGATGCAGATCCTGTGGTTTCTTTGATGTTGCTGATTTTATTTCCGAAGATTTTTCCGTCGCTGCTGCTTCCATCGGTATAAATACCGCCGTGAGTCGGATTGTAGTTGGTTGTTGTTTTCAGAATTCCGTCAATCGTATTGTTGCTGATCGTGTAATTTTTGACATTGTTCACGTAAATCCCAACAAAAGATTTATCCGCATCTGCAGTGGCACCAAAAACAGAATTGGCAATTTTCCAGTTCTGTGTTGTTGCATTTCCAGTGATGTAAATGCCCTGACCGGCTTTCATAAAAGTGACGTTATCAATTGTGTTGTTTGAATTTGCAGCCACTGCAGCAACGCCATCAACGGCAGTTCCACCGGAATAAATTCCGATTGAAAGATCGCCTGCAATATTTTGCTGGCGGATATTGAGGTTGCTGATCGTATTATTTAAAGCGCCATTTGACGCACTTTCATTGGCAAACCAGATGACGCTTCTTTTAGAATATTCAAGCGGATTTGTATTTGCAATCGTCAGGTTTTTTGATGTCGTATTGTTGTTGCTTCCATTGATGAACACATTGTCGGCACCGTTTAATTTGATAACCGATGGTGTCGGCGTGTACCCGTTAATGTTATCGGCCTGGATTAAAACCGTTTTCCCTGCGTTCGGCTTGATTGTAAATGTATTTGTCGTACTGCTTCCTGAAAACTGGTTGATCGAAACCGGGAAAACCTCACCTGATGAAATGGTATACGACGCGTCGTTCAAAAGAAAAACCACAGGCCCCGAAACACCAACAGTATTTAGTTTGTTTACAGCGTTGGTTAAAGTGTTAAACGGTGCCGCCTGTGATGCGCCGATGACATAATTTCCAGAAAGTGGCTGCGAAAATCCGGCGAAAGAGAAAAGAACAATCAAAACAAAAAACTTCTTCATGATTACAAACATTTGATATAAATTGGCCCGAATATTTTATTTGAGCGGGACAAATGTATATACAACTGTTGATTGAAAAACCATTTCAAAAAGGGTATTTTTGAACTTTTCGATGAAGCGCAAAAAAGGCATATCCAAACACAAAAATCGCCGATAAAATGCAATTTCAACGAAAACGTTTTCGGTACTTTATCGTTATAATTTGCTGATTATCAAATGTTAAAATTAAACATTTTGGGTATTTCAGAATCAAAATGATATGAAAAAGAAGCATTCAGGCAATAGGAGTATCTTATAAATAATCCTCGACAATGCATTTATGGCAGTTAACTTTCAAACAGCGCTTTTTCAATTTTTGAAGAAGCTTCTTCGCAAAAGTCAAGTCCGGAATAATCGGGATTGAAACCACCGATATACGGAACGGCCATCATGTAAATACGTTCATTGTAAGCGCCAAATTCATCCAAAACCTGAAACTTGTCATTGATTGCAATTCCCGAGACTTTAAGGTAATAAGAACCATCCGGATCTTCAATCACTGCTTTGTTTCCATCCGATTTTGCTTTGCTGCCGTTTGCTGCCGACCTGAATTTCAACCTGGCCGGGCTTACGGTTTTGTTTTTAACCAGGCTTTTGAACGGCAATTCCTCGTATGACAAATGCGGCTGCCCGACACAATCAATAAATGTTTTAAAAAATACCGATTGGCTTTCGCCGGATTCATTGGTATAATTGTAAATGATTCCGCCTTTCTTTTGCGGTTCAGCTTCGCCATCAGGGCCAACGGCAATAATGTCTAAAATTCCGGCTTCGTGCAAAGCGAGCAATTCGAGACATGAACTTTGCGGCACAAACGCAATGACGATCGAAATGAGCGGCAGCAATACTTTATGCAACCGCTGCATGTCTTCGGCAGATAAATGCTTGGCCGGATAATTCATCGCAAAGCTCAAAATCGCGAGCATTTCTTTCCAGTAAACCGATTCGTGCCTTTTAATCGATTTCTCAGCCTGAAGGTATTCGGCTTTAAAAAGCTGGAACGGATCAAGTTTTTCGCGAAGTGCCATCATTTCGTCAACGAAAGCTTCAATATTCAAATCTTTGATCCGGTTGTAAAAGGCTTCGTCTTTTTCGCGCAGCGGCGCTTTGAAATCTTTTTCGAATACGAAATCTAGTGATAAAAATCCGTTGTTGGCTTTGATGTGCTGGTTGATTTCGGCTTCGGTCAGCAGGGAGTTGTTTTTAAGGTGCGGATCGTCGAGATGAAAACGCACCGCAGGAAGCAGACCGCTTCTGGAGTGCATTATGATTTTAAAATCGGGACTTTCGTTTGAAATGGTGAACTTTAGTTTGCCGTCGGCTTGCTTTTCAAAAGCCCCGTTGTGCCGCGCCAATGTCCGGATCGCGTCAATTGCCGTCAGCGACGCGCCTTTTATCGCAACCGTATTGTTGAATTTTTTCGCGAGTTTTGATGGCGGATAAGGCGAATCGAAATATCCGGGAATGATGCCTTCAAATTTTTGCGGCCATGAATGTCCCGTGCAAACGATGACTTTATCGAATTTCAACTTTGATTTTCCGGAAATTTCAATTGCGGTTTCATTTGATTCCGGAAAATCGATAATATCGGTAACGGCGCTGTTGAAATGAACTGTAGTTTCAATTCCTTTTTCTTTGGCCTGTTGTTCCAAAAGCTCAAATTGCCCTTCGAGGTATTTTCCGAAAAGCAACCTTGGCAACACTTTATATTCATTGAAATGGTTCGGGTCGATTTGAAAATCGCGCAGCAATTGGGACGGAGCCGTTTGCAGCCATTCTTCAATCGAAGTGACGATTTTTGGGATTTCATTGTCGGAAACATTGGTCACGTGCTCCGCATTCGCACCAGCGCTGCTGTACGGCATGCCTGCACCAAGCTGTGCTTTCTGTTCGAAGATATCGATCGTAAAATCGGTCTTGCCGGATTCTACAAGCCTTTTGTAAATAAACATGCCGCTTGGGCCGCCGCCGAGTATGGCAATGCGCATCTTTTTTTCCATCAATAAAGCAATCAATATTACATGCGGGTTGGCGCACAGCTGATTGTACCACAAAAGTAAATCTGCCAATGCTTATAAAGTTATAGAATTCTTCGGATAATTTATACCATCCTCGAAACTCCGAAAAATTCTTTTTAACATTTATCCGTAAAAACAGCAATATATTAGGTTTAATATTTAAAAATGACTACGTTTGTAGACGCTTTACTCCAAATTTCTTCCTGAAATAAGAGCCATACATACTTCCATTTTTCTTGCTTCTGCAGCAAGTATTTTTTACACCATTTATCATTTCCCTAAAATTTTCAATTCGTTGCCCGTTTTCCATTTGCATGACCCATAACAAACATTACACATGAAAAGACATTTACTTTTAATTGATGACGATGATGACGAATTTGATTTGCTCAAATTGCTCACCAGCGAAATTCCCGGGCTCGACTGCTTTTATGCGCCAAATGGTTTCGACGGAATCAAATCAATCGAAAACTACAATCCAGATGTGGTGTTGCTTGACATGAACATGCCTGTCATGAACGGACTTGAATGCCTTAAAATGATCAGGCTGCAAAAAGAATTTGAGGATATTCCGGTGTATATTTATTCGAATGGCAGTGCCGAAAGCATGAAGACTGAAGTGCTTCGCGCCGGCGCAACCGGTTGCCTCACCAAACCGTCAAACATCAAAAACCTGACCCAGATCATCTTGAATGTGCTTGACGAAACAACCGCTTATGCTGCCCGCATCAGGCCGGGAAAGAACAACTGATCACGCTGCCTGCTCCGGGCAAGCCTTCAGCACTGATGTAACCGCCGTGCATGGCCATGATCTTTCGGCACACGGCAAGCCCGATTCCTGAACCTCTGTAGGCGCTGCGTTCGTGCAGCCTGTAGAAAATTGTAAACAGCTTTTCGCTTTCTTTCGGATCAAATCCGATTCCGTCATCTGTGATCGTAACAATGTGGTAACGCACTTCCCCATCTCCAGGCTGGTGTTTGCTGGATTCATGTGCGTCGATTTTGATTTCGGGTTTTTTATTCGGATCCCGGAATTTCATCGCGTTGTCGATCAGATGGTGAAACAACAGCGACAATAAAACCGGCATGCCCTGAATCGTTGGCAGTTGCCCGATTGAAATTTTTGCGCCACTTTCCTTTACCTTATCATCAAGGCCAGAGATCACGTGTTGAACGAGTTCGTTAAAATTCACCGTTGTGCTATTGTTGTCAAGCATCGGGATGCGGGAAAATGCGACAAGATCATCGGTAAGGAGTTTCATTTTCTGGATACCGATTTGCGCTTTCCGCAAGTTTCCTTTTCCGGTGTCGCTCATGCCCGAAGCATCGGCTTTGATTACGTTTTCGAGGTTGATGTAAAGGCTTCGAAGCGTATCTTTATAATCATTCGCAGCTATATTATTGAATGTTTTAAGCTCTGAATTCAGTGTTTCGAGTTCGCGGTTTTTGGTGCTTAATTTTTTATTGAGCTTTTTGATTTTCTCTTCGGCAGCGCGGGCTGTCGTAATGTCCATATCGATTCCCAAAATTTTCTGGGTGCTTTTCTTTCGGTCTTTGAGCGCCGTGGTTTTAATATGCAGTGTTTTTACGGTTTCGCCGGATTTAATCCTTAAAGTGACTTCGATTGGGTCGCATTCTTTTTCCATCACATCAACGATCTGCTGGGCAATGTCTTTGTCTTCGGGGATGGCATAATCGAGGTAAATCGACGGCCTGACCGGTATTCCTTTTTCCATTCCGAAAAGGCGGTACATGCCATCGCTCCACAAAAACTCTTTGGTCGCACAATCGTATTCCCAGCTTCCGGATTCGGCCAGCTCTTCAGACTGGCGCAACAGGCTGTGGTGCTTTTTAAGGTCTTCCTGTCTGGTGTGGTCATCAGTAATATCCTGGGAAATCCCCAGTTTTTCTATCGGAACATTATTTTCATCCCTTTTAAAAACCGTATTCCGGTCGCGGAAAAAATGAAAACTTCCGTCGCCATGCTTCATCCGGTATTCGATTTCCCTGATTTCACCCGGCTGGGCAGTTTTCATATTTTTGACGTGCAAGATCATTGCTGGAACATCATCTTCATGCATTAAATCGAGCAGCGGCTGTTTTAAGGATACGATAAATTCGGGGTCGTAGCCCAATTCTTTTGCAATATTCCTAGTCGTGAATAAAATTTCCAGGCTGTTGATATCCATAATATAAAGGATATCTGCTGATGCTTCCGATATGCCACGGATCAAATTCGCCTGTTTCTGGAGTTCGATTTCTGCATTTTTCTGGCCGGTAATATCGATCCAGCTCGTTACCAATCCGTCGCCGAGTTTTATTCCGAGTCGCCTGATCCAATGATTTTCCTTTTGCGGCAATTCGCCAAATTCGTCATCGCCGTCTAAAACTTCGCCTGACTCGACTACGCGCACATATTTGTCAAACAAGCCATTATCCCGGGAATCAGGAAATTGTTCCAAAAGCCTTTGCCCAACGAGTTCGTGGTGTGCTGAAAAACTTTCGTTATAGTTGCTGAGCAGTACAAATTCAAAATCGATGATTGTGCCGTTGTCGTCACGTACCGCTTTGTAAACGCAAATCCCAAATAGCGGAAAATTAAGCGCCACCTGCAACAATTCGACACTGTCTTTGATTTTATCGCCGGTTTTGATGCTTTTATTGTCATCGGTTTTTGGCAATGGATTGCTTTCAAGATGTTGCACCACGAGAACGCCATCGTCAAAGCGAAGCATTTGTTCCTGCAAATTTTCTTTTTTACCTTTTCTGATCACTGTTAGCCTTTCGGTATCAGGCTGGCCGATTTCGGCCACTTTTCTAAGCCGCTCCATATATTTGCTTTGATGGCCTGAAACTTCGCCAAAAAGGAGAAACTGGTTTTCAGGAGCAGGAAAAAGGCTTTCAAAACCGGCTGTGGTATATAGAATCTCAAAACCGGTAATTGCATCGCGTTCCCCTCTAAGGGTTTTCAACAATTGCACCGGTTGGTGTAGTACTTCGATAATGCGTTGGAACGTGCCAACATTTAAAATTCTTTTGTTTTCTGATTTGTCTTCAGTGTTCTTATTCGTCAGATTCATAGGGTTAATCGCGATGTTAAACGGCCTACATACGTTGAAGTCAGCACATTAGATTCTATAGAAAGTGAAAGGAATATAAGTCCGGAACACATTACTGTAGCGTAGTATTGACATTTGCATCGTATGTAATTCCGGCATGAAGCGGTAGAACAAATATATACATTCTTTTGAAACAGCATTGCTTTTCTAATATATTTTTGAGTCGATTTTCGATTTTAAACCTCAAAAAATACGTTCGCGATGGCGCCTTTTCATTAAAAATTGAATGTCAGTAAGATATACTAGCGTCTGCCTAAAAATGCGCTTCTTTAAATTCAGGATCACTCATAAAAGCGTTTTATTCCCTTCAATTCAGATGTAAGTACATCGATGATTTTTTGGGCATCAAATACCGATCGGTATTCAATGTTAATGGCCAATGCCGATTCTTTTTGAGTCAGTTGATGCTTTGCCGAAACCGGCATATTCCCAACCCTTAAGCTACTTTCAGGCGTTTTTCTTAAAGTGACGGTAAATTCGGATAACGACGGGATCCGCCTTAAAAGATCTTCCTGATTTCTTTTGACGATATTGTAAATGGATGCTTTAAAGCCCGGCTCATTCTGAGGCTCTGGTAAATGGATGTGGATTTGCATTTGCGTTTTTTAGTTAGGGTAAAATAGCGGCACTTTTAAACATGAAAATTGCCGGAAGTCTTCCGGAATGATTTTTTAGATAAAACTGCGGTTGTCCGATTTAGAACGATCGGTGCGAAATGTAGAGCCACTTTTAAAGCGTAACCAAATGTAGGCATTTTTGGATGAAATGCAACATATAAATTAACTGTTTTTTGATCGCGTTTGTTCACTTTCCCCAACTAAAATCCAATCAGAGTTTGTAACTTTACGCCACTGAACTTTTGACCTGATAAAATGTCGTTTACCAAAACCACCGAACAATCTTCAAAATACGAATCCTTGGAAAAAATGCCGGTTTCCGAATTGTTGACCAATATCAACAACGAAGACAAAACCGTTCCGCTTGCCGTTGAAAAAGCGCTTCCGCAGATTGAACGCTTAGTGACCGAAATCGTTGCGAGAATGAAATCAGGCGGCCGCTTGTTTTACATCGGCGCCGGAACGTCAGGGCGTTTGGGGATTGTCGATGCTTCGGAATGTCCGCCCACTTTTGGCGTACCTTTCGACCTTGTCAACGGGATTATTGCCGGAGGCGACAAAGCCATCCGCCGCGCCGTTGAAAATGCCGAAGACAATGAAACTCAAGCCTGGGCTGATTTATCAGAATGCAACATCAATGAAAAAGATTCAGTAATTGGAATTGCCGCTTCGGGAACGACGCCTTATGTGATTGGCGGACTTGAAAAATGCAACGAAAACAACATTCTAACCGGTTGCATTACGTGCAATGAAGGCAGTCCGCTTGCTTTGACTGCGCAATTTCCTGTCGTTGTTGTCGTTGGACCAGAATTCGTGACCGGAAGTTCGCGCATGAAAGCCGGAACCGCACAAAAACTGGTCTTAAACATGATCTCCACAGCCACGATGATCCAACTCGGAAAAGTGAAAGGTAACAAAATGGTCGACATGCAGCTCAGCAACAAAAAACTCGTCGATCGCGGCGTAAAAATGATCATGGGCGAAATCCCGGTATCTTATGAAGCTGCGTCCGAATTACTAAAAACTTATGGCAGCGTGCGAAATGCTGTCGACAATTATAAAAACTAAAACTATGATCCATCATGTTGTGATGTGGAAACTCAAAGATTCCGCTGAAGGAAAAAGCAAAGCCGAAAATGCGCAGCTCATCAAGCAAAAACTCGAAGATCTGGGTGAAGTGATTCCGCAGATCGAATCGATCCATGTGGGCATCAACATCGAAAATCAATATTCGAATTTTGACCTGATCCTCGACTCTTACTTCAATTCGATGGACGATCTGATGGCGTATCAAGTGCATCCAAAACACAATGAAATCGCCGATTTTATCGGGAAAGTTCGCGAAGAAAGAAGCTGTGTCGATTACAAAATCTAACAAAAACAAAATGGCAACCCATACGAACCGAGACGTTTTAAACCAAGGTATCAAATATTTGGCGTGGGCATTGCCGTTGCTTTTCATCGGGCCAACGGTCATCTACAACGCGTTTATCAACAAAGACAACAACTGGCATTACCTTGTTTTGGCTGTTGGGATCATCATTTGTTTTTTTGCGATGTTCTTGATGTTTAAAGGCCTGAACACGATCATGAAAAGCTTATTCGGCAAATAATGGAAGATTTTATCCACATCGACAAGACTTTTGAAAAGGTCGTTTATTTTGACAAAAAAATCAGCAACCGCGAATTTGATGGCTGCATTTTTAAAAATTGCGATTTCTCGAACAACATTTTCACGGAATGCATTTTCATTGATTGCGAATTTGTAGATTGCAATCTGGCGATGGTGAAATTTCCGAATTCGAGCTTGAAAACAGTAGCGTTTAAGGAAAGCAAACTGCTCGGAATCCGTTTTGATGAATGCCAGGATTTCCTGTTTAGCGTCGGTTTCGAGGATTGCATGCTTGATTATTCCTGGTTTACCAATAAGAAACTGCAGAAAACAAAATTTGTAAATTCGTCGCTTAAAGGCGTGAATTTTTCAGCTGCCGATCTGACTGCTGCCATTTTTGAAAATACCAACCTTGAAGGTGCTGTTTTTGACGAAACGATTTTGGCTGGCACCGATTTTTCTACCGCTTACAATTATAAAATCGATCCGGAAAGCAACCTGATGCGCAAAGCAAAATTCGCCATAAGCGGCATTCCGGGACTTTTAGAAAAATATGACATCAAAATCATTTAATTATGGAAGCAGCAAATTCCTATCTTGAAAGTGTCAGGAAACAGTTTTTGTATTACAAAATGCTGGGCGAAAAAGCGATGGCGCAACTCGAACCGGAGCAGCTTTTTGTTGCGTTGAATGAGGACACGAACAGCATTGCCGTGATTGTAAACCATATTTCGGGAAACATGCTGTCGCGCTGGACGGATTTTTTAACATCTGATGGCGAGAAAACCTGGCGCAACCGCGATACCGAATTTGAACCGGTTTTAACGACAAAAGAAGACGTTTTAAATTCCTGGAACAAGGGCTGGAACTGCTTTTTTGATGCCATTAATCATTTAAAACCCGAACAGCTTTCGGAAATTATTTACATCCGCAATGAAGGCCACACCGTTGTGGAAGCGATCAACCGGCAATTGGCGCATTATCCGTACCACATCGGGCAGATTGTTTTTTATGCGAAGATGCTGAAACAATCGGAATGGGAAAGTTTGTCGATCCCGAAAAACAAATCAAACAATTACAATTCTGAGAAATTTGCTAAAGAAAAAGCAGTTCGGAATTTTACCGATGATGAACTCGAACGGCTGAAATAATTGACACTCGAGGCCAAAGGCCAAACTGAGCGTTAGCTAATTGATAATGGATAATGGATAATGAGCTTCCAGGGCGAAGATGATGCGGTTGAGAAAAATGCTGATTTTGAAAATGACTGCCCTAGCCCCGATTGCAGCGGAAATCCTTTTTTATGATTTTGCAGCGCAGCGGAGAAATTGTAAAAAAGATTGCAGCGGAAAGCGGGAAACAGCTCCTAAAAAACAACTATGAAAAAAATATTATTTTTATTTTGTGCCTTTACAATGGCTTCGTGTTATGAGGCGAAACACGATTGCAAAGATTTTAAGACCGGGAAATTTGTGTCGGAAGTAACCATTAACGGCGTCAAAAAATCGACGACTTCCATACGCACCGATGCATTGGTCATCGAGACTTATGAAGGAAAAACCGATACGGCGACGATTCGCTGGGTGAACGATTGTGAGTACATTTTGCAAAAACTGCATCCGAAAAACATGGCGGAAAAACAGGCGATCAGCATCCGGATTTTGACTACGTCGGAAAAAAAATATAATTTTGAGTTCGGAATTGTCGGCAGCGACGCCAGGCAAAAAGGAACGGCAACACAAATCAATTAAACAACTTACATGGAAATTTTTTCAAATCCCAACGCTTGGGTCGCTTTACTGACACTGACTTTTCTGGAAATCGTCCTTGGAATCGATAACATCATTTTCATCTCGATCGTTACCGGTAAATTGCCCGAGGAAAAACGCAAAAAAGCGACTAAACTCGGAATGTTCTTAGCGATGTTTATGCGGATTTTGCTGCTTTTCGGGGTGACTTTACTCATTGCGATGAAAGAACCGTGGTTTAGTTTTGACTGGGGGTTTCTGAGTGCGCAGGTTTCGGGACAGAGCGTGATTTTGCTTTTGGGCGGACTGTTTTTAATTTACAAAAGCACGAAGGAAATCCACGAAAAGGTAGACAACAAAGGCGAAGAGGAAAAAAGCATCGGACAAAAAGCAAAAGCCACTTTTGGAAATGTGATCGTGCAGATCATTCTGATTGACATCGTTTTCTCGATTGACAGTATTTTAACTGCTGTCGGAATGACCAACGGCGTGGCAGGTTCGTTATACATTATGATCGCTGCCGTAGTGATTTCGGTGTTCATCATGATGCAGTTTGCCGTTCCTGTGGGGAATTTTGTAAACAGAAATCCGTCAATACAAATTTTAGGATTGGCTTTTTTGATCCTGATCGGATTGATGCTGATCACCGAAGCCGCGCACTTATCTAATGCTTTAGTCTTTGGAGACCACGTTACGCCGTTGCCGAAAGGCTATCTGTATTTTGCGATTGCGTTCTCTTTATTGGTCGAGTTGCTGAATATGAAGATGGGGAAAAAGAAAAAAATTAATTAATAATTTACAATTAACAATTAATAATGGGTGCTGTACCTATAAAAATGCTTCAAAGTTTGAAGCATTTTTTATTCGTAGTATTTGGCAATTATTAATTATTCATTGTAAATTATTAATTAACAATGAAACTCTGTAAGATTTCAATGTGATGCTGTAACCCGTTTGCAACCAATTTTGCTGAATTTTACACTTCACCAAAAATCGGAAAATCATGAAAAATCTAGTTATAATTTGTTCGCTTGCCTTGTTTGCCATTTCGTGTAAGCAAACCGCAAACCAAGCCGGAGTTGTCGATGATTCCAAGCAAGCCACGATCGATTCGATGAATGTGGTCATGGACAAACAAAAAGCCGAAATCGCTAAACAAAAAACCATCGACTCCATGCAGGCTGTTGCCGAAAATAAAAAAGAAAGAACTGTTGTCGTACATCAGGCAGCGGCTGCACAGGCAGCAGCAACTCCAGAAGCGAAGAAAAAAGGCTGGAGCGGCGCAGCTAAAGGCGCAGCGATTGGCGCAGGAGTTGGAGCGGTTACCGGAGCGATTGTAAACAAACACAATTCGGGTGCCGGAGCAGTAATCGGTGGATTGGCCGGTGCGGGTCTCGGAGCCGGAACCGGAGCGATCATTGACTCTGAAAAGAAAAAGAAAGAAGAAGCGAATCAGAATAAATAAAAAAAACTCCCGCTAATCCGGGAGTTTTTTCATTTAAGCTCATATTACAATAACGTATCAATTTCTAAATCGTGAGCTAACACCGCACCCAAAGCTTAGCCTTAAATTTGTGAAAAAGATCGCCATGAGAATATTCAAAAACCTTTCAATTCTTTTTGCAGTTTGTGTTTTATCAAGCTGCACCCAACAAAAAAGCATTTTCGAATTGAAAAGCGAAATGCTTACAGAGTCAACGAATCTCGAACAAAACATCTTAAATCTTCGAAAATCTGTAGCTCAAAATTCCTCTAAAAAAGAAATTTCGAAATTGTATAAAAAAACGAAACTGCAATACAAAAAAGTAGAATGGGCTATAGAATGCTTCCTGCCTGAAATCCTGGATTCGGAAACGGCAGCAAATCAGTCCGACCAAAGCATTTATTTTGCTCCGAAAGATTTTACTACTTTGGATAAAATGATGTCGCATGACAATACATCGGATAAAAATTCACTTTTAAAGCAAATCGACAACCTCCTAGACAACAACCGAAACACCACAGCTTATCTTGACAGCATTGATATGGGACAAACCGAATTGTCTGCCAACGAATAAAAGCCATACCATTCTAACGAAAACGCCCGATAAATTATCGGGCGTTTTCATTATTTATTTGAATATCAATCCAATGACAAAACGATTTGTCCGTCGTCGTCCGTTTCGGTATCAGGCAAATCTTCATCAGAAATTGGCGCAGGTTCCGGAATTTCTTCTACAGGAATTTCATAAGGCAATGGTTCCAGCAAATTGACTTGCTTGAGTTTATCTGCCGTTAATTGGTTTCCGAGCGCTTTAAATCCTTTAACCGCTATGAACGCTTCAACGTCTACAACCTGGTTTTCTTTTTGAACACCTTTGACTTTCGTAAAAACCAATTCGGCTACCGGACGGTAATCTGTGGCAACGATTTCAAGCTGCGAATTTGGATGTTCCGTAATGAAAATCTCTTCTTTGTTTTCGGTTTCAACCAAAAACCTCTTGATGTAATAACGCTCTTTTTCACCGTCGTAATAAATCGCGGAAATGGGTTTGTTCGGAATCCATTTTTCAAGAACAACCATGTCTTCATCAAAATGCGTCGACAATTCGGGAATAATGACTTTTAATTTTCCTGCAGATGAAATGACGAGGATCTTATCGCTTGGGCGGAATTCACCCAGTAATTCACCACGGGCATCAGTATTTAATTTTTGTACCGTATCATCAAACCAAATTTTTCTCGGCAGTAAAGTTGAAATTCCTTTTTCCTTGAGTTCAATTTTCTTGATCGGATATTTGCTGACGAGATTTCCTTTCGAAGCACGGCCTTTGATCGCGATATTGGCAAAATCAACATCCCATTTTAATTTCTTGATGCTTCCGATCTGGCGCAGTAAAATCGTAATCACTTCGGCTTCCCCGTTTGGATTGCACGAAAAATACAAGGTTTGCGATCCTTTGGTTTCATTGGTCAGATCGTACAATTTGTCGCGCGTAATTCCCGAAACATTGAACCTTTTAATATACGACGGCCCGGATTTTCCATCACGGTAAATCATATTGTAAATGGTGCGTTTGTCGGTTTTATCGAAAACGGCAACGTGAATGATGTCTTTTCCGACGAAGGTTTTGGCATCGACTTTGGTGACCATCATATTTCCATCTCTGAGAAATACGATAATGTCGTCAATATCCGAGCAATCGGCAACAAATTCATCTTTTTTAAGGCTGGTGCCAACGAAACCTTCTTCCCTATTAACGTATAATTTGGTGTTGCGAAGAATAACTTTTGTCGCTTCGATATTGTCGAAAATACGCAACTCGGTCTGGCGTTCGCGGCCTTTTCCGTATTTCTCTTTGAGTTTTGTAAAATAGGCAATGGCAAAGTCGATCAGGTGTTCGAGATCGTGTTTCACCTGTTCAATTTCGCCTTCAAGCGCTTCGATTTTTTCCTGTGCTTTGTTGCTGTCGAATTTTGAAATGCGCATGATGCGAATCTCAAGCAATCGCAAAATATCGTCTTCGGTAACGGCTCTTTTTAAATGTTTGGTAAATGGTTTCAAGCCTTCATCAACCGCATTGATTACGCCTTCTCTCGTGGTTTCTTCTTCAATCAAACGGTAAATCCTGTTTTCGATGAAAATCCGCTCGAGCGAAAGGAAATGCCATTGCTCTTCAAGTTCAGACAATCTGAGTTCAAGTTCCTGCCTCAACAAATCGACGGTTCTGTGCGTCGAAATTTTGAGCATGTGCGATACGCCAACAAACAAAGGTTTGTTGTCTTCAATCACGCAGCCTAAAGGTGCCACCGAAGTTTCGCAAGCCGTAAAGGCAAACAACGCATCAATGGTTTTATCAGGAGAAACGCCCGGAAACAAGTGAATTAAAATCTCTACTTCAGCAGCGGTATTGTCTTCAATTTTCTTGATCTTGATCTTGCCTTTCTCGTTCGCTTTGAGAATGCTGTCGATTAACGTTGTTGTATTCGTCGAAAACGGGATCTGCGTAATGACCAAAGTCGATTTGTCCAATTGCGCAATTTTCGCGCGAACCCGAACGCGTCCGCCGCGCATGCCGTCATTGTAATTCGACACATCAGCGATTCCGGCCGTTTGGAAATCCGGAAAGATCTGGAACGGTTTCCCTTTTAATATTTTGATCGATGCATCGATGAGTTCATTGAAATTGTGCGGCAGCACCTTCGTGGACAAACCTACGGCAATTCCTTCAGCTCCTGATGCCAAGAGTAATGGGAATTTTACCGGAAGATTATTCGGTTCTGCGCGTCTTCCATCGTATGAAACGCCCCAATCGGTGATTTTCGGGCTGTATAAAACCTCTAAAGCAAACTTCGACAAACGCGCTTCAATGTAACGTGAAGCCGCCGCGCCGTCGCCGGTTAAGATGTTTCCCCAGTTTCCTTGCGTATCGATCAAAAGCTCCTTCTGCCCGATTTGCACCATGGCGTCACCGATACTCGCGTCACCGTGCGGGTGGTATTGCATCGTATGCCCAACGACATTCGCGACTTTGTTGTAGCGTCCGTCATCGAGTTCCTTGAGCGAATGCATGATCCGGCGCTGAACCGGCTTGAAACCGTCTTCAATCGCTGGAACGGCACGCTCTAAAATCACATACGAGGCATAATCGAGAAACCAGTCTTTGTACATTCCGGTTACTTTCGTGATCGTATCTTCGGGATTTTCGTCGTTTTCGTAGAAATGCTGACTGCTTGAAGAAGATTCTTCTTGCGGCAGGTCGTTTACATTCAAATCTTCTTCTTCGTTCATATTTTAGGCAAAAGGCAAAAGGCAAAAGTCGAAGGATCGAACTGCTGTCTTTTGACAACTTTATTTCAATTATTATTTACTGCAGCCCGGATCATCCCGACGCTTCGGGAGCATCCTTTTTCATTTGGAAAATGGAAAAGATATAGCGTAGCGCCGGAAATGTCTGCCCAAATTCTTCATTATTCTGCAACCGCATCGAGTTCGACCTTCAGATTGTTGATGATGAATTCCTGTCGGTCCGGCGTGTTTTTTCCCATATAAAACTCAAGCAAGGTTTCAATCGACGTTGTTTTATCAAGCATAATCGGATCGAGGCGAATGTCTTCCCCAATGAAAAACTGGAACTCATTTGGCGAAATTTCACCCAAACCTTTAAATCGCGTGATCTCGGGTTTTGGCTTTAATTTTTCGATCGCGTCGCGGCGTTCTTCGTCGGAATAACAATAAATGGTTTCCTTTTTATTCCGGATGCGGAACAGCGGCGTTTGCAGGATGTACAAATGGTTTTCTTTGATGAGTTCGGGGAAAAACTGCAGGAAAAATGTAATCAGCAACAACCGGATGTGCATGCCATCAACATCGGCATCGGTGGCGATGACAATCTTGTTGTAACGCAGGTTTTCCATGTCGTCTTCGATGTCGAGAGCCGCTTGCAACAGGTTGAATTCCTCGTTTTCATAGACGATTTTTTTCGTCATGCCGTAGGAATTCAAAGGCTTTCCACGCAAACTGAACACTGCTTGGGTATTGACATCGCGCGACTTTGTGATCGACCCCGATGCCGAATCACCTTCGGTAATAAAAAGCGTGCTTTCTAAACTTTTCGGATTTTTGATATCGGTTAAATGCACGCGGCAATCGCGCAATTTTTTATTGTGCAGGCTCGCTTTTTTCGCGCGGTCTTTGGCGAGTTTCCTGATTCCTGAAAGTTCTTTGCGTTCGCGTTCGGCCTGCAAGATCTTGCGCTGCAAAGCGTCGGCAGTTTCGGGGTTTTTATGGAGGTAATTGTCTAATTTATTTTTGACGAAATCGTTGACGAAGGTACGTACGGAAGGCAAATCGGGGCCGATATCGGTCGAACCCAATTTGGTTTTCGTCTGTGATTCGAACACCGGCTCCATCACTTTGATGCTCACGGCGCTGACAATCGATTTCCGCACATCAGAAGCTTCAAAACCTTTGTTGTAAAACTCGCGGATCGTTTTTACGATGGCTTCGCGAAAAGCCGCTAAGTGTGTTCCGCCCTGTGTCGTATTTTGTCCGTTGACAAACGAATGGTATTCTTCGGAATACTGGCTTTTGCTATGCGTCAACGCGATTTCGATGTCGTCGCCTTTCAGGTGAATAATTGGATATTCGAGGTCGTCGGCGTGGATATTTTCTTCCAAAAGGTCTTTCAATCCGTTTTCAGAATAGAATTTTTCACCGTTGTAAATGATTGTCAAACCATTGTTCAAATAACAATAATTCTTGAGCATCTTAATGATATACTCGTTCCGGAACTTGTAATTTTTAAAGATCGCCTCGTCTGGAATGAAAATCACTTTCGTTCCTTTTCGCTTCGTTGTGTCGATGATGTCTTCTTCGACCGTTAGGTTTCCGGCAGAGAATTCGGCGGCTTTTTGTTTGTCATCACGCACCGATTCGACACGGAAATAATTTGAAAGTGCATTAACCGCTTTGGTTCCGACACCGTTTAATCCGACCGATTTCTTAAATGCCAGGGAATCGTATTTTCCACCGGTATTCATTTTCGAAACGACATCAATGACTTTTCCAAGCGGAATGCCACGGCCGTAATCTCGAACTGAAACCGTTTTATCGCGAATCGTCACTTCAATGGTTTTCCCCGCGCCCATGACGAATTCATCGATACAGTTGTCGATGACTTCCTTCAGCAGGATGTAAATCCCGTCGTCAGGCGAAGAACCGTCGCCGAGTTTCCCAATGTACATTCCGGGACGCATGCGGATGTGCTCTTTCCAGTCGAGTGAACGGATATTGTCCTCGGTATATTGATTTTGTTCTGACATCATTAAATTATCGATTGACTGCTAATATAGTACATGCAGCCAATAATTAAAAGGCATCAGCAAGAAAGTTATCAATACGATGTTGACAAAAAATACTGTCCATGAGGCAAAAATCAGCGTTGGATTTTATAGCTGACAACCGATTTATTGTTGACATAAACCGTAAGATAACCTTTACTTTTTGAATCAAGCCGAACGTCGAATTGGGTTGTATTTCCGTTGGTTTTCGTTTCGGCCAATTTGACGATTCCTTCGCCGGTAAACACATACGAAATTTGCTGGTTTATTGGCAGGTTTTCGATTTTAAACGGAATCCCATTGGCTTTGCCCAGGTCTAAAATACCTTGGTTTGGAAACGTGATTTCATAATCGGATTTGATGTAATCGCCATAAAATAAAGGCAGGTTTGCAAAATTTTCAGCCGATTTCTCGGTCATCAGCATTCTTGGATCATCGGGAAAGTGGTTCAAAAACATCACTTCAGGATTTGTAAAAAAGTAAGCATCGTTGAATTGGGAAACGAATTTGCCGCTTTGCGTATTCACGGCTCCCGAAGCCCAGGTGACATCGATCAACTTCCACGATTCACCGATTTTTACCGCATTCCACACATGGTCACTGGCTTTTGGAAGCTTACCGATTTGCGCAAGATTTGTTTTAGAAGTGCCCGGAATGTCCATGCACTTGATTTGGCAAATGTCGCACAACACGTGAAAAAGTGCCGTATAACCCTGGCAAACGCCCTTTTTCGAGCGCAATGTTTTTAAGGCTAAATTGTATCTGAATTTGATTTCCTTTTGGAGTTTTTCCTGTTCGCTGCTGTATGAAAAAGCGATCGCGTTTCCACCCGAATTGAATTCCCGCAGGTCATATTTGACATTCGATCCGATCCAGGTAAAAATAGCGCGGACTTTATCGGTTTCCGAACTGAAATCGGCATTGATCTGTTCGGCGAGTTTTTCGGGGCTTGAAAATGATTTTGGATAGGTGCTGACAAGGTTGTCAACTTTCGAATAATCCTGTGCCTGGATGACATTGGCGAAAGCCAGAAACAAAATGGCCAACAGGAATTTAAGGTTTTGAACTTTTTTTATCATGGCGCGCATTTGGCAAATATCCTGCCGTAAAACGTTAATGGATGCTAAAAATTATTGGTAATGGCAGAAAATTCCGGTATCGGTCAATGACCAGAATGCCGCTTTTTGATGGGCGGCTTTGAGCGCCTGGTTTGCCCATGAATTGCAGGTGTAAAACAGGCTGTATTTTCCGTTGGCTTCATAAAAGCTGTCGTGGTCGCCGTAGGTTGGGGCGTCAATTAATATCGGTTTTCCGGATTTATCGTGCTGAAAACTCTTTTCGATATAAGCTGTGAGCTTTTTGTAATTTTCTTCTGAAATGTTGATTTTGATGCAGCTTTCATTTTCTTTCAGATTTTTATAAAATGTCGCATGCATGGCCGAAGTTCCGAGGTAAAATGCGGCCTTTGCAGCAGTGGACACTTTTAGATCCGACCATTTTGGTGTGTTCAGGTAAAAGCCTTTGTCGCCCCAGCCGAAACCAATAAATTGAAATGTGGTGTCTTTTGAAATCGTATGTTCAAATTTGATTTCGCTGCGCCAATCCTTGATTTTATTGGCGACCGGAACGACTATATCCGTATGGACACCGTTTGTTTTGATGTAAATTGCGATGGGCTTTTCTTCATTTCCCTGTTCCGAATTGACAGTGATTTTAGAAAAAAGGAATGCCAATGAAACGTACAAAACCAAAAAACATAAAATACCCAAAAGGATTTTTTTCAAAATGTTCCAGCTGCGTTTTAGGTGTTTCATTTATTCGAAATCTTTAACGATTTGTTTCAATTGCTGGTCGAATTCGGCATTCGAGATTTTATTGTTTTCGACATCGAAATTTTCGTAGAATGTTGGCAATGAAAACGTCGCGCGGATGTCTCCACCGTAACGTGGAAACGCTGCTTCAGCGATTTCAAGTACGCGTTTTCCGCCACGGCCCCCTGGAGATGTCGCCATTAAAAGCATCGGTTTTGCCTGAAAAACATCGTTTCGGATGCGCGAACACCAATCGAATAAATTCTTGAAAGCGGCTGAATAATTCCCGTTGTTTTCAGCCATTGACAATACGATATAGTCCGCAGAAGCGAGTTTGTCCAGAAAGTCCTGCGCGAATTGCGGATGGCCTAAAACGGCTTCGCGGTCGACGCTGAACAACGGCATTTCATAATCGTTGATGTCGAGGATTTCCGATTCGGCGTTGTCAAATAAAGACGTGGCGTAAGTGGCGAGTTTTTTATTGATCGATTTGGTGGAATTGCTTCCGGCGAAGGCGATGATTTTCATTGGAGTTGCTGAGTTTCTGAGTAGCTGAGTACCTGAGTTTAAAAGTTTCGAAGTTACAAAGTTTTTAGTTTTATTTATTGCTTGCGAGTGAAATGGTAAAATATAATAAACACTTTCAGCGTGGGGCTGCGTTAGCGATTACTTCACTTAACTTTTATTTTTATAGGAGTTCAGTGAATTACATTTGCAGCGGAAATCTTTTAATGATTTGCAGCAACGCGGAAAAGAATTAAAAATTGCAGCGGAAAGCGCGGCCCGCAGGGCAACGCCCAAAGAAAAATCCGCCCGAAAGCGGATTGTGTCTCATGTCAAACGTTGAATGACTAACGAATGAAAACTTTGTGACTTTGCAACTAAAAATCTCAGGCACTCAGCTACTTGGTTACTCAGCTACTACACATTAAAACGGAAATGCATCACATCGCCATCTTTCACTATATATTCTTTTCCTTCTACTTTGAGTTTTCCGGCTTCTTTGACTTTGGATTCTGATCCGAAAGCGACATAATCGTCGTAAGCAATGACTTCGGCGCGGATGAAACCTTTTTCAAAATCGGTGTGGATGACTCCGGCAGCTTGTGGCGCGGTGTCGCCGATGTTGATCGTCCAGGCGCGTACTTCCTTCACGCCGGCTGTAAAATAAGTTTGTTGTTTTAATAATCTGTAAGCTGCGCGGATCAAAACGGAAGCTCCTGGCTCTGTCAGGCCCATGTCTTCGAGGAACACCTGGCGCTCTTCGTAGCTTTCGAGCTCGGTAATATCGGCTTCGGCGCCAACGGAAAGAATGATGACTTCGGCATCTTCGTCTTTCACGAGTTCGCGAACCTGGTCTACATATTTATTACCGTTTACAGCAGATGCTTCGTCGACGTTGCAAACATACAATACTGGTTTGGCTGTGATGAGTTGGAACGTTTCGAGTAAAACTTCTTCGTCGTTGTTTTTTGGTTCGACCGTTCTTGCAGATTTTGCCTGCAATAGTGCTTCGCGGATCCTATTCAACAAACCTTGTTCGGTTTGCGCTTCCTTATTTCCTGTTTTTGCGGCGCGGTTGACTTTTTCGAGGCGTTTTTCAACGGTTTCGAGGTCTTTGAGCTGCAATTCGATGTCGATGGTTTCTTTGTCGCGGATCGGGTTTACGTTTCCGTCGACGTGCACGATATTGTCATTGTCGAAACAACGCAACACGTGGATGATGGCGTTGCATTCGCGGATGTTTCCAAGGAATTGGTTTCCGAGGCCTTCGCCTTTGCTTGCTCCTTTTACCAATCCGGCGATGTCGACAATGTCAACGGTTGCCATTTGAACGCGCTCTGGCTTTACCAATTCTTCTAGTTTGTTGATCCTTGGATCGGGAACATTCACGACACCGATATTCGGCTCGATCGTACAAAACGGAAAGTTCGCGCTTTGTGCTTTGGCATTCGACAAACAATTGAATAAGGTAGATTTTCCTACGTTTGGCAATCCTACGATTCCTGCTTTCATGGTATCTTATTTTTAAAAGTGTGCAAATATACGGTAATATTTCAAAAACCTGCCGGGCGGAATTATATAAAACTATAAACTAATTCTGTAACCGGGCAACTAGCATTACGGCTAACTTTGTAAAACAAAACAAAAATTAAAAATTATGAAAACATCATTGTTATCAATCGCTTTAGTTTTCGCTGCTTTCGGAATGCAGGCGCAAAACACCAATGTTACGGAAACCTCAAAAACAACTGTAAAAACCATCAAAGATTCTGATGGGGAAAGAAAACAGGTCAAACAACAAAACACTGCCGAAGTTCAAAATATCGAATTAAAAGATGCTGATGGAAAATCTTTGAACAAAGAAATGAAGGAAACTCCGGTTCAAGTGACTTCAGTGACCCAAATCACCAATCCTGACGGAACGACAAGAACTGTTGATGTAGACCGTTCTGCGGTTTACACTTCTTCAAATGGTAAAAAATACAGCGTGCAATTGGATGCGTTGGGATACAGAGTAACATCTGACCAATTGAAAAAACCGGCTTTGCTGAGAAGAACTTCTAACAACAGTTACATTTACAGGGCTAATGACAAAACGTCGATCGCTTATTTTGATACCGATGGAAATATCGTGATGGAAACTTACGATGACAAATCGGACAAAGTATCTACCGAAAAATTCATGAAAGGAAACTAATCTTTTCTTCATAAAATGAAAAATCCTGAGTTTGCGCTCAGGATTTTTTTTATGTTTTGTATGTTCGAAATTACTCGTTATGCAAAAATGCCTGGCGGTTCAGCAAGGTTTCATCGCTTTCGACGTGGTTTTCATCGGGAACACAGCAATCGACGGGACAAACGGCAGCACATTGCGGTTCGTCATGAAAGCCTTTGCATTCGGTGCATTTTCCGGGAACGATGTAATAAATATCGTCAGAAACCGGCGTTTGCGGATCTTCAGCATCAATTTCCTCACCCGATGGCAGGATTACTTTTCCGCGCAGTGAAGTGCCGTCTTTGTAGCGCCAGTCATCGGCGCCTTCATATATTGCTGTATTTGGGCATTCCGGTTCGCAGGCGCCGCAGTTGATACATTCGTCAGTGATTACAATTGCCATTTTTTCCAGGTTCAGGGTTTGTGGTTCAGGGTTCAGGGTTTTGCAAACTTCATACATCTAGCGTGCGCCTTGCTCCTTGTACCAAAAAGCATTATTTTTGCACAAAATTACATCCAAAACAATTCATAAACAAATCAAATGACAGTAACACATAAAAAAAATATCTTTGTAGAATTGGGGAAATTCTTGAGCCAATTTTCTGAAAATGAAAATATTAAACGATCTGATGTCTTACAGAACGATTTGTTTTTTGACGCTTTCGCAGATTTGATCGCGCTTTCTCAAAGCCACAACGGCTGGTATACGCCCGAACAGGTGCGTTTTGCCGTAAAATCGTGGGCAGAAGCTTTAACGTCAGCAAACTTGAACCAATGGCTTTCCGCTCACGATCTTGTCGAAAAAGAACCAAAAAGTGTGGGATTGATCTTGGCCGGAAACATTCCGCTTGTGGGTTTTCACGATTTTCTTTCGGTGCTGGTTTCGGGAAATAAAGCCTTGGTCAAAACCTCTTCAAACGACCAGCATTTGCTGCCATTTCTGGCGAAATATCTTATCGCATTGGAACCGGAATTTCAAGATTACATCACTTTCGTGGATGGGAAACTCGAAAATTTTGATGCTGTGATCGCAACCGGAAGCAACAATACGTCACGCTATTTTGAATATTATTTTAAAGACAAGCCTTCGATCATCAGGAAAAACCGGAATTCGGTTGCGGTTTTGACCGGAAAAGAATCCAAAGAAGATTTGGTCAATTTAGGAGAAGACATTTTCAGGTATTTCGGATTGGGTTGCAGGAATGTTTCCAAATTATTTGTTCCGAAAGGCTATGTTTTTGATCCTTTTTTCGAAGCGCTTTTTGAATATCAGGAGGTCATTCACTACGAAAAATATGCGAACAATTACGATTACAACAAAGCAGTTTTCTTAATGAGTAATTTTAAACTGCTCGACAACGGATTTCTTACGATTAAAGAAGATACAAGTTACGCTTCGCCTATTTCAAGTGTGTTTTATGAATTTTATGACGATGAAAAGGAACTGCTTTCACGGCTTCAGAATGATGCCGAGCAAATCCAGTGCATTGTTTCAAAAGCTGCCATTCCCAACAGCATTCCGTTTGGAAAATCGCAAAAACCCGAGCTTTGGGATTACGCAGATGATGTGGATACCTTAACATTCTTGCAAAGCATTTAATTCTTATCTTTAGCAAAATCAAACTATTATGAGAAACAAATACTTTTTTATCGCCGCGTTTTTAATATTTCAGTTTTCTTTTGCGCAGTTTACTTTAACTCCATTCAATCAAACCGACAATCTACACCAAGGATTTTACTTTGGCGCCCAAATGAATGTCTCTGGCAACCGAATCGCAGCATTGGTGCAGCCGAGTCAGATGCTGCCTGGATTTACCGGAAAATTATATCAATTTGACACCAACACTTTACAGCAAACCGACGCACTGTTGCCTGCAGGCATTACGCCAACTGACGGTTTTGGCAGCGCGGTTTCCCAAACCATGCATTTTACTGTTGTTGGCGCTGCGTATGACGATCATCTAATTGAAGATGCAGGCGCTGTTTATGTTTACAACAATATTTCGGGCAATTGGAGCCAAACTATTACTGCGCCGGATGCTGCTGTCGCAGGTCATTTTGGAACTTATATTGAAACGTATGGCACCAGGATGTTTATTTCGGCTGTGGATGCTGACAATAACGGAGCCGTTTATTGCTATCATTACAACGGCAGCCAATGGGAATTTTTACAAAAGCTTACCGTTCCAAACATGAAAGACTTCGGCAATAAAGTACGCTTTCAGTCAGAACAATTGATCATCTCGAGTACAACTTCTGAGTCCAAAAAATCATTTAATCTTTTTGTCATGAACAGCGATAACAGTTCGTGGATACTCGAAAGTTCAAGTCCGGGATTTGGAAACTTAGAAGATAACGTATCTGATTTTTGTTTTGTTAACGGCCGCATTTATATGCTTTCGGAAGGTTTAAATTTGCGTTCACAAGTTCAAAAGGTCGATTACTTTGGACAGGGTCAATGGTCTGTGGAACCTGCGCTTGAAGTCACCGAAGGGAATGATCATTTTTTTACCAGAATTGAGGTTACCGGCGATAAAATGTTCCTCGGATCGAATGGCTATGCTTTGTCGATGGCACGAAAATATCCGGTATTATATTACCGCAACATTATGGGAACCTGGACTTATCAGTCTTCCATTTATGGAACCGGACCTGAAGGAGTTGACGATCATTTTGGATCTTCCATGTTCACAGACGGTTCAAATATGATTATTGGATCTGCAAATGAAGGTACGATTCTTCCTTACGGAAAGGCTTATAAGTTTAGCCTGACTTTGGGAACCGACGATTTTCAAAAGGATGCAGTTTCACTATATCCAAATCCTTCGAGCGATATGGTTCATATTCAAAATCAGAGCGGCAACAAAATTGTAAAATCCGAAATTTATTCAGTTACCGGAAAATTATTGTCAACAGCTGAAAATGTTGAGCAATTGTCAATCGGCCATTTGGCAAACGGAATCTATTTTGCCAAATTATACGTCGCCAACGGATCGAACCAAACTTATAAAATCATCAAAAATTAATTCAAAACGACAGCTAACTACAACGTTTTTGTTAATAACATCAGATAATTATTTCAAAAATCAATTATTGTTTAAAGATGCATTTCCGAAATTTGCCGCTTAAATTTTTGGATTTACACACGATGAAAAAACACAATTATAGCGCTGGGCCTTGCATTTTACCGCAGGAAGTTTTTGAAAAATCGGCAGCAGCCATTTTAAATTTCAACAATTCGGGATTGTCTATTTTAGAAATCTCGCACCGCAGCAAAGATTTTGTTGCCGTGATGGAAGAAGCGCGCGCCCTGGCATTAGATTTACTCGGACTTACCGGAAAAGGCTACCAGGCTTTGTTTCTTCACGGCGGTGCCAGTTTGGAGTTCCTGATGGTTCCGTTTAACCTGATGAAAGAAAACGGAAAAGCTGCTTACCTTGACACGGGAACCTGGGCAAACAGCGCGATCAAAGAAGCGAAAGCTTTTGGAGAAACGGTTGTTGTCTCTTCATCGAAACCTGAAAATTACAACCACATCCCGAAAAGCTTCGAAATTCCGGCAGATGCCAATTATTTTCACTGCACTTCAAACAATACGATTTTCGGGACGCAGATCAAATCGTTTCCCGAAACGAATATTCCTGTGGTTTGCGACATGAGCTCTGATATTTTCTCACGCGTGCTTGATTTTTCCAAATTTGATCTGATTTATGCCGGTGCACAAAAAAACATGGGGCCTGCAGGAGCGACGCTTGTTGTGATCAAAGAAGAAATCCTTGGAAGAACCGGCAGAAACATCCCGAATATGCTGAATTTCCAGCAACATATCGAAAAAGAAAGCATGTACAATACGCCGCCGGTTTTCGCGGTTTATGCGTCATTGCTGACTTTACAATGGCTTAAAAATCTTGGCGGAATTGCCGCGATTGAAAAAATAAACAACGAAAAAGCAGCGCTTTTATACGCAGAAATCGACAGAAACCCTTATTTCAAAGGCACTGCAAACACCGAAGACCGAAGCCATATGAATGCGACGTTCCTTCTAAACGATGAAGCGCAGGCGCCGTTATTCGACGAAATGTGGAAAGCAGCGGGAATTTCAGGATTGCCTGGACATCGCTCTGTTGGCGGTTACCGCGCCTCGATGTACAATGCGTTGCCACTCGAAAGTGTTCAGGTTTTGGTAAATGTGATGCAGGAATTTGAGAAAAGAGTTTCGGCATAGCCAACTGCCCTAGCCCGGATGGAAGCGGCATCCTTTTGTGAAGCGCAGCGGCGCAAAAGATACAGCGGACAGCCGGAATAGCTCCTGAAAAAATTAATAATCAATAGTGAATAATTTCCGGACGGTTGTCATTTCGACGCAGGAGAAATCTCGACTTTACAACAGATTTCTCCTGCGTCGAAATGACAAAATCAGGAACAAAAAAATAAAATAAAATGAAAGTATTAGCGAATGACGGGATTTCTAAAAGCGGGATCAAAGCGCTTGAAAAAGGCGGATTTGAAGTCATCACCACAAAAGTAGCGCAGGAACAGGTAGCCAATTATATTAATGCAAACGATGTGAGCGTGATCCTTGTGAGAAGCGCGACAAAAGTGCGCCAGGACATTATTGACGCTTGCTCGGGGCTCAAAATCATTGGCCGTGGCGGCGTTGGCATGGACAATATTGATGTGGATTATGCGCGTTCCAAAGGCGTTCATGTGATCAATACGCCGGCTTCTTCATCGGAATCGGTGGCAGAATTGGTGTTTGCACATTTGTTTTCAGGCGTTCGGTTTTTGCACGACTCAAACAGGAACATGCCGCTTGAAGGCGATACGAACTTTGAAGGCTTGAAGAAAGCGTATGCGAATGGCGTAGAATTGCGCGGGAAAACTTTGGGAATCATCGGATTTGGAAGAATCGGGCGTGCGGTGGCGAAAATCGGGCTTGGTTTGGGCATGCGCGTGATCGCTTCGGATAAATTCGTTGGGAACGCAGAAATCAAAGTCGATTTTTACAACGGGCAGTTTATCAATGTTGATATTGTGACCGAACCGATGGAAGATATTTTCAGGCATTCCGATTTTATTACGCTTCACGTTCCGGCGCAGGACGGCTATGTCATTGGCGCGGATGAAATTGCAGCGATGAAAGACAACGTCGGAATTATCAACTGCTCGCGCGGCGGTGTGGTGGATGAAGTGGCTTTGGTAGCGGCGCTTGACAGTGGAAAAGCGTTGTTTGCCGGGCTTGACGTTTTTGAAGAAGAGCCAACACCTGCGATTCCGGTTTTGATGAATGCCAAAGTATCGCTTACGCCGCATATTGGTGCTGCAACGCTGGAAGCTCAGGACAGGATTGGGACGGAATTGGCAGAACAAATCATCAGTTTATTGAAAACGGTGCCTCAATAAATGCCCCGATTTCAGCGATGAATTGCTTTTTTAAGTAATTTTGGTAGGAACCAATAAAAAAAAGATCATGTTAGACCAATTATCTGAATTAGTAAAACAATACGGAAACGACGCGGTCATCAACAACAGCGCAGTTCCGAACGAGCATAATGAAGGCGTCATGGATGAAGCCAGCAGTTCCATATTTTCAGGCTTGCAGCAAATCGCTTCTGAAGGCGGAACGGAGCAGCTTGCAGCATTGTTCAACGGAAACAGCGCCGCTTCCCCATCGAACCCTGTGGTGCAGAAACTTACGGAGCAGCTTTCGGGAAACCTGGGGCAAAAATTTGGATTGGACAGCAGTGCTGCAGCCGGAGTTGCGGGAAGCTTAATCCCGAAAGTATTGGGTTCACTAATTGGGAAAGCAAAAAACCCGAATGATTCGAGTTTTGAGATTTCTGATCTGGTCAATGCGATTTCTGGCGGACGAGGAAATTCTGGTTTAATGGATGCGATTTCAAAATACGGCGGGCAATTTGGCCTCGACCAAAACAATGACGGAAAAGTAGACATGGGCGATGCGATGGCTGCAGTGAATAAAAAAGGTGGCATTGGCGGATTGTTGGGAAAACTTTTTGGAAAATAAATTTTGGACCACGAATGCACCAATTTTTGATTTATTGGTGATTTGCCAAAAAAAATACAAACTCCGGACCAATTCGTCCGGATTTTCTTTGTTAAATAGCGATTGGCAAACCGCGCTTTTTCATAACTTTATAGAAATCTGAAGCTGTGAAAAATTTAATTTACATATGGATCATTGGACTGGTCATCATCGGTTGCGATACTTCCAAATCGACGGTAGCTGCTTCCCGCAACGATGCAGTTGCTAAGAAAACATCCGCGAAAAGCGATACCGTTCGCATTGCAAATGATTCGCTCGAATATGAAATCATCATCACCGATCCCGGATTCAATCAATATTTAAACAGCGTTGCGCGGCCGCGGAATTTCTATTCGCAGGCCTTCCTCGAAAATAAAAACCGGTTTTTTGTTAGTGAATACAACCGCCGTGTGCTGGAGCCTTTTCGGTACAACCCGAACATTTACGAAATGCGTATCGATTACCAGGGCAACATCAATTATGGCTATGAAGTGAATTATTTGCTTTACAATTATTTTCTGTTTTTTCAGAGCGCTTACAGGCAGAAATTGTAAAAGCAAGTGCTTATATTTGTAAGGAATTCATTATTATGCAGAAATTAAAGCAGCGCTGGGGCATCACATCCAATTTTCAATTGGTGGTCATCTTCATTGTATTTGCGATCAACGGATCGGCATCGGCGAAGCTGGGTTTTTTCCTGTTGGATTTGGTCGGGATGACAAAAGAAACAGTACATCCGGTGTTGCGTTATGTGTTGATGCTGGTTTTGGTCTTACCGATTTACCCGTTTTTAATCATGCTCACCGGCTGGATTTTCGGGCAATCAAAATTCTTTGTGCGGTTTGGAAAAAACATGCTGAACCGGATTAGTTTCGGCTTGCTGTTCGATTATAAAAAAAACGCCTGAGGTCTTCAGGAGTTTTTTATTTATTGTTTTTTGATCAGGTATTTGTAAATCCACATCAGTGTAAACGACGGGACAATATCGGTAAACGGAAGGATTTCTTCTAAGAAGGTAAACACTCCGGCAACTTTACCAATGGCGCCTTTATACATCCAGGTCATTAAGAAACCGGCAAGTGGCGCCCAGATCACATCTGAAAATTCCCCGATTCCGGGAATTGCAAACGACAGCATTCCAATGGCATCAAACAACAAACCCAGGAGTAAGTCCCGGGTTTTGTAATCTTCTGTTTGTATTTGATTCTGGTTCATCTTTTTTAATTTTTTTCCATCTCTTTACAAACTTAGTGCCGTTATTTTTTAAGCTTGTCTTTAAACTGCTTCCTGACCTTGTCGACTTTTGGCGTGATCACATAAGTGCAATAGGCCTGCTCTTTATTCTGGCTGTAATAATCCTGGTGGTAATCTTCGGCTTCGTAAAATTTTGGTGCCGGTGAAACTACGGTGACCACCTTTTTGCCGTAGGTATTTTCTTTGTCCAGTAAAGCGATGTAAGCCTCAGCAAGTTTCTTCTGTTCGTTATTGTGGTAGAAAATCTCGCTGCGGTATTGCGTGCCCACATCGGCGCCTTGCTGGTTTAATGTGGTGGGATCGTGCGTGGCAAAAAACACTTCCATAAGTTCGCCGTAGGTAATTTTTTTCGGGTCGAATTCAATCTGGATGGCTTCGGCATGCCCGGTTTCACCGGTAGACACTTCGCGATACGTTGGATTGATGGTTTTCCCTCCAATGTATCCTGCTTTTACGGTTTTCACGCCGTTAAGTTCAAGGAAAACCGCTTCGGTACACCAGAAACATCCGCCGGCAAAAGTGGCAGTTTCCAATCCTTTTTGCTGTTCGATTTGTACAGGCTCGGTGATTTGTTGTGTGGTCAATTGCTTTTCTTTCGAATGGCAGGAAAGCATCGTGAAAACGGCTGCAATTCCGAATAACTTTTTCATTTGCGTCATTTTTGTTTAACAAAATTAATTAATAACTCAACAGTCTTCGTTTGCCTTAACTAAACTTTACCACATATACGAAATAAAGCGCGGTTAAAGATTTAATCGTATTTAAAATGTTTGTTTCTTTGTGGAAATGTCTAAAAAATGATCCAGGCCAATAACATCCAAAAGCACTACGACCAACTGCACGTCCTTAAAGGCGTGAACCTTCATATTAAAAAGGGCGAAATCGTGTCGATCGTTGGCGCATCGGGTGCCGGAAAAACAACACTGCTGCAGATTCTGGGCACGCTTGACAAACCTTCCAAAGAAAACGGTACCGCTTTGCAGATCAATGGCGAAGAAATCCTGAACATGGATGACAAGCATTTGTCGAAATTCAGGAATACAAACCTGGGTTTTATCTTTCAGTTCCACCAATTGCTGCCTGAATTTACGGCCTTGGAAAATGTCTGTATTCCGGCATTCATTGCAGGAAAATCAAAATCCGAAACAGAAACAGAAGCCAAAAGACTGCTCGAATACCTTGGGCTTTCACACCGAATCAACCACAAGCCCAACGAACTTTCGGGTGGTGAGCAGCAAAGGGTTGCAGTGGCGCGCGCATTGATCAATAAACCGGCTGTGATCTTTGCAGATGAACCTTCGGGAAATCTCGACACGGCATCGGCAGAAAACCTTCATAAATTGTTCTTTCAATTGCGGGATGAATTCGGCCAAACATTCGTCATCGTGACGCACAACGAAGAACTTGCAAATATGGCCGACCGAAAACTGGTAATGTCTGACGGGCAAATCTTATAATTATGGTCTTAATTATCTTCAGTTGGCTTTACATTTTATTTACCACAGTCAATTTGGGATATGCCTGCACGATCACTTTACGCATAAAAATCAAAGAATTGGGAACGGCTTCTTTTCTAGGGCTGTTTGTGACCACTTTATTTGCCGGTTTTTGGGCTGTATTCGGACGCATCAACTGGGAATTTCACATTTTCTTACTGGTGCTGAATCTATTTTTAACGTTAAAGTTTAAGACTGGTATCGTTAAGCTTTACAAAGATTTTTTCCGACAGGTCAAAAACCTCAGTCCCACCCTAAAAATATTGCTGCTTGTTGTTTCATTACTCATTGTAGCGCAATGTGCTTCAGCTCCATTTCTGCCTGATAACGAATCTTATTACATCCAAACGATCAAATGGCTCAACGAATTTGGTCTGGTCAGAGGAATCGCAAATCTGCACTTCTTCTTTGCACAGGTGAGCGGCTGGCATATTTTGCAAAGTGCTTTCAGCTTTTCATTTTTATATGGACGCTTTAATGACCTTAGCGGATTTTGCCTGCTGCTGGGAAATGTATTTGCTTTTTTCAGGCTTGAGGATTATTTCCGTAAAGGCCGAAAGATTGACTTGGCTGTAGGCTTGCTGCCTGTTGCAAACGTGTTGTTGTTCTCTTTTATCAGTTCGCCGTCTGCAGATCTCCCAATTTACATATTGACCTTTATTATTTTTTATGCTTTTATCGTACAATTTAAAAAGATGAGTACGATGGGATTTTCAATACTGTCGTTGTTGGTATTGTTTGCCATGCTTATCAAGGTTACCGCAGTACCGCTGCTGATTTTGCCTGTGGTTTCTTATGCCAGGCATTTCAGAAAGTTGCGCAACATCAATGAAATTCTGGTTATTTCGTCGCTTACGCTCGTTTTATTTCTGTTGAAAAACAGCATTGTAAGCGGGTATTCATTTTATCCGCTGACTTCGATTGGCAGACTGCAGGTACATTTTAAAGTGCCGATGGCGATCGTAAATTTTTATGCCGATTTTTCCAAGCATGAAATATTCATGCTGTCTGAACAGCAATACCGCGAAGCAGATGCATGGTCGCTGTTCTTAAGATGGCTGCGCTTGCCGAAGCTTGACGGTGTATTTAACCTGCTTGCAGTTGCATTGGTTGCCCTTACGCCGGCACTTATTTATAAATATTTCAACAAGCAAAAATTCTGGATATTGTACCTCGTCATGGCTTCGGGAATGGTATTTTTTTACAGCACTTCGCCCCAATACCGTTTTTTCCTGAACTTTATTTTGTTCTTTTCTTTTTTGTGGGCGACCGTTGTGCTTTCAAACCGCAAAATTATTCTTTCATTGCTTTGGGTTGCGACGTTTGCAACAGCGGTTTTGTTGTTTGTTCCCATTGGACTGGGCCGCTTTACATCGAATAAACAATTGCTTTCGGGATCAAGGTTTAAGGTTTCTTATCTGGTATTTCCGCATTCGAACAGCAAGTCGGAGACCGTTTTTGAGACCGTTGAAAACGGAAATTTAAAATACCATTCCCCTATCGAAAACAATTTTTTCTGGGGCAATGGCGATGGAGATTTGCCGTGTGTGAACAAAGTACAGGTGGATTATTTTCAGAATTATTACCATTATCGTCCGCAGCAGCGTGGAAACACTTTAAAAGACGGATTTTACAGCCAGCCGGTAACTCCTGACAGTTTGCAAAACCTGATCCGGTAACGCAACTAAAAATTCCGAACAGCATCTCCAACTAAATTTGTTTTATGCCATTAAAATTCCTCTTACTTTGTTTGGTTGCTGTATTGACAACTTCCTGCGCGACCTATTTTAATAAAAAGCAATACCTGCTTAATCTTTCCGCACGGCAGGCAAACAGTACGGCTAAAGTCTATGATAGCCTATATCAATTGCCCGCAAAAATATTGGTCACACGCTCTAAAGCCAATCTTCCAATTGTTCTGGAATCGGATGGAAAGCAGAAAGCCTTTGAATTAAAAGCCGAGCCGAGCCGCAAATTTATTTTGGGAAACCTACCGTTCATTTATTTGTGGCCCATAGCGTATGGCATTGATTACACCAACCACAACCGGTTTTATTATGGCCAACATATTAAGCTTGACATCAATGATACGACGATGGTGCTGAAGAAAGGCTTTTTGAGAAGTGCGACCAACGCCTTCAGACGTTACTTTAACGACCCTTACCCGGGGAAGAAAGGGCAAATCAACTTTACATCCGGAACGCCCGTGGCAAGCAGCATTTACAACCAGAGCAGTTACCGGAATCAAGCCACTTCTTCTTTACTTGGCTTCAAAGCCGGCTTTGATTATTTTTACAGCGACCGGAAGTTCTTAAATGCCAGCGCCACCATCCTGTTATCGGATACCGCCCTTTTACCGGTGGATCATATGGAAAGTTATACCGATACCTATTCGTATTACATCAGCCTGACTGACAATTTTGCGCACAAACGTTTCAGCTTCGGATATGGATTGCATTACAGCCTGAACGAATTGAAAGTTGTGGATAAGCATCCTATGCCTAAAGGCGCTGAAGTTGCTGTCCCAAGCATCACCACCTATTGTAAAAATTACGCTTTAGGGGTAAATGTAAACGCGTATTTCAGGTTTTACAAGGACTTTCATATTGGGATGGTGTACCGCCCCGATATTTATCTGGTGAAACCCGAAGCGAAATTCAATTATGGGCATGCGATCAGCGCAGAAATCATCTGGAAAATCAGGTTGAAGAAATAGCGTTTGATTTTTTATTCGGATGCAAAACCTTCTTTTCCGAGGCCAAATAGTGCAACATCGTATTTTGCAGGGTCATTTGCATCGAACAACCGAAGCGCCTGGTCTAATTGCGTGAGTGCTTTTAGATTATCGGGTTTGATGGTGATGAATCCGAGTTTTCTTCCTACGCGGCCTGTGTGTACATCCAACGGACAGGATAATACTGATGTGGGGATCGATTTCCATATTCCGATATCAACGCCTCCATTATCCTGCCGCACCATCCATTTTAAAAATAAATGAAACCGTTTTGCGGCACTATTCTTTAACGGGTCGGCGATGTGTTTGGTCGTGCGTTGCTGGTGTTCGATTTCGAAAAATTTCTTTTTGAATTCATGGATGCCGTGGTGCAGGAAGCCGTCGGTCTGGTTGTTGGTGAAGATTTGCTCCATGCCGCCGTGGTTCGTGTAGATGTGCTGCAGTCCTTTGATGAACGTGCGGAAATCGCCAGCCTTAAAGGTGCGGTGCACGAAGCCTTCTGCCTTTTCAAGATCGGTTTCAGAATGCGACATGACGAAGTCATAAGGCGATTCTCCCATAATCGCCATCATGCGCTTGGCATTGTTGATGACTGAAGCGCGATTGCCCCAGGCGATGGTTGCTGAGAGAAAAGCGGCGATCTCGATGTCTTCTTTTAGGGTGAACGAACGCGGAATCTGGACGGGATCGGTTTCGATGAATTCAGGGACGTTGTATTGGAGTGCCTTTTGATCGAGTAGGTCTTTGATGTTTTCCATTATGCTTTCTTACAACAACCGTCTAATTTTTCATAAGCCGCAACATCTGCCTTGACTTCATCAGCATCATATCCCAATTTTGAAATGGCGGTTTTTATGGTTTGCAGGTTGGTCTTTTCACCGTTGTAGTACACCGTAATGGTCATTTTCTTTTCATCAAGCTCATACATTTTAACCCCTGGGATTTTATATAGGTTTTTTTGAAAATGCTGTCCGCAGGTTTCGCATTGCTTACAATGATCGCAATGCAGTACCGTTTGTATCACTGCTTTCTGATTTTTCTTCGACTGTGCTGAAACGGAAAAAGTGAGCAGGACGAAGAACAGCATTAATATTGGATTTCTCATTTGTAATTTTTTACAAAGATAATGATTAATGATAATTTGGATTGACAGTTTTCGCGTAATTGTGGCCATCCAGAAAACGGAATTTATAATACTAATTAATGTGTACCAACCGTGAGAATAGATCTAAAAGGTTAACGCTTTTTTACGTACGAAACCCATTTAAACAGTTGCAAACCAACACAAAGCCATTTTAAATTGGCTATTGCCCAATTAAAGCTATCTTTGCAAAAAATTTCACCATGACTTTCGAGCAATTCAATCTTCCAAAATCCGTACAAAAAGCCATAGACGAACTGGGTTTTACAACGCCTACGCCTATTCAGGAAAAATCATTTTCGGTGATAATGTCGGGACGCGATATGATGGGAATTGCGCAAACAGGAACCGGAAAAACGTTTGCTTACCTGCTTCCGTTGTTGAAATTATACAAATTTACGCCTACCGAAACACCGAAAATCGTAATCCTTGTCCCAACCCGAGAACTGGTTGTTCAGGTCGTTGAGGAAGTGGAGAAACTCACGAAATACATGTCGGTTCGCACCCTCGGAATTTACGGAGGCGTCAACATCAACACCCAAAAGAAAGCCGTTTATGCCGGGCACGATATTCTTGTTGGAACGCCGGGTCGCGTCATGGATTTGGCTTTAGATAACGTCATCCGTTTTGATGAAACGCAGAAACTGGTGATTGACGAATTTGATGAAATGTTGAATTTGGGTTTCCGCCCACAACTGACATCGATTTTAGCGATGATGAAAACCAAGCGCCAGAACATTTTGTTTTCAGCAACAATGACGGATGAAGTCGATGAAATTTTAAATGATTATTTTGATTTTCCTGAAGAAGTGACTTTAGCAGCTTCGGGAACGCCTCTCGAAAATATTACGCAATTGGCTTATTCAGTGGTCAATTTCAATACGAAAATCAACCTTTTGAAACATTTGTTGCAAGACGATGAATCGATGGAGCGCGTGCTGGTATTTGTGAACAATAAGAAAATCGCAGACATGCTGCATGAGCGCATCGATGCTGATTTCCCGGATCAATTTGGCGTCATCCACTCGAATAAATCGCAGAATTACCGTTTGACGACTATGGCGAATTTCCAGGCTGGGGAATTGCGCGGACTTATTACTTCGGATATTATGGCGCGCGGACTCGACATTTCTGACATTTCGCACGTCATCAATTTTGAAATGCCCGAAATGCCTGAATTGTACATGCACCGTATCGGAAGAACCGGGCGTGCCGATGCAACGGGAACGGCCATCAGCTTTTTTACACCTCGCGAAGAAGATATTAAAATTGGCGTGGAGCTTTTGATGAATCAGGAACTTGAACCGGAACCTTTTCCTGAAGAAGTTGAAATTTCTACACTATTGATCGGCCCTGAAAAAGAAAAAGAGAAAGTCAAATTCCTAATGAAGAAACCAAAGCTTGACGGTGATGGTGCTTTTCATGAAAAAACGGCTAAGAATAAGAAAGTGAACCTTGGCGGTCCTTCGAAAACGAAGAAAAAAACTTCGGGATCGGTGAATAGGAATATGTTGCGGGAGCAAAATAAGAAGCGAAATAAGAAAAAATAGCTTTAAGGCAAAAGCGAAAAGGCATAAGGCCTAAGTTCTGACGCTTTTTTGAATCATTAAGGAAATAAGTAGTATGAAGTTTCATGATCTTAATTCCTTAATGGTTTATTTTTTTTAGATTATTCTGCTTTTGTGAACACTAAATTGACCGGTGAACACAGCTCCATCTTTTTCCCGGAATTAGTCAATTCTCCTGTGGTTTGATCGCGGTTAAAAATAATGATGTCATTGGAATCCTGATGGGCGACCAATACAAATTTTCCACCGGGAACTATAGTGAAATCACGCGGGTTCTTTCCCCCTGTTGCAATTGTTTTTTTGTGTACCAATTTGCCTTTGGCATTGACTTCGAACAATGAAACCGTGTTGGCTTCTCCCCGATTTGTCGCGTAAACGAATTTGCCGTCATCGGAAATTTTGATCGCCGCTCCGCCATTTTGCCCTTTGAAACCGTTTTGGGCGAGTGTCGCTTCCTGGATGCGTTGGAATTTTCCGTTGAAATAATCGAACACCGTAATCGTTCCGTCGAGTTCCTGCAATAAGTAAATGAATTTTCCATCGGGGCTGAAAGTGAGATGGCGCGGGCCGCTTCCAGTTTTGATGGCAATCGTATCTTTGAATTTGAGGATTTCATTTGCCGATGTTGGATTGTATTGGTACAGATAAATCCGGTCGGTACCGAGGTCGTTTGCGAGGACAAATTTCCTATCCGGTGAAAACTGCACCATGTGCACGTGTGCGCTTTCCTGCCTTTGTTTGTTGATGCTGTGCCCTTCATGTTTGATGATTTGGGATGCTTTCGCGAGGCTTCCATCTGGATTTTTCTTGAATATGGAAATCGTTCCGCCGGAATAATTCGCAGAAATGACGTTTTGGTCGTCGTTGATGATGTAGCAAGGATCGGCACCTTCGGAACTTTGTTTGTTCAGGAAATCGAGCTTGCCAGATTTGGGTTCGAATTTGAATGACGAAATCGTACTTTCTTTCCCGCTTTCATTGACCGAATACACGAATTTGTTATCCGTTGAAACGGTTAAATAACTCGGATTGATCACTTTATCGGTGTTGCTTTTGAGTTTGAATGCAGCGGTTTCGGTATTAAAATTATAGACGTAAATCCCTTTGCTGTCGCAGGAATGCGTGTAAGTTCCAACTAGTAAATCCATGTTTGCCTGGGCAAAATTCTGCAGGAAAAACAACAACGCAGCAACCGATAGTAACGTTTTCATAAAGATCATTTTAGCGATACAAAAGTAAGAGATTAGAAATTGTTTTACACTTAAAAAAAATCCAAAACTACGGCTAACAACTGGCGTTTAATTTGTATTTTTGGCAAACGCGGTGCATTCACTGAACGCCGCTGGAAATCAACAACAGTGATGTAAATTTAAATCGGAATGCAGTTCAAACACCCGGAAATTCTTTACTTTCTTTTTTTACTTGTTATTCCAATCCTGGTTCATTTGTTTCAATTACGCCGATTTAAAAAGGAATATTTTACGAATGTCCGCTTCCTTCAGGAACTTTCCATCCAAACCCGAAAAAGCTCAAAACTCAAAAAATGGCTGCTGCTTGCAACGCGTTTATTGATCTTGGCTTGCATCATCATTGCGTTTGCCCAGCCTTTTTTTAAAGCGAAAGACAGCAATAATGTGACGAACGAAATGTACATCATTCTCGACAATTCGTTCAGCATGCAGGCGAAAGGCAAGAAAGGCGAACTCATGAAACGCGCGGTTCAAGAACTTTTGGAAAGCGCACCGGAAAACATGAGTTTTTCTTTGCTGACGAATTCTGATACGTTTTGGAATACCGATATTAAGTCGGTTCGCAAGGATCTGCAGAATTTAAAATACAGCGCTTCGGCGTTTCAGCCTGAAAATTTGCTGGCAAAAATCAACGCACGAAAAACGGTTTTCAATAAAGATATTGTCGTGATTACCGATGCGGTCGGTTTGCAGAAAAAGCAATTGAAAAGCATTGATGCCGCTTCGAATACGTATTTTATCATTCCGAAAGCGGAACAGAAAAAAAACATTGCTATCGACAGCGTTTTCATCAGCCAGCAGCTTGATAATTTTTATGAAATCGGTGTGAAATTGTCGGCGTATGGAAATGATTTCAAAAGCATTCCAATTGCATTGTACAATAAAAACAAGCTGATTGCGAAGACTTTAGTCCCATTCGATACCAAGAAAAAAACAATCAATTTCACGATTCCGAAAGAAGATTTTCACGGATATGTTTCGATCACTGACAACGGACTGGAATATGACAACAAGCTCTTTTTTAGCATTTCAAAACCTGAAAAAGTCAATGTGATTTCAATTGGAGATGCGGATAAAAGTGCATTTTTAGCACGGATTTATACGAATGATGAATTCACTTTCAACAATTTTCCGCTTGCCAATTTAGATTACAATCTGCTTGAAAAACAAGATGCGATCGTACTAAATGAACTCAAAGACATTCCGCAGGCTTTACAAACGACTTTGAAATCATTTGTGGAAAAAGGCGGAAACTTGGTTGTGATTCCGTCAACGGAAAGTTCGGTTGCAAACCTTAATTCCCTGCTTGCGAACTTTGGTGCGTTGCAATTCAAATCGCTGCAAAACACACAGAAAATGGTCACGAAAATCAATTTCAGCCATCCGTTATTCGGAAGTGTGTTTGAAAAGAAAACCGAAAATTTCCAATATCCAAATACGAAAACATCGTTTGTAATCAATTCCAATGCGCCGGCCGCTTTGAGTTATGAAGACCAAAGCGCGTTTTTGAGTTCGCTGCAAAATGCCGTTTCGTCGGTATATGTTTTTTCTGCCGCGATTGACAAGGCGAATTCGAATTTCCAAAACTCGCCGCTCATAGTTCCCACGTTTTACAATATGGCGCAAAGCGGCATGAAATCGGGTGTAAATGCAATTACCATTGGCGAAAGCAAACCGTTTGTCGTTGATGCATTGCTGTCGAAAGACGAAATCGTGTCGGTTAAAAATGCCGATGAGAAATTCATTCCGGTACAGCAAATCTTGAACAATAAAGTAAAACTGACGTTTGGCGATTATCCGGAAACGGCTGGCAACTTCGGGATTTTTAAGAAAGACGAACTGGTGAAAAACATCAGTTTCAATTATGCCCGGACCGAAAGCGATCTGTCGCAAACCAATGACGACGCTGCCGCAGATTTCAAGCAGGCCGAAACGATCGACTCGGTTTTTACAACACTCCAAACCAACCGCACAGACAACCAGATCTGGAAATGGTTTGTTATTTTGACCTTATTATTTTTAGCCACAGAATTACTCATCCAAAAATTGGTAAAATGAAAATAATCCTCAGCGAAGCGAAAATCATTGATCCGAAAAGCAGTTTTCACAACCAAATTGTTGATGTTCAAATTGAAAATGGCATCGTGAAGAAAATCGGATCGAAGCTTTCCAATGACAACAAATCGGAAGAAATACAGCTTGACAATTTGCATCTATCGCAAGGCTGGTTTGACAGTAGCGTTTCTTTTGGCGAACCTGGTTTTGAAGACCGCGAAACAATTGCAAACGGACTGAACGTCGCAGCAAAAAGCGGTTTTACCGGAATTGCGTTGCAACCGAATTCCGATCCAATTATAGACAACCAGTCGCAGGTGAATTTTGTAAAATCAAAATCTAATGGTTTTGCAACCGACCTGTTTCCGATTGGCGCGCTCACAAAAAACAGCGAAGGCAAAGACCTGGCGGAATTGTTCGACATGAAAAATTCCGGCGCAGTCGCGTTTGGCGATTACAATAAAAATTTGGAAAACGCAAACCTGCTGAAAATTGCGCTACAATATGTACAGGATTTTGATGGTTTGGTCGTTGCCTATTCACAGGATTCCAATATTAAAGGAAGCGGCGTGGCGAATGAAGGCATCGTTTCTACACGTTTGGGACTCAAAGGCATTCCGAATTTAGCGGAAGAATTGCAAATCGCACGCAACTTATTCCTACTGGAATATACCGGAGGGAAATTGCACATTCCGACGATTTCTACAGCAAAATCGGTACAATTAATTAAGGAAGCCAAAGCAAAAGGACTCAATGTCAGTTGCAGCGTTTCGGTGCATCATTTGGTTTTGACCGATGAAAAACTTGACGGATTTGACACCAGATTTAAAGTAACGCCGCCGTTGCGGATTGAAGCAGACAGAAAAGCGTTGCTGAAAGGTTTGAAAGATGGGACAATCGATATGATCACTTCCGACCACAACCCAATCGATATCGAACACAAAAAAATGGAATTCGACCTGGCGAAAAACGGGACAATCGGATTGGAAAGCGCTTTCGGAGCATTGCTAACTGTACTTCCATTGGAAACGATCGTTGAAAAACTGACTTCAGGAAGACATTTTTTCGGTACTGAAAACGAACCGGTTTCTGAAAATTCAAAAGCCAATTTCACTTTATTCAACCCTGATGGAAACTGGAATTTCTCTAAAGAAAATATTTTATCAAAATCGAAAAACTCCGCTTTTCTGGGTGCAAAAATGACTGGAAAAGTCTACGGAATTTTAAATAACGACCAATTGATCTTACAATAATATGAATACCGAAACCATTGAAAAAGGCAAATCGATTGCGATCACAAGTTACATTTTAATTGTGGGCGTTTTGATCGCGATGTCGATGAACGGCGAAAATAAAAATCCGTTTGCATCGTTTCACATCAGGCAATCTTTGGGTTTGTCGCTGACGTTTATTTCGCTTGGGCTGATCATTTCTAATTTTGACAATCCGCTGATTTCGATGTCGATGTATTTGTTTATTTCGGTGTTGTGGATTTACGGCATGTTCAGTGCGATCAACGGGCAAACCAGGCCGATTCCGCTGCTCGGACATCTTTTTCAAAAATGGTTTAAAAGCATTTCTTAACTATGAATTTATCTTTAGAATATTTAATCCGTGAGCCGAAAGTAAAGTTGGATAAAAATCCATTATTACTTTTATTGCACGGATATGGCAGCAATGACGCCGATTTGTTTTCATTTGCAACCGAACTTCCCGATGAATATTATGTCGTTGCCGCACGTGCGCCTTACGATCTCCAATATGGAAGTTATGCGTGGTATGCGATCAATTTTGACGCCGATGAAAATAAGTTTTCCGATGTGGATCAAGCGAAACAATCCCGCGATTTGATCGTAAAATTCATTGATGAATTAATCCAGAATTTTCCGATCGATCAGAATAATATCACACTTGTCGGATTCAGCCAGGGCTCAATTTTGAGCTATGCTGTGGCTTTGTCATATCCTGAAAAAGTGCAACGCGTTGTGGCCATGAGCGGTTATGTCAATCCGGAAATGGCAACTGAAAACTATTCCGAAAATGATTTTTCAAATCTTAAAATCTTCGCGTCACACGGTACCGTCGACCAGGTCATTCCGATTGATTGGGCCCGAAAAGTCAAACCATTTCTTGACAATTTGAAAATTGAAAATGTATATCAAGAATATCCGGTTGGGCATGGCGTGGCGCCGCAAAACTTTTTTGATTTCAGGAATTGGCTGGAAAGTAGATAAAAAACCATAAGTGAAAAGGCAAAAGGCATAAGTTTCAAACCGTAGCGGTAAAACTTATGCCTTTTGCCTTATGCCTAAATTACTGTCCTGTATATAAAATTTCTTTTCCTTTTTTAAGCACATATCCTTTCCACGGAATGAGCTGCCAGTCGCCGTTGACATATTGGTCGCCTTCGGATTTTCGTTCTAAAATGATGGATTTTTCATTTGGAAGGTACAATTCTGCTTTGTTGCCGTTTTCTTCGAAGATTACGAAAGCCGCCATTTCAGCAGATTGGTTTTCAGCATCGTATGGCGATAATTTTGTTCCTTCTTCGAAAATTCGAATGCATTTTTGCTTGAGTTCCGACCAGGTGTAACCTGCTGAAGCTTTGCAGCCGTGCGTATCCGAATCAGCTCCGACAGTTGGCGTTTTTGCTGTATCGATTTCTACTTTTACGCCATCTTTGGTAATGGAATCTTTCTCTACAACCGGTGCGGTCATTTCTCCTTTTTTCGTACAGGAAATGATCAGAAATAAACTCAAAATAGCAATTGCATTTTTCATATTATTGTTGGTAAATGATCGATTGGATGACTTCAAACGAAACCGATTCGTCATCATTGATAAAATATTTTAAAAGCACTTCGCCCCAATATTTTCCATCGTTATAATCGGCAATGATCCAGCGGTGGTTTAGGATCTTCGCTTTGTTGATGATGAATTTCTGCGCGCCAAGTTGTTCCTGCCCTGTGTATGGATTTCCTTTCGGATTGGTATTAAAATCCATTAATTTTTCGGTCACATACGGAATGAGTTTTTGGTACGGAATGTATTTTCCGGTTGCATTATTTTCAAAATAATTCTGTGCATTGTCGTTTTTTTCGAGTGAAAAATACCCGGCGTCCGCAAGTTTAGCATTCACTGAAGTCAGGCTGTCACCGAGGCGTTTGCTGATCTTTGTATTGCGTTCCTGCTCAAAAGCGGTTTCTTTACTGAAATACATATACGTGAAAACGTTCATCAAAACAGCAAGAATAAACAAATAAAGGAAAAGGGATTTTTTCATGGTTAAATGGAAATTTCTAAATTATCGTATGCTAAAAAAATATTTTCAGGAAGCCTTTTTTGTACTTCTTCATGAAAGCCTAAAATATGGCTGATGTGTGTCAGATAGGCTTTTTCAGGCTTGACCAAATTGATAAAATCAATCGCTTCCTGAAGGTTAAAATGCGTATCGTGCGGTTCTTCGCGCAACGCATTCACAACCAAAACCTTGACGCCTTTAAGTTTTTGAAGTTCTTCATCGGCGATAGTTTTGACATCGGTCAGATATGCAAAATCACCAATGCGATAGCCAAAAACCTGCAGGCTTCCGTGAAAAACATTGATTGGAATCGCGGTTTTATCGCCAACAGCAAATGGCAAATCATTCTCAACCTCAATCGGATTTACAGATGGCGCACCCGGATATTTGTTTTCTGTTTCAAAAATGTAATCAAATCTTTTGGAAAGGTTTTCAATGACGCGCTTGTGCGCATAAACCGGCATTGGCCCTTGCCTAAAATTATATGGGCGAATATCGTCCATTCCGGCAGTATGGTCTGAATGTTCGTGGGTATATAAAATCCCGTCAATCTGGCGGCAGCCGCAGCTTAACATCTGTTGGCGAAAATCCGGGCCGCAGTCAATGACGAAAGAATGATTCTCCCAATGTACCCAGATGGACACCCGCAAACGCTTGTCTTTTGGGTCAATACTTTTACAAACAGGATGATCGCTCCCGATTACGGGGATTCCCTGCGAAGTTCCGGTTCCTAAAAAATATACTTTCAACTGTGTTATTTTTTTACAAAAATAAGACTATTATCTTTTATTAAAACCCTATTTTGCTAACTTTGTAAGCATATATAGCGAGAATATAAATGGATACTGAAATAAAATTAAAAGGTGATAAAGTCATCGAACAAATTCCTTCGACTAAAGACAAGGCACTTCGAATTAATCTCAACGAAAATATCTACGGTACTTTTGCGGAAATCGGCGCAGGCCAGGAAACGGTTCGGCACTTTTTCAGATCGGGCGGTTCATCCGGAACGATTGCAAAAGCGATGTCTGCGTATGATAAAGATTTCAGCGACGCCATTTACGGAATTGAGGAAGACGGCCGTTATGTCACTGAAAGCCGCCTTAAAAAAATGCTCGGCCATGAGGTCAACCTGATCGAACGCCGTTTAAACCGTGACAAACATCCAAGCAAAATGTTCTTCAGCTATGCCAATACGGTCGCCACGATCGATTTTGCAAAACAGTTCAAAGGCCACGGCTGGGTTGGAATCCGTTACCAGATCGAGCCGGACGAAGATTACAATGAGATCATTATCCACATTAGATTTAAAGAAACCGATGCGCGCTTGCAACAGGAAACCCTTGGGATCCTTGGTGTGAATTTGATTTATGGCGCCTACTATAAATACAACGACCCGAAAAAACTGCTGCGTTATTTATACGACCATTTGGATAAAGACCAGCTCGAAATCGATACGATCAACTTTTCAGGGCCAAGATTTGCCGATGTCGACAACCGATTGATGAGTTTGCAGCTCGTGAAAAATGGTATGACCGATGCCGTAATGTTTGATCCCGAAGGAAAAAACATCCTGCCGGCTTCGATTTTATACAAGAAAAACATCTTGGCTTTACGCGGAAGTTTCCGTCCGGTGACGAAAGTCAATATGGACATGTATGAAAAATCGCTTAAGATGTTTCTTCAGGAAAATAAGGTAGAAGAAAAAAACACCCTGGTTGTTTTTGAAATTACGCTGTCGAATTTACGCTCTGAAGGCGAAATAGACGAACGTGATTTTATGGACCGTGCCGAATTGCTTTGTTCATTGGGACAAACAGTAATGATCTCTAACTTCCAGGAATATTATAAAGTGGTCGAATATTTCTCTGCGTACACCAAAGCCAGAATGGGATTGGCGATGGGCGTAAACAATCTGGTCGATATTTTTGACGAGAAATATTACCGTCATTTGAGCGGCGGAATCCTGGAAGCGTTTGGGAAATTATTTTACCGCGACTTGAAAGTTTTCTTATATCCGATGCTTGATGAAGACGGAAACGTGATCAATTCAGAAAACCTGAAAGTGCATCCGCGAATGAAAGAGCTTTACAAATTCTTTAAATTCAACGGAAAAGTAGTCGATATCGACGATTTCGATCCGCATACTTTGGAAGTTTTCTCACGTGAAGTCTTAAAAATGATCAGCAACGGAAAACCAGGCTGGGAAGGCATGCTTCCAAAAGGGATTGCCGAAATTATCAAGCAGCACCAGTTGTTTGGATTTGATCCGAATAGGGTTTTGGAGGAGACGAATTAGTCGAAAGTCACAAGTCAAAAAGTCGAAAGATTTTGATTGCGGATCACTTGTCGAATGTCAAACGTCAAATGTCAAACGAATTTGGATTGTAAAATAATAATAAAAAAAGCCGGGAAATTTCCCGGCTTTTTTATAGACGTAGTATTTCACGTTGGACATTTGACTTTCGACGTTCGACTTTTTGACTTTTCGACTACCCAAGAATCTGCGCCGCATGCGCCTTCGTCTTCACATCTGAAATCACTTCATCAATAATTCCGTTTTCGTCTATGACAAATGTGGTCCTGTGGATGCCGTCATAAGTCCTTCCCATAAATTTTTTTGGCCCCCAAACACCGAAAGCCTGAATCATTTCCTTGTCCTCATCAGCGATCAGTGGAAATGGAAATTTGAATTTATCGCGGAATTTCCCTTGTGCTTTCTGATCGTCAGCGCTTACGCCGAGAAGTTCATAATTGTTTGCTTTGAATCTCTCAAAATTGTCACGCAGGTCGCAGGCTTCAGCCGTGCAGCCCGGCGTGTTTGCTTTCGGATAAAAGAAAACGACAAGCTTCTTGCCTTTGTAATCTTCGAGTTGGCGGAATTTTCCGTCCTGGTCGAAACCGGAAAAATCTGGTGCGGCATCGCCTTTTTGTAGTGTGGTCATATATTTTTATTACGGTGTTTTGGAAAATTAAGTGTTGGGATTGGGTTGCAATATTATTTTAGGCTGGAAATTTAGACAGATCCATGTAGAAAATTTCCCAGGTGTGGCCGTCTAGATCTTCGATCGTACGCTGTTGCATAAAGCCGTAATCACGAAATTCGTTTGGCTCTGTTCCACCGGATTTTAGGCCGTTTGCTACAATGCTGTTGACTTCATCGACGCTGTCAACAGATAATGAAAAAAGCCCGGCTACTTTTGATTTGGTGTCGGCAATGGGTTTGGTTGCAAATGAGGAGAATTTTTCGTGCGTCAAAAGCATTACAAAAATGTTTTCACTCCAAACCATGCATTTTCCAGAGTCGTCAGAGAATTGGGGATTGTTTGTAAACCCTAAAGCCGTATAAAAGTCCATAGACTTTTGCAGCTCTTTTACAGCTAAATTGATGAAAATTTGTTTTGCCATTTTTATGTGTTTTAAGTTGGTAAATTGCTTTTTATATGTCGATGAATTTTGATGTTCAAAAGTAAATGAACTTCAACCTTTTAAAAATTTTGAATTATGATCAACGAATTTTGAATGTTGAACTGCCTTGCCCCGGATGGCAGCGGAAACCCCGAATTTTGAAAAGCGGGATTTTCCTGGCATTTTGCGGCGACCAGCGGAAGCCGTGAAAATGGCGTTGGAAAAACAGCTTTTAAAAAGAGGCGTTGCAGCGTACAGCCGGATTAGGCACATCATTTAAATTGTGCTATTTTTACTGTATAAATTTAGGAAAAAATGACGAAGAAAGAACGCGCGGCTTTTGTAATTCGGACGTTGAAAGAAATATATCCGGAAGTTCCGGTTCCGTTGGATCATAAAGATGCGTATACGTTGCTGATCGCGGTGCTGCTTTCGGCCCAATGTACGGATGTGCGCGTGAACCAGATTACGCCGATTTTGTTTGCGAAAGCCGATAATCCGTATGATATGGTGAAAATGACGGTTGAAGAAATCCAGGATATTATTCGGCCCTGCGGCTTGTCGCCAATGAAATCAAAGGGAATTTTTGGGTTGTCGCATATTTTGATTGACAAATACGACGGGCAGGTTCCGGCGACTTATGAAGGTTTGGAAGAATTGCCAGCTGTTGGGCATAAAACGGCAAGTGTTGTGATGTCGCAGGCTTTTGGATTTCCGGCATTTCCGGTTGATACGCACATTCACCGGTTGATGTACCGCTGGAATTTATCGAATGGGAAAAATGTGGTGCAGACCGAAAAAGATGCGAAAGCCATTTTCCCTGAAGAACTTTGGAACGATCTGCATTTACAGATTATTTGGTACGGACGGCAATATTCTCCGGCGCGTGGGTGGAGTCTAGAAAAAGATGTGATTACGAGGGAAATCGGGCGGAAATCGGTTCTCGAAGATTATTATAAAAAAATATCCCGGTAAGTTCCGGGATATTTTCTTAATTAGCGATCGTTTCGATTTTCATCTTACCCACTTTCAAAAAGCTCAGTGCTTTGGAGTAATTCAATAAAAAAGATATGGTCTCTTTTTTAGGTTTCATAGACGTTTCAACTAATTTTTTTTCAGAGTAAATTTTTGCCATATCGCGTTGTTTGTGTTTGTTAGTACAAGAACGCAATAATTTTCTGAATATTGTTAATTCGTCAAAATAATTTGATGTTTGTCAATTACTTTTCTTAGGTTCATCAACGCATAACGCATTCTGCCTAAGGCGGTATTGATGCTAACGCCTGTCAATTCTGAGATTTCCTTGAAACTCAGGTCCTGGTAAATGCGCATCACCAACACTTCTTTCTGGTCGTTTGGCAATTCTTCGATTAGTCTTTTGAGGTCGTTTTCAACCTGTTCAGAGATCATGCGGTTTTCGATAGTCATTGAATTATCAGTCATCACAGAGAAAATCGAAAATTCTTCGGTTTCACGATACATCGGCATTTTCTTGTTTTTCCTGAAATGGTCGATGATTAAATTGTGCGCAATGCGCATCACCCAAGGCAGGAATTTGCCTTCTTCGTTATATGAATTCGATTTTAAAGTTTTAATGACTTTAATGAATGTATCCTGAAAAATGTCATCAGAAACATCGCGGTCTGCTATTTTTGAATAGATGAAACCGTATATTTTTGATTCGTGTCTGTTGATTAATGTTGCTAAAGCACCTTCGTCACCTGCAACATAATTCTTCACCAATAAAGCGTCGGGGGTTTGAACAGTAGCCATAAAATTACCTTTTAGTTAGTTAAAATTGGGAGAGTGATCTCTAAAAAGTAGTTTTTTATTATAGGCTTGCTGTTAAAGTTTGATTAAATATTACCCAAATATAGCGTAATTAATTTTTAAGAAACAAATATTATTCCAAATTTTAACAATAATCGTGCAATAACTAACATTTTACTAATTTTAACACTTATTATCGTTGTGATCCAGGACGCTTTGTTGATTTATTGATAAACCCTGATGTAATCAACGGTAAATTCCTGTGGAAATATGCTGTCATCCACTTCCGGGCCGCCAAAATTTCCGCCTACCGCCATGTTTACTATAATGTAAAAAGGCTGGTTGAATGGCCAGGAATCCTCGGTTTTTGGATCGGGTGAAAATGTATACACCAGTTCGTCATCCACATAGAAATCCATTTTGTCTTTCGTCCAGTCCACAGCATATACGTGAAAACCATCTTCTATGGTTGGAAAATTTGTTTTTTTTGAGCTCGCGTAGTCGCCATGGTGGTCTTGCGTATGCAAAGTTGTATAAATAGTATGCGGTTCTTTTCCGACATATTCCAAGATGTCAATTTCTCCAGATTTGGGCCAGCCTACTTTATCAATGTTTGATCCCAACATCCAGAATGCAGGCCAAATGCCTTTTCCGACTGGAAGTTTTGCACGCGCTTCAATCCTGCCGTACTGGAATTGCTTTTTGCCCTTTGTCGTAATTCGTGTGGAAGTGTACGTATCGCCGTCTTTTTTTGCCGTGATGACCAAATTTCCGTTGGCGAGTTTGTGATTTTCTTTCGTATAAAACTCCCGTTCGTTATTCCCCCAGCCGCAAATATTCGGGCAGCCATTTCCGAGTTCGAAATTCCACACCGATTTGTCAAGTGTGGCCGATTTAAAGTCTTCCTGCCAAACGAGCTTGCGTTTTTGCTTTTGGGCAACACAGCAATTCACAGCTATCAATGCGAATACTATTATTTTTTTGATCATGTTATTTTAATTTGAATATTGAAAATTGCCTTCGAGCGTTTCAGCAGAGTTCGTTCCTACGAAGACCTTGAAATCTCCGGATTCCGCTTCCCATTTGTTGTTTGCCGAGAAGAATTCGATTGTTTTTTCATTGATCGTAAAGGTTACTTTTTTGCTTTCACCCGGATTGAGTTCGATCATTTCAAAGCCTTTGAGTTCTTTCACAGGACGTGTTACCGATGCGATCAAGTCGGAAATATACATTTGAACGACTTCTTTTCCACGAACTTTTCCGGTATTTTTTACAATAACTGAAACTTCTGTTTTTCCGCTCTTCGCGAATGTTGATGCGCTGACTTTCAAATCGGAATAAGCAAATTTGGAGTAGCTCAAACCAAACCCAAACGGGTACAAAGGGGTATTCGACTGATCGATATAATGCGACCAGAACACACTGTCAGGTTCCGGTAAAACAGGTCTTCCGGTATTTTTGTGGTTGTAATAGATTGGTACCTGACCGACATTTCTCGGAAAAGTCATCGGTAATTTTCCGCTCGGGTTGTAATCGCCGTATAAAACCTGAGCGATGGCATTTCCGCTTTGCGTGCCCAATTGCCAGGTATTTAAAATTGCCGGAATATTTTCTGCTGCCCACGGAATCGCAAGCGGACGACCATTGGTCAAAACCAAAACCACATTCGGATTTACCTTGTAGATTGCTTCGAGCAATTCCTGCTGCACGCCCGGCAATCCGAGTTCGGTGCGGCTTCTGCCCTCGCCTGTCTGCAAGCCGTGTTCGCCTAAAACCATCAAAACGACATCTGCTTTTTTTGCAGCTGCGATGGATTCTGAAAAACCGCTTTTATCGGTTTCATTTACTTTTGTTTCGAATCCAAATAACGTTCGGCCAACAATCACATCGGCGCCTCTCGCATAAGTGATTTCGTTGCCTTTGTATTGGTTTAAGCCTTCGATGACAGAAATCGCGGTATTGTCGTCTGCGCCAATTCTCCAGCTTCCAAGCGGACTGGTTTTGTCGTTTGCCAAGGCTCCGATGACCGCAATTTTTTGTCCTGATTTTTTAAGTGGCAGCAATTCCCTGTCATTTTTTAACAATACGATCGATTTTTTCGCCATATCGAGTACAGCTTCCTGAATTTCAGGTTTGCCAATCGTGGCTTTTTCGCGGGCTTCATCACAGTATTTGTATGGATTATCGAACAGTCCGAGTTCGAATTTTGTTTTCAAAATCCTGCGTGTTGCATCGTCAATTATAGACTCTTTGACTTTTCCTTCTTTGACCAAGGCTGCAAGATTGTTCACATAGGCATACGATTCCATGTCCATATCCGAACCTGCATTGATCGAAAGTTCAGCTGCGTGTTTGCTGTCTTTGGCATAATGGTGCGCGATCATTTCGTTCATCGAACCCCAATCGGAAACTACGAAACCTTTAAAATTCCAGTCCTTTTTTAAAATTTGGCGTTGCAGCCAAACATTTCCCGTTGCCGGAATTCCGTTGAGCTCGTTAAATGAATTCATGAAAGTGCGCACTCCGGCGTCAACCGAAGCTTTAAATGGGGGAAAAATTACGTTCTGCAAAGTATTTTCGCTGACATCAACCGTATTGTAATCGCGCCCGGCTTCTGCAAAAGCATAACCTGCGAAATGTTTGGCACATGCCAATATCGTATGGTTTCCATTGAAATTTTCACCCTGAAAACCCCTGACACGGGCAGCTGCAATAAGGCTTCCCAAATACGGATCTTCGCCTGCGCCTTCCATCACGCGGCCCCAGCGGGCATCTCGGGACACATCGACCATCGGGGCAAAAGTCCAGTTTAATCCTACAGACGATGCTTCATCCGCAGCGACAGCAGCCGATTTTTGTATGGCTTCCAAATCCCAGCTTGCGGCTTCCGCTAAAGGAATCGGGCTGATGGTTTTATAACCGTGAACGACATCAAATCCGAACAATAACGGAATTCCGAGACGTGTTTGCTCGACCGCAATTTTCTGCAAAGCCCGGACATCTTTTACACCACGGACATTCAGCATCGCACCAACGAGACCCTTTTTCAGATGGTCGTATTTTTGCGCCGCCTGCCCATCTTTTGGTGCTGGACCGGTCACATCATAAAATCCGTTGTATTGGTTGAGCTGTCCGATCTTTTCTTCTAAAGTCATTTTCTTCAGTAGCATTTCTACTTTCTGATCTATGGGACTTACGGTTTTTTTCTGGGCATTTGAATGGATGCTAAAAAGCATAGCAAATGCCACAAAGCCGTAATGGAATTGTTTGTTTTTCATGCAGATTTTGATAAGTTGTGGTAAAAATCAGCCAGCAGGAAAATTAGTACACACTAACCTTCCCGCAACTGATTCAACAAAATGAAATTCTTATTGGTAGACTTTTACATAATCCACTTCCATGGTTGACTGGGTGAATCCTGGGGCAACTGTTCCGCCAAAAGTTCCGCCCATGGCGACATTCATGATCAGGAAGAAGTTGGCATTGAATGGTGAATCGGAGGTATTTGCATAACTGTGATACACCGTATCATCTACAAAAAATTTAATCGTATTCGGGCTCCAGATCACTTTATAAATATGGAAATCTGAAGACGCCGTTGGCACTGTAGTCGATGCTGAATTTCCATTGCCGCCGGAATGTCCGGGATAGTGCAAGGTTCCCAGAATGACATTGGGAACATTTCCTTTTTGTTCCATCACATCAATTTCGCCACAGCCCGGCCACGGATTGGTTTGATAATTGGCACCGAGCATCCAAAGTGCCGGCCAGGTTCCGCCGCCTGTTGGCAATTTGGCCCTGAATTCTACCTTCCCGTATTTGAAATCAAATTTTCCTTCCGATTTCAATCGCGCAGAAGTGTAGTTGAAACCGCCTAATGATTCGGCTTTTGCTGTGATTTTCAAACTTCCGCCCTGAACGATAACATTATTTGCAGTGTTCGTGTAATTTTGGAGTTCGCTATTTCCCCAGCCATTGTTATTGCCCAGATCATAACCCCATTTTGTTGCATCGGGAGCGCCATCTGTGTTAAAATCATCAGACCAAACCAGGTTGGTGTAATCATCTCCTCCGCCTTGTGATGGTGGTGAAGTCGAGAACGTATGGTACCATGCCAATGCCGAATTTCCGCCCATTACGGCACGAACGACCATTTTAGTATCGGTAATGGAAAGGATTTCATAAGTCGACTGTCCGATGTAGTAGCCCATGAAACCATTATCTGAAAAGGTCATTTCCGTACCTGTAGTTTCATTGGCAGCCAATGGATTTTGTGTTACCACCGAGTTGGATGGCCCGAGCAGTACATTTTTCTGTCCGCCTGGATTGTAATCATAACAACCGTCATCGCCGCTTCCTCCTACAATACCCAAGAAATCTTTATTGAAAAAAGTTTTTCCGTGGTTGTTCAGTTCAAATTTGATATTGTTGCCCTCAAGCGTAAATTTAAGCTCGTTGTCGTATAAACAACTGCTTGTTGGCGATCCGCCTTTTTCAAATGGTGCTGCGGCATAATAATTCGGATAAAAATTATTGTCGGCATTGGCATCATTCTGGCCAACTCCCAAATGCCCTGGTTCTGCAGCTGCCCAATACCATGTTTTGGTAGAGCCGCCGGTGAGTTTTGCAACTGTAGTCGGATCAGAAAAATTACTGAAAACGGTCACTTCGATCGTTTTGCTGCTGGACAGCCCGCCGGTTCCATTTGCCAATACAGTCACCTGGTAGGTATTGGTACCATTAGCGCTAAAGCGTTTTTGCAATACACCAGTGGCGGAACTTGCAGCGCTTCCGTCGCTGAAAACATATTTGTAGCTGATGGCGTTCGATGCTTTTGCGGTAAAATTCACAATTCCGCTTCCGTCACCGTTTGGATTGACGCTGTCTACACCTTGGACCGTGTTTGAAACCACCAGGTTTTCAGGCGCTGCAAGATTGCCAAACTCAGCGGTATCTTCACAACCCCAAAGTGCCAGAAACAAGACACTTAATATTCCTATTCTTTTTATATATTTTTTCATCTTTTTTAGTTTGATAGTTTAATGTCGTCGAAATAGTATGTTGCGCCGGTTCCGACATTTCCAAAATCGAAAAAGAAAACCAACCGCTGGTAAGCACCTGCATTGTCAATTCCTGAAAAGTCGTAGGTGAGTTCTTCCCAGCCGTTGACAACGGTTGTCGTGGCATCTTTTTCAATGTTGATCGTTCCGCCGTTGAGCAGGTTTTCAAGCTTTAATTTCACGATTTTACCCGCTTGCGGAGACCAGACTTTGATTTTAATTTTCTGCATTTCAGAGAAATCGATTGGATCTTCGAGTTCGATCAACGAACCTGCATATGTTTGTGCACCGTTCGCTTTAAGCGTTGTTGCTACATGGGCAGAAGTATTGATTCCGGCAATATGCGGATTCGCAACTACCGATGTTGGCGCGCCACCGAATTCTGTGAAAGTATAATCCAGCGTAGCCGATTCAAATGTGAGCGGCAATTCTAAAACATCGGCACCTGATGCCATTTCGACATCATCAAAATAATAATCGGCGCCTGTTCCCGGATTACCGAAATCGAAGAAAACCACGAGTCTTTGATAATTGATTGTGGTGCTCACGCCCGTAAAATCAAAAGTCAGCACTTCCCAGCCATTTGCAACGGTATTGGTTACATCCCTTTCGATATTAATCGTATTGTCGGCAAGATTCTCGAGTTTCATCTTTACGACAATTCCGGATTGTGGCGACCAAACTTTAATTTTAATGCGTTTCATTACAGAAAAATCCAATGGCTGGCCCAATTCGATAAAGGAACCTGCCCAGGTTTCTGCACCTGCGGCTTTGTTGAGTTTGCCTACCTGCGCGCTGTTATTTCCAGCACCAAGATGTGGATTGTTGACTACCGATGAATTGGCGTTTCCGAAATTCGAGAAAATATACGAAGCTGCCGGCAATTCAAAATTGATAGGAAGCAGAATCGGATTGTTGATGACAACCGTTTGGGTATATTCCGAATTTGCTGCGCCACCGCTGTAAGCAACAACTTTTATGGTGTAAGTTCCAATGGCGCTGTAGGTGTGTGAAGCGATTTGATCCTCATTGATTTGTACCGGCGTTTCAGTATTGGATTCCCCAAAAAACACCTCGAAATACGTTTCAAAATCTGCTTTGGCAGTCACGTTGATTTTAAAAGGATTGCCCGGTTCAGGCGTGATTTTCACATCGAGATTTTCAGGTGCAATGAAAGAAACCGTCAATTTTTGGGTATAAGCCGTTTCTTTTCCGTTGATGCCAATTCCGGTAAATTTGACATCGTAAACCCCTTCGGCGTATTTGTGATTTGCCGATGCCCCTGAAAGGACTTCTGTTGTTTCAGTTGATCCGTCGCCAAAATCGATCTTGTACATTGTTACGCCTGTTCCGTTTGGCCAAATCGTAACCTCGCCCGAATTGTCGTGCTTGATCGTAAATAAGGCCGACAAATCTGTTGGAGCGGCGGCATCATCTATAAAATTGGTATCGTTGTCATCGTTACATCCCAACAGCATCGCCATCAGGAATAAGCTAAAAATATATTTTAAATTTTTCATATCTGTTGTGTATTAGTATCCTGGATTTTGTTGCCAATTGCCGCTTGCAAATTGAATTTCCTCTATCGGAACAGGAAACAATTCGTTCTTTCCTGTAACAAATCCGTCGATTTCCGTGCCTTTGCCTGTACGAACCAAATCAAAGAATCGATGGCCTTCGCCAACCAGCTCTACCCTTCTTTCTGTCCAGATTGCATTGGTAAGCGATTGCCCCGAAGCAGTGATGTCATGGCTGTTATCGCCAAATGCGCGACGGCGTACCTCATTTAGGTATTCCCTGGCTTTTGCATCGCTGATGCCGCCGCGGCTGTTTGCTTCGGCTGCCATTAACAACACATCTGCATACCGGATTGCCCTGTAATTGTTTGGATTCGTAAGATTTACATCACCAGGTGCGTCTGCAGATCTTGTTCTTGGAAGGTATTTTCTGTTGAAATACCCGGTATGCTTGTAACCTGTACCATAAGTTGCGTTGTTGGCTGCAGCCCAGGATGCAATATCGAGGATCGCAACAGCCTTTCTTTTGTCGCCAGGCTCAAACGCGTCTACGACTTCCTGTTGCGGAACGTTAAAACTGTAACCCGAAGAAAACGTTGGTCCGCTGTAATTTCTGATGCCGCTGAATCCTACCGCCACATTTCCTTCGCTACATTGAAGGCAGTCAAAACTCGCGCCTTGTGCTTCGCTGTATTGGATTTCAAAAACCGATTCGGGTCCGTTTTCGCCTGCATTTTCGAAGATCGAACCATAATCAGCTACCAGAGAATATTTGCCGCTGCCAATTAAATCTTCAAAAACAGCTGCAGATTCTGCAAATTTTTCATGGTACAGGTATACTTTTCCGAGCAATGCCTGAGCGGCACCTTTAGTTGCACGGCCTGTTTGCGCTGCATTTGGGGACAAATTATCTATGGCAAACTGAAGATCTGCTTCAATGGAAGTGTACACATCGTTTACCGGAGATCTTGGAATCAATGTGACATCGGCTGGCAGAAATCTTTTATCGCCTTTCATTGGGATCGGGCCAAACCATTTCACCAGTTCAAATTGAAAATACGCCCTGAGGAAACGCGTTTCACCGATAACCTGGTTTTTATTTGGAAAATCTGTTTTGTCTTTAAATTCCATAATGTAATTGGCACGTTGCACACCGGCAAACATCCAGTCCCAGATATTTTTGAGGTTTGGATTTACTGGTGTGTGCGTCATGTCGTCGATTTGCTGAAATCCGATCACATCTGTAGCGCTTCCACCTCCGGAAGCAGTGTTGTCTGAGGCAATTTCGCCAAGCAAAACATTGACATAGCTTGCATGCAGAAGATCATAAGCCCCGATAAGAGCCTGATTGTATTCGGCTTCAGAGTTGAAATAATTCTCTGAACCGATGGTGTAAGGTGGTTCCCTATCTACAAAATCGTCGCTGCACGAAATGGTGACCAGTCCTAAAACTGCCATGAATGCGGCTGCCTTTAATATATTTTTTTTCATGATTTTTAAAATTAAAAGTTAAGGTTGAGGCCAAACATGTATGTTCTTGGCGTTGGGTAAAAACCGTAATCAATACCGCCGCCGATCGCTGCTCCGTTAGATGCTGCAGGATCAAATCCTTTGTATTTGGTAAAAGTATACACATTATTTACTGATGCATAAAGCCTTAATTTGGTGATGAAAGCCTTTTTTGTAAATTCAGGATTCAGGGTATAACCCAGCTGGATGTTCTGGATTCTGTAAAAGGAAGCATCTTCAACAAAATAATCTGAAAAGAGGTCGTTCGCTGTAGCGCCCGTCGTCACCCTTGGCACGGTGTTGCTCGTTCCTTCGCCGGTCCATCTGTCGAGCACATAGTTGAGTTTGTTGACATCGGTAACTGATCTTTCATAATTTCGCACCATGTCGTTTCCTAACGAAGCGTAGCTGTAAACAGCAAAATCAACACTTTTGTAGCTTAGGTTTAAGTTCAATCCCATGGTACAATCCGGTAACGGGCTTCCCACTTTCGTGCGGTCATCAAAATTGATCACACCATCACCGTTGACATCTTTATACCTGATATCACCCGGAGCTGCTGCTGCACCTAATGCTGACTGTGAAGGATGTGCGTTGACTTCGGCGGCATTCTGGAAAATCCCGTCGGTTTGCAATCCGTAGAAATATCCGATAGACTGGCCTTCTTCCATTCTTGCAATCGGCTGTTGCCCGATCCCGAAATTTCCAGCCTGCAGATAGCCCGCATCGCTTTTGACTTCTGTCACAACATTTTTAACCGTCGTTACATTGTAATTGATATCAAATTTAAAGTCCTTTCCTATTTTATCGGCATAGCCAATGGAAAACTCAAATCCATTGTTTCTTGTTCCTCCGGCATTTACGATCGGTGGTCCGCTCCCTGGTGCAGCGGCTCCGGCAATTCCAGATACCTGCAAGCCGTCGATTAGCAAATTGGATCTGTTTTCGATAAAATAATCCGATACGATATCGATTTTATTATTGAACAGTTTCAGGTCGATACCCACGTCAAATTTCTTGGCTTGCTCCCATTTGATACCGTAATTTGGCAGCCTGCCGACTGCGGTTCCGTTTACCAAAGCATTGTCAAATACATAAGTGGCTTCACCGTTTAGCAAACCAATATAGCCATTCGATGGAATCCTATCATTTCCAAGGACACCATAACTTCCACGGAATTTCAGGAAGTTCAGTACATCGGAATCTTTTAAAAAGTTTTCATTGGTAGCAACCCAGCCCGCTGTCGCGCCATAAAAGTAGGCGACGGTATTGTCGGGGCCAAATTTCGTTGAAGAATCGCGGCGCCCAAATGCGGACAGCAAATATTTTCCATCGAAATCATATTGCAGCCTTGCAAAATAAGAATTCAGGCGGTCGTCATAATTATAAGAGTTCACATCGCGGGCACCGCCGGTACTTACGCCGGTTGCGAGGGATATATCTGCGAATTCCCAGGAATTGTTAGGGACATCGTAACCTGATGCATACAATCCGTTACCCCATGTCTTGCTGTTTGCGGTACCTAAAGTGAAGGCAAAATTGTGTTTTTCGGCTAATATTTTTTTATACGTTAGATACAAATCAACATTGTAGCTGTTCTCATTAATGGCATTTTGGTCTACGCGGCTTCGGCCGACATCGAAAACTTTTCCGCCATAATTGACCATTTTCGCAAAGCTTCTACTTTCAGAGTTTGAAGTATTAAAACCAACCCTTCCGGTAAATACAAGGTCTTTAAAAATATTGTAGTCCAAAGAAACGCTTCCAAAGATCTTCTTCAGATTGTAATCATTAAAAGTGTTGTCTATCTGAGCCAATGGATTGATGACTTCGATACCAAAGCCAGGCGTACTTGGAACCAGGGTGAAATCGTTGTTTTCATCCCTTGGCTTAAGCGTTGCCGGCATGTTGATCGCATTAAATAAGACCGATCCGATGGCACCTTCATTAAATGAATCCCGGTTTAAAAAAATGTAGCTGCCATTGGTTTGCAATTTTAATTTGCTGGATAGGTCGGCAGTTAAAGCCATGGTCAAACTATTTCTTCTAAAATCTGCTTTGTCCCCGCCAATAATTCCTTCCTGATACAAATGGGAACCGCTTACGCTATAAGTAATTTTATCAGATCCGCCTGAAACACTGAGGTCATGGCTAATGATTGGCGCACTATTGTTAAAAACCTGATCTTGCCAATCTGTTCCCTTGCCAAGACCAGAAACATTTGGATAAGGCAATGCCTGCCCGCCGTTTGCATAACTTTCATTTAGAAGCAGGGCATATTCGGTAGCATTGAGCAATTTCATTTTTTTGGTGGTTTGCTGCATTCCGAGATAAGTATTGTATGAAAATGCAGTTGCAGAATTTTTCTTGCCCGATTTTGTCTTGATTATCACCACACCATTTGCACCTTGCACACCGTAAATACCGGCTTGCGCATCCTTTAGAACTGTTATCGATTCGATATCTGATGGGTTGATGAGACTTATATCGCTAATGTTTCCATCAATGATGAATAAAGGCGTATTGTCTCCATTACTGCCAATTCCACGGATCCTGATGTTTAATCCGGCTCCAGGCGCACCTGATTGTGGCGTTACATTTACACCCGCAAGTGTTCCAACCAATGCTTGTTCTGCTTTAATAGGCTTTAATTTTTCTATTGTTGTTGCGCCTACCAAACCAATGGCACCGGTAACATCCTTTTTTCTTTGGCTGCCATATCCGATAACCACGACTTGTTCCAACGATTGTACATCTTCCTGCAAATCGATTGAAACCGATGAATTGCTGCCGGAAACTTTGAATTGGGTTGATTTGAATCCTAGATAGGTAAATTCCAGAACGGAGCCTGCAGGTACATTTTTTAGGATGAATTTACCGTCAAAATCGGTCGTTGTACTTAAAGTTGTGTTTTTTACCTGAACATTGACACCCGGAATTGGGGCTCGGTTTGTCGATTCATTTACAACGCCTCCAATATCATAACCCTGGGCGAACCCAAAAGCCGACAGAAGCAGAAAATAAATTAAGAGATAATTTGATTTCATAAGTTAGTTTTTTGTGAATCCTAAAATTAGAACTGTTTTTTAAGAAATATTTAATAAATACCACAACAAAAAACATACATCTTAAAAATAACTAAATATTTTTGTAGCTGAATAAAATGAAACCAGCAACGATAACGTTTTCTTAAGAATTTCATATTCTGAATAAAATCTTGTAAAAGCGGCTTACATCGTTGTTGTTGTGGTGTTGTATAGGTAAAATATACAAATGTTGTAAAGTGCTATATGGACAGAATGTACTCAACAAGACCCTGTTCATGCGATAAATCCATTTTTTTGCGCAAACGATATCGTTTAATCTCTACGCTACGCACCGAAATGTTCAATAAAGGCGCAATTTCCTTTGAAGAAAGGTTAAGCCTGAGGTATGCGCAAAGCCTTAAATCGTTTGGCGTAAGTGATGGGTGTGCGAGTTTAACTTTCTTTAGAAAATCTTTATCAGCATTGTCGAAAGCTTCTTTGAAAACATTCCACGTATCTTCTTCGCTAATGTTTTTATTGATTGTTGTAATCACCGATTTGATGTTTTTACTGCTATCATCAGAATTTTTCTTCAGGTCTTCTTTTATCAAAGAAAGCAATTCGTTCTTTTTGATCAAGCTCATGGTTGACACGGCGAGTTCCCTGTTTTTAGCATCAAAATCCTGTGCCAATTGTTCATTTCGGAGTTTCATCAACTGCTGCTCGTTCTCGAGTTCTTTAATTTCAAGCAAAAGATTGTTTTCCTCAATGAGTTTTTCGCGCTGCTTCTGATAATAATTTTTATAAGCTTTATTGATAAAATGTGCTGCTACAAAAAGTAAAACAAGATAAATCAATAGTGCAAAATTCGTGGCATACCAGGGTTTTAGAATTTTAAAATGATATGCAGCGGTATTTTCCGGAGCGGAATTCGCAATTTTTGCACGTACTTTAAACGTATAATCCCCAGGCGGAAGATTCTTAAAATTTATCGTTGGTTTTGCACTCCATTCACTCCATTGTTCCTGATTTCCCTCCAGCAAATACTGGTATTCGGCACTAATGTATTTGTTGTATTCCGGAACCGTATAGCTAAACGTAATGTTGTTTTCATCATAATGAAATTCGCCTTCTTCAGAAATTGGCCTGTTAGAAAGTTTTTCATTCAGTTTGTTGCTACTGATTTTCGAAATCGACACGCTGTAATTCTTAAAACTCAGGTCGTTGATGTTGATCGTATAATATCCATCGGTCGTTCCAATCAGGTAAACCGCATTGGTCAATTGGGTGATATTTTCATATCCCAGCATCGAATTGGTCAGAGAAGCCGGAATCGGGATCGCATTTTGCTTGAGTTCACTGCTGAGTTTGCTCAACGAAAAATAATGGATGTAACTCTTGGAAAATAGCCACAATTTATTTGAATGGTCAATGATCAATTTTCCTGACGTATACTCATCGTTTTCAAAAACAGCACTTAAAAATTGATCTTTTTTAAATTGTTTTGAGGCATCGTCGAGTTTAAAAATCCCGTCTTTACAAGCATAGTAAATGACATTGTTGAATTTTGCCAAACTTGCATTCTTTCCTTTTTTTGGCGAAGTGTACGTATAGAAATGAGTCGTTGTTTTTTGAAATTGCGCATCCAATTGCAGTCGGAAAACACCTTTATATTCATGGCTGACATAGATTTCACGCGCTTGGTTGATCTCGAAATATTTGGAGGAATAATCGAATCCTGCAATTTTATTGCGAAAGATCCATTGTCCGTTAATTTTCTGCAAAATTGAAAGTCCGTAATAATTTCCCTGTAGCAACAATTCCGGATGATTCGGAATCGTCTCAAATTTCCAGGTTCCGGATTGCAGGAAAACATTTCTGGCACTGCCGTTTTCCACTATGAATGTTCCTGAATCGTGGCCGCAGAAAATCGTATTTTCATACTCGAAAAGCGACCACACCTGCCCTTTTGTCCCGGGAATAAATTTGAATTCCTGGTTGGTTTCGTAGCCTTTATAAAACAATCCCTGATTGGTTCCGATGTACAGAATGCCGTTATGCAGTAACGAAGTATACACGGTCCCAAAACTTCCCGTATCATCGGAAAAACTTTTTACCGGCGACTGCAGGTTGATGCAATTGATGCCGTTATCCAAACCGATCCACAGATTTTTATCGGCATCTTCAAATAGTGAAAGCGCCGTATTGTTGCTCAGGCCGCGGTTTTGCGTCAGGTGGTATTTGATTTTTCCGTCTTTGGTCAGGATGAAAACGCCATTAGAAACGGTGCCGAGCGCGTAACTTCCGTCAGATAAAAATTCGCTGCTGTAAATGCTGCTCGCTGCAAGTTCTGATTCCGCTTCGGTGGCAAATTTGGTTAAACTTCCATTGATCAACTTATAGAATCCGCTAAGCTGCGTTTGGATCAACAAACCATCATCACTCGAAAACACATTGACAATCTTGCTGAATTTTAAGATCGGATCATTTGAAACCAGTTTGCTTTTGCCATTTTCAATTTCAAAAAGCCCTTCATTGATGGTGTGGAAATAAATCGAGTTGTTGGCGCGAAAAGATTTCAGCACGCCATTTTTCGGGGCAATAATGTTGAATTTCCCTGTTTTTGTATCGTAAATGTAAATTCTGTCAAGCGACTGAAAGATCACCCATTGGTCATAATTGACGATATTCCAGAATTGTTCGTCGTCCTGAATCTTATTTTTGATGGTTTTGCTAAGGGAAGTATATTTGAGTTGCCCGTTGGATTGCCTATTCCAAAAGCCAAATTCCATGTAACAACCCGTATAGATTTTTTTGTCTATTACTTTTACAGACCTGATAATGGTTTCGTTTGGCGACGGATACAATGTCCAGTTCGAGCCGTTAAATTCAAGCAATCCCTCATTATTGGCAAAAAACAAAAAATGATTGTCGTCCTGTGACATCATCCAGTTTTGATTTCCCGCTCCGTAGGTTGACGGGCTGTATCTTACAATAGGCGGCAATTCCTGAGAAAATCCCGAAAAGAATGTCAGGAGCAGTAAAAAAGCATATGGGAAGCGTAATTTTTTTTGCATGTGAAGCGTTAGTAACAAATGATTTTGAAGCTAAAGGTAGCGATATTTGACTGACAAAAACAACAGCAATGTTGCAAACAAAAAAAGCACGTTTCGATTAAAAAACGTGCTTTTTCAACTAACTCTAACTTAACTCAATTCTTAACAATTCTTGTGGTTTTGGTTTTTCCGGCTGTGGTCGATTTTACGATGTACATTCCGTTTTGAAGGGTTGAAACATTAATGTTCGCAACGGAAGTTGATGGATTTTTTGAAATAATTTCCTGGCCCAACATATTATAAATAGTGATGTTCTCGATATTTTTAGCAGCTTGGATTGTTATTTTATCCGATGCCGGATTCGGGAAAATCTCAAAGCTGTCATTTGAAAATTGACTCACAGCCAAAGCTGCCGGAATGACCCTTGCATTGCCTAACTCGTTTGCATGCGCGGGATTACCATTTAATCCGGTCACAGAAAAACCGTATTGTACCAATAAACCTGCAGGAATATTCGGAGCCGTGATCGAGAAGGTTTGCCCTGAAACAAGTGGCGTTGTTACGAGCACATCTGTTGAATAATTATTTGCAGGATTCAGCCCTTTAATAAATGCGATAACCGTATAACCTGCTGCGAATGAATTGTTTTCAACCGTGGCGGTGAATGTCAGTGTCTGGCCGGCAAGTGCCGCATTTTCAATGAAAGTGTTTCCTTCGAAGGTTTTATTGCCCAATTCGCCATTTGACCAGTAAGGATCCGCAGCATTGTAAGTATTAAAATTTGGATAAAGCGTTACTGAAATAGGATCGATGACCGATTTCATATCTGCCAATGCCCAACTGCTTCCAAATTGGTAGGCACCATTGTCAAAAACATTGGCATAGCCCGTCCAGGCTGCACTGCCGTCAACAGTTACCGTAGTTTGTGCATTGCTGTTTGTAGCGAATGCGAAAATGCAAGCTGCAAGCTTTGCAATAGCGTGTAATTTTGTTTTCATAATATAAGATTTAAGTTAGTAATGTTTGGTTAAAAGTATTTGATTTTGAAGCGTTTGATTCAAAACAGCACTATATAGAAACTATACATGAGTAAAAAACCAATTATTAACTTAATAATGCATGAAAATATCAATAAATACGACACTTAATTACAAATTTGGTTTTTGTTAAATTCTTATCAGAAGCAACATACAACGGTTTCGTTGTGGTAATGTATAGGTAAAAACTACTTCTCATAACAAATACAACATCTTATAAATTCCAAAAAAAGCACTAAGGAGATATTGCCCCTACTTGAATGTTAAAATAAATTTAAATGAACCGCTTCTAGGTTGGATTTCCCATAAGACTACCGATATTTAATTACCTTTGCACACATTATTTTTCCGCTATGAAAACCACCGATATTTCGACATTAGAACCTAAAAAAAACATCATTATTAAAGGCGCTCAGGTACACAACCTGAAAAACCTCGATGTTGCCATTCCAAGAAATAAACTTGTTGTCATTACCGGGCTTTCAGGTTCGGGGAAATCATCATTGGCATTTGATACTTTGTACGCCGAAGGCCAGCGCCGTTATGTTGAAAGTTTGTCTTCATATGCCAGGCAGTTTTTAGGCCGCTTGGACAAACCAAAGGTTGAATACATTAAAGGCATTGCGCCTGCAATTGCAATTGAGCAGAAAGTAAATACAACGAATGCACGTTCGACTGTCGGCACATCAACTGAAATTTACGATTACCTGAAATTATTATATGCCAGGATTGGAAAGACATTTTCCCCTGTTTCTGGCCGAGAAGTCAAAAAAGACACGGTTTCAGATGTCATCAATGACGTAAAAACTTTTGAGCCGGATAGCAAATGGATGCTGCTTGCTCCGGTATATCCAGAAAAAGACCGATCCATCGAAGAAAAATTGAAAGTCCTGTTGCAACAAGGATTTTCAAGGATTTTTGTAAAAGGAGAAACCATTCGCCTGGACGAACTTGAATCTGTAAAATTGCCGAAAAAAGAAATTTTTTTAGTCATCGACAGGATCATTGTAAAAGACGAAGAAGAGTTTTACAACCGCCTTTCCGATGCGATCCAAACGGCTTTTTTCGAAGGGAAGGGAATTTGCTATTTACAGGAATTGAATTCGGATAAAAGCTATGCTTACAGCAATAAATTCGAATTGGATGGCATTACGTTCCTCGAGCCAAACGTGCATTTGTTCAGCTTCAACAATCCATATGGCGCTTGCCCGGTTTGCGAAGGTTACGGAAATATCATCGGAATTGATGAAGAACTCGTGATTCCGAATACAGCTTTGTCGGTTTATGAAAATGCTTTGTATCCGTGGCGCGGCGAAAGCATGGGCTGGTACCGCGATGAATTGGTCAAGAATGCGTACAAATTTGACTTTCCAATCCACAAGCCATATTTCGAATTGTCGAATGAGCAAAAAGAAATCGTATGGACTGGAAACGAATATTTTCAGGGCTTAAATGCTTTTTTCAAAGAGCTCGAAGAGAAAAATTACAAGATCCAAAATCGTGTAATGCTGTCGCGTTACCGCGGAAAAACGAAATGCTATTCGTGTAAAGGAAAACGCTTGCGCATTGAAGCTTCCTACGTTAAAATCGGTGGGAAAACCATTTCCGACCTGGTCGATTTGCCAATCAAAAATCTGGTCGCCTTTTTTAAAGCACTCGAATTAAACGAATTTGACACCAAAGTTGCAAAAAGATTGTTGCTTGAAATCAACAACCGCCTGCGTTTTCTCGATGAAGTCGGATTGAGTTACTTGACATTGAATAGAAATTCCGCGTCGCTTTCAGGCGGGGAATCGCAAAGGATTAATCTGGCGACTTCACTCGGAAGCAGCCTGGTCGGATCGATGTACATTCTCGACGAGCCAAGCATCGGATTGCATCCTAAAGATACCGAAAGACTGATCAATGTCCTGATCTCACTCCGCGATCTCGGAAATACCGTCATTGTGGTCGAACACGACGAAGACATCATGAAAGCGGCCGATATGATTATCGACATTGGCCCCGAAGCCGGAACTTACGGCGGGAATCTCGTCGCCCAGGGCACATTCCAAGAAATCCTCAAATCCGATTCGTTAACGGCAAAATACCTGAGCGGCGAAATGGAAATCAAAGTCCCAAAAAGCCGCAGGAAATGGAACCAATACATCGAAATCCTCGGTGCGCGTGAAAACAACCTGCAAAACGTGGACGTGAAATTTCCGTTGGAAGTGCTGACTGTGATCACAGGCGTTTCAGGAAGCGGAAAAAGTACGCTCGTCAAAAAGATTTTGTTCCCGGCGATGCAGAAAAAAATCGAAGGCGTAGGCGAAAAAGCCGGGCAATTTACAGACATGCGCGGCTATTACCACAAAATCCAGCACATTGAATACGTCGACCAGAATCCGATTGGAAGAAGTTCGCGTTCGAATCCGGTGACTTATATTAAAGCGTATGACGACATCCGGGATTTGTTTGCCAAAGAAAAACTGTCGAAAATCCGCGGTTACCTGCCAAAGCATTTTTCTTTTAATGTCGATGGCGGACGCTGCGAAACCTGCAAAGGCGAAGGTTCGATCAATGTTGAAATGGTTTTTATGGCCGATGTGCAATTGCCTTGCGATACCTGTAACGGAAAACGGTTCAAAAAAGAAATCCTTGAAATTTACTTCGAAGGCAAAAATATCGATGACATTTTAACGATGACCATTGATGATGCGGTCGCATTTTTCTCTGCTGCAAAGCAAACGAAGATCATGCAGAAATTGCAGCCTTTGCAGGACGTTGGATTGGGATATGTACAATTGGGGCAATCGTCTTCTACCCTTTCTGGCGGTGAGGCGCAGCGCATTAAACTCGCATCGTTCCTTGTCAAAGGCGTCACCAAAGAAAAAGCATTGTTTGTTTTTGACGAGCCGACTACGGGATTGCACTTTCACGACATCAAAAAATTACTGGCTTCGTTTGATGCTTTGATTGACAAAGGCCATTCGATTATTGTCATCGAACACAATCTCGACCTGATCAAATGCGCCGATTATATTATCGATCTTGGCCCGGAAGGCGGCGAAAATGGCGGAAAAATTTTAGCAGTCGGGACGCCTGAGGAAATAGTGAAAAACAAAAATTCGGTTACAGCAAAATACCTTAAAGAGAAATTGTAATCAATCGATGATGATTTTCTTCGTGATTTCGTGATCGGAAGTTTTGATCACGGCAAGGTAAACGCCTTTCGGCAGATCGGAAATCAAAACATTTTCAACCAGTTTTGAATTGGTAAATGATTTTTGAAGTGCCGTTTTTCCATTCATGTCAACCAATTTGAAACTGTAATTGACATCTTTCAGGCTGCCCTTATTGATGTACAGCGAATCTTTCGTAGGGTTCGGATAAAAACTTACCTGAAAATCGGAATCAAAATCAGATGTTTTTAATACAGTTGTCGATGCTTTTGCAAAATGCAACGTCGCACCAATGGCGCCTTTCGCAACATTCCACACATAAACCGGATCCATATTGACCAAAAGGTCGTTTGCCGTATGCTTGTAAGGCGTTTCATTTTTCTCGAAAATGCCGCAAATGATCTCGCCGTTGCTTTGAAACGACATGTAATCGGAAGCATAAGCCCTGTCTAAAAACGTACTGAGCGGCGAATACAATCCGTAACACGCAATCAATTGGTTTGTAAACGAATTCGACTGTGAATTGTTGGCCGTTGGCGTACTCAAATCGCGTTCGCAAGTGATCGTATTATTCACTTCCCCAGCAACGCCGCCCACTTCATCAATATTTAGCAAGACACGAATGTCCATTTTTGGCGTCGTCGCATTCACGACATTGGCTACATAAGCCGCGCTGCCTTTTAAACCGTCTTCCTCTCCGCTGAAATTGATGAATTTGATCGAATAGTCCGTGGGTACATTCTGGAGCAAACGCGCCATTTCTAATATCGTCGCGACGCCGCTTCCGTTGTCGTTTGTCCCGGTTCCGGTTACCGAATCATAATGTCCGTCAACAATTACAAATGTATTCGGATACAAAGTCCCAATTTTCGTCAGCGTCAAATTTTTGCAGGTTGAACCCGAATAACTGTATGAATCTTCCTGCAGTTGGCTTGCCGAATATCCATAACTCAAATATTTATTTTTAAGCCATTCGAGCGTATTTTGCAAAGCTGCAGTTCCGCGGTATTTCACACCCAATTGCTCGTATTCCCGAAGATTGGAAAGGATATTTTGCTGTGAGCAATTTTCAACGATCGCACCATAAGCAGGCACAAAAGACTGGCTTCTCCCAATGCCAAAACAGCACAAAAAAACAAAAACAAACAGCATTTTAAAAGACAATAATTTCATCAAGTGTGGTATTAAAAAGCTATTCGTTTACGGCTTCTTCCGATTTGATATTAAAGATAAATATTTTAACGTAGCGCTTTTCATTGCTTTCATAAGAATACGTAAAAGTCTTTTTCTCCGGGTCTAAAACCAATTTTCCGCGTGCCGTTTTAGAGCGCATAATCCAGGTGGACAGGCCTTTTTCATCAAGATTGTACGAAATGATAGAGCCGTGATAGGTGCGTACTTTTCCGTCGTCAACAAGGCTGATGACAATGTAACCGTTGTTTTTCGAACCGATTTCGCGAATGTTGATCATCGAATTCTCAAACTCCGTATCACGCAAGTCGTAAGCGTCTTTGGCATCATTCCAGACATAAAACATCCGGCTGTCCGAATCGTATTTCATCTGGCTGTTCATCGGCGTAGGCTGTGCCGATGCGAATTTGCTGAACAGCAGCAATAAGAAGAATAATCTGTATTTCATTTCAAGGGGCAATTTGCATCCAAAAGTACAAAATCAAAACACATCTCTAAAAGATTTAAAAAAAAGCCCGCGTTAATTTTTTCATAAACATAAATCACTGATAAATAATTATTTAAAAACAAACCTGAACAAACTTATAAAAATCACTGCCTAAAAATTATTTTTTGGCACGCTACTTGGAAACGCAAAACCAAACCGGAAAAGTTCCGGCATCAAAATCCTAAATACATTGATTATGAAAAAAATTACTTTTTTAGCAGCCGTACTTTTCGCATTCGCAGGTACCGCAAACGCATCAGGAATAATCAATTTTGCTGATGGTTTCACAAAAACACGTTTCAGCGCCGATGAGCCGATTGTGTTTACCGAAAGAGGCATCGAATTTTACATTTTTCCAAATGGCGAATTCGACTTCAACACTGTAGAAACCGCAAGTTCAGGAACTGTTTACAAAAACGGCAGGCGAAACACCACTTACGGAGCGCCAGCCGGAACCAGGATTGAACACGATGCCGCCGGAAGAATCAGGAGAATTGGAAACGTTTTTATGAATTACGACAGCAACAACAGGATCAAAAGAATCGGAAGCGTCTATATGTCTTACAACCGTTTTGCGCTGACACAAGTTGGAAATCTCCGGATTTTATACAACAGAAACGGCCAGATCATCAACATCATCGGAAATGTAAAACACGGAAATTCAAATGCATACAGCTACGGAAACGGGTACCATAATGAAAGTCAGGACGACGATCAAACGTATTATAAAGCAGGAAAATAAATAAAAGTTGGTTAAATTGGTTGTTGGTTTTTGTAGAAGCTCCGGGGATTTTTCTTCGGAGTTTCTTTTTTTTAAGGAGCTGTTCCTGCTGTCCGCTATATCTTTTTAGCTCGTGCCTCGCAAAAAAGGATGCCGCTTCCATCAGGGCTAAGGCATTTTCACACGCTTCAGCATCGTTCTGACAATGGCGTTCAGTTCTTCCGAAACCGCCAGCCTGTAATTCGCCAGGACATAAAAAACCGTAATCAAACCCGATTTCAAAGCAATATTCACAATCGGATGAAACGGAAAATCCCAAAAATAAAATACTACAAAACACACCGAAATAATCCCGAATGACTGCAATGTTTTATTTGTAAACGGGTACAAATCCATATTCCGAACCACAAACAACAATTTGATCGTATTGTAAACGCAAACCGAAAGCAAGGTCGCCAAAGCCGCACCTTCAATGCCGTAAAGCGGAATAAATACCATGTTCAGCACGATCATCAAAAAAACCAGCAGCAATCCAAAAAGCAACACCGAACGGTAATATCTCGAATTGAAAATGATCGCATTGTTATTCCCCAGAATCACATCGTAAAACTTCGACAGCCCGATCATGAAAACCACATAAATCCCGCCGCTGTAATCTTTCGGGATCAAATGGTACATTTCCTTGATGTTCAGGAAAATGTACAACATCACCAATCCGCCAATGACCTGCAAATTAATCGCGCTTTTTTTGTACAAATCGTTGAGTTCGTTGTGTTTTCCTTCTGCCATTAGTTTGGCCGTAATCGGATAAATAATCTGTGTCATCGCGCGGCTCGGAACCGCAATGACCGTTGCAATGAAAATCGCCACCGAATACAACGCGTTGTCACTGATATTTCTGTACGCCGGAATCATGACTTTGTCAAAATCGAGCAGCATTACGGCCACACTTCCCGATAAAATGATGAACATCGAATAGCCGAAAATCGATTTCACATTGTGCGGAATTACAAACCGGAACACCGGCATTTTCACGTAAACTGCATAAACCTGCATCGCAACGAGCTGCAACAAATACGCAATAGCGACTGCATAAACAAAAGCCGTTTTAGAAATCCATCCGAAATAAACTGCAAAAAGCAGCATCATGATCGTCACGCGAACGACAACTTCACTGATGAAATTCCCAAACACCGATTGCATGTGGACTTTCACCCACGCATAAAAAATCTCAAAATAACCCATGCAAAATCCAACCACCGGAATCAGCCATAAAAACGAACGCAGCATCGGGTTTTCCTTTGCCAGAAAATCGGAAATCGGCTGTTCGAAAACAAAAATAATCCCCAAAAGCGGAATGATAAATGCCAGCGGCATCACGAGCATGAACGTCAAAAATTCCTCGCGTTCTTTCTCATCTTTGCAATGCGCATAAAACCGAATCAATGTATTATGCACGCCAAAAGCCATCAGTGGCATCAGGATATTCGCAGCCGAAAGCACATAAGCGACTACGCCATAATGCAGTTTCCCAAGGAAATTCGTGTATAAAAAAAGTGCATTGACCGCACCGATCCCAAATCCGAAGAACGTGATGATCGTATTTTTGATCGACTGGCTCTGAACAATGCCCATTAGATGGTATTTAGGATTTTTGCGAGTTCCGAAGTCAGGTTTTTTCGCGAATATTGCTGCAGGCCAACGGGATGCGAACGCAATTTGCCTGCTGAAAATTGGTTGTAATAATCCAGGATTTGCGCTTTTAATTTTTCTTTTTCGTCGTATGTAAAGAAAACGCCCGTATTCGTCGATGTAATAATTTCCGCAAAATCAGAATCCTGCGGGCCAATCGCGACAATCGGACGTTCGGAAACCATGTATTCGAATAGTTTTCCGGGAATGATGCTTTTGGTTTCTTCCGAATTGATTTCGATCAATAGCAAAACCTGTGATTTTCTTTGGTGTGCGATCGCTTCTTTGTGCGAAACATAACCTAAATTATTGACATATTTGTCGAGCTTGAATTCGGCAATCGCATCAAGGATTTCTTTGCTGACCGCGCCGATTAATTTCAGTTCAAAATCCCTGGCGAAATCCGGATTTTCTTTCGTGAGTTCTTTTAGTGATTTCCATAAAATCCGCGGATTTCGATCCGATAAAAACGAACCGATATGCGCCAGTGAAAACTTGGAATCCAATGCTGGTTTTGTAATATTTTCGACATCATAACCATTCGTAATGACGTCAATCGGTTGTGAAGTCAGCGCCTGGAATTCTGTTTTTGTTGTCTTGCTTGTGACTAAAATCCGATCGGACGTGTTCAAAACGTCGCTTTCTAATTTTTTATGTTTTTTCGCTGCCGAATCCGACAAACGCAGTGATTTATGATAACCGATGGTCGTCCACGGATCCCGAAAATCTGCAATCCAGCTGACTTTTATTTTCTGTTTCAATCGCAATCCTATCAAATGCAAACTGTGCGGTGGGCCTGAAGTGATGATGGTTTCAATCTGGTTTTCTGCAATGTATTTTTCAAGAAATTTTACAGAAGGCTTCACCCACAACACACGAGCATCGGGAATGAACAAATTGCCGCGGATCCATAAAAAAAGCTTTTCTAAAAACGATTGTTTTTTCTTTCCGGGAATGATTCCGGAACTGATCCTTTTGGTTTTATTTTTTGAAAATACCGAAGCCAGTCCGTAAGGTTCGAGAATTTTTTTCCTGATGATAATGGCCTTATCGGAAATTTCACTGACCAAAGCTTCATCCACAATCGGGTACGTTGGGTTTTCCGGAATGTAAACCACCGGCTGAAACCCGAAATCCGGCAAATATTTTACAAATTTAAGCCAGCGTTGCACGCCCGGGCCGCCTGCAGGAGGAAAATAATACGTAATGATCAGTACTTTTTTCATTTGGAAAAATTTATTCCTGCAAAATTCCAGAACTTATTTTTGGTCTTTGTACCAGTATTTTCTTCTTTCGACATACAATCCGCCCGCAATTAAAAACAGCATCCCGACGGAGCTTGCAAGCGCAATCGTTCCTCCGGTTTTCACCACTTCAGGTTCAAATTTAAATTCGATCGTGTGTTTTCCTGCCGGAACCTGCATCGCGCGCAGCACGTAATCGGCACGGAAATGATCGGCTTTTTTGCCATCGATAAACACGTTCCAGCCCTTTTTGTAATACATTTCAGAAAACACCGCAACACCTGCATTTGCATTATCCGATTCGTATTTCAAGGTATTTGAATTGTATGATTTTAGCGTAATGGTTGCTGTCGAATCTTTCACAAGCGTTTGCGGCAAATTCAAATTCGGGAATTCCTTCGTATTGACCACTGCGGTATTTTTACTGTCGATTTTGTCCAGCGATTTCATTTCATCATCTGCGGAAGCGACCGTTTTCACGTTGTTGACAAACCACGCATTTCCATTCGCATACGGATTGACCAACGGCACTTCGCCGCTTTCCACCGGAATGATCACGTATTTCACATTCAATAAATCCAAAACCGGGCTGTTTTTTGTAAACGTCAGCGTTTTTTCATTTGTGGATTGTACTACTGCCGGAAGGTCTTTATCAATCTGGTATTTGAACAATTCCTCGAATCTTCTTGGGCGAACGGCACTGTATCCGCCGACGGTTTTATGGAAGTAAGACGATTTTCCCTGTAATCTGCCCTGAATGTCATACACCCTGAAATCAGATTTGTCTTGTAAGATTTGCTGGTCGGCAGCCGAAGCCTCGAACGGAATGTCGACCTGGCTTGCATTGACAAAATTCTCGGCATTGACGTATTTTTTGTCCACGAAAAACAAATCGCCGATCATGACGATTCCGATAATAATGATCGCTGTATTTTGTGCCAATTTATTCTTTAAAACGAGCCACAACATTCCGGCGCAGATCAAAACCAGAAATCCAGACCGCGCCAAATCGGCTGAATACAATGTTTTCCTGTCACTTTTCAACGCTTCGATAAACTGCGGGCCGTATTGTTTCAGCAGCATGTCGTCGTGCATTCCGGCGAATGTGAATTGCGATTTGAATAAGAACAAAGCGAGTACAATCCCGAAAAATGTTCCTGCCGATTTGTATAAAGATTTCAGTTGCGTTTGCGAATCTGATTTAAAAAACGACTGCAATCCCATGATCGCAAGCACCGGAATGCACAATTCTAAAATTACCTGAATCGACGAAACCGCACGGAATTTATCATACATCGGCACATGGTCAATGAAGAAATTCGTCAATCCCGGCAAATTTTTTCCCCATGATAAAAACAACGATAAAATTGCTCCGGCTAAAAACGCATATTTGAGTTTTCTTTGGTCGTTAAACAAAGCCAATATGCAGAAAAAGAAAACCACGGCACCAATGTAAGCCGGTGCTTCCACAATCGGCTGGTCGCCCCAATACACCGGAAGCTGCTTTACGCCTTCGCGCGCATCGTGCTCGGGAACATTGTTGTTGATCATCAGTTCATACATCGCGCTGTCGGGGCCGAGATCTTCACCGTTTCCACCGCCAAAAAGACGCGGGGCGATCAGGTTTAGGCTTTCGGCAATTCCGTAACTGTATTCGGTAATATAATCGTAATCCATCGCCGATTTGGTCGTATTGGTCGTGCCATTGGGATTGTATGTCAGTTCGCTTTTTCCGCGGATGCTTTCATTTGCATATTCTGAAGTCGCCAGTAAATTGGCTGCATTGACGCCAACTGCCAGAATTCCGGCTACGGCAAAAACACCGAAAGCATATCCCAATTGCTTGAATGATTTTTCAGAAATGTATTTCCAGCAATAATAAATGGTGATCGCCAACAGCAAAAACAACAAATAATACGTCATCTGAAAGTGGTTTGCATTTATTTCAAGCGCAGCGGCAACCATCGTAAGCAATCCACCGGCAACGTATTTTCGTTTAAAAACCAGTAAAACCCCGGCAACAACCAGCGGCATATAAGCGATCGCATGTGCTTTTGCATTGTGGCCTACGCCAAGAATGATAATTAGATAAGTCGAAAACCCGAAAGCGAGCGCTCCGAAAAATGCTTTCAGCGGATCGGCTTTTAAAACCAGCATCAATGCATAAAACCCTAGGAAATACAAGAAAAGATAATCTGCAGGACGCGGCAAAAACCGCAACAAATCGTCTAATTTGCCAATGTAATCGTGCGGATAATTGGCGCCAAGCTGGTACGTTGGCATCCCGCCAAAAGCCGAATTGGTCCAATAAGGCTCAGTATGGTTTGCAGCACGGAAATCGTTTTGCTCTTTTGCCATTCCGGTAAATTGTGCAATGTCCGACTGAAAAATCTTTTTGCCCTGCAACACCGGATAAAAATAAATAAGGGAAACTAAAATAAAGCCGGCAATGGCTAAAAAGTGGGGATAAAACTGGTTGAGTCTTTTCATCTGAAACGTATTCCGTAAATTAGGATTCAAAAATAGCTAAAAAAAAACAGTCCTGAAACTATCAGGACTGAATTGCTTTTAATCGTATGATTTTAGTCGATTTCTTCATAATCAACATATTCGCCGACTTTTTTGGTTTCGTGCGGTTTGTCTGATTTTGGCGTGTTGAAGATAATTTCGTCTTTCGGGGCTGACTGGTAATTTTGGTTCGGCTGATATTGGCGTTGCTGCTGTTGCTGAAACTGCTCTCCAGCTTTTTCAACTGCTTTTTTTACCAAAATCGGAAAAAAAATACGTGCCAGAAATTTGAATATGTAATAAAATGCCACCATGTAAAGCAGCGTTTTGATAAAACCGTTGAATGATGCCGTTTCCAATTCCATAAGGAGAAATTTTTTGTCAAAATTAATAAATCCCAACCGGAATCGCTCTTAAATAAATAATAAAATATAGTACATTTGGGTTCCGTTATACCTACAACTCAAAAAAAGAAAATATGTTTGCTACAAAACGCGCTTTATTGCTGTTTTTTTTATTCGTAACAGCATCCAATTACGCCCAGTTTACCGATGTAATCAATTCCAACAGGCCGGGAGAATCGATGGCGGCTTTTTCAGTTGGCAAAACTGTGATCCAGGCTGAACTTGGCTTTTACGGATTTAAAGAAGAACACGATTTGCTGGGTTATGAAGCCATCGGAGGCGGAACGGATCTTTCGGTGCGTTACGGCGCTTTTTTCGAACAGCTCGAATTTAGCCTTGATGCGCAATACCAAATGGAAAATTTCACCGCGCCACTGGTTGATGAAAGGCACAGCGGTTTTAAGCAGATGACGCTCGGGGCAAAATATCTGGTATATGACCCCACTAAAAAATACATCAATAGAAAACCAAATTTATACAGCTGGAACGCAAACCACAAATTCAGCTGGAGGCAGTTCATTCCTGCTGTTGGTGTTTATGCGGGTTTTAATGTAGACCTTTCAGATGGCGTTTTTGAACGCAGTTATTTTGTAAAAGACAGCAAGTTAACCCCTAAATTAGCCTTGCTAACGCAAAACCAGCTGGGCAGGTATGTCTTGGTTGGAAACGTCATAATGGATAAATTTGGCTCCACACGCGAATCATTGGATTTCATCGTAACCTTAACCAGAGGTTTCAGTCCAAGGTGGTCGGGATTTTTAGAATGCCAAGGTTATAGCGGTGATTATTATTCGGATGTTGTTGGCCGTGGCGGCGCCGCATTCTTATTGAAACAAAACATTCAGATTGATGCTTCTGTCGGAACCAATTTTAAGACAACGCCTTCCTTGTTGATGGGTGCCATTGGTTTGTCCTGGCGGTTTGATGCCAATTATGAAGAAGTGATGATCCGACTTCCGAAAGACGAAAAAGGCAAAGAAAAATCGGAAAAAGACAAGAAAAAAGAAAAAGAGAAAAAACGCATCGACGGCGTGGAAGAAGGCGAAAAAGCAAATTAACATGATCACAATTAAAGAAGCGGTTTCAAAAAAGGAAATGACCGATTTCGTCAAATTTCCTTTTACCTTATATAAAGACAATCCGAATTGGATTCCGCCCATTATCAGCGACGAACTCGAATCGTTTGACAAAACAAAAAATCCGGCTTTTGACCATGCTGAAGCTTATTTTTACCTCGCGTACAAAGACGGGAAAATTGCAGGCCGCGTGGCCGCCATTATCAATTGGTCTGAAGTGAACGATCAGGATAAGAAGAAAGTCCGTTTTGGCTGGTTTGACGTGATCGATGACATCGAAGTCACCAAAGCGCTGCTTGAAAAAGTATACGAACTCGGAAAAAAACACCATTTAGAAAATGTAGAAGGCCCGATGGGATTTTCAAATTTGGATAAAGTAGGCGTTCTTACCGAAGGTTTCGATCAAATTGGAACCATGATTACCTGGTACAATCTTGCTTATTATGTCGAACATTTCGAAAAACTCGGATTTGTAAAGGAAAAAGAATTCATTGAAAGCCGTTTTTCGTTTTCGGATGTCAGCGTCGAACCCTTTTTAAAAGCCGATGAATTGGTAAGAAGAAGGTACGGATTAAGGTTACTTACGTTTGATTCGACCAAGAAACTAATGCCTTACGTCGATCAGATGTTTGATTTATTCAATGCAAGTTATGCGAAACTGTCTTCATTTGTAGCCGTTTCAGAACGCCAGAAAGAGTACTTTAAAAAGAAATACATCAATTTCATCAATCCCGAATACATCATGTTTGTGGTCGACAAAGACGACAATATGGTTGCTTTCAGCATTGTAATGCCTTCGTTTTCAGAAGCGTTGCAGAAAATAAAAGGCAAACTTTTCCCATTTGGATTTTTACATTTGCTGAATGCCAAGAGAAACAGCAAAGAAGTGTTGTTTTACCTGATTGGGATTTCACCCGAATATCAAAACAAAGGCGTCACGGCGATCATCATGCGAAAATACTTTGACGTTTTTACAGCCAAAGGCATTACAAACTGCATCCGCACACCGGAACTTGAGGAAAATCATGCGATCCACAACCTGTGGAAAAACTTTAATCCGGTAATTCACAAACGACGTTGTACTTATATTAAAGACTTATAAAACAAAAGCGCCATCAAAAATGGCGCTTTTTATTACCTGCAAGCCGTTCTGGCAATCTTCACGGCATCGTCAAATTTAATGCTTTTCGGATCTTTAAAAACCTGCTTGTTTCCTTTTTCAACCATTTCCCCGTAACCCGGATAAAAGACATCGCCTTTTTTCAGGAAAACCATTTCACGTACCGAGCTTGTTCCTTCGGCCTGAAACGTATAATCCGCAACCAGCGTATCGCCTTTAAACATCCCTTTAAAAACCCCGTTGCTGTCGTCTTTTTCAAACCAGTTGAAAGTCAGCGAGCCGCTGGCATCGTTTTCATTTTTAGTCAGCGAAAGCGTTACGGTATCTTTGTTTTTTACAAACTCATAACATTCTTTCTCAACAGCAACAACCGCCGGCGCTTCAACATCAGGAGCGATCGTTTCTTTGGCTTCGGTTTCGGCTTTTTTGTTGCAGCTGAATGCAAATAATCCACAAAATCCAGCTATTAAAATTTTATTTTTCATCATTAAAGGTTTAGTGTTGTTTGATAAAGTTAGCCTTTTTCAGTAACAATTCATCAACAAAAAGAAAACCGCCTCAACAAAGAAGCGGTTATCATTATTAATTATCAATTGTCAATTATCCATTAATTAAACGGCATCCATATCAACAGTTGTCGCATCAGCTATTTTCTTATAAGTGCCGTTGACCAATTTTTCACGGATGATCTCAAATGCAGCAAGCGTCTGGTCAATGTCTGCCAAAGTGTGCGAAGCAGTCGGAATCATACGCAATAAGATAATGCCTTTCGGAATCACCGGATAAATTACGATCGAAAGGAAAATCCCGTAATTCTCACGCAAGTCATTCACCATCACCATGGCTTCAGGAACGCTTCCTTCGAGATACACTGGCGTCACACAAGTGTTGGTATCGCCAATATTGAATCCTTTCGTACGCAAACCGTTTTGAAGCGCATTGACGTTTTCCCACAATTTATCTTTCAGTTCCGGCATCGTACGCAGCATCTGCAAACGTTTCAACGAACCGATTGTCTGGATCATCGGGAGTGATTTGGCAAACATCTGCGAACGCAAATTGTATTTCAAATAATCGATAATGTCTTTATCCGCAGCGATGAAAGCGCCAATATTCGCCATTGATTTGGCAAACGTAGAAAAATAAACATCGATCTGATCCTGAACGCCTTGCTCCTCGCCTGCTCCTGCGCCTGTTTTTCCAAGTGTCCCGAAACCGTGCGCATCGTCAACCAGCAATCTGAAATTGTATTTTTTCTTGAATTCGACGATTTCCTTCAATTTTCCCTGCTGTCCGCGCATTCCGAACACGCCTTCGGTGATGAATAAAATCCCGCCGCCGGTTTCTTCGGCCATTTTCGTGGCACGCTGCAGGTTTTTTTCCATACTGTCCAGATCGTTGTGTCTATAGGTAAAGCGTTTTCCCATGTGCAGGCGAACGCCGTCGATGATACACGCGTGCGAATCCACATCGTAAACAATAATGTCATTTTTGGTCACCAAAGCATCGATCGTAGAAACCATGCCCTGATATCCGAAATTCAGCAAATAAGCCGATTCTTTCATCACGAACTCCGCCAATTCTTTCTCCAATTGCTCATGAAAATCGGTTTGCCCGCTCATCATCCTTGCACCCATCGGATAAGCCGCGCCATATTGTGCTGCTGCTTCCGTATCTGCCTTGCGCACTTCAGGATGATTTGCCAAACCCAAATAATCGTTGATGCTCCAGTTTAAAATTTCCTTGCCGTGAAACACCATTCTCGGGCCTAAATCGCCTTCAAGTTTAGGAAAAACATAGTAACCTTCGGCCTGTGAAGCCCATTTTCCCAACGGCCCTTTATTGTTCTGGATTCTTTCGAATAAATCTTTTACCATAATATATCGTGATTTCCGGGGATCAGTCCCCGACTTTCGGGTGCAAAAATAAATATTTAAAAATTATTACCACAGGGATTGTGAATTTATTTTAGGAGCTATTCCTGCTGTCCGCTGTATCTTTTGTCCGCTGAAAAAGCGTAACAAAAGGATGCCGCTTCCATCAGGGCTAAAAAATCCCGTTTCAAAACAAAACCTTCGTATATTTGGTTGCAGAACCACGAAAAATCACAGCAGCACATGCAACAAAACAACACCAAAGAATTGAAACTTGCCGTACTCATTGATGCCGACAATGTGCCATACAGCAACGTCAAAGGCATGATGGAAGAAATTGCAAAATTTGGAACGCCAACAACCAAACGCATTTACGCCGACTGGACACGACCAAACGCCAATGGCTGGAAAGCGGTCTTGCTCGAACATGCGATCACACCGGTGCAGCAATACAGTTACACGACCGGAAAAAATTCTTCAGATTCGGCGCTCATCATCGACGCCATGGATTTGCTTTACACCGGAAAAGTTGACGGATTTTGCATCGTTTCCAGCGACAGCGATTTTACAAGACTCGCGATCCGTTTGCGGGAATCGGGCATGAAAGTCATTGGCATTGGCGAACAAAAAACACCAGCTTCATTGATTGCCGCCTGCGACCGGTTTATTTATCTTGAAGTGCTGGACGGCGCAATTAAAAAGAAAAAGCCAAAAGCAGCGCCTGTTGCTGCAGAGCCTGAAAATAAAGGCAATAAAAAAATTGCGCCAAAAGTTGCGGTGCCAAAAATGCCTGAAAAACCAGCGCAAAAACCACTTAATAAAATCGACGAACCCACAATTGAATTGATTGAATCGACCATTGAAGACATTGGCGACGATGACGGCTGGGCGTTTCTTGGCGATGTGGGAAATTTGATCGTGCGCAAGAAACCCGAATTTGATCCGCGGAATTACGGTTTTGCAAAATTGACGCCCATGCTCAAATCCTTAACCGACATCCTCGAAATAGACGAACGTGAATCAGATAAGAAAAACATCAAACACGTTTATGTAAGGCTTCGGTTTAGCTAGATCATAAAAAACGCCGGAAACAAAAGCTTCCGGCATTTTTCATTTATAATAAAGTAAGCAATTGGATGCAAATCAAATGAACATCGGATCTGAATCTTCTAGTTCCGGACGGCGAAAAGGACGGAATTTCAAATTTTCCGGCTTAGGCAACTGTTTCTTTTGTGTTGGAATAAATTCGGCATCAAAAAAAATTTCATCAAATATCCCGGCATTTTTCCTCAATAGTTTCCTAATAATTAATACCGCCACAATTCCTGTGACGCCGGCTGCCAGAATTTTAGAATAGTTCATAATTGTAATTTTTGTGTGTTGTAAAATTGAGATTTCAAAGCGATTGTCATTGAAACGCGCTTAAAATTACGAATATTATTGAAATTTTAAAATGCTTTAGTACAAATTTAATACCCGAACACAAATTATTTTCTAACTATGTCGATTGAAATCCTGTAACATATCTGTCAGAACGTATAAGAAGATATCACGCCAAATGTGGCTATTTTGCTTCTTATAAATCGAGACCAATGACCGAAATTAAATTAGTCCTTCTTGCGTTAACCGTTACTTGCCTGGTGCAATTTTTTGAAACTTCAGCCGCGATTTTATGGCATAAGAATATTGATCAAAATAAGCTATCCTTCGCATTTTTGAATCTCATCGGAATTCAAAATTACACGATCTGCGAAAAAGCGCTGTGCCAGATGGTTCAGTTTACTATCGGCTTGGCATTTATCACTACGTATGAAATGTTTGGGTTTGAATTGGACTCCGAAGGCCGGTTTTTACTCGCTTTGACTTGTGGAACCATTGGCATCTTCATTGTAAAATCGCTATTTTTGATGCTCATAAAACCTTTATCAGAAGATTTCAAAAAATCATCAGAAGCCATAACTGCAAATTAATTCTGGACTTCCAATTCTGGTAAAAATACAGAAAACACTGTTCCTTTCCCAAGTTCACTTTCTGCCGAAATAAATCCGTTGTGGTTTTCGACGATTTTTTTACAGATGGCAAGCCCGATTCCGGTTCCTGCATATTCGTCTTTTCCGTGCAGTCTTTTAAATGGTTCGAAAATGACTTCGCTGAAATCATTCGGGAAACCGATTCCGTTGTCTGAAATCGAAATCTTAAAATAAGTCATTCCCGATTGGGCGTTGAATTTTGAAAGCGCATCGGCGGTAACTTTTTCGCAACTGATGTTGATTATTGCACTTTGATCAGCTTTGCTGTACTTTATTGAGTTGCTGAGCAAATTGGTGAAAAGCTGTGTCATTTGTGGTTTTAATGCGGGAATCGTTGGAAGTTCCTCAGCGGTAATTTCAACATTTTTTGCTTTGATCGACTCCTTGAGTTCCGATTTTGCGGCTGCCAGAATTTGGTTCAGATTGGCCTTGGTGAATTTTATTTTTTCGGTTCCCGTGCGCGAATATGCAATCAGGTCGTCTATCAAATGCTGCAACCTGTCGGCAGATACCGCGATGCGTTCCAGATACCTCGCAGAAGTTTCAGACACTTTTTCTTTTTCCGCATCGATCACAAGCTTGCTGAACAGCATGATCTTCCGCAAAGGTTCTTTCAGGTCGTGGCTCGCAATAGAGCTGAATGAATCGAGCTCTTTGCTTTGCTTGCGCAGTTGTTCCAACTCTATTTCGAGTTTTCGAATGTATGCTTTTTGGGTTTCAGTTTCGCTGCTCATTGGTTTGCCAGTTTGGGCTTCTCTCAAAGATATAAAATCTAACATAGAAATTGAAGCGTGCCAAAAAATTAATCTGTGATTCAAATGTTATAACATGCGGCTTTTAATGTTGTAAAGGAATGTGCCTAAAAATGGCAAACTTTGAGCAGTGGAAAAATCAGATTAAAAACATTTAAAGGCGAGACAACGGTAACAGATCCGACTGTTATTGGAAAACCGCTTTTAAGATTGGAGCGATAGCAATATCGCTCCTTTTTTATTTCTGATGTAAAATTTATTTTTATCAAATCCTATTTCTAATAAAAGCTTAACTTTAAAATAAAAAGATGGACCAGATCAAACAACAATTGCTCGATGATATTTTTAGGATAGACATGGAATACATCGATCCTTTCGTATGGTATGTTTACAATCCCGAAACCGGATTGATCGATGATTTCAGGGATGCGATACATTATAAGGTGCACATTGACCGGTTTTTAGAATTGGGCGCAGTTGAAACCGATGTCAAAAAAATTGGCGCGAAATACATTGAAATGCTCCGCGCCAAATCTGGTACTGTAACTTTTTTCGGAATTCCTCAAAACAGCACCATCGAAACTGTTGAAGGCACCGATGACCTTGCTTTATTTTTCGACATCGAGCATGATTTAAGCGTTTTCATTGCAGTAAAAATCGAGTTCGAATAAACTATTTGTCCCCGGCTGTCGTTTTCTTTCCGTGGGTGCTGCTTTGCCCGGCCATGTTGGCATCTTGTCCAGAACCTGGCGTTACTGATGGCGACGTATTCGAGTTGTCGACCGTATTTTTTCCTTCCCCATTATTTGCAGGCGAATTGCTGGTTCCCTGATCTTTTAAATCAACCGAATTGCTTCCAGGGCTTGTCACCGTATCCACATCTGACGGCGTACGCTGGTCTTCCATGTCTGCATTGACATTATTGGTTTGAACCGTTCCTTCACTGCTGGTGTTTGATCCGCTGCGGTTGTTGTTCGTACACGAAATTGAAAATGCGATCATCAAAGCCATTGGAAATATTAGTTTTGTAGTTTTCATAATGATTTTTTTAAGTTGAATCAGACAAAATTCAGAATTTCACAGCCAATTGCGTTATACGATTTCATTCAAACGAATCATCATTATTGCATTTTGCTGAATTATTAATCCTTTTACTGTTAACGTGTTAAATAAATTAAAAATGCAAAAAATTCGTTGCAGGGCAATATTTATTTGCCTACTTTTATAATGTAAACCTGACGCATAAACAGAATATTACAGGTTCAATAGAATTTTATTTTCTAAAGCAAAGTAATTCTCAAAGCCGGCGATACTGAAACGTTGAATCCGGAATTAAAAGCACAGGAACACAGAAGAGCCACTTATTTTTAGTAAGCGGCTCTTTTTATTTTGTATAAAATCCAGTTTTAAATGGCTTTTAAAATAATTCTGATGCCAACCAATATCAGACAGCAAGCCAATACTTTAATAATGGTTTTCCCTTTGATTTTATGCGACAGATAAGCACCCAATTGCGCGCCCGGAACCACGCCAAGGCACAACAATAAAATCATTTTTACAATTTCAGGGTTGTTGTAATGCCCATCCAAAAAATGCACCACGACACTCACCGTTGCCATCACCGATAATATAAAATGCGAAGTGGCCGTTGCAATATACACCGGAAACTGCAGCCAGTTGACCATTGCCGGAACATGAATGATTCCGCCGCCGATACCCAATAAAGGCGATAAATATCCAACCAAAATACTGATCACGATCCCAAGCGATTGTTTGTAGCTGTATTCATATTCAACGCCTTGTTTGTCTGTCAGGATGCGATGCGTTAAGCCGCTTTCGTTGTCAGATAAAACTTTCGGATTTGCCTTTTGGGAATTTTTATAAAACAGATAGCCCGAAAGTATGATCATCAAAACCCCAAAAATCAGATTGAACGATTGTATCGGAATGTACTTGACAGAATAAACGCCCAAAATCGATCCCGGAATCGTAAACAAGGCAAATAAAATTCCAGCCTTATAATCGATCCTACCCGATTTTGCGTAAGCGATCGTTCCAGAAATCGCATTGACAGCAACGACCGCCATCGAAATTGCAGTCACTGTTTCCGGAGGAAGTTCCGGGTAGAACAATAGTAATAAAGGCACCAATATAAATCCGCCACCGGCGCCAATAAGCGTTCCGAACGTGCCGATGATAAATCCTGCCAATACCAATAAAATGCTACTTTCCATAGTTGTCGATTGGCTTCAAATATCGGAAATTAAAATGATTTGGTTTAGTAGCATTGAAATTCGGGTTATTCATACAATCCGAGCCTGTTTCGAAGTGTCGTAATTTCGCGTTGCATCTCATCCATCCGCGAAAGCAGATTCATGACCACATCGATTCCTTCGGCATTCACATGAAGGTCAAGGTACAGCCGGATCATTTTTTCAGCCATTGGAAGCTGCTTCAGCGGAAAATAATATTCGCGCTCGATTTCAATGATTTCAATCAGCCCAAAATCACCCAGCGACGTGACAAACGAAGTTTCCACACCATGATGGCGGCTGAAAATGGTTATGGCAATATGGTCTTGTGTTTCCATCGTATTTTATTTAGAAATTTCGGCTAATTGTTTCAGGAGTACTTTTTGTTCTTCAGTCAGATTTGTCGGAAGCTTGACATTGTAAGTCACATACAAATCGCCAAATTCACCGTCTTTTTTATACACCGGAAATCCTTTGCCTTTAAGCCTGATCTTCGAATTGTTCTGGGTTTCGGGCGCTACGTGAAGCTTGATTTTTCCGCTGAGCGTATCGAGAACCAGATCGCCGCCGAGCAATGCCGTATAAAGATCGATGTCTACTGAAGTGTACAGATCGTTTCCTGTTCGTTTAAAATCTGCCGTATTCGATACCAGAAATGTAATGTACAAATCGCCGTCCGGGCCGCCGTTTGCGCCTTTTCCGCCCTGCCCTTTGATCTTGATCGTCTGTCCGTTTTCGACACCGGCCGGAATTGTGATCCGGATGTTTTTCCCGTTAACCGAAAAAGTCTGCTTGTGTGAAGTATAAGCTTCGGTAAGGGTCAATTGCAATTCGGTATTCAGATCTTGTCCGCGAAAGCCCGCCGATCTGCTGCTTCCGCCGCCACGATTTCCAAACATCGACCCAAAAAAATCTGAAAAATCACCTCCGCCAAAATCTCCCGAAAAACCTTCAAAGCCACTTTGGGAATTTGCGTTTCCTGAATTTTGGGAACGTTGCTGTTGTGCGCGGCTTTGCTCATAAGCTTCACCATGCTCCCAGTTTTCACCATATTGGTCGTACTTTTTTCGTTTTTCAGGATCGCTCAAAACCGCATTGGCTTCGTTGAGCTGCTGGAATTTCTTGTTCGCCTCTTTATCATCTGGATTTAAATCAGGATGCAGTTTTCGCGCCAGTTTGCGGTAGGCTTTTTTAATATCATCAGTACTTGCGGTACGTTCCACGCCAAGAGTTTTGTAATAATCGATAAAATCCATACGGTTTCGTTTATCTCTTAAAGGTAAGGAATCAGAAATCAAATTGCAATGCGATTTTTTCTAAAAATAAATTCGATCCTTGTTTTATGTCTTGTTGGAAATTGTCGGGCCATTTTACGGCAAAATGCTATATTCGTACTTTACCAAAACCGATCATGGATACTGAAATCAAAAAATTAAACCGTTTTACCACCTTTCCTTTTGTCGTCGATTTGCTGAAGCGAAAAAAACTCACCTTGCTGAATCCCGCTTTTTGGGAAGATTACAACGACCGTGAAACAATGGAAGTCTATCGGCAAAAAACAAAATCTGAAAGCATTTATGCACTTTGTTTCACCCACAGGAACGAAACCATTCACCACTGGAACGCTTTTGCAAACGGAACCAGCGGTTGCTGTATTGAATTCAGCCCCGAAAAATTGTTCGGTATTTTGAGCCGCGACTCCCGGATCAGCCATGGCAAAACAAAATATTTGAGTCTCAAAGGGCTTTGCGACTTTGAAACGGCACAGCTTCCGTATCTAAAAAGGTTGCCATTCGAACCCGAAAAAGAATACCGCATCATTGCCGCATCAAATGAAAAGCAACATGCTGCATTTGAAGTGGATATCGATTTGAATGCGATCAGACGAATCACGATCAGCAATAAAATTCCGCAAACCGTTTTCGAAAGCATGAAGCAAGTATTGCTCGAAATCGATCCGGAATTTCGCGGGAAAATATACCATTCTACGTTGTTCAACAACCAAACTTGGATCGGTCATTTTAAAAAATAAAAAATATGGAAATCTTGTAAACAAAACATAAAATTATGAAAAGCGTATGTTTTTTGTTTTTATAAGTTTGTGAGCCGAGACAAATTCGTTTTTACGATTTCTGTATGTAAATTCATTCAAAATCACGCCAATTGCGCGTATTTTTTTGTATTTTTGGATGCCACTCAAAAAAGCAAACATTAATTTCCAAACAATTGATAACCAGCTGTTTTTGAAAAATATCAAAACAGCAACCCCTACATTATGATATTAATTGTTGATGATAAAAAAGAAAATATCCTGCCTTTACAAAAGATTTTGCAGCTTCACGGACTCGAATCGGATGCTGCAGAATCAGGCGAAGAAGCCCTAAAAAAAATCCTTAAACGCCATTACGCACTCATCATTATGGATGTGCAGATGCCCGGAATGGACGGCTTTGAAGTCGTCGAAACCTTATCGGGCAGCAACCGCACCAAAGACATTCCGGTAATTTTCCTGTCGGCGATCAACAAAGAGAAAAAATACATTTCGAAAGGCTATGAAACCGGCGCTGTGGATTACATTACAAAACCAGTCGATCCGGATTTATTGATTCTCAAAGTCAAAACATTCCTGAAATTATACCACCAGCAAAACGAACTCAAAGCCACGCGCGATTTGCTGACCAAAGAAATCGAGATCAGAAAAGAAGCACAGGAAAACCTCGAAGAAAAAGTCGCTGAACGCACGCGGGAATTGCTTGCAAAAAACGAAGAACTCGAACTCAGAAACCACGAATTGCAGCAATTTGCCTGGGTGGTTTCACACGATTTAAAGGAACCGATCCGCAAAATTGAAATTTTTGTAAGGCTGATCAAAGAACGTTTCCTTTCAGATGATGCCGTTGCAGTAGATTATATCGACCGCACGATCAGTGCATCTGAACGCATGACCAGGCTGATTTCTGATTTGCTCGAATTCTCCCGGCTTTCCTCGAATGTTGTTCCTGAAGACACAGACCTGAACCAGATCGTTACTGAAGTTTTGGCAGATTTAGATTATCTCGTCGAACAGAAAAAAGCGTCAATCAACATTCAGAAATTGCCTGTAATTGAAGGCGTTCCGAGCCAATGGCGGCAAATTTTCCAAAACCTCATAGGCAATGCTTTAAAGTTTTCCAAAGCCGGGATTGCCCCGGAAATCAATGTCGAATGCGAACGCATTTCAGAAAAAAAATTCGAAAGCGATATCGCTTCAACCGGAAAATTCTGGCGCATCACCGTGACAGACAACGGAATTGGGTTCGACGAAATTTACCTCGATAAGATTTTTGTCATTTTCCAAAGGCTCAACGACCGTGAAAGCTATGAAGGCACCGGAATCGGGCTTGCGATCGCTAAAAAAATAATAGAAAAACACAATGGCCTGATCTCAGCCAAAAGCCAGATGGGCATTGGCTCCAGCTTTATGATCATCTTGCCTGTAGAAAATAACCTGTAAATATGAATGGTAATTTTAGAAGAAATTTATTAGTCAGCACCGGCGTTTCGATGCTGATTTTAATCGTAAGTTCGACCGCTTCTTTTTTAAGCATCAGAAGTCTGGTGAAAAGCAACGATTGGGTCAATCATACGCAGGACGTAATTTACAACCTGAATGCTGCCTCTGGCGTGTTGACCGATGCGCAAACGAGCATGCGCGGATTTCTAATCACTGGAAAAAACGATTTTCTGACGCGTTATGATGATGCCGAAGAACGATCGAATGCCTTTTTCAGTAAGGTCGACCGACTGACAACCGACAATCCGGCCCAACAACAAACGTTGAGAGAGCTCAGGCCTTTGCGGTTGCTGTTTTTTCAATACCTGCAAGACCGCGTGAACGACAAAAAAGCAGGACGAACGCTTTTAGCGGATGACCTTGAAGGCGGCCGACGGATCATGAATAACATCCGGAGTTTATTGTCCCGGATGGAAAAGGAAGAACAGCGCTTGTTGGCAGAGCGCGTGGGCGACTCGCAGCGTTATGCATCATACAGCACCGTTCTTATTATTTGCGCCGCTTTAATTGCGTTGTTGATCAGCATTGTATTTTTCATCAGAATATTGAATGACTATAAAGAGCGGTTAAAATTGCAGCTCGAACTGCAGGAAAAAGACCACGAAACTGCCGAAAGAATCCGTGTGATCAGCGGCATCGCAAGCCAGATTTCACAAGGAAATTACAGCATCCGCATCGACGATAAAGAAAGCGATGCGCTTGGAAGCGTTGGCGGTTCCTTAAACAACATGGCCGAATCGCTCGGAACTTCCTTCAAATTACTAGCCGATAAAGAATGGCTTCAGGCCGGAATTGCCGGATTGAACAATGTGATGATCGGAGAAAAAAGCATCAGTACGCTTACGAAAGACATCATCACTTTCATCGCTACTTATACGAACAGCAATGCAGGCGTGTTGTATTTGCTGCACGGCGATGATTTGTTTATGGCTTCGGGTTACAGTTACGTTCCCGATAAAACGCGCGAACGCATCAAAGCCGGTGACGGATTGATCGGACAGGCGGTTGCTTCTGAAAAAATCCTCGAATTGAAAACCGCTTCTCCCGAAGACATCCGGTTTTCATTTGCCCTGGGCGAAGCAAAACCAAAGCATATTGTCGCGGTGCCGTTGACCGATACCAAAGTTGTTGGCGCTTTCGAACTTGCAAACATTAACAATTACACTACATTACAACTCGAATTTTTCGCGGCTGTAGCCAACAACATCGGGATTGCGATCAAAGCGTCACAAAACCGCGAGCGCGTCCAGGAATTATTGGAAGAAACCGAAGCACAATCCGAAGAATTGCGCGTACAGCACACCGAACTCGAGAGCATGAATGCCGAACTCGAAACCCAGACTGAAAAATTACAGGCCTCCGAAGAAGAACTGCGCGTGCAGCAGGAAGAACTGCAGCAAACGAATGAAGAACTCTCGGAAAGAAGCGTTTTGTTGGAAGAAAAAAATACCGAAATCCAGAAAAAATCGGAAGATTTAGAGCGCAGTACCCGCTACAAATCGGAATTTTTAGCCAATATGTCACACGAACTCCGCACACCGTTGAATTCGATTCTATTGCTGAGCAGATTGTTGTCTGAAAACGACGACAAAAACCTCAACGACGAACAAATCGAATTTGCAAAAGTCATCCAAAGCTCCGGAAACGGCTTGCTTGGATTAATTGATGAAATCCTCGACCTGTCGAAAATCGAAGCCGGAAAAATGGAACTCGAATTCCTGGACATTGCCACGAAAGAAATCACCGACACGGCAAAAGGGCTTTTCAGCGAAGTGGCCAAAGAAAAAAACATTGCATTTCATATTGTGGACAAAGAAGCGCCGTTGGTCATCAAAACCGATAAAATGCGCCTGGAGCAGATCATTAAAAACCTGGTTTCGAATGCGATCAAATTCACATCGGAAGGTTCAGTGACGCTTGAGATCAAAAAACACGCTGCAAATGACAAACTCGTTTCATTTATCGTAAAAGATACCGGAATCGGGATTGCGCGCGAAAAGCAACTGCTTATTTTTGAAGCGTTCCATCAAGCCGATGGATCAACGAAACGCAAATATGGCGGCACCGGACTCGGACTTTCGATCAGCCGTGAATTGGCAAAATTGCTTAAAGGCGAAATCACGCTTCAAAGTACGGTGAATGAAGGCAGCGAATTCACACTGACGATTCCGATTTCGGGAGATGCGACCGGACAACTGATTCCAACATCTGCCACAGCATTCGAAGAAAAAACACCTGAAAAACCGAAGGCTGTTAATCAATATTTAAGCGCCGTTATTCCCGAAGCCATTCCGGACGACCGGGATGCCATTGAAGTCAACGACAAAGTGATCCTCATCGTGGAAGACGATACGAATTTTGCCAAATCATTGCTCGATTTCACCCGAAAACGCGGTTACAAAGGCATTGTTTCCGTACGCGGGGATCATGCGTTGAACCTGGCTTTGGCGTATAAGCCTGTGGGCGTATTGCTCGACATCCAGCTTCCGATAAAAAGCGGTTGGGAAGTCATGGAAGAACTGAAAACCAATGGAAGCACGAAACACATTCCGGTGCACATCATGTCTTCGCACCATCTGAAAAAAGAAAGTTTACTTAAAGGCGCTGTGAATTTCCTAAACAAACCGGTTGCATTTGAACAAATGCCCGAAATTTTCAAACGCATCGAACAAATTGTAAACCGCGAATCACAAAAAGTGTTGATCATCGAAGACAATCCGAAACACGCGAAAGCACTCGCCTATTTCCTGGAAACCTACAACATCAACTCTGAAATCAAAAGCGAAATCACCGAGAGCGTGCATGCGCTGCAAAAAACCGACGTGAATTGTGTTATTCTAGACATGGGAATCCCAGACAGGCAGGCATATGACATTCTCGAAGGCATCAAGAAAAATCCGGGGCTTGAAAACCTTCCGGTCATCGTATTTACAGGGAAAAGCCTGTCGATGAAAGAAGAACACAAGATTAAAAAATATGCCGATTCGATTATCGTAAAAACGGCGCATTCGTATCAAAGGATGCTCGATGAAGTATCGTTGTTCCTGCATTTGGTCGAAGAAAACAAATCGGACAACACAGGCGTTTATAAAAAAGTGCATCTGATGAATGACGTCTTGAGCGGCAAAACCGTTTTGGTTGTCGACGACGATGTCCGGAATATCTATTCGCTTACGAAAGCACTCGAAGTCCTGAAAATGAACGTGATTACCGCGATTGACGGAAAAGAAGCCCTCAAAGTGTTGGCCGAAAATCCCAATACCGATGTCGTCCTGCTCGATATGATGATGCCCAATATGGATGGCTACGAAACCGCGACAAGAATCCGTGAAAACAGGGACTGGAAAAACCTTCCGGTGATTGCCGTAACGGCCAAAGCGATGACTGGCGACCGGGAAAAATGCATCAATGCGGGCGCTTCAGATTACATTACGAAACCTGTGGATGTCGACCAGTTGCTGTCACTGCTGCGGGTTTGGCTGTACGATAAAAACTAATCGAAACCATTCAAATGGACAAAAAAAAGATCCTGATTGTTGATGATGATGCCCGGAATATTTTCGCTCTATCGGCAGTATTGCGCGCGCGCAGTTTCGAATGCGTGTCTTGCCTGAGTGCTGAAGAAGCGTTGAAGATCCTCAAAAGCGACGAAAAAATCGATTGTGTGTTGATTGACATGATGATGCCCGACATGGATGGTTACGAAGCCATTCCGCTCATCAAACAAATTCCGTCAAGAAAAAATACGCCTGTCATTTCGGTAACGGCTCAAGCGATGGTGGGCGATCGCGAGAAATGCCTCGAGGCCGGAGCCGACGGTTATATTTCCAAACCAGTCAATGTAGACCGTTTGCTGGAACTTTTAAAAGACATTTAAAATGATCATCAGCGACCAGGAATTAGAAGTATTGATCAATGACGTATATGAATATTACGGCTTTGATTTCAGCAGCTATTCGATGGCGTCGTTTAAAAGGCGCGTCGACCGTTTGTTTCAGATGGACGGCTTTAAAAGTTTTCCGGTTTTCCTGTCTAAAATCAGGACCGACCCCGAATATTTCAAGCGCATGGTCGAGGAAATTACGGTCAATGTGACCGAAATGTACCGCGATCCGCTGTTTTATAAAGTATTGCGGACAGAAATTTTGCCGGTGCTGGCCACCAAACCATTCATCAGGATCTGGCATGCAGGCTGCTCGACAGGCGAAGAAGTTTTTTCGATGGCGATCATGCTCAAAGAAGCAAATTTGCTTCATAAATCCTTATTGTACGCAACAGACATTAGTCCGGCCGTTTTAGAACTCGCTAAAAAAGGCGTTTTTCCTTTGCGGATGATCAAGCAATATTCTGAAAACTACATCGCTTCGGGCGGAAAAGAAGATTTTTCCCGATACTACATTGCAAATTACGGATCGGCAAAATTTGACGAAGACCTGATTGAACGCATGGTTTTTTCACAGCACAACCTGGTTTCCGACCGATCGTTTAATGAATTCGATTTAATTCTTTGCAGAAATGTCATGATCTATTTCGATAAAGACCTACAGGAACGCGCACTAGAATTGTTTGACGGCAGCCTTTCGAAATTGGGTTATCTGGCCTTAGGTACCAAAGAAACCATCAAATTTTCGGATTTGCAGGCCAAATATTCGCAGCTTAACAAAGAAAAAATATGGAAGAAGCTGCGGTAAAAAGTAATTTTAAAGTATTGATCATCGGCGGATCGGCGGGCAGTCTTGAGGTTTTGATCCGCATTCTTCCGCAATTGACAACAATTACTTTTGCACTTGTAATTATATTGCACCGAAAAGCCGGGGACGATTCGATGCTCGAAGAGTTGATGGCTGCAAAAACAACGGTTCCGGTAATGGAAGTCGACGACAAAACGCCATTGGTTCCGGGTTCGATCTACATCGCGCCATCTGATTACCATTTGTTATTTGAAAGAGATGATATTTTATCTCTTGATGCTTCTGAGAAAATCAATTTCAGCCGTCCGAGCATTGATGTGTCATTTGAATCGGCAGCAGAAATTTATGGCAGCCGGCTTACGGCGGTTCTTTTATCGGGTGCCAATTCCGACGGGACAAACGGCTCCATCGCGATAAAAAATGCCGGTGGAATGGTTGTCATCCAAAAGCCAGAAACCGCATCGATGTCATACATGCCCAACAGTGCCATCCAAAACATGGCACCCGATTATATCCTTGATGTCGACGGCATATTGGATTTCATCCATAATATCGTATCTTAACACTCCTAATTTCTGAAGAATGGTACAAACCACTCCTTTTTACACCCGGCTTGCACATATATTGGTGAGCATGATCTGCCTGTTTTATATTGCAATCATCGGGCAAACCATATTGGCACCGCTATTATTTGCGCTGCTGTTTTCGCTGCTGCTCTTGCCGGTCGCAAACTTTTTGGAACAAAGGTTTAAATTCAGCCGTTCGGTATCTTCAATAATTGTGCTGCTTGGACTGATTTTCATTATTTCGGGATTGGTTTCTTTGCTATTGAGCCAATTGAGTGCTTTGACACAGGACATTCCGGCATTCAAACAGCAATTGCTCGTGGCAAGCAAAGAAATTCAGGACTGGATTTCGCGTACTTTTCATATTAATAATACACAACAACTCAGTTATATCGACAGTGCGGCGACAGACGCTTTGAGTACGGGAACGACTTTGCTCGGGCATACCTTATTGTCGGTTTCGTCTCTGATGCTATTTTTGGTATTCACTTTTCTGTATACTTTTTTCATGTTGCTGCACCGAAAATTACTGCTGCGGTTCATCATTTCATTGTTTCGCGACGAACATACAGTTATCGTTTATGACGCTGTGAACCAAATCCGGTACATCGTAAAAAAATACATTGTCGGGTTGTTTACACAGATGTTGATCGTGACGATATTGGCGTGTACTGCTTTTGAGATCATCGGAATCAAATATGCTTTTTTACTCGGATTGATCACCGGGATTTTTAACGTAATTCCGTATATCGGGATTTTCACCGCCTTGTTGTTAAGCACTTTGATCACTTTTGCGACGATGGGAACGACTGATGTTTTATTCGTATTGATGTCGGTTATCGCGATTCATTTGGTCGACAGCAATTACATCATGCCGAAGATCGTTGGGTCAAAAGTGAAGATCAATCCGCTTGCGGCTTTGCTAGGGCTTGTCGTTGGCGAAATGGTTTGGGGCATTTCAGGAATGTTCTTATCGATTCCCGTGATTGCCATTTTTAAAGTGATCTTCGACCGTGTAGACGGAATGAAACCCTGGGGAATGGTGCTTGGAGATGAAGACAATCCGCCGGTCGTTCCTGCCGATGAAACCATTCCGAAAGAATAAATTAGATAAAAAGAAAAGCCATCATCTAAAAAGAAAATGGCTTTTCACACAGAAAACAAAATGAAATGAAATGTGGTTTGTTGGTTTTCTCTTTGATTAATTGTTTAATGTAAATTTCACTGCAGTTCCGCCGCCTGCCGCAAGTTTAAGTTTTAAAACCGATGCCTTTGTAACAGTTTGTTTGGAGATGGCAACAGGATACGGATTCGTTTTATAATCGGCTCCTGCCCCATCGGCATAAATTTCTGCAGTATATGTTTTACCGGAATCGAGGAATGACAATGGTACATTTAAATTTCTTGAATCTTTATTCGTGATCGAGCCCAGATACCAATTTTTCCCGTCCCAGTCTTTACGCGCGATGGTAGTGTATTCGCCCATTTTTGAATCGAGCACTTTTGTTTCCGACCAGATGCACGGCACTTCTTTGACAAATTCGAATTCGCGCTTTCCTTCATAATTTTCAGGCAGGTCTGAAGCCATTTGCAACGGACTGAAGATAATCACATACAAAGCGAGTTGGTTTGCCAAAGTGGTTTGCACCTTTGCGCCTTGCGGAGTTTTGTAATCGAAGTCAAAATTTCCCGGCGTATAATCAAACGGTCCCGAAAGCATTCTGGTAAATGGCAGTAATGTCAGGTGTTCGGGCGTATTTCCACCATCTGCCGACCAGGCGTTGTATTCCTGTCCGCGGCCGCCTTCCTGTGACATAAAATTCGGATACGTGCGTTGCAAGCCGGTTCCTTTTACGGGTTCGTGGTTGTCGATCATGATGTGGTATTTCGCCGCAGTTTCGAAAACCTTTCTGTAATGCCGCACGCCGTATTGGCTGTCGTGCCATTCTTTTTTATCGAGGTATTTATTGACATATCCGGTTTTCACCGTATTCACACCGATTTTATTGTACAATTTGAAAGCCTCTTCGATTTCGCTTTCATAATGTTTTGCTGCGCCTGCCGTTTCGTGATGCCCGATCAAACGCACATTTTTCATTGCGGCATATTTCCCGATCTCTGCGATGTCAAAATCCGGATAAGCTTTTGTGAAGCTGAACGCAGATCCGTCTGCAGTCCAATCGCCATCCCAGCCTACATTCCAGCCTTCGACCAAAACACCGTCCAGTTTATTTTTGGCAGCAAAATCAATGTATTTCTTCGTATTCTCGGTTGTTGCACCGTGTTTCGGGCCTTGACTCCAGGTGTATTTTTCGAGGTGCATTCCCCACCAGATGCCGATGTATTTTGACGGTGCGATCCAGGAAACATCTTTAATTTTTGATGGCTCGTTTAAATTCAGCATCATGGTTGAAGTCGCCAGGTCACCGGGTGTCTTTCCAACAATAATCGTTCTCCAGGGCGTTTGAAAAGGCGCTTCTGCATACACTTTCACACCGTCTCTCCAGGGCACGAGTTCGCTTTTGTATTGATTATCCCCGGATTTTGACAACGTCATCGAAGCAAAATCGGTTAAATTAGCTTCATGGATGGCGACAAACAATTTGTTTTTGGTTTCAAAAGTAGCTGGCGTATTTATCGTATCGGTTTGGCTGACCGGTGTCTTTCTGTAGTAACTTTCATAATAGCTGTTTTCCGAGTGCACGGGAATCCACCAAACGTCATGATCATCTGAAAAAGTAAACTGCGTAATTTCATTTGAAATTTTAACTGCCTTCAGGTTCGGCTGTTGCGGAAATGAATACCGGAAACCCAATCCGTCATCAAACACGCGAAAGATCAGGTCAACCAGCCTGTTGTCGCCACCCGACTCCTTCAGGTGCACGATAAGCTGGTTGTGATGATCCCTGACTTTCCTGAATTCGCCCCAAGGCTGCTCCCAGGTTTGATCGGCTGTGGTTTGTTCGGTATTTACAACTTTAAATCCGTCGGTCATTTTTTTAATGTCCTGGAATTCAAAACCCAATAACGACGGTTCGATCACCGATTTTCCGTTTGCCGTGAATTTGTATTGCGGCTGTCCCGACTTGGTAAGCTCAAAAACAAGCTTGTTATTTTTTCCTGGCGATTTTACAGTATAGCTTTTTTGGGCGCTACAGGACAATAGCAAGACAAGCGCTATCGCACTGAAACTGAATTTTAAGTTTTTCATTCTTTAATTTTGGAGGTTAACGCTTATTGAATTTCGTTGAGGGCGGTGATGGCTTTTTCAGGCTGCATCGATACGAAATATCCGAAAGCCAGGTCTAATTTTGCCTGAATTGCAATATTGGTTTTGTATTGTCTTCTTAAATTGAACAGTTTGCTGATTGCCGGAAAAGCATCGGTTTGATTTTGAACCCCGGCAAATGCTTTGACTTTCTGAACATATGTATAACCAGTTTCAACTGTTGGCTCGATCATCGTACCTTCGCCAAAGTCGTTCCAGGTAATCAGTTGCAGATAATCGACGTGGGCATTTTGCGCCATTGTCAAAGTCGCGTCTAAAGTCGCACCGTTGTTGTGGCTAATCGTCCAGTTGATTCCGGCAGGCGCGCCACCTTCATCATAAAAATCATTGAATCCCGGATAAGCGCTTCCCATCGAAACGGCAAGGCTTGGAACACGCGTGTTGTAAAAACTTGTCAGATGCGCATTGTCCTGATACACCCAGGCATATTCGCCCGAAGCGTTCATTCCGGCGTCGGCAGATTCATACCAAAGCGTCAGGAATGTTGGTTTCGTAGTCAAATCTGCGAAAGCGGTTGTCCACTGTGCAGGCGTTTGCAATGAAATCGGACCGAAACACATCAGTAACGGCTTGTTGTTGATTTTAATATAATTCGCATCATTGAAATAATTGGCCTGCATGTAATTCATGTCAACTTTTGCTGCAGCGGCATTTGTCGGCGCAAGCCCGGCGCTAACGATATTCGGCAAGAATCGGTCTTCATAAACGATGGCATATTCGAGTCCGACTTTTTCGATCATGGTAATAAATTGCTCTGCATTTTCTTTGTTCGAACGGTAATCGTTCAGGTTGTAAGTTCCGTACCAATCGATTAAAATCCCATCAACACCGGAATATTTCATCATCAGCAAATGGTTTTCGATCACTTCCCTATCGCCTGAGTGGTATGGACCGATCAGCGGATAATAATGCGATGCGATTTGCCTGTGTCCATCGGCACCGATGATATTCGGGTTTTTATTGTTCATTTTCCAATGGTAGCCCCATTGCCCGTCAGGACTGCTGTCATTGGTTTCAAACCACGGCATGTAATGCATGTAGATCTTTGTCGGATTGGTCTTGGCAGCAGGAACCGGATCCAGATTTTCTGCAACTGGAACAGGTACGGGCACCGAAGGTTCAGGATTTGAACTGTCGTCGCTGCATCCGAATGCAAATGAAATGCTGAGGACAATTGCGAAAAGCGGAGTGAAATATTTTTTCATGGTATTGAATTAAAGGCTAAGATATAAAAAATGCCAGCCTTCCACGACTAACTCAACATGGAAGACCGGCATTTACCAACTAATATTGCGGGTTTTGGTGCAAATTTGAATTTGTGGCCAATACAGTAGCCGGAATTGGGAAAATTCCCCTGTAAGCCGGTGTGGAACCTTTTTCCCACCAAGGCTGGAAGAACGTTCCGAAACGGATGTTTGTGGTTCTTCTCGTACCTTCGAATGTAAATTCTCTAAGCGATTCTTTGTTGATGAAATCCAGGTCGATCGTTGCCGGCATTTCAGTTCCTGCACGGGCCGTGATTTGCTGGATGAATGGCGTTGCGAGTGTTGGCGAACCCAAGCGCACGTAGCATTCTGCCTGCATCATCAGGATCTCTGAATAACGAATCAGCACAAAATCGTGGTCGCGTTCCCAGGATTCCCCGGCTTTCATTTCGTATTTTGCAAGACGAACGCCTTCGTTTTGCTTTGCATCTGTAAAATTCACGATGTCTTCGGTGTATGTCAACGGTTCGCCACTGTCCATGATGATTACGGAACCTGTGGCAAGATTAATCTGGTCGCCAATTAACATCCCTTTTCTTCTTTTGTCAGTGGCTTCAAATGAAGAATACACGCCAGGCTGCGCGCTCATTCCGTTTCCGCTCCAAGGATAATCCCCGGTTGGAGAAATGGTAAAGCGGTGCAGGTAATGTGCACTCATCGATGACATGTAATTTCCGACAGTTCCCGCTTTCGAATCGTAAGGAATCGAGAAAATGATCTCATTTGAGGTTTGGTTCTGCGTAGCAAAATTCGCGAAGTAATCAGCATTTAAAGTATGTCCCTGAACATTCTGGCACATGTCGATGCAATCCTGCCAACGGGGTGTTCCGATGAAGGCTTCGGAGTTGATGTACAATCTTGCCAACAACGAATAGGCGACATTTTGCGTCATTTTAGAATACACGATGTTCGATTTCAAATGCGGCAATGCGGCAAGCAATTCCGATTCTACGAAATCATATACTTCGCGGCGCGTGGAGTTTGAAGGCAACGATTGGTCTTCGAAATTTGTTACGATCGGGACATTTCCGAACATGTCGAGCAATTGGTAGTAGTAATAGGCACGGATCGCTTTGAGTTCGGCATAAATCGGCGCTTTTGCATCTGCGGTCAAACCCGATTTGTCGACCTGGTAAATGATCGCATTCACTTTTGAAATTCCGGCGTAGCAATAACGCCAGGCCGATAAGATCATTCCGTTGTCGGCTTTCCATTGGTGCCTTTGTACGTCCTGGTAGCGCCCGCCGTCGTACCAGTCGGTTCCGCGGGTTGGGATCGTCGCTTCATCAGACGCCACTTCATTCAGGAAAAACACGTATTCACACGTTGGGTACGCATTCGAAATTGCATCGCTAAAACCTCTTAACGAAGAATAAGCGCCGCCTACAAGGGCATCAATTTCATTGGGCGTATTTCCAAAATTGTCGTCTGCTACTTTGTCGTACAGGTCTTCGCTCAAATCGGTACACGAAAAAGTAAAAAGCGTGCTAAAAAGGATTGCAGCTATTATTTTGACTTTCATTTTCTTTATTTTATAGTTATAAATTTAATTTCCAAGTGTAAAGTTCAGACCCAATGAAATGGTTCTTGGCCTTGGGTAGTTGTTAAACCTGTCGATCCCAGGGCTTAACCTGTCTGAGAATCCCGGAGTATCAGCTGCGTTTGCGGTGTTGTTGATCTCAGGATCGACACCGCTGTAACCTGTGATCACGAAAAGGTTCTGTCCTAAAACAAACACCCTTAATTTGGCTTTGCTTTCCTTGAACGGAATCGTGTAACCGATTGTTGCCGTCTGCAGCCTGAAGAATGACGCGTCTTCGATCCAGTAGCTTGAATAGGCTGGTGCCGATTTGATCGGGCTGCCTACAAAACTGTCCTGGATGTTGTATGACGGCATTCTGTTCGGGTCGTTGAGCATCATGGCGGTGGCGTTTAAAACATCCTGTCCGAAAATCCCGTAACCTGTAAATCCGAGGTCGAAGTTTTTGTAAGCGAAATTCATTCCGATTCCCGCTGTAAAATCCGGTTGCGCATTTCCGATTTCTTTCTCTTCCTCGCTCAGGATAAATTCCCCTTTGTCGTTTAACCCCACATATTCGCGTCCCCAGAAAGTCCCAACAGGATAACCTTCCCCGATAATTTGCGAAAAAGTGTTTGACATGCCTGAAAGTCCGTGTAACGAACCACTTTGAATTGTTTCTGTTTTATACGACTGATTCGATAACTTTTCGATTTTCTGCTTGTTTTTCGCAAAGGTCACATTCACATCCCACGTAAATTTATCCCCGCGGATGATGTCGGCGTTCAGCGTTATTTCAAGCCCTTTGTTTGACAGGTCGCCTACATTTGCAAGCATCGTTCCCACTAAATAAGGCGGTTGCGGCACCTGGTATGTGTACAATAAATCTTTCGTTTGTTTGTCATACCATTCGATCGAACCGGAAACGCGGTTGAACAAGCTGAAGTCAAGTCCGATGTTGGTTTGTCTTGTAGATTCCCATTTCAAATCCGGATTCGGGTTTTGCGTTGGCGAATAAGCCAGACTCCAGGTACCCGTTGTCGGATCGTAATAACTGTCCTGGCCCACGCCTAAGATCGAAAGCGATTTGTACTCCCCGATTCCGTCCTGGTTTCCAGTGACTCCGTAACCGACGCGCAATTTCAGGTTCGTCAGCCAGTTTTCAGTCGGTTTCATGAATTCCTCACCAGTGATTTTCCATGCCGCAGAAGCCGATGGGAAAAGTCCCCATTTGTTGTTCGCTCCAAAACGGCTTGATCCGTCGCGGCGCAACGTTCCTGTCAACATGTATTTGTTGTCGAATGAATAATTCGCACGTCCGAAAAACGAAACCAGATTTGATTTCCCTTTGTAAGAATACACGTCGCCAAGCCTGTAATTGTAACCTGCGCCTAAATTGTTGTATCCAAAAAGATCCGTTTCAAATCCGCTTCTTTGCGCACCAAAACCTTTGTAGATGTTTTCAAGGTAAGAATACCCTGCAAGCAGATTGATGCTGTGTCTGCCAAGAGTTTTGTTATAATTTAGATACGCTTCCACCTGGGCATTTGTATATTCTCCGTAGGTTTTTTGTGCGTAGCCGTTTTCTGTTCGCCCTTCAAGCACTGCGAAAGAAGGCTTGTAGGTATTTCCTTGTGTGGCGTTGTGTTCCAAAGACAAATTCACGACAGCAGTTAGGTCTTTGTATAATTTTGCTTCGGTTTTGAAGTACCCTAAAATCCGGTGGCGTTCATTTTCGGTATCGCGGTCGGTTAAGATTTCCACCGGGTTTTCGTTTAAGGTTCCGCCCACTTCTGTGAATGAACCGTCGGTATTGCGTACCGGAATCGTTGGATTTAAGTTGAAAGACCTTTCGAAAATCCTGTAATCCAACGGATGCCATTTGTCGATATTTGCAAAAATCCCGGTATCGAATTTCAACGCTTTATCCAATGCATATTGGTAGCCGCTGACATTGGCGCTCAAACGTTCCAATTGCGTTGTTTTTACGACACCCTCATTTTTTAAATAAGACAATGACGTACGGATGCCACTTTGCTCGCCTCCGGTAGAAATGCTTAAAGTATGCGATTGCGTGTAAGCTTTCTGGTACAATTCCTTTTGCCAGTCGGTGTTTCCACCGTAATCGATCGCATCGGTCAGGTTGTTTTCACGAACATAACCGCGCCATTGATCCGCTGAAAGCATGTCCAGTTGGTTTGACGCTTCAGAAACTCCGGTGTAACCGTTGTATGTAATCGTAGTGGCTTTTGACCCGCCTTTAGTGGTGATGATGATGACACCATTGGCACCTCTTGAACCGTAAATTGCTGTTGCTGAAGCATCTTTCAATACATCGACTGATTTAATATCTGAAGCCTGAACGACATTAATGTCGACACCTGCAATTCCGTCAACGACGATAAGCGGACTGTTGCTCGCTGTTAAAGAAGTTCCGCCACGCAAACGCAAAGTCGATCCGCTGCTTGGGTCACCGCTGCTTTGAAGCACGGTTAGCCCGGCTACTTTTCCCTGCAAGGCCTGCTCGGTTGAAGAAATGACGCCTTTGACAAGATCGTCGCCTTTTACGGTAGAGATCGCTCCGGTTAAATCGGATTTTCTCATGGTTCCGTATCCAACAGAAACCAGTTCGACTGCATCGAGCATGAACGCGCTTTCGACCAGTTTGACGTCGATGTTTTTCGTATTGGCATCTACTTTTACATTTTGTGTGGTGTAGCCAATGAAAGAAATCTGCAAAGTGCCGCCGATGGTCGCTTCAAACGTGAATTTACCGTCAGCATCTGTGGTCGTTGCTTTTTGGGTACCGACTTCGAGAATCGTCACACCAGGCAATGCAATGCTGGTATTGTCATAAATGGTTCCTGTGACCAGCTTTTTTTGCTGGGCGTATATTCCGGCTGTAAGAAAAAGCAGGAAGATCAGGAACATTATGAACGTAGTGTTCCGGAATGATTCCGGATGTGTATTGGTATGTTTACTATTCATCAGAATGTGTGTTTAATTGAGGATTTTGATTAATCGACCGTTTTCAGCGGAATGTTCGTATCTGAAATGGTGCGCCCATTGTTGTCTTTGATCAATGCGTGAATTTCGGTCACATTGACATTTTGCAAAGGCGTTACCAGATTCACAAAACCTTTGATCTCGCTTACCGTTCCGGTAAATTCGCCCGTGAGCGTGACGGTTCCGGCGGTAATGGTATAAATCAGTTTGTTTACGCCGATTTCGTTGTTTTTCCTGATGATTCCGAGGAAGTCCTTTTTGCTGAGCTGCAATGGGAAAAAGCTGAAAACAGGATCCGGTGGCGGAACGTAATCGGCGGCGTTGATCAACTGGTCCGGAGACGTTCCTGCCCAATTGTCTTTGACCATCAGAAATACAAGGTTATTCATGACGAATCCGTCCGGAATGTCCGGATAATATTGCGACGGGATCAGGTCCATTTTATAAAAGCCGTCGCCCATATTTTTGAGTTTGGTTTTCTCTACGATTTCCGGAAGCCATGCCTGATATTCCTGCTTTACCGTCCAATCGTTCATCCCACTATGGAAATGTACGCTCGTTGCAGTTTCAAATCCCGGAACGAGGTTGGAATTGAACAAAATACTGATTCCGTCATTTAAACTTACCCTTGACGGATAAGAACGGATGACTTCATTAGCAGTGTAAAACGAAGCAAAATCAGTGTAAGCAATTTGTGTCACCTCCGTTTGCTTGGTTCCTGTTTTATCTTTCAATCGACACCAGAAACCGGCGCTTGCTGCAATTTCTGCAGGTGTTTTTGAAAAATAAATTGTTGGCGTAAGCGTGAATTTCCACGTCTTATCGCTTACGTAAGTCAGCTTTGCAAAATCAGAAGAGTTTGTGAAATTTCCCGCATCTGGTTCTGATGGTGACCAGATCCATAAATAAACATCTTCGCCGGCGGCAAAAGTCGTCGCTGAAAGATCAAAGTACCAAGTGACCTGCTCGTCGTATTTGTAAACAACAGGATAGGACCAGACTTTTGTTGGCGTGCCCGCATTATCCTGTGCTAAAATGAGATTTGGCAGCAGCATCAGGGCAAATACCATAAGGTGTATAAATTTTTTCATGTTTGTTGGTGATTAATTTTGCCCCAATTTGAAGATGTAAGAAATAAACGGTGTTCCGCCGGAAGTCCTTACCAGCTGGATTTCCATTTCACGTTTTGATCCGGGAACAGAAGTCAGCCTGAGTTCGTCGGTTTGCTGTGTTCTTTGGGCATCTTTGTATAAAAGGATGCGGACCGCCTGAGCGTTTGGTTGTGCAAAGGCAGAACTTAATTGCCAATAGCCGTTGAGTGCGAATAATGGTGGCACATTTCCAAGCACTTCGTAAGTTGTCGGCTGGTGGTTTGCATCGACGTTAAGCTTGATCTTGAAGTTTTCGTAATTGAAAAGACCGCTGAGGTTTTCTTCATTGGGTTCAATGGCATTTGCCTTTGCGACCTCATCGACCATTTTAAGGTTCATCAGGTTCCATTCGCCGCCTATCTTTTCATAGATTGTGATCGGGTCGACGCTGTTGCCATCATCAACGTCGTTGCATCCGATGGCGAGCATTCCGATCACCGCCATCAAACAGATAATTTTGCGTTTCATAAATTTTGGGTTTTTGTTAGTTATTGCATGCGTTAATTTGAACGAATCGAAATTAGACGTTAAAAAAGTCTTAAAAAAAATATTTGGGAAAAATCAAGATACTATAACGTTTGAATTTTATTTAAAAGACACATTTTCAGCTATTTAATTTACATTCTGATATCCAAAAATCAAGTAGTTATCGAGTATAAAAATTGTTGTTTTTAAACAATCCTGCTGATGATATGGAAATTTTTAAGGTTTATTTTTTTGGAATGTTCATTTATGAGATGGTTAAATTATCGAATTGGAAATTTTAAAGTATATTTAACAACTCTAATCTTTTGTAGCTAATTTTATGGCGTGGCAATTCTTTTATTTGCAGCCGTATTACGACGTCAAACCAATAACCTAAAATGTTAAGATTACCTTTTTTTCTGCTTTTGTTTTTTTGTACAATTGGCATCTACGCTAAGGATATCAATCCCATACTTGCCGAACTCGACAGGGCTTTGGTAAAGAAAGACGTTTACATGCAGCAGAAGTATGCAAAGATCAAGGCGATTGATCGCAACATCCACAAATACATGCTGAGTAAGGACGACCGCAGTTTGTACCATTCTTATATGTCGTTGTTTGAGGAGTATAAATCGTTTAAATATGATTCGGCTTATTATTATTTGGAGCAGGCGAAATCGAAGGCTTTTTTGCTGAAAGATCCGGAGATGATCGCCAAAAGCAGGATCAAAGAAGGCTTTGTGCTGTTGTCGTCGGGTTTGTTTAAGGAAGCGATCGATACTTTGAACAGCATTGATGCCTCGAAATTGCTGAAGCAGCACCAATTTGAATATTATTCGATCAAGGCGCGCGCTTATTATGACCTTGCCGATTATACGCGTGATCCGAGGTACAACATCAATTATGTGCGCACTGGTAATTTATACCTGGAGAAAGCTTTGTTGCTGGTGGATTCCAATACGAACGAATACTGGTCGGTGGAGAGTTTGAAAAGGCTGAAGCAGCAGGACTGGAAAGGAGCCGAATTCGCCTTTAATTATTGGATCAAAAACTACAAACTTCCTGCGGAATATTATGGGATCGCGACTTCGAGCCTGGGTTATATTTATTCGGAGCGCGGTTTTACCGAGAACGCGATCCATTATCTGGCGCTTGCGGCTATTGCCGATGTGAAAAACGCTACAAAGGAAACAGTGGCGCTTCGAAACCTTGCGAATGAATTGTTTAAAATGGGCTATCTCGAAAAAGCCAACCGCTACATCAACCTGGCAATGGACGATGCGACGTTTTACAATGCGCGGCATCGGAAAATTGAGATTTCATCGATCCTTCCGATAATTGAAAAGGCACAGCTGAATAAGGTGAACAACAAGAACGATACGCTTCAGAAGATTGTGGTTCTGCTTACGATATTGGCGCTAATCATTATTTTATTCCTGGTCATTATCTTCATCCAACTCAAGCAGCGCAATGCCGCGAAGAAAGTGATGGCAGAATCTTACGGGCAGCTTCAGGAAATGAACGTCAGCCTTAGCGAAGCCAATACCATTAAGGAAGAATACATTGCGTATTTTATCAAAGCAACCTCTGACCTGATCAATAAAATGGACCATCTTCAGAAAAGCACGATCCAGAAAGTCATTTCTAAAAAGACCGATGAGATTTTAGTGAGTTTGAAAAAATATGATGTGAAGAAGGAACGTGAAAACCTTTACCATCAGTTTGATGCCATTTTTTTGAAATTATTCCCGACGTTTATCAGTGACTTTAATAAACTCTTCCCCGACGATCATAAATCGGTTGTCAAGAAAGGAGAACTGCTCAATACGGAGATGCGGATCTTTGCATTGTACCGATTGGGAATACAGGATTCTAATCAGATCGCAGACTTTTTAGAGCTTTCGGTGGCGACAATTTATACTTATAAAACGCGTATCCGAAGCCGATCAGAATTCAAAGAAATTTTTGAAGAGAAGATTATGGCAATTAAAACCATCTAAATTCCGTACGGTTTTTCCGCATCATATCTTAAATTTTTATTAAAATTGGCTTAATTCGATGTGCATCTGCCGTTTGTCGAGCAATCATTAGCCAATTGTATTGTTTCGCTTGAATTTTTGGTTATTTTTGTGTTATCATTAAATACCACAACAATGATCAGACTTTATCCAAATGAAGAGTTTAGGGAGTTTACGATTCCTTATCCTCTAAAATTCCGATACGCCGTTTCAAACCGCGGCAGGCTTGTTAGTTTTACAGATGAGATCCGAAAGGGAAACTTGCTGAATGGCTCTAAAATGGGCGGTTATAACGCTTTCCGATATAAGATCAGGGAAAACGGCAAAGTGCGCGACAAGCATTTCTTTATTTTTAGGCTGGTTGCCGAACTTTTTATTCCGAAACATTCAGAGGAGCAGACTTATGTGTTGCACCTTGATTATGTAAAAGACAACGACCACATCAACAACCTGAGATGGGCAACTTATGCCGAGATGCTCGCGCACGGGTATAAAAACCCGACGATGGCGGAAAACAGGAGAAAACTTGCAGCATTTAAATTGAAGTCGGATGGCGCAAAACTGACCGTTACCAAAGTGATCCACCTTAAAAAATTACTGAAAGACCCGAATAGGAAAACGCGTTTGAAAATGCTGGCAAAACAATTTGGCGTGAGTGAGATGCAGATCAGCAGGATTAAAAGCGGGGAGAACTGGGGACACGTGATGGTTTAGTTATTAATTACGCACGGATTGAAAATCCGCGCGATCAGAAACGCGCAATCAGATATATAATATAGAAAAGCCACTCTAAAAAGAATGGCTTTTTTTGTGGCTTTTTTTTACTGTTCTGAAATTTCTTTTTATTTATCCATTGCTTTTGGATAGGTGTTATTGAAGTATCCAAATAGTCATCGATGGCATCCATGTCGACTGTTACTGTTGTAATGCCATTATTTTCTTCAACGCTGTAGTTTTCGTGTCAACTTGCCCATTTTTCGACCTGTTCGCCTGTGGTTATTTCGGTATCTCCGTCTAAAAATCCTTAATGGCGAATGGAAATAAAACGGGCAGGTTGATGCGCTGCGATTTCCGAAACCATTCCTCCTTTTTTATCTTTTTCATCTATCCCTACAAAAAGGATTTTGCTTCCCTCAGTCCTGTCCATGAAGTGAGCGGGTTAAATGCTAAAGCAGCTCCTGCAATAGCAACAGTTCCAATAAATTTTCTTCTCGTCCAGTCTTGTTTATTATGATTCATTTTGTTTGGTTGTGTGGGGTCGCTCTAAAATGGCAGCCAACTTAATAATATACTTCAATGGCATGATACTTCACTCCGCATTCTCCCTAAACATCCCAAACAAATCCTCTGCCCCACCGTCAAATTTCGTCCCATTCACAAAAAAAGAAGGCGTTCCGTTTACGCCGCTGCGGATGCCGCTCTCGAAATCGGCTTCCACTTTATCTGAAAGGGTATCTTTCTGGATGTCGTTGCTAAACTGCTCGATGTCGAGGCCGATTTTCTCGGCCATCCTAAACAAAGCTTCATTACTCAAACCGCGTTGGTTTTCAAAAATGATGTCGTGCATTTCCCAGAATTTTCCCTGTAAGGCAGCTGCTTCGGTAGCGACTGCGCATGCAAACGCCATGGGATGCGATTCTGATAACGGGAAATTGCGGTAAACGAATTTGATCTGGTCCGGGAACGCTTCCTGGATTTTCTTGATTACCGGATAAGCCGCGCCACAATGCGGGCATTGGTAATCGCCATATTCTACTAAAGTAATGGGCGCGTCAGCTTTGCCTTCGAAATGGTCTTTGTCGTTTACGGGTATGGTGAGTTGGCTCATATTATGTTGTTTTTGGATTTAGTTTTTCTAAAGCTTCGAGGATGCCGTCTGCACCGGGATTCAGGGCGGTTGGCGATTTATAGCTCCAGGCGATGGTTCCTTCTTTGTCGATAACAAAAAGGGCGCGGTCGCATTCGCCTTCCTCTTCGTTGTACACACCGTAAGCTTTTGATACGTCGCCTTTGGGCTCGAAATCGGCCAACAATGGAAAATGCAATTCGCGGTCTTTGGAGAAAGCCAGGTGGCACCATTTGCTATCGACGGAAATGCCTAAAATGGTCGCATCATATTTTGAGAAATACTTCAGCATGTTGTTGTACAATCCCATCTGGTCAGAGCAAACCGGACTCCAATCGGCGGGATAAAAAGCTAATATAACGTTTTTGCCCTGCAGTTCGGCCAGTGAAAAACGCTGGTCCGGCGTGGCGTATAGTTTGAATTCGGGGGCTTTGTCTCCTGGTTGTAACATGTGTAATTTTTTTGTGGTTGTTGTTAGGTTTAAAATTAGTGATTTTTTTTGAGATGGAACACCTGAGTTTTGAGTACCTGAACGGCTGAGTTCATATTTCCAACACCATTGAATGAAATAGGACAGACTGGGTAAAATGCAGCTGTTGCGTTAAAATAAAAAATCCGGGTTTTAGGCCCGGATCTTTTTTGCTTGGTGGATGGTTTTTACATGTTGGTGTATTCGTATTTGATATTGTTGGAGAACAATCCGCTTACGATGGTTTCAGTCGGATAACCGTTTTCTGAAAAAGTGTTGGTCGATTGCGACACGATGGTTCCGTTTAGTGCCACGTTATCCATCGTTTTGTGTGCACCGATGTAATAAAAATCCGAACTTACAAACAATCCCAGTATGTGGTAATCTGCAACGGCATTGTGCATGGGGCCATTTTTATTGGCTACAAAATTAAATAAACCCTGCCCGTAACGGTTGACATCATTGTCCTGGTCAAATCCGAATTTAAGGCTGCTCACGGCATACATATCCGTATTGGCATCATACGTAATGTTTGCGCCCTCAAGATTTAGCATGTACTGTTTTAGGCGCTTGAATGCATCATATGCAAACGAATACAATCCCGGATCATCGCCTGTCACAGAGATCGTACTGATCTGGTCGTCGAGGTTGTAAGCAAAAATAAATGTGCGGTTCGAGGCACCTGCATAACTGATTTTATCGATGCGCTTTTTGCTGTCGTAAGTAATGGTATAGACTTTAATCGTATTGTCATCCGCTTTGACTGTTGCCTTTGTCAGCATCGGAATGCCAGCGATTGGTTGGGTTGGCTGGCTGTCATCGTCACTGGAACAAGAAGCCATTAGGAAAGGAATTGTCAATAATAAAATGAGTTTTTTCATCTTTTGATTTTTTGAGTGTTGCTATTTTTGGATTTAATCCGATGCAAAAGTCAGCGAATCCAGAAAAACGAAAAACAGCAAATAGACGAATGCCCGAATAAATAGACCGGCGGCAGGTTTCCGATCGTTTTCAATTTGATCGCGCAAATTTCGATAGCGCGAATTTCAAATCCGTACGCAAAAAAAAAGCCCTCGAATTGAGGGCTTTAAAATGCAATAAAAAAGTTATTATTTTACCGTGATTTTTTTCACAGCAGATTCTTTTCCGTTTTTAACCGTAACGATGTACACGCCGCTTTTCAAAAGCATTTTCGGAGCCACTGTAATTTTATTGTTGACTACAATTGGATTTTCATTATAAACCTCCTGCCCCAACACATTTGTAATCTGAACCGAAAAGGCTAAAGCATTATCCGGAAGCGCAATTTCAAAATTATTCTCCGTTACCGGATTCGGATAGATGCGAATGTCTTTAGAAAAATCATTTTCCGATGTTGCAAGTGCCGTTGCTGCAAATACAATGTCAAAGCGGTTTTCGATGCTGCTTGCAGGAATGGCTGAATTCAGTGCAAATGCAACCGTATTTTCCTGCCCGTTTACCAACTCAGTGGTTGTTCCCGCATAATGGTCTCTTAAATATGGAACGGCGTTGTTGATTCCGCTTACCCCAATCTTAAATGTATAATTCGTATTTCTGTACTGCGTGATCGAAATCGGCAATACATCGGCAGCCGTTGGCCAAAACCTGCTCTCGTAACTGTAGATCTTACTGTTTGCCATACGTCCCATATTTTCATCCTGGTTTACCGGCTTCGGTGCGTCGAAACCATCGATATCATTGCTGTAGGAATCCCCAAACCGGATCACGAGCCCGTCTGCGGCAGCTGCATTTGCCGCGAGTGCCCCGCTTTCATATAAAGTGATGCGCATTTCCCCTTCAACTACAGCCGATTGTTTGTAAACCGGCGTCGTCGCCGTTGTTAAATGTTTGTAATTTTCCTTAAACACCAGCGAAGGCGTTCCGGCAATCGCCGTTTTAATGAAACACGCCTGGCCCGGCTGCAAATACCTATCGGCTGAAGAACCAGAAACATTATTGCTATTGTTTGCCAGATTTACGGTAACATACGCACCGCGTGTATTGCTTGTTGCATCCCACATATAATAGAAATTGCGTTCCAAAAGCGAACTGTCATTCAGCAGCAACCCCATGTCCACCGGTGCCTGATACGGATTTCCGATAAGGCTGAAACCGCCCGCAACCGGATTCAAATCGGTTACAGCTACATTTCCGGTACGGATTGTGCCCGTCGTACGCAAAGTGGTTGCAGTAGAAGGCGCACTGTTTACCGTTTGGTTTACCGTCCTGTCCCCTCTTACAAGCATTCTATAGGCCACACCGGCTGCCATATTTACATTGGTACTGGTTGCTGCAACCCAGGCACTTCCGCCCGCTGTATTATTATTCAGATAGGTATACAATGACGGATTGTTGCTTCCTGAGGTATCAAATCCGTTTGCGGCACCGCCAACACCTGTAATGTCTGTTCCAAGTCCGACCGGATCGATCGCCGGGCCGTTTTCCTGCCAGTTGCTGCGGATCGTTCCGCCATCTGTTGGAGCCGAAAGGAAGCGGAAAGCGCGGCGTGACGGAATGTATCTTTCAACAGTCATTGTTCCGCTAACCGAACCTGCAACCGGAGCGATCATTGCCGTTGTCGCTGCATTGCTTTTAAGGGTCAGTAAATTTCCTGTTGCAAAATTCCCGGCTTTCACATCCAGGATTCCGGTCAGGCTGTTGGCACCGAGCATCGTTACGCCCGAAGCATTATGAATGGTAAGGTTCTTAATGGCATTCGAAGCAAAAACGTTTGCCGGAATTTGTTGCGGACTTGCGCCGATAAAATGCACCGCTCCGTCAATGGTTGTAAACGTACCCGAATTGTTGATTGCCCTTGCGATTTCGATCACACCCGAATTGCTGATGGTGATATTCGCACCTGAAGCAATATTGATATTCCTGCAAATTCCTGTTCCCGATGCTAAAACCGGATAGCGGCCCGATCCAGTCACCGGAATATTCGCATCGATCACCACATTTGGGATCTGGTTGCAGCTCCAGTTTCCGGCTGTATTCCAATCGGTGCTCAAAGCGCCCGTCCAGTTGTTGCTGTTGCTTACTGTGATTGTGGCTGCTGCCGATGTGGCTGCGGTACAGTTTCCGCTGGTGACAACTGCACGGTAATAAGTCATTTCGGTCAAAGCCGGGGTGGTGTATGCATTTGTAGTCGCGCCGCTTCCGCCGGTAACGTTTGCCCAACCCGAAATTCCGTTTGGTGATTGCTGCCATTGGATGGTTCCTACCGTTCCGCTTACCGATATTGCTGAAGTGCTGTTGTAACAGACATTCTGGTTTGCCGAAATCGTTCCTGCATTCGGAAGTGGACTAATATTTATCGCTACAACATCTGAATAAACCGCAGAACAAATGCCATTGGTTGCCGCAGCACGAAAATATTTTGCAGTGGTTAGAGTTGCGGTGGTGTAAGAAACCGTTGTTGCTCCGCTACCTGTTGAAACATTGGTCCAGCCAGCCGTTCCATTTGGAGATTCCTGCCATTGGATCGTTCCGACCGTTCCGGTAACGGAAACCGTCGCAGCCGTATTGTAACAGATGGTCTGGTTGGCTGAAACCGTTCCTGCATTAGAAACTGGCGTTACCGTGATTAGTATGCTATTCGAATTAGCCGTCGAACATTCCCCGCTGGTCACTGCAGCACGGAAATAGGTATTTGTTGTTAAAAATGCGGTGATATAAACTGTTGTTGTAGCGCCGCTTCCGCCAATAACATCCGTCCAGCCGCTGGTTCCATTTGCGGATTGCTGCCATTGGATCGTTCCGGTTTGCCCCGAAAGCGTCATTCCGGTTGAGGTTCCTGAACAAATCGTTTTTGAAACAGAAGCCGTTCCTGCCACCGACAATGGATTTACCGTCACGGCCACCGCATTTGTAGAAACTGCCGCACAGGTCAGGCTGTTTGCTTTGGCGACGGCATAATAATATTTGGTTCCGGCGACATTCGTTGGCGGTGCATAATTCGCCGTTGTCGCTCCGGAAATCAATGTTCCGGTCGTATTATTATTTGCCGTATTCGAATACCATTGGTAAGAAACATTCAAGCCTCCGGCCGAAGTTCCCAATAAAGCCGAAGTATTTAAGCAGGTTGCAATCGCTGAAGGTTGCAAAAGGACCACCGTATTCAGGTAAGCCGGTTCGCTGGTTGCCGATCCCGCGCTATTTGTAACGACTACGGTATAAGCTCCGAAATGGGCTGTTGTTACAGAAGCAATATGATAACTTGATGCGGTTGCACCGGGAATACTGACACCGTTTTTCTTCCATTGGTAACTCAATCCGGAACCTGTAGCCGATACAGAAAAAGTCGCACTGTCAAACAATTGGCCCGGGCAAACGGTTACCGATGCAGGCTGTGAAGTGATAACCGGGCTCGGGATTAAAAATGCCGATGCATTGTAAGCAATAAACGCCGGGTCGCTGTCACCGCCGGGCATCAGTTTGAATTTGGCCACTGAACCTGCATTTGCTGTAGTGATCCCAAAATCAGAAAGCTTAAAAGCGATCATCCTGATGTCACGCGTTCCAGGCGTTCCGTTTCCAATCGGCATGGCATCTGCGTAAGCGGTATTTGTTGGCAATGTAAAAAGATCCAGTTTTGAAGTTCCGATGGCATCGATCGCACTTAAATTGGCCTGAACCGGATTTCCGACGATATTTCCGTTGGCATCAGTAAACGCATAAATGTCGACAACGGTTGTCGGGGAAGCAATTTGCGTCACCAGAATATCCGGTTTCGCATCTGAAATGGCAGCGGTCACAATGTTGCTGACTGCAAAATCGAGGATCATGCTGCTGCTGATGTTGGTTACGCCTGTTCCAAGGTCGAGCCCTTTTGTTCCATCAGTGAGCACATCCCTGACTTTTAAAGTGGAAACCGCTGGCGAAAGATAATTTGAAGCATTTGCATCGCCGTCGATTTTAGTTCCCAAGGCCAGGTAATTGGCATTGCCTACGGTATTTCCGGTAATGGCATTGATCGGCAGCGCCCTATAATCCCCGAAATTGATCGGTGATAATAAATTGGCCAGGGTAATCGCAAGATCGTTAATTCCTGTCGTGTAGACGGTGCCATTATTTGCAAATGCGAGCATGTTGTGGTGCGTATCAGGCTGTTCTGAAGCGACTGCCGAAGTAGCTGTAGAAGACCAGAAGCCGTTAAAATCAGAAATCACACGGCTTACGGCAGCTGCCAACGGAGTTGCGGCAGCTGTGATGTAAGTTGCGTTTCCGCCAGTTCCTGTCCCGGAAGCATTGGATACTTTAACCGCTCCGGAAGTGCCCATACCAACGATTGCAGTGATCTGCGTGCTCGAATTAACTGTGAAGCTTGCTGCATTTGTCCCGCCGAAAGTCACGGCAGTGGCATTTGTGAAATTGGTTCCGGTAATTATGACCGGTGTTCGCATCGTCATGGATGCAGGCGAGAAAGAAGCTACCGTCGGTGCTTGCGCATACAGTCCGACCGGTAAGAAAAAAGCAAATAGTAAGAGGTGCAAAAACGGTGGTTTTGCATACCTTAGGGAAGGTAGAATTGCCATCATAGATTTGGGGATTTAAGAAATATAAAGGTTGCTGTATGTATTACAGTTCTTGAGAAATTGTCGGGATTTCATAGCGTTAAAAATGTGTATCTTTGCTAAACCAACTGCGTTTGGGAAATTCAGCTAATTTTGTAAAATATTGATTAGTAGGTGTTTTAGTTTCCGCAAAGAAAATTCAAATATTATTTTCAGAAGCTTGAACAACTGTTAAATAACCGCTTAATTGCGTAAATAATCGACGAACGACATGTTTAATAGTGATAATACTACAAAAAAAAGTTTTAATGTAAGTAAATCCCTAAACAATTGGCAATAAATATTGCGAGAATTCAAACCTAAATTAATTTTGTAAGAATTATAACGCTAAAAAACTATATGAAGCTCGTATTTGCATCCAACAACAAAAACAAGATCGTAGAAATCCAATCGATGCTGCCATCGGAAATCCAAATTTTAAGCCTTAAAGAAATCGGCTGTTACGAAGATATTGCTGAAATAGCCGATACGATTGAAGGAAATGCTATTTTAAAAGCCAATTATGTCACTGAGAATTATGGCTATGATTGTTTTGCCGATGATTCGGGATTGGAAGTCAATGCATTGCATGGCGAACCTGGAGTGTATTCTGCGCGTTATGCCGGCCCGCAACGGAATTCGGATGACAATATGAATAAACTGCTTTCCGAACTTTCTGATAAACCGGATAGAAACGCGAATTTCAAAACGGTCATTGCTTTAAATCTGAATGGCAACCAACAACTTTTCACAGGAACCATCAACGGAACTATTACTTTAGAGAAATATGGAAATCAAGGTTTTGGCTACGATCCTATTTTCCGCCCCGACGGCTATCAAAAAACTTTCGCCGAATTTTCGTTAGAAGAAAAAGCAAAAATCAGCCACCGCGGCCTCGCCGTCAAACAACTGATTGACTTCCTGAATGATACCGGAAAATGATTTTTTTCGTCCATCAAAATTACCAGTTAGCAGCTCAATTATCAATTATCAATTGTCCATTATCCATTACAATTCCATAACTTTCTGATTATCAATTCCAAATAAAAAACTAAAACTCCAAAACGCATTAGTATTTACAAGATATAAGGTGTACCTTTGCGCCCTATTTTAAATACACATATGAATAAATTTGAACAATTAGGATTGAGTGAGTCGCTACTGAGGGCGATTTTAGATCTAGGATTTGAGAATCCGACCGAAGTACAGGAGAAAGCGATTCCCCTATTATTGGAAAAAGACACAGA